>Ga0101944_10000048_pt1 | contig 446540 bp, 359 predicted proteins | sample DewCreD2012metaG_FD_75245 | JGI IMG/M metagenome (GOLD analysis project Ga0101944, IMG submission 75245) | Hot spring sediment bacterial and archeal communities from British Columbia, Canada, to study Microbial Dark Matter (Phase II) - Dewar... ... | reverse complement strand
ATTTATAAGTTATTGTAATATAATGATATACAGCATTTTTAGGATTTTTAGGATTTTTAGCGTAGAGTATGCATTTTTTTGCATTTCTAATATTAAAAAAAATTAATAATATTATTTTTATAAAAGCATAGAGAAGATGCAATTTTAGGATTTTTAGCGTAAAATTAGCGTAACTAATAATTTACGCTAATTTATAAGTTATTGTAATATAATGATATACAGCATTTTTAGGATTTTTAGGATTTTTAGCGTAGAGTATGCATTTTTTTGCATTTCTAATATTAAAAAAAATTAATAATATTATTTTTATGAAATACAGAGATATTTTCCGCTTCTATATAAAATTTTGTTTTTTATAGCTTCATTTATCCATTTATATGCAGTTGTGTAATGGACTTGATATGTATTCTCAATAATGTCTTTAACTTCTTTCATTGTCATTTCGTTGTTGATGATGATTTTTTCCCATTTGATGTTGACGTCGGACTCATTGACTGTGTCTTCTTGGCCGAAGGCGTTCCAGATGCCTCGTTGGTCGTCGAATGAGAGGAGGAGTTCGTTGTCTTTTATGTCTCGCCCTCCGAAGCTGATGTTGGAGCCGTGTTTTCCTTTTTGTAGGACAGCCCAGAAATCTGCACCGGCGCTTATGCCGTAAGTGCCAGCTATTTCGTCTATTGCGAAGTTGCTGTTGCCTTTGGTTTTGCGGTTGTGTAGGACTGAGAGCAGGAGTATGCCGTTCTCGTATGCGAAGCTTTGCATTTCTTGTCCTATTTTGTATTCGAAATCGTTATCGTAGCTGTTGTGTCCAATCTTAGTGAAACGCTTTTGTGTGTCAATGACGACGACTTTTATGTCGTTTTGTTGGATGTATTGTCGCAATTCTTCTTTTCCTCCATCGTTGAAACGCTTTATTTTGTGCAATATGAAGAGCTTATCGAGAGGTATATTTTTGTCGTAGATTTCGTTGTCGAAGATTGTCTTCAGTCGTGATTGCATTCGATTTTCGTTGTCTTCTAAAGCTAAGTAAAGGACGTTCTTTTGCTTGCATTCGTAGAGTCCGAGGAACTTACCGCCGGAAGCTAAGGCAATGCAAAGGTTGAGCATAAGCCAGCTTTTTCCGCATTTTGGCCGTCCGGAGATTATCCCGTAGCCGATTTCTATGAGCATATTGTCTATGATGTATTGGATTTGTGGCAATTCTTTTTTTAGGAGCTCGTCGGCGGTGTAGATTTTTGCTTGATGTGTTGGGTGAGGTCTATTTTCTATGCTGTTGCTTATTTTTTGGAGTGCGGATTGGTATTTGTTCTCGTTTGTAAGATTGATGTCCAATTTGCTAATTTCGTAGTTTAGCGAGCCTTCTTTGTAGTTGTTTTGGAGGTAATTGAGTAGAGTAATGAAGAAGTCTGTTGGTTCTATGTAGTGCCAATCGGAGATGTCTTTGTATTCGGGTGGTATCTTAACGGCGAAGAGTTGAGCTTGAGGAGGAACTTCTTCGATGAGTGAAGCGAGCTGGCTTGGTGTCTCATCGCTATCGAGCAGGAAGTAGTAGCTATTGCCGTCCTTGAGTTTTATTTTTTGTGTTTTGTTGTAACGGCTTATTATACCAAAGCTTTGGTAAGCTTCGATGGAAACTAAAGTGATGAGGTCTGTCCTTCCTTCGCAGACGAGGTAGCTCTGGGATTGCTTAGGGTTGTAGCAAAAGAGCTGGCTATCGAATGGAAGAGCGAGTGAATATGGGTTTGTGTTAATTTTGATGTCTAATTGCGTAAGTGCTTTTAGAGTCCAGATTTTTTGCAAGTTTTGGTAAATGCTTGTAATGTCGTTGAGTTCAGGATTACGGAGTTCGAGCTTGCTTTCTTCGAGCCAGATGAAGCGAGGTTCTTTGTGGCTAATCATTCTGCAATGGACTTTGCCTTTTGTGGCGGAGTTATTGGCTTGGAGTTGGTTCGATTGTTTTGGCTTAATGTTGGCTATTTCTTCGATTAGGTTAATAGCTTCGGCAGTGTCGAGGTTGAGGATTAGTTTGACGAGTTCGACATTATTGCCAGAGACGCCGCAAGCGAAGCAATGGAAGCCATTATGGTTGATGAGTAAGCTTGCGTGACGGTCGTTGTTCTTGTGTAGCTGTGGTCGAAAGCAGTGGAAGTTGCCGTTTTCGCTCTTTTGCAGTCCCAGAGCCATTGCTAATTCGATGCAGCTTACGTCTTTGTAATTTGATTCGTTCATTTTTTTTTAAATTTAAATTTTTTAAAAATATGTCGAATGCAAAAATATATTGACATAAATGGAACCGCAAGGAAACTATTCCTGGAATAGTTTCCGAACCGTTTCAAAAATATTCCATTTTATATATTAAGTGCTTAATTATTAAGAGATTGCAAATATTTTTATAGATGTCATATAATGGTCGTTGTTGTTTTTGGGTAAAAAATTTTTTTTGTAAATAGTTATAAAATTCATATTTTGAAGTTTGAAATAAAAAAAATATGGATTATTTGTATAGGAAATGAAAATGAGTGCTATAAAAAACAAATTTGCAATATTGATTTTGGCATTGATATTATCTTTGCTGAGCTTGAACGATTGCAAGAATATTAACATCTACCCGACATCGGAGGATATAAAGTTGGGGACACAGGTTGATAAGCAGATACGGGCAGACGCAAAGGAGTATCCCATCTATCCCAATCAAGTAGCCAAGCGTTATCTCGAAGGGATTTTGAATGCTATACTTGCGTCGCCGAACATAAAGTATAGGAGCGTGTTTAAGTATCAGATAGAAATCATCAATAATGACGAGGTAGTCAATGCATTTGCAGCACCGGGAGGATTTATTTATGTCTATACGGGACTTCTGAAGTTCGTAGATAACGAAGCGACACTTGCGGCAGTAATAGCACACGAGGTGGCACACGTAGAGAATAGGCACGCTACGAGCAGAATGACGAAACAGCTTGGCTTGCAGGCGCTCCAGAACATAGCGTTAGGGGACAATCCAGACAAGAATGCAAAGTTGCTTGCCAATTTGTTCACCGGGCTTGGCTTGCTCCAGAACAGTCGCTCAGATGAGCTGGAAGCAGATGCTGACGCCTTTAAGTATCTGAAAGCTACGAAATGGTATCCGGGTGCAATGACTTATTTCTTTGAGAAGGTGAAAGGCACAATGAACCTCGGAAGTGGGGGATTCTTGACTCAATTGCTCTCGACCCACCCAATGCCGCAAGAGAGGGTGGACGCTGTAATTAAGATGCTGAAGGAGAATAATATCCCTCCTCCAAAAGAGAGTAACCTCTTCACAAGAAGCTATCAGGAGTTCAAGGCATCGTTGAAAAAGTAGAGCGTTCCTGCTGAATTTTTCCTTTACAATAATTTTCAAAAATTTCCTTCATAAATACATTGTTTAAGTATAGAACGGGAATATGTTTCGTCTTGATAACATACAGTTCGAAAATATAGAAATATTCTGGGCATTGCTATTACTGCCGATACTAATATTAATATACATATTATATCGCTACCAGCGGTATTTGCGTCTGCAAAGATTTGGCGAGCCGGATATAATTTACCAGCTCTATCCTGAATATTCCAAGACAAAGCAGATATTCAAATTTGTATTGCTAATGTTAGCTTATCTTTTTTTAATAATAGGCCTTGCGAATCCACAAGTAGGAACCAAAGAAGTGGAACGTAAGCGACAGGGCATAGATTTGGTAATAGCGTTGGATGTCTCCAACAGTATGAAAGCACAGGACATAAAGCCATCGCGTTTGGAACGAGCTAAGCAATTGATATACAATCTATTGGACACGCTACAAGACGATAGAATAGGGCTAATCATATTTGCAGGTGTACCCGATGCCTTAACCCCATTGACAAACGATAAGGACGCAGTGAAAATCTTTCTTGAGTCGGTAGATACAGATATAATCAGTCAGCAAGGCACATCGCTAACGCAAGCCATCGAACTGGCTATGCGAATGATGAGCTTGAAAGAGGAAGAGCAAGCAGACAAAAAGACTAATCGCGAAAAACTGATGCTCATCATCTCCGATGGCGAAGACCACGACGAAGGAGCTGTCCAAAAAGCAAAGGAAGCAAGCGAAAACGGCTTTATTATTCACACAATAGGAATGGGCTCCACTAATGGTGCCCCTATACCTGTCTTTAGGGATGGTCAGCAAATTGGCTACCTTACAGACGAGTTCGGGAGCATTGTCATCACAAAGATGAACTCCGAGCTTATGCAAGAGATTGCAAACGTCGGCAACGGGAAATTCATCTCTGCTAACCAGAGCGGATTCGTTTCTATTAACCCTATTGTTGAGCAAATCGAAAAGATGCAGAAGCAAGAGTTCCAAGCTATGAAATTCAAAGAGTGGGACAATCATTTCCAGTATTTTTTAGGTATTGCTCTTTTTGTTTTATTCATAGAATTAATGCTCTCTGAGAAAAGAATTAAATCGAATTATTTGTCAAAATTATTAGGAATAAGCAGACAACAATGAAGTATTGCATATTGATAATACTAATCATATTCGGATTGCAGGAAGCAAGCTACTCCCAATCCAAGAGGGGATACGTCCGCAAAGGAAATGAATTCTACAAGGAAGGCAACTACGACTCGGCTAATGCCAATTACCAGAATTCGTTCTTGAAAGATACTTCATACACAAAAGCTTTATATAACAACGGGCTATCTCTCTACAGACTAAAAAGATATGACGAATCCATAGCTAAATTCCAGAATTTTATAGCAAAAGAAAAAGACCCCAAGCTATTATCTCAAGCTCATTACAACTTGGGAAATTCCTACTTTATGAAAGCTTATAATGCAATACAAAGCACATCGAGCCAATCGAATCAGATGACACCTCAGCTCTATTCGAGCATAATGCAAGACCTACAGCAGAGCTTAAATGCTTATAAAAATGCACTGAAATACAATCCCAACGATAAGGACGCCAAGCATAACTACAGCTTAGTTGCAGGGCTACTAAAACAACAGCAAGAACAACAAAAGCAAGGCAGTAGCCAAAACAAACAAGGCAACCAAGCCCAACAGCAGAACGAAGGCAATCAGCAGAACAAACAAAACGAGGGACAACAAGGCAATCAGCAGCAAGAACAGCAAGGCAAAGGAGAACAAAAACAATCCGACGAGAACAAACAAAACTGGACAGATAAAATGAAAAATCAGGGACAGAAACAGCAAGCTCAACAGCAAAACCAACAACAGAAGCAGCAAGGAAATGAAAACAAAAGCGATAAGAGTCTGGCAGATAAGATGTTCGAAGACCAAAAAAATGCACAACAGCAAGATAAAGAAAAGCAGAAGCAGTCTTGGGATGATAAAATGAAGAAACAAGAGCAGGAAAAAAGCGACAAGCAAGAACAAAATAATCCACAAAAACGTCAAGACGAACGACAAAGTTCAAAACAAGACAACCAAAGCTTGATGGACAAGCTTATGCAAGCTCAAAACACAAACCAGCAGGAACAAAACGACCTGACCAACGTAAGAAACAAAGTGAACAAAGAAGACAATTTGAACCAGCAATACAAAGACAAAAATATGAACCAGCAAGATAAGCTCAGAGTTATAAATCTTTTGAATAATGACGAGAAGAAAATACAAAAGAAGCTGAAGAAAAAACAAGGAATATTAATAAGGGGAAAGAAAAACTGGTGAGACCAAATCGGAGCCAAAATATGAAAATGAAGTTGATGTACTTGCTATTGCCTTACGCAGCTTTATGGCTAATTCTCAATAGCTTTGCCTTTGCTGATGTGTCTTTTGTTGCTACAGTGGACAGGAACCCAGTAGGAGAAGGCGAGCGGTTTGAGGTGTCCTTCACATTGAACAACGCAACAGGGACGAACTTTACCCCACCACAATTTAATGGCTTTGCAAATGTGTGGGGACCGAGCCACTCGACTAATATGCAAATCATTAACGGAGTTGTGTCGCAATCGGTGTCCTACGTCTATACAGTTGTCGCTGGAAAGGAAGGGAACTATACAATAGGGCCTGCAAGCATAAAAGTAAGCGGAAAAGAATACAAGACTAACTCATTGACTATAAAAGTAGTCAAAGGTTCTCAGCAGAGCCAGAGACCCAGCCAGCCAAGCCAATCTCCCTTTTCCAGAAGCTTCGAACAACAAGCAAACGAATTCCTCAAAGACCGATTAATGATAAAGCTAAACATAAGCAAACGAAGCGTTTACGTCGGGGAGCAATTAGTCGCCACTTATAGATTATATTACAAGCCAGATGTGGATTTAGCAGGGATATCATCGGCTAAGATGCCCACTTTCAATAGCTTCTGGACAAGCGAAGTGAACCTCGGGCAACAGCAGAGGACAAGCGAGATCGTTGATGGAGTGCAATATTTTGTGCAAGACTTAAAGAAATTCGTATTAGTGCCACAAAAAGCAGGCAACTTGAAGCTCGAGCCCCTCGAACTCGATTTGGTAGTCCGCATTGCAGTTCGGAGCGGTTTCTGGCCAACTTACGAGAATTATACTTATAAGCTAAAATCATCAACAACGGAAATAAATGCTATAGGACTTCCGGCTAACGCACCTCAGAGCTTTAATGGCATTGTCGGAAATTATAGCATAGATACTAAACTCGATAGGAACAAGACAGTTACCAACGACCCTGTAAAGCTCAGAGTAGAAATCTCCGGCAATGGCAATTTCAAGCTTTTAGATGCTCCTTCGTTGGACTTGCCACCGGATATAGAGGTGTATCCGCCTAACATTTCAGATAATTGGAGCTTAACCTCGAATGGCTATAGTGGCTCTAAAGTATTCGAGTATTTGCTTGTGCCAAAGAATCCGGGCGAGTTTCGGCTTACTCCTCTCAAATTTGTGCATTTCAATGTTGGCAGACAGCAATACGTCAGCTACACTTCACCCGAAATGATTTTGAATGTGGAGAAGGGCAGCGGGACATTTAATTATAGCAATTATGCCCAAAATCAAGAGCAAGTCAAGCTATTGTCGAAAGATATTGATTATATCCGTGATGTGCCTTCCACATTCGAGAAGCAGGGAAGCAAATTCTTCAATTCCTTGCTCTTTTATGTGCTTGCTTTATCTCCGTTTCTTGTGTTCATAGTGTTTGTCGTGATTCGCAATAAGCAAGAGAAATTATATAGCGATAAAAGTCTATTGAGGAATAAAAAAGCGATGAAAGTAGCCCGAAGTAGATTGGCAGTAGCCAAGAATCTTATGACAAGCGGAGCTGAACTCAAGTTCTACGAGGAAGTCTCCAACGCTCTATGGCACTACGTAAGCGATAAGATTGGCATCCCATTTGCGGATTTATCGAAAGAAAAAATAAGAGAGAGTCTGAATGAAAAGCCAATTGCTGAAGCTGTCGTAGCTAAGTATATGGAAATATTACAGATGTGCGAGCTTGCAATGTTTTCGCCAGAATCGAGAACCCAAGATATGCAGCAAGTCTATGATTCGGCAATAGAGGTCATTTCAGATTTGGAAAGGAAGATATGATGAAGTCGAGACTGTGGCTATTGGTGATTTTGATGCTTGCTTGTGTGAATGTCATAAATGCTCAGCAACTCAGCAATGACGAACTAAAGAGCATATTTTTAGAAGCAAATAATGAATACAAACAAGGCAACTACGAGAAGGCACTCGAGCTATATAATAAAATCTATAATTCAGGCTATATGTCTCTGGAACTATATACTAATCTCGGCAATACGTATTTTAAGCTCAAGAACTATCCGGAGGCGATATTATATTACGAAAGAGCAAAAAGACTTAACCAGAACGACGAGCGGATACTTAATAATCTCGCATTAGCAAATCTTCAGATAAAGGATAAACCAGAGCCACAGGCAAGATTCTTCGTCACAGTAATCTACGAGCAGATAACAGGATTGCTTAGCTCGACTGGTTGGGGAGTGCTTGTTGTGGTATTGCTCTGGATTACCTTAGCATTGTTAATCTCTTATAGGATATTGACTAACATATTCAGGAAAAAATTTACATTAGTATTGGCAGGGATATTTTTCTCGCTTGCTGTTATTTTCTTTGTATTTGGCTCAAGCCGATATGCATACGAAACCAATCAAGCAGAAGCAATAGTATTCTACCCAGTGGTATATGTTACGACTGAGCCAAAAGTCAATAGTCCCAACGCATTTATACTTCACGAAGGCTCGAAAGTAACGATTTTAGAAGAGCAGGATGAGTGGTATTTCATCAGCTACGACAAAACGAAAAAGGGATGGATTAGCAAGTCGGCAGTGAAGATAATCTAATCCTCATCTTTTGACCTAAGTCTGTAGATTTGCGTATTTATGTTGTAGCGACGTATCTTATTGTGTAGAGTTTCACGACTAATCTTTAGAATAGCAGCAGCACGGCTAACGTTACCGCCAGTCCTTTCCAAAGTAGCTTCGATTTTCTTTTTGTCCACTTCTGCTAAGTCTTCTTTAAGAGTTCTATCCGAAGATAATAAAACATCAGCAGTGGGCAGATGAGAGGAAAGCGATTGAGTGGACATAATTCTATGTATATCAGCCACTTCGACGACGTCGGTATTGATAGTCTGGAGAGTAACTCTCATAACCGAGAGCAGTTCTCTAATATTACCGGGCCATTGCTGTTCTTGAAGAAATTCGATAGACGAAGGAGAAAATCGCTTGGAATCGTTGTATTCCTCGTTGTGTTTAAGCACATAGTGTTCGACGATGTCTGGAATGTCTTCTCTACGCTCTCTCAGAGGAGGAATGATGATTTCGCATTCTCTAAGGCGATGGTAGAGTTGCTCGCGGAACTTAGCTTCCTTCATAGCACCGAGTAAGTCCTTATCCGTAGCGGAAACGAAACGGACATCAAGCTCTTCAGTCTCAGTAGAGCCGACGCGTCGGATGAGCTTCTCTTCAATAGGGATGAACAAGCTTGATTGCAATTCTAATGATAAATCGCCAATCTCATCGAGGAAGAGAGTGCCACGATGGGCTTGATGGAAAAGTCCTTTCTTAGTGTCAATAGCACCAGAGAAGGCACCTTTGTTGTGTCCGAAAAGTTCGCTTTGGAACAGCTCTTTCGGGATGTTCGGTATGTCCACAGTGATGAATGGGTAGCGAGCTCTTCTGCTTGCAGAGTGAATGGCTTCAGCAACGAGCTTCTTGCCGGTGCCAGTCTCGCCTGATATTAGCACATTCAAATCGGTCCTGCCGAATCTTATAATGCTATCGCCAATTTCCAATATTTTTTTCGAGTGTCCTATGATTTTGTGGGCTTCTAAGAATTTGCGAATTTCCAGTATATCGCCTTTTACGCCAAGGCGTTCCATTGCGCTATTGATTATCTCGTGTAATTTATCTTTGCTCAATATACTCTTTTCAATGAAATTGATGGCTCCGAGCTTCGTAGCTTTTACTGCTGTTTCTATTGTTCCCTTGCCTGTGATCATAATGACAGGAATCTGAGGATAATTGCGTCTGCATTGCTCAAGGACGTCAATTCCGTTCAATTTTGCATCAGGTCCGAACTCTATGTCTAATAATATAATCCCGACTTTTGTGTGGAACTTTGCTAAATGATATAATGCTTCTTCGGGGTCTAATATTATTTGAGGTTCAAGCCCGAAGGACTTCACTATGTCGGCAACTGTTGTGCAGAAATCCTGATTGTCATCTACTATTAGTATTTTCATAGCTCTCTCAGCTTAATTTCACTACATAATTCTAATATTCCTAAACTATTACCCCCATTTAAGAACAGTAATGTATTCAAATTACAAAATTAATCATTATTAAATTACTACAATAATAATTTTTTTATTTTCAAGGAAAATTTCATATTGAGTTAAGTAATAATTAATATAAAATGAATAAATAATGAATTTCAGAGTTTTATAAATAAAAATAAAATAAACTAAATTATTTATATTACGTCTATATAAATTATAAAGCGAAAAATGGAATTAAGATGAGTAAAATGGGCGATAATAAAGACTATAATAGATTCAATCCGTTTGGGGACTATCGAAATAACAAGAACGATAATCCTCAAATGAAATTATTGAGGAACTCGCTCATCTGGCTTTTGATTTTTGGTGGTATATTTCTAATTTATATGTTTATGCAGACAAATCAGAAGCCGGAATGGCAGGTGAGCTACTCAAAATACGAATCTTGGCTAAACGATTCACTAATCGAAAGTGCTACGATAACAAAGACACAACTTAATGATTTCGAATTTCACGGGAAATTAAGGTCGTCGAGGAGCGAAGTAATTGATGGCAAAGCACGTGAGGTGTTGCATTTTGTAACAAAGCTCGGTTTTGTGGATGCCTCGACAGAAAAGCTCTGGAAAGATAAAAACATTACTTGGACTTACGAAAGTGGCGATAGTCCTTGGTGGAACACTTTGCTTTCGTTCCTACCTTGGTTGCTTTTTATGGTGCTGATATATTTCTTTTTCTTCCGTAGGATGCAGCAAGGAGGGGGAACTAAGGGCATTTTCAACTTCGGAAAAGCAAGGACAAGGATGCAAAACGAGAGTCAGGATAGAGTTACATTCGCTGATGTTGCCGGAGCCGACGAAGCTAAATACGAGTTGGTGGAAATAATTGAGTTCCTGAAAGAACCGAAGAAGTTCCAGCGTCTCGGAGGCAAGATACCACGTGGTGTGTTGCTTTTAGGACCTCCTGGAACGGGCAAGACACTATTAGCTCGAGCCGTAGCAGGCGAGGCAAATGTGCCGTTCTTCTCGATTTCTGGTGCCGATTTTGTGGAGATGTTCGTTGGCGTTGGTGCAAGCAGAGTGCGAGACCTTTTCGATCAGGCAAAGAAGAACTCTCCTTGTATTGTATTTATTGACGAAATTGATGCTGTCGGTAGGCATCGTGGAGCTGGATTAGGCGGAGGTCACGACGAAAGGGAGCAGACTCTAAATCAGCTTTTAGTTGAGATGGATGGTTTCGAGCAAAATAGTGGCGTTATTGTCATTGCTGCGACAAATAGACCCGACGTTCTCGACCCTGCTTTGCTTCGTCCAGGACGCTTCGACCGTCAAGTTGTCGTTGATAGACCTGACGTAAAAGGTAGAGAAGGCATCTTCAAAGTGCATACAAAGAAAATACCTTTAGCTGACGATGTTAACCTCGAAGTTCTGGCAAAAGGAACACCGGGATTTTCTGGTGCAGATATTGCAAATATTGTAAATGAAGCTGCATTGTTAGCCGCAAGACGCAATAGCGATAAAGTTACGATGTACGACTTCGAGAATGCAAAAGATAAAGTAATGATGGGAATTGAGCGAAAAAGTATGGTAATTTCTGATAAGGAAAAGGAAATCACTGCTTATCACGAAATGGGACACGCACTCGTAGGTATGCTAATGCCTAATAGCGACCCCGTCCATAAAGTAACGATAATCCCTCGTGGGCGTGCTTTAGGTGCTACATCGTATTTGCCGACTGAGGATTTGCATTCCTATTCCAAGGATTATATTGAAACGCAAATAGTTAATCTTTTAGCAGGTAGAGCTGCTGAGAAATTGGTTTTCAATCAGCTTACTACTGGCGCTGCAAACGATTTGGAAAGAGCTACTATGCTCGCACGCAAAATGGTCTGCGACTGGGGTATGAGTGAAAAACTCGGACCTGTCAAGCTTGCCAATCAACACGAACAGGTCTTCTTGGGCAGGGAAATATCTCAGCCAAGAGACCACAGCGAAGAAACAGCTCAAGTCATTGATGCTGAAGTAAGACGTATCCTAACCGAATCGAGCAATAAAGCCGAGAATTTGCTGAGAGACAACATCGAACTATTGCATAAGCTTTCGCGTATTCTACTTGAAAGGGAAGTCCTCGATGGCGAAGAATTGAAAATGATTATTCGCGGTGAAGAGCTTCCTCCTATAAGTTTAAATAAATTATCTGCCCTCAGAAGTCTGAATTTAGATAAAAAAGAGAAAAGCACTCCGCAAAATGACAATCAAGTAGAAGGAAAGATTCCACTTAAATTTTAGGAAATGAGATGCAAATTGGCATAGTAGGGCTTCCATTTTCGGGTAAAACAACTTTTTTTCAGACTCTTACTGAAACGCATTTAGATACTGAAGCATTGAGAAAGAAGGATGCTAACGTTGCTACAGTCAAAGTGCCAGACCGACGTCTCGATGAATTGACAAAAATCTTCCAACCTAAAAAGCAAATAAATGCTACAATTGAAATTGTAGATGTAGCAGGCATACAAAAGAATGAGCAAGGCAAGACCTCCTTCACAACAAATTTCTTAAGCAAGGTAAAGACAAATGATGCTTTGATTCACGTGGTTCGTGGCTTCGAGGATGAGAATTTTCCACATCCGGAGGGCAGTATAGATATGCTACGTGATATACGAATGCTCGAGGAAGAGCTTATATTGGCTGATATGTCGCAAATCGAAAATAGGATGGAAAAGTTACAAAAGGAACTGAAAAAGCAAAATGCTGGCGAAGGTATTCACAAGGAAAAAGAAATCCTCGAAAAGTGGCTTAATTCATTGCAGAGTGGGGTGCCAATACGCTCTCTTGAGCTTACATCGGAGGATGTAAGAATCATCAAGAACTTCCAGCCACTTTCTGCAAAACCTATGCTCATAGCACTCAATTTTTCTGACGACGACATAAAACGAGCCGATAATAATATAGAAGAAATTCGCAAGCAAATTCAAGGTAAGTCTTTGGCAATAGAGCCATTTTTTGCTAAGATTGAGATGGAATTGGCTATGTTAAATGATGATGATAAGGCAATATTTATGCAGGAGTATGGGATCAAGGAATCTGCATTGTCGCGGCTGATTCGTAGCGCCTACTCATTGCTGGGGTTACAATCATTTTTTACAGTAGGTGAAGACGAATGCAGAGCTTGGACAATCAGAAAAGGAATGAACGCACAAGAATCGGCTGGGGTAATCCATACAGACTTTTATAATAAATTCATCAGGGCGGAAGTTGTGAATTATCAGGACTTTATGGAATGTGGCTCATTTGCAAAATGCAAGGAAAAGGGCATTTTCCGGCTCGAGGGTAAGGAGTATATTGTAAAAGATGGCGATATCCTCCACGTAAGGCACAGTTAATCTTTAGAGCAATTCTCAGCGTTCCTATATTATTTAGCCAAGGTGGAGTAATTTCTCCTATTTTAGAGGGGCAGGTTCTTTTCTCTGATTTGTATATCGAACTTTTTTGAATGAGCAACGAAAATGTCTCTTTCTTTCTCGTCAATAGAAAAAGATTTCTCGATTAATGCTATGACGTCGTTGTCGTCGTTGGCGACATAAGAACTGTCGCAGATTAGCTCGGGTAAGGCACCATTGGGGGAAACGATAGGCAGACAACCGCAAGCCATAGATTCGACGACTGCCATTCCAAAGGTTTCATCTATAGAAAGCTGAACGTAAGCCGATGATTTATAGTAGAGCGGAACAAGCTCCTCGTCGAAGGAAAGTGGACCGGGGATGATTTCGATGTTTGGGATGTCCTTTGCCATATTAATGGCGATTGCTAATGCATCGGATACTAAACCAGCAAGAACGAATTTGCGTTCTGAAAGCAAATATGCTAATTTGATGAATCTGTCCAGCCCTTTGATGTAGAACTCGATTTTGCTATATGTACCAGACACTGTAAGGACATATTTTCTTTCGGGGTTTTCTGGTTGGGAATTTATTAGGGCTTGTGTTTTAATGGCGTTGTAAATTACCTTAGCGGGTGCGTGGATGCCGTTTGTTTGCTTCTCGAGCATCTTACGGGCATATTCTGAAACGGCAATGATTTGAGTGCAATACTTGAAGGTATTCTTAACGCAGAACCATCTGAATTTCCTTGCTTTAGCTCCATAATTCATTTCTGGGATATAGCATACATCGAAACCACCAGCGACAACGTAAGCCCTTTTTCTAAGCAGTTTGGCTAAAATGACGGGAATTAAGGTTGTGTAGTCGGCGAACCAGCAGAAAAGAGCATCTGCCTTGAATGCCTTATATATTGAGCGAAATGTAATGACAAGCAAATTTAAAATACCTTTGAATTTTCTTCCGATACTTGAGTTTTCCTTGATGAGAATGTGCTTTTTTTCGAGAATATAAATATCATTCTTTACGAATGTTGAGTTTAGTGGTCCAAGAAAGAAAATTTTCATTGATTATAATCGTAATTTTTCGAAATTTTTTAGTTTCTTGATAAATTTATCGTTAGTCATATTAAGTCGAAGTGGAGTGATTGATACAAATCCATTTGAGAGAGCCACATCGTCGGCTTCGATGTCGTTGTCAATTATTTTGTAATTCCCAGAGAACCAATAGTATTCTCTACCGAATGGGTCTTCCCGCTTTTCGTAGTAATCCTCCCAGATGGAATTGCTTTGGCGTGTAATTTTTATGCCTTTGATTTGCTCCAAAGGTAAATCAGGAATATTTACATTAATAAGAGTGTCCGAAGGTATTTTAGTACGTAAAACGTTCTTAGCTATAAGATATGCATACTCTTCGGCAGAGGAAAAATCAGCTTTATAGCTGAAGTTAGCGAGCGAAAAAGCGATGGAAGGTATTCCGAGAAGCATACCTTCGGTAGCAGCAGAAACTGTTCCAGAATATATTACGTTAACGGAAGTGTTTTGTCCGTGGTTAATCCCAGAGACGATTAGGTCTGGTTTCGATTCGAGCAAAGCAGATACAGCTAATTTGACGCAATCGCTCGGTGTTCCGTTGACGGATAATCCGAACTTTTTTCCATTTTTCCAAAATGGCATAACCCTCAAGGGGTTAGATATGGAAAGGGCGTGTCCAACGGCACTTTGCTGTCTGTCGGGAGCGACAATATGGACTTTGCCGATTCTCTCCATAGCTTGAGTTAGAGCAAGTAAGCCGGGGGCATCAATTCCATCGTCGTTGGTAACAAGTATGTTATATTCTCTTTTATTCATTTGTAGAGTCCTGCACTTGTTTTTGAAGAAATCTAATATAATGGACTAAGCACCAGCGGTCAATCTCATTAACTCTATTAGAAATAGGATACATAAGATTTTGGCCAGCACTTAGAATATGAAATAAACGAGCATCGCTGTAATTTCTTGTATTTTTACTTGTTAAATCTGCTGGCTCGGGGAACCCTTCTTCACCTTCTTTTAGCTGAACTTTGGTTATTATGAGTCCTTTGCCCTTACCATCTTGATTATGACAGGGTACGCAAAGTGCTTGGAATCGGTTTTTTCCTCGCTGTAGCACAAAATCAGAATTCTCTATTGGATTCGTAAATGTGCTTTCTGCTTTTTCATATTCTGTCATTTCGAATTTGTAGAATGAACCAAAGCGTGGCACAGTTCCAAGCACAGGATAGCGAAATGCAGAGCTATCGGGAAAGAAATCTGAGGTGGATTGGGGCAATAGCTTCTTATGATGGTCCATATCTGCAATTATTTCAAAGGGTTGAGCTTTCGGGTCGGTTGCTATTATATTCAATTTTATCAATAAATAATAAATTAATAAAACTACAGGTAAGAAAGTTATTAAAATGAGCAATATATTTTTGATGATTTTCATATTTATTCTGTGAAATAAAATCCTGAAAGATTAGTGTTAGCTTTTAACTCTTCGATAATTCTTTGGCTATAGCTACTTTCTATTTCGAAAAGAATGCAAAATTTGTTGGAAAGTTCGCTTTCAGCTTTTACAATTAAGTCATTTGGAATGTGCCATTTAGGTAATTCAGTCTTGAACAGAAAGCCAATGAAAGACGAAATTGCAGAAAAAAGTACTGTGAGAGAAAAGATGAGCGGGATAGACGAGGGAAGGAAGAACAATGGTTTCCCGCCTGTATTCAGCGGATAGTCATAAGTTCCAAGCCAAAGAATAAGTAGAAATGAGAAGAGCAGCCCAATAATCCCACCAGCGAAAGTGTATTTTGAAATGTTCGATTTCTTTTTGTGGCTCATATTTTCGATGTAAAATGGGGTTAATGTCGAATTAATATTAACCCCAATATTTTCCAAGTAATAATAAGCATAAAGAAAATCTTTTTCTGTGTCGAAATATATTAGATATTGTGTTTTCATTTAATTTCTGACTTAATATCGTTAAGAGAAATAATTGGAAAAATTTGGATAAAAATCAGATATAAGAAAGCAAAAAAGCCAAAGCTTCCGACTAAAATCCCAATTTCGGTAAGGGATGGAAAGTAAGGTGTCGCTCCTGACGCAAAGTAGTCGTTTGAGAGTGAAGTAACGACAATAACAAAACGCTCGAGCCACATCCCGACAGCTATAAAAATAGAAATGATAACCATCGCTGTAATGTTTTGGCGAATTCTTTTGAGCCAGAGCAGTTGAATAAGTATAATATTGATGAAGAGCATAATCCAGAACAGGAAGGCATAGTCGCCAGTCATTCTATAAATGAGAAGATTAATTTCTACTTCTTTACCATTTAGGAAGGCAAAAAAGAATTCTAAAATGTAGGAAAGAATAATAATCCAGCCGGTTGCGAGCATAATTTTTGCGAGATTATTGAAATGCACTGGAGTGATGAGCTGTTCTAATCTCAACAAGTTCCTTGCAGTAGCAGAAAGTATAATGACAATAGCACATCCAGAAAATATGGCTCCAGCAACAAAATAAGGTGGAAAGATTGTGGAATGCCAGCCAGGAACTAAAGTTACAGAGAAGTCTAAAGAAACGATTGTGTGGACAGCAATTACCAAAGGAGTAATGAGTCCGGCAAGTAATATATAGAGCTTTTTGTAATGGAGCCATTGGGTATTGGAGCCAATCCATCCGAGAGAAAGATAAGTATAGAGGAAGCTCAGTTTTTTCGATTTAAGCTTTGTTCGAAGTTGACTTAAATCGGGAATCATTCCGACATAGCAGAAGATGATTGATACAACGAGATATATACCAATGGCAAACAAGTCCCAGACTAATGGAGATTTAAAATTAGGCCAAATTCCCATTTGGTTGGGGTAGGGCAGAAGCCAATAGAGAGCAAACCAAGGCCTGCCTGTGTGGAGCAAAGGGAAAAGAGCAGCGACACAAAGAGCAAAGATAGTCATTGCTTCAGCTGGTCTATTAATTGATGTTCGCCAACTTTGATTTAGCAGGAAAAGGATTGCAGAGATAAGAGTTCCAGCATGACCAATGCCAATCCAAAACACAAAATTAGCTATAGTAATACCCCACGAGACTTTGTTGTTGATATTCCAGATAGTTAGCCCTTTGCTTAGAGTCTCTACTATGCAATAAATTCCGATTAGGGAAAAAAATACTGCGGCACTAAGGGCGATAAAGTATCTAATTGATGGTTTGCGGTTGAATCGGGATGTAATTATCTTGTCTAAAATAGAGAAGTCTTTAATTACTTTGGAGTTGTTTGGCTGCTCATTTTGTTCTGAATTGCTATTTGCTTTTATATCCACTTTAGAGATAATTTACGTAATAATAAAATAGTTAAATAAGCAAATTTAATAAATAAAAATAAATTAAATGTTAAGAGGGATAAATTTCGAATAATAGCATCGCTGTTAGCTTAAGAAAGTAGTTGAAGTAAGCATTTTTAATTGAATTTTAATAATTATCTGAAATAATAAAAAAATTATTTCATCATAAATCATTAATATTTTCAAAGAAAAGAATTTCTGTGTTACCAATTTTAAAGTAGGACAAGCATCTCTGCTTGTCGCATACAGAATTATATTATCATAGTCAAACAAGGATGTATGACTTAAAAGTCCTTGAATGTTATAGTAGGGCAGACGCCCTCGTCTGTCTATTTATTCATCAATATGAATTTGGAAATAGCAACTTAGTAGTTTATTTCCAGAAGTTTAGTAAGCTATGACTTTTGTGCTAATGGTTTTTCCATCTACGATGATATTAATAAAGTAAATGCCGGGTGTAAGTTTATTGCCAAATTTATCTATTGCTGAGAATGGGATTATGTGATTTCCAATTTCAAGATTTGTGTTGAGTATTGTATTGATTTGCTGCCCTAATATATCATAGATTGAGATTGAGACGAAAGCATTTTTATCGAGAGAAATAGAGATATTTGCTACATTACTAATGGGATTCGGGAATATGTCGTATTGATTGGAGACTTTGTCGTTTTCTTCAACTGAGGATAAAATAACGTCGTTGCCAGTCAAAATTTCGAAATCATCAACTAAAGCTTCTGAAAATGAATTTGGCATACCCCACATACCAATAGAATTAATGACGTAGAAGCGAACTTGGAAGGTGCCGGAACTAATATCGCCATAGTCTTCAATTCTATACCAGTCTTGAGTCCATTCGTCTTCGTTGTATTTAATTTCTTTAATAAAAGTCCAGGAGTTACCATTGTCGAAAGAAGCTTCAACACCAAATGTAGCATAGCCAGTTTGACTGAAGAGAGGAATATTTGAGAACCAACGCCAGAATTTGAAAATTGGATTTTTCAAATTGGAAATGTCATATACTGGGGAATAAAAGGATGTTCTTCCGTCGGGCAAATACATCATCATTTGCTGACTTTGGCCGCCGGTTCCGTCTGTTACGAAGCACATAGTTCCATTTGGAGTATGTTGTTGACCAGTTTGTAGAGGCAAAGGATACATCTGATTGTTACCGGCGTTGAGAAGCAAAATTGCTTCGTGGGGAATAGCTCTTTCCCATTTGCCTTTTGTTGCATTGTCAAGTGTGGAACCAGTCATCCAGCCCCGTTCATTTTCGAAATCGTCAAATAGGGCAGTTCTATAGCCAACTAAGAATACAAATGGTGTTAGCTCTGGGTATGTTTGTGAAAAGGTAAAGAATTTATTTTCTGACTTGATGTATGTTTCTACATAGTAATATACAATGGTACCGCGTGGTTGTTTAGGAATAAAAGCAAAGTAGTCTGTACTATTTTGTATTTGAGCGTAGATTTTGTTGTAAGTTCTGAAATTATCGGTAGAATATACTACAGCAACGGAATCGGGTCTATTATCTTCGCCTAACAAACCTGAAAGCATAAACTCGACTTTATAGGGGTTCTCTGTATCGTCTGTGTTGCTCAATGGAGTATGCTTAAAGGTAGATTGTAGGAAAAGTTCGGTGCCAATATTATGTTTAGCGAAGCATCTTACGATGTTATTATAATGAGGGGTGCCATTGCTTAAATCTCCGTCATCGTCGTCGGTAACAAGTGATTCGACGAGCCATTCGCCGAAGGACTTTCCGATATTAGGGTCGTCGGGCAATCCGTATCTTGTGAAATGAGTTAAGTGCCTAACGTATTCGAGCGATGTTTCTTTTCTTAAATCCCAGTAAGCACCAGCAAGAATAAGCCCATTGTGATGAGAATCTTGTTGTATGTCATCGGGGTATTTTAGGGTATTATTGAGGTCGCGGATATTTTGGTTGGGATTGCTTACGAAGGCGCCACGACCAATAATTTCGTCGTCGAGGACAAGAGCGGCAGTAGCATCAGCTAAAGCTTCATGGCAGGACATGTTAATCATTCCTTCTTCTCTGCCAAGTGCTTGATAAAGCAAATTATTGACGCTATGACCGTATTCGTGATAGAGTATAGAAGGGCTTTCGGCAAATCTGTATTGAGTATTACCGACAGCAATAAAATAAATTTCTTTTCCAGAAGAAGCGGCATTTGGGGAATTTCCATCGTGGATTAGCGTTATTTTCAGCTGAAAGTCCATACATTTCAAGGAAGTATCTAATTTTTTGAAATAGTTATGAATAAAATTTGCGTGATAGAATACGTTTCTTTCTTGCTTGAAGGAATTTGTATTGTTCCAGCTTAGCAGGAAAGGTTGGCTTGGAGAGATAGAATCCGAAAATTTTGAGTTTGTTCTATCGGAATTAACAACATTAGCCCAAGGACCAGAAAAGGTAGCCATTATTAGCTTCTTGTCGCTAATGTCAACTTGAGATTTGCCTTCTTCGTCGGTCAAGAGGACTTTGGCTCCGACATAGACATTTTGGTTTGGAAATGGGACGATAGTATCATTATCGTCTCCAGAACGCAATTTAACTGCACCTTTGACCTCAACGGGAGTATTGACATTTATCATTTGACTTTGTCGCCAGAGTACCTTGCCGTTGTGTGCGTCAACAAATGCAAAGTATTTTTCAAATGAGTCCTTTATGTCAATATCGAATTTATAAGTTAGATGGTAAGATATATTGCTGTTTTCTTTAATGGGTAATATATATAAGTTAGGGCTTTTTAGCACGATGTCTTTTTTCACATCAAATTGCAGACCTTGGATAGAGGATTGCATAGCCTTTTCGGGGCTTAAAGTAGGTTCGGTTGATAAGTTAATATCCCAATAGTACTCAGCTCCAAAAGCCATAACATTGCCATTAGAAAAGATTCTTAATTCGATTTCAGAGAGAAGGACAGGTAAGCCTTTATATGTCTGGCGATAAGATACATACCAGCGTTTGTTGACTTCGGTAATACGCACAAGTTCGATGTTAGCTGGATTGATTTTCAATAGAGAAGCATTTTCAGAGACGAATTTATTGGCAGCATCGAGAATATTTTTATTTGTTATTTTGTCGAAACCCTTAATTTTTAATGGTGTTCCAAAATATCGAACTCCTGATTTAGAAAAATTGTCTTGAAGGACACTCCAAGAACCTTTGGTATTTGTAACTTTTTGCCATGAGAAACTCGCATTAGAGCTATTCATAGTGCCATCGGATTTTGATATAGATGTTTTTTGTTCGGGAAGCAATATTTCGTTTCTCGAAAATTGTTGTGCAATAGCTGCCGTAGCTAATGCAATTAGCAGTATAATATAAGTTATAGATTTTTTCATTATTTTTCCAAAAAATTTTTATAATAATTTATTTATAAATCAATAATACATAAAAGTATCGAATTTAGTTACACTTAAAAGTTATAAATATTGCAATTTTATAAAAAATAGTAAAATTAATCAATGAATTATTTATTTTTGTAATATAAATGACTACATTTTTATAATTAAAAAATACAGAAATTAAAAATAAAGAAAAGCGATTTTATGAAATTAAATTTAATAACATACTATGCCCCTCCAGAAAGAGCAACGGAAGATGAAATAGCGAAACAGGTTAGTGTCATATCAAAATTGGACATAGAAAGATTTCTCAACGCAGTGCCTGATGTGTATTGCATTCTGAATAAGAATAGACAAATAGTATTTGCTAATCAAGCTATCATCAATTTATTAAAAGCAAAAGATGACAGTAAAATCATAGGAAAGCGTCCTGGTGAAGTCTTGAATTGTAAGAATTCAATAGAGACAGAAGCAGGTTGCGGAACAGCAGAAGCGTGTCGGACTTGCGGTGCTGTTAATGCTATACTTGCGAGCCAGAAGGGCAAGCCAGATGTACAAGAATGCAGACTCACCGATAAGGATACAAAGGAAGCAAGTGACTACAGAGTATGGACTAATCCGATTAGAATAGATGGAGATGAGTATGTTATTTTTGCCGTAAGTGACATAAGCAATGAAAAGAGACGACAAGCATTAGAAAGGATTTTCTTTCACGACGTGATGAATACAGCAGGAGTTTTGCGGGGATTTGTTTCATTGATTGTTGATTATCCCGATGAATTTGATGAATATAAGGGGTTTTTAGTTGATATTAGTAATAACTTAATCGAAGAAATTAGGGCTCAAAGGGACTTGATAGCTGCTGAAAATAATGAATTGCAGGTTCATCCAGAAAATATAAGCAGTAAAGATATTATCGGCACTATAGCTACTGTCTTTAAAACGAGTGAAATATCGAAAGGTAAAATCATAGTGGTAACTGAAGACATAAAAGATGTTAATTTTGTTTCAGATAGGACATTAATAACTCGCACATTGACAAATATGTTGAAAAATGCTTTAGAAGCATCATCAGAGAATCAAACGATTACTTTAAATTCCTATCTAAAAAATAGAAGAGTTGTATTTTCTGTACATAATCCCAATTTTATGGAAAGAAATATACAATTGCAAATCTTTCAGAGGTCTTTTACTACAAAAGGATTAGGGAGAGGTCTTGGTACTTATTCTATGAAACTTATCACTGAAAAGTATCTAAAAGGCAAAGTCTATTTTAAAACAGATGAAGAGGCAGGTACAACATTTTATTGTGAATTGCCATTAAGAATTTAGCTATTCAATTCTGCAAAATATAAATAAGCGACTCCAAAAGCTAATGGTTTGTAATTTAGCGACTTAAATATGCCAGTATTATGTAATATTTTCAGGAAATCATTGCCTGATGGGTAATTAATGGATGTATCAGCAAGATATTTATAAGCATTAAAATTTCGAGTAATAAGAAAACCCAACAAAGGGATAATAATCTTATTATATAATTTATATACTAAAAGAAAGGGTTTCGATGGCATTCCAAATTCGAGAATAATTAGCCCGCCATTATGTTTCAAGACCCTGCTAATTTCGTTTAGGCATGGTAGAATTTCGGGGATGTTTCTAATGCCGAAAGCGATTGTAACGTAGTCGAACTGCTTATCGGGAAAAGGGAGACTCTTAGCGTCGGCTTCTATGAAATTAATATTAAGATTAAGTTTCTGAGCTTTAGTATGTGCTATTTTAATCATTTCAGAAGAGAAATCCAATCCAGTAATGTCAGCTTTATCGCCAAGCTTCTTTTTGAGGATTATAGCGATGTCGCCAGAACCAGTCGCAATGTCTAAGATTTTGTAGCTATTCGAATTAGTAAAATAAGAAGCGATGCGTTTTTTCCATTTTTTATGTAAGCCGAGGGATAATAATGTGTTTAGGAGGTCATAATGTTTAGCTATCGAATCGAACATTTTTTGGATTTTTGCTTGCATTTGTGTATTCACGCATAGATAATCCTAATATTTTTCGAGGATATGAAATGGGGAAGTTTATAAAGTTGTAAAGTTTTAAAGTTTGTAAAGTTGTAAAGTTTGTAAAGTTTTAAAGTTTTAAAGTTTGTAAAGTTTATAAAGTTTATAAAGTTATAAAGTTGTAAAGTTTGTAAAGTTGTAAAGTTTGTAAAGTTGTAAAGTTTATAAAGTTTGTAAAGTTCATAAAGTTATAAAGTTGTAAGGTTTGTAAGGTTTGGAAGGTTTGTAAGGTTTGAGAAGTTATAAGGTTTTTATGAAACCGGATAATAGCTTTGATACTTCTTCGCTGAGTTGGAATGCTTCTTCAAACTCGTTTGAATATATTTTCTCAAGATCTTTGGCTAAAAGCAACATAGAACGAACTTCTCCGCAAGAACCCTTAGCTATAAATAGGAACTGTTTAAATTCATTATTGCTTTTCCTCTCATAGCCCTCTGCGATATTATTCATAATAGATACAGAGGCGCGTTGAATTTGCTCTCGAAAAGCATAATCCTTGCAATTTTTAAATGCTTTATAGATTAAAATTGTTAGCTCCTTTGCTTTTTGCCAAGCAATTATATCCTCAAACCTTTCAACTTTCAAATGCACATTCCTTTCTCTTTTTAAAGTTTATAAAGTTTATAAAGTTCATAAAGTTATAAAGTTATAAAGTTTATAGAGTTGGAAAGTTTGTAAAGTTATAAAGTTTTTAAAGTTCATAAAGTTTGTAAAGTTATAAAGTTATAAAGTTTTTAAAGTTCATAAAGTTTGTAAAGTTGTAAAGTTTTAAAGTTTGTAAACTATTTAATTAACAAGAGCTTCCCGCTCTCTGCCCTCTCTCCAATCCGGATAGTATAATAATATACACCCTGCGGTAGATTGCTCGCCTCGAACACAGTTCTGTGGCTCCCCGCTTCCTGAAATTCATCAACAAGCGTCGTGACTCTCTCGCCGAGGGAGTTGTAAATGTCAATCTTTACCCTGTCTGGAATTAATAATTGATAGTTGATGGTAGATGATTCGTAGAAGGGGTTGGGAGTGATGGAAAAATAAAACCATTCTAAAGGTGATTCATTAATCGCCGAAGTACTAAATGGCACCCACCAATTACCTGAAATAATTATTAATCCAAGCAATTTCAAGGTGTTATTGTAATATGTATTGTGTTGCAAATTCTGGTATAGCAAATGATTGTAAATCTCGTTTAACCATGATTGATTCTCATTATTTACCATTGATGATACTGCCAATGGCGAAATAAAAGCTGAGGAACTATAGTTGTTGTCGGGGATATCATTACCATTTAGAAAATAACCGGCACCAATTTTAGTGGGGTCATTACCGGTTTTTGTTTTTATCCAATTGTTGATTTTATCAACAGCATTTTTAGCTCTAATTTCGCCAGATATAAGATAGTCCAACGCAATACGTAATGGTGTTCGACAGGAATTATAGAAATAATTTCCGTCATATTCAGATTCGAGATAATTAGGTGAAGCTGGTAAAGGATTGCTATTACAGTTTATAACAAAATCCGGCAATAATCCTGTTTGAGGGCTATAATTAGTTTGGATAATATTAATAAGCCAATAACATTTATTAATTATTCTTTCCCATTTATCATTATTTGTAGCTGATTGGAAAGCTCTAAAATGATTCAAAATAAAATCAGAACAGCGGGTATCATTATACTCTGGGCTTTCATTTGTAACCCAATCGCCAAGTTTAATTGTCCATATGTTTTGATTTACATCATCGGTTATTATAGCCTCGATGATATTAATAGCTTCAGAAAGATAATTAATCTCGCCGCTGCTGCCCCATTGCTTATCGGCTAAAAGTAGGGCATATGCAATGTCAATATCTCCGTCTGATGCGCTATACCTGCCATTAGTATCGTCAATACATCCTTTAACTTGGTTCCAAGCCATAAGTTTTGGATTTTTCTGGCTTGGGTGAGCTTTGTAAAAACGATAAAGTCCGTCGAAATAATCCTTAGCATTAGGATCAAAACCAGCAAAATATGCGGTAATAATCATTCCGTACCCTTGTCCTTCTGAAACGCATATAGAATTATTAGAGCTTGTTTCGTTAAACCACACATAATATTGACCGTTGCCACAGTCATCACGGAGATAAACTGATTTCCATTGGTTATAAAATGTGCTGGCATGATCATCTAATTGATATTGGGAATAATTATTGGGTTTAATTGCCTCTTTTATATATTTAAAATGTTGCGGAAAAAGTCTTTGAGGCACTTGAGCCAATGAAATATTGGCAATTAATATTATTAAAGTAATAAAAACTAATAACTTATGCATAATTAGCACCTCTTATTTAGTTATTTTTATCAAATTTTAAAAAAAAATATTATTTCAATTAAGTAATTTGAAAATATAAGTAAAAAAAATTATAAAATTGTAAGAAATTAGTATATTTTATTGAAAAATTAGATAATTCAGAAAATGGCTTTGATGAAAATTTAATTTATAATTTTAAGATAAAATCGAGAATGTATTTTATAGCGATGAATAAGATACATAAGCTTAAGACCCATTTAATGACTTTGGCGGACATATTCTTTTGCATTCTTGCACCTAAATACATACCTATAAAACCACCAATACCGAAGAGTATGCCGAGAATCCAATTTGGAGCGACAGACAACTGGGGATAATAAGGACTAAGAATCTGGAAGAATGCGACGCCGGCGATAGATGTAATAAATGTTCCCATTAAGGCAGCACCTGCAACAGTATAGACAGGTAGACTGAAAATAGCGACATAGATTGGAGCCATTATTGCGCCACCGCCAATTCCATAAATTCCGCCGATAATTCCGATAATAAAGCTAATGATTGTAATGATAATAGTATTGACGCTGTAACGTTCGCCGTAAAATTCATAAGTGAGTATTTTAAGAGAAAATTTTATAACTTTTGTTCTTGGTAGAGACTTTTTTTCAGTAGAACCGTCAGCAATAGCTTTCTTGTAATTCTTAACAAGTTCCTGGAAACGTTGCTCGGCGTTTTGGACATCTGCTTTTTTCTTGGAAAGTAGAGGTTGAATGAGACGGTAACCAATATATAAAAGTACTAAGCCGGCAAATAACTGAAAGTTAGAGGCTTCGGCTAAGTAGTTTAGTCTTATTAAAGCACCGATAAAAACTCCGGGGAGTGTACCAAAAACGACAATCCAGGTCAAGGGCCATACCATTCTTCCTTCTTTAATGTATCTATAAACACCGCTTGGAATGGCTACGATATTATAAAGCTGATTTGTAGGGCTTACTGCTGGTCCAGTAAATCCGAGAACGCTAAATTGAAAAGGGAGTAAAAGGAAAGCTCCGGAAACTCCTCCAGTAGATGTAAATAAAGAAATACAAAAGGAGACTAAAGGCGGTATTAAGAAAAATACTTCGGTGCCATTAACATCAATATTCATTTTACCTTCGCTCAATTTAAAATAACAAAAATAAAAAATATGTAGTAATAATTATTGAAATAATTTAATTCCGATTACAATAGTCGTATATGAATTACGTTAATGTAAAAAAGATTAATTGAAATATGCTGAAACTATCAAAAAAAATAGAGTATGGAATCTTGGCGATGCAGTATATTGCATCGAACATAGAAGGAAATAGCGAAAAAGTTATCTCGGCTAAAGAAATATCCTTAAAGCTAAATATACCTTTCGAGTTTCTTTCAAAGACATTGCAAAAGTTGATGAAGAGTGGGCTTATCGAATCTCAGCAGGGTAACAAGGGTGGATATGTTCTTGCGAAAAGTCCTGAACAAACGTCTCTTTCAGAAATAATAGTCGCTCTTGACGAAAAGGCAGATCTTGTTGAGTGCTTTACAAACAAAGACGACACAACTTGCTCAAGAACATCTCTTTGCACTATAAGAGGGCCAATAAAAAATATTCAAAAGAAAATTGATGGTGTTTTCCAATCTACAACGCTTGCTGAATTATTAGATAAAAGATTATTAAATAAGAAAGAATGAGCAATATGGCAACAGAAAATAAAATATTTGAGGAGATAACAAAAAGGGACTATCAATATGGGTTTGTATCCGATATTGAAATTGAAGAAGTGCCTAAAGGATTGAATGAAGATATAATTAGATTGATTTCCCAGAAAAAACAAGAACCAGAGTTTATGCTTAAGTGGCGGCTCAAATCTTTTGAATTCTGGAAAAAGATGAAAGAGCCCAAATGGGCAAAGGTGCATTATCCACCAATAAATTATCAGGAGCTATACTATTACGCAGCCCCGAAGAAAAAAGCTGACTCACCTAAAAGCTTAGATGAAATAGACCCAGAGATACGGAGAACATTTGAAAAGCTCGGGATACCTCTACGAGAGCAGGCAATGCTATCAGGCATAGCAGTAGATGCTGTTCTTGATAGCGTTTCAGTTGCAACAACTTTTAAAGGAAAACTAAAAGAACTTGGCATAATCTTTTGCTCAATGAGTGAGGCAATACGCGAGCATCCTGACTTAGTAGAGAAATATCTTGGGACAGTAGTACCATATTCTGATAATTATTTTGCAGCTTTAAACTCGGCGGTGTTTAGTGATGGTTCTTTTTGTTATATTCCAAAAGGTGTCCGCTGCCCTATGGAACTCTCGACATACTTTAGGATAAATGCTAAAGATACTGGGCAGTTTGAGCGGACGCTTATCGTGGCGGATGAAGGGAGCTATGTTAGCTACTTGGAAGGATGCACAGCACCTATGAGAGATGAGAATCAACTTCACGCAGCGGTTGTGGAGCTGATTGCACACAAAGATGCTGAGATAAAATACTCAACTGTGCAAAATTGGTATCCAGGCGACAAAGAAGGAAAAGGCGGAATTTATAATTTTGTTACTAAAAGAGGCATTTGTGATGGGGATAATTCTAAAATATCTTGGACTCAGGTTGAAACTGGTTCTGCTATAACTTGGAAATATCCGAGTTGTATTTTGAAGGGTAACAATTCTGTGGGAGAGTTCTATTCTGTTGCTTTAACAAATAATTACCAACAAGCAGATACAGGCACAAAAATGATACATATCGGGAGAAATACGAAGAGCCGCATAGTTTCGAAAGGAATATCAGCTGGAAAGAGTAACAACAGTTATCGTGGCTTGGTGCAAATAAACAAGAAAGCAGAAGGAGCTCGCAACTACTCTCAATGTGATTCTTTACTGATGGGAGATAAATGTGGAGCTCATACTTTTCCATATATTGAGGTAAATAATAATAATTCAATAGTAGAACACGAAGCTACTACCTCCAAAATATCTGATGATATTTTGTTTTATTGCAATCAAAGAGGTATTTCGACAGAAGATGCAGTTGGTTTAATTGTAAATGGTTATGCAAAAGAGGTTCTAAATCAGTTGCCAATGGAATTTGCAGTGGAAGCTCAGAAATTGCTTTCTATTAGCTTAGAAGGAAGTGTTGGATAATATTAATAATATAAATTAAAAGGGGAAATATGTCGTTGTTGAAAATCGAAAATTTAAATGTCAGTATATTAGATAAACCCATATTAAAAGGGATAAATTTAGAGATTAATTTAGGAGAAATCCATGCTATAATGGGACCGAATGGTTCAGGAAAAAGCACCTTAGCTTCGGTACTTGCAGGGAAAGAGGATTACCAAGTAACAGAAGGCAGGGTGTTATTCGAAGGCAAGGATTTGTTTAGTTTGAAAGCAGAAGAAAGAGCAAGGGAAGGAATTTTTCTTGCGTTTCAATATCCAGTAGAGATTCCCGGTGTAAGCAATGCAAATTTTATGAAAACTGCCGTTAATGAAGTCAGAAGGCATAGGGGTTTAGAACCGCTTGATGCAATAGATTTTCTCCAAGAACTTAAAAAAAAGGCAGCTTTAGTAGATATTGATTATAGCTTTATGAACCGTTCAGTTAATGAGGGCTTTTCTGGTGGAGAGAAAAAACGCAATGAAGTCTTTCAATTAGCAATGCTGGAGCCAAAATTAGCAATTCTTGACGAAACAGATTCAGGGCTGGACATAGACGCTTTGAAGACTGTTGCTGATGGAGTGAATAAGCTTAGGTCATCTACAAATAGTTTCCTGGTGATTACACATTATCAAAGGTTGTTGAATTATATAATACCTGACTTTGTCCATGTCCTTTATAATGGGAGAATAGTAAAATCAGGAACTAAAGAGCTTGCCTATGAACTTGAAGAAAAAGGTTATGATTGGATCAAAAAGGAAGTCAATGACTTATAATAATTTAACGGAGAAAATATGTCTTTAGAAATGAAAAATAAACTTATTGAAGAGTTTTCAAACTTCGAGCTTGCGCTCAATGGACAAAAGCATCTGGGACTACACAACATACGAAAGAAGGCTATAGAACAGTTTGTTAGTCTTGGACTTCCAACTACAAAAAACGAAGAGTGGAAATACACTAATTTGAATTTTTTAACTAAACATGATTTTCATTTAGTAACTTTTCTTAAAAGTGTTAATATTGAATTTAAGGATATATTTCCTTTTCTTTTTAAGGAGTTAAATGAGAATTTCTTAGTTTTTGTTAATGGTATTTTGGTTCCTGAATTGTCTGGTATTAACTTGAGAAGTAGGCGTTTGATGATAGGTAGCATAACTGAGGCGTATAACAAAGAAATGCCAATTATAAATCATTTTACGAAGTACGCAGATGTTAGTAATGACTCTTTTGTAGCTTTAAATACTGCTTTTGTCAATGACGGAGCTTTCATATATGTCCCCGATAATGCAACAGTAGCAGGTCCAATACATATAATTTACATTAACGATACAAAACAAGAAGCTGTAATGTCCCAACCAAGAATATTAATGTCAATTGGTTCGAATGTAGATGTTCAAATAATAGAATCACTACATACAATTGGCGACAAAGAGGGCTTCATCAACTCCGTTGTAGAAATAAGCATTGGAAGCAATTCACGTGTGGAATATTACAAGATGCAGGATGATAATCTTAAATCTTATTATATAGGCTCGACGTTTATAAAACAAGATAGAGATTCTTTTCTCAAAACTCATACCATTTGTCTTGGGGGAGCTTTTATTAGGAATAATTTCGAGATTATGCTCGATGGTGAAGGTGCAGAATTAGAAATGGGAGGGATCCATTATAACTACGATAATCAATATGTCGAAAATAGAACTATGGTCGAACATAGAAAACCAAATTGTAAAAGCAATCAGATATTCAAAGGAATACTCGATGACGATTCGAGAGCTGTATTTAATGGGAAAATTTATGTGAGACCAAATGCCCAGAAAACTTCAGCATACCAATCGAATAAGAACATCTTACTTACGGATAGGGCAAAAATAAACTCAAAACCACAACTTGAAATTTATGCTGACGACGTTAAGTGTAGTCACGGAGCTACTTCTGGCTACTTAGATAAAGACTCTATGTTTTATCTTAAAGCAAGAGGAATTGAAGAGCCAAAAGCTAAAGCTCTTCTATTAAATGCCTTTGCGAGCGAGATTATCGAAAAGGTAGATATTGATGAGCTTCGTGATAGCTTAAAGCAAAAAGTTGCTTTACGGCTTGGCGTAGAGGATATTTATTTCTGTGATGTGTTTTAGCTTTAATTCTTTATGAACTAATAAGAGAAAAAAATGTTAGATATTAAAAGCGTTCGAGATGATTTTCCAATTTTAAAAACATTAGTTAGAGGCAAACCGCTTGTGTATCTTGATAATGCTGCTACGACACAAAAGCCAAATGTTGTAATTGAGAAAATCAATAAATATTATTTAGAAATGAACAGTAATATTCATCGTGGTATTCATTATTTGAGCCAAATTGCTACAGATGAATATGAGGCATCTCGAATAAAAATCCAGAAGTTCATAAATGCTAAGCATTCTGAAGAAATAATATTTACTAAAGGAACGACTGAATCGCTCAATCTCGTTGCTTCTTCGTTCGGTAAGGCTTTTATTAAAGAAGGCGATGAAATATTAATAACTGCAATGGAACATCACTCTAACATAGTTCCCTGGCAATTGCTTTGTCAGGATACAGGTGCAAAGCTAAAAGTAATGCCAATAGACGATAATGGGGAAATAATTCTTGAGGAATATGAAAAGCTTTTGAATGAGAGGACTAAAATTGTAGCAGTCGTTCATATATCTAATTCACTCGGAACTGTTAATCCTATCGAAAAAATAATAGAGATGGCGCATAAGCGTCACATTCCTGTCGTAGTTGACGGAGCTCAGTCTATACAACATACAAAAATAGATGTTCAGAAGCTTGATTGCGACTTTTTTGCTTTTTCGGGGCATAAAATTTATGGTCCCACTGGAATTGGAGTGCTTTATGGTAAAAAGGATTTGCTTGAAAGAATACCTCCTTATCAAGGCGGCGGAGATATGATTCGTTCTGTCTCTTTTGAAAGAACCATATTCAATGATTTACCATACAAATTTGAGGGAGGTACTCCAAACATAGTTGGAGCTATTGCTTTAGGAACAGCTATTGATTATGTAAATAATATAGGCATTGAGAATATAAAATCATATGAAAAACAACTACTTAGCTATGCTGAAAGCGAGCTTAAAAAAATCAAGGGACTTACAATAATTGGTCAAGCAAAAGAAAAAGCTGGTGCAGTATCATTTGTTTTGGAGGGCATTCATCCTCATGATGTAGGAACTTTCCTCGATATGGATGGCATAGCAATAAGAACAGGACATCATTGCACTGAACCTGTTATGAGGCGTTTCAACATTCCAGCTACGAGCAGAGCTTCATTTTCGTTCTATAACACAATGGAGGAAATAGACAAGCTGGTTTCTTCTATTAAAAATGTTATAGAAATATTCTTATAAACTAACCCAAATTCGTTAACAAGAAATATTATTTAGCAAATTAGAGTAATTCTGTTTGCTATTAGATAAAAAACTCGATAAGTTTATTTTTTGCTTGAAGTTAGCAAAATAAAAAAAAGCCACTATAATTTGATAGTGGCTTTTTTATTAATTGAGCATTTTGTGTCTTATTTAATTACTGGAATTTGCTTTGTGAATGTTCCTTTCTCGGTAATGAACTGGATGTAATACATACCACCGACTAATTGTGATGTATTAACTGAGAATTCATAATAGCCGGAATTGAAATATTCATTAGCAATGAAAGTTGCAGTAAGAGCTCCAGTAGCATCGAACATCTTGACGGTTAAGTAGCTGTTTTCAGGAAGATTATATTTTACAATTGCTAATTCATTTGCGGGAGTAGGAGTAACGGTTATATTTATTTGATTGATTTGGGTTTCGTTATCAACGGAAGTATTAGAATAAACCTTATTTACTGGGTCGTATTCAGCCCAGGGAAGATCCCAACGGTGAATGCTTGCAGTTCCAAAAGCTCCTCTGAAAGTAACTCTCTCGAAGAATGGGTCATCAATAGGAACGATACCTTGATTTGAGAAATTAGCGGTAGAGATATAGGGAGCATTATTTTTTGGAATTGGATTAAATGCTTCGTTTGTGAAGGTGAATGCATTTTCCAGGAATGCTAACGTTCCGGTGTTTCCTGGTCCATTCACAAAGACGTTATCGTAAGCTGTGTTTTTTAACCAATTAGCATCAATTTTACCTTGTGGATTGGTCCCGGACCCAAAATAGAACCATTTGTCATTTTTGATGCCGTAGAAGTTATTGAATCTAACCATAATGGAATCGGCATCAGCTGCTCTTACGGTGTTTTGATTAGTTAATTCAACACCAGCTGGCCATCCGACGAAAACAGAATTAAATATAGAAAGGCGAGTATTTCTACGGATTTGGGCACCGCATAAGTATTTTGCATTGTAATGATTAGCGCCGGTTCCGGGTGTCCAACTTGTGTCTTGGACAGGTCCTAAAGCAGTAACATTTGAGAAAACAGGAGCAGTAAAGGGTGAATTCTCAGAGCTTTTGGAATCGTTATCGCTTTCGAAAGCTTCGCTATTAGATTGGTCAGCAATTTCGGGGAATCTAACAACGAGTCCAAATTGAACTTTTCCAACGAAACCGTTATCGGTATCGAAATCGTCGTCAATACCGTTGTAAGCGATGAGATATTTAGCGTTTACAGTACCACCAAACCATTCGAAGCTATCGTCACCACCATAAGAAACTTGGACGTGGTCAATGACTGTTTTACGTCCAACAGCACCCAAAGTTAAGCCGTTTAATTCGTTATCAGGAGATTCAGCAATACCGGCGAATTCTATGCGGACATAGCTAATAACACCGCTTGAGTCGTCGTCATTATTAACGCCATTCCATTTTCCGAACCAACCATTTTCTTTTTTAGTAGCATCGTCAGCAATACCACCTTCGATAGCAGCTTCACCTAAATTGGTTGTAGCATTTCCCATAACGAGAAGACCTCCCCAATCACCTCTGTCGCGGTTACCAGGAGCATAGCCACTTGTCATAACAATGGGCTTATTAGGAGTTCCTTTAGCATAGATTTTACCGCCACGGTTGACGCAAATAGCAGAAACGTTTTCAGGATCGCCATAGATTACTGTACCAGGTTCGATGCGGAGAACACCGCCATTTTTTACATAGACAACTTTTTTAAGTCCCCATATTTTATCGCTGGTTAAAGTAACTTCGTTAGTAATATCACCTTGAAGATAGGCATCAGGATTTGAAGGGGGAGGCATAAAAACGCTAATAGGACCGACGAGAGCAAATACAGAGGGATCTTGTTTCCTTTGCATTTTGATGTAAAGAGTGGATTTACGAGGAAGAACTGTTATAGTAGAGCCGGCAGCTGCATCAGGGTTTTTAGAATTTATGTCCACAATATATTTTTGATTTTTAGCTACAGCAAGTAGGTTCCAAGGTCCGAGTTGGCTTTCGCTCCACATAAATTCGAGTGTATCTTTCCAGGTGCGGTTTCCTTCTGTGTCTATGGTGTCCCATTTTATTGTAACAGTCCTACCGACGCGGAAAGTTTCTCCTGTTTTGGGTGCGGTTATTTTGAGGTTCTTCGGTTGTCCAAAGCTTATTAATGTTGAAGCAATAAGCAGAAAGAATGTGAGTAATAATGCTTTTTTCATAAAAAATCCTATAAAGTTTAACAAAAAATTAATAAATATTTAAAAATAAATAATTTACTTTACCATTTGAGATTATTCTAAAATGTTTTACGAAATGAACTTTATGTAATAGTATTTTCAAATAGCTTTTATTAATAAGCATTTGTAAATATAATACTTCTTCAATACTTTGAATGACAGTTTGGTGTCATTCTGTCTTAAAAATCTAAGAACTAATCAAAAACAACAGCTGTTTTTTTTTGCAAAATTTCTAACTAAAATTTATAACCGAAACTAAGCGAAAATGTTCGACCTCTTACATTTGATAGAACAATTTTATTTGCTTGTTTCCAAATTAAGTCTTCATTTAATAAATCTTTAGCAATGAATTTTATTTCAATATTGTTTGATATAGATTGATTTATAGAAAAATCAATTACATTTCTTGGTAATTCATAAACATGTGGTTCCTTAAAATCATATCTTCCTATGTCTGCAACCTGAATAATTCTTCTTCCGAAAACATTATATGAAATATTAGCAGTGGTACCCCATTCAGGTTGATTGAAAACAAGAGCAAGATTGATTGAATAAGGTGATTGCCCCCACATAGAGCGAGTATCAGTTTCATCAACTTGTTGAACGGTAATTTGTGAATTAATAATAGCCAGATTACCAGCAATTGAGAAATAATTAAGAGCCGATGAGATGAAACCAAGATTTTTTCTTAATTCAAATTCAACACCATAATTGTATGCGTTTCCTTGAGCATTTACATATGTTCTTTTGAAGTTACTGCTTGTAGGGATAATAGTTTCTTCGATTGCGTTTTCAAATTGTTTGTAGAATATGCTAACCGAGAGTAATTCGCCGGGATTAGTGAACCATTCCCAGCGAGCATCATAATTCCAGATAAGTGAACGGACTAGATTAACATTGCCTGTAACGTCGCCTTGAAATTGGAAATCATAAAAAGTAAATGGAGCATATTCTCTCAGGGATGGTCGAGTAAGGGTTCTGGAGACGGATAGTCTCAGATTCATATCATTTTGGATTTCGTATATTAAATTTATAGATGGAAGCAGGTCTAAATAAGTTTTGTCAACAAAAGTTGAGTCGCTATTAGAAGTAGTTATTGGATAAAAGCTTTGCAATTTTTGGAAACTTGCTTCAAACCTTGCTCCACCTATAAATCTAATTTTATGATTTCCTAAGTAGAAAGGAATTTCAGCCATAAGATAAGCAGCAGCTAAATTGTCGAGTGCAGAGTAAGAATCAGTCGGCTTTGTTTCTTCGCTTATGCCAAGTCGAGTGAAAGAAAAGTTTTCTTCTTTGAATAAATTCTCAGGGTCAGTAAGAAAACCGTTATTGTAGAAATCTTCATCGCCATAGTTTGGAACGACGTAGCCAAAATCTTCGTCGTAATAATTTTTAAGCATATATGTGCTTTTTACAATTGTAAAGGAGCGTACTAAAAAGTTTCTTGTTTTTGTTTCGTAAAGAGCTCCTAATTTAATTTTAGTATTATCAATGGGTAGAGTAAAGTTAAAATTGCCAGACCAAGCATCTTCTTTTAGATAAGAAAAGAAGCGTCCGGCTTGATAACCGTTTCCTTCTAAGTTGTAAATATCGACTCTATATGGTTGTGTTGAATCATTTCTTGAGTATCGAACGCGTCTGAAGTCGGGCTCATCGCGAACAGAACGAGAGTATCCAATTTTCCAATCGAAGATTGAGTTCAGAATAGGAAGTTTATGTTCACCAGTTAATTGTGATGCTAACAAGCTTTTTTGCACAAATTGGAATCCCATTTGTCTTATCATATTCTGTTCTTTGAAGCCTTCGATAATTGTAGTTTCGTCGTCACTTGTATTGTTATATGTATTTTTGAAACTAATAGAAGAGTGACTTCCAATTTTATAAGCAAGATTTAATATAGCGCCGATATTTGTAGAGAAAGAAGAAATGCCACCACCACCGAAGTAATTGTATTCCGCACCGCTTGCTTGGAGCTGACCGCGAGCTATTCCAGTGTAGGAAAATGAATTTCCGTAAAGGACAGAAGCAATAATGCCGAAATCGTTATCAAATAAGTTATAAATGTCGGAGTAAGATAAGGAGAATTTTGCATTTGGAGGAGCGGATATTGTGTCCCTTCTCCAGACGTTATCGTTGAATTTCCTACCAGCTTGAACCCATTTTGTACTTGAATTCATTAATAATACTTCGTTTTCGGACTTGAGATCGGCAGTAAGCTTGCGCATATCAGCAGGTGTTGTAGGAATAATAGATGGAATAGCTCTGGAACCATCATCGAAGCCGAGCCAATCAGTTTTTCCTCCGTGATAGCGTATAAAGGATCTATCTTTAAATGTAATATTGTCTGATAAAGCACTTGAAGCAGTGAATTTGACACTTAAACCGCTTGGGAAGTCAACGGTATTTAATTGAACTAACCCACCAGCGAAATTACCGGGTAAATCGGGAGTAAAAGATTTTGCGATATTAGCATTTTCGAGAAATTCGGATGGGAATATATCGAAAGCAAATGCTTTTTTATCTGGTTCTGTTGTAGCAAGGGAAGCACCATTCAAAGTAGTATTGCTATAGCGTTCGCTTACACCACGAACGTAAATGAATTTATCATTTACAAGAGTAACGCCTGAGACTCTTCTTAGAGCTTGTCCTGCATCAGCATCGGGAAGGCGCTTTATTTCTTCTCTACTTATGCCATCGCTAAGTTGAAGAGAATTCTTTTTTGCTAATAAAAGAGCGGTTTCATTATCGTTTGATCTGTATGCTTCAACTGTGATTTCATCTGTTTTGCGTATTTCGTTTTCAAGGACAATGGTACCTACATCGTATGTCTGGTTCTCATTAATAGTAAAGGTTGGTACTTCTTTTGTATTAAAACCAATATAAGATACTTTTAATGAATATGTACCGGGTGGAACGTTTTTAATTTTGAATTCACCTCTAATGTCGGTATATGCACCCATTAATTTGCCAACAAGCTGAACAGAAGCACCACGAAGAATTTCGCCTGTTTCTTTGTCTACAACTTTACCGTAAATTGTAGCTAACTTTTGAGAATTAGCGTTAAATGAAAATATTATTAAAAATAATAATGTAATAAGTATTTTAATAATATTGTTGATTTTAAAATTCATAACAGTTTCCAAAAATTTGCAATAACTATGGATGCAAATTCTGGATTTAGTATGAAAAGAAAATAAATCTTGTGTTAATTTTAAGTGAAGATGTTCAAATTGGCATAATATTATGATTTTATGACAATTAATAAGTTAGAATTTATTAAATTTGTTTTTTCTATTATGTTTTTTAAAAGAATTAAAGGGAATTATGGATATACAAAAATGTGATGTAGCTGTAATAGGCTCTGGACCAGGTGGGTATGTATCGGCAATCAGAGCATCTCAACTTGGACTAAAGACAATCTGCATAGAGAGAGCAGAACTTGGAGGGATTTGTTTGAATTGGGGGTGCATTCCGACAAAGGCGCTTCTCAAAAATGCTGAGTATATGAATTTTATAAAGAGTGCTTCGAGTTTTGGTTTTGAAATAAAGGAATTTTCATTCGATTTTTCCAAAGTGATACAAAGAAGTCGGGACGTTGCAAAGAAAATGTCGAGTGGAATAGGGTTCTTATTTAAAAAATACAAAGTTCAAGCAGTTTTTGGTAACGCTTATATCAAAAATAAAAATCTAATAGAAGTATATGAAGACAATGGAAAAGTAATAAGTCAAATCGAGTGCAAACATATTATAATAGCTACTGGTGCTCGTCCAAAAATGATTTCGGGTATTGAGGTTGATGGAGAGAGAATAATAACATCAAAGGAAGCTCTTGTTCTTCCATCAGTTCCACAGACTATGATAATTATGGGTGCGGGTGCAATAGGGGTAGAATTCGCTTATTTTTATAATGCTTATGGTTCTGATGTTACATTAATTGAAATGCTTGATAGAGTGCTTCCAATTGAAGATGTTGATGTATCGAAAGAACTCGAAAGAAGCTTCCGTAAATCGAAAATTAAGCTTTTAACTAAAACTAAAGTATTATCTGCAAAGAAAATTGGCAATAGTGTTGAGGTGAGAATTCAAAAGTCTGATGAAAGCGAAGAAACTTTGCATGCGGACATAGCGTTGAATGCAATAGGAATACAAGCTAATCTTGAGCAAAATGGCTTTGAAGGGTTAGGTATTCAGATTGAGAGAGGCTTTATAAAAGTAAATGAGTATATGCAAACCTCAGTTGATGGTATATACGCAATTGGCGATATAGCTGGTCCTCCCTGGCTTGCGCATAAGGCATCATTCGAGGGATTGCTTGCGGCAGAGCATATAGCGGGTCATAAACCACAACCCATTGATTATAAAAAAATACCTAGTTGCACTTATTGTATCCCACAAGTTGCGAGCATTGGATTGACAGAAGCTAAAGCTATCGAACAGGGGTATGATGTTAAAATTGGCAAGTTCCCATTTACAGCGAGCGGTAAAGCACATGGAATTGGAGAAGCTACAGGCTTTGTGAAGCTTGTCTTTGATGCTAAGTATGGTGAGCTTCTTGGTGCTCATTTGATAGGTCCGGAAGTAACAGAACTTATTGGAGAAATTGCAGTAGCTCTTTCGCACGAAGCTACGGCAACTTCGATTATGAAGACTATTCATGCTCATCCAACTCTTAGTGAGGCGATTATGGAAGCTTCATCTCAAGCTCTCGGCGAGGCTGTGAATATATAAATTATAATTATTTTCTTTTTTACCTTATTAAATTATGCTATATTTGTTTTTTTTAATCATTAATTTGAGGAATTTATGAAATTTAAATCGGTTCTTTTAGCAATTCTTGCAGTATGTTTCGTTATTGGTTTTTCAGCTTGCTCGAAATCACCAAAAGATAGAGTAATTAGAGTTCACGAGAAATTCATTGAGTGGGTGAACTCTGATAATTTCGAAAGTACAATGATATCAACGTTAGAAAACAATCAAGAAAACTTAGATAATGTTTATATGAAAAAAATTGATGATTTAATATTATCTAGTGGTTTTGCTTCAAGAGAAGATTTTGATACAAACTTAAGAAAATTAAAGGGTGACCCAGACATTATAGAATTGAATAAAAAGATTGATACAATTTTAAAACCAAAGACAAGGAGAGTTGATAGCATTATAAGAGAAAAAAGATTAAAGATGCTGCAAGAGCAGATGCAAAATCAACAAACTACAACACCTGATACAACGGCTCATCAATAATCTCTTTAGATATATTTTAAAATCGTAGTCTTTATTATTCTTATTGATTTTATTTCTTGGTGTTTTATTAATTAAAAATGCTTTATGTAAGAAAATTACATAAGGCATTTTTTTGTAGAGACGATGAAATCTGTTCTACTAAGTTTTTGAATTTATTGGTAGTTCAGAATTCCTTATCTGAGCATCTATACAAAAAAAATGTTTTTCGAGACAGCTTCTAAAGCGATAGATTATAAATGAAAATAATCATGCTTTGTTAATATGGTATTTTTTATCTCATCCAAAATAGAGCAACATTATTTATATGGCAATTAATATAATTTTTATAATATATAATAAATAAATGTAGAAAAGTATCTTGTAGAAAATTTGGAATAATAAAAATAATTTAGGAAATTACATTTTTGAGTTATGCAAAAAATTAGTATGTAAAATAAAGTTGACTTGTAACAAAAACAATGGAAAAATCGAGTAAAAAAAGTCAGAAAAAACAAGGTGAAATTCAGAATATTAAATTAAAACACTTCGAATTGAAGCCGGAAAATCTAAGGTGGACTTGTCCTAATAAGTTTTTTAAATTCAAAACGACAAAAGAACTTCAACCTTTAGACCAGATTGTAGGTCAACCACGTGCAATTGAAGCGATAAGACTTGGGGCTGAGTTGTTTGCGAAAGGGTATAATGTATTTGTAACAGGACTTTCAGGAACTGGTAGATTGACTACAGTAAAGAGGATTTTGGAGAATGTAACTTCTCATAAGCCTAAGTTATATGATTATGTATATGTTAATAACTTCAATAATCCTGATGAACCAAGATTACTAAGACTTCCAAAAGGAAAAGGGAAGGAATTTGCTTCAGCTATGAAAGATGCAATTTCTTACTTAAGGCGCCGCTTACCTAAACTATTTGAAGAGGACACTTTTCAGTTGTCGAGGAAGAAGATAATTGAGGAATATCAAGAGAAGGAACGGGAGATATTAAATAGATTTGACGAAAGGATTAGGCCTTTTGGTTTTGTCAGGGGGCAAATCGAAAATGAACAGGGAATTCTGCAACCAGAAGTATTTCCGTTGATAGATAATAAAGCTGTTCACGTAGATGGCCTTGAAGAATATATATCGAATGGAAAGATAACTGTTGAACAAGCAAAAAAAATCAAGGACCTTTACCAGATATTTCATAATCAAATATTCGATTTGGCACGAGAGGGTATGAAACTTATGCAAGAGTATAGAGATGCACTTGCAGAAAATGACAAGGCTGCTTCCTCGATTGTTATAAAGGCGGTTTTAGATGATATTAGGAGCAAATTTTCAGATGAAAAAATAGCGACATACCTTGATGAAGTAAGGGATTATATTTTGGATAACTTAACTATTTTTTTACCAAGTACTAATTCATTACAACAAATTGACCAGACCGGAACAAAAGGAGATACAGAAACATTTCAGGTCTTTTCGGTAAATGTAATATTGGATAATTCGAATACGGATAGTGCGCCGGTAATAATAGAGACAACTCCATCATTTACCAATTTGTTTGGAACAATAGAACGAACTTATGATTCGAGCGGGTATTGGAGGACTGACTTTACGAAAATCAAAGCAGGAGCTGTCCTACGAGCTGACCAAGGTTACTTAATTGTCAATGCAATTGATTTGTTCTCAGAACAAGGAGTGTGGCAGACATTAATGCGAGTTTTGTTATACGACAAGTTGGAAATTCAACCATATGATGCTGTTTTTCAACTTTCTCAATTACATATGAAGCCTGAACCTATCAATGTGAATTTGAAAGTAATAATAATCGGAGGACAAAGCCTTTATCAGCTATTGTATTTATATGAAAAAGGTTTTAAGAAGATATTTAAGGTACATGCGCAATTTGATTATGAAATAGATAGAAGCATAGAAATGCTTGACAACTTGGCTCGTTTTGTTTGCAAGATTTGCAATGAAGAGAACTTGCCTCACTGTACACCAGATGGAGTGGCAGCTATTGCTGAATGGTCTGTTGAGCAAGCAGGCTCTCAAAATAAAATGACACTGAAATTTTCAGATATAGCAGACATTATTAGAGAATCTGCTTTTTACGATAGAGGTTCTAAAAGGAAATACATTAACCGAGAAGATGTAGAAAAAGCAATTGAAATGCGAATGATAAGAAACAATATGTTAGATGAAAAATTAAGTAAATATATTTTAGAGAATGATATTCTTATAGATACAGAAGGTGAAAGAGTAGGACAGGTGAATGGTCTTACAGTGATAGATACAGGTGTGATTTCGTTCGGAAAACCGGCACGAATAACCTCGACAATTAGCACAGGGACTTCAGGCATTATTAATATAGAGCGCGAAGTAGATATGAGCGGGAAAATTCATAATAAGGGAGTACTTATATTAAGTGGATTATTGAGAGAGCGCTTTGCACAGAAGAAACCGATGAATTTGACTGCCTCTATTGCATTTGAGCAATCTTATAGCGGAATAGATGGCGATAGTGCAACAGCTGCTGAAATCTATGCTATCATCTCCGCCATATCTAATATTCCGATTAAGCAAACAATTGCTGTTACTGGTTCAGTGAATCAGAAGGGTGATGTGCAACCTATAGGGGGAGTTAACGAAAAAATCGTAGGATTCTTTGAGATTTGTAACGCAAGGGGATTGAATGGCAAGCATGGAGTGATTATACCTATACAAAATGTCAAAGACCTTATGCTTCCTAAGTTCGTAATTGATAAGGTAAAAGAAAAGAAATTCCATATTTACCCAATTACTACCATTGAGGAGGGGGTTGAGATTCTTATGGATATGCCTGCGGGAATTGCTGATAAGGAAGGTAATTATCCAGAGAATACTATATTTGGACAGGTTCAGAAGCGACTTGATGAACTTCGGATTGCTTCAAAAGAATTGAAAGAAGAACAGAAAAACACAAAGATGAAAAAGGTAGAGTCAAAAGAGGAAGAAGAAAAAAATGAGCAAAAGATTTGAAAATAAAAAGATTATACTTGGAATTACTGGTTCAATAGCAGCATATAAATCTGCATTGATAGCTCGGGAGTTGATTAAAGAAGGTGCTGATGTGAGGGTTATTATGACAGCATCTGCTTGTGAATTTATTACTCCTTTGACTTTATCTAACCTCACTCAACAACCTGTAATAGTTGATATGTTTGATAGAAACATACAGGAAAAGGGAGCTTGGCATATTGATTTATCTCATTGGTGCGATGCTATGCTAATAGCTCCCTGTACGGCTACCACAATATCCAGGATAGCTTATGGTTTATGTGATAATGCACTTACTACAGTTGCGGTAGCATTACCAACGGATAAGCCTATGCTGATTGCACCTGCTATGGATTCTACAATGTATCTGAGCAAGCAAGTTCAAAGCAATTTAGCTTTACTTGCAAATTATGGATATGTAATAATTCCTCCTGCTGAAGGTGAGCTTTCAAGTGGATTGATAGGTCCTGGCCGTTTGCCAGAAATTAATGTTATTTTGGATTATTTAGAAAACTCTTTGCTTAACAAAAGCAATAATAAGTTTACTGTTAATGAGATAAAAATCGAAAATAAAACCCCACGAGTTGAAGTTCAAAGGGTAACTAAGACGGATAAAGAAACGGAACTAAAACTTAATAAAGTAAGCGAAGAGGATGTTGACAAAGCAGTTGAAACTTCTGTTTATACTCTTCATGATGCTTTAGATAAAGATAAATGGACAGCAGAATTGGAACTTGATATTTTGAAAAACAAAATATATAATTTAAAAAGTGTTTCAAAATTGTCGGGGAAAAAAATTCTCATAACAGCTGGTCCAACAATAGAGAAAATAGATGATGTGCGGTTTATAAGTAATTTTTCATCAGGGAAGATGGGTTTTGCATTAGCAAAAATTGCAAAGGCAATGAATGCTGATGTGATTTTGGTAACAGGACCTGTTAATTTACCTACGCCTTATGGAGTAGAAAGGTTTGATGTAGAATCAGCAGAAGAAATGTTCGATGTTACCATTAAAGAGTTTGAAAAATGCGATATAGCTATTCTTTCTGCTGCGGTTTCAGACTTTACACCAACTAAAAAGATTATGGGAAAGTTGAAGAAATCGGACGTTGGTTTTAGACTAAATATCGAACTTCAAAGCACAAGGGATATACTTGCTTATTTATCAGCAAATAAGCGACCTAATCAATTGGTAGTTGGCTTTGCTTTGGAGAGTGAAAATGAGATTGAAAATGGCTGGAAAAAATTGAAAGAAAAGGATTGTGATATGATTATAGTCAATTCAGCGACGAAGAGCCAAAGTGGTTTTAGAGGTGATTACAATACAATCACAATACTATCAAGAGATGGCAATCAAATTAGTTTTCCACCGATGACTAAGGAGAAATGCTCTATAGAAATATTAGATGCAATTTCAAAATATATAAATAATCTAAAAAAATAATTTAACTTTAAATAAACTATAAAACATAAAATAACGTCTAAAATGGCTGTAATAATTGATGTGTTCATTGACAGCGACAAAAAGTATTTACCAGAAAAGAAGATTAAGACTGTTGTAGCGAATACGCTTGTTAGAGAAGGTAAAAAAAGTGCTTTGATAAATATAATTCTAACAAGCGATGAAAGAATAAAAGAACTTAATAGAAAATACTTAAAACATAATTATGCGACAGATGTGCTGTCATTTGAATTGGATGTTGAACCATTAGTAGGAGAGATTTATATAAGTGTTGATACAGCTTCGAGACAAGCAAAAGAGTATAATGTAAGTCTACAAAATGAGTTGTCGAGACTTGCTATACACGGAGCATTGCATTTGATAGGCTATAGAGACAATAATAAAATGGAAAAAGACAAAATGACAGAATTAGAAAATAAATACTTAAATATGAATTAATCGAGGGTGCATTGTAACAGTTATGTACGAACGAATAATAGAAATAATAATTTATGTAGTTTCTGAGTTATATAAGAATAAGACTTTAAATAATATAAACTTAGAACAACTACAAAGTATGGGTTATACAAACTCAGAAATATCAACAGCATTAAGTTGGATAATAGATAGAATAGAATCAACAGATAATATATTTCAAAATAGCAACAATTCTTTTTCTACTTCATTTAGGATTCTACACAATGTTGAGCAGGAACTTTTTACGACAGAAGCTTGGGGTAAGATAATCGAGATGAATACACTCGGCATTCTTTCAAATGAACAAATAGAAAACCTAATTGATAAAGCTGGGATGATGGGATTGAGGCAGATAGATACAAATCAACTTAAATACTATATAGGAACATCCTTTCTTGAGGCAAATGATAAAATGATGGGTGGGAGTAGGTTGATGCTTTTGGGGAATGACACAATCAATTAACTTGGTTCCGTAGTTCAGCTGGATAGAACACCAGTTTCCTAAACTGGGTGTCGGAGGTTCGAGTCCTCTCGGGACCGCAAAGAAGTAATAATCATTCGACTACTTAAATCTTCCTACTTGCAAATTTACTGTAAGAACAATTAATTTGATTGCATTTTTCTGTTAGATTTTAATAAATTCTTCTCATAAGGTAGCAATAAAGTTAAACAAATATAGAATATATCTCCAATGATAGCAAATACAGTATGATATCCTGAACCAAGCTAAGTATTAGAATTACTAAGCTTTATCATAGTCTAAAAAACAGTTCAATTGTAACTGTATCGGTGCTTGAATTGCTTGAAAGCTCCATTATTTGTAAATATAGTTAGTAAAGATTGTATAGAAATCATCCGAAAACTCGATGTAATTGAATGAATATAGAAAGATTAGGGCTGTCTCGAAAGAGTAGCCGCTTTTTAAATACACTGCAATATATCCAACATCTCTGAGATATCACGTTTATACGTATAAAAGATGGTGTCCTCATTCGAGATGGCTTCATCTTTTTTTTTGTGCTAAAAGAAAGGAAAAGTGTTTATTGTTAGATTATTTCTTTTTTTACATTCCAAGCAGATTTAATTTTTTTCTTTTGTTTCTTGTTGATATAACTTTGAGTGGGACTGATTTTTGTAAAAAAAGAGTAATTTTTAAATTTTTGCAATAATGTTTGAGAATAATTAAGTTTTTATATTATATTAAGTGCAAGAATTAACAAAAGATATACTTTTGGGTTGATAGGTTTGATTTCTATTTTGCTTTAAAGATTGTTTTTAGAAGTTTTGTATGTAATAGTGTAATTAAAATTTAATTTGAAACAAGATATTTTATTTTTCGTAATAATAATTTAGGAAATACTAAGAAAGAATAAAATGGGAACAAATAGTCCGAAAATATTAATTTTTATGATGATATTCAGCTCGGTGATCTTAAATGGTTGCCTATCGCTTGTTTGCGAAAAAGGTTCGGGTAAGATAACTGAGGAGAATCGTTATGTGTTGGGGTTTAATACAATAATTTTGGAGGGGACGGGTGATGTTTATGTAATGAATTCGGACAAGGAAACTGTAAGGATAGAAACTGATGATAATTTGCAGCAATTAGTAATCTCTGAAATTTCGGGTGATAAGTTATATGTAGGTTCAAGAAAAACAATTTGTCCGAATAAGTTGAATATTTATATTACAATGCAAGATATGAAGGGATTTGTAGTTCGTGGAGCAGGGGATATAAAAATTAAGGGTCCTTTTGAGACAAGTGAATTAAGATTGAAGATCGAGGGTTCTGGTAATATATTTATAAAAGATTTGTTAGCAAAATCGGTTAAGAGTGCAATTTATGGTTCAGGCGATATCAAAGCGACAGGAAAAACCGATGACATTTTGATTGATATAACTGGTTCTGGTAACGTTGATTTTCAGGAGCTTGAATCATCAAGTTCAAAGATTGAAATAGAAGGGGCTGGGGACGCGAAAATCAATGTTAGAGATAAATTGATGATTAGGATTAATGGTAGTGGTGATGTTTTTTATAAAGGTGAACCACCATTAATCCAGACCAAAATCAATGGTAGTGGCAATATAAGGAAAATAAAGTGATTATCGAATTAATTTGAAGTCTTTGTATTCACCAATTCTATAATTTGTTTTCTTTTCAATTTTGTCTAAAATTTTTATTAATAAAGGCTTTTTTTTCAATTTATAAGGATTGAAGTATTTTGTCCATACTTTGTCTTGTTCTATTCTTTTTTGGATTGTTTTAGGGTGTGAGCCATTATATTTTTCTAATTGATAAGCCGTATTGTAATCAAAATCGGGAAGAGAGTCTTCATATTTTTCATTTCTTTTTGTGGCGTGGTAATACTCATTGGTTTTAATAATTTTTCTGGTCTGGGCTTTAGGAGGTCTTACCCATCCGTAATGGTAAATTGTTGCCTGTGTTTCGATTACTTTTAGTTTTTCATATCTGTTGTTAACGATTTTACGGAAACCTTGAGCATCACCCCATGAGATTATATTTTTCTTGTTTTTGAAAGCACGGATTTCTCTTCTATACCATTGTCGTCCTGTGCCAATGTAATCATAAGAGCCATAGAAATGGAGATATTTGAAAAGGATGCCATCAATTATGGGATTTCTATCTGCTTTTTGTATATCTGTTATTATTTGCTGATAATCATTTTCGTGTAGTACTTCGTCTGCTTGTAAGTAAATGCACCAGTTTCCTGAGCATCTATCAAGGGCAAGATTAGTCTGTTGTGAATAAATTATTCCGTTTCGATTTAATTTTTCATCCCAAATGGTTTCAATTATTAATAATTTTGGATTGTTCAAAGAAAGAAGAAATTGGAGAGTCTCATCTTCGGATTTTCCAACAGCTATAATAACTTCGTTGCAAATATCTAAAAGAGATTTGATGGATTCTTCGAGCGGGTAACTTAGTAGAAAAGCATTTCTTACGAAAGTAAAGCCAGATATTTTCATTCTGGAAGTTTAATATGATATTAACTAAGCTTTTGGCGAATTTTCTTCTCGGACATACCGCGAAGGTAATAAAGCTTAGATTTTCGTGTGTCACCTTTTTTAATAATCTTTACACTTTGAATCATAGGAGAATAGAGAGGGAAAACTCTTTCGACACCGATGCCATTTGATATTTTTCTAACTCTAAAAGTTTTGCTAATTCCTCTGCCGTGCCGACCGATAACGATACCTTTAAAAATCTGTATTCTTTCTTTTTCTCCTTCGATGACTCTTACGCCAACTTCGACATTGTCTCCGGGTCTAAAATCGGGAAATTCGACAAAGTTATCGCCATCTTTGGTTTTGCGTGTTTCTATAGCTCTTTGCTTGAGCATTTCGTCAATTAAAACTAATTTATTCATATTTTTCTTCCTTATTTCAAAATTTAGAACTACAAAATTAATTGTATTTCTTCATTTTTCCAAATATATTTTTTTGTATTTTCAATTTGCTCCAGAGCTATGGATGGGTTAGAAGGTTCAAAGTAATGTCTGTAAAGTAATAATTATTATTAATATAATTTTCAATTAATTTTCAATATTAATTTTACTAATTTTGAAATTAGCACATTTAATAAAATAAAAAAGTTATGAGAAAAACAATAACCGTAAAGATAGAAGAAGTGATAAAACAGAATCTTTTCTTTTTTATTCCTTATTTATTATTTTTAATTTTAGGGTTACTCGCTATAATTTTTTTAGAAAAGGAAACTATTAATATTTATTTGAATAGGATGCATAATGGCTTTTTAGATTTATTGTTTAGAGTGCTTACTTTTTTTGGAGATGGGATATTTATTATAGCAGTATTAATACCTATTCTTTTGCTTTTTAGAGTTAAATATGCTCTTCAATGTTCACTTGTTTATTCAATTAGTGGTTTGATAGCTCAGTTAATTAAACATCTTACCGATACACCAAGGCCATTGCTTTACCTCTATCAAAAAGGGATTCTCGAACATTTGAATCTGTATATAATGAACAACATTGATATTTTTTATTTCAATAGCTTTCCGTCGGGTCACAGTGCTACTGCTTTTTCGACATGTTTGCTGATGAGTATGTTTTTGAAGAACAAAATATCTGGCTTTTTCTTTTTTGTAATTGCTTTTTTTATCGGATTTTCGCGTATCTATTTACTGCAGCATTTTTTTGTTGATGTATATGTTGGTTCAATAATTGGGGTCTTAGTATCAAAATTAATATATTTGACATTCATTAATTGGGAAAAGATAAAATTGAATTATTGGTATGATTGGAGTTTGGGTATTTATTTGAGATCTATATTTTGTAAAAAATGAAACAAAGTAAATGAGAAAACGTAATTTACATATTAGTAAAAGATAAAGTATAAACTTAAGGAGATAAAATGGACTCGACAGAACCGATGAATTCACAAATGAAAGTCCCTTATTATTACATGCCACCTAAAAGATCACGATGGTGGATACCTGTTATTGTAATTGTAGTCATAGTAGCACTATTCTTTGCAGCTATTCTTGCATTTACCAGCTCTATAGATGCTTTTTTCTCGAAAAAAGTGATAGCAGTGAAGCCCAATTCTGTGCTACATATTGATTTGAATAAGGAAATTGATGAATATTCAAAGAGTGGTTTCTTTGAAATATTTACGCAGAATAGAAAGGCAGCTTTTTTTGATATAATAACTTTAATAAAAAGGGCAAAAACTGATAGTAGAATAAAAGGTATATACTTTACACCAGCAGGTGGAAAGATGGGATATGCGAAATCAACTGAAATAATTGAAGCTTTGGAAGATTTCAAAACGTCGGGGAAATTTGTAATTGCTTATCTTGAGAATGGAAATGAATCGGATTATTATAAAGCTTTGGCTGCAGATAAAATCTATATGCCTTCGGAGGGTTTTCTGCTTCTTAATGGTTTTTCAATAAATATGATTTTCTTCAAGGAGCTTGCAAATAAGTTAGGAATAGATTTTTTTGTGGAGCAATGCTATGATTTTAAGTCTGCAGGAGAAGTATATAGTAGGACAAAATTCAGTGATTCGACAAGATTAGAGTACAAAGCATATTTGGATTTTATATATAATAATTTTGTTGATTCAGTTGTAGCAAGGAGGAAGATTTCAAAGGAAGTAGTAAAGTCAGCTCTAAGTAGGGGCATTTATCATCCGGATTCTCTTTCTGCTCTTGGGTTTGTTGATGAGCTAATATTCGAGTCGGATGTAAAGGACATAATGAAGAAAAAGGTCTATGGAGATGAAAATACGGAAGAGAAACTCAATTTAGTTCCCTTAGATGATTACGTTAATTCAGAACCGGAAAGCCTCGATAAAGTAGCCGAAGACGAAAAGCAATTAGCAATAATCTTTGCTGTGGGTCCGATTATGACTGACAAGGCGGGTAATATGTTTTCAGATGATAAGTCAGTAACATCTAAACAGTATATAAAGTATTTGCGATCAGCTCGCGAAGATAAAAATGTAAAGGTTGTAATATTAAGGATTGATAGCCCTGGTGGTTCAGCTCTTGCTTCGGAAGAAATTCGAAATGAAATAATCAAAACTAAAAAGGTAAAACCAGTATATGCATCTATGAGCGATGTGGCAGGTTCTGGTGGATATTGGATAGCTATGGATTGTGATACGATAATAGCTCATCCGTCTACTTTGACTGGTTCAATTGGAGTGATTTCAATTGTTCCGAACATAAACCGATTATTAAAAAATATTAGTATATCTGTAGATACAATAAGCACAGGGCCTGCTGCTAATTACCCAAATTTTCTTTTGCCTATGACTGATTATGAGAAGCAAGAGTTCAGCAAGATGACAAGATCAATGTATGATAAGTTTGTTAATTTAGTGGCAAATGCAAGGAAGAAAAGTTATAATGAGATACATTCTATAGCAAAAGGTAGAATTTGGGTCGGTGCTGATGCTTATAAGTTAGGGCTTGTGGATGTATTAGGTGGATTGCAAACAGCAATAGATCTTGCGAAAAAAAGGATGAATGTTGGTTTGGATGTAGCTGTTAAAACGAAAATCTATCCCAAACCTGAAGAAGATATAGAAGCATTGCTAAGTCTTTTTGGATTGGAAAAAGATAATGAATCTCGGGTGCAGGTTCCTGTGAATTCGACAATTAAAGAACTGTCATATATTATAAACAGCATGGGTCTAATTCCGAATGCATTAAGAAGTCATTTAGCATATTTTTCTAATCTGCTTTTAATAGCTGAAAAGGAACAGGTAATTGTAGCGATGCCTTCACTAATTGAAATTAAGTAGGGGCTATCTCAAAAGTCAAATTATTGTAATAAATAATCAGACAAGAACGTCTGACCTACCATAATGATTTAGTAGAACAGACATACTTATCTGAATAAAGAATAATGACTTATGATGCAGGGGCTACTTATTTATTATTCAAATTGTTTTTTAATAATATTAAGTGCAGCACCTTCTTTGAACCATTCAATTTGTTGAGCGTTATAGCTATGATTAGCTTTAATTTCTTCTTTTGTTCCGTCAGAGTGATGAAGAACTATAGATAAAGGCACATTAGGAGTGAAATCTTTTAAGCCAATAATATCAATAGTATCATCCTCCTTGATTTTTTCGTAATCATCTTTATTTGCAAAAGTTAGTGCCAGCATACCTTGCTTTTTAAGATTTGTTTCGTGTATTCTAGCAAAAGATTTAACAAGAATAGCCTTTACACCTAAATGTCTTGGTTCCATAGCAGCATGCTCACGTGAGCTACCTTCGCCATAGTTTTCGTCGCCAACAACAATAGAACCAATGCGGTTAGCTTTGTATTGTCGCTGAACTTCAGGAACTGCTGCATATTCACCATTAAGTTGATTTTTGACGAGATTAGCTTTGTCGTTGAAGTAATTTATAGCACCAGTGAGAAGATTGTTGGAAATATTATCAAGATGTCCGCGAAAACGAAGCCATGGGCCGGCCATAGAGATATGATCGGTAGTGCATTTACCTTTAACTTTAATAAGTAACTTTAAGCCTATCATGTCGTTGCCATCCCATTTTTCAAATTGGTCGAGAAGCTGGAGGCGTTCAGAATTAGGGTTAATGATAATTTCTACATTTGAACCATCTTCAGCAGGAGCTTGGTATCCTGGATCTTCAACGTCAAAACCTTTTGTAGGAAGCTCTTCACCCTTAGGTTCATCGAGCATTACTTCTTTACCTTCGGAATTAATCAAAGTGTCTTTAATAGGGTTAAATGTTAAGACACCTGCAATAGCCATAGCAGTAACAATTTCTGGAGAAGCAACAAAACTATGAGTATTAGGATTGCCATCAGCACGTTTAGCAAAATTTCTATTGAAGGATGTGATAATAGAATTTTTTTCTTGTTTTTCAGCACCTGGACGAGCCCATTGTCCTATACAAGGACCACATGCATTAGCAAGGACAACACCTCCGATTTTTTCGAATATCTCTGTAAATCCGTCTCTTTCTATAGTGTATCTAATCATTTCAGAACCAGGAGTAATAGTAAATTGAGATTTAACAGTTAGTTTCTTATCCAGAGCTTGTTTTGCTATTGAAGCAGACCTTGAAATATCTTCGTAAGATGAATTAGTGCAAGAGCCGATAAGACCAACCTCGAGCTTTTCGGGGTATCCATTCTTGCGAACAGCATCGGCAAACTGGGATAATGGCCAAGCAAGATCGGGGGAGAAAGGACCGTTGATATGAGGTTCAAGTTCGGAAAGATTGATTTCGATAATTTGGTCAAAATAGTTTTCTGGATGGTTATAAACATCCTGGTCTGCTGTTAAATAATCGGCGATATTATCTGCTAATTCAGCAACAGTTTTTCTTCCGGTTGCAACTAAATATTCGTACATTTTCTTATCATATCCGAAAATAGAAGTGGTGGCACCAATTTCAGCGCCCATATTGCAGATAGTGCCTTTACCAGTGCATGAAATGGTTTTAGCCCCATCACCGAAATATTCAACAATGGAACCAGTACCACCTTTTACAGTGAGAATGCCGGCGACTTTTAAGATAATATCTTTAGGAGATGTCCATCCATTTAATTTTCCAGTGAGGTGGATACCGATAAGTTTAGGAAATTTTAGTTCCCAAGCCATACCTGCCATAACATCGACAGCATCAGCCCCACCGACGCCAATTGCTATCATACCTAATCCGCCGGCATTTACTGTATGGGAATCTGTCCCAATCATCATACCTCCGGGAAAAGCGTAGTTTTCGAGAATAACTTGATGAATAATGCCAGCACCTGGTTTCCAAAACCCAATTCCATATTTATTTGAAACGGAGGAAAGGAAGTTGTAAACTTCACTATTAACGTCCTTTGCGGTTTCAAGGTCTTTTTTGGCTCCAACTTTAGCTTGAATTAGATGATCGCAATGGACAGTAGAGGGAACAGCAACTTTTGGTCTGCCAGCTTGCATAAACTGTAGCAAAGCCATTTGAGCAGTAGCATCTTGCATCGCAACTCTATCTGGAGCAAAATTCACATAATCAATGCCACGTTTGTAAGTTTTAAGTTCATTTTGGTCGAAAAGATGAGCATAGAGAATTTTTTCTGCTATTGTCATAGGTCTGCCAAGGATTTTCCTTGCTTCGTCGACTTTTTTAGAGAAGTTTGTATATACTTTTGTAATCATATCAAGATCGAAAATCATATCTGCTCCTTATTTTATAATATTAAATAGTTCTTTAAAATTTTTTGCAAAATAATAAAGAACTTATAATCAAAAAAATTATTTTGACTTTTGTAATAATACTGTATTCTTTTATATAAGAATTATAAATCAAAGAAACATTTTGTTTGTTTTGTCGTAATTACTTAATAAATAAGAAACAATCAGGGTTTAATAATGAAGATAAAATGCATAGTGGTTGACGATGAGCCGATTGCCCTTCAATTGTTAGAGAATTATATTAAAAAGATTCCATACCTTGATTTAAGGTCGCTGTTTTTAAAGCCATTAGATTGCGTAGAATACTTAAAGGAGAATTGCATTGACTTGATATTTTTGGATATACAAATGGAGGATTTAAATGGTTTTGAAATGCTTGAACTTATTAGCCATAAACCAAGTGTAATAATCACTTCTGGTTATGACAAATATGCACTACGGGGTTATGAGTTAAATGTTGACGACTATTTACTAAAGCCCATTCTATTTGATAGGCTTGTTAAAGCAGTAGATAAGGTCTACAATAAATTATTAAACCAATTTAATCTGAAAAGCGTAGATAAGCAAGATTATTTTTTTATTAAGACAGAACTGAAACTACAAAAGGTATTCTACGATGATATTCTTTTTATTGAGGGGATGGGTGATTATATAAAGATTGTAACAAAGAATGAGAAGATATTAACTTTACAGCATATGAAAGTATTGGAGGAACTTTTACCTTCTAATTGCTTTTTAAGAGTGCATAAATCTTATATTGTAGCGATTGATAAAATATATAATGTAGAAAAGAATGTAATTAATATCGGTAGTTATAAGATACCGATAAGCGAAACATATAAAAAACAATTCTTTGATGTTCTTGAATGTAGAAAGTTATTTTAATAAACAATTAATTAATTTTGCAAAACAGGAACATAAAATTAATTTGTGAAAGAAGAATATAAAGAAACTCAATTCAAAAAGAATTGCATATCTTTATTAAGTGTAATATATTTGTAAATGGATATAAATAGATAATGTAATATTAATGAAAAGATTATTAATCTCAATTGCTATTATAGTTAGTTCAATTGTTATAATATTTTTGTTAGTGATAGCTTGTGAAAATCAAGTATCTCCATTTTGGTTAAAATTGGATACTATTTTGATTTGCAATGATATAACTGATGGCTACGATAGCGTTATTTTGAATGAATCGTTAAAAAAACTGGATTTATATAAAATAAATACTATTGAGGAGAAACTTGATTCTGTTTTAAAGATATATAATAGATTTCATAGAGTGGACAACAGTATTGAAGATTTAGAAAATTTTATTGGTAGATTACCCTTATGGAATATTAAGAAGATAAATTTAATTTTCGATACTTTAGCTCCAACTAAAAAGTTCGTTATCAATGGAGTAACTGGAACTGGAAAGTCAACTTTTGTTGATTTAACAGCGAAATTATTGACTGGAGATCCTGAAAGAATTATTAAACTCCAATGCGTAGAGAATATGGAAATAGAATATCACAAAAGGTGGATTGGCTACTATGAGAAAGAAAAATTTATACCTGGTAAGTTGTTGAAATTAATAGAAAAAGCCGAGTCTAATCCTCAAAATAATTATGTGTTTATTCTTGATGATTTTGACAAAATACCACCAGCAACTTTTTTTGGTTCAGAACTATGGATGGAGTTGAATAATGAAATAGACAAAACGTTTATTGATGGATATAATAAAGAGATTTATTTCCCTGACAATTTATTTTTGATATCAGTAACACATATAAGTGCTGATAGTAAGGTAAATTTTAGTGATGAGGAGAAGAGACGTTTAGGTTATTTCTATGATTTGAAGCCAAATTATGAAGAATTCTTATTATATATCAAGGAAAGGAATATCAAAGATAGACTTGGCTTAACTTCTGCTCATATCAAAAAGTTACTTTTTACTTTTGTAAAAATAAATGAACTTATAAGTAGTAATGTAAATTACGGTCCTGGATTTGTTCTTGGTCAATGGTCAACATTGAGAAAGAATATCAAACCTGAAGAACTCGATCATTTCATTGATATTTTTATACAGCATGTAAATAGCTTTAATCCCGATAGGAAATTTTTACATTCAGATGTTGAAGATGTTATAGAAGCTGAAGAAAATAGTGGAAAGCTACCTAATACGAATTTTTTATATAGGGTTTACAAGGGACTGTTAGATACTGGCGTTTTTGCTGAATTGACTGTTGCATTGCTATTTACGATTTTTTCAATAGCTTTTGGTTGGTTTGTTTTCATAAGGAAAAGGTTGATAATAAATAAGATACAAAGTAAGCTTTTTAAATGTTCTAAGGATTATACAAGTGGCAGAGCTGACTATGAAGAAACTTTACGAGAGATGTTTAAGCTCAAAAGCGAAATATATGTACTTGTAGGTAAGCGTCAGATTAAACACGAAGAGGGAGTTTTCCTTTTGCTTTATATTGAGGATGAAGTTGATAAGATTGAAAAATTTCATGAGGTTAATGAATTAACAAAGGATTTACAGCAAAAATTCAAAGAATTTATGTCGGATGGGGTAATTGATAAAAAAGAATACGAATTATTACATAAGTTCTTAGAATCAATGAAAACTTCGATTGCACCTGATGTATATTATCGCCTTATGAATGAAATTGATGCTTTATATGAAAAGAGGATTAATACTTAATAGCATATTCTTAAATTCATAAGACCAGTACTGCTTGGAGCTATTTTTCTTCACGAGTGCAAGACTGATGTAATTATTATTAATAGTCCATATTAAATAGAATTCATATTCTTACCAAGCTACCATTCGATAGAGGAAATATCTTATTTATCTAAGCGCTTTAACAAATTCTAATAATTCGAAAGGTATATTCAAGTCGTTAACTTCAATATCGTTAATAGCGACATCGAGAGGTAAAATTGCTGGTGTTTGTCCAACATTATAAGCAGTATAGAAGCCGCTATTACATTTATTAAATGCGTCTTTTACCATAATATAGCCGAGCCAACTTGCTAATAAAATGTCTTTAACAACGGCAGAACCTCCTCTTTGGAAATATCCCATATCTACAGTTCTTATTTCGTGATTTATGTTTCTTCTTTTAAAAATTTCTTCAAGAATGGCACGGATTTCCTCAGCATTTTTTTCGTATCCTTCAGAAACGATAATTCTTGTATCCCTATCCCTTTCGTCAATTATAGTAGCTAAATATTCGAAATCAACATTTTCACCAGGCAGTATAATTTGTTCGGCACCAGTAGCGACGCCAGCATAAAAAGGTAGATATCCAGAGTCTCTTCCCATAGATTCGATGAGATAAACTCTTCTGTGAGCGCTTGCAGTATCTCTAATCCATTCAAGCATTTCGAGGCTTTTATCAATTGCGCTATAGAATCCGATAGAGAAACCGTATTTGTTACAGACGTCGTTGTCAATAGAACCTGGTGCTATTAAGATCTTTGTTCTTAAATTGTTTTTCTTAATAATGTTGTCGACAGTCCATGCAGCTTTTAAACTGCCATTACCACCAATAATAAATAGATAATCGAAGAAGTTATCATGGAGGTTCAGAGCGCAAGCTTCTTGCATATCTTTATCGTCTTTTAATTCAGGGAGACGCATAGTTCCTAAACAAGTGCCACCTTGATGAGCTATGCCTCTTGTATCGCGATTACTTAGCTTTCGAAAATCAGCGTTGACAAGTCCTTTCCATCCGTCAATCACACCCCATACCGAGGTAGTAGGTTTAAGATTGAGAGCGCTACGGACGACTGCCCTTACGAAAGCGTTCATACCAGGGCAATCACCCCCACCAGTCATTATTGCAAATTTCATAGTATCCTCTATTTAAAGAATTTATCAGATAAATTAACAATAAACCATGAGAAGATGGCAAGTAGAAAGACCATAGCAACGGAAAAGCTAATGCTAAGTTTTGCTAATCCAGCTTTTTCTACTTTCATCTCTTCATGTTCTTTTTCTTTGAAATACATATGTAAAACTAATCCAATGTAATAATACATTGAGATGATAGACGAAATAATTGCGACAATAGATAGCCATAAATAACCAGTTTCAATTGCTGCTTTGAAAAGAAAGTATTTTCCGAAGAAACCTGCAAAAGGCGGAAGTCCTGCTAAGGAAAACATAAAAATAGCCATTGAGGCAGACAATAGAGGTTGGTATTTGCTTAAACCAGAATAGTTTTCAAAATAAATGTTATTATCGTAATTTCTCTCGAAAATTGATAGAATCAAAAATGCTCCGAGTTGCATAAACAAATAAGCAGCAGAATAATATAAGATACCAGTCCAACCATCGGCATTATTAGCAACGATACCCATAAGCATATAACCGGCATGAGCGACAGAAGAATAAGCAAGCATTCTTTTTACGTTTTTTTGAATCAAAGCTGTAAAGTTACCTACTAACATAGTAGCTGCTGAAATCACTGCTATAATAAATCTAATAGTGTCAGAGTTGGATAAAATAGATTGCAGCTGTCCATAATTAGCAAAATCAGAAGAATGATGCATTACAGATGGAATAAGAGCTTTGGCAATAATTATAAACGCAACAAGAGCGGCAGATTTTCCAGCGGTACTCATATATCCTGTAACAACTGTAGGAGCGCCATGATAGACGTCGGGAGCCCATTGGTGAAAAGGAAATGCTGCAACTTTGAAGCTAAGTCCAATAATAACTAATCCAATTCCGATTATAAGATATGATAAATGATTGATATTGCCATTTTGAACTTTTGTTGTTATTTCAGATAGGTCAATGGTAGCAGTCGCTCCATAAATCATAGCTATACCATAAAGTAAGAATGCGGTTGCAAAGGCACCTAAAAGGAAGTACTTCATTGCAGCTTCAATAGATTTAATCTGTGTTCTGAAAAATCCAGCTAATACGTAAAAGCTTACGGACATAATTTCTATACCGAGGAATAAAATAAGCAGGTTATTTGAGTGGGAAATGAACATCATACCACTTAGAGAAAGCAATATCAATGAGTAAAATTCTTTGTATTCGCCATACTCCCTTTGAATGTAGCTTCGAGCTGAGAAGATCGTAAGAAAAGCTGAAATAATAAAAATAATATCAAAGAAAGCAGAATATGAACCGAAAATAAGCATGTGATTGGTTAATGGAGTGCTTATATTCTTAATATTTTGTATGGGTAAGGTTAAAGTAAAAATAGAGATTGCTAAAATTATGGTTAATGCAATAAGAGAAAATAGCCAAATTATTTTCTTGTTATTAATGAAGGCATCAAGCACAATGGAGGCAATAGCAAAAATCGAGATTAGAACTAATGGCAGAGATAATATAAATTCATTTATCATATCGTTATTCCTTATTCTATTTACTTTTTTGCATTATATTTTTGTTTTTATCTTTATCAGCTTTGAAAATAGGAGCATCAGGAAAAGGTAAATTGCTTGAAGTTCCTTGAATGTAATGTATTTTGTTGACTAAAGATTTTGAGTATTTGTCGGTTAAATCGAGAAAGGTTTTGGGATAAACCCCAATCCAAACAATGAAAACAACAATAGGTAGAAGCATTGCGAATTCTCTTTTGTTAATATCCTTAAGTCCTGCATTTTTGGGATTATTGATTTTTCCATACATAACTTTTTGATACATATTAAGAAGGTAGACAGCAGCTAAAATTACACCAGTAGAGCCAATAACAGTGAACCACCAAGAGTTTAGAATAGGAGAATTGAAAGCTCCGATTAAAGTAAGATACTCTCCAATAAAACCATTAAGACCTGGTAGTCCGACAGATGCAAGCATAGCCAAAGCAAAGAAGACTGCAAATTTGGGCATAACTTTGGCAATGCCTCCGAATTCAGCAATTTCTCTAGTATGTCGCCTTTCGTAAAGTATCCCAACGCAAAGGAAAAGCATGCCGGTTGATAAGCCGTGGTTAACCATTTGGATGATAGCTCCTTGTAATCCTTGTGCAGTCATAGCAAAAATACCTAATACAACAAATCCGAGATGGCTAACAGACGAATATGCAACAAGTCGTTTGACATCTTTTTGAGTAATTGACATAAGGGCTCCATATACGATACCAATAACGGCTAACCAAGCGAGTGGTTTAGCAAATTCGATAGCTGAATTAGGGAAAAGCTCTAAGTTAAACCGAATTAAGCCGTAAGTTCCCATTTTAAGTAAAACTCCGGCAAGGATAACAGAACCGGGTGTAGGTGCTTCTGTATGAGCGTCGGGTAACCATGTATGGAGTGGAAAAACAGGGACTTTTATACAAAAAGAGAGTGCAAAGAAAATAAAAAGCCAATTTTGAATTTGTAAAGGTATAGGATTTGTTAGGACTAGTTCTCTAATTTTGTCAATATTTGTAGTAAAACCTGTTGGCATATTGAGCATAGAACCAGCTTGAATACCGAGCCAAACTACAGCGACAAGCATAAATAGTGAGCCAACAACAGTGAATAAAAAGAATTTGACAGCTGCATAAATTCTGTCTTTTCCTCCCCAAATTCCAATTATGAAATACATTGGAATTAAGATTATTTCCCAGAAAATATAGAAAAGGAAGAGATCGAGAGCGATAAAAACTCCAATCATTGCAAATTCGAGAAGGAGAATCATTGCGTAGTATTCTTTTTCTCTTTTTTCGATTGCAGAAAAAGAAGAAATGATAGTAATAGGAGAAATAAAAGTAGTAAGCAGAAGTAGTAGCAATGACATACCATCGGCTCCGACTCTAAAACCAGCATCGAATTGTTTAATCCAAATAGTTTCATAATAGAATTGAAATCCGGACAGGTCTTTATCGAATAAGAAAAATAAAGAAATTGAAACTAAGAAGGTGATGATTGAGACGATTAAAGCAGTCCATTTGATTGCTTTTGTTTTGTCTTTTTTGTAAAAAAGTAATAATATAAATCCGAGTAATGGCAAAAAAAGTGTTATAAGCAAAGGTATCATATTTTATCTACAATTTATTTTTAATATCAAGTTAAAATAGTACTAAAACAGCAAGAATAATGATAATACCGGCGAGCATCATAATAGCATAATTCTGTGTGAAGCCAGACTGAATGCGTTTTATTATATCGCCAAGTTTAATAGTTATCTTTCCTAATCCGTTAACGGCTCCGTCAATAATTTTTATATCAAAAATATTAAGCAAAAATTTCTCAGTAACTTTGTTAATTGGATCAATAATCAACTGGTAATATCTTTCGTCGAGATAATATTTGTTCCAAAGTAGTTTATAACCGATTTTGAATCTTTGAGCGAGATTTCTTGGAACACTCCACTCAGGATCGGAATAGTATTTATTGGCTAAGTAAATAGCAAAGAGAGCTATTCCGATAGAAATAATCATAAGTGCATATTCGATAAAATGAATTTCGTGGATTTTTGGAGTTCCAAGCTGATTAGTAGCTAAGCTGAAAACAGGAGCAAGCCAATTATCAATCATAGTAGGATGGTGGCTAACAAAGATGCCTAAAATATAAGGTACCCCTAAGAAACCACCGAAAGCTGATAGAACAGCAAGAATAATCAGAGGTATTGTCATTGTTTTGGGAGATTCGTGTGGGTGAACGTGTTTTACATCATATCTATGATTGCCTCTGAAAACGAGGTTAATTAATCTGAACATGTAAAAGGCAGTGCAGAAAGCAGCAACAGCAAGAATTAGCCACATAAACCAACCGCCATTGTCGAATACTTTCCAAAGTATCTCATCTTTTGAAAAGAATCCGCTAAAAAGAGGAATACCTGAAATAGCAAGAGTAGCTACCCAGAAAGTTTTGTATGTAGTTGGCATATATTCTTTAAGCCCACCCATTTTTTTAATATCTTGTTCTTCGTGCATGCCATGAATAACGGAACCAGCACCTAAAAAAAGTAGACCTTTGAAAAAAGCGTGAGTCATAACGTGGAATACACCTGCGGAGAATGCTCCGACACCTAAAGCGGCGAACATAAATCCGAGTTGACTTACAGTAGAATAAGCTAATACTTTTTTTATGTCGTTTTGAACTAATCCAATTGTAGCAGCGAAAATTGCTGTTAGAGTACCAACAATAGCAACAACAGTCATAGCGGTAGGAGAGAGAGCGAAAATAATGGATGTTCTTGCGACAAGAAAGACGCCAGCAGTGACCATAGTAGCAGCGTGGATAAGTGCTGAAACCGGAGTTGGACCTGCCATAGCATCAGGTAACCAAACAGCAAGAGGTAATTGGGCTGACTTACCAGTGCAACCAAGGAACATAAGTAAAGCGATAGCTGTAATCATTCCTTCTCTGCCAATAGAAGTTATAGGAGCGGCATTAGTAACTGTTCTATATTCTAATGAATTAAAGACAAAGTAGATCATAAACATAGCGAGTAGGAATCCGAAATCTCCTATTCTGTTGACGACGAAAGCTTTAATGCCAGCGTCACCAGTCCATTTTATTCTCACTCCTTCAAAATGTCTATCGTACCAGAATCCAATAAGCAAGTAGGAACATAAACCAACGCCTTCCCAACCTAAAAATGTTAGCAGGAAATTACTGGAAAGCACAAGATTAAGCATCATAAAAATAAAGAGATTCATATAAGCAAAAAATCTTGAGAAACTTCTATCTTTATGCATGTATCCAATCGAATAGATATGAATTAGAAATCCAACGCCTGTAACGATTAAGGAAAAAAGAATAGAAAGTTCGTCAACCTGATATGAGATGCTTATATCGAATGTGCCAACTTGAATCCAAGTGAATACAGGTATGATAAATGGAGCAGAGCTTCTGTTAGCGAGTAAAGCAATAAAGATGATAATCGAAAGAATCAATGATATGCCAACAGTAATAGATGCTATGCTGCCTATAATAGCTTCTTTTTTTAAATACTTACCGCCGAGTCCTATTATTAAGAATCCTATAAAAGGTAGAAGCGGAACAAAAGGAATTAGGTTGATTAAGCTCTTCATATATTTTATTATTATTTTTAAATCATCAATAATTTTAATTATCAATATTTTATAAATTTGAAAAATAATAAAAAAAAGTAATTTAACATAGAGAAAAAATCATTAATTTTATGAAACTTAAATAATGGTAAAGCGTTAATATTAAAATAATTATTAGGTTGCAAATGAAAAAGATATTACTTTTTATAAATATAATGTTGCTTTTTTGTTGTCTAAACCCAAATTTATATTCAAAGTATTGGGAAAGAATAACAAATATTCCTGCACCTTATAACAATAATTATTGGTTGGATGTATATTTTTTACCATCTAATCCTCAATACGGCTGGATATGTGGTTTTAATGGAATGGTTTTGCGAACGACAAATGGAGGTAACACATGGCAAGGTACGGTAGTAAGTGGGGCTAATCATCTTGAGAGTGTACACTTTCCTACTTCGACAATAGGATATACTTCGGGGGTGGAGGGGATATTTAAATCTACAGATGGAGGGGCAAATTGGACGAATATTACACCAACTGGGTCATCGAATCTGTGGGGTAACTTTTTCGTTGATGCAAATAATGGTATTTTGTTAGGGGGTGGTTGCGATGGTGTGCAATATTTCTGGAGAACGACTGACGGAGGTGCATCTTGGACTGTTTATGAGGGAAACGAACCTAATTCTGGTTTAACTGATGCTATAATTTATGATGTAAATGGGTTAGGTTATGCTGTAAGTAGTGGAAAACTTTGGCGAACAACAGATGGGGGGAGCAGTTGGGAAGTATTCACAACATCGGGAACGAATGTTTGGCAAGAAGAGATTTGCAAATATGGGAATTCTTTTCTTGTTCCTTATGCTGGTCTTAATTGTTCCGGGCAGGGTGATGATGGAGGAATGAGATTTACAACAAATAATGGAATAAGTTGGCGGCAATACCAAACGAGGATATCTATGTTTGGGGCTTTTTTATTAGATGCTAATAATGGTTGGGCTTGTGGCTATAATCGTTCTGTATATTATACATCCGATGGGGGACAGACTTGGATATTACGAAATTGTGGAGTGGAAACGGGCAATTTAGATGATATGTGGTTTATTAACCCTTCTACTGGATGGCTTGTCGGAGAAGGAGTATATAAACTTGCAGACGATAGAAGAGAGGTATCAAATACAATATTGGACTTCGGTAAGCTATGTGTAGGAGATGAAATTGTAAGGACTTTTTATATTAGGAATTTCTCATTTTCAGGAACCCAAGTAAATATCCAAGGAACGGGAACAGATATTTCGGAATTTAGTATTATTCCAAAATTTACTAATACTATTAATGAATGTGATTCGCTTAAGGTAACTGTTGTACTTCGTCCTGTCAAAGCAGGTGCAAAAAATGCCAGAATATCAGTCACATTTGAGGGTGGAGCTCAGCAGGATGTTCTTTTAACAGCAAATGTTATTCAATCTACAATAATTCCAGAGGATACATTAGTGACGATAAATCCTGCATATTGTGGCTTAAATACAAACGGTGGGTTACTATGGAGAGCTAATTTGAGCGATGAGTATATAGATACTGTGGAACTTGTTTCCGGTTCAAATGATATAAAGTGCATATCAACATTGCCTTTAAGAGTATATAGTAATGGGACAAGATTGAATTTTTCAGTAACGACAAGAGATACAGGTTGGATAAAAGCTCGGTTTCGGGTTAAGTATTATCCTTGCAATAGAGATACAATAATCACAGTTATGGCTTATGGTGTATCGCCTATAATAACTTCTGATACATTATTATCAACAAAAATAGAATGCTTCTCTATTAAGGATAAAAAAATATATATTCCAATAAATAATACTGGAAATTATGATTTGAATATAAATCTTGTTGAATTGATAAATCCAGGAATTGTCTTTAAAAAAGTAGGATGGACAAGTGGTCGAGTTGAGCCATTTAAGATACCAGCTAATATGGTTGATACGTTAATAATCGAGTATTCTGCAAAACAATATGGCGATTATACAATAAAAATACGCATAACAAATAACGATTCCACAAGTGTTAGGGGTAGAAAAAATCCTTATTATATTACTCTTTCAGGAACTTTTAATGCAGTTGATATTTATCCAAAAGAAACTATTGTAGATTTTGGAAAAGTATGTTTAGGAGATAATAAATTTCTTACTTTTTATCTTAAAAATAAAGGCAATATTGATGGTAGTATTTTTATTGATAGCTCTGTCCATCCATATTCTGATGTTTATAATGTATATTTTCCGAATGAAAATAATATTTTAAGATTTGATTCATTGCCTTGTTCAATTAACTTCAGACCTAAAGAAGCTCGAAGCTACGATGATACATTATATTTTTATAACTTTCCTTGTTATGATACTATTGAAGTAATTGTAAAAGCTCGAGGTGTTTTGTCTAAGATTTCTGTTATACCGGATAAAATCAAGGAAGTAATTGCAACTTCAATGACAATTATCAAGCCAGTCAAAGTAATAAATATTGGCACAGAAGAAGTAACGATAGTTGATGTTGTACTTTCGCCAATGAATCCTGACATAAACTTTAGCATTAATCCCAAACTACCACAAATGATAAGAGCAGGAGATAGCGTTATCTTTAATTTTGAGTTTTATACTGAAAAAGAATTAGAATTAGAAGCAAAAATATGCTTCATTACAAATAGCTATTGTCCGGTTGATACTTGCATAGCAGTGAATATAAAAAGTATAAGTAGGAGATTATCCTTTTCTAAAAGTATAATAGATTTTGGCTTTCACAAATGCAATCCAATGGTGCTTTACGATACACTTGTGATTTCTAATAGCGGGTTGAACTCTGATACGATTACGAGGATGGAAATTATTCCCAATACTGTACCGTTTAGATTAGTAAATGCACCAACCTTGCCTTATATAATGCCTGGTAATAGTAAATTGGAGTTGATATATGAATTTTCTCCTCTAACTGAGGGAGTTTTCGAAGCAGATGCGGTATTTGAAGCAGTGAGCAAACCTGATGAGGAAATAAAAGTTCATCTGAGTGGTGAATATCGCACTCCTAATACCCATTTGTACATTAGTGATATTTACTTCGGGGCAATAGAGCAATGTGATACAGTCCAAAGCGTTACTAATTGGCTTATAAACGATGGTACATACGATGATTACATTATTATTAGCAAAAGCAATCATCCAGGATTTTATTCATTTCCCACTGATACGGTAATTGTAAGGGCAAAAGACAGCTTGAAGGTTGTATTTTATGTCAATCCATCTGAGATTCAGTGTACAGATTATCCCACAGTAGTAATTTCTTATTATCGATTAAAAAGCTTAGTATGTGAGGATAAGGTATTTGAACCACTTGCTAATTCTATAGAGATAATAAGACCAAAATTGACCATTTCCCCTGATAAATTAAGTTTTGATGTTGGTTGGAAAGGAGATTCAGCAACAAAATATATTTTTTTAGAGAATAATACTAAAACTCCTAAGATTGTTACAGGATTAGAATTAGTACTTCCTTTTAATGATATAGATATTAATTATGATGTACCAAAAGTTTTGCTACCATACGAAAAAGATTCGATAATTGTTCATTTTAAAGCTGAGCAAGAAGGAAATTATACAGGTGAAGTAAGAATATATTATGAGTCTGTCTGTAAAGATACTGCTACTATAGTTATTAACGCATCAGTACCTCGAGAAGAATACAGAACTAAGGTATATATTGATGATTATGTGTCCAGACCTGGCGATACACTGACCATAAGTCTTAATCTTGAGTATTTCGAGCCTCGCAAAATAGAACCAGAGCGTATTGATTATGCTATATCTTTTGACAAGTGGCTTTTCTTTCCATTAGAAGTTAGCTTGCGCTATAATAATGGATTTATACCAGTTCAGTGGGATTATAATGATGGAAGGGTTTCTTTAACAAGTGAATCTTTTATTTCAAGAGAGATACTTAAAGAAAATGGAGCTATACTTAATATTAAGGGCTTAGTTCTTGTAGCTGTACCAGATTCTACAGAACTTAAAATCGAAGAATTTAAAATCTATAGCGAGAAAAATGTTGATTACATTAAGAAAAATGGACTATTGAAAGTAACAGGTTTTTGCCATCCCACAGCTGAAATGAAGATGATACTTTCTGGGATTGTGCTTTCTATCCAGAATAATATAATTTTAGACGATAATATCTTGATTAATTATAATTCTCCAGATGAAAGGGTTATTACTTTTAAAATAATTGATATATATGGGAACTATCATTTAGAGAGTAGGCAAATATTATCAACAAAAGAGAAAGAAATAAATTTATTTATATCTGGGTTATCAAGTGGAATATATTTCATATTGGCATTGGATAATGATACACAAATTTGGTATGAAAAAATCTTAATATTAAAATAAATGATTTAATTTATGTATTTTTAATTGTGAAAGAAATTAATTTAGGAGAAAAATATGCTATTGAAGCATGGAAATGAATTATATGATGTTACGATTGAAAGAAAGTCTGATTCTATTTTTTTAAATATCAACGGAGAGAAACAGGAGTATTTTATAACTCAAATCAATAATAATACTTTTTTATTAAAGAATAATGGTCGCAATATTAATGGTTACTTAGCTGAGGATGAGAAACATTATTATGTTTGGATTGAAGGCAGAAGTATAACATTTGAGAAAGTAAGTGAAGAGGCAAAGGAATTTGATAAGGAGGCTGGTTCGACATCATCAAATAAACAAATAGTAAAACCCCCGATGCCTGGCAATATAGTTAAAGTATTGGTAGAAAATCAACAAAAGGTAAACGAGGGTGATGCTTTGATAATAGTGGAAGCGATGAAGATGGAAACGACAATATACGCATCCATAGACGGAGTTGTAAAAGAAATTAATGTAAAAGCTGGTGAGCAAGTAGATGCTGATAAAATCTTGCTTTTAGTAGAACGAGAAGAAGAATAGAAAAACAAAAATAATTTGGGACGCCTTTTTTTTTGGATAAATAATTAAAATATAATAAGTTTGTATTCTATATTTTTGTCATAGAAGAAAAAATATGTTTGAGAATTTAAGTGAAAAATTAGAATTAGCGCTAAAGCGTTTTAGGGGTCAAGCAAAAATAACTGAAGATAATATTCAGGAAGCCCTTAGAGAGATTAGAAGGGCTTTGCTTGAAGCTGATGTAAATCTTCACGTGGCTCGAAAATTTACTGATGAAGTAAAAGAAAAAGCTATAGGGACAGAAGTCAAAGGTAGCTTGCTTCCGGAGCAAGTTATAGTTAAGATAGTATATGATGAGTTAGTAAAGTTATTAGGTGAAAAACAAAGCGATATACAATTTTCAGCTCATCCACCTACTGTAATACTAATAGCTGGTTTGCAAGGTTCAGGTAAAACAACATTTGCGGCAAAACTAGCCAAAAGTTTAAGAAAGAAAGGCAGACAACCTTTATTAGTAGCTGCTGATATCTACAGACCGGCAGCTATTGAGCAATTGCAGTCTCTTGGTAAAAGCATAAGCATACCAGTATATACAAATGATTCGAAAGACCCCGTGAATATAGCTCAAGAGTCTATTAAATATGCCAAGCGAATGATTCGGGATGTTGTGATAATTGATACAGCAGGACGATTGACGATAGATGAGAAGATGATGAACGAGGTTCAGAATATAAGTAATGCTGTCAATCCAAATGAAACATTGTTTGTATGTGATGCTATGATAGGACAGGATGCGGTTAATACTGCCAGGGCTTTTCATGAAAAACTTCAAATAACAGGAATAGTACTGACTAAATTGGATGGAGATACACGGGGAGGTGCGGCGCTTTCAGTATTGTCTGTAGTAGGAAAACCTATAAAATATATTGGCACTGGAGAGAAAATTGATGGAATAGAGCCGTTCCATCCAGAACGGATTGCTTCAAGGATTCTCGGTATGGGGGATATTGTTTCTCTTGTAGAGAAAGCAGAGCTTGAAGTTGACACAAAAAAAGCAGAAAAACTCGAACAAAAAATCAGGAAAAATCAATTTACATTTGAGGATTTTCTTGACCAGCTGAAGACAATTAAGAAAATGGGTTCGATAAGAGATTTACTTAGTATGCTTCCAGGAATGGACAAAGCTTTAAAGAATGTTAATGTAGATGATAAGGCATTCAGTAGAGTTGAAGCTATTATATTATCTATGACAAAAGAGGAGAGGGAGAATCCAAAGATATTAAATGGTTCGCGGCGCAAGCGTATAGCTAATGGTAGTGGAACTACCATTCAAGATGTAAATCGTTTGTTAAAACAATTTGAAGATATGCAAAAAATGATGAAAAACATAACAAGAGGAGGACGTTCTCGAATATTGCAGAATCTGCGAATACCTCCCGGTTTCGGAAATTAGTTTGATAATAATGATTTAATTCTATAAATTTATTAATCATAAGGATATATATGGTAAAATTAAGATTAAAGAGAAGAGGTAGAACGCACTATCCATTTTATGATATAATTGCGATTGATTCACGTGCCAGAAGGGATGGAGCTTTTATTGAGAAGATTGGATATTACGACCCACATACAATTCCATCTACTATAAAAATAGACCCTGATAGGGCAATTTATTGGCTTGATGTTGGTGCTCAGCCGACTGAAATAGTAAGAAATTTATTTAGCTATGAAGGGGTTTTACTTCGTAGATATCTTCGTGAGAAAGGTAAGAATCAAGTTGAAATTGAAGAAGCAGTTAAAGTTCATAAGGAAGTAGCAGCAGCTCGTTATCATAGGCGTAAACAATTGCGAAAGAAAAGAGAAGCCGAAAAAGCTAAAAGAATTGAAGCTGAGAAAGCTGCAGAAAGTCAATGATGAGTTAAGATTATACTTCTTTTTTAAATTTGAGAATTATCAGTTTGTTTTCTTATTTATTTTTTTAATATTACTTTTACTAAAGAAGAGAAGTATAATTATTGTTTTAGTGATGAAATGCTTTCTTTATTAGCATAGCAAATACCTTTTTCGGTTATGAGGCCTGAAATTAATTGAGCTGGAGTAATGTCGAAAGCGAAGTTTAGAGCATTAGAATCCTCTGGTGCGATTAGAACTTTTATTATTTCACCTTCGTATAAGCCATCAATATATAAAATTTCGTCGGGATTTCTAATTTCTAAAGGAATTTGAGAAATTCCATCATCTATTGTCCAATCAATAGTGCTTGTTGGTAATGCAACATAAAAAGGTACATTGTTAGCTTTAGCAGCTAAAGCTTTGAGATAAGTGCCAATTTTATTTGCAACATCTCCAGCTGCAGTTGTTCTGTCACTACCGACAATAACAATGTCAACCATACCTTTCATCATCAATAGACCGCCAGTATTGTCGGCAATGATAGAGTAAGGTATATTTTCGTTTTTTAGTTCCCAAGCAGTAAGTTTTGTTCCTTGATTTCTTGGACGGGTCTCATCAACCCAGATGTGAATAGGTATATTTTTTTCGTTAGCAAAATAAATAGGTGCGGTAGCAGTTCCATAGTCGATAGTAGCTAACCAACCAGCATTGCAATGAGTTAGAATATTGACAGGAGAATTTTTTTTCGTATAAATCATTTCAATTAATTCAAGACCGAATTGACCTATTTTTTTGCAATTTTCTAATTCTTCATTTGCGATGTTTCTTGCTGTCTGGATTGTGGATTCGATTTTTTGTTTAATTGTATTTTGCTTGTTCAATTCATTTATTTGTTTTTCTAAAGCCCATTTTAAATTAATAGCAGTAGGTCTTGTTTGTAATAAGGTGTTGTAAGCATTTTTTATATTTGCATCAAATTCTAATAGTGTAGCTTTTTTTGATGAAAAAGCAGTATTAGCAATAGCGTAAGCTGCAGCAATACCAATTAGTGGAGCGCCTCTCAGATGCATATCTTTGATTGCAATGACAAAATCGTTGAGAGATTTAAGTTCTTCGATTATGAAAAAATGCGGAAGCTTCCTTTGGTCAATAATTTGAATGCTTGTAGGTTTATTGGGAGTTTCCCAAATAGAGTGATAATGTATGCAATTAACTTTCATATTTACAAGGAGGTTAATATTTTGACATTATTTTTTCCAAAAATTGAAAATATCTTTTCAAGATTTTCAAAATTAAGTGAAAGATTAATATTTTTTGCCATGTATTTTTCATATGTATTGTTTTGCTTTTGGTTGTAAAGATGGAAGAAGATGTTAGTCTTAGCATTTGGTTGGTTGCATATTTTTGCGAGTTCCTCAATCTTTTTTATATTATTGTTTTCGTTATTAATAATTATGCTAATTCCTTTTGCGAATAAATTTAAAGCATCATCAATAGTAAGTATCTGGTCAACTATGATTTTTAAATTGTCGTTATTGTCCAATTCTAATTTTCCGATGATAAGAACAATCTTATCAATCTCTATAAGGGATTTAAATTGAGTATAAATTCTATGCCAAATAATACATTCGGCAGAACCTGTGTAATCTTCTATAGTTATATTTGCGAAAGTGTTATTATTTTTGTCGAAACGTGTAGTAATGTCGGTAATAAGAGCGCATACTCGAACGGTTTTACCGACGAGATCGTTATCTGTTTCGCCTAATTTGACAATAGAAAGTGCATCAATATAAGCTTTGTATTCCATCATTGGATGGCCGGAAATATAGAATTTTAAAAATTGTTTCTCTAATTGTAAGCGTTTTTTCTCGGACCAGTCTTCTACAGGGGATAATATAGGTTCTTTAATAGACGCAATGGGTGTATCGCCAAAGAGGTCAGTATCATTGCTGGTTGATCTTTCTTGGTAAGCTTTACCATAATCTAAAGCGATTTCTATTGAGGCAAGCAAAGTTGCTCTATTAGCAGTTTTTAAGGAGTCGAAAGCACCTGAGCAAATAAGTGCTTCGAGAGTTTTCTTGTTGATTTGTCGTATATCGCATCTGGAGCAGAAATCAAAGATTGAAGTAAAGGGTTTTTGATTTCGAGCTTTAATTATAGCTTTGGCAGCGATACTACCGACGTTCATAATTGCGGAAAGACCGAAGAAAATTGTGTTTGCTTTAGCAGTGAAGGTATCCATAGATTGATTGACGTCAGGGGGAAGGACTATTATACCGAATTTTTTTGCTTCCTCGATTAAAGCTACTATATTTTTTGATTTGTTTTGAGGTTTGTTGATTTCAGCAGTCATATTAGCAGCATAGAATTCGGTTGGATAGTGGGCTTTGAGCCAAGCGGTTTGGAATGCTAAATAGGAATATGCTAAAGCATGAGATTTGTTAAATCCGTAGCCAGCGAATTTTTCGATTAAATGGAAAATTTCATCGGCTAAAGCTTCATTTAAGCCGTTTTTCTTGGCACCTTCGATAAATTGTGGCTTCATTTTGAGCATGCTCTCTTTTTTCTTAGCGCCCATAGCTCTTCTAAGGATATCAGCTTGTCCTAAGGTAAATCCTGCGATATCTCGAGCTAATTGCATGACTTGCTCTTGATAAACAATAATGCCATAGGTTTTATTTAAGGATTTTTCCATTAGAGGGTGTAAGTATTCTATATTTTTTTTACCGTGTTTTCTATCTATGAATTCAGGAATGTTGCTCATAGGTCCCGGACGGTAGAGAGCATTCATAGCGGTAAGTTCTTCTATATTATGAGGTTTTAGTTGATATAAATATTCTTGCATTCCTGATGATTCAAATTGGAAGATGCTGAGTGTATTTCCACTGGAAAGTAATTCATAGGTTGCTTTGTCTTGAAAATCTATGTTGTCTATATCAATTTCAATTCCATAATTCTCTTTAATCATATCAATAATATTGTCTATAATAGATAATGTTTGGATACCGAGTAAGTCCATTTTGAGTAGTCCAACATATTCGAGATCATATTTTGAATATTGGGTTAGTATTTCTGTTTTATCTTCTTTGTTTGATTGATATAAAGGAACGAATTCGGTTATTTCACCGGGAGCAATGACGATGCCAGCGGCGTGAGTAGAGGTATTTACATTTAAGTTTTCTAATAGAAGAGAGTATTGGATAAGATTTTTTGTTTTTTCATCGTTACTATCTCGAAATTCTTTTAAATCCGGAATGTCAAGAGCATCTTTTAAAGGAAGGACTTTTCCGAGTATTTGTGGAATTTTTGCAGTAATTTTATTGATTTCAGTGTGATGAATGTTCATAACTCTACCGACAGCTTTAAGCACAGCTTTACTTGTGAGCTTGCCAAAAGAAATAATTTGGGCAACAGAGTTTTCACCGTATTTTTGTTTGACGTATTCGATTACTTTTTCTCTGCCTATGTCGCAAAAATCAATATCAATATCAGGCATAGAAATACGTTCAGGATTGAGGAATCTTTCGAATAGGAGGTCGTAATCGAGAGGGTTGATATTTGTAATCTCGAGGGCGTAGGCGATAAGACTACCGACAGCAGAACCTCGTCCAGGTCCGACTCTAACTCCTAACTCTCTTGCAGATTTGATAAGGTCGTGAACAATAAGAAAGTATCCTGGAAAGTTCATTTTTTCTATAACGTCAAGTTCGAAATCGGCTCTTTCTTTTATTTCAAAAGTAATATTGTTGTTGAATCTTTTTTTTAGGCCTTCGTATGTTAATTTTTTAAGGTATTCATTTAAGTTGTTAGTTCCAGAATCTTTAGGTAATGGAAAGTCGGGCATACGTGAATCGGAGATAATTTCTAGATTGCATTTTTCAGCAATTTCTTTTGTATTAAGAATAGCTTCTGGGTAATCTTTAAATAACTTTTCCATTTGTTTGGAAGTTTTAAAATACATTTCTGGAGTTCTGTATCTTAGTTTTGTAATATCTAATTGCTCTAAATCGTAGTTTGAGCCTGGTCGGATGTATAGTAAAACATTATGAGCGATAGCATCTTCTTTTTTTAAGTAGTGTATGTCGTTAGTAGCGACTAACTTAACGCCAAATTCTTTAGCTAATTTTGGCGCTCTTGCCATAATGATGTCGTCTTCAGGCAAATCATGGTATTGTAGTTCGTAATAGAAGTCATCTCCAAAAACATCTTTATAAAAAGCCATTTTTTTTCTCGCTGAGTCGAAATCACCTTCGATTAAATGTGGGTTTATGACACCAGCTATGCAAGCAGTCATAGCAATAATGCCTTTATTATATTTCGCCAAAAGTTCTTCGTCTATTCTCGGTTTATAGTAATGGCCTTCAATATGAGCTAATGTAGTAAGTTTTAGCAAGTTCTGGTATCCTTGATAATCTTTAGCTAAAAGTACTAAATGAAAATAATTTCTTTTTTTTGTTTTGGTTTTTCCTGAGATTTTTTCGAATCTGCTACCATTAGCGACATATGCCTCGAAACCGACAATGGGTTTGATTTTAATATTTTTTTCTGAATGAATTTCTTTTGCTTTTTTATAGAATTCAATAGCACCGAACATCACTCCGTGGTCGGTGATTGCGATAGCTTCTTGTCCATCTTCAATTGCATAGTTTAATAATTGTGTAGGTGTACAGAGAGCATCGCAAATTGAATAATGAGTGTGATTGTGTAAGTGAACGAAATCGGACATTTTTTCTCAAACAATTATTAAATAATTCTCAAAGATAATTATTTTATTTAAATAGTTTTCCTCAAATTTTAAACAGATTTAGCTAAAATTAATTATTTTTGGGATAATGGGTAGCCCAAAAAAAATATTTATATTAGCTGGAGAACCATCTGGAGATTTGCAAGCAGCGAAATTGCTGAAAGAGCTAAAATTTTTGATGCCGGATGCAATTTTCTCGGGTATAGGTGGTGAATTGATGAAAAAACAAGGATTTGATTCATTGGTAGATATTCAAACAATGTCGGTTGTTGGAATTTGGGAAGTTGCTCGTAAGTATAATTATTTCAAGAAGGTGTACGATTTATGTAAAAAGAAGTTAATAGAGGAAAATTACGACCTTTTTATACCGGTTGATTATCCTGGTTTTAATATTCGACTTGGAAATTTTGCAAGAAATAAGGGGATACCAGTAATATATTATATAGCGCCTCAGCTTTGGGCTTGGGGTAAAAAGAGAGCAGCAAAGCTTTCTTCGGCTGTAGATATGCTTTTGGTTGTTTTTCCATTTGAAACTGAATTTTTTTCTTCTTTAGGAATAAAGACATATTTTATTGGTCATCCGATGCTTGACGAATCTTGTTTTATGCAAAAGGCAAAAAATTATGAAGAGAGAGAGAAATTAATAGCGTTTTTACCTGGTAGCAGAAAGCAAGAGTTAAAGAGGCACTTCCATCTTGTTAATTCTACTGCTTTGAAGCTCAAGGAGAGATTCCCAGATTATCGAGTTGCATTTGCAAGGTCAAAAGGGCTTGATAGGTATTATGAGGAGTATATGAAAGAAGCAAATGTAAAGTGGGAGGTATTTGATGATACTAAGGTTCTATTAGCAACAGCAAAAGTTGGAGTAATTAAAGTTGGAACATCAACACTTGAAGCGTCATTATTAGGTTTACCTTTTGTAATGTTTTACAAGACTTCGTATATATCCTATAAAATAGGCAAAGAGTTAATTAATTTACCTTATATATCACTGCCAAATATTTTGTTGAAAAAAAATTTGGTAAAGGAGTTGTTTCAAAAGGATGCTAATTCACAGATATTATTAAATGAAATATCTGAATTATTGAATAATAGAGAGTATTACAATTATGTACAGTGTGAATTTGAGAATCTAAAATCAATGCTTGGCGAGAGTGGAGCTTCAAAAAGAGCGGCAAAGATAATTTATGATTTTTTGTATAGTAAATGAATTTAGAATTAAAACATATAATTGCTTGTCAGTCAATCCATTTAATAAGCAAGACCTGGCGAATCGAAAACAATATTGTTCCAGAAAGAAACTCAATAATCGCTTTTTGGCATGGTAAGATGCTTGGGGTATGGAGGTATTTTTCTTCGTATTCTTCAACTGCAGTGGTAAGTATGAGTAAAGATGGGGAGATTTTATCACGTTTATTATCGAAATGGAATTATGAATTAATAAGAGGTTCATCTTCGAAAGGTAGTAAAGATGTTTTGGAAGCGATGTTGATGGATCAAAGTGATTATTTGCTAATTACTCCGGATGGACCAAGGGGACCTTATCAGAGATTTAAAGCGGGAGCTGTTGTTGTAGCACAGCGAACTGGGAAGCCACTTTATTTATGTGGTTGTAGAGTTAATATAAAGAAAGTATTTTCCAAAAGTTGGGATAGATTTGAGTTGCCTTTATTTTTTACAAGTATCAAGCTTTCCTTTTCTGATAAAATATTGATTTCGAAAGATTTAGATAGAGAACAAATTAATAAGATGATAAGAGAATGTGAAATACGCTTGAATGAATTAAACAATTGTTGATATGTTGCGTTTTTTATCAAAAATATATGGATTTATTGTAAAGAAAAGGCGGAGATATTATAAACTTCATCCAGAAAAACAAGTTCACGTTGATGTTCCTGTGATTAGTGTAGGTAATATTTCTGTTGGTGGTAGCGGTAAGACTCCGTTTTGTTATTATTTAGCTACTAAGCTAATATCTTTGGGCTTAAGACCGGCTATAGTTGGGAGGGGATATAAGAGAAAAACAAAGGGATTAGTAATTGTTTCTGATGGAAATAAGGTTATGGCGAGTGTTGAGGAAGTAGGTGATGAAATGTATTTATTGGCAAGTTTAGTAAAGGCACCTGTTATAGTTAATGAAAAAAAATATATTGCTGTAAAAAAGGCAAATGAGCTATTTGATATAGATTGCGTAATTATAGATGATGGATTCCAACATTTGAAGATATATCGTGATGTTGATATTGTCTTGATAGACAAGGAGACAATCATTTCACCTTATTTGTTACCAAAAGGAAGATTAAGAGAACCACTTGAATCTGTTGCTGAAACAGATTTCGTATGCTATTATGATGATGATAGTAAAGATATCTTATTAAATTTTAATAAAAATCTTTTGAAACTTAATGTTAGCTTTTTTGAACCATATGAGATATTTACTAAAGAACAAAGTCTAATAGCAAATTTTATAGAAAATAAGGAAAGAGTACTGCTTTTATCTGGTATAGCACAACCATTAAGGTTTTATCAAATGATTAAAGATAAAAATATTTGTATAGATTATCACCTTATATTTCCTGATCATCATTATTATGACCAGAAAGATATAAACAGAATAATAGCTATAGCGGAACGATATCATTTGAAGTGTGTATTTACAACAGAAAAGGATGGAGTGAAATTAATTGGTTATGGTGAAATTTTTGCAAAAAATAAAATAAAAGTGTTTACAATGCCTCTTTGTTTGAGTATATCTGATATAGATTTTGAAAAGATAAAGAATAAGATAAAATATAATATTGTAACTAAAGACTAATGAATGAAAGTCCTTTAATAGAGGTTAAAAATGTAACGGTTCGTTATGGCGATACAACAGTAATTGAAAATGTATCTTTTGAAGTTTATAGGGGAGAGATATTTGTTATTGTTGGAGGTAGTGGTTGTGGCAAAAGCACACTATTGAAGCAGATAATTGGATTGGAAAAGCCGCTAGAAGGAACAATATTAATAGACGGTAGAGATATAACCAAAGCGGAAGGAAAAGATAGACAGGAGATATTAAGGAATTTTGGAATATTATTTCAGTCGAGTGGTCTTTTTGCTTCAATGACTTTAGCTGAAAATATAGCACTTGTATTAAAATCATTTACAGAATTACCAGAAGAACGCATAATTGACGTAATAGATTTGAAACTAAAATCAGTTGGATTGGGAGGATATGAAGATTACTTACCATCAGAAATAAGTGGTGGAATGAAGAAACGAGCTGCATTAGCAAGAGCAATGGCTCTCGACCCAAAGATATTATGTTTTGATGAACCTTCGTCGGGTCTTGATCCTGTAACATCGGCTTCACTTGATAATTTGATAATTGAACTAAATTCAGCTATTGGGATTACAATGCTTGTTGTAACACACGACCTTGCGAGCATAATGAAGATATCAGATAGAGTCATAATGCTCGATAAAGAAACAAAAGGAATAATAGCAGAGGGGAAAGCAAGCGAATTAAAAAATTTTATTGAGAATAAAGTGGTTTATAATTTTTTTAATAGATTATCGTAAAAAGAGTTAATTTTGAGATTAAGATGGGAAACAAAATAAAAACAAGGAGAGTAACAAGTTCCTTTATCTTAGGGCTATTTGTGGTCATAGGCTCTATGATATTGGCAGCTGTAGTTATCTGGCTTGGGGCTACTGAGTTCTTCAAGCAGAATAAGAAGTTTGTAACTTATTTTGATGTATCAATTAGTGGTTTAGATCCAGGCTCACCAGTAAAATATCTTGGGGTACCAGTAGGGACTGTAAGCAAGATACAAGTAGCAGAGGATGGAAAACTTATAGAAGTGATTATGGACATAGACTCCAAGATAAATATAACTGATAGTTTAAGAGCTAAGTCAGAAATGCTTGGGATAGCAGGAGGAAAATATATACAGCTTTATTATCCATCAAATCCTTTAATATTGTTATCTACACCAAAAATTAATTTTAAGACACCATTCCCTCTAATAAAGTCATCTCCATCACAAATGGAAGAAATAGAAATTGCTTTTCGTGAGGTAATTGATAATTTGAATAAAATAGATTATCAAAATATATCAAATGGTATAGTTCATTTTTTAAATGTAACAAGTAAATTTATAGCGAATAAGGATATCTATGATTTTTTCTCTAATGTTAAGGATGCAAGCTTTACACTATCAAATATATTAATTGAGGCAGATAGTTCAATGGTTATAAAAAATCTGAAACTAATGAGTGAAAGATTGCTTGTTACATCTTATAAACTGGATTCTTTCGCCAATAATCTTAATGCTCAAATCGCAGGATTAAAATTAAAGGAACAAATAGATGGAGCTTTTGCTAAATATGACTCTACTATAAATGAAATAAAGAATACTGTGAAACTATTAGGGTTTAGAGTTGAAACATTATTATTTGGATTTAATGAATTATTAGAAGAAACAAAGACTACTAATAAACAGTTAAATAAGTCATTGAGAACACTTAGTGATAACCCGAGTAAAGTTTTTTTTAGTCAACCTCCACTTCCAGAGAAGTGATTATAAGCTCTTAAGGAATTTTTTATAATCATTTAAAATAAAGCTTATTTCTTCGAAAGAATTTGATAGAACGAGTTTTTGTCTAACATTAGAAGCACCGTATAATCCTTTTAGAAATCCAGAGTAGAATTTTCGAAATTCGTAAAGTCCTCTCGGATATCCTTTATATTGAATTGAAAGTGATAATGTTTCGAGACAAGTTTCGATTTTTTCATCGATTGTTGGGAGTTCGTAACTGGAAGTATTAAGAAATTGCTTTATTTCTCTAAAGATAAAAGGATTGCCAATAGCTGCTCTGCCAATCATAACAGCATCGCATCCAGTAGAATCGAAAGCTTTTTTTGCATCCTCTGGATTTTTAACGTCACCATTTAGAATAACTGGGATATTAATTGAATTTTTTACTTTTTTTATCCAAGTCCAGTCAGCTTGTCCACTCATACCCATACTTCTTGTTCGACAATGAATAGCTATTGCAGAAGCACCTGCTTTCTCTACTAACTGCGCTACGTTTAAAATGTTGATGGAAGAATCATCCCATCCAAGCCGAGTTTTAACTGTAACAGGGATTGAAACAGAAGATTTGACAGCGGAAGTAATATCAGCGATTCTTTGAGGGTCTTTAAGCAAGGCAGCTCCAGCATCGTTGTTAACGACTTTTTTGACCCAGCATCCAAAGTTAATATCAATAATATCGGCACCTTTTTGCTCTACCTTTTTTGCAGATTCAACAATAGAATTAAGGTTTCCACCGAATATTTGAATAGCAATAGGTCTTTCTTCATCAGATATGGTCATTTTTTGATAGGAGCGTGCAACATCTCTAAAAAGAGCTTCTGATGCAATAAATTCAGAGTAGACGAGGTCAGCACCAAATCTTTTACAAATAATTCTAAAAGATATATCAGTAATACTTTCCATTGGTGCGAGAACTATAGCATTCTCGATATTTATTTTTCCGATTAACATTAAAGATGTTTATTTATAAATGAAAATACATTATTTAATTTAAGAAAACGTTTTTAAAGAATGATATTTTATGACTATTTGCTAAAAATTGTTTTTATTCAAAGAAGATAGATGATTAGATGACTTTTTTAAATCCTTTATTTTTAATTGGACTTATTGCTGCTGCAATTCCTGTAATACTTCATTTATTAAATTTACGAAAGTTAAAGATAGTCGAGTTTTCTACACTTCGTTTTTTGAAAGAACTTCAAAAAACTAAGATAAGAAGACTAAAAATTAAGCAAATAATATTGCTAATATTAAGGACACTAATAATAATTTGTATAGTTATTGCATTTGCTCGACCTACTGTAGAGTCTTCAGTTCCATTTTTAGAAACGACAGCCAAAACTTCGACGGTGATACTAATTGATAATTCTTTTAGTATGGATGTATCTGATGAATATGGTAATCGCTTAAATCAAGCAAAGAACGTAGCTCTTTCAATTCTTAAGACTTCAAAGGAGGGTGATGAATTTGCAATAATTCCACTTTCTGATCCCGAGGGTTCATCCAGAAGGGAATTTTCTAAGGATAAAAATTTTATAAATACGGAAATATCCGAAATTAAAGTTGGTTACGTAACTCCAAATATAGATGAAGGGCTCAGGATAGCGGCTAAGCTTCTTGAGAAGTCAGATAATATTAGCAAAGAAGTGTTTGTTATAAGTGATAGACAGAGAAATATATTTCAACATAATCAATTAGATTCTCAGAAGTTATTTCAAAAGAATACAGGGATATTTTTTATTCCTATAGGGATTAGTTCCAAATTAGAAATACAAAATTTATCTGTAGATTCTCTAAATATTTTAACAAAAATATTTCAAAAGGGTAAACTTGTAGAATTAGAAGGTTTTATTAAAAACAATTCAAAAAAAGATTATCAAGGTTTAGTAGTGAGTTTATTTTTTGAGAATCAAAGGGTTGCCCAGCGTTCATTAGATATTAATGCTAATCAAACAAAGCAATTCACGATTTCTGCAACAGCTCAGTCAGAAGGAGCTATTAGAGCTTTCGTCGAAATTGAGGGTGACGCTTTAGATGTTGATAATAGAAGATATTTTGGGTTTAATATTCCTGATAAGCCAACAGTTGCTTTAGTGGGTTCGAATCCTACCTTGAAATATGTTGAGCTTGCTCTAAGGTCAAAAGTAGAAGCAAATGCTTACGCAGAAATTAAAATTTATTCTGAAGATGCTTTCCCGTCAATAGATTTATCTCAATATGATATAATAATATGTTCTGAGGGACTGAATAGAGAAAGTGATTACAAAAGATTGGAGCAGTATGTTCGTAATGGTGGCTCAGCTATATTTTTCGCTGACGATAAGAAAAATGCTGAGCTAATAAGTTCAGGATTAAGATTATTTGGTATAAATATTGGAAATATAATAAATTATGAGATGTCTAAACCTACTTCTTTTTCAAGTGTTGATAAAATTCATCCTATATTTGAAGGAGTATTCAAAGGTACAACTGATAATAAGCAGGTTGTCGAGTCACCAAAGATTTATAAGGCTTACTTAGCAACGGGAGGCCAAAGTATAATAGAGATGCCTTCAGGTCCTTTTTTAATTGAAAATAGAGTAGGCGACGGAAAAATATTGTATTTTGCAGTAACACCAACAACTGATTGGAGTAGTTTTCCGCTGACGGGCTTGTTTCCGACACTAATTTATCGTTCAGTAAATTACCTTGCTTTTCGTGAAGGAATGGGAAAGGAAATAATAGTCGGTAATCCATTAAATCTATCACTACCCAAAAGATTAGGTTTTTCTGGGAGTTACAAAATTATAACACCTGATAATATTGAGTATCTTCAACAAGCTATTATAATGCCATCGGGAGCAATACTCTCATTTGATAATTTAAAGCTTTTGGGAACATATATGGTTAAGAATAATAATGACAAAGTGATCTCTTTGATTACTGTAAATTTAGACCCTTCAGAATCTGCTCAGAATTATTTATCAAGTGAAGAAATTAAAGAAGAGATGAAAAATAGGATAATACCTGATGCTAAATTCGAGGTCATAGAAGATACAAGAAATATCCAATCGAGTATTCTTAAAGCAAGAACAGGAAGCGAATTGTGGCAGCTATTTGTTGTTTTAGCTATCAGTTTAGCTATTGCAGAAATGTTAGTAGCAAAGAATGCAAAAAGAGATACAGTAGAGTTAGAAAAATGATTTATTTGCAAAAAGTAATATTTCAAAATAAATTGAACCTTGACTATGCATTTGATTAATTTATATTTAGTGTTTTATATAAATTTGGTGTTATTAATTACTTCTTTTTTTTCTTTAGAATTACATTCTCAAATAGCAATTAATGAAATTCAAGCTTCTCCGGTTGGAGATGAACCTGAATGGGTAGAGATACTTAATATTTCTGATAGAGAAATAAAATTGGAGGGTGGTTGGTTTTGTGATTTGGTGTCTTACAAAAAAATGCCGGACTTTATTTTAAATTCAGGCCAATTTGCAATTCTGACTAAGGATACATTGACTTTGAAAAGCATCCGTAAGATCCCATTAGCTACTCTATTAATAGAATTTTCACTTCCTGGACTCAATAATACTTGGGATTGTCTTTCGATACGCAATAAAGACAGTTCGTTAATAGATTCGGTTTATTATAATATGTCATGGGGTAAAAAGGGAATATCTTTGGAGAGATTAGACTGTATGCAGTCAGCTTTTGATTCAAAAAATTGGCTTCCCTCAAAATCCATTGATAGTGCAACTTGTGGTTATGCTAATAGTGTAGCAAGAAAGAACAACGATTTAATGTTAAAAGATATTCTTTATGTACCTAATGACTATATTCAAATTGAAGTTTCTAACGAAGGAAAACAGTTGAGTAGTGAGTCAATATGCAAACTATGTTTATCTAATAATAGGATTGAAAAGCAACTTTCTTTTAGGGTTCCTATCTTGAATCCTCAATCAAATTATCTTTTCTCTATTAAACTTGATAGCATAAATCTATCGAGTAAGTATAATGGCATTAATAAGTGCCGGGTAGTTTGTGATTTGGACAGTGATGAAGATAGAAGTAATGATACTTTAACAAAAGATATTTATGTATCTTACCCAAGAAAAACAATTCAAATAAATGAATTTCTATTTGAATCAAGTGAATTCAGTTCAGATTATATTGAGTTTTATAATGGGACAGAAGATACTATATCACTATTTAACTGGCTTATTCATGATAAAACAGTCTCACAAAAAGCTGATACCTTTCGTATATTAACTAAAAACTTCATCATCTATCCTAACAATTATGCAGTAATATCTTTTGATTCTGTATTTTTTCATAAATTTCCTGAATTAATAGGGCTTGAAAATGTCTTTGTAGTAAAATCTTCATTTAATTTGAATGCAGATGAAGATGAAATAGTTATAAAAGATCCCAATAAAATCACTATGGATTCATTGAGATATTATAGAAAATGGCATTTGGAAGATTTAGAATATACAAAGGATATAAGTTTAGAGAAGATTAATCCAAATTTATTGTCGGAACTGAAAGAATCTTGGACAAGTTGCACTTCAACGAAGGGTGGTACACCAGCAAAAGAAAATAGCACTATGCAGCCAATAAAAGCGAAAGGGGAGCTTTCAGCAGCACCTAATCCATTCTCTCCTTTTAGCAATAATCAAGATAAGTTTTGCCTTATTAGTTATAAACTTCCTTTTAATCATGCTAAGATTAGTTCTACGATTTATAATTTAAGCGGTCATAAAGTAAGAGAGTTATGTAATTTAGAGGTATCCTCGGGTCAAGGGAGCTTGGTCTGGGATGGCAAAAACGATGATGGTTTTTATTTATCTATCGGTCCATACATATTATTTTTAGAAGCCATTAATGTATTAAGTGGGGATGTATTTTCTGATAAGATAATACTAGTTATTGGTAAATAAAATAATTTTATATAAAATACATCATTGAAGGATATTTAAAAGAATTTTTAAAAATTGAAAGGATTAAGTTATGGAAGAACCTCAAATTCCTCAAAAAGCACCTTATTCTAAGGAACTGGAAGCAGGAAAGTATTATTGGTGTGCTTGCGGTAGGTCAAATAACCAGCCATTTTGTGATGGCTCACATAAAGGCACGAGCTTCACACCGATTATGTTTGAACTGACTGAAGCCAAGCAAGTATGGCTATGTGGTTGCAAGAAAACAAATAATAATCCATTTTGCGATGGTACTCATAAAAAGATATAAAAATGAAAAAAATAATATTTTTATCGTTTGCTTATTTTTGCTTTATTGTAAGTTTTTTGTTTGCTCAGGAACAAAAATATAAAGAAAATACAATAATAATAAAAATAAAAAGTGGAACCGAGCTTGAATCCAAATGGTTTAATTCTAATAGGTTAATGTTCCTTGAAGGATATACGAAATTGCTTGGCGAACATCAAATCTACCCACTATTTAGTTCTAATGTTCTTAAAGCTTATGAGAAGCGTTTAAATATTACTAAATATAGAGCAATAAATAATGTAAAAAACAATCTTGCAAGGATATGTGTAATAAAATATTCTTCAAGAATCAGTCCAGAATATGCTTCAGCTAAGCTAAAATCACATCCAGAAATTGAATATGCAGAACCAATGCCTATTCATAGAATAGATTATATACCCAACGATCCGGATATTTCAATGCAATATTATCTGGATAAAATTCAAGTTTTTGAGTCTTGGGATTATATTGATACAAATCAAGCTATTCTTGTCGGAATAGTTGATACAGGAATTGATTATCTACATGAAGATTTAGCCAATAATATATATGTTAATCCGGGAGAAGATGGGGTAGATAGCGAAGGAAAGAGTAAAAGAAGCAATGGAAAAGATGATGATAACAATGGATTTGTTGATGATTGGCGTGGCTGGGATTTTGTAAGTTCAGATCCTTCTGGGCAGGATAATGATCCCAAGCCAGGACATCCCCATGGCACACATGTAGCTGGAACAATTGGAGCTGTCGTGAACAATGGGATAGGAGTATCAGGAATTGTAAATAAAGTCAAGCTTTTACCTGTTAAAATTGGGGAAGATAATCCATATAGTACATCAGTTGACAACAGTTATGAAGGTATTCTCTACGCTGCTTCAATGGGTGCAAAGATTATTAATTGCTCTTGGGGAAGTTCTGTAAAATCAGAGGCTGAACAGGAAACGATAGATGCTGTACTAAAGTTAGGTTCTTTAGTAGTAGCTGCGTCAGGTAATAGCAATCAAGATATAGCTTATTATCCAGCTGCTCATAATGGAGTACTGTCAGTTTCAGCCGTGGATTGGTCGGATAGGAAAGCATATTTTTCAAATTATAACTCATCAGTAGATGTTTCAGCTCCTGGGATAGGAATATATGCAACAGTCCCAAATAATGGATATGAATTTTATGACGGTACTTCAATGGCATCGCCAATTGCTGGTGGAGTTGCTGCGTTGATAAGAATGAAATATCCAAATTATGAGCCACTTCAAGTGATTGAACATTTAAAAGCAACTACTGATAATATTGATTCAGAAAATTTGAAATATAAGGGTAAATTAGGAACCGGTAGAGTTAATGCTCTTAAGGCAATTAATTCAAATAATGTAAAAGCTATAGCTTTAAGCAGTTATTCTTTAAGAGATGAAAATGGTGATAATGTACTTGAAGCAGGTGAAAAGGTTGAACTTTATCTTAATATTTTAAATGTACTTGCTCAAGTTAAAAACGCATTTGTGAAAGCTAATTCTTCGGGTGAATATGACTTTGAGTTTATAAATGATAGTGTAGAAATAGGAAATATGGGAATACTTGAAGCCATTAGTTTAAAAACACCCATAGTTTTTAAAATACCACAAAGCATTCCAACGAATTATATCTTTACAATTAATTTGGAATTTTACGATAACAAAGGTTATGTTAGTAATGCTAATGTCTCAATGACCTTAAAGCCAACATACAGAACACTTGATAAGAATAATATAGCAGTGACTTTCAATAGTATTGGCAATTTAGCTTTTAATGATTATCCAAATAATTCTCAGGGAGATGGCTTCCGGTATAAAAGTAGCTCGAATATTCTCTTTGAGGGAGCTTTGATGATAGGCGCAAATAGTCATCAGATTTCGAATGTAGCACGTGGTGAAGAGGCAATGGTTCAAGATAATTCGTTTAATTCTACTCAATTCTTAACTTTGGCAGAACCTGGGGTACTTGCTGCATTGGAAGGGAATACATCTTTTAAGGATGGCAATGGCAGCGATGACGTTGGAGTAGCTGTAACTGAGAAGGTGTACCAGTATAATGAAGAAGGGAGACGAGATTTTGTTATAGTACAATATGATGTAATTAATACAACAAAAGAAAAATTCGATTCTTTATTTGTAGGTCTCTATTTTGATTGGGACATAGGACCCTCAGGAAGCAATAACCAAGCATTTTTTGATGAGCAAGATAGATTTGGATATATGAAGAATATTGTTAATCCTGCTCTACCTTGGGCAGGTGTAGCATTATTATCTGCTCAACAACTTAATTATTTTGCTTTGGATAATGATGGCGAAACACAAGAGAATCCAGGAGTTTATGGAGGTTATACTATAGAAGAGAAGTGGTACACCCTATCGAGTGGCTTGAAACGATTGACTTCATCAGTGACTGATGCTTCTAATATAATATCGGCAGGACCCATAGAATTGAATTCGGGTGATACTGTCAGAGTGGTGTTTAGTTTGTTTTCCGGACTTAATCTGGAAGAACTACGGAATGCTTATCGTTCTTCATCTGAAACTTATATGAAAACCGATGTTATAAAGAATGATATTTATAGATCAGCTATGTTGATATATCCTAATCCTGCATCGGATTACTTAGGACTTTATTATAATGATAAATACTTTAATAATGATTTGGGATATAGTCAAAGTATTGAAATTTTTAATTTTATTGGGGAACGAGTCATAAGTGAGCAATTAATAGATATGAGAATTCAAAGAATTCCTATTTCTCACTTGCCTTCTGGTGTTTATTTTTTGAAGATAGGGAATACTAAAAAAATGTTCGTTAAGATATAATGGAATAAACAAACAAATTAAATATACAAATCTTTTTCGCCGAGTTCGATTCTGACTAAAAACTCAGTTATTTTATTTCTAATTTTTTCGTTTGGGATTTTATCTAATTCGGATTTGATTAATTCTTCACCGAGCTTTTTGGTTTCTTCGTCGGCATAGTCCACTAAATATTCTTTAAGAGTTGTTAAAGCATTTGGTTGGCAGAAGAGCTTAATAAGGCCTGGTTTTGCTTGGTCCATAAAGTCTCCACCAACTCTTCCTAATCTATAACAGGCAGTGCAAAAAGAAGGAATGAACCCTTGCATTATGACATCCTTAATGATTTCTCCAGAGCTTCTGCAATCGTTGAGACTAAATTGGCCAAGAGATTCATCCATATTTAATGCTTGCTTATAGCCACCAATATTGGTTCTTGAACCGGCACTTATTTGTGAGACGCCTAAATTGAATAGCTCAGAACGAAGTTGAGCTGGTTCGCGAGTAGATAGTATCATACCAGTGTAAGGAACTGCACATCTTAGGACAGCAACAAGTTTCTTAAAATTTGTGTCATTAACTTGATGAGGTACATTTTTTGAAATGGGAGCGTTCATAGCAGGTTTAATTCTTGGGATTGAGATGGTATGTGGTCCTACACCGAAATGCTCGTCTAAGTGTCTTGAATGTTGGATTAAAGCTAAGACTTCAAAGCGATAATCGTATAACCCGAATAGTGCTCCTATACCGACATCATGAAGACCATTGGTTAAAGCTCTATCCATGGTATATAAACGCCAAAAATAATCAGATTTAATTCCAGAAGGATGCATTTTTTTGTAAGTGTCAAGATGGTATGTTTCTTGAAAAACAGTATAAGTACCGATTTTCACATCTTTAAATCTTTGAAATTCCTCATTAGTTAAAGGGGCAATTTCGACATTGATACGTCTTATGCAATTCCCTTTACTATCTTTTACTGAATAGACTGAGTTTATAGCTTCAATTAAGTAATCCAAGGATGCTTCTTTGTAATGCTCTCCCATAAGCATCAAGATTCTTTTATGTCCTATGCTAAGTATTGCTTTAGTCTCATCTTTTATTTCATCATAACTTAATTTAGTACGTTTTATTTCTTTATTATCTATTCTAAAACCGCAATAAAGACAGTTATTAGAACAAAAATTAGATATATAGAGAGGTGCGAAAAGGACTAAACGGTTTCCATATATTTCTTCTTTAATCCACAAAGCAGTATGGAAAAGCTCATCGAGGAGTTCCTTGTCTTGAATATTAAGTAAATAAGCTATATCCTCGTCAGATAATCCTTTAAGTTCTTTAGCTTTGGCAAGTATTTCTTGAATTTGTTTTGATGAGTGAGGTTGATAGTTATTAATAAGATTGTTTATTTCTTCTTCTTTTATGAAATTAGGTGCATTCATTATGTAAATATATTTTTATATTAAATTTAATTAAAAATAAACGTTTTAAAGGACTTTTTATTAAAAAAATATATTTTAAATATGATAATTGAATTACAACAATTGATTACAATAGAAAAAATAAAAATAATAAATATTATTTTTGTTTTAATTTTGAAATACTTGTTCTGTTAAATAAATTAAAAACAAAAAACTTGGAGGAAAGATGATTTCTGTAAAAAACTTACTAAAAAAAGCGTTGTTTGTGTTTTCACTTTTATTCTTTGCTTCACCTTTGTTAGCAAGTGAAGCTGATTTAAAAATTCCAGTACTATCGAGTGGCCAGGCATTATATTTGTATTTAGGCCTTGGCGTTTGTATTTTAGGTATGATCTTTGGGATTTTTCAGTTCCTAAAAGTAAAGAAACTCAAGCTTCATAAATCAATGCAGGATACAGCTCAGATTATTTATGAAACTTGTAAGACCTATTTAAAGCAACAAGGTAAGTTTCTTATTATTTTATTTATTTTTATAGGTTTATGTATAATATTCTATTTTGGAATACTCCCTTTATTGATGCCTTCGCATAACGGAGCAGTTGAAGAAAGTAGGATAGGAGGAGTAGGAAGGGTATTATTAATATTATTGTGGACAATAATAGGGATTCTGGGCTCTTATTCTGTGGCATGGTTTGGTATAAGGATGAACACGCTTGCCAATGGTAGGATGGCGTTTGCTTCTTTGGAAAAGAAACCAATAAAGCTTTTCAGTATCCCGATAGATGCTGGTATAAGTATTGGTGTATTGCTTGTATGTGTAGAACTAATAATGATGCTTATTATATTGCTATTTATGAATTCGATAGACCCAACAGTAGCAGGGGCTTGCTTTATTGGTTTTGCTATTGGCGAATCATTAGGAGCTAGTGCGTTAAGAATAGCTGGAGGCATTTTTACAAAGATAGCAGACATAGGTTCAGACCTAATGAAAATTGTATTTAATATGAAAGAAGATGACCCGCGAAATCCAGGTGTCATTGCAGATTGTACTGGTGATAATGCTGGCGATAGTGTAGGACCTACTGCAGATGGATTTGAAACTTATGGAGTTACTGGTGTTGCATTGATTACGTTTATCGTATTAGCTGTAACTAATGTAGAAATGCAGAAAGATTTATTGACTTGGATTTTTATAATGAGAATTATAATGGTTATCACTTCGATTGTTTCTTTCTGGATAACAAAGGGTTTTGCCTCTGCAAAATTAAAGGATAGAGTGGATGTAGATTTTGAAAAAATACTAACAGGTTTAGTTTGGGTAACATCAATTTTATCAATTATTCTTACTTATATAGTAAGTTACTGGCAATTAGGAGGATTAACAGCTTATCCAGATTTATGGTGGATCTTAGCTACTATAATTAGCTGTGGTACTCTTGCAGCAGCTCTAATCCCTGAGTTTACAAAAATCTTTACTTCTACTAAGTCACTTCACACAAAGGAGGTTGTAACAGCATCTCGTGAAGGTGGAGCTTCATTGACTGTGTTATCTGGTATTGTATCAGGTAATTTTAGTGCATTTTGGATCGGATTTGTAATATTGTTTTTAATGTTTATAGCTTATATGACAAGCACAATGATAGACCCAGAGCTAATGAGTCAATATAGTGCAATATTTGCATTTGGGTTGGTAGCATTTGGATTTCTTGGAATGGGTCCTGTTAATATTGCTGTAGATAGCTATGGTCCAGTAACTGATAATGCTCAATCTATTTATGAGTTATCATTAATTGAAAATATACCAAATATAGAAGAAGAAATAGAAAGAGATTTTGGTTTTAAACCCGATTTTGAAAAGAGTAAAGAATATTTGGAAGCTAATGACGGTGCTGGTAATACATTCAAAGCGACGGCTAAGCCAGTTCTTATTGGAACGGCAGTTGTTGGAGCTACTACTATGATATTTTCTTTGATCCTTGTATTGAAGACTTCATTAGGAATTGATCCCAAGATGATATTGAATATATTAAATCCATACACAATACTTGGCTTTATTGCAGGAGGTATGGTGATTTATTGGTTCTCAGGTGCTTCTATGCAGGCAGTGACAACAGGCGCCTACCGAGCAGTCGAATATATCAAGCGCAATATACATCTTGATGAAACAGCTTCATTAAGTGCCTCAACTGAAAGCTCAAAAGAGGTTGTAAAAATTTGCACACAGTATGCTCAAAAAGGTATGTTTAATATATTTATAGCAATATTCTCATTTGCACTTGCATTTGCATTTTTCTCAGCAGCTGATAAGACAAATCCAGCTCCAGCTGCATTTTTTGTTAGCTATTTAATATCAATTGCAGTATTTGGTTTATTCCAAGCAATCTATATGGCAAATGCGGGAGGATGTTGGGATAATGCAAAGAAGATAGTGGAAGTTGACTTGAAAGAAAAGGGTACACCACTTCACGCAGCAACAGTAATTGGCGATACTGTCGGAGATCCATTTAAGGATACTTCTTCTGTGGCGTTAAATCCAATAATTAAATTTACAACGCTTTTTGGTCTTTTAGCAATGGAAATAGCTATATTTCCAGGATTTGTAAGTGCTGCTCCTTATGTAGGTATCGGACTGTTATTGGTAGCGCTTGTTTTTGTATGGCGTTCATTCTATGCAATGAGAATACCTAAAAAGGATTAGTCTAAATAGAATAAGAATAGAGGAATAAATTTAAAGCCCTTGACTTTAGTCGGGGCTTTTTTATTTGCTTTTTTTTAATTTTGTATTTTTTAAGGAGATATAATTGAAAGCATTAGTAACAGGAGCGACAGGATTTATAGGAAGTCACATTGCTGACCAGTTGTTAGAAAAGGGCTATCAAGTGCGCTGTACAATAAGGAAAACTAGTAATCTTAGGTGGCTTGAAGGTAAAAATGTAGAGTTAATTGAAGTATCATTTAGTAGTCCTGAATCTTTGAAATCAGCTGTCGAAAATGTAGATTATATTTTTCATGTAGCTGGAGTAGTAGCTGCAAAATCTATTGATGGATTTATGAAAGGAAATAAGGATGCTACTAAAAATCTTTTGGAAGCTACTTACAGATTCAATCCTAATATAAAGAGATTTTTACATGTAAGCAGTTTGACTGTTAATGGACCTGCGGGTTCTATAGATGAACCGATAAGAGAAACTTCACCATACAATCCTTTGTCAAAATATGCTAAAAGTAAGATAGAGGCAGAAAAGATAGCGATAGAGTATATGAATAAACTTCCTATAACTATTGTAAGACCTCCAGCTGTATATGGGCCAAGAGATAAGGATATTTTTATAATGTTCGATTTGATGAATAAGGGGTTTATATTTTACACTGGATATAAAACCCATTACCTTTCTTTAGTGCATGTTACTGACCTTGCTCGAGGTATAATTGAAGCTGCTGAATCAGAGAAAACGATTGGTGAAATATATTTTGTTTCATCTGATGAAATATATACCTGGCAACAAGTCTATGATGTAATAAAAACAGTAATTAAAAGAAAAAAATACTTTGAGGTAAGAATACCTAATTTTATAATAATACTTGCAGGGATATTGTCGCAATTTTTTGGACTTTTTAAGAAGAAGGCAGCTATTTTTACTTATGACAAAGCTATAGATATGATTCAACTTTATCAGACATGTTCTACACAGAAAGCAAAAAGAGATTTTGGTTATCAGCAAAAAGTATCCTTAGCCCAAGGTATAGAAAGCACTTATAAATGGTATATTGATAATAATTGGTTAAAATGAAGAAGAAAACAAAGAGAATTATTACTATTATTATTATATTTTTTTTAATAATATTAGCTTTTATTGGTTTTGCAATAAAACTATCAAAGATCTCAGTTCCACCGGAATTTGTAGAATATAGAGTGCATTTTATAAATGATACTTCATATATTTATGAAAACATATACGGAGTTCCTCATATAATAGCAAGGAACGAGCAGGATTTGTTTTTTTTAATAGGATATATACATTCTCGAGATAGATTATGGCAGATGGACATCAATCGTAGGACTGCTTTTGGCAAGCTTTCTGAAGTATTTGGAAAGTCAAGTATCAGTTTAGATAAGTATTTAAGAGGGTTCCAATTCTACAAACAATGCCAAAATATTTATAATAAGCTTGATGAAAATATAAAGAATCTTTTGCAGTCATATTCTAAAGGGGTTAATTTTTATATTGAAGAATGTCGTCATCACTTTCCTTTTGAGTTTGCAGTATTAGATTATGAACCTGAAAAATGGGAACCTATTGATTGTATTGGTATTAATAAATTGATAGCATTGAAGTTTAGCTCTGGATTTATCAATGATTTAATAATGGGTGAAATAGCTGATAAAATTGGTGGAGCAAAAGCATTAAAACTTATTAGCAAATATCCTGAAAATGCTACTTGTGTACTTGATGATAGTCTGATTGCTGGGAGAATTACAATACCTTTAAAGGATTCTTTGAATAAAGCATCAGAATTCAAGACACTTAAGCAAGAGGATCAGATTATTAATTATTCCCAATTAATATCAATAATGCAACAAGTTCACAATAATCCTAATGCATGTGGAAGTAATACTTGGGCAAGGAAGAAGACTAATTCAATTAAAGCTGGGGCGGTATTAGCTTGTGACCCACATTTAGAATTGTCTTTACCTGCCTTTTGGTATGAGATGCACATTACTTGTCCAACTATTAATGCTGTGGGATTGAGTGTTCCTGGTATCCCAACAATTTATGTGGGAAGAAATGATTATATTGCTTGGGGCAATGCTCAATCCTTAATAGATGATTGCGATTTGTTTTTCGAGAAAGTATCTAATGATTCGACATTATACCAAGATTTTGGTGGAAAGCAAGAGAAATTTAAAAAATTATATGATACTATAAGGGTTCGCAATTCTGAAAATTATATCTATCGTTTAATACAAACAAATCGTTCTGCTATCATTTCATTTGACTCATCGATTTCTATGGTAAATGAAAAGTTAAAAGAATTTCCTTATTTAAGCAAATATTATTTGACATATTTATGGACTGGTTCATATTATTCTGATGAAATAAGTTCTGGCTATAAACTTTTGAAAGCAAGGGATTGGCAACAATTCAAACAGGCGTTTAATAACTGGGGTTCTCCAAGTTTAGTTTTTTCTTATGCTGATATAAACGGGAATATAGGTGTTTTGCCAGTTGGTTATATTCCTATTAGGAATAAGGAATGTAATAATATGATACCAAATCCTGGTTGGGTTGTTGATTATAGTTGGAATGGTTACCAAAAAGCTACATCTTTGGGGGAGTTATACAATCCTAAAAAAAGGTATGTAACATCAGCGAATCATAAAATTACTCGTTCATATGGAATGGATATACCTGGATATTGGGCTTCACCATCTCGGGCAATTCGTCTTGATAGTCTACTGATTCAATATTACGAATACACATCAAGGGATGCCCAATTAATGCTAATGGATGTTTATTCTCCTTTTGCATATAAAATAAGTTCAATAATAATTACTTATTTAGATACGATGAAGCAGTCATTTAGTCTAAATGAGTTGAACGCTTATGAAAAACTACATGAATGGGATTGTTTTTACAGGTCAAATTCGATAGGTGCGACTATATTTTCTGAATTTTTGGATTATTTTATAAAAAATACATTTTACGATGAAGTTGGAGAAACCCTTTATGAAGATTTTACAAGATTGTCAAATCTTGGGTTAAACAAGATTTATGAAATAATTAATGTTGATACTTTAACATTTTTTGATGATATTAGAACACCTAAGATTGAAACCAAAAAAGAGATTATTTATCGAAGTTTTGTTGATGCAGTAATTAGTTTAACTACTAAATTTAATACAGATGATATAAATAAATGGCATTATGGTAAGTTACATTTATTGGAGATAGATCATCTACTTGGTTCAAAGAAGTTTCTGAAGCCTGTTTTATCGTTTGATGCTGTAGAGAATAAAGGTTCGATTACAACACTGAATTATTCAGAAAGAGGATATCAGAATTCTAATAGGATAAAATATGGAGTTTCAGGTAGATTTGTTGCAGATATGGAAGATACGACAGTTTATATGGTATTGCCCGCTGGAAATTCTGGCCACCCACATAGTGAAAATTATTCAAATCAATTTCAACTATGGATAACTGGAAATTATGTAACAATTTCTACCTCACGAGTTCCAAGTCCCAGATTTAGGCAGACAGCGGTATTTTACCCCAAAAGATAGTAACCCTTAGTTGTATTCTAAGATTGGCAATTCATTATTAAGGGCATAATAAACACCTTCAGCAAGGGCTTTCATTTCGTCTTCACCAGGATATACATAAACTGGGGCGATAAAACCAACTCTTTCAGTAATTTTATTAGTAACTAATGTTGAATGAGCTATTCCACCAGTAATAAGGATAGCATCAACTTTACCTTTTAGGACGGTAGCAGAAGCCCCAATTTCTTTTGCAATTTGGTATAGCATAGCGTCAAATATTAATTTAGCTTTTTCATCTCCTTCAAGTATCTTCCTTTCGACTAAAGCAGTATCATTAGTGCCTAAATATGCAACTAATCCTCCTTTTCCAGTAATCATTTTTCTAACTTCGTGTAGCTCGTATTTTCTTGAAAAACATAGTTTAACTAAGGCACCGACAGGTAAAGTTCCAGAACGTTCAGGAGAGAAAGGGCCTTCACCATCTAAACCGTTGTTCACATCGATGACTTTTCCATTGTGATGAGCGCCTACTGTTATACCACCACCGAGATGGGCAACAATAAGGTTGAGATTGTGGTAATCTTTATTTTGTTCTCTTGCAAAACGACGAGCAACTGCTTTTTGATTCAAAGCGTGGAATATGCTAATTCTTGGTAGTTCAGGATGACCGGATATGCGAGCAATATCATCGAGTTCATCTACAACGACTGGGTCAACAATAAAGGCATTAACATTTATTTCATTGGCGATTTCTTTAGCTAATATACCGCCTAAATTAGAAGCGTGCTCGCCAAGTATTTCTTTTCTAATGTCTTGAATCATTAGGTCGTTCACTTTATAGACGCCACCTGGGATAGGTTTTAATAAACCTCCACGACCAACAACTGCATCGAAGGATTTTAATGCTATATTAGCATTATTTAATTCTTCGATTATAACTTTTTTTCTAAACTCGTATTGGTCAATTATTTTAGAGAATTGAGCAAGTTCGTCAGCACTGTGCCTTATAGTTTTAGTAAAGAATTCGTATAAGTTATCGAAGGCAGAAATTTTGGTGGATGTAGAACCTGGATTTAAAGCTAAAATTTTCATACAGACCTCGATTATTAAAATGAAGCTGCAAGAGCAATAGACATAAGTTTACTTTTTTCTGAATCTGCTCTTGAAGTAAGCACGACGGGAGCCGAAGCACCAAGAATGACGGCAGCAACAGTAGCACTACTAAAATATGTCATAGATTTATAAAGTATGTTTCCAGAGTTAATTTCGGGAACAAATAATAAATCTGCATCTCCAGCGACTTCGCTTTGTATGCCTTTATGATGAGCAGCTTCTTTAGATACTGCGTTATCAAAAGCTAAGGGACCATCAATAATGCATCCTTTTATTTGCTTTCTTTTATTCATAATAGTGAGGATAGCCGCATCAATTGTTGCTGGTATTTTAGGATTGACTGTTTCGACTGCAGAAAGAACAGCAATTTTGGGTTCTGAAATTCCGAGACGGTGAAATATATCTAAGGCATTATTTAAGATGTAGATTTTTTCCTGTAAAGTTGGTTCAATATTTTGAGCTGCATCTGTTAAGGCAATTACTTTGTGATATGTTTGTAGTTCGAAAAAACCGATATGGCTTAGTAAATCATTTTTTCTTAGCCCATTATCTTTGTCAAGGATTGCACGGAGGTAATCAGCTGTACTAACCATACCTTTCATAATAATCTGCGCTTTATTCTCTTTAATTAGGGTTACACTTTTTTTGCAAGCTAAAGATGGATTGTTTTCAGATATTATTTCGATACCAGACAAATCTAAAGACAAATCTTTTGCTATAAGATTAATTTTTTCAGTATTGCCAATTAAAATTGGTTCGATTATACCTTCTTTTTTTGCAGTAAAGACAGCTTCGAGGACATTATCATCTTCAGCGGCAGCTACGACTATCTTCTTTCTTGGTTTTTCCTTAGCTAACTCAATAAAAAAACTTAATTTTTTTATTTCCATTTATTCCTCTTATAAAGTTATTTTATATCAGGTTAAGACATTTTATATAAATAATAAATATTATTCTAAAGAACCGATAACAGATTCAACTTGTTCAAGAATTTCAGCGGATTTAACTAAATCGCGCATTTTAGTATGGTCGTTGTAAAGAGGTCTATCCACATCCAGAAAATCAACGTATTTACGAATGACTTTTCTTGCGGTTTGGACTCCAATTCCATTCTGGAAGTTTCTGAAGTCTAATGCTTGGGCGGAAGCCATAAACTCTATGCCTAAGATTCCGTATGCATTTTCAAGAATCTGGGCATTTTTGATTGCAGTGTTCATACCCATAGAAACAAAGTCTTCCTGGTCGGCAGCTGCTGGTATAGATTGAATAGAGGCAGGAGTTGAAAGAATTCGTTGTTCGACAATTAAAGAATCTGCAGTATATTGGCTTAACATCATACCAGAGAACATACCAGCACCTTTTGTTAAAAATGCAGGGAGACCGACGTTTAAAGCAGGATTTAGTAGACGATTTAATCTTCTTTCAGACAGAACACAAACCATTGTAATAGCTGTTCCAGCTAAATCCATTGGAAGAGAAACAGGGGTACCTTGAAAATTAGCACCAGTTAGTGTTAATCTATCTTCTGGAATGAAAATGGGATTATCACCAACACCATTTAACTCAATTTCGACTTGTGATCTGGCATAATCAATTGCGTCATGGGCAGCACCGATTACTTGAGGAGTTGATCGCATAGAGTATGCATCCTGAACCTTCGTTTTCATTTTGCCTGTAAGAAGGTCGCTACCTTCTATACATTTTCTAATAGCTTTAGCACTGCGGATTGCTCCTTTAAAACCACGCTTTTGATGCAAGCGAACATCGTAAGGCTTCATATTTGCTAATAATGCTTCTAATGACATAGCAGAGGCTATTTCTGCCTGTTTAAGAAATCTGTTGAAATCGTAAAGATGTAAAGCGCTCATAGCAGTAAGCAGGTTTGAACCATTAATAGTTGCTAATCCGTCTCTTGCTTGAAGTCCAGGAATAGGGATGCCAGCTCTTTCGAGAGCAATTTTTCCAGGAAGACGTTCATTATTATAAAAAGCTTCACCTTCACCCATCATAAGGAGAGCAATTTGTGACATTGGAGCTAAATCTCCGCATGCACCAACTGAACCTTTCTGGCAAACAACAGGAGTGACACCTTTATTTAGCATTTCGACTAATGTTAATGTAATTTCTGGTCGGCAGCCAGAGTTTCCATGAGCATGGACATTTATTCTCCCAGCCATTGCAGCTCTAACGTATTCAATTGGAGCGGGTTCTCCTATTCCGGCAGAATGATTATAAATGAGATACTTTTGGAATTCTTTAACTTGTTCATCGTTTAAAACAATTTCGGAAAATTCACCGATTCCAGTGTTAGTTCCGTACATTATTTCTTTAGCTTTGAGTTTTTCTTCGAGCATAGCTCTACAAATTTTTATTCTTTCGAGAGCATCGCTTGATAATTCTACTTTTTCGTTATGACGAGCGATTTTTTCAATTTTTTCAATCGTTAAACTTTTCCCATCCAAAATAATTGCCATCTTTTCACCTAATAAAAATTAATAAGTTTATTTTGCCATAAGGCTGCAGATTGCTGTGACGTTTATCATATCGTTAGTGTTACAACCACGAGAAAGGTCGCAATATGGTTTTTTAAGTCCTTGGACTATAGGTCCAACAGCTTCAGCACCTGCTAACCTTTCGGTAAGTTTATAACCAATGTTACCAGCGTCGAGGTCAGGGAATATTAAAACGTTTGCTTTTCCAGCAACAGGTGAACCTTTGCATTTTCTTTCGCCGATAGAAGCAATAAGAGCAGCATCGGCTTGCATTTCGCCATCTGCTAAAAGGTCAGGAGCTTTTTCTTTCAGGATTTTTGTAGCGTTCTGAACTTTTTCGACGTGTGGATGGGAAGCGCTTCCCTTGGTAGAAAATGATAACATAGCAACTCTTGGTTCTTCTCCTGTTACTGCTTGAAAATTAAGGGCAGAAGTAAGTGCAATGTCAGCAAGTTGGGCATCTGTAGGGTCGGGGTTAACAGCACAGTCGGCATAACATAAAAGTTTGTCGGGAAAAACCATGATGAAGTAACTGCTAACAATGGAGATACCCGGAGAGACCCCAACGGTATGGATTGCTGCTCTAAGTAAATCGCCTGTTGATGCAATGTTTCCACCAACACAGACTTTAATTCTATTTGTTTCGAGTAGTAGACCAGCAAAATAAAGTGGGTTGTGAACGTATTGATGAGCTTGTTCTTTTGTCATTCCTTTTTCTTTTCGCTTTTCGTAAAGAATTTCTGTAAACTCTTCGATTAGGGTTGATAAATTAGGGTCAATGATTTCTATATTTTCGATATTTACTTGACTTTCAGAAGCAATTTTTATAATATTATCTTTATTTCCAATGAGAATCGGTTGAGCTATGCCTTCTTTTTTTAAGAAAATAGAAGCATTAATAGCTCTAATATCTTCGGAATCGGGGAAAGCAACTTTTAGATTTAGCTTTTTAGCTTTTTCTCTTATATCGTTAATAAAAGACGAACTCATTTTTTCTCCTTTTTATATTTATTTTTAATTATTATTTCCAAGGTTTTGGAATATTAAGAACAACACGAACAGTATCGCGAGCAAAAAGTAATTCCTCGTTAGTAGGAATAACATAGACCTTGATTTTGCTATCATCACTACTGATAAGCATTTCTTTGCCAATAGCTAATTGATTTGCCTGTTCATTTAATTTTATGCCAAGAAAATCCATATCTTCGCATACCATTTTTCGAATATGAGGGGAATTCTCGCCAATTCCAGCAGAGAAACAAATGGCATCGCACCCATTAAGAATAGCAATGTATGCACCAATATATTTTCTGATTCTATAAGCAAACATATCAAGGGCAAGTTTGGCGCGTCTGTCGTTGTGTTCTTGATATTCTTCTATTAGGTCGCGCATATCATTTGTTAATCCAGAAATGCCAAGGACACCAGAACGTTTGTTGAGAATAGAGAACACTTCGTCAATGGTAGCGCCTTCTTTATGAGCTAAGTACTCAACAACAGTAGGGTCAATATCGCCACAGCGAGTGCCCATCATTAAACCCTCGAGAGGAGTAAAACCCATAGATGTAGCAACTGAAACGCCATTTTTAATTGCACAAGCTGAAGAACCATTACCTAAGTGAAGAGTAATAATATTAGTATCTTCTTTAGGTGTATTTGTTATAGTTCTGTAGCGATATGCAATATAACGATGTGAAGTACCATGAAAGCCATATTTTCTAATTTTATACCGTCTATAGATTTGATATGGAATGGCGTAAAGGTAAGAGGTTTCAGGCATTGTTGAGTGGAATGCTGTATCGAAGATAGCGACTTGAGGGACGCTAGGACCAAATAGTTCGCGGGCTGCATAAATTCCTTTAAGATTTGCTGGGTTATGCAATGGAGCTAAATCAATACAATCCTCGATACCTCTAATTACTTCATTATCAATTCGTACAGAACTTTTAAATCTTTCGCCTCCATGAACCACTCTGTGACCGACAGCATGTATGTCTTCCAATGAAGCAATGCCTGGGATTTCAACTTCTGAAGATGTTATTAGTTTAACAACATAATTTAGTGCAGCTCTATGGTCTCTTAAAGGAGTAGCTGATTTAATAGGTGGCTTACCTTCAACTTGGAACGTGATTAAAGATTGACTTCCTAATCTTTCAATTAATCCTTTCGCTAACATTCTGTCGCCATCCTCATCAATGAGTTTTTGGTCTGTTTCGATTATCTGGAATTTTAATGAAGAACTTCCACAATTCAAACATAGAACATTCATAATTTATCCTTAATAGTATTTAATTTATAATAAAAAAGAACAAGTCAATTACAAAATAAAAACTCAAAATTAATCATTTTTTATTAATTATTGTTAAACCGAATAATATTTATATTTTAGTTGTTTTTTTATAATTATTCAAATAAAATTGTTTTTAAAGTCTTTTTTAATCTCCACAGAACTTCTATTGATTGATTTCTATTAAGATTGGGAATTTCGATTATTAATTTATTTTGGAATTCTTTTATTGAAGAATTTTTGAATTCTTTAATGAATTCAACTATAATGGGAAATGCATTTTCGTAATAGAGGTCATTGTTGTCCGGGGGTAGTTCGGCTTTAAAATTATTGTTTTTGAATGTAATCTTAACAAAACCTGTTCCTAAGGCAGCAATTCTAAGCTTGACTGCAAAAATAAGTTCTTTGGCTTTTTGAGGCATTTTCCCAAACCTATCTTCAATTTCTTCAATAATAGACTTTAACTCTTCGTTAGTTCTTGCATTGTATAATTTTTTATAGTAAAAGAATCGCTCAGTTTCGCTTTGAACATAATTTGTAGGTAAATATGCATCTGATTCGATTTCAATAGCGATATCTTCATTTTTGAAAACTTCTTCTTGTTTGAGTGTTTTGGTGTCGAATATATCAGTAAATTCTTCATTTTTAAGTTCGAAGACAGCATCATCGAGAATTTTTTGATATAAATCGAAGCCAATGTCGTTAATATATCCGCTTTGTTCAGCTCCTAATAAATTTCCAGCACCTCTTATTTCCATATCACGCATTGCGAGTTGAAATCCACTTCCTAATTCTGTAAATTCTTCGATAGCTTGCAAGCGTCTGATAGTGTTATTGGTTAATGTTTTAATTGGTGGTACTATCAAATAGCAATATGCTTGAATATTGCTTCTTCCAACTCTTCCTCTAAGTTGGTAAAGTTCAGCTAATCCGAAATTTTGAGCATTGTTTATGAAAATTGTATTTGTATTTGGGATGTCCAAACCAGATTCGATGATTTTTGTAGTTATAAGAACATCAATTTTTCTGCTAATGAATTTTATCATGACCGATTCAAGTTGGCTTGAAGACATTTGTCCGTGAGCAATGGCGAATTTGACTGAAGGCATAAGTCTTTGAAGATGAATTAGAAGTTTTTCTATACCGATAACTTTATCTGTAACAAAGAAAACTTGACCTCCTCTATTAATTTCTTTGTTTATGGCGTCAACAATAGTTTTGTCTTTCCATTCGCAAATTTCGGTATAGACTGGAATTCTGTTTCGGGGTGGAGTTTCGATTATACTTAGATCTCTTGCACCCATAAGTGAAAAGTTTAATGTTCTTGGAATAGGTGTAGCTGTTAAGGTAAGAGTATCAACATTTTTTTTCATTTGTCTTAATTTTTCTTTTGCAGAGACCCCAAAGCGATGTTCCTCATCAATAATTAGAAGTCCTAAATCTTTGAATTTGATGTCGTTGCTGATAAGTCTATGAGTGCCGATGATTATATCAATTTGTCCATTGATTAGTTTTTCAATTATCTTTTTTTGTTCGGCAGAGCTTTTAAATCTTGAAATGACTTCAACGATAATAGGATATCTGCTTAATCTGTCAACAAATGTAAGGTAATGCTGTTGTGCTAAAATAGTAGTAGGGACAAGGACGGCAGTTTGTTTACCTGACATAGCGACTTTAAATGCAGCTCTTATAGCAATTTCAGTTTTTCCGAACCCGACATCTCCGCAAATAAGTCTATCCATAGGGTTTAAAGACTCCAGGTCTTTTTTAATTTCGTCTGTTGTTCTTGCTTGGTCGAGAGTGTCTTCGTAAATAAAAGAAGCTTCGAATTCTTTTTGCCAAATAGAATCAGGAGGATATGCGAATCCGCTTTGCATTTTCCTTTCAGCGTATAGCTTAATAAGGTCTCTTGCGATATCTTTTATTCTTTTCTTTGCTCGTTCTTTTTTTCTTAGCCAATCAGATTGCCCGAGTTTTGACAATTTGGGTTGAACGCCTTCTTCAGCATTGAATTTTTGAAGTTTATGGAGATAATTAAGATGGACATAAAGAATATCGCCGCCGTCGTAAATTATCTTGACACAATCTTGTTTGCTACTTCCTAACTGAACTGTTTGAAATCCATCGAATCTGCCAATTCCTTTATCTTCGTGAACGATGTAATCACCAATATGTAGCATTTTTAGTTCGCGAAGAGAAAAACCTCCTTTTTTAGAGATTCTATTTTGTTGTTGGAAGGAACGTAATCTATTAAATGTTTGATGTTCTGTAATAATAGCGAGTTTAAGGTCCTCGCTTACAAAACCGTTTGAAAAGGTTTGTTCTAACCATATATAATTTTCGAGAAGTTTAGTATCAAGCGATAAATTTTCTTCCTCATTTATAATTTCTATGGCATTTTCAATTAAATCTTTAAAACGGTTTAGCTGAATTTTTCCATCAGCTGTAAAACAGATTTTATAATTTAGGTCTGATAATTTTATAATTTCCTTTAAAAGTAGTTTAATTGAGGATTTGAAATTAGTTTGAACTCGAGAATTAATTTTCAAATCAGTTTTGCCAAGACCATTTAATGTGATTGTTTGATAATCAGATGGAATTTGGAAATTTGTGTGTTCTATGGATATTTCTTCGAGGTTGTCAATAATAAAAATTGTTTTATTATCTAACAGTTCTTTAACTTTATGGCGATATGAAACATTATCATTAGAGAAAATCTTAGATATAAATTCTAAAGAATTGTGTGAACGAATACTTCTTTGCGATAGGACTTGGAATTCTCTAATTGATTCCACTGTATTGCCGAAAAATTCTAATCTAATAGGATTATCCCAATTGATAGGGAAGATGTCAACAATGCCTCCTCTTACAGCAATATCGCCTTGTGCAGAAACAAAATCTTTTTTATCAAAGCCATTAAGAGCAAGGGTTGTTATAAATTCTTCGAAAGGAAGTTCTTGATTAATATGAATAGATGTAAATGATTTCTTAATGGTTTCAGTGTCTGGGACCAAAGTATCTAATATTTGGGGAGTAGAAATAATTATTGAGTTAGGTTGTTTTTGTAACAGTGAAATGCCCTCAACTAACCAATTCATTGAGTCGTCGAATTGTTCTATTTCGTTTTTGATATGTTTAATTGGATATTGAAGCATTATCAGATGGTCGTTTTCAATTAAAAGACTCAAATCATTGAACCAATCTTGACATTCTTTGTAATCTTTTACTATAATATAATATGGATTTTTATTATTTTGCCAAAGTGAAGCAATTAGAATTGACTTTAGAGAACCATAAAGAAATTTAATATTAATTCTTTGTTTTTTCTTTATTAGATTTTGTATTGCATTGAATAAAGGAGTTTTAACAAGAGATTGCAAAATAGTATCTTGTTTCTTCATAAGTGTTTTTTTAATCCTCGGCAATAATATTAATTTTCGTTCCAGACTCTGGATATTTGAAGTCGTTATTGACAAAGTAGAATCTGATTTGAAGAAGCATTTGGGCTTTGTTCAGTTTTCTATTTGAATAAATATCATACTGAACGTTGTGAGCTTTATCTATAATTGAATTTTTATATCTTTTAATTGAAGACTGCATACTAATCGTTGACTTCAATGACGACTTCTGTTCCGCTTTTTTGTTTAATATTCATAGGATCAAAGTTGAATATCTTGATTTGGTAGAGCATTTCATCTCTGGTTAATTTTCTATTAGCAAGTAAGATATATCTTATACCTTTTCTTGTATCTTTGATGATGTTTTTTATTTTTTCCTGTTCCATAGTAATAAATGATTATTGAATAAATTGTTTATATGAACTTAAGATTAGATCAAATTGTTGAGGTTTTACTTTTGCTTTTAGTGTAATGCCATTTTCGGTTTCGATTCTTTCTAAAATTTCAGCAAATTTATATAATTTGGGAATCATATGGAATTTATCGAATTTGAAATGTAGATTGTAAATATTGCAATTTCCCTCATATGTTTTTTGCAATAATTCTAAGAAGTTATTAATATTTATAAAGCGTTTAGCAGAAAGAAAAATAGTGTTTGGAAACTCATTTTCGAGCATTTGAATATTTTCTTCATCGGATATTATATCAATTTTATTGAAAGCTAAAATGGTAGGTTTTTCTAATATTTTTAAAGAGTCTAAAGTTTGGTTGACAGCTTTAATGTGTTCACGAAATGATTTGTGTGAAATGTCAACGACATGGATTAATACGTCAGATTCAGAGGCTTCGGATAAAGTCGTTCTAAAAGAAGCAACTAAGTTAGCTGGAAGTTTACGAATAAAACCCACAGTGTCAGATAGTAGAGCTTTTTGTTTATTTGGCAATTCAAAAAGTCTAACAGTTGTATCGAGAGTAGCAAAAAGTTTATCTTCAACATAAACATCGGAATTTGTTATAGCATTCATAAGAGTAGATTTACCTGCATTTGTATATCCAATGAGAGCAAAACGAGGAAGGTTGGAACGACCTTTTTTTTGTTGGACTCTTTGGTTTTCGATTTCAATGAGATCTTCTTTTAATTTTTGTATTCTGATTCTGATGAGTCTTCTGTCAGTTTCGATTTGCTTTTCACCTGGACCTTTTGTTCTTATACCTCCGTATTGTTTTGATAGGTGAGTCCACATTCTCGTGAGTCTCGGAAGTAGATATTGCAGTTGAGCAAGCTCGACTTGTGTTTTTGCTTCATTGGTTTTAGCATGACGAGCGAATATGTCAAGGATCAAGCCTGTTCTATCTATTACTTTGATTTGGAGTTCATTTTCGAGATTGCGAAGTTGAGCAGGGCTAAGTTCATCGTCAAAAATTAGCAATTGTATGTTTTTATTTTTTATTAATTCTTTAATTTCTTCTAATTTTCCTTTACCAATAGCAGTTGCAGGATTAGGATGTTCTAATTCTTGATAAATAGAATCAATAACTTCTGCGCCGGCAGTTACAGCTAAAGATTCTAATTCTTTAAGATTATCAAGAATAAGCTGGCGATTTGCTCCTTTTGTTCCAATAGCAATAGTAATGGCTAATTCTTTTTTTTCTGTATTCTCGAAAAGCATATAAAAATAATTATTTATTTAGCTATAAACGATTGTAAAGGATTCATATTGAAAGATGATAGTTTGCTAATTCTCTTTTCTTTTATCAAAAAAGTTTGTCATTTTCTTAATAAATCCTTGTTTATTTTCTGTGTATTTAGGTGTTAATGGTTGTTTTTCTGGAAACTCTTCAATATGTATAGTGGAGGTAGGAAAGGCAAAACGAATACCAAGCTCTTTTGCTAAGTCAATAATGCTTGTCATTATCTCGTGTCTGCAGCGTGTTTCTTCGTTCATATCTGGGACATCGAAGAAGATGTTGAAAAGTATGTCGAGTGAAGAATTGGAAAATTCATTGAGCTGAACAATGAAATAATCTTTATAAGTATTTGGATGATTGCGGACAATTTCTTTAATACCATCAGTAAAGACGTTGATTAAATCAGTCGGGGTATCGTAGGTAATGGAAATAGTTGTCCTGAATCTTCGGTATTTTCTCATACCCATATTATCTATAACCATATCTGCAAGTTTGCCATTTGGGACTGTAATTACTGAACTATAGAAGGTTCGGATTTTGGTAGAGCGGATACCAACTTCTTCGACAATGCCTTCGTTTCCATCGAAAACGATCCAGTTGCCAACTTCAAAAGGATGATCTGCGAATATAGTGATGGAACCAAAAAAATTCTTAATTGTTTCCTGAGCAGCTAATGCTAATGCTAAGCCACCAATGGAGGCACCTGCAATAAAAGGAGTAATATTAATATCAAGATTTTGTAGAATAAAAATTGTACCAGTAATAATTATAATAATCTTTACAGCTTTTCTTGCTAACGGAAGCAAATTATCATCTAACTTTGTCTTAGTTTTAGAAGCAATTTTCAAAAAAATTTCGAATAACAGATTTGTAAGTTTGATTGCAAGAATTGTTATGAATAAAGGTATAAAGGCTTTTATGATATAATTAATTATAGTACCAAAAGATATTGGTAAGTGCAATTCAGGTAGAAATAGTGAAAACAGAGCTGTCAGAAAAAGAAGACTCAAAGGCATTGCTATTTGTTTTGTATGGTGTGAAATGATTTCGCTATACTTAATTTTATGTAAGATCTTTTCCAAAAGAGTTGATAGGAATAGTTTAAAAAGTTTGAAAAGAATAATAAAAATGAGCAAATATACAATTAAACCAATATATTGCCACAAAGCAACCCCAAAGATTCTGGACTTTATCCATTCTGGAGCATCAACAATTAGTTTATCAATCTGAAATGGAAATGTTTTTTCGTATTCATCATTAATTGAAGCTACTGTTTCAAAAGAAAAAAGCCATTTGTCAGAGTATTTTTCAAGGTATATAAAGGTTTGATTTTCAAAAGGGTAATACCTATTGTATTTGGTTGTGAGGTCTATGTAATTGCTGTCATCTGGTACTTCGTTGAGTTTGAATTTTAGGACCTTAGCAGTTAAAATTTTTCTGAATTTATTGATTAATTCTAATGCTTCGTTTTTGTCTATATTGTTAATATTAAACGTTTGAATTGCGATTTCGGGTTTATAATTATCTTTTTGGGTGAACTCGTTGAAGATGGAAAGAGTTCTAAACGGAGTCGAAAGATTAAGATTATTTTCCTGACTTTTTAAGTATGTAAGGTTAAAAAGCATTAAATATATGAATATTATTAGAAAGGAAGCTGTTTTAAAATTAATTATTCTCATAATATTTTTAACGAACAAATTTATTTGTCATATTCAAGTTTTTTTTGCAAATTACAAATTAAAATTATTTAATGAAAGAAAATCATTGATGGTAGGGGCAATAATTTATTTGCTACTTCATTTTGTGTCAGCTTTTTTTGAACCATCGCTGTTTTGGGGTTTAGATAGTTGGGACTATTATCCGATATTATTAAGAATTTTATTGTTAATTTTTGCTATAATATTGATTGTTTTAAGTCATAATGAAACTTTTATTGAGATAATAAAAAGACTAGTAGTACTGCTAAAACGCATACCTTTCTTCATTTGGATTATTATTCTTGGCATATTGCTTATTACTTTTAGCCAAAAGCTTTACTTTTTAGGTGATGGTTTATTAAGAATTAGAAATACCCAAGCAGGTTTTATGTTTTCGCCAGCAGAACCGATGGATACCTGGATACATACTTGGCTTTATAAGATTTTAAAACCAATAATTGACATATCAGCTTCAGATATTTTTTCAATTATTAGTGTTTTATCAGGTATTTTGTCGATGATTGGTGCAAATTTCTATTTAAAAAGATTGTTTGCAGAAAGCTATTATAAGAGATTGTTTATTGCTTTAGCTGTATTTTCTTGTGGTTCTGTTCAGTTATTTTTCGGTTATGTAGAGAGCTATTCTGTGATGGCAAGTTTTGTGATTTTGTCAATGTTTTCGAGCATTTATCATTTAGAAAAACAAAGTTTTAGCGTATCTCCTATATTGTTTTTATCATTGGGTATAATATTTCATCCTATTGGGATTATAATGCTTCCTGCAACATTTTTTTCTTACGTAAAACTAATAAGTTTTAGAAAGCACAAATCAAATTTAATGTCATTTATTTTGCTTTTTTTAGCTTTTATTGTGCCTATAGGTTTTATGATAATACTATTTATAATTCAGGGATATGATTTAAGCAAATTTTTATCTACAGCTGGAACTGGATTTTTCCTTCCATTTTTTTCTACTTCTGAGATTTATGGGATATTTTCTATAGAGCATTTTAATGATTTAATGAATTTGATTTTTCTAACAGTGCCGGCAATAGCTGGTATTAATTTTATTTTCAAGAAGAATAAATTCAAATCGAAGAATTATTTAGTCCTTTCCACCTTATTGTTATTTCTATTTTCTTTGGTTTTTAAACCGGATCTTGGATTTTCGAGAGATTGGGATTTATTCTCTTTGATGGCTTTTCCTTTGACATTATTAATAGCGATGTCTATAATTCGACTGAAAGAAGATAAAAAGAAATATAAATATGCAATCATTATTGTGATAGTATCTTTTTTCCATACTATTCCTTGGGTATTAAACAATAGTAATGAAGAGCTCTCATTACAACGAGCTGAAAATTTAGCTAATACTCATTATTGGTCTGCTCATTCGAAAGCTATTCTTTTAGATGAGCTTGGTCAATATTATTATGATAGAAAAGAGCTGAGCAAGGCGCTTGAGAAAATGAAAAAGGCACATATAAATGAGCCAAACGAACGCTTTATGTATTCGATTGGAGTTATCTTCAATGAATTGGGCAACAAGGATTCAGCTACAGCTATTTTTGAGGAAATGAAAGATAAGGGGTATTTGCCTTATAATGTAAATCTTTTTCTGGGTAATATTTATTTTGAAAAGAATAAATGGGAGAAAGCAAAGAATTGCTACAAAGAAGTATTAAAGATTAATCCACAGAATGAATATGTTGCTTTTAATTTAGGAGTAATATATTATAGCTCTAATGAATTAGTCGAAGCGAGCAATTATTTCAAGATAGCATTAAGACTTAACCCTAATAATAAGGAAACATTAAATTATCTTGGGCAGATTTATTTTGATATTGAGAATTATAGAGATGCATTAAGGGTTTTTTTAAAAGCAGAAGTTTTAGAACCGAGAAATGCCGGAGTAAATTATTATATATCATTATGTTATGCAAATCTTGGCCTTTTCGATAAAAGTCTACAATATTTAGAAAAGTCTAAAGAGTATGGTTTGGATAGCATATCATATACAGAGCTGAGAAAGTCAGTCGAAAAAAAATATTCGCAATCAAAATATTGAAAATTTTGTAATTCTTTTGTAAATTTATTTTTTTTAAATAAAAAAATAAAAGAAATGTATGTAGAAAAAGAAATAATAGAAGAAATTGCAAAAGGTTTATCAATTTCCTATAGTTTTGTAGAACATAGACAGCAGTTATCAATTGTAATTGATAAAAGTGACCTCTTGCTATTGGCAAAGGAATTGAGAGATAATCCTTCTACTTCATTTGATATGCTGATTGACATAACAGCAATAGATTGGCTAAAGCCAGTCAATCGTTTCGATGTAGTGTATTTTTTGTATTCGAATAAGAACAAAAATCGTTTAAGAATTAAGGTTCCTATAGACGAAAACGATTTGAACTGTCCTTCGATAGTGGCAATTTGGGAAAGTGCGAATTGGTACGAGAGGGAAACTTATGATATGTATGGGATAATATTCACGGGGCATCCTTTCCTCAGGCGTTTTTATATGCCCGAAGATTTTGTCGATCCAGAAAGTGGCGAACCTTTATACCCACTTAGGAAGGATTTTCCATTAATGGGAATACCGGGTTCTCTTCCTTTACCTCCTTATCCAGAAAGAGATGGTGAACTAAAATAAAGGTAATATATGAAGAGTTTTATTGCCAATATTACTTTGATTATCCTACTTCCTTTTGTGTTAATTTGTCAAAATCAGAAGGAGACTCCAATGACAATAAAGTTAAAGAGCAAAGATTTTAAAGATGGTGGAATGATGCCAAAGCAATTAACTTGCGATGGTAAAAACATATCTCCACAGCTCTCATGGAACGACGTACCAGAAGGAACACAAAGCTTTGCATTAATATGTGATGACCCCGATGCTCCTGTTGGAACTTGGGTGCATTGGGTTATATTTAATATTCCTGCTAATATTAGAGAGCTCCAGGAAGCTTTTCCGACACAAAAAGATTTTCCTAATGGAATCAAACAAGGAATAAACGATTTTCGTAAGATTGGTTATGGAGGTCCCTGTCCTCCAAGTGGAACGCATCGTTATTTCTTTAAGATTTATGCTCTCGATATAGTTTTAGAATTGTCTGCTGGTGCAACAAAGCAGGAATTACTTCATGCAATGGAAAATCATATCCTTGCAAAGGGTGAATTAATTGGAAGGTATAAGAGATAGTGTCTAAAAGAAAAAGCATCAGCAATATAATTTATATAAGATGTATTTTTAGAGTAATTACATTATTACTTCTCCTTTTAATGCTGATGTTTATTTTTGGTGAAGGATTACCTGATTTCTCCAATTTTTCTTTTCGTGAGGTAATACTTTTTTTATGCTTTCTTGGTATGGCTACCGGTCTTGTTTATGTATGGTTCAATGAGCGTATTGGTAGTTTTATTTTACTAATTTCGTCCATTCTTTTCTGGTTGATAAACTTACTTTTAACAGGAAATCCTTGGCTGGGATGGTTCCTTCTTGTTTATCCTATTATTGGGTTTATTTTCTTTATATTAAGCAGAAAATCAATTAAATGATTTCTGCTTAATATAGAAGATTTCTAATTTAAATAATAACAAAATGATCAAAGACAAAGCTCAGATTTATCTTGGTAGCTTTGGAGCATTTTTGTTTAATTCCTCAGGGGGTGGTGGCACAGAAGAACTTGGTGTTGTAGGTGCTTTTCCCTCATTAGAAAGAAATTCGATTTCGAAAATAAGGGCAACGTTTGAAGGGATAAGTGGGGGCATACCTCTTTCACCAAATCCTAATTCAGGAGGAAGGAATATCTTCCATTTAGAGCCTGGTGTCATCATTGAAAAAGCTTCTTTCCAACCAGGAACCATAGCTGCAATAGGCATCTTTAAAGGTTGTTTTTCATAGGTATCATCGAATTTACTGCCGTCCATATAATAGCCAATAATATGGAATTTTACCATATCGTCGGGCTGGGGAGGCTTTCCTTTACCTTCTTTTAAAATAATATACTGTAGACCAGAAGGTGTTGTTATAACACCAGGTTTTGTTTTATTAGCAAGCATAAAAGAATCACTTTTGAGTTTATTCTTAGGGGCGTTTTCCTGCCAAGCTTTACGTTCAGCAACTTGTCTGTCGCTTTGTTTTAACATAATGAAGTCTTGAAGCAAATTTCTAAGACTATCTAATTCTTTAGCAGTAAATAAAGATGAATCGCCTTTTATTCCAGCTTTGTATCCTTTTAAGAATTCATCAATATCAAGATTTAGAGTGTCTCTGATAGTGCTTTTACCAAGATCATAGCCCATAATGTAGCTTGCCTTTTTGAAAAAGTCTTGATCGAGACCTGGAGTTTTTTGAGCTTCGGATTCTTTGGGTTTACAAGACACAAATAGAACTCCTATAAATGCGATAATTAATAATTTTTCTTTCATTTTAGCATCCTTATTGTTAATAAATTTGTTGTTTTTAATAATGTTTGACTTTAAAACGAAAATAGAAGATAAATATTAGAATATTGAATGATTTTTTATGGATTCCCTCAAATTAATTAATTGTAAAGTCTATTCTTTGGTTTTTCTATTTTAAGATCTCTTAATTGAGATGCTTTAATATTAAATCTGAAGTAAAATCCTTGATTGAATCCAGAAGGTATCCATTGGAAATAGAATTCCCAACAATGTAAGTCTTTTTTCACATTTATTGAAGGTGCTAATATTTGATTATTAACGAAGTCGTATTCTGCACCTCCATCAATGGACCATGTATCTGTAAGGTTGAGATTAAAGTTTGCTCTTAAGCTAATAGTTCTTGTGATATTGTTTATAGTTGGCTGTGAATATCTATAATTTAGTGATAATGATATGCTCCAGGGAATATTCAGAGGGGTATATCCTGGAGTGTTATTGCCATAGATATCGAAATATTCTTCTCTATCCTCGAGACGTTTTTTGAATCTTTCTCCAATTCTTATTGTGTCTTTAGTTGCAGATGTTTCTGTTTTCCCGAAAGAGGAGCCGAAAGAAATTCCTTTTGATGAAAAGGATGTGGACATTTGCAAGGAAATGTTCTTTAAACGCATTAATCCTTTTCCTTCTTGAATAAGAAAAGTATTTATTGGGGTATAATTGTTTGTAGGTTTTTTAGAGATTGGATCAATTATAGGTGCTTCGTCATATAGGGTAAAATCGGCACTTGCTGTGAGATTGATATCGCTTAAAGTTGGTAATCTAAAACCCATATAAATGTCGCTCCATTTTAATGAATCTTTAGCCATGTCGATAGACCAATTAATATTCCATCTTAGTAGATCAAGATTTTTATCGGGTGTTGTATCAGCTTGTGCAAGTTTGGCTTCGAAACTGTTAAGTATGTTGAAGCTAATTCGTTGGGATAATTGTCTTGGAGCTGAACCACCACCATCGGCAGAGAATCTTGAATAAATAATTTCTTTATTTGTTTTTAAATCGAGGTATCTATCGTAAAAACCAAATTTTGGTGATGAAAAATCGGGTGAATAAGAAAATGATACTGTTGGTTGAAAAGTGTGTCTGAAAGCAGTAATACCGAATAGATTTGTTCCAATAATACTTTTGGGTTTTAATATTCCGAATAGACGTGTTGAAGCGTCAATACCTATATCAAACCAATATTCAGTAAAGAAACCCGGGGAGAATTCTTCATTTACTGATGAATCGGCAGGATTTACTGTTTTTTTTACGCTTCTGAAGAAATTATTGGCACTAAAAGAAATTCTTGGAGAAACAGTGAAGTATCCGAATTTAGGCGAAATAGAAATGGAAGGTCGGTGAGCAATAATGGTCCTTGTCCTTTCCTTATATGTAGAATCTGATTGAAGTTGAGATTCCCAATAGTAAGAGCCAGAAACAGAATAACGGATTTGTATATCTTTTAGCCAGCTATCGGAAGACACAATCCCTTTGAGTGGATTCCACTGTGGTATAGAAAAACTAAATGAAGGTAATGTTTGTGAAATATTATTATTAATTATATTTTGATCTCTTGATAGAGAGATAGATAAAGAAGATCCATTTTCGAAAATGTGAGAAATTGAGGCGTTCGATGTGATGTTTTGGGTTATTACGTCGTTAATATTTGTAGAAGTATTGCGGTTAAAATTTTGAGACATGAAATAAAGTTTAGCATCAAGGTTTGTTTGCTGAGGTATTATTTCTTGATGATGATTTATGCTTAAACTCCAGTCGTTCGAAAATTCTTGATCAGGATCCATTCGTGTTTTACCAAATTTCAAATCGAGGTCGCCTCTAAAAACGTCTCTTAAATCCCATCTCCATTTATTATTAATAATATATCCTCCTTTAGAATAAAGGCTTAATAATAATTGTGTATCGAAGTAATCGCTAAGAGCAAAGTAAGCGCCAATATTTTCAATAACGACGCCTCTATTTTTTGAAAAGAAGAAAGTAGGAATCATTAACCCTGATTGCCTACCACCTTGACTCGGAAAAAAAAGACCAATTGGCAAATAAAAGACGGGCATGTCTTCAATATAAACAATCAGTGGGTCGATAAAGACCCTGTCTTGTAAAATTACTTTCATTTCAGGCGAGCCAAACCAAAAATGGGGATGAGGTTTATCGCAAGTAGTATAGCAACCATCCTGAATAAAAAGGGTATTTTCGGAAACACGTTTGATTTTACCACCATAATAGAAGCCTTCGCTCATTTCCGTTTCGCCAATTGTTATAATCCCTTTTTGAGTTTTAAAGTTATATTGCAGACTTTCGCCGTAGAATGACTCTCCTTTGTCAGTGAACTTTGGAAATCCGATGACGCTACCAGAAGAATCTCTTATGGCAGAAGCTTTCAAAATAGATTCTTCGAAAAGGATCTCAATGACTTCTGCTTCAAGATTTTGCTCTTTATAGTTGAGCTTTGAGTTTCCTCTCAACCTCATTCTTTTGTTTTTGACATTGAAAATTACAGAATCTTTGGCTGAATATACAACTACGGAGTCAAGTCCTGATTTCGACTTTTTGATTTGGATCGTGGTGTCAGACTTATTAATAATGTTTGTGTCAACTTGTCGTGAGAGTGCAATATTTTCTATTTGTCTAATTGTTGATGAATCACTATGTGATTTGATTTTATTTGGTATTTTTCCTTCTTGAGTATATAAAAAGGCTGAGCAAAAAAACGAAAAAATAACAATATTTATGAAAAATCTGATATACATTAAATAAATAAAGTGTTCAAATTATTTACAAAAATAAGAAAAATATAGCTTCATATTGTTATCACAAAAAATCGAGAAAAGTTACATATATTAATATTTTGTAACAAATTTTTGAAATTACCGTATTATATTAAGTTGCAATTTTTGGAGGTTAAATGAGAAAAATCTTTTCAATTGTATTTGCTTTAGTTTTATTTTTAATAACATATTCAGAATTATCAGCAATGAAGGACAAAGACAGTTCCTGGAACTGGGTAGATGATGAATTTTATAAGACATTTAAACAGAAAATTAATCGTTACTTGGAAATAGAAAAGCCATATCTCGAATTCAATTGGGGTCTTAGTCAACCAAGTATAAACGAAAAGGTATTTGATGGAAATTTTGAGATTATATATGAAGGGGATTTTCGTCTTGGCTATCAGTCTGAGCAAAAGAATGAGTATGACTTGACTATTTTGGACTATTCTAATAATTACTTTTTTATTGGTCATACTGCATCAAATTTAATAGGGAAAAAAGAGATAAAAAATGATGTAATCGAAGCAAGGGCTTGGAAAATTGGTTTTATGTCCTCAGATGGTTATGGATATAGAATTTCTGAACAAGTAGGTTTGTTGTTTTATCATTCTTTAGGTCTACAATGGACAAAAGTTGATTTTCTTAATATTGATGCAACAAGGCTTTCACAAGTAGATGCTGTTGAAACTTATAGTGACTATTTTCATTTTGGGGAACAGTGGGAAAGCGGGATAAAATTAAAGCTCTTTGATTTTTTATCAATAAATGGTAATTACGAGAGACAAGTTATATATCCAAGACATATGTTTTGGTATTGGTCATTGAGTAAAATGATTGAAGGAGTGGCAAATGGATTGCTTGATTCTTTTACACGTTCTGTAATGAAATCATCTCCATGGGCATTGCCAATTGTAAATATAATACTGAAAAGTGGATTATCTTATGGTATTTATGAATTGAAAAAAAATAAAATGAACTGGCCTTTTGAGACTGTCTCCCCTTTGATGTATGAGAATTTTAAAGTTGGTATAAGCTTGAATTTCTAGTTCATTGATTTAATTAAGTTACTTTATAACCAATATCTTCGATAGCTTTTTTAAGGTCTTCTTTGTTATAATTTCCTTCAATATAAGCAGCATTTTCAGCAAGAACGACTTCAACATTTTTAACACCATCAAGTTTTGCAATGGTATTTTTTACGTTCATTACACAATGATTACAGCTCATACCTTGAATAATGACTTTGTATTTATTCATATCTGTATCTTTTTTTATTGTTTTTACAAATTTGGGTTTAAGTTTTCTATAAAAAGATGCGACTAATAGCATAGCAAAAACAGAACTTATGACAATCTGGAATAAAGAAAATTGAACATGGTTTAGATAATGTGTATGTATGGAAGTAATTAGGGGATTTCCGAGCAAATAGAATATAGCATCTAATAAATAACCAAAGATAATAGCTAAGATTGATATTGTTAATAAGTATATTAAAATAGTTTTTTTACCTAATACTTTATTAAGTATTATTAATGAAGCAGCATTTGTAGCTGGTCCAACAACTAAAAAAACAAATGCAACACCAGGAGAGAAACCAATATTAATAAGAGTTAAAGCAATAGGGATTGAAGCTGTTGCACAAACATACATTGGAATTCCGACTAAAATCATTAAAAGCATACCTAATATTCCAGAATTAACTCCAGTATTAGCGAAAAAGTTGTTTGGAACGACATAAGAGATTAATCCAGCAATAATTAATCCTATAAAGAATTGGGTTGATATATCATCAATGAACTCAACAAAAGCATATTTTAAGGTGGTTGATAATTTACTAGTAAAAGTGCTTTTATTTAACTGTTGTTGTTCAGATTTTTTTGAATCAAATCTAAATTTATCATTATTTGAATCATTATAAACATTTTTTTTATCAAAAGCACGAACAATAGTACCTCCTAAAATACCCATAAGAAAAGCAGATATAGGTCTGAAAATTGCAAAAATAGGTCCTAAAATACCATATGTTGCAATAATGCTGTCAATACCAGTTTGAGGAGTGGAAATTAAGAATGATATAACTGAACCTTTGGAAGCACCATTTTTAGCTAAATAAATAGTCGAGGGAACAACGCCACAGGAACAAAGAGGCAAAGGTACACCAAATAATGAAGCTTTGATAATCGAAAGAAAATTGTTCTTGCCGATTTGTCTTGCAATCAAATCTTTGTTAAAGAAAATATTAAGAATTGCAACAAAGATAAGTCCCAGCATAAGATAGGGAGCCATCTCAAAAAATAGCAAGAAAATTGCTCTAATTATATCTGATATAAACATACTAAAACCTCTTAGGCTATTGAAGTAAATAAAAGAATAATATTTTAGGTTAGACTAAAATAATTTTTTATGTAATTTTAAATAAATGAAAACAATGGGGCGTCAAGATGCTAAACTTTAATAATTTTTCTTACAAATTTTAATAGATCTTATTTAAAAAAATCTTATATATTTGTAATATTGGTATATAGGGATTTAGAAAAAATCTATTGGCATAATTATTGCTTTATTTTACATAAAGTTATGTAAAATGGAGTAGAAGAAAAAAAATGAAGAATAAAATAAACAAGAAGTTACTTACCTTATTAGCTATATCTATTATGTTCATAATTGTTATAGCAGAAAGGGTAAATGGTCAGCCTGACAGTAAATCCCCAGCTCAGAAGGAACTGATATTCAATGGAGATTTTTCTTTGGGTAATAAAGGTTTCGTTACAAATTATGAGTATTCACAAGATTTGCTAAGTCCAGAAGGTTATTATACTATAACAGATAATCCGAATCGTATTTATTGGCTTTTTAGTCCCTGTCGTGATCATACAACAGGTCGAGGCAATATGATGGTAGTTAATGGTTGCACATTGCCAAATTTTATAGTATGGGCACAAGAAGTGAAGGATGTAAAGCCGTTTAATGAATATTATATATCTTTTTGGGTATGTAGCGTCTATGAGGAAAATACAGCGATTTTGGAAGTATCTGTAAATGGTGAAGTATTAAAGCCAAGTCCGATATATTTACCATGGGAGACTTGTAATTGGATTAATGTGAGATATATTTGGAATTCTAAGGAGAATACTAAAGCATATATAAAAATTGTTGATATAAACAGGGTAGCAAAAGGAAATGATTTTGCTATAGATGATATATCTATGCTACCAGTATGTAATGTAATAGCAAGGGCTGGTAAAGATATCAAAGTATGCGAAGGAGAGAAGGTGGTTATTGGAGAAGAAGCTCTTCAAGGCTTTGCTCCATATCAGTATAATTGGTATCCTTCTGAGGGGTTAAGTTCTGATAAAATAGCTCAGCCAGTCTTAACAGCGACAAAAAGTACTTCATATGTTCTTATTGTTACTGATAGCTATGGTTGTGTAGATATTGATACTGTGGATATAGAAGTTATTCCCAAACCTCCAGCAGAAATTACAAGCAATAAACCAACAGTGATTTGTCCTTGCGATAGTGTTACATTGTCTGCACCATTAGGTTATTACTATCTTTGGAATAATGGAGAATCAACAAGAAGTATTACTGTAGATAAACCGGGTAAGTATGGAGTGACAATTTTGAATAAAGACGGATGTTTTTCTTATGCAGAACAAATAGTATCACTTATTGAAGTAGAAACAGATATTAGTATTGACACATTTTCAGCAAATGTGGGAGAAAAAATTAAAATCCCAATAAAAATATCTCAAAGGAAAAATCAAATCGAGTGCGGAATAAGTAATTATATTGCTAAGATAAGATTTAATACGTCAATGCTTACTCCAGTAGATAAAACGGACTATAATAGTAAGTACGAAAATGATTATCAAATAATAGAGCTTAAAGGCAATACTTTTAATGAGACTCTTAATGAACTTGAGTTTGTTGTTACGCTTGGTAATTCTGTTTGTACTGATATAAGTATAGATTATTTTGATTGGAATTGTCCAAATACCAAAGTAACAACCTCAAATGGTAAATTCTGTATATCCGGATTATGTGAGCAAGGTGGACCTCGTTTATTTGATGGGAGTACAAGGTTCTTCTTAAATCAAAATTATCCAAATCCTTCAGCTGATGAAACGGAAATAGAGTATGGAATAATAGAAGAATGTGCGACACGACTTGAATTTTACAATATATTAGGAGAAAGACAAAAGGTATTAGAGAATTTGGAAACTAAACCTGGAATATATAAAATTAAAATAAAGACAAATGATTTTCCCCCTGGAGTATATATATATTCACTCACAACACCTAACTTGCGAATTTCTAAGATGATGGAAATAATCAGATAGAAAGCTCAGACAAAAATTATTTGGATATTTAGCAATAAAGTTATAATTTTGCAAACTCTAAAGGTGCCGTAGCCAAGTGGTTAGGCAGCGGTCTGCAAAACCGCGTACGTTGGTTCGAATCCAATCGGCACCTCTTTTTATGTTAATGTAAATAAGGAGTATAATATGGGAACTACATCAGATTTAAGGCCGGGAGCGGTAATAAATTTTAATGGGGAATTATGCTCAATACTTGAATCAGAACATCGAACACCTGGCAATTTGCGGGCATTTTATCAAGTAAAGATGCGTAATATAAGAACTGGAAGATTGCTTGAGAACCGCTTTCGTTCAGGAGAAACAATAGAATTTGTGAGAGTAGATCGTACTAATTATCAGTTTCTTTATCGCGATGGTAATAATTTTATATTTATGGAACCTGAAACATACGAACAAGTGCCGGTAGAAGCTGAAAAAGTCGGAGAAAATACGATTCCTTATCTTAAGGAAGGACAAGAAGTACAATTGGCATTCGTAGACAATTCTGTTATTGAAGTAGTATTGCCACCTCATGTTAATTTACGAGTAATTCAAACTGAACCTGGCTTCAAAGGTGATACAGCTACAAATGTTATGAAGCCAGCTGTTCTTGAAACGGGTGTTACTGTTCAAGTTCCTCTCTTTATTAATGAGAATGATATAGTTAGGATTGATTCCAAAACTGGAGCTTATATAGAGCGAGTAAAAGAATAGAATAAATAAAAAGGAGCTCTTGTGGATTTACAATATTTACGAAAACTTGTAAAAATCTTTGATGAAAGCAAAGCAACGGAGCTTGTGCTTGAAGAAGAAGGGTTAAAATTAAAGTTAGCCAAAAAGGATAAGAATTCTTTTTCTATTCCATCGCAACATAATGTTGGAGAATTATTTCCGCAAGTTTCACTATCAACACATCAAAATACAGCAAATCCTCAACAAGTAAGCGAATCATATTCAACTGAAACAAAAATTGAAGAAAGGTCTAAAGATTCAGATAATTTAGAGATAGAAGAACAATTACATAAGATTTATTCGCCGCTTGTAGGAACTTTTTACAGAGCTCCTTCACCTGATTCTGAACCATTTGTACAAGTAGGTTCGCACGTCAATCCTGGAACAACACTTTGTATAATCGAAGCAATGAAGTTGATGAATGAACTGGAAAGCGATGTATCTGGAACTATAGTGAAGATATTGCAAGAAAATGGGCAGCCAGTTGAATACAATCAGTTGCTATTTTTAGTTAAACCCGATTAAAGGGCTTTATGTTCAAGAAAATACTTATCGCAAATAGAGGTGAGATTGCTTTAAGAATTATTAGGGCCTGTAAAGAATTAGGAATCAAAACGGTTGCAGTATATTCTGAAGCTGATAGTCGTTCTCTTCATGTTCGATTTGCCGATGAGGTTGTGTGTATAGGTCCAGCATCGAGTAAAAATAGCTATTTAAATATACCTTCAATTATAGCAGCTGCATCAATAACAAATGCTGATGCAATTCATCCAGGCTATGGCTTCCTTGCTGAGAATGATTATTTTGCAGATGTATGCAAAGAGTGTGGTTTGGAATTTATAGGACCGTCTTCGGAATCAATCTCATTGATGGGCAATAAATCTGTTGCTAAAGAAACGATGCGAAAAGCTGGTGTTCCTGTTATACCAGGTAGTAATGGCGTCGTTAATAATATTGATGAGGCATTAGCTATTGCTGAAGAAATTGGATATCCTCTAATACTAAAAGCTGTGGCTGGAGGAGGAGGCAAGGGGATGAGATTAATTTATAATGAGGATGATTTGAGAATCGGGTTCCACATAGCTCGCCATGAAGCTGAATCTTTCTTTAGCAGTCCTGAAATATATATAGAAAAATTTATTGAGGCCTCACGACATATAGAAATTCAAATAATTGGGGATAGATTGGGCAATATCATTCATCTCAACGAAAGGGAATGCTCTCTTCAAAGACGTCACCAAAAGCTTATTGAAGAAGCTCCTTCAGTCGTTGTAGATAGAAACTTGCGAAAAGAAATGGGTGAAAAAGCAATACTTGGGGCAAAAGCTGTGAATTATTATGGTCCTGGCACTATTGAATTTTTGGTTGATGAGTCAAAAAACTTTTATTTTATGGAAATGAATACCCGTATTCAAGTAGAACATCCAGTAACCGAAGAATCGCTAAATATAGATTTAATAAAAGAACAAATTCTTGTATCATCAGGCGAGAGATTGTCTTTATCATCGAAAGATCCCGAAATGCATGCATTGGAGTGTAGAATTAATGCAGAAGACCCTTATCATAATTTTCGACCTTCACCTGGAAAAATAACAAGTTTGCATTTTCCAGGTGGGCACGGCGTTCGAGTAGATTCGCACATATATCAGGGGTATGAAATTCCTCCTTACTATGATTCTTTAGTTGCTAAACTCATTACATTTGCTCCAACGCGAATGGAAGCTATTGCAAAAATGAGTAGAGCCCTTGATGAATTCATCATAGAGGGTATAGTTACAACAATTCCATTTCATCAAAAAATGATGAAAAATATTGATTTTATAGAAGGAAATTTTGATACAAAATATCTTGAAAAAAAAGATTGGATTTCACTTTAATTATTTTAACAATTAATGGAGATATAATATGCATTTTCCAGAAGATCTCAAATATACAAATGATCATGAATGGCTTAGAGTCGAAGGTAATATTGGAATTATTGGTATAACTGACTATGCACAGGGCGAACTTGGTGACGTAGTTTATATTGATATTGCTGACGACTTATCTGAGGTAACTGCAGGTGTTACTTTTGGAACGATAGAAGCTGTGAAAACAGTAGCAGATATCCTTGCACCTGTAAGTGGAAAGGTTATTGAGGTCAATCGTTCATTAAACGATAATCCCGAAGTAGTCAATACAGACCCCTATGGAGAAGGATGGATCGTGAAAATTGAAATTACTAATCCATCTGAAATAGATTCATTAATGGATGTCAATCAGTATAAGTCTCTAATAGGACAATAGTCTTTCTATATTTTACTGAACTGATGTAGTTTAATTTAGTTCTTCTTTTCCAAAAAAAGTTTCTCTATTGGAAAGTTTGTTTTATTTTATTCTTCCTCACAAAGATGAAGTATTTAATTTATTTTTTTAATTAATATCTTATTTGATTTTTATTTCATTTTTATTGTAAATCTTTTGAATAAGAACCGGATTTAAAGAAGAAATCTATTTTTAATTGTTTGTTAAGAAAGAGTAATTTTGCAAATTGATAGTATTAAGAAATTTTTTTAGAATGACTTTTTATATAATCAATTTAGTAAAAATTCATTAATTTTATTTTATGCAGATAACGAATGAAATAAAAGAGAAAATCTTAGATTCAATAGATATAGTTGAAATAATATCTGAAACTGTAGAATTAAGAAAAAGGGGAAAAAATTTTATTGGGTTATGCCCATTTCATTCGGAAAAAACACCATCTTTCACAGTATCGCAGGATAGAGGGATATTTAAATGTTTTGGTTGTGGTAAGAGTGGCAATGCTATCACATTTCTTATGGATAGTCTTGGTCTAAGTTATGTTGAAGCAATAAAGGATCTTGCAAGAAGGGCTAACATTGTCATACCAGAAAGAGAATTTTCAGCAAAAGATAAGGCAGAATTAAGCCGGAACGATTTGATTCTTCAGGTGCTTAACGACGTAAATGATTATTATAGAAAAATGCTCAATACTACTGCAGGAAAGATAGCTGCTCAATTTTTTTCTAAAAGAGGATTTAGTTCTGCTGTTATAAATGAATTTCAACTTGGTTACTCTCCTGATTCTTGGGACGCTACATTAAAAGAATTGCAAAAGAGAGGTTTTCACCTTGAATTAATAAAAGATGCTGGTTTAGTTGTTAATAAAGAGGATGGTAATTATTATGATAGGTTTAGGGGACGAGCGATGTTCCCCATACATAATACGCTTGGTAGAGTAATAGCGTTTGGAGCAAGACAGTTGAGCGAAGAAGATACTCAGGCAAAATATATTAATTCTCCACAAACTCATGTTTATGATAAGAGTCGCTCTCTTTATGGATTATTTCAAGCAAAAAACGAAATTAGGAACAAAAAGACTGCTATACTTGTAGAAGGTTACGCTGATGTAATTACTCTTCATCAAGCAGGATATAAGAACAGTGTAGCATCGAGTGGAACTGCTCTAACAAAGGAACAACTTGAGATATTATCAAAGTTAGCTGATACTTTGTATATAGCGTATGATTCCGATGAAGCAGGAGTAAAAGCAACAGAAAGGGCGATAGAATTAGCTATTGGATTTGGGTTTGACTTGAAGATTGTGAGACTTCCCGGAGGTGAAGACCCTGATAGTATAATTCAGAAGCATGGGAGCAATCTTTTTAAAACATATTTGAATAATGCTGTAAATTTTCTTGATTTTAAATATGAGCAATTAAGCAAGACAAACGATTTGTCGTCACCTTATTCTAAAGCCTCAGCTATTCGCGAAATGCTAACCATAATAAGAAAAATACCTGACCGGCTTCAGCATGATGATTATATTTCTTATTTAGCAAATCTAATGAGATTGACAAATAATCAAATAAAAAAGATATATGATGAAAAAAATACTCAGGATAAAGTAGAAAAACGGAAAAATGACAGTCTTGAGGTATCGGAAATAGTAAAAACTTCATCGAATAATAATGAAAAAGTTCTAAAATTAAAGATGCTGAAGGAAGAAAAAATCTTGCTGAATATATTTCTTACAAACACAAATGCCGTGAAAGTAATTCTTTCTAATTTACAATTAACTGAAGATTATTTTTTTACTGAGGATGGGAAGCGTCTTTTTTTAATTATTATGGATTTATATTCGAGTTCATCAATTAATTTAGAAAAAATATTAGAAAGCCCTAATATTTCTGATGGAGATAAAGATTTGCTTATGCGTCTTGCGATGTTAGATGATATTTTGACAAGAGAAACACCAAGCGATAATTGGCAAAAATTTGGAAAAGAGCTTCCTGAAAAAAATATAATAAAAATTGTTAGCGATTCAATTGTTAAATTGCAATTATATAAAATTGACATAAAGCTAAGAGATTTAAAAACAATTCTGCAAACAGATAGTCTAAATTACTCTGCAATAAAGGAGATAAGTCGTTTGAACAAGAAAAGAATCGAATTATTAACATATGGTATAAAAGAAATAAACAAAACAGATGGAATTTAGTGTTAAAGCAATTAAAGGACAATTGAAGAAAGTCAAGATTAAAGGTGTCTTGGGTTCTTTAGGTTTTGCTGTTTTGTTATGGCTTTTTGTGAGCTTGAACGATAGTTATATAACCTGGGTTCAGATACCTCTTGTGGTAGATTTGCCAGCAAATAGAGCATTGGAAAGAGCACCTGAACAAATGTTGTTATTTGAAGTAAGAGGAACAGGTTGGCAGCTGTTTAGTTTATTGTTTTTTAATACAACAGCGAGATGCTACTTAAATCTTAATAAGGTGGTATTTAATAACGATGTCTACAATGTTACTAAAGATGAGCTAATTAAAAGTGCTGATTTAATGAAAAATATAGAGATCAAGAATGTGAGACCAGAATCAATTCAGATATTTACTGGTCAGATAAGCTCTAAGAAAGTGCCTGTTATTCCTGATATAGAAATCATACCAGGAGAAGGGTTTACTGTTGTTGGAAAATTGAAGATTGAACCAGATTCAGTTTTAATTAAAGGAAATTCAAGGATTGTGGAAAATATTCGATATTGGAATACTGAAAAGATGTTAGTAAAAGGTAAAATTAAATCTTTTTCTATTAGTGTGGGATTAAAAGATACATTGAGAAATATTATAGACTTCAGTCCAAATTATGTTAATATATTAGCGAATATTCAGCAGTCAGCTCAGAAATCTTTTAAAGATGTAGAAATCAAAGTATTAGGCAAACAATTGCCTTCAAATTATGTTATACAACCGCAAAGAATCACTGTCATACTAACTGGAGGAATAGAAGAGATTTCTAAATTATCTATTAATGATGTTTCTGCTTATATTAACTATAATGAAGTAATCAGTGACTCTGTTGGAATATTTAAACCAGAAATTAAGATACCAGATAACGTAAAACTACTTAATATTGAACCCTCATTAGTTAGAATATTCAAACAGACTAAATAAAATTTTGAAATATCACAATTTTTTTTTAACTTGTTTAATAATATTACTTAATAGGCATATTTTTAATAATTATAAAGGATGATTTATGGAGGCAGAATTTCTTGCAAGAATACAATTTGCAGTTACGGCAGGTTTCCATTTCTTATATCCTCCAATAAGTATTGGATTAGGTCTCATTATGGTAATAATGGAGGGTATATACTTAAAAACAAAGAATCCACTATATTCGCAAATGGCACGTTTTTGGACAAAGGTTTTTGCTTTGATATTTGCAGTTGGAGTTGCAACAGGTATAGTGATGGAATTCCAATTTGGAACTAACTGGGCAACATATTCACGTTCAGTAGGTGATATTTTTGGGAGCCCATTAGCAGCGGAAGCATTGTTTGCTTTTTTTATGGAATCAATATTTCTTGGGATACTAATTTTTGGTTGGAATAGGGTAAGTCCAAAAATGCATTTCTTTTCGACTATTATGGTGGCTTTGGGAGCTACGCTTAGTGCTTTTTGGATTATCGTAGCCAATTCTTGGATGCATACCCCTTCTGGATATATATTCAATGAAGCAGCAGGACGAGCAGAAATTGTTGATTTTTGGGCTATGGTGTTTAATCCTTCGACACTGGATCGTTATTTACATGTTATAAGTGCGTCTTGGTTAACAGGAGCTTTTTTTGTTTTAAGTATCTCTGGGTATTATTTATTTAAGAACAAGCATATTGATTTTGCTAAAGCATCTCTTAAAATTGCTTTGATTCTTGCTGTTTTTGCTTCACTATTTCAATTATTTACAGGTCATCAAAGCGCTGTAGGTGTAGCAAAGAACCAACCAGCCAAGCTTGCAGCTTTTGAAGGACAATATGAAACTGGGGTTGGTGATTTATATTTACTTGGTTGGGTTAATGAGGAAAAAAAGGAAACAATAGGAATAAAGATACCTGGATTTTTGAGTTTTCTTGTTTATTTTGATTTTACGACACCTATTACCGGTCTGGATGATATAAAAGAAATCAAAATAGATTCGCTTCCAAAAGTGAATCAAACAGTAACTGAGCCAATAAAGCCTTATCCACCAGTGAATTTTGTATTTCAGTCATATCATATAATGGTGGCATTGGGTATGCTAATGATATTGATTTCATTAGTAGGATTAATACTTTTATTAACTAAGAAGATACATAATAGTAAATGGTTTTTAGGATTACTAATCCCAAGCTTTATTTTGCCACACATTTCTAATCTTGTAGGTTGGATAGCAGCAGAAGTTGGCAGGCAACCTTGGGCTATTCAGGGGATTCTTTTAACTAAAGCTGCTGCTTCGAAAGTTGTAGATTCAGGGCAAGTCCTTTTCTCACTTATATTATTCACAACAATTTACACAATATTATTAATACTTTTTATTATTTTACTTATAAAGAAAATAAAGCACGGTCCTGAAGATGTAATTTCAATGGAACCGTCTAAATTGTAAATAATTAAAGGAGAAAACAATGGATATAAATACAATATGGTTTATTTTAATTGTTGTTTTATTCTGTGGATATGTAGTCCTTGACGGATTTGATATTGGCGTTGGGATGCTACATTTCAATGCAAAAAATGATGAAGAACGCAGAATAATAATCAATTCGATTGGTCCTGTTTGGGATGGTAATGAAGTATGGCTTATAACAGCAGGTGGAGCTCTTTTTGCAGCATTTCCTATTGTGTATGCTACTATCTTTTCAGGTTTTTACATTGCATTTATGCTATTTCTTTTAGTGCTAATATTAAGAGTAGCAAGTATAGAATTTCGTAGTAAAGTTGAAAATGAAAGATGGAAGAATTTTTGGGATATTATATTTAATTTATCGAGTTATTTGATTGCTTTACTTCTTGGTGTTTCATTAGGGAATATAGTCTCTGGTGTTCCATTGACATCAATTAATGGAGTAGTTGAATTTGGTGGTAATTTCTGGTCATTAATTCATCCTTATTCAGTATTTTTAGGGATAACGGCAATATTAACTTTGCGCATGCATGGTCTGCTATATATATCATTAAAGACAGAAGGGGAGTTGCACGAAAGACTAACGAAAAAAGTTTTCAGAGCTTTAATATATGTATTTTTAGCTTTTGTAATACTAAAAATTTGGACATTATTAGAGTATTATCCAAGATTTAGTATGACAGAATCGCCTATAACTGATATGGATATTGATCCATCAAAATATATTATAAATAAGAGCTTTTTTGTATTTTTAGTTCCCATAATCATTATTGCTTTAAGTATACTTTCTATTTTTATTTTTTCATTAAAAAAGAAATATAAAGCGGCATTTATCTCTTCTTCTCTAATGTTAGTAAGCAGTATAGTTCTTGTGGCAATAGCTATATTCCCAAATTTAGTCATTTCTTCGACTATGGGTGATGCTATACATAATATTAACATTTGGAATGGCGCATCTTCTGAAAAGACTTTAAATACTATGTTTATAATAGCATGTATAGGTGTTCCAATAGTTCTTTTATATACGATAATTGTTTATAGGGTTTTTAAAGGTAAAGTAAAAATAGACAAGAATAGTTATTAACTATTTTTTATAAAAATAATCAATATAGAAAAATATATTATTGCATTAGATTAACTTTTTTCTTATATTTACATTTTAGTTAATTGAGAAATTAATTGATTTACGAGAATAATTAAAATGTATTAATTTTCATAGGAGGTAAAATGTTGAAGAAGAGATTTTTTAGTCTTCTCAAGTTTAGTACTTTTATAATATTGTTAGTGCTTTTTGTGAGCAGCTGTACACCAAAGATAACTAAAGAGCAAGAAGAATATCTTCGGAAATTGCGTCAGGATGAGCGTGCTCTTATAGAGCAGATACAAGCTAAGAATAAGGAAAAGAAAAGCTTAGAGACAGAAATTAATGCAAGAAAGTCTGAACTTAGCAATTGTCAGAAAGAAAAGGAATCTCTGCAGAAACTTGTTAATCAGTGGCCAAATGTATGGCCTGTTTTCCCCGAGGAAGAGGAGAAAAAATAATTATTAAGAATGTATTAAAATAATAAGGAGAAAGAAATGAAAACAAAATTAATGATATTAGTAATCGCATTAATAATTATTCCTTTTTTGGGGATTAACTTGCAATCAGCAGATAGAGATTTTACCAATCTTCCTGATGCTGAATTAACAAAAAAAGAAGCAGAGCAAAGGATTCTTGAGTTTGAAACAAGAGTAAAAGAGTTACAGAATCAATTAGCCGCAGTTAACGCAGATGTCGATAGACTAACAAAGGAACTTCAAGATGTAGTTACTAAGCTTAAAGATTGTCAGGAAGCATATAAAGCTTTGATCAATGCATCAACTGCCGATCTTGAGAATTTTCGTCAACGATTGGGCATTATTGAAGGAAAAATAAGAAGACTACAGCCACTTTCTAATGATGAGCTTGCTACAAAAATTGATGAAATTAATACTTTGTGGAATGATGTTAATGATTTGAAGAATAATAAAATCGCATTATTACCAGAATTTTATGATAGGGTTCGTAAAGCTTTAACAGATGTGTATGATCTTAAGATGCGCGCTAAAAGGGGTATGGCAGCGAGAACTTATGTAGTTAAAAGCTGGGCAGAGAATAGAGATTGCTTGTGGAATATAGCAGGCAATATTCAGATTTATGGAGATCCATTCCTATGGCCCAAAATCTGGCAAAGCAATACAGATTTGATAAAAAATCCTGATATAATAAAACCAGGTTGGGTCTTGAAAATACCTGTTAAAGCAGATAAAACACCCGATGAAATCAAAGCTGAACGCAAATATTGGAGGCAGAAGAAAGCTCGCATGGAAAAAGAACAACTCAAAGATGAAATGGAGCAGAAAAAATAACATTTAGCTTTATATAAATATCAATAAAGTATTTTTGATATACTTTTATTTATTAAAATATAAAAATTATCATTTATAATCCCTTCTACTAATGCAGGAAGGGATTTATTATTTAAATTCAATAATATGGATGTAATAGAGAAGAAAATTCAAATTGAAGATAGCGATTTACTAACTTTATTAGGTTATAACGATACAAATCTATCGCAAATTGAGAACAGGTTTCATTCTGCAATTACCGTGAGAGGTAATAATATAATTATAAAGGGAGAAGCGGAAGAAATAAAAGCTATTGAAAAAGTGTTTAATGAACTGATTTATATATTAAAGCGGAGTGGATCGATTAATAGTAAAGATATTTCAACAGTTCTTGACTTGGTAGAGAATGGAAACCATAAAAGAGAATCATTTGCTCCAAATAATGAGGTAATAATATACTATGGTTACAAGGATGTAATAAAACCGCGATCAGCAAAACAGCTTGAATACTATAATAAGGTATTGCATAACGATTTGGTGTTTGCTATAGGTCCAGCTGGAACTGGAAAGACTTTTTTAGCAGTAGCAATTGCATTGTCTTTATTAAAAGAGAATAATATTAGCAAGATTATACTTTCGCGTCCGGCTGTTGAAGCAGGTGAGTCTTTGGGATTTTTACCGGGTGATCTCCGTGAGAAGATAGATCCTTATCTTAAACCTTTAACTGATGCACTTTTTTATATGATGAATCCAGAAAAGCTAAAGAACTATATGGAAAAGAATATAATAGAGATAATCCCGCTTGCATATATGCGTGGAAGAACATTGAATAATTGTATGATAATACTTGATGAGGCACAGAACGCAACAATTACTCAAATGAAGATGTTTTTAACTCGGCTTGGTGCAAATGCAAAAGCTATAGTTACCGGCGATATTACCCAAATTGATTTACCAGATAAAACAACTTCTGGTCTTATTAATGCCAATACTGTCCTACAGAAAATAAAAGGGATTGAATTCGTCTATTTTGACAAAAGTGATATTGTTAGACATAGGTTAGTTGCTGATATAATTAGAGCTTATGAAAAAGACGAGAAGAAAAAGCAGTTAGAAAAGAATAGAATGAAGGAAAAGGAAAACGAAAATGAGTAAAACTCTAACTTATATATTTTTTTTCTTGTTTTGTCTTTTGTTCTGTTCTGCGCATGCAAAGGATAAGCGATTAGAAAGTATTCTTGAAAATGAAATATCATCTCCAACAAAGTACATTGAACAAGCTTTTGATGTTCTGCATTATGATGCAATTTTAGATCTAACAAAAGCACCAAATCGAGATACTAAAGGAGTATGCAGAATTAAATTGTTTTGGAAAGATAAATCATTAGGCGAGAAGTTTTTTTTTCATCTAAGGGGACTTGAAGTAGATTCCTGTTTTTATGAAAATACTAAAGTTGAAGCTATTCCATCGGGCATTCCTTCATCTTCAATTTATCATTACGAAATATTAAAACCTAAGGAAATAGAGAAAGATACTGTGGTTTTAACTATATATTATAGTGGTAGAATGACAGCTGAACCTGTCACACAATACAATCCTTGGGGAGGCGTTCATTCCTACACTGATATTCTGTTTGCTATTGGCGTGGGTATCTATAATAATTATGTAAGTACTACAGAACATTGGTTACCTTGCTATGATCATCCCTCAGATAAAGCTACATTTAATTTTAAATTTATAGTAAAAGCAGGTAAAAAAGTTGCTTCAAATGGTAATATGAAAATTCATTATCTTGATAATGGAACGGATATATACGAATATTCGTCTGATTTTCCATGTGCGACTTATCTTATGACTTTTGCAGTTGGTAACTTTATAGAAGATTTTTTGAAATATAATGATATACCGATACAATTATTTTATTTATCTAAGGATTCGATCAATACAAAACATTCATTTTCAAAGCTTGGCTTAATGATTCAAATGCTGCAAGATAAGTTTATTCCATATCCATTTGAAAAGGTAGGGTATGTTGTGACTCCAATAGGTTCAATGGAACATCAGACAATGATTTCAATTGATGCTGATGTATTGAGAAGTTATTTTCTAAGCAAAGATACATTATGCGTGACAGTATTACACGAGCTATCGCATCAGTGGTTTGGAAATCTTGTAACACCTTACGATTATAGAGATGCTTGGCTTAACGAAGCATTTGCTACATTTTGCGAAAATCTTTGGGTAGAACATATACAGGGGAAAAAATCTTATCTTGATTATTTATCTAACCAGATAGATACCTATTTTAAAACTGTGATTAATAGAGAAGGCGTTATCCCTCTTTACAATTATCAAAAGGTATTTACTGCCATTAATTATCCTTGGACTATATATATTAAAGGGGCTGCTGTTTTAGCTTTACTACGTTTTTATCTTGGCGATAGCTTATTCTTCAATGCAATTCGTTATCATCTAAACAAGTTTGCATATAGTAATGCAACATCTGAAGATTTGCTAAATTCATTGGAAGAGTTTTGTAATTTAGATTTGAATTGGTTTTTTGAGCAATGGGTATATAACCATATGTATCCAAAAATAAAAGTTCAATATAATTCCCAAGATAATATAGGAACACCTTTTTTAAAAATAACACAAACAGGAGATTATATATTCAAAAATCTTCCAGTAGAAATTACATTTATTTATAAGGATGGAAAGACTATTAATAAAGTTTATAATCTTGATTCAGTTGATAATCTATTTTATAAAGATATTCCTCAATCAGTTGATTCTATTATTGTTAATAAAGGAGATGCAATTAGAACTCTGATTAAAGTGGAAGAAGTAATAATTACAAATGTGTTAGAAAACGAACAATTTGAAGATAAAGTAGATTTTAATATTTATCCCAATCCTGGGAGTGATTTTATAATAATAAAATTTCAAGAAGCAATTACTGAATTCAGGTATTCGATTATAGATATATTGGGTATTAATATATTAGAAAGCAAGGTGCAACTGGCAATTCCAGAGTCAGTTTTTGAAATTAAGTGTAATTCTATAGATTCTGGATTTTATTTTATTATTCTTGAACTAAATGGTAGCTATTATGCTAAACCATTTTTAATCAATAAATTTAATTAATATTTTCTATGATTCCTCTGGAAGAATTAAAGCATAGAATAGAGTTTATACGTAAGCAGATTACAGAATTAGCAATTAAAATTGGTAGAAATCCTGATGATATTACTGTTGTTGCGGTTTCTAAAACGCACCCACCTGAATTATTACTTTCAGCTGTAGAAGCAGGAATTACTATTTTTGGAGAGAATTATGCCCAAGAAATGAAGACAAAGTATGATTTTATAAAAAAAAGTACTTCTATCCCAATAAAATGGCATTTTATCGGGCATTTACAAACGAACAAAGTGAAGTATATAGCTCCATTTGTCGAATTGATTCATTCTGTTGATACTTTCCATCTTGCACAAGAGATCTCACGACAAGGGGGAAAGCTTGACCGAGTGATTAATGTATTACTTCAAGTTAATACATCTGGGGAAATGTCTAAGTTTGGTTGCTCACCAGAAGATATCTTAAAGCTTTGCGAAGACAGTGTTAAACTTAAAAATATTAGGATAATTGGATTAATGACCATTGGTTCTTTTTCTGAAGATGAAACAATTTATAGAAGAGAATTTAAATTGTTGGCAGAAATTAGAAAGAAACTCATCGAAAAATTTCCGGAAATAGATTGGAAACATTTGTCAATGGGAATGTCGCACGATTATCTTGCTGCAATTGAAGAAGGAGCTACTATAGTTAGAATTGGAACTGCTTTGTTTGGTGAAAGGCAATATTCTTGATATGGGAAAATGTTTTAAGAATATTATGGCGTTGCATTTGTTTTATTTCCTTTTCTTTTCTCAGTTGTGTTTTCCACAAGTTGAAGTAAAAGAAGGTCCCCCCGAACCGATAATACTTCTAAATGCAGATAATCTAGTGGGTTCAGGAAAAGAAGGAGAACGACAAAGAGAATTCATTGGAAATGTTCGATTTCAACAAGGAATAGTATTTGTCAGTAGCAATAAAGCGATTCAATATTTAGATGAAAATAGAGCAACTTTATCTGGTAATGTAATTATTCGACAAGAAGATTTGCTTTTGAAGTCTTCGTTAATTCATTATGATGGGAATAGTGGAATAGCTTATTCCCCGACAGGAATTGAGATAAAAGATAAAAATATGCGTTTAAAGGCAGACTCAGGGACATATAATACAAGGACATATGAAGCTGATTTTTTCCATGATGTTTCTGTAACTGACGACACTGTAAGTATAAGAGCAGATCATATCCGTTATAATCGTAAAACACGGGTAAGCTTTGCTTTTGGTAATATACACATAGATAATGACTCTGTTCAGATTATCTGTGATTCTCTTGAGCATAGAGGAGCTACGAAAGATAGCTATGCCTCTGGGAATGTACTTGTTAAAGCTAAATTCACAAACGTTTTGCTTGTAGCAGATTCTATTATACATATTCAACATCAAAAATATACAAAAGCAATCGGTCAGCCTGTCCTGATACAGATTGATACTATAAAATCTTATACTAAGGGAGACACATCAAAAGAAAATTCTGATACTATAAATGTTTTTAAGTATGATTCTTTGATAGTAACCTCCATTCTTATGGATTCTAAGAGGGATGGTAATCAAGAAATATATAATTTTATTGGGAACGTCGAAATAATTAAAGGACATATATCAGCAAGGGCTGGAAGGGCAATTTATAATAAAAGCGAAGAAGAGTTCAGATTGTATGAATTGCCGATTTTGTGGTATGATTCTACTCAACTTCACGCAGATTCGATCGTCATTCAAACACAAAATAATAAATTGAAGCTTGTGCTTGCTTTGTCAAATGCTTTTGCTGGCTCAAAGGATGATACCTTAGATGCAAAAAGAATTAATCAAATATCTGGTGATGAACTCAAAATGTTTTTCGAAAATGATTCAATTAAGCTTATTGCAAGCTATGGAAATTCGAAATCTTTGTATTTTATTTATGCTGATAGTTCAGCTGAAGGCGTTGATAGAACAGGAGCAGATACAATATTGTTTGTTAATTTTTCTGAGAATAAACCGGAAAATATTATTTGGCTTGGTTCTATTGTAGGTGAAGCCTTCCCGGAAAATATGGTAACATTGAATCCCACGCAATATTATCTCCCTTCGTTCAGATGGTCAGAATTAAAACCAATACGTAAAGAAATAAAAATTAGAAAAGAAAAATAATTGGAATTTTTTAAGAATTAATTATATTTAATTTTGAATTTTTTATTTTTTCATTATACTTTTGAAACTTATGATAGATGAAGAAAATATTTATAATGAAATTTTAAAAGATAGTTTGTCTAATTCTCCTTTAGCATTAGTTTTTTGGGTTGTTGATGAAGACAATATTTCTGTGATTGACTGGAATAGTGTGTCTGAAAGGATTTTTGGTTGGACTAAAGAAGAGGTGATCGGTAGGAATTTTTTTGATTTTTTTATACCAGAATCTGAAAAAATTTCCATAGAAAATGTTGTAAAGATGTTAATGGAAAAAAGATATCCCGATATCAATATTAACAAGAATTTGACCAAAAACGGAGGGGAAAGATTAATTAAATGGTTTAATACACCTACAAAGGATTTGCATAATAACAGATTTTTTGTCGTTTCTCTTGGAGAAGACATAACAGAGTTAGAGATTATAAAGCAAAAAGTTGAGGAAGGAGAAAGGCGTTTTCATTTACTTTTTGATAAAATGCAGAGTGGTTTTGCTTATCATGAAATTATTTTAGATAGCAAGGGTGAGGCAATAGATTATAAATTTTTAGAGGTAAATCCTGAATTTGAAAGATTAACTGGGCTTAAAGCAAAGGAAATCATAGGGAAAACAGTCAAGGAGGTTATACCGAATATTGAAAAAATGTGGATTGAAAAATATGGAAAAGTAGCTCTGACAGGTGAAAGTATTGAATTTGAGAGTTATAGTAATAGATTTAATAGATATTACAATGTTAGAGCATATTCACCAGAAAAATATAAATTTGCAACTATTTTTAACGATATTACAGAAATAAAGACAGCTCAGGAAGAAATAAACAAACAGAAGCAGTTCTATGAGAGCATAATTGAAAAAATACAAGAGTCGCTGATTGTATGCGATAAAGATGATATAATTTATTATGTGAATAATTCATTTTTAGCTTTTAGTGGAGTAGATGCTCAGGTAGTAGTGGGCAAAAATATTATTACAGATTTTACTTGGCTACTTCCAGATACTTTTTTTAGGGATTATAAAAAAGCCAAGGAAGAAAAAGAGGCTATCAAATCGGAACGCCACTCTATAATTCTACCTTCAAAAAGATTTGCTTATATGTCAGGTTGGATAGTTCCAACGGTAGTCAATGAGAAATTAGAGAGTATGATTATTACTTTCGAAGATGTAACTGAAAAAATAATTTCAGAATTAGAAATAAAGCGATTAAATAGAGTTTATTCAGTATTGAGCAATACAAATCAAGCTATTGTAAGAGAAAAACAGATAGATAGACTTTTTGATGAGATATGCAAGATTGTAACTGAAGATGGCGAATTTTCTTTATCTTGCATAGGTTTCAAAGATGAATTGAACAATGGTATAATCTTGAAATCCGTTAATTCAAAGTTTCAAATAGACAGAAAAGCTGGTGATATAATAAGTTTGAATGAAATTCCAAAAAATTGGGAAAATGTATTAAAAGAAGGAATTCCTTATATTAACAATGACATAGAAGCAGATGAAACATATTCTTCTATTTTCTTCAAATCAAGATTATCTTTATGCTCTTCATTAGCAACCTATCCTTTGAAATTTAAGGATAAAATAATAGGTTTTATTGAGATTTTTTCGGATGAAATTGGCTTTTTCGATTATGAGGAGCAAAAGTTATTGGCTGAATTAGCTTCTGATTTGTCTTTTGCGATTGAATATTATGAAATAGATCAGGAGAGATTGGCAGTTGAAAATAGAATAAGAAATTTGAATAGGAAACTTGAAACAATTCTTCAAAATTCACCAGCAGGCATAATAAGTCTTACAGTAGAAGGATTAATTTTATCTTGGAACAAAGCATCGGAATTGATACTTGGATGGAAAGAAGAAGAGGCGGTTGGACAAAATATATTTGATGTTTATCCTGAATATAAGGATACTATTAATTTATTGAAAGATACCCTTTTAAAGGGTAAAAGAATATATAATTACGAGTTATTGTTAACAAGGAAAGGCGGTTCACCTATAACCATAAGCGTTTCAGCTGCTCCAGTTTTAAACGAAGCGGGACAAGCAGAAGCCATCATAACGGTTATATATGACATAACTGAACAAAGGCTTTCAGAAGAAGCACTTCTCGAGTCTGAAAGGCGATTTGAAGAGCTTTTGAGAAATTTAAATCTGATTGCTTTAGTACTTGATATTAATGGGAAAATAATGTTTTGTAATGATTTTCTTTTACGATTGACAGGTTGGACAAGGGAGGAAATAATTGGTAAAAGCTGGTTTGAATACTTTTTACCAGATGATGTCCGTGTTATCTTGGAAAGTAGATTTAGCGATTTTATTATTAAAAAGGAACTACCATTACATTATGAAAATCATATCTTGACGAAAGAAGGTGAAAAGCTATTGATAAACTGGAATAATACATATTATACTAATGATTTGGGACAGGTGATAGGGACTTTATCAATAGGAGAAGATATAACCGTAAAACGAGCGGCAGAAGAGGAAATGAAAAAGCTAAATACTATGCTCGAGCAGAAAGTATATGAGAAAACGCGAGAGCTTGAAAGAGCATTAGTAGAGTTGAAATATGAAAACGAAGAAAGGAAAAGGACAGCTGAAATACTTAAAATAACAAGCCAAGATTTAGCAAAATCGTTGGAAAAGGAAAGGGAACTTAATGAATTAAAGAGTAAATTTGTTGATATGGTAATTCATCAGTATAGGACCCCTCTTTCTATCATTCTGTCTTCAGCAACACTTGCATTAAATTATGCACAATCAATGGATTTTGAGAAGTTAAAAAAATACATCACTTCGATAAAATCGTCGGCAAAAGAAATGCTTCGTTTATTAGAGGACGTGTTAATTATTGGCGAAGCACAAACAGATAAGATGCTTCCTAAACTGGAGCATATTGACTTAAAAGAACTTTATTATGAAATAATTGAAGCTCTACCAGCATACGAGGAAAAGACGCATAATTTTTTATTTTCTACTGTAGGAGAGAACTTTAATATTAATTCGGATAGGAATTATGTCACGCAAATAATTACGCACCTACTGACCAATGCAATAAATTATTCAGAAATGAGTAGGACAATTAGAACAAAAATAATGGATTTGGGGCAAAACATAGAAATCTCAGTCGAGGATGAAGGGATTGGAATAAGTGCAGAAGAGCAAAAGCATCTTTTTGATGCTTTTTATAGGGGTAAAAGTGCAAAAGGGACATTTGGCTCAGGATTAGGTCTTCCAATAGTAAAAAAATTACTTGACTTACTTGGCGGAACAATAGAAATAAAAAGTAAAGTTGGAGTAGGTTCTATTTTTATAGTAAAAATTCCCAAAAATAAATGAGAGAAATAAATTATAAAACAAATTGCAAGAATTGTCCTAAAGTTTATCAATGTGCTTTAGATAATGAAGCAAATCTATGCAAGATTAAGGACAAGAATATAGAAAAGATAAAAATGAACGAGAAAAAGATTAAGATAAATTTTTAGTTTACATATAAAGTGTTATATTACACCAAACCGATTTACAAACGGAGCTTGATAGGTTTTGGTAGGATTACAGAAAAAGTGTTATATTACATGATATGATAGATGTTAAAGCACCTAGCAAGTTTTGGTAGGATTACAGAAAAAGTGTTATATTACATATATTTCAAAAAATATTATCCCGCTGCTTGGTTTTGGTAGGATTACAGAAAAAGTGTTATATTACATTTATCCTGTTCACTTAAATTAATTGAAAAGTTTTGGTAGGATTACAGAAAAAGTGTTATATTACATGTTTACTATGTGGGAGAGCGTCGCAATTTGTTTTGGTAGGATTACAGAAAAAGTGTTATATTACAACGCTAATGTGAGTTCTGGTGGCTTTTACAGTTTTGGTAGGATTACAGAAAAAGTGTTATATTACATAGTTAATTTCAATTAATGAACTATTTAGCGTTTTGGTAGGATTACAGAAAAAGTGTTATATTACAGTAAAGTAACAAAAGAAATCAATGAACAGGTTTTGGTAGGATTACAGAAAAAGTGTTATATTACAAAGACCCTCGAGAATACTCTAAAATAGTCAGTTTTGGTAGGATTACAGAAAAAGTGTTATATTACACAAATTGTAAAGCTTGCATTTGAGGCAGTTGTTTTGGTAGGATTACAGAAAAAGTGTTATATTACAATAACTTATTCAATTTAGAATAATACTAATGTTTTGGTAGGATTACAGAAAAAGTGTTATATTACATCAAAGCAACTGTTGATTTGTTGAGAAGTAGTTTTGGTAGGATTACAGAAAAAGTGTTATATTACAGGTTTAGTAAAGAAGAGCGGGGAGTTTTTTGTTTTGGTAGGATTACAGAAAAAGTGTTATATTACAAAAATTACAGCAGATAGTAAATCATTAGATGTTTTGGTAGGATTACAGAAAAAGTGTTATATTACAACAATGCAATTAAAGATATTATCATATATAGTTTTGGTAGGATTACAGAAAAAGTGTTATATTACAACTGATGACGTTGATATGATTAAATTTTTTGTTTTGGTAGGATTACAGAAAAAGTGTTATATTACATAGAAGGTCTAGACAAAAAGAACGGAGTTGGTTTTGGTAGGATTACAGAAAAAGTGTTATATTACAATTCTAAATGAATTTATATTTATTCATTTCGTTTTGGTAGGATTACAGAAAAAGTGTTATATTACAGTCTTTATTCGTAAGTCGCTGTTCTTTCAAGTTTTGGTAGGATTACAGAAAAAGTGTTATATTACAGATTCATTTGAAAGTAAATAAATTAAAGAAGTTTTGGTAGGATTACAGAAAAAGTGTTATATTACATAATCGAAAAACAATTAGAGTTGAATAAATGTTTTGGTAGGATTACAGAAAAAGTGTTATATTACAGTCTTTATTCGTAAGTCGCTGTTCTTTCAAGTTTTGGTAGGATTACAGAAAAAGTGTTATATTACAAATTAGAAGATGTTATAGTAGCATTAATACGTTTTGGTAGGATTACAGAAAAAGTGTTATATTACAGATGAAAAGTGGGATTGGATATGTAAGTTCGTTTTGGTAGGATTACAGAAAAAGTGTTATATTACAATAGTATTAAACTCCGCTATTGCTGGTTTCGTTTTGGTAGGATTACAGAAAAAGTGTTATATTACAGATATATAGTCTGGGTCTCTTTTTATTATAGTTTTGGTAGGATTACAGAAAAAGTGTTATATTACAATTATCAAATCATTAATGGATGGCAAAACAGTTTTGGTAGGATTACAGAAAAAGTGTTATATTACAGGCGGTTATACTTTGAACTTTATAGATAATGTTTTGGTAGGATTACAGAAAAAGTGTTATATTACAATAAAAGATTTAATCCAACATCAATAGCTAGTTTTGGTAGGATTACAGAAAAAGTGTTATATTACAACGCCATCATACAACAATATTACATTCGGTGTTTTGGTAGGATTACAGAAAAAGTGTTATATTACATTAAAAAAAATAATGACGATGTTGAAATAAGTTTTGGTAGGATTACAGAAAAAGTGTTATATTACAGTACCATAAGTGCCGTGATATTTATTAACGGTTTTGGTAGGATTACAGAAAAAGTGTTATATTACAAGCTTAATGCATCTGAACAATGTGTTAATTGTTTTGGTAGGATTACAGAAAAAGTGTTATATTACACTAATTAAAAACGGTGCGGATGTAAATTCAGTTTTGGTAGGATTACAGAAAAAGTGTTATATTACACTGACGATTATGTAATGAGAAGACTATTAGGTTTTGGTAGGATTACAGAAAAAGTGTTATATTACACATCAGCACCATTTTTAATTAGTATCTCAAGTTTTGGTAGGATTACAGAAAAAGTGTTATATTACACGTTTTTTCGAAGATAATAAACCTAAACTGGTTTTGGTAGGATTACAGAAAAAGTGTTATATTACATAAGTGTATAAAAAACAACCACTTGCGCCCGTTTTGGTAGGATTACAGAAAAAGTGTTATATTACAATTTAATCCAACATCAATCGCGCGGAAATAGTTTTGGTAGGATTACAGAAAAAGTGTTATATTACAACTCTTTTCGATAATTCTGTTGCAGCGTTAGTTTTGGTAGGATTACAGAAAAAGTGTTATATTACATATGTGAGTTGCGTTCCAGCCACTAAATATGTTTTGGTAGGATTACAGAAAAAGTGTTATATTACAGAAAAAACATATTAATAACACTATTAGCAAGTTTTGGTAGGATTACAGAAAAAGTGTTATATTACACATCTTTTTTGGCGATGTAATCAATCGTCCGTTTTGGTAGGATTACAGAAAAAGTGTTATATTACAAATAAAAGTTATGCAACTTGTCATCAGTATGTTTTGGTAGGATTACAGAAAAAGTGTTATATTACACGCAACAAAATTCCACGTCGCTCATTTAGAGTTTTGGTAGGATTACAGAAAAAGTGTTATATTACATTAACTACATACGTCCCATTTGCCGCTGTTGTTTTGGTAGGATTACAGAAAAAGTGTTATATTACATGCTTTTTAATTGATGTGTTTTTGTCATTGGTTTTGGTAGGATTACAGAAAAAGTGTTATATTACAGCCGCCATTAAATACGACTGCTATATTAGTGTTTTGGTAGGATTACAGAAAAAGTGTTATATTACACCGGGTCGTGTAGTTTATAATTATAATCACGTTTTGGTAGGATTACAGAAAAAGTGTTATATTACATGAATGTCCAAATTCTTGGATGGAAGACTTGTTTTGGTAGGATTACAGAAAAAGTGTTATATTACATGTTGAGTTTTAATTTAAACTTACTCGACAGTTTTGGTAGGATTACAGAAAAAGTGTTATATTACAAAGGAATATTATAATACTGATATAAGTAGTGTTTTGGTAGGATTACAGAAAAAGTGTTATATTACATGTATTTTATATTAACGAGCATATCTCCCAGTTTTGGTAGGATTACAGAAAAAGTGTTATATTACATTATTACCCGTTCGTAATAAATTGACTAAAGTTTTGGTAGGATTACAGAAAAAGTGTTATATTACATGGAACTGATAAAATTAGGAATGATTACTTGTTTTGGTAGGATTACAGAAAAAGTGTTATATTACAAACAATGAAATACGAACAAGATACAATAGAGTTTTGGTAGGATTACAGAAAAAGTGTTATATTACAAGCAAGTCCAGCGACCAACTTGGATTACAGGTTTTGGTAGGATTACAGAAAAAGTGTTATATTACAGATGGTAATACTGCGTTAAAATTAGCTGAAGTTTTGGTAGGATTACAGAAAAAGTGTTATATTACACTGATTTAACTTCAACTATTAACAAATATAGTTTTGGTAGGATTACAGAAAAAGTGTTATATTACAAATGACGTTTATAATTTATTCAATGTTATTGTTTTGGTAGGATTACAGAAAAAGTGTTATATTACAATTACTTTTTGCTTTATTAGTAGAAAGATTGTTTTGGTAGGATTACAGAAAAAGTGTTATATTACATTAAAATAAAAAAGAAAGGAAGAAAAGAAAGTTTTGGTAGGATTACAGAAAAAGTGTTATATTACATGTAATGTCGGTTACTAATGTCGTTTCATCGTTTTGGTAGGATTACAGAAAAAGTGTTATATTACAATACATTTTATAAGTAAATTATATTATTAAACTTATAAAAATTGTAATATAAAAAAATTAGAAGGAAATGAAAGTTAGAAGCATTTCCTTCTTTTTTTTTAAAATAATTCTAATTGTTGAGGAATTTTCGGTGTCGCAGTTTGCTCTACACCCCAGTAGTGTTTTATACTACTAAATTGTTTGTCTGTTATAGTTAAGAGAGAAATTTTCCCTTTTTTAGGTAGATATTTTTCAACTTTTTTTATGTGAGCATTTACGCTTTCGATGCTTGCACAATGACGAATATATACAGAAAATTGAAGCATTTCAAAACCGTCTTTCATTAGACGTTTCCTAAAAGTGCTATATGCCTTCCTTTCCGCTTTTGTATTTGTTGGTAGGTCGAAAAATGTAAATATCCACATTATTCTGTAAGCACTTAGTCGCATAATTCTGGTAAATTCAATTTTTTGGTTTTTCCTGCAAAGTAATCAACAAGTGAGGAGACTGTAATTTGAACTCCAATGCTTAAAGGATGAGTTTTTTTATTAATTCTAACATCAAGAAAAGCGGATTCCAAAAGCATTTTTTTGACTTCTTTGTTTAAGATTTCATTATATGGATTTTTAATATAGTACTGAAATACTAATTTATCAATAATAGGGCGATATGGTTCCATTATGTCATCGGCAAGGCAGAAAGCATTGAGTTTGTTTTTATGAAAGATTCCGATTGAAGGATGCAAACCGGAAATTACAACAGCTCTTGCAACGATAGCCCTAATAATAGCATAGCCATAATTGAGTAAATTATTAGGATAGTCGCCATCAGGGTCTCTTCTGAAATTTGTATCTTCGAATAGTGTTTTCCAATAATATTGCGATGCTATAGCTTCTTGATTTGAAACATCACCACTTCTAATTTTATCAATTTTCGTTAGTAATGTTTTATATTCTTTAGAATAATACTTAAGCACAAAAGCTTGATTTTTTATTTTTGACATTATAAGTTGATTCCATAAGTTCTTTTTTTGTGGAAGACTTGCTTTTATCTGGTTATGTAATCTTTCTGTCTGTAAATAGTTGGCCTCTATTGGAAGAGCAAGCATCAAAGGGTGGTGGTTATTTCCACAGGTAAGAATTGCACCACCATTTTGACCAATTTTATTTATTGCGTTGGTTGATATTGTAATTTGGTAATTATCGAGTATCAGAAATCCGAGGTCTTCAGCAGGTATTCTTTCGCTTCTTTCTGCATTCTTATAATTAATCCAAATCTGCTCGTTTTCGGTAGAAATGTAGCTTGGGGTTTCTATATATATAATTCGTTTAATCATTGGCAATTGACAAAAAACCTAATGTGGTAATTTTGAGTTTAGTGGCTTCTAATGATGGTGCAGATTTTCTAAGGATTCCTGGTTCAACCTTTTTACCTTCTTTATCTATAGATTCTAAAACAGCAATGTTATGTTGTCTTAAAATAATTCTACCATATTGATCGAATTTTTGAACTCTATATATTTTATCAAACATTACTTTGTAATAGTTTTTATTATTTAGATCAAAATTTTCTGGGAATTCACCTAAGTATACTAATTCGTTTTTAATAAGTGAATACATAAATTCCTCGTTTGTACCGAGCTCTTTATCAATTACAGGGAGGCCTTTGCGTTTTCTCTGGACAGCGTCTAACAGTGTTACAACTTTTCCATTTTGCTTGCCTATAGTAATATCTTTGTAGATAATGATATGATGATTTGAGCCAGTCTCAACCCAGATGTTATAATCTCTAATCTTTCTCATTGTGTAAGAAGGGACAGCGATTCTTACAGATTTAGTTCTATATGAATTACCATTTTTAGCATGTATTACTAAAGGTTCATTGAAAAAATCAACTGGTAGTGTAAATTTAGAATCTGGGTCAATTCCGAATTTAAGAAGTCTTTGGAAAATAGCCTCTTTTATATCTTCTTCAACAATAGATTTTATTTGGGAGTGAGTAAGATTAGAATCAAGAGGTTTACGAACATGAAACAATTTTTGCCCTTTTTCATCGGTTCTTTCTTGTCCATAATGATTTTTTCGAAGACCGAAATAAGTTTCATCATGAAGTTTCCCTCTTGCTCTTCTATTTACTTTGTGGGAAACGATTATGCAATCAACTTTTTCTTGAACATCTTTCCTAAAGTTTTCCCAAGGCAAAGGGAATTGATTAGGGTTGTATTGTTCAAAATCTTCCAAATAATAATCTCCCGTAATATGAGAATATGTGGATAAACGCTGAAGAGTAGAACGATTAGTTAATGCTATAACAACAGCATCAATGGCGTGATGACGATGGTCTTCACGGTTCTTAAAATCTTCTCCAGCTGGTGCAAGGATTGTATTCAACCCCCAATATTTTCTTAGATATGCTGTTGTTGAGCCAGTTGAAACATTGACTTCATCACAAATATGTTTTAAATACTTGAGAGCTTCTTTTGAAATGTATCTTGTATCATTGAGTTGTCTCTCAATGAAATCTTTGTGTTCCTCATCTTTGCCTTGGATATAGTCTTTAAATTGTTTAGTATTCATCTGAAATTTTTTTGCTTTTGATGTTGGGAAAGTTTTCACTCTATCTAAAATAGCATGGTATTTAGCTTTATCTTGTGCATAAGCTTCCCAAGGAATCTTGTTGGCTTTAAAAGCATTTTCGTAACGGAAGCATACTACTTTATTATTCATAGAATCGTCAAGAGTTTTGCTGTATGGAAGGATGTGGTCGATATCGGTTTCAGCAGAAAATAATTGATTTATCCCAATATTTTGACCAGAGTAGATGCATAAATGTTTCTGTTGTTTCCAAAGCCGATATTTGGTGATATATCGGTCACGAGGAAAATCTTGAGCATAATATTCAGAATCGCTAAAATAGTTTTTAATTTCTTTAATAGCTTCTTCTCTTTCAGCTCTATTTTTTAGATTTTGTTCTTTTATTTTTTGTCTTTCTTTTCTGGATTTTTTTAAATCTCTTGCTAATTCAACCCTAATTATATCAGGTTTCCCGTATCGAGTTATGAGTTCGTTAACAAGTTTGCGTAATTCATTAAGAGAGGTGGTAACTATTGGATTACGAATGAAAGCTGGAGGAGGAAGATAATCAAGTTTTTCGACTTCTTCGTCCCACAAAGAATGGTGATAACCAGCTTTGCAAGCTGCATCATCATATTTGTAACCCATTCTTAGATAGGGAAGCATTTTTCTCATAGCTCTTATACTAAGAGAAGCATAGCCTGGTTCAAGACCGATATTTGCTAATTTATTTGCTGTTTCGTCGTCTAAATCAAATTTTCTTTTTAGATTATTAATTCTAATGTCTGTTCTCTTTTCAGTAAAAATAATTCTCCAAATGGCTTGCAAGAGCTCTTCAATAGTAATTTCATCTTTGAGGAAATCTTTTTTTAATTCTTCGTTGATTTTTATTTTTTCTTGGAGTGAAGTTTCGGTAATTTGTTTAAAATTGTAGTTAAAAATTGATTTATTTTTAAGGATTCCAAAAATGGCTGAGTATGTTTTAATTCCATCAATTTTTCCTTGATGATCATAATTAGTAACATAGTGAGAGTTTTTATCTAGTTTTAATAAAGCAACTATTTGTTTATTTGCATTTTTTCCGAGTTCAATGCCTTTAGAAATTAGGAGCTTATTGATAAGTTTGCTTCTTTCTAATTCAGACAATTCTTTTTCATTATCTAAAATTCTATTACCTCCACTAATAGTAAGATTGTTAATTACTTGGTACATCCTAAAGAGTTGAGCGATAGGATGAGATTTAGGTGCTCGTCTATGAAGTTTTTCGAATTTGCAATAGCCAATTAAAGATTTTTGCATTTTAAGAGGTCTTTGCCAGAAGGCAGCTTTTTTTATTTTTTCTTTAAGTTCATCATTTAAGATATCAGGATAATATTCTTTTTGTTTATTCCAAATTTGTTCGAATTCATCAATAAACATTTGTCGTTCAGTATATCTACATCTTATTCTTACTTCGTCAGTATTTACAGAAGCAAAATACTCTCCGACAGTTCTGAAATTACCACCATACGTTATTAATTGTTTTCTTAAGTCATTTATACCTGCTATTACCACTTCCCCCTTTTCTTTTAATCCATCGAATATTTTCCCTTTTTCTTTTATTGCTTCTTCTCCGGCATCAGCGCAACTTATGTCAAAATATCCCCTTCTTTTTGCAAGATGATAAATTGCTCTTGCAAGTTCGTCAAAAGTAATTTTTTTATCAAGGGCTTTTTTTCTTATTTCGTAAGGATCAAGAGAATTATAATCGTGTACTTTTAAATTTGATATGTTATATTCTTTAAATATATAACGAAGTTTTCTAAGTCTTCTTTTCCTCCTCCAGAATCTTCTCCTTGCTGATCTTGCTGATCTTCGGTCAGCCATTTTGGATTTTTCTTTTGCTGTATCGAAGTCGCTAACACCTGCTGGAAAAACATGAGACCCCATATCAATTATTGTGTTATTATCATTGTTAAGCAAAGCCCAACCTAAGGAATTTGCTCCTATGTCTAACCCTAAAATTTTTGTCATTTTTTATTCCTTGATATTGGAAATTTTTTGCAAATTAAAAAAAAAGTATTATTTTTGCAAAAAATAAATAGTTCTTTTTCTGTAATCTTATCAAAATAAGTGCTATAAGCATTAAAATTGCTTAAAGGCACGCAGAGAAATCATCTACCCGGTCGAGTGCCGGGTTTTTTATTTTATATGTGATCTTGTGTATTATTTTTGGTATATTATTTGTTGTTAAATATCTTACAATTTAATACGTTATTAATGATAGCTGAATTAAGGAAAAAGTTGGAGCAAGCTAAATGAAAAATAGACTAGAAAGAGTAGTGATAGCGACTTTTTTCTTAATTATTGTTTTTGGTCTGCCTCTTCTGGCAAAATCTCCAAATGGTAATAAGTTACAAATGAGATACAAGCAAAACAAAGCTGGGCTTTTTATAGAAGCTGCTGAGTATGAATGGCTACGTATGCGTGATCCACAAACAAATGAGGTTCCTAATGATATAAGGCAGAGAGAGCTTAGGTTTGCTTCGGAATTGCCAACCAAAGAAGATGCCATAAATAAAAGGGAAAATAAGTTTAATAAAGCAGATATAGTAACACAAAATTGGAATTCTGAAGGTCCAACGAATGTGGTTGGGAGGATTTTAGCAGTAGAAATCGATTTTGAAAGCGACAGTATAATTTTAGCAGGGAGCGCTTCTGGAGGTCTATGGAAAACTACTAATTTGGGAGCGACTTGGGATAAAAAAAGTTCTTTAAATGCTTGTCAAAGCGTAACTTGCATAGCTCAAAATATTGCTTATAATAAAAGGAATATCTGGTATTATGGTACTGGCGAATTGCTAAGTACAACAAGCAGTAGGATTAGTATAGAACCAAGAACATTTAGTTTAGGAGATGGTATTTATAGGTCAATAGATTCTGGTGAGACCTGGGAGCAAATACCAACAACGATAGTTAATGATAAAAATGGACTTTCTGAGTTTTTTCAAGGTGTGTGGAGTATTGTAGTAGATACAACAAATGCAGAAAGTGAAACTATACTTGCAGCTTGTTATGGTGGAATAATGAGAACAAGCAATGGCGGAGAGAGTTGGGAGATGGTGCTTGGTGATTCAATAAATAAGCCTTTTTCAACTTATGTTATACGTACTTGTAAAAATGAGTATTATGCAGCGATAAGCTCTTGGACAATAAATGGCTTACGTCCATTGCAAACTGGGATATTTCGTTCGACTAATGGTATTGATTGGGCAAATATTACACCACCAAAGTTTCCTGATACGACAAGAATTATCAAACTTGCTGTTTCACCTTTGAATAATAAAGTAATTTACGTTGTTACAGAAGCTCCAATAAAGTGGAAAGACCCGATGTATGCATATACTGCTTCTAAGCATACATTTTGGAGATACTCATACAATGAGTTGACTGGCAAAGGGACATGGTTAGAGAGAAGTAAGAATCTACCAGGTGGCGGTATTGGAGATCTAAAATCAGCAATAAAGGATAGCTTGCACGGGGCTTTTTGTTCAGGAGGCGGATATGCTTTGGCTTTGGCTGTACATCCGTTCGAGGAAAATACTGTATTTCTTGGAGGAATTAATCTTTATCGGAATTATTCAGGTTTTTCCGATTCGAACTATACTAATTGGATGGGAGGATATCCTTATGATGATTCACATAGTAATTTACACCCAGATATCCATTGTATTAAGTTTTTGAAAAGTAATATAAATACTATGCTCGTAGCAACTGATGGTGGAATTTATTTACTTCAAAACTGTCTTTTACCATTACATAATTGGGAGTTCATTTCTTATGGTTTGTTGTCTACTCAGTTTTATTGGGTTGGAATTGACAACCAAGGTAATGGTGATAGATATATTGCTGGAGGTATTCAGGGGAACGGGGTCTATTGTTTGAATAAGGGAAAATTCTCAAACGAATGGGATTTTGTTGCTGGTGGTGATGGTATGACAACAATTGTAGCAAACAATAAGGAATATATTTTGAGCTCTTTTTGTTACGGCGATATAATTTCTTATAGAATGGTTAATAATTTACCAGATAGCGTTTATCATATAACTCCATCATTTTTAACAGAAGATAAGTTTGCTTTTTTTACAAATTTCGCATTGGATTTGAATGATAATAAAACTTTATATCTTGCTGCAAAGAATAGTATATGGCGAAATAATGATATAAAATCTCTTGCTTATGATTCTACACTTGTTGAAAATGGTTGGGTAGAAATGACGAATGCACGACTTCCTGCCGAAGAGTACATAACAGCTATTAGCATTTCAAAAAATCCACCAAATAGATTATATTTTGGTACAGTTAAAGGTAGGGTCTTTAGAGTTGATAATGCAAATGTAGGTAATCCAAATGTATTCGAAATTACAGGTAATCAATTTCCAGCAAATGGATTTATTTCATGTATTGATGTGGATACGAAAGATGCAAATAAGATATTTGTTGTATTTTCGAATTATAATATAAAGAGTATATTTTATAGTTCTAATGGAGGTAGCACGTGGTCTCATCAGGGGGGTAATCTGGAGGAAAATCCAGATGGCAGTGGAAGCGGACCCTCAATTCGTTGGATTAGATCCCTTAAAGCCTCTGATGGGATGATTTATTTTGCTGGGACAAGTGTTGGATTGTTTTCGACTGTTAGCTTGGAAGGTGATAACACATTGTGGGTTAGAGAAGGAAGCAATTCTATAGGTTATGCTATTGTTGATATGATTATAGCAAGAGAAACGGACGGGTATGTTGTAATAGCAACACAAGGTAGCGGTGTATTTTCAACTAATGTTAAAAGCGTTGTAAGTGTTAAAGATATTATCTCTTTAGATGAAAAAATAATTACCAAGATCTTTCCTAATCCTGCTGATGATTATTCTATTATTAATATTTTATTGAATAGACCACAAAAAATCTCAATTTTTTTATATGATAATATTGGGCAAGAAGTTGCTAATTTTTATGAAGGATATGTTTTTGAATTAGAGAAAAATTTAGTTTTTAATACAAAACATTTGCCTTCAGGCCAATATTTTTTAATTATAAAAAATGAATATGATATTACGAAAATATTAATCAATATAATACATTGATTTTAAGATAGTTATGTTTTAACAAATAATTTGTAATAATTTTTTTCTCATCAATCACTTTTAGAATATATTTACATTTAGTATAATATTTCTTTTGGACTATTATTTAGTTTTATATTTATAATATTTTAAGATGGTAATGGATATATACTAAGAGTATAGTAAGTATTTTCAATATTTTCGTCAATTGGTTTAATGTTTATTGATAGTTAAAAAAAGAAGAAGGAGCTTAGCTCATAAGAATGACAAGCTCCTTCCAACATTTTATTTCTAATTATGATAGATAATTAACAAGAAACAACTATTTATTGGTTGCATCTTTGGTTTTCTTCTCGACAGAGATTTTATCAACTTCTTTATCTTCAATTATTTCTGAATCGTAACCGAGTATATCCAAAGCATAAACAATCATATCAGTATTAATTTCACTTGGATCATACTTTACTGTAAGCTCTTTTTTTTCATTGTTGAACTGAGCATCTGAAACCCCTTTAAGTAAATTAGCAATGGTTTCGATTTTATGTTTGCTATCTTTTGAGACATAATAAGTCTTTATTTTTACTTGTTTTTGGGGCTGTTCATTTGCAGATGCATAAAAAGCAAATGATATTATACCGATTATTATAACGGCAAACATTCGAAGATAATTTGAATTTTTCATTTTACACCTTTCTAAAAAAATTAATAAATGAATTATAATTAATATATTTTTCAAAATATCGGGGCATAAGCCCCGAAAAGACAACAGTCAGGGGGAGAGACTAACTGTAGGTTTCGCTAAATGCTTTTAATTTTTCAAAGTACGATATTTAATTTGTCATTTAAAGCTAAATACTAATTAATTATATTAAAGTTTCGTTAATTTCGTGCTAATTAGAAATTAATCGATGAAATAATCAAAATATTCGGTTATCATACAGAAAAATCTGATAAAATAATATCATTTATGTGACGTTTTAAGAATATATATAATTAACAATATTAATAATCAGTTAAAGGAAAATTATATGAAATGCAATGTAGGTAAAGTAGATAGAGCTATTAGAATAATTATTGGTTTAGCAATAATCGTTTTAGGAATAGTGTTCCAATCATGGCTTGGTTTAATAGGAATAATTCCATTACTTACAGGATTAATCAGATGGTGTCCACTTTATATCCCGTTCAAAATAAGTACTGATAAGAAAAAAGTAGAATAGATGAAATGCCCTCGCAGTGAGGGCATTTTTATTTTAAATAAAGACATATTTTCCTTAATTTTGGAAATGACAATTGTGTTTATTTTATGAAATCTATTTGGGAAATACCATTTATTGTAATAGATGTTGAGACTACAGGGTCTGATGCAGTAAGAAATAGGGTAACTGAAATAGCTTGTGTAACGGTAAAAGGTCATAAGATAATTTCAGAATATCATTCGCTTGTTAATCCCCATCAATTTATACCTTATTTTATTACCAATATGACTGGTATTACTAACGAAATGGTATATACAGCGCCAGAACCAGAGATTGTTTTCCCGAAGGTAGCATCAATACTTTCTCAAGAGGATGCAGTTTTTGTAGCTCATAATGCATCGTTTGATTGGTCATTTGTGATGCATTCAATAGCAAGAGCTGAATTAGAACCAGTCTTTGTTCCTCGTCTTTGTACTTTAAAGCTTGCTCGAAGAATTTTTCCAGAGCAGAAGAAAAAAAATGTAGGCTCTCTCTCAGAATTCCTCGAGATTCCTATTTATAATAGACATAGAGCATTAGGCGATGCCGAAGCGACAGCACATATTTTAATAGAGCTTTTAGAGCGTGCCGAATCGGAATTTGGAATTGAGACAAAAGAGGATTTGCTAAGATTTCAAAATATGCAATTAAGGCATTTCAAACCGCCTTGTAAAACATATAAGATAGTGGAACCAATTTTAAAACAGGTTCCAGAAGAATCGGGAGTATATTTCTTCCTTGATGTTAAAGGCAATATACTTTATATAGGTAAAGCAAAGTCTTTGAAAGAGAGAGTAAATTCTTATTTTAACAATTCCAAAATAACATCAAAGAAGATAAGTGAGATGCTTAAAAGAGTACGCAACATAAAATGGGAATGCACAGGAACCGAGCTTTCTGCTTTGATATTAGAATCTAAGCTAATAAAGAAATATAAACCTCAATATAATTCTATGAGCAAGAGTTATCGTGAGTTTCCTTTTATTAAGCTAACAGTTAATGAGGATTTTCCACGAGTTGAGAAAACATGGATTATTGAAGCTGATAATTCCGAATATTATGGACCTTTTAATAGTCCATTTTTTGTTGATAACATTATAGAAACAATAGAGAGACAATATAAAATAAGAAAATGTGATAATGATATTAATCCTAATAAAAAACAGAAACCTTGCTTTTACTTTCACATTCATAAATGTGCATCACCATGCTCACAAAGCATCTCGAAGGAGGATTATCTTTTAGAAATAGAGAAAATAAGGTATTTTCTGAATGGTTTTTCCGACGGTATAATTCATCAACTTGAAAGAAAGATGATTGCACTATCGGAAGAACAAGATTTCGAAAAAGCAGCAAAATTAAGAAATCAAATTTTCGATTTGAGGAGGATTCTTTATAAAAACAATAATATACCCACTTCAATAGATAAGAGTAATTTAATAATCATTTTACCTGCATCTCATAGAGAAAAACTCGCAGAAATATTTTTTATTAAATCTGGCAAACTTGTATTTCAAGAGATAATAGGAAGAAAAGCTCCCTTAGAAAAAATATATTTAAATATTCACAAAATATTCTTTAATAATTCAAGCCAAACATTAAATTATAATTTAGAAGATATTGATGAGATAAAAATCATTTCTCATTGGCTTTACAAGAAACAAAAAGATGGTTTATGTATTTACCCTGATTATAAAGCTGAAGATGAGGTTATATCAGATTTTAGTCTTTTACTCAGGAATTTGTCTACAGAGCATGAGGATAATACTTATGAATACGAAAGTTAAGTTGAAGCGAATGAATTAATTACTTGTATTTAAAGTAATTAAGAATATTCCAAAGACTCCTTAATAAAAATCTAATTAAATTAATTTTATTAAATAAGCTGATCATTTTAAAATATGTAGAATAATTTATTTTTAAAATTTAAAATATTGGAGGGTTATATGAAAATCTTTTTGACATTTTTGTTAGTTCTTATTGTTTCTACAAATGATATGTTTTCATGCACGGACGTAAGACTTAATAATTCGGGTGAGTATCAAATAACTGGTAGGACAATGGATTTTGCAATGGAGCTTGGCACAAGTGTAGTGATTGTTCCGAGAGGAATTAACTTTATATCTTATTCAGATAAACAAGAGCGAGGTATATCATGGACAAACAAATACGCTTTTGTAGGTACGAATGCGTTGGGGCAATTACATTTTACTGATGGATTGAATGAATGTGGCTTATCTTGTGCGACTCTTTGGCTAACTGACTCGAAGTTTTCAGATATTGATGTAAAAGGTGAAAACTTTATAGCAATAATTGATATTGTATCTTGGGCTCTGGGAAATTTTCAGAATGTTGATGAAGTGCAAATTGCTTTGAGACAGATTCCAGTAATAGCTTATTTTAATGAAAGCACAAAAATGGATTTTCCTTTGCATTTATCTGTACATGATAAAAATGGTAATGATTTAGTAGTAGAATGGTTAGAAGGGAAAGCTGTTTTTTATAATAATCAAGCAAAAGTACTAACAAATCATCCGATTTTTAGTTGGCATCTTTTAAATCTCGAAAATTATTCAAATCTGACGAATAAAAATGTAAAAGATGCAACTTTTAAAACACTACCGAACGGAACAGGTATGAGGGGATTGCCTGCAGATGCTATGCCTTCTTCAAGATTTATCAGAGCTTATTTTAAAAATAAATACTCACCGACACCAAAAAATACTAAAGAAGCTATTGGGTTAATGGCAAATATTATGAATAATGTTCTAGTAAATAAAGGTGAAGTAGATGAAGGTGATTATACTCAATGGATTGTGATACGCGATCATAAAGAATTAGTCTATTACTTTAGGGATTATGATAATACTTCTTTAAGAGCAGTCGATTTGAAATCATTTGATTTTAACAAATATAAAATTGTGAAATATATTCCTATTACTGAAGGTAAATGGTATCAAAATCTTGATAATGAGCTAAGAGAAATAAAATAAATATATTCGGCTCTTTATATTTTTATAAAAAAGCTAATTCTTTTTCTTTTTATTATTAACTCCAATACATACTTTGATTATGGTAATGTAATCTGATTCATTTGTTTCTGATATATTTTATTGGGGGAAAGAGCATTAATTCTCAAATAATATAATTACTTAATCGTAATCATTTGAGGTAAAATAAACCTCTAAAAATGCTTAAACCTGCAGAAAAACGCCATGTTCGCCATTCAGTAGAATTTGTAATATTCATAATTGGAATACCTAAGCTTAGATATGCTGTAGCATACATGGTTAAAGCAAAGGTAAAATCGTAACCTATGTTTATTTTTGGAATTATTAAGATGGAGTTGAGTTCAGAGATTTTACCCTCGGAGATTATTCTTTCACGCCAGGGCCAGTTCTTCGGTTCTAAAACGGATTCGTAGTATTTGCTATCGTTTTGCATTAAGAAAGAGACTTGAGCAGAAGCGCCAACGTGAAAGTGGGTCAATGAAATTCTGTATTTCACGCCTGGTTCAAAATTCAAGTAAGCTAATTTTGTTTCGTAGCGATATTCTGAAATAAAAAAGCCATTTGGGCGAGGTAATGGTTCGCTTTGAATTGAAAAATTTGCTGTAGTAGGATTATATGATATTATAAAGTTGAAAGCTACAATTCCAGAATACCAATATTCGCCAGATATACCATATGAAGTTCCTATACCAGATCCTTGATTGAAGTTGCAACATAAGTTTTGCTTTTCAGTAAAATCAATGTTCCCGTTGTGAAGAAGATAGCTAAAGCTCGCATTTAAGCCTGAAAAAAAATTAGGGCTTGTAGAAGGTAGCCGTGCAGAATATTGCCAATCGAAGCCTTGAGAAAACGAACAGAATACAATTGTAAAGAAAATTAATATTTTCGACAATGGTTTCATTATTTGCAGATGTTTATTAATTTTGTTTCGACAAAAACCCCTGAATTAAAGCGGCATAGATATACACCATTCGGTATATTTTCGCAGTTATATGAGTATTTATAGGAGCCAGCAGGAAGAAAAGTTTCTATAATTTGTGCTACTTTTTCGCCATAGTAATTATAAATGCTAATTTCTACTTTATCTTGAAAAGGAATCTCATAATTGAATTCGATAATAGAGTTTTTAGTATTAGGAGGTATAATCTCACATCTATATAAAACAATATTAATAGGGACGGTTTTCATTTCTAATCCACAAATAGAATCGAGAGAAAAGACACCGTTTGAAATGTTAGATGTCAGAACTTTAGAGCAAATATAGTCTCCAAATTGTGGATTAGTAAAATTTATAGGTGTTGAAATTTTATCGCCTAACAAGGTTTTGAATTTAAGAAGGATAAGAGTATCGCTTTCGCCAAAGAAGCTATTCTGTGGCATTTTTATCGAGATTGTCAACACTCCCTCTTGTGGTATCTCTATGATTTTCGAGGATTGCTTTCTTTCGGAAGCAGTGCCAATAATTTCTTCAGATTCGAAGCGTAATAAATTAGGATTATAAGTCAAAGTGTCTTCAAATGATTTTGCCAGTTGGCTTATACGTAATTTTTCGACAATGATAGGTATATTTATAAGTCTACCGGGTTTCGCTTTTATGTCTTTAGGAATAATCAATTTTGTAGAAGCAGGTTTAACGCCAATAGCTCTTAATTTTATTCTTACTGAATCTTTCGGTGGAGTAGAATTTGTTACGAAAATGGCAGTAGTATTGAATTCTTCGTCAATAGGTTGACCTTCAGTCGAGAATCTTATATTTACAAAAATTTCTGAGTTTGGTGGAACATTACTAACTCCAACATTAACTCTGAATGGAGTAGGAGGAGGAGGGTCAAGAAGGATATTGTAAATCTGAAGAGTAGTGTTTCCATTATTAGCTAAATAAATAATAGTATCGCGCGTAGTAGGACAGTCTTTGTGGATAACGACATTGCCAAAGTTAATAGAATCAATTTTAATATTTATTTCAGGTTCAATAGCTTTTGCTGTAATAAAAAAAGTTTTTGAGATAGCGCTTTCAGGAAATCCTTGAATTTTTCTTGATTCGATGTCGCTTTTAATAATATATCGAGCTATGTAATTGCCTCTTTTATCTGGACTAAATTCAATTTCGAAGTTGTCAGTTTCATTAGGAAAGAGATGTGAATTATCTGGCATAAATTTTCTTAACACTGAGAAAGCAGTTGGGGTCTCTTCGTTGTTAGCATTTACTAATTTTTGTTGGGCTACTCCAAATGGGATGTTACCAATATTTTTCAAAGGTATTCGAACTTTTTTATTATTTTTTACCCAAACTTCACCAATATCTATTGTATCGCCTTTAAGCTTGAAATCACCAATCAAAGAAGATGTATCAACAATAATTTTTTGGATTACACCAAAGCCATAAATTGTTACAGAGCATGTATCGAATAAATTTGGATTGTTAGGATTTGGATTAAAAAAAAGCTGAAGAATAGCTGTGTCCCCTCCGAAATTATCAGGTTGATAGCTAATGCCCCAGTTATATTGTGAAAACTTCCCAATAAAATCAATAGGTGGATAAGTAAGAATATTGAATTCATTAAGTAAAGAGTCAGCACTTAGAATTTTCAATTTTTGACTATTTACTTTTAGATTGAATAGGGAAGAATTTTGTACAGTCCAGAACTTTCTTATAATTTGTGAGGGATGGATATATACAGAATCAAATGAAATTTGTTTCTGAAAACCATCGATGTTATGATTTGTTTTACGAGAAATAAGGTAAAATTGTCTAAAGGCAACTAATTCTTTTTGAATTGGTTTGTCAACAGTATCAACGTATAGACCGATTTTCATTATAGCTTCTTTTTGCCCAATGGGGTATTGAACAAGATTAGGATTAGCTCGATAATATATGTTTAATAATCTTTGGTTACTGGGGGGGATGTTAAATGGAGTGGCTTCTAATTTATCAAACTCTTGAAATTCGAAAGGATGTCCCGGTGCTTCGCCCATAAGATAAGTTGGATCGAGACTTCCAATTGTAAGAGTGTTAGTTCCGTAATTATCGAGGACAAAGCTTTGTTTCAGTGAGTCTCCAACAAGACACATACCAAAATCAATAGTATCAGCATTAGGTTTTTCGGAGTTAAAAATACGAGCAGCAGACTGTGTGTATAACGTATATGTTGTAAATGCTAAAATTAACAAAATATATAAAGTAAATAAATGCTTCATTAAGTTTTAATAAATTTTAAATCAAAATAAAATATAATTTACAATTTTTTTTTATTATATTAAAGATTTTAAGAAAATATTTATATTTAGAAATTATATTGACACTATTATAAAAAAGAAAACGTCATAAAATAAAATTTTTTTAATAAAGTTGGGAGTAGATTTATGAAAAGGTCATTAGCTTTATTTGTTTTATTTTTAATTTCTAATTTTTTGATAATTGCACAACCAAAAATACAAATTGTAGGAGGAGATACTTATGAATGGAAAAGAGCGACTCCTAAGGATAACCCTCTTACAGGAAAAATAACAATAAAAAATGTGGGGAACCAGCTTCTCATTATTAATAATATTATACCTAGTTGTGGTTGTACTTCAACCTCAGATTATAAGAAAGAGTTACAACCGGGTGAATCAACTACATTTGAGGTTACATTAAGAATTGGGGGATATTCTGGTGAAGTTACAAAATCAGTAAGGATAATTTCTAACGACCAAGATACTCCAACAAAGTATCTGACATTAAAAGCTAATATTGTCCAGCCTGTTGATGTTTTACCTAACAGGTATTTTAGTTTTACAGATATGAGGGTAGGTAACGAATCTCAATTCAATTTAAAAATAAAAAATAATAGCGATAAGGAAGTAACTTTATCTGATTTTCAAACAACTCCTGATTTTTTACATATTAATCTAAAAGGCAAAAAAGTAATAAAACCTGGTAAAGATATAGAGTTGATTGTCAAAGCTAAACCAGACAAAGTTGGAAGATTTAACTGCAGTATAAAATTCACAACAAATAATCCTGATGCTCCTACAATTGAGATTTTTGGATCTGGAGACGTAAAAGAATCGGCATTATATAATCCTAAATAAAATCTATTAATACATAATATTATTAAATTAAAAATTTTATTTAAGTCTTAATCCTGATATTTTTATAACTCCTCTATGGTAACCATCGGGGAATAGTTTCTCAAGGTCTTCAATTTCAAGAAAGAATTTTTCGCACAGCTCATAGACAGTAGGAATCTTTTTGTTTTCTTGATAAGAACTTCTCATAAATCTTATAATTTCCCAGTGCATTTGCTCAAGATTATTTGGTATTTTCAGTTCGATAGCTTTACCAATAGCAAAAGCAGGATCCCAATCTTCAAATCTAATAAGAAAACCCAAAGAATCTACAAGATAATGTTTTTCTTTTGATTTATCGGGCAATTCTTTCTTTTGATTATCCCAGTAATAATACCTTAAATAATTTTCTTTATAGCTTATGCCAGCAATCTTGCAAGCTCCTCTTTGGTATCCAGTAGGGAAAAGCTTTCTTAAATCTGCAAGTTTCAAATTGTTCTTTCTACAAGTAGTGTAAATTGTAGGGCATTCTTTAGTTTCAATAAAAGATGAACGGATGTATCTGATAATTTTCCAATGTTCTTCGGTTAAATTATCTACCATACCTATGCTTATAGCAATACCTTCAGCGTAATTTTCGTCCCAATCTTCGAAATTGATTAAATAGCCAAGCTCATCAACTTTATAGCTTTGGTTTTTGTAAGTAAAGATTTTTTCATTTTCTACATCCATTTTTTTCCCTTTATAAGTTAATTGAACATATATAGCAAATTTTAAATAATTTTTTCAAATATAAACAAAATTTACTTAAATTAATAAAATTTAAATAAAATCATTATTTTATTAACGTAATAAAATTGTAAAATTAATTATTTTTGAATTTTATTATTTATTAATGGTTAATTTATGATTTATTTAAATAATACTGCTACGAGCTTTCCAAAACCGAAAGAGGTGATAGATGCAGTTAATCTATCGTTGAGTACAACTCCTGTACATTCTTCAAGGGCGGGATTTGAGCGTGAAATGGAAGAGATTGATTATGCCTGCCGATGTAAATTATCTAAGCTTTTTAATGTAAAAGATCCTTACAGAATTGTATTTTCTTCGGGAAGTACTGAATCGTTGAATCTTGCAATTAATGGATTAAATCTTGAAAATTGCAATGTGGTTTCAACTAAAATAGAACACAATTCTGTTATAAGGCCTTTAAAAACTTTAGAGGAAATTGGCAAAATAACTGTAACATTTGTTGATTGTGATAATACTGGATATGTGGAGCCTGAAGCAATAGCATCAGCAATCAGAGAAGATACAAAAGCAATTGTAATTAATCATTCTTCAAATGTTACAGGTTCTGTCCTTGACATAAAAGTTATAGCAGAGATAGCACATAGCAATGGATGCTATATTGTAGTTGATGCTTCACAATCAGCAGGAACTCTACCAATAGATATAGAGGGTTGGGATATAGACTTATTGGCTTTTACAGGGCATAAGTCACTATTTGGTATGCCTGGAACAGGTGGATTATACATAAAAGAAGGTATAGATTTAAAACCGCTGAAAGTTGGTGGAACAGGAATTTTAAGTGAAGTTTTAACACAACCAACAATTATGCCTTTGTATTATGAAGCTGGTACACAGAACTCACCAGGGATAGCATCACTAAATGCTGGTGTGGAATTTGTTTTGAATCAAGGTATAGATAAAATTCGTAACCATAAAGCAGAAATCGTAACAAAAATGATAAAAGAATTTAAGTCTCATCCTAAAATCAAGATATATACGAGTTTTGAACATAATAGCTTGGCAAACTTTTGCTTTAATGTTATTGGAATGGTTCCCGAAGAAGTAGGGTTTATGATGGAAAATTCTTATGGTATTATCATTCGTTCCGGCTTGCATTGTGCTCCGCTTATTTTAGATGCTCTTGGAGTTCATCCTTGGGGAACTGTTCGAGTAAGTCCCTCATATTTTACCACTGATGAAGAAGTTGATTACTTTATAAAATCTCTCTATGAAATATGTGATTTTGTTAAATAAATTGAGGATTTATCTAATAAGAAGGCTATAATTAATGAATAATCTACAAAATGAATTAAGTCCATATTTATTACAACATAAGAATAATCCTGTTAATTGGTATCCTTGGTGTGAAGAGGCATTTGAACTTGCCAAGAAGTTGAACAAACCTATATTTCTCTCTATTGGTTATTCAACTTGTCATTGGTGCCACGTGATGGAAAAGGAAACTTTTGAGGATAAAGAAGCTGCAGATATTCTGAATGAGGTATTTGTTTGTATTAAAGTAGATAGAGAAGAACGACCGGATATTGATGCTGTATATATGAAAGTATGCCAAATGCTAACGGGGAGTGGTGGATGGCCATTGACTATAATGATGACTGCTAATAAAGAACCTTTTTTTGCAGGGACTTATTTTCCAAAGCATAGCAATTACGGAAGAATTGGTATAATAGAGTTAGCTGAAAAAGTCAGAAGTTTGTGGATAGAAAATTATGAAGATATTGAAAAAATTAGTAAAGAATTAATATCAAAACTTAGTAACTATAATGAAAAGAAATTTTTTTCGAGTATTAACACTAATATTTTCGAGTTAGCATTTGAAGAATTAAAGTTGAGCTATGATAGTCGTTTTGGAGGATTTGGAAAAGCTCCAAAGTTTCCAATGCCTAATAATATATCTTTTTTAATGAGGTATTATCAAAAAACTAAAGATGCAACTGCTCTTAAAATGTGCGAGAACACACTTGAAAAAATGAATAATGGGGGTATATATGACCATATAGGATATGGTTTCCATCGGTACTCTACTGATGAGCAATGGCTTGTACCTCATTTTGAAAAAATGCTTTATGACCAAGCTCTTTTGATAATGTCTTATACTGAAGCTTATCAGTTAACAAAGAAGGGTTCATATAAAAAAGTAGCTGAGGAAATTATTGAATATGAACTCAGAGATATGATAAGTATTGAAGGCTGTTTCTATTCAGCTGAAGATGCCGATAGTGAAGGAGTAGAAGGGAAATATTATGTTTGGTCTTATGATGAAATATTACATTCTTTAGATAATCCTCAGATATTTATTGATGCTTTTGGAATTTTACCTGATGGAAATTATGTTGAAGGGAATGGTATTGCAAAATCTGGTAAAAATATTATATATAGATTAAAGTCTAATGCTGAACTTGCTGAGCAATATCAAATCTCAGAAGAAAATGTAGAAGAATATATAAATAGTTCTTTAAGGAGTCTTTTTGAGATTAGAAAAAATAGAGTACCTCCATTTAAGGACGATAAAATACTTACTGACTGGAATGGATTGATGATATGTGCATTAGCAAAAGCTGGAACGGTTTTTCAAAATCAAAAATACATTGATGCTGCCATCAAAGCAGAATTATTTATTGAAAAGAATTTGAAATCGAAGGATGGAATGGTTCTTCATCGTTATCGAGAAGGAAAAAGCTCGTTAGATGCTGTTCTCGACGATTATGCATATTTAGCATGGGCAGAAATCGAGCTTTATGAAGCTACATTCGATTATCAATATCTTAACAAAGCGAAGAATTTAACCAAGAAAATGATTAAAGATTTTTTTGATACTAATAAGGGAGGGTTTTTCTTTTCTTCTCTTTTTAAAAATGAATTACCTATAAGAATAAAGGAATTATATGATGGGGCATTGCCTTCGGGTAATTCAGTAGCGATGTTAAATCTCGTGCGTCTATGGAAATATTATCAGAATCAAGAATATCGTAGAGTAATAGATACTACTGTTTCTTTTTTTTCAAGTAGCGTGCAAGAAATGCCACAAGGATATCTTCATTTTCTTAATGCCCTAAATTTTTATTTGGATTCTACTATCGAGATAATTATTGTCGGGAATAAAAATGATACAAAAATTACTGAAATTATCGAATTAGTGAATAGTTATTATATACCTAATAAAATCATTTTATGGAAATATAATGATGAAACTAAGTATGAATTTGAATGTTTGAGTAATTACAAACAACTCAATAATAAAGCTACTGTATATGTATGTTCTAATTTTTCTTGTCAAAATCCTATAAATGATTATACAACACTTAAAGAATTACTTGATAAATTATTGTTGTAATAAATAAATAAAAAAGTTATGAAAAATTCAATTAGTAAAATCATAACCGCTTCTTTAATGGTATCTGGGGTATCAATAGGAATTGGAATTTTAGGTTTACCTGTTGATACAGGTTTAGCTGGTTTTTTCCCGAGTTTAATCATCATGTTGATTTCATGGTTATTTATGTTGGCTACGGGATGGATAATAGCACGTCAGATATCAGAAACGCAAAACGATAAAGAAGATTTGGGAGGCCTTTTTAAACGGACATTGGGGAAATCTGGGACTATACTTTCAAATATAGGTTATTTATTTCTTCTTTATTGTATCCTCATTGCTCATATAGTTGGTGGTTCCCAAATACTTAATTCACTGGGATTTCTATCCCTTCCAATCTGGGTTTTTGTATTACTATTTTTTATTGTTGTATCAGCTTTAACTCTATTAGCTTCAAATCAAATAGAAAAAGCAAGTTCTATTCTGCTTGTATTGATAATAATTGTCTTTATGGTAATGATAGTTACTTTATTCACTCATATTGAACCTACTAGATTGGAATATACTGATTGGCACTATACAATATCAATAATACCAATAATATTGGTTGCTTTAACCTACCAAATAATAATTCCAACATTGTCGAGGGTTCTTCAAAATGACTTTAGATCAGTTATGATTGCGATTTTTATTGGTACTTTTATTCCAGTAGTGATTAATTTATTATGGTTAATATCAACTATAGGTGCTTTACCATTAACTGGAGATAATAGTATTCTTTCTGCATATAATAATAATCAGCCAGCTGTAATACCATTATCTCTATCTTATCCTGAAACAATAATAAAACCATTAAGTATAGCTTTTTCTTTAATTGTCTTGATGTTGTCTTATGTTCTACAATCAACATCCTTGATAAGTTATTTAAATGATTTTCTATCATATAGATATGGTAATAAGTCTATATTTTATAGTAGATTGCTGACATTTTTACCTGTAATCGTAATATCTTTGCTTTTCCCTGACATTTTTTTATCATTACTTGATATTACGGGAGGTTTTAGTATCATTTTGATTTGCGGAATATTGCCGGCTTTAGTTGGATTGAAATATTTCTGGGATAAGGGGAAAATAAAGAAAATAGCAATGTTTTTTTTACTAATTGTATTTCTATTCTTTATGGTTATAGAGCTTTTGCAGGAATTCAATTTTCTCAAGATTTCTCCCAATGCTGAGTATTATCCTCCAAAGTTGCCAATTGAGAAACAAATCAATCAATAAAAAGTATTTGTACTTGCAAATTTAATATGTCTATTTACAATATGATATAAGTGATTATGAATATTAAAATAGAGAGTATGTTAATCCTACCTGAAATACTTTTTTAAGTTGGGTATGTAAAGATTGAGCTTGTTCGTATACGAATAGAATGTTAAAATTTACGACAATATATTTATTGACTTGAGCAGTGATAGTATTATCCCAACGAACATCCCATACATCCAAGCGATGAAAAGCAGAGAATAGTCTTAATTGAGATTTTAGACGGATATTTTCCATTAGAGTATAGTCTATGTCAGCAACGCTTTCAATGCCAGTTTCGAATTTAAATTTTTCCACTTCAGTTGTTTTGGGGTCATCGGAATACTGATTGTATTTATTTGTAAAGATTTCTTGAGCAGCAACTCCGATTCTAATTTTGAAAAATTTTAAATGTCCATAACTAAATCCTAAACTTTGAGTGACATATGCAGGGTCGAAAAAAGTAGCTATTGGAATTATTGTATCTTTATCATATTTGTAGCCGTTTGCAATCGTTGTTCTGATAATATTGCTGAAAAATGGTTCGACAATCCAGCTTAAGCGAAGTTTAAAAATACTTTCGAGATATAGCTCATTATCATTTGTTTTAAATTCACCGCTTCCGATTTTTGTTTGTCCATAGACTAATTTTAGGTTATTTAAAAATTCCCAATTTGATGTTTTATAATCAACACCGAAATTGCCATTTAGAGAGTAGGTGAGGGCGTCGTCGCCACCTTGGGTCCAGTTGTCGAATGAAATAGAACTAAAATTTAATCCTACGATACCTTTTGGTATCCATTTGTGAAGATTTGAGTCTGGTGTTTGAGAAAAAGTTGAAATTATTGAACAAAATATTAATAAGAGAATAAGCTTTTTCATTTAAAACTCCTTGTAATATCAATAAAAATATAAATATCTAAATTAAAGAGTGACCAGTCATTTGATTCGGAGGATTTATTTTCATAGTTTTTAGAATTGTGGGTGCTACATCAGCTAATATGCCATTTTTGATATGATTATGATGATCTGAAATTAATATACAAGGGACTGGGTTAAGAGAGTGAGCAGTATTAGGAGATCCATCTTCATTTATTGCATGGTCGGCATTTCCGTGATCAGCAATAATCATTACTTTGTAGCCGTTGTCTATAGCTACCTTAACTACTTCACCAACGCAAAGGTCAACTGTTTCTACTGCTTTGATAATAGCTTCATATACGCCAGTATGACCAACCATATCGCCATTAGCAAAGTTGAGACATATGAAATGATAGTAATTTTTTTTAATTTGTTCTATGACTGCGTCTTTAACTAAAAATGCACTCATTTCAGGTTGTAGATCGTAGGTTGCGACTTTAGGAGAAGGTATCAGAATTCTGTCTTCGCCTTCAAAGGTTTCTTCGCGACCGCCAGAAAAGAAGAAAGTAACGTGTGGGTATTTTTCAGTTTCAGCTATTCGAAGTTGCTTAAGACCTTTTTTAGCAAGCACTTCGCCAAGTGTCATTTCGATATTATCTTTGTCGAAAATAATATGTATATTTTTAAAAGTGTCATCGTAGGGAGTCATAGTAAGATAGTATAAGTTGATTTTTTCCATTTGGAAATTTGGAAAATCTTTTTGAGTAAGTACCGTTGTGATTTCTCTTAATCTATCGGTTCTAAAATTAAAGCATATGAACACATCGCCTTCTTTAACAGTAGTTATTGGATTATCATAATCATCAACTATTACAATTGGTTTGATGAATTCGTCAGTAATACCTTCTTTATATGATTGTTGTATAGCTTCAACAGGATCTTTTGCTTTTAGGCCTTTTCCGAAGACAAGCAAGTCATAACCTACTTTAATCCTTTCCCAGCGTTTATCTCTGTCCATCGTATAGTATCTTCCACAAATAGTGGCTACTTTGCCTGTAGAAATTTTTAAATGCTCTTGTAGATTCTGCATAAAACCAGCACCAGATCGGGGGTCACAGTCTCTGCCGTCCATAAGGGCATGAATATAAACATTGTTCAAACCGAAGCTTTTAGCCATATCGCAAAGTCTATAAAGATGTTTATCCGAAGAGTGGACACCTCCATCTGAAAGCAGACCTAAGAAATGAACATTTTTATTATATTTTTTAGCATATTCAAAGGCATTTATAAGCTCTTTATTTTTATTAAAAGTGCCTTCTTCAATAGCTTTATTAATTTTTACGAGGTCTTGATAAACAATTCTACCTGCTCCAATGTTTAGATGACCTACTTCAGAATTCCCCATTTGTCCATCGGGTAGTCCTACATTTTCACCGCAAGTAAGAAGTTTGGAATGTGGAAATTTTTCTGTTAATTTATCAATATTTGGAGTATTGGCTTGATAAATTGCATCGGATTTTGTTTTATTTCCTATTCCCCAACCGTCTAAAATGATTAGTAAGAATTTATTTTTATTCATTTTATTCCTTTTAAAAAATAATTTAGTATAAACAAATATGAATTTTAATTATTGTAAAAATGTTTATGTTATATTATCGTTCCGTCGGGAAGGACCATTTTATAGTTAGGTCTGATTTTTCCATCCTGTATTTTTTTTAGTTTAGTTTTTGCAAGGGTTTTCCTCCATTGAGTTAATCTTTCAAAGAAAAGAATTCCATTGAGATGATCTATTTCGTGTTGAATAACTCTTGATTGTAGAGAATCAGGCTCAAGAATATGCTCTTTAGAATTGAGATCAAAGAATCGGACACGAATGAAATCAGGTCTTATGACTTTTTCGAAGAAAGTAGGGATACTGAGGCATCCTTCTTGGTACTCAACTTTTTCCTCTGAAAAAGCTTCAATAATAGGGTTTATAAGTACGATTGGTTTGTCTTTCTCTCGATTTTTGGATACAGAAGTATCAATTACAATGATTGATTTATTAATCCCTACTTGATTAGCAGCTAATCCAATGCCATCAGCTTTATACATAGTTTCGAACATATTTTTTATTAGTGTATCAATTTCAGAGTTAATGTCTTTGACATCTTCTGTTTTTTGTTTTAAAATAGGATGGAAACAATTATATATAGGTAAAATTGACATAGAAATATATAAAAATTAATAAAACTTAAATACAAAAATAATGTAAATTATACGAATAATTGATAAAATAGAATTAAAGCATTTTTAAATTAAAAAAAAGTTTTGTAATTTTGTAAAATGTATTTATGGGCGTTTGCCCATTTTTTGTTTTGAAATTATTTTTTGACTGATTATTAACTTATAAGAGAATAAAATGGCAAGGCGAAAAGTCAAAGAAAAAGCAGATAAAAAAACAATTATCGAAGCCTTTGCTGAGATGGCTAAAGAAAAAAATATTGATAAAGACCTTCTCCAAGGTATTCTTGAAGAAACTCTTTCGATGCTCGTTCGTAAAAAGTATGGTATGAACTCTAATTTCGATATAATTGTTAATATGGAGAAAGGAGATATTGAGATTTACTTGATGCGTAATGTAGTAGAAGAAGTCGAAGATCCTGAAACGGAAATATCGTTGGAGGAATTAAAAAAAATAACCAACGAAGAATATTCTGTTGGCGATGAATACATTGAAGAGATTACATTAGAGAATATATCAGATAATTTTGGGAGGCGTTTAGTTACTCTTGCATCACAAAACTTAAATCAAAGAATCAGGGAGATTGAAAAAGATAATATATATAATGAATATATTTCAAAAGTAGGAGAAATCATCGTTGGTGAGATATATCAAATTCGCAGAAACAATATATTAATCTTACATAACAAAGTAGAAATGGTGCTACCGAGAGAAGAGCAAATCCCGAATGAACCATATAAGTATAAAAAGAATCAGTCAATCAAAGCAATAATCAAAGAGATCCGTAGAACAAGTGCTGCATCACCACCAGAAATAATACTATCGAGAGCTTCAGATGAATTTTTGGCTAGACTATTTGAAATAGAAATACCTGAAATTTATGATGGAATAATTCAGATTAAAGGTATTGCCAGAGATCCTGGCGAACGTTCTAAAGTAGCAGTTCAATCGTTCGACGATAGAGTTGATCCAGTAGGAGCTTGCGTTGGGATGAAAGGCATTAGAATACACTCAATAGTTAGAGAGCTTAATAATGAGAATATTGATTTGATTGAATATTCTGATGATCCTATAGTTTATATTACCCGAGCTTTGTCTCCTGCTAAGATTAAAGATATAAATGTTATAAAAGAAACAAGAAATGCAACAGTCATTGTCTCTGAAGACCAGGTGCCGCTTGCTATTGGTAAAAATGGACAGAATGTTAGATTGGCATCAAAGCTTACAGGTTACTCGATTACCTTAATTAAAGAAGGTGGAGAAGATATAGAATTGAGTGAGTTTATGGAAGAACTTGGGCAAAATTTCTATAATGCTTTGAGTGAATTGGGCATAGAAACAGCGAGAGAATTTCTTGAGTATGAACCAGAAAAGCTTCTTTCTATTGACGGAATGACTAAAGATATACTTTTGGAGATTCGTTCTATTATGTTAAGCGAATTTGAAGAACAGGAAAGTGAAGAAATGGTTGAAAGAATAATGAGTGTTAACCTTGATAAACAAAATGACACAGAAGAAGAACTTGATATAGAAAATTCAAATTCTGAAAATAATATTGACAATTATCAAACAGATCTGGAGGAAGATGCCTGAATCCAACATAAAATTATTCAAGATAGCTTCTGAGATTAATATAGGTAGAGATGCTATTGTTGAGTTTCTTATCTCTAAAGGCTTTAAAATCGAGAATAAATCTACTGCTATTCTTACTGAAGAAATGGTAGAAGCAGTTTATGAAAAGTTTAAAAGAGAAAAAAAAGCTTTTGAGAAACAAAGGGAAAAACTTGAAAAACATAAAATTATTAAAAAACCAGAGATACCTAAAAAAGAAGAAGAGCATATTGAAATTCAGCAGGAAAAACCAAAAACTCCAGTAGTTCCAAAAGTTGAGGTAGTTAAAAAGAAAATAGAAATTCCTGTAGTAAATGTTAAGACTCATACAATAAGGAAAGAGACAATACCGATAAAACCAGGACCACAAATACCAATCGCACCACAAATTCAACAGGAAGAATCAATCACTCCTTCTGAAGAAAAAAAAGAGAAAATAGAGATTGCAGTAGAACCAAAAGTTGAATCTAAAGTAGAACCTAAAATAGAATTTAAAAAAGACAAACCAGCAAAGCATCAAAAGCAAGTTGAATTCAAAAAAACAGAGGAAAAAGAGAAAATACCTTTAGAGCTAAAGAAAAAAACGGAATTAAAACAAGAGGCTATTGATACAAAACCAGAGATAGAGTCTCGACAAAAAGAAAAGGTGTCTAATATATTGGTAGGAGAAGAAAAAGTAGTTGACAAAAAGGAAAAACAAGCAAAGAAAAAGAAGAAACATAAAAAAATATTAGAAGTTGAACTTGATGAGAAAGATAGGACTAAACTAAAAGGTCTAACTATAGTTGGAAAGATAGATTTAGATAAGAAATCAAAAGAAATAAAACTAGTACTTAAACCAGGTTTAGAGGAAGAAGTTGAAGAAGGTGACCATTATGATTTAAAGTCTAAGAAAAAAATAAAACCCAAAGGCAAGCAACTTCCAATTTTAAAAGAAAAATTGGACAAGAAAAAGAAAAGGAAACGTTCGATAAGAGAATTGATAAATGAAGAAGACATAACAAAGGCACTCAGAGAAACTTTAGCGGGTATGGAAATATCCACGACTCATAGCCAAAAAACTAAAGTAAAGCAAAAGAAAAAAGCTGAAAAAGAAGAAAAAGAAAGCCGTCGGTTACAGGAGTTGGAACAAGAAGCAAAAATTCTTAGACTATCTGAATTTGTAACGACTTCTGACCTTGCTAATTTGATGAATGTATCTACTACAGAAATAATACGCAAATGCCTTGAACTTGGTCTAATGGTAACAATCAATCAGCGCTTAGATAAAGATACGATTATGCTAATAGCAAGCGATTATGGTTATGATATTCAATTTTTAGATGATAAAGCTATACAAAATTTAGATATTGAAGAAGATGCAGAAGATGCTGAACTATTTCCTCGTTCGCCAATAGTAACAATAATGGGACATGTTGATCATGGTAAAACATCTTTGCTTGATTTTATACGCAACTCAAATATTGTAGCAGGAGAAGCCGGTGGTATAACTCAACACATAGGCGCTTATAAAGTAGAGCTTGATAATGATAGGTCAATAACATTTCTTGATACACCGGGTCATGAAGCTTTTACAGCTATGCGTGCGAGAGGAGCACAAGTAACTGACATAGTTGTTCTTGTCGTAGCTGCTGATGATAGTGTTCTACCACAAACTATAGAGGCAATTAGCCATGCTCTTGCTGCAAATGTTCCTATAGTCGTAGCCATTAACAAAATAGATAAACCTGATGCAAAACCAGATAGAATAAAACAACAACTATCTGAACACGGGATTTTAGTTGAAGATTGGGGAGGAAAATATCAGTCTGTTGAAATTTCAGCAAAATATGGAACTAATGTAGATCTATTACTTGATAAGATTCTTCTTGAAGCTGAGTTGCTTGATCTGAAGGCTAATCCAAATAGAAAAGCTAAAGGTACTGTAATCGAAGCTAATATGACAAAAGGATTTGGCCCTGTTGCTACTATAATCGTTCAGAATGGAACTCTACATATTGGTGACAGTTTTGTAGCTGGCACAGTAGCTGGAAAAGTACGTGCAATGTTAGACGAACGAAGCAATAAGGTTTTAATTGCAGAACCTTCAACTCCTGTAAGAGTAATTGGTTTTGATGGATTGCCTGAAGCTGGAGATATATTGAATGTAGTTGGATCGGAGACTGAAGCAAGAATTATTGCTAATCAGCGCCAACAAATAAGACGAGAACAAAACTTTAAAAAGGTTCAACTTGTTTCTCTTGACGATTTATCCAAGAAAATCCATATGGGTGATGTAAAAGAGTTGAAATTAATAATCAAAACAGACGTTGGTGGTTCAGCAGAAGCATTGAGCGATTCTTTACAAAAATTATCAACTGATGAAGTTAGAGTGCAAATATTACATAAAGGGGTTGGTTCAATTACTGAAAATGATGTTATGCTCGCAGCAGCCTCTGGAGGTATAATAATAGGTTTCCAAGTAACACCTACTAATAAAGCAAGAAAACTCGCGGAATCTGAAGCAGTAGAAATTAGAAATTATAATATTATTTATGATTGCATAAATGATATAACTAAAGCATTAGAAGGATTGCTAACACCAGATATAAAGGAAGATATTTTAGCTACAATAGAAGTAAGAAAAGTATTTAAGATAGGCAAGCATGGAAATATTGCAGGATGTTATGTACAGAGTGGTAAGGTTACTCGAAACGATAAAGTACGATTGCTAAGGGATGGGTTACCTTTGTATAATGGGAGGATATCTTCGCTAAAACGGTTAAAAGATGATGTTCGCGAAGTTGAAGCAGGCTATGAATGTGGTATAGCCCTTGATAATTTCAACGACTTCGAAGAAGGTGATATAATTGAGTGTTACAAAACAATTGAACTCAAAAGAACATTAAATTAATTTTTTTCTTTGACATAAAAATAAAATTTGTTAATTTTGTAAGCTATAAAATACTCCTGAGTAGCTCAGCTGGTTAGAGCACCTGACTGTTAATCAGGGGGTCCACAGTTCAAGTCTGTGCTCAGGAGCAAATGAGCCGCAAATCATTTGCGGTTTTTTTTTGTAAGATATAATAATATGAAGTTAATAGCACGAAATAAAGCTTTCTTTTTTGATAGGGATGGTGTAGTCAATTATAGAATAGTTGGGAATTATGTCCGAACTTATGAAGAAATGATAATTATTCCTGATTTTTTACCTTTTTTTAAATTGATTAAACAGAAAGATTACTTAGCTATATTAGTGACAAATCAGCAGGGAATAGGCAAAGGGCTAATGACATTGGAAGATTTTCACAAGGTTAGTATTCATATGCAAATGTATCTTAAAAGGACTACTGGCTATGTTTTTGACGATATTTTTTTCTGTCCGGAACTTAAAAGCTCAAATAGTCCAAATAGAAAACCAGAACCAGGGATGTTGCTTCAAGCTGCTTCAAAATGGAACATAGATATGGGAAATTCATGGATTGTTGGAGACAAAGATACTGATATTATTGCTGGTAAAAAAGCAGGAGTAAAATCAATTCTTATAGGTAATTTGTTTAATAATCATGAGCTTATCAATCCGGATTACTTTTTCTTGAATTTACAGAAGGCATTAGAAGAATTGGAGTTGTGATGGGGAATATAGAAAGCGGCATAAAAAAGTTTATATATTTTATTTTATTATCTACAATATTAATTATTATAGATCAGATAAGTAAGATTTTAGTTATACAACATTTTGGCATACAATACTATGGTTTAGGTTCAGTCGAGAGTATTCCGATTATTGGAAATTTTATTCAATTCCAATATATAGCAAATGAGGGAATGGCATTTGGGTTGAATTTTCTTCCGAAATTTGCATTAGCTTTATTTTCTTTAATAGCTTCAATAGGATTGACCATTTATTTATATAGAATTAGAAACTATAGTATTTGGGTTTGTCTGGGTATAGCTTTAATATTGGCAGGTGCAGTTGGTAATCTTATAGATAGAGCATTTTACGATATATTTTTTTCTGATGGGAATTTTCTTTCAGGGAAAGTAATAGATTTTATAAAAGTGGATATTCCTGATATAACAATTTTCGGCAAGGAGTATACTCACTGGCCTGTATTTAATGTAGCAGATTCTTGCGTAACAGTAGGAGTAATACTTTTATTAATAGTGTTTAAAAAGATTCCTTCCTTTAATGATATTTTTCCAAAGAAAAAGACTAATGATGAGATTGCTTCAGGTTAGGTAATGGATACCGACTATCCAAATATAAGAGAGAATGGACTTGAATACATTGAAAAGAAATTTTCTTTTATAGTGCCTCATCACCAAACACCAGAAAGAATAGATTTATATCTTACCCAGTCAATACGCAACGTTACAAGGACTAAGGTTCAATTAGCCATTGAAAGTGGAAATGTGAAAATAAATGGTAAGGTTGTCAAACCAAGTAGAAAAGTCCAACCTGGTGATATAATTGAATGTAAGATATTAAAGCTACCACCTATTAAATTAGTTCCGGAAGATATACCACTCGAAATTTTATTTGAGGATGAATTTCTTATTGTAATCAATAAACCAGCCGGAATGGTTACTCATCCTGGTTTTGGAAATAGGCAAGGTACGTTAGTAAATGCAGTCCTTTACCATATGGGGGAAAGGCAACCAATAGAAGTTGAGCAATTTGATGAGGAAGAAGAACAAAACGAAGGAGTGATTTATTCGAGCGATGAGATAAGACCAGGCATAGTCCATCGTTTAGATAAAGATACATCAGGGTTAATTGTGATTGCTAAAAATCCTTCAATACATTTTGAGTTGCAAAAACAATTTCACGATAGGACAATAAACAGGTTTTATAATGCATTAGTGTGGGGGGTGATAGAAGAAGATAAAGGCACAATAACAGGTGATATTGGTAGGTCTTCATTGAATAGAAAGCTTTTTGCTGTGGTAAAAAAAGACGGTAAACCAGCGATAACTGATTTTGAAGTGTTGGAAAGGTTTGAATTTGCGACTTTACTACAAGTTAAACTTCGAACAGGCAGAACTCATCAGATAAGAGTTCATTTATCGCATAATAGACACCCTATTTTTGGAGATCCAAGTTATGGAGGTGATAAAATAGTCTATAAACAGAATTTCTCTGAACTTAAGAGAAAAGCAGAGATCGCTTTAAGTAAAATAAATCGTCAAATGCTTCATGCTCGTACCTTAGGATTTAAACACCCTGTTAGAAATATCTATATGCAATTTGATTCGGAATTACCAGAGGATATGAAAAATTGCATAGAGTTATTAAAGATTTGAGCTTTCTCTGGAACTTCTTCGACACTAAAAGAAATTATTAAACGTATTTTTAAAAAAAAACTGGATATGAGTATATTTAATAAAAAACGAATTGGTCTTTTTCCCTTGGAAGTGGTATTGTTTCCTGAGTCAATGCTTCCAATTTACGTCTTTGAACGTAAATATATAAATCTTATCAATAAAACAATTGCAACAGATGGACAATTTGGAATTAATTTATCATATGCGTATAAATTTTATAATATTGGATGCACAGCCTCAATTTTAGATATAAAACATCATCAAGATGAAGATACTTATGATATACTTGTTATAGGAAAACAGAGATATAAAATTGTAGATTATAAGGAAAGTTCAGAAAAATATAATATTGGAGAAATTGAAATCATTGATGATGATGTTGAGACTATTGATTATTCTATTCTTGATAAATGCATTGAAATTTATAATAAGATAACAGAGGAAATAAAGATAACAAAAATTGAAAAGATTGATTATGGAAAGTTGTCAGTTCAATATCCATCTTATTATATTGCTCAGAAGTCTGGTCTAACATTAGCCCAAAGACAAAAATTACTCGAAACAACCTCAGAAAACAAACGCCTTTTAATTATTCAAAAGCATCTTGAATCGATGTTGCCAATGATTAAGGAAGCTGAATTCATAACACAATTAGTCAGAAATGACGGTTATTATATCCCCAAAATAGATAATATATGACAAATGAATTTCCCAAAATAATGGGGATACTAAATGTAACTCCAGATTCATTTTCAGATGGTGGGAGGTTTAGTACGTCTAAAGAGGCGATTGAATATGCAGAAAATATGATTGATAAGGGAGTTGATATTCTTGATATTGGTGGAGAGAGTACAAGACCCGGTTCCGAAAATGTAAGTGTAGAGGAGGAAAGACAAAGGGTTATTCCAATAATAAAAGAAATTAAAAAGACATTCCCAAGATCTATAATTTCAATTGATACAACAAAGTATGAAGTTGCAGCTTCAGCTGTTGAAGAAGGGGCAGAGATTATTAATGACGTTAGTGCGTTGAGGTTTTCCCCTAAGATTGCAGAGTTAGTGGCAAGTAAGGATCTGTCAGTAATTTTAATGCATATGCAGGGTAATCCGAAGACAATGCAGAACCAACCAAAATATAATAATGTAGTTCAAGAAGTATACGATTTTTTACAAGATAGAATTGAATATGCAAGGAATAATGGAATAAATAAAATCTATGGTGATATTGGTATTGGTTTTGGTAAGACACTTGATCATAATATAGAATTGTTAAGAAATATTTCTTTTTTCCATTCTCTTGGAGTTCCTCTTGTTTTAGGGATTTCGAGAAAATCATTCTTAGGGAAGCTTCTCAATATTGATAATCCATTAGATAGGGATATACCTACTGCTTTGATGCATTCTCTTTTGCTTGATAAGGGAATTGATATAATAAGAGTGCATAATATTGATAATATTCAATATCTTAAAAAACTTTACAATATATTTAGAAAACAGTAAATATGATGAATTAGAATGGTCGGGGCGGCAGGATTTGAACCTGCGACTCCCTGCTCCCAAAACAGGTGCGCTAACCGGGCTGCGCTACGCCCCGTGATTTTAAAAAATACAAAAATAATGATTTTCTATTAACTAAACAAAAAAATTAGCTATTTATTAGGATAATATTGTTTGCTATATTAGAAAATGAATCATCATGAGTTACAATAATTGCTTGTTGTAGGTTGTTCAACATAAAATGTAAAGAATCGGCTAGAGCTGATTTTCTTTCGTCATCTAAATTAATAGTTGGTTCATCGAATATTGCAAATTGTGCTTTTGTTAATAAAGATGCCATTGCAGAACGAATAGCAAGAGCTACCATCACTTGTTCTCCACCAGATAATACCTCGAAAGCCCTTTGGTTTTCTGTATTTGAGCCCGATGACAAAAAGACTTTGTAGGATACTGAATCATCATTTATCCATCTAATAAATTCGGATTTTCCACTTATTAAGCGATAATTATCGGTAGCTTGCCTTTCAATTCTTTCGAGTAAACGAGAAGCAACTAATCTTCCCATTTGTTTTATATTGTTGCGAAATTCAATTGTAAGAGCAATTTTGTATTCGAGTAAGTTGATAATTCGATTTAAGTTAGTAATTTCTTCTTGAAGTTTGTTGTTTTCTTCTATTTCTTTTTCTTTATTAATTCTTAGATTTCTTAATTCGGCTAATTGTTCAATATAACGATTATATTCTAACAGAGCTTTTTCTATTTCTTGCTTGACAACAATAAGAGTATTTTCAGAAAAATTTTCTTCTAAACTTTTGAGTTCCAATTCAATATTACTTTTTTCTATTTCTAAATTACAGATTTCTTTTTCTATTTCTTTTTTTTCGAGTATATATTTCGGAAGTTCATTGGCTTTTGTATGATTTTGTAAATATTGGTCGTAACTTGGTTTTAATTTATCAATTTTAATACTAAGACTATCCCTAATTTCTTTCTTTAAAGTTAATTCTGAAGTTTTATAATTTAAGTCTTTTATGTTTTTCTCTATTTCGTCAATATATTTCAATAGTAAAACTTTTTTTTCAGAAAGTTTTTTAGTATGGTTGATATTTTCCTCAATAGTATTTTCAATATTAGCAATGTTCACTTTTAACGTATCGTAATTTTTGCGAAGTTCTTTGGAACTTGCGTTAAATTCTGCTAATTCACTATAAAGAATAGAAATTTTGTTTTTTATTTCATCAAGTGCCAGTTCGAATTTTTGAGATATAACTAATTCGACGATATTATCCGAAAATTTTCTTGCAATTTCGTTTATTTCGAGAATTTTTATTTGTTTGTCTTTATGTAAAAGTTCAATTTTATTTTTTATGTCTTGAATACTTTCCAATAAAAGTAAGCTATCTTTTTTAGTTTTTTCGAGTATTATAATTTTCTCGTTTATTTCTTTAATATTTTTATCGAGCGATTCAAATTCATTAAGTTTATTATTTAGTATATTGAGTTCTTTTTGTAAAAATTCTTTTTTAGAAAAAAAGTATTCTCGAATCCCCATCCCTTTTTTGATATTTTCGCATTCTTCTTTTAAATAAGGGCAAATTCCATTAGATAGGGTTTGGTATGCTGAATTGTTATCCCTAATTCTTTCTTCAATTGCAGATATTTGTTGCTCGATGTTTTTCTTTTCACCTTCCTTTTGATAAAGCTCAATTTTTAAAGGTATTAAGGAATTTAAATCTCTTTCAATTTGATTAATGTCTAATTTTGAGCTTTCTTTTTCTGCCAATTGAATTTGAATTTTTTCGATTTCTTTTATTATATCGTTGAGTTCTTTATATTTTTTTTCGTAAATTAAAAAGTTTTGTTCCAAGTCTTTCTTTTGATTACTTTTATCTTGAATTTTATTATCTAAATTTTCTAATAAATTATGTAAAGTGTTGAGTTCTTGTTTTTTATTTTCTAACTCTATTTGTTTTTCTTTGATATCTTTTTCAAAATTTTCTATTTTGTTATTCGATAAAGCTAATTCATTTTCATATTTTGCTTTTATTTTTTCTTTTTCTATTTTTTCAGTTTCTAATTTTTCAAGTTTTTTTACCTCGGATGTAATTAGCTTAAGTTCTTCATTGAGCTTAATAAAATCTTCATAATCGCTTTGTTTTTCTTTGAGGACTTTCGTAGATATTTCTGCTTGAGCGATATTTTCTTTTGTTTTATTAAGTTGAGCTATACTTATCTGGATTTTGTCGGTTGCATTTTTTAGACTTGATTTATTAATTTCAATTTTATGCTTGATGTTTTCTAATTTTGCTTTTTTATTTTCGAGTTTATCTAAATTATCTTTAAGTTTTTTTAGTTCAATTTCTTTATTATTTAGAAGCGAGTTAATATCGTTTAATTCTTTTTTTAGAGTAATGTTATCTTTAAGATTTATAGTAAGTTTTTGCAATTCTTTTTTTGAAGTTTCATTTTCAATGTAATATTTGTCATAAGCAGATTTGGAAAAGCCATCGAAGATATTCCTATAAATTTCGGTATTAAAAATGCGATTGAAAATTTTTTGACGAGATTCATTTGATTCAGCAAATATACTTGTGAACTTATTTTGATAAGCGCTTATGACGTCTTGAAAAATGTTTTTTGTATTAGATTCAATGCCAGAAAGTTTTGCTATTTCTTGGATTACTTGGTTTTGATTTTCAATTCTGATATTTCCTTCTAAATTTGTCAAGTAATGTTTTGCAACAGAACCGATATATCTTTCGACAGTGTAGGTTTTACCTTGGTTATCAGTAAATTCGATATTAATTTGACTTGTTTTTTCGCCTTTTTTAATGGCATCTTTTATAGAGCTTCTTAATTCAGCATTAAAAAGGGCTAACCCAATAGCTTCAAGGATAGAAGATTTTCCTGACCCATTTTTACCAAGTAGAAGATTTATACCGCTTTTAAAATGTACTTGGCAAAAAGTATGATTACGAAAATTTTTTATTTCTACTTTATTAATCTGCATTTTGTTTTTTAATTATGAAATTCATAAGATTATCGAATTCTTCTATAAATAGATTTTCATTATTTGCTTCTTGGTAGTTTTTAAGTTTACTGAGTGACTTTGTTGTATAATCAGCAAATTCAGAAAAATAATTCCATTTTGATATTATCTGACACTCAATTTGTTCGACACTTGCAAGCATTTTGCCAATTGAAAATGTATCGTCTTCGTGAGGGAAAACGAATCTGATGATAGCTTTTAAAGCTCCTTTCTGAATCAGATATTCTTCGCATTTATCATTATCAATAAGTAAGGATTTAGACAAATTGATTTGACAATAAACAATATCTTCGTTTTTATTCAAAATTAATGTATCGACATTTCTGTAAAAAGCTGAATAGAAATCATTGATATTATCACTATCAATATCAAATATGACTGAGATACAATTCCTGTGTTTAGAGGGGATAAAAAGCTGTTCTTTTGTATCAGTGTCAAAAATAATGAAGCCTTTTTTGTAGTCTTTCTCTCCAAAGTCATAATGCTCTGGGGCACCAGGAACAAAGAAATAAGGATTATCCATCGGGAAATGGTAATACTTATGAAAATGTCCAGCAGCGATATATATTACTTTATCTTTCAAAAGTGTAATGCTTTCCTTTTTTGCAGTTCCTGGTAAGAGAGGATCGAGATCGGAAATAGCCGTGTGTACAAGAAGAACATTTTTACTATGTTTTTTATCATTTAAGTAGTTAGAAAGGTAGACTAATGCTTCATTTATAAAGGCGCCTTGATAGCCTAATCCATAGAATTCCACATCATCAATTTTGATAGTATTGCAAGTCAATTGTCCATTAGAAAAATAACAGAAAGGTCTTTCGATGAGCTTTGTATTGTGAAGATAATTTATCCAGGAATCGGTTTCAGCTCCAATTAAACAATCGTGATTTCCATCGATAACAATAGGAATAATTCCTGAATTTCTAAGTTTTTTGAAGAGAATTTCAGCACGTTCTAAGATATCTGGAGAAAGGTCTTTTTTATCGAAAAGGTCACCAGCAACGAGGAAACATCTAACATTGTTTTCAATTGCTACTTGAATTGCAAAATCGAAAGCATTAAAATAGTCTTCATATCTTTTTTGTGAAAATTCGCCTAACCCACCAACTGGTCGGCGTCCTAAATGAATGTCAGAACAATGGAGGAATTTCATAGATTTAATCTTTTTTTAAAATATTCTATCGTTTTTAAGAGTCCTTCTTTTCTTGATATTTGTGCCTTCCAATTAAGAATTTTGTTAGCTTTGGTTGTGTCAGGCTGACGAACCTTAGGGTCGTCAAGTGGAAGCTCTTTGAAGATGATAGGACTATTGGAAGCAGTAAGTTCTTTTATTTCACAAGCTAATTCGAACATTGAAATTTCGTCAGGATTACCAATATTGACAGGTTCGACTTCATTAGATAGCAAAAGCCGGTAAATACCTTCAACTAAATCATCTACATAACATACAGAACGAGTTTGCTTACCATCTCCAAAAACTGTTATAGGTTCATTTAGCAAAGCTTGGGTGATAAAAGCAGGTATGGCACGTCCATCATTAATTCTCATTCTTGGTCCGTATGTGTTGAAGATTCTGACGATTCTTGTATCTAAATTATGAAAGCGATGGTAAGCCATAGTCATCGCTTCAGCAAAGCGTTTTGCTTCATCATAAACACCGCGAAGCCCAACAGGGTTGACGTTCCCCCAATATTCTTCGGTTTGTGGGTGAATAAGTGGATCACCATAAACTTCACTTGTAGATGCAAGTAAGAACCTTGCATTTTTTTCCTTAGCCAATCCTAAAGACTTATGTGTACCAAGAGAACCAACTTTCAGTGTTTGTATTGGCAATTGAAGGTAGTCAATAGGAGAAGCAGGGGAAGCAAAATGAAGAATAAAATCTAATTTACCATCCACATAGATGAAATTTGTTACGTCGTGCAGTATGAATTTGAATTTTGGATTGCCGATAAGATGTGCGATATTATCTGGAGAACCTGTGATCAAATTGTCCATACATATAACTTCGTCACCTTCTGCAATAAATCTGTCGCAAAGATGTGAACCTAAAAATCCAGCACCTCCAGTTATTAATACTCGAGCCATATTCTATACTCCGTAAATATTATTTTTACTAAAACTTTTAAATCTGCGTGCTATTAATCCATTTTGAAAAGATGTAAGCTTAATTCCTAAATCTGTTTCTGCCTTAAGTGTAATTAATCCATATCTATTATTTAATCTTTGTGAGATTGATTTTGGTTTATTTTGGTTTAATCTAAGTTTGCCTTCATTGAGATTGAAGGCTTCAGAGATTTGTATATAAATATCAAAATTATTTAGTATATCGCTTCCAGCAACATTGTAAATTCCAAATCTTTGTTTTATTATGATTTTATAAATAGCCAGGGCTATATCATCAACAAAAGTAGGATTTGTATAATTGCCTTCATTAATTAAAATTTGAGATTTAGCGTTAAATTCTGCAATAATGTCATTAATGAAATCATTTTTTGGAGAAAATGCAGTTCCATAAATCATTGATGTCCTTATAATAGTGCTTTTAAGTAAATTGGCAAGCAAGGCGTTTTCAGCTGTATGCTTTGTTTTACCAAAGTAGTTCTGTGGATTTGGTTTGTCTTCTTCTGTGTATGGACCTTTCCTGCCGTCGAAGATTTGATCTGTTGAAATCATAATTAAATGAGCATCAAGCACTCTTGAGATGGTAAGGAAATTCTCAACAATTGTAACATTTACAGTCCAGGCTAATTTTTTATTAGTTTCGCAAAGCGAGATGTCGTGTATTCCGTTAGTAATAACAATAGCGTTTGGTGCTTCGTCGTAACATATTTTTTTTAGGGTATTAATTTGTGCTACATTAGTTTTATAAAATTTAATTCTTTTATTAAAATAAAGGTTTATATCAGAATTGGAGAGTAAAACTATTTCGTCATTAGTTTCGGATATTAATACTTCAAGTAGAGCATTGGCAGTTCTACTTGTTGCTCCTGATATTAAGATTTTATTTTTATTCATTTCGATTTATTGTTGTAATTTTCTTTTAGCACCCATTTCTTCAGCACGTTTTAAAAAAGCATCTCTTAATGGGTCAATTTGCTTCATAAGTTTTGCATTAAAATCTTTTGTCAGATTTTCGACTTTATTTTGCATATCTACAATTATGCTATCACTACTTAAAGATTCTTCGACCATGTTTTTTTCTTCTTCAGATTTAAAACCAGAAGCATAAAGAATATCGAGATATTTATGCCAGATTTTTTCTTGAAATGCATTTCCCATCTCTTGAATTTTGGGGTTGGGATTTTCTTTTTTATCTAACATTTTGTTTGCTTCGCTAAACATTTCTTTTGCCATAGATACAAATTCGTTCATCCAGTCTTCGCTTGTCCAGTATTTGGTGATTTCTGAGTAAAAATTGAGGAGTCGTTGTTTATCACTTTCTGTAGGTACATAAGCGGCACTGTCATTTTTTAATGTTGTATCAAGCTCCTGTGGACTTTTTCCATCATTTTTTTGCTCATTGCAATTAATTAGTATAAAAAGAAAAAGCGAGTTTATTAAAATAAAAAAGTATCTCATAAATTCCCTTTATATATTTATGTAATTTTATTAATCATTGTTTTGACAGCTTCGATGATAGCATCAGGTCTAGTCAAATGAATATTATGGCTGCTATTTTTAATAAAAAAGAATTCGCTTTTTGGGCTTAGATTAAGGAGTTCTTTATTATGTTTAACCCAGAGTTCTTCCACTGCTCTTGCTTCGTCAAAAGGAATTCCAATAGTTTCACTTATTTTTGTCATAATGTTAAAATCTCTGCACAAAACATAAACAGGTATATCTGGAAATATTGGAATAGCATTAAGCATTTTGATACTTTCCTCAATACCATCATATTCATCAGTGATAGTTTTGCAAAAACTTTTTTCTATTTGGTAAATGAAGAGTTGGTCTGCTATTAATCTGGGAAAGTCACTATATAGACCATTCAACATAGGGGTTATTGTGTTCGTGTAATCTTCATTATTGAGCTCGAGTAATTTTCTTATATTTTCAGCTCTTGATTTATAAGAACCGTATTTCTGAAAATTCGGAGCGTCGAGTTTGTCGAAATCTAATAAATTTGTAGTAATAGAATCAACCAATATTAACCCTGCTGTTTGACGTGGAAAAAGTTTTGAGAAGTGCTGAGCATATAGTCCACCAAGAGAATGCCCTATAATTATATAAGGTGATGGCAGAGTGGTATTGCACAGCATATTAAATAGTTCCATAACAATATTTGTACTTGTTCTTGGAGTTGAAGAAGGCGGACTTTCAGCATAACCAGCTCTATCATATGTAATTACTGTTGTAAATTTGGACAATTCTTCTTGTATTTGCCACCACTCCAGGGATAGATTGCCCCAACCGGGTTCAATTACAACAACTGGATTCCCTTTACCGCTTATTCTTGCAAAAATGTTCTTTTCACCTGAACCATAATATCTTCCATCCGGCAACATTTAGTTCATTCCTAAAAATTAATAAAATGCAATTTATATTATTTTTTTGAAATAATTAAATAAAATTGAGAATATATAACATTATGCTTTTTTGAACCAATTAATCCATATCCAAGTAATCCAATAATCATAATTGTAAAATGGCTGGAATGATAACTTAATAGGCGCTGTTGGGTATTCCAAAGTGTTATTATCGTAATGCCAAATAATAAGTTTTTTTGCACGAATAGTATCAATTTTATTGTAATATTTAGCTTTTAAACTATTGAGAGAGATGGAATCGAAATCATAACCCGTATATATATATTCACCGTCCCAATAAAGATTATAGGGTTTATTTAGGATTGGATGCATCATTGCTCGACCTACCTCAAAGTTTGCATTTGTACTTGGTTGGAAATCAGATTCATTTTTATTATAAATATGACCATATTTAAATTGAAAATCTATTGCCCAGGCAGCATCTATGATAGAAATCCAATTTTGTCTATATGGACCATCAAAAATTACTGTTGTTGTCGAATCTAAATTCTGCAATTGTTCAGTAGGAAGTTTGGATATAATTTCTTTTTGGTAAAGCCAAGCATTATGCCACTCGATACTTCTAATTATATTCATTATTGATAAACAAATTATTGTAATAATTATTAATATATAAAGATATTTCTTTTTTATGTTTGAGTATTTTGCAATGATATAGAAAAAAATGGAAAAAAGTAATGGAAAATAAATAGAAGGTACAATTAAGGTTCTACTCCTTGAGCCAATACCCCAAATAGTATAGCCAGCAAATGAGTAAATAAGTATAGCTAATAAGATTCCAATTACAATGAGTTTAACAACAAATATTAAACTTTTTATTTCTCTATTGTCATGTTTCTTTTCTAAAATTAATGTCTTTAATAAAAGATAGGTAATAATTAGACAAATAGGCGCTAAAATGTAACTAAGTTCTAATACGCTTGCAAATAAAGAATAGGGTAAAGCAAAAAGATTTGCAATAAAAGTTTGTATCCAATATGAATTTGTTTCTTTGTGTATTGCTTGACCGAAGATAGTGCTTGAATATCTGTTCCAAACAATAGCTATTAATAGGACAAAAGAATAAAGGGAGAGAGGGAGAACTAATGCTTTCTTTCCTAAGCGATTTTGGATTTTGAAAATGAAACCAATGCCGATTATTATTAAATATTGGAAATAAAAACTCTCATATGTAAGGCAGGATAGCAAATATAAAAGAGAAGCAAGTAAAAATTTATTTTTTCCTAATCTCCAATTTTTTAATAAAATGTAAGATGATAGCAGAAAAAAAATTAGAGAAGCTAAATTCAAAGCGCTTGAGAGCCAGACAGTAAATCCTAATATCCAAGGCGATGCAATCCAAAAGGTCAGGGAAATGGTTGTGAATGCTTCAATGTGTCCAATATTTATTAATTTATAAAGTTCTTTATAGAATAAGTTTAATGAAAAAATTGTCAAAATCAATAAAAAAAGTATGATAAGATGAACTAAGAAAATATCATAGTTGCAAATTGAGCTAACTAAATAATATAAAAACCCAGATAGAGGTCGGTTTGCAAATTCGAGAACGAAGAACTGTAGCCTATCTAATGCAAAAGGTGACATATCACCAGGTTTGTCAACAAAAAAACTCAAAAGTAAGCCCCAATCGTCGGAATAAATACCTAAAGCAAATGGATGCCATATATATAAGGCTAAAAAAAGAAATATTGGGAAAAAGTAACTATTATTTAGAAGTTTTTTCAATCTTCAATGTCTTGTAATTACAATGAATCGAAAGGTACATTTTCTTTTGGGTAGAGAAAATTATCAACTGAATCATACTCAGCAATTTTCTTAGATAGAGTTAAGACAGCATTAACATAATCTTTGCTATTATTATAAGCATATACAGCTTGTTTTTGTGATTCGTAAGAATTAGACCAGCCATGTTGTTTTAAATAATTTGCAATACTGAAGACAGCATCTTTTAATGAGAATAAATTGATAATTCCATCATTGTCGCCATCGACAGAATAATTAATGTAACTTGAAGGAATGAATTGTGAAAAACCAAAAGCTCCAGCCCAAGAGCCATAAATTTGAAGAATATCTATGGCGTGGATTTTAGACATTTTTTCTAAAGCTAAGAGTTCTTCAATAGCCCAATTTGCTTTTTTAGAAGCTCGAGCTTTGACAAAGTCTATAATATAAGCACTATCTTGACCTTCAAATTCTTTATAATCTTTTATAATCTCATAATTTTTACTAATGAATTCTGGTTCTTCAGCCATTGAAGCACTAAGAAAAACACTTACAATGTGGTGAGTTCCTAAAAAAGATCCATTTTTTGTTTCAATCCATAAAATTGAAGCAATTAGTTCTTGAGGGATATTATATATTTTAGAACATTCGCTGAAAATATCTTTGTTTATATCAATAAAACTTCTAACTTTTGAAATGGAATATTGATTATAATTTGGAGAATAATCGTTCTTTTTAAAGATGTTTGTAATATTTATTTTTACGTAATTGTCATCGAATTTAACTCTATCATCGTTTATAATTTTAGCAAAAAAAGATGAATCGCCGCCTTTTGCTATAAGTTTCTTAATAGTTTTGTTGAAGAACGTAACTTTATCAATTTTTGCATAGCTTTGTCCTTCAAGCATATTGATATAAGGAGAAGAAAATATGCTGATTATTATAATGGAAATAATATATTTTATAATAGAAATCATAGCATTTTCTTTTTTATAAAATAACGATTTTAGCAGACTTATGTTGCAGGAAAAATCAATTGTTTGTAAAATTTTTCTTCAAATAATTTTTGTTCAAATCAAATAAAGTTAATAACTTTGTATTTCTATATAAATTGTTGATAAAAAAATAATTATAAGAATTAAATAAATTTTTTATAACTAATCAGAGGAGTATTTATGTCTGATAAGACAAAAAAAGAAAAGAAAAATAAAGAAGTACCAAAGTATGTATATTATTTTGGCGGAGGAAAAGCTGAAGGTAAAGCAGAAATGAAGGCACTTCTTGGAGGTAAAGGAGCTAATCTTGCAGAAATGGTTAATTTGAAGCTGCCTGTCCCTGCAGGTTTTACGATTACAACAGAAGTTTGCACTTATTATTACGAGAATAATCATACATATCCAAAATCGCTTTACAAAGAAGTGAAATCGGCACTTGCTAAGGTTGAAAAAGAAATGGGAGCGAAATTTGGTGATCCAGAAAATCCTTTATTAGTATCAGTCCGTTCTGGTGCTCGCGCATCAATGCCTGGAATGATGGATACAGTTCTTAATTTGGGATTGAATGATAATACTATCGAGGGATTGATAAAAAAATCGGGTAATCCACGCTTTGCTTATGATGCTTATCGTAGGTTTGTATCGATGTATGGAGATGTAGTTCTTGGTTTAAAACCAGTTGGAAAAGATGATTTAGACCCATTCGAGGTAATATTGGAAGAAAAGAAAAAATCGAAAGGGGTTGAATTTGATGTTGAATTAACTACAGAAGACCTAAAAGAATTAGTTGCGGAATTCAAAGCGGTTATAAAAGAGAAATTAAATGTAGATTTTCCAGAAGATCCTGAAGAACAACTGTGGGGTGCAATTGGGGCTGTTTTTGGTTCATGGAACAATAACAGAGCAATAATTTATAGGAAGCTTAATAATATTCCTGACTGGTGGGGAACAGCTGTAAATGTTCAATCAATGGTATTTGGTAATCTTGGAGAAGATTCAGGAACAGGTGTAGCCTTTACTCGTAACGCTGCAACTGGTGAAAATGTATTTTATGGTGAATTTTTGATGAATGCACAGGGAGAAGATGTTGTTGCAGGTATAAGAACTCCTCTCAATATTGACCAATTAAAAAATATAGATGAGAAATCGTATAATGAATTACTCAAAATACGTGATATATTAGAGAAGCATTACAGGGACATGTTAGATATTGAATTTACAATACAGAATAAAAAGCTATATATGCTTCAATGTAGAGTTGGCAAGCGGACAGCAATGGCTGCAATTAAGATAGCTGTTGATATGGTATCTGAAGGTTTGATTAAGCCAGAAGAAGCTTTAATGAGAATAGAACCAGACCAATTAAATCAATTACTTAGACCGGTTTTTGATCAAAAGGAAAAGCAAGAGGCATTAAGTCAAGGCAAGCTCATTGCAAAGGGATTAAATGCCGGGCCTGGAGCCGCAACTGGCAAAGTAGTGTTTAACGCCGAAGATGCAATAGAATTAGCGAAAAAAGGTGAACCTTTAATTTTAGTAAGGATAGAAACATCTCCTGAAGATATTGGGGGAATGAATGTTTCGGAAGGTATTTTAACTGCACGCGGTGGTATGACATCCCATGCAGCTCTTGTAGCTCGCCAAATGGGGAAAGTATGTGTGGCTGGTTGTGGTGCTTTGCAAATAGATTATAAAGCAAGGGAAATCCGTATTGAAGGCAAAAAGGATGTTCTAATAAAGGAAGGTGATTATATATCAATTGACGGTTCTACTGGAGAAGTGATATTAGGTAAGATTGCAACAAAACCAAGCGAGGTTGTTCAAGTATTAATTACAAAAACATTAGACGAAAGCGAAGCAAAAGTATATCAAATTTATAAACAAATTATGGACTGGGCAGATAAGTATCGTAGGTTGAAAGTCAGGACTAATGCTGACCAACCAGATCAAGCTTCTAATGCTGTAGCTTTTGGAGCTGAAGGTATTGGACTATGCAGAACAGAACATATGTTTTTCGGGGAAGGCAAAATTGGACCTATGCGTGAGATGATTCTTGCTGATACAGTAGAAGACCGTAAAGCAGCATTGGCAAAACTCTTACCATTACAAAGGACCGATTTTGAAGGGATATTTGAAGCTATGGATGGACGACCTGTAACCATAAGGACGATTGACCCACCATTGCATGAATTCTTGCCTCATGATGAAGCTGGCCAGAAGGAAATCGCTAAAATGCTAAATATAACACCAAAAAAGGTAAAAGAAAGAGTAGAAATGCTGCACGAATTCAATCCGATGCTCGGGTTCCGTGGTTGTCGTCTCGGTATTATTTATCCCGAGATAACAGAAATGCAAGCAAGAGCAATTTTCGAAGCCACAGCCAATGTAATTAAGAGAGGGAAAAAAGTGGTACCTGAGATAATGATCCCATTAGTTGGCCACGTTAAAGAATTGAAGGACCAAGAGATTGTTGTCAGAAGAGTCGCAGATGAAGTGATGAAAGAAACAGGAGTTAATTTTGAATATTTAGTTGGTACAATGATAGAAATACCAAGAGGAGCTATAACAGCAGGAGAAATTGCGGAAGTTGCAGAATTTTTCTCGTTCGGAACCAATGACCTTACTCAGACAACTCTTGGGGTAAGTAGAGATGATTCTGGAAGGTTTTTACCTGAATATGTCAATAGGGAGATATATAAGGTAGATCCGTTTGTTACAATTGACAGAGAGGGCGTTGGATTTTTGATGAGGCATGCGGTAGTAGAAGGAAGAAAAGTGCGACAAGATCTAAAAGTTGGTATTTGTGGAGAGCATGGAGGAGATCCTTCATCGGTAGAGTTTTGTCATGATTTAGGAATGAATTATGTTTCTTGCTCACCTTTTAGAGTTCCGATAGCTCGACTCGCTGCTGCTAGAAGAGCATTAGCTCAAAAGAAAGAAGATAAAGCAACAGAATTAAAATCTTCTGTAAATGCTGAATTGAATCTAAAAACTATTAAGAAAGATATTAAGAAATTAAAAAAGATGAAAGAAGCTGTAAAAAAGGAAATAAAAGGTAAGAAAAAATAGAATTTTGATTGATTTATGGAAATAGAAAATAATAATTTTAGGGGTTAAATATATTTTATTTTAATAAAGTATTTGGAGAATAATATATATTTTATTAATTATATAATATGTTATGTAATATAAGAACTATATTAGTTTAAATTAAAGTTTAAATTAATAGTGTTTAATAGTTATTGTTGTTACATTTGTTTTTACAACATGCACTATTAATATTGCTATTTCAGCTAAAAGCAATAGTGCAAGCAAAAAGCTTCGGATTTCCTCTGGTTTTAGTGTTTTCTATTCTTTCAATATGTTTGGTAAGGAAAAGATTCTAAATGCTGATAAGAATGGGGGGATATCAAAATTTCTACTATTGATTTTGAAGATAAGATATTCTTGAATTTTTCTCAGACAATTTCTAATAGGAAAGTTAGAGAAAAGAAAAATATAGAAATAATAGAGTCTAAAGAAATTGATAAATAAAAAAACTCCCCTGGAGTATGGGGAGTTGAAAGGTAAAAGGAGGGAATTTATGTTTTTGAAAAGAGAGAGAGAAAAATTTATAACTTGATTTTGAATCTAATGATCATATCATAGCGAGCTGCTATAAAGGGAAAATAGCGTTTTGGCTCTATTCTTGTATCTTGTCCTTTTACTGGACTATACTCTGTGCAAATCCAAAATTGAGGACGTTCCTTTACCATATTTGAGATTTCCTTAGCTAAAGAATCGGAAATAGGTACGATATGATGTGAATAGCGATAGTAATCCTCAACCTTCACATCGTAATAGCTTCCAAGAATATAAATAGGTTTCGAATAATCTTTATCCCAGTGAGAGGAATCTTTATCATTTGGGTCGTTAAATCCTGGTTTATGTTTAGCGTAAACGAGTTTAAAGATTATAAATGGGAATTCTACTATGTCTCTGTGTTTATTTCTATCGAATATGAGAGTATCAAATTTTCCTTGTAGAGTGTCTTTCATAAGAAAAACAAGGGAATCTATCCAGTAGTTAAAAGATAAGATTTCAGAAGCATATATTCTGTCTTTATTGTCTTCATATTCGCTATAGTTGTGAAGATTTATGAAGTCCCAAGAAGTATCAGGGGCGGCTTTGTTAAAATGGACAGAGCGAAAAAGCAAAGGGAACTGAAAGCTATAATAACTAAAATCGTCGATTGTTTGGGTATAGCAACCGTCAAATAAAATGCTTGCAAGAATAAATGTTGCAATTAAAAATGGATATTTATATTTTTTCATTTTTCCTCTTAATTTTAATAAAAAAAATTATTTGTTCTCTTCGCGTTTTTCGCGTCTTTCGATTTTTTCAATTCTTTCGATTTTTTCGTATTGTTCGATTTTTTCTTTCTCGAACACTTTTTCGTGACCCCATTTTGCTATCCAGAAGGTCAAGCCAAATGATAATATTGGTTGAGCAGCCCAACCGGCATCGGCGTGGAGTTCTAATATACCTGTTCTATAAGAAATGCCGCCAAGAATACGATATTTATTGAAGTTCTCGATTTCGACTTTGAACGGATTTTTTGATTCTCTAATTTCTTCGTAGGGGCTATCAATTATATCTTTTCCATCTATCCCACGCGCAGCCTCGAAGGTTCCCCATAAGTCTTCATATTGCAAAGCAAGATAACCCGTAAAGCCGTTGTCCCAGGTTTTACTGAAATGTGCTCCAAAAGCGATAGAATTCGCACTTATGCCAAAGTCTCTTGTCACACCATGGAAAGCAGCGTGTAGAGCTAATCCCATTTTGTCTTTTGGATTGAAGAGATTAAAGAAATGGTCAATTTGTTGATTAACCATAATTGAATAATAGAACATAGTCTCTTTGTTTACGGGTGCAGCAAGGAAACGAAGACGGAGTTGTGTCCTTGTTGGGAATCCTGCAATTAGTTGTAATATGGGCAAACCAGACATAAAAGTAACATTGTTACCTTCGGGATAAGCTACAGTTTTGTATGTGGAATCTGGGTATTTGTGGTTTTGAGGGGCGCTATAAATTGCTGTTGACTGTCCTCCATAGATTGTTGGTTGAATATTGTCTTTTGTGTAGTTTCGGACATACTCTCCTTCACGATATTCTGTGGTTTGGCAAATTGTTGTATTACCATATAAGTCAGGTCGCTCAGCGTCGAAGGTTTTATGAGCATCAGGAATGAACATGCCCATAATTGATAAATCAAGAGCTATAGTCCAATATTCTTCGTAGATTGCTTTGGTAAAAATGTTAGAATTAAAGCTTTCTTCGATAGAAGTAAAAAATGGTTTTAAATAGCCTTGCAAATTCTTAGCGGTAAATAATCGGAAATCTCTACTAATTTGTATTGTATCACTTGGGTATAACTGTGGACATAATAAAAACAGTAGAAATAATGGAGTAATAATGAATTTGGAAAGAATTTTCATATTTATACCTTTTAGACAAAATAATTAGTAATTTAAAATTTGTTTTTGTAAAAATAAATAATTATTAGAATAAAAAAAAATAAATTAATCTTAATTTAAGATTTTAAATAAAAATAATATGAAATTTGTTTTAATTGATAAAGCTTCCAAAATTAAGGTATACAATAATTGTTGTGATATCTGTTATAGCAAGGGTTATCGGTCCAGAAGCAACTTTAGGATCAAGTTTAAGACTATGCAAGATTGAGGGTATTATAATACCAATTAGACAAGCAAAAGTGCCAGTAATAAAGATAGAGAATGTTATTATAGGAAGAGTTTTATTATAACCAAAAATGAGGAAATATAGGATAAGGATGATTGTACTGCAAGAAAGTGCAAGTAATAAGGCTATCATGATTTCTTTTCCGATTTTTTTTAGTATCCAAATAAAATCAGGAATATTGAAGTGAAGTTCGCGGATAACTATGCTCATACTTTGAATACTCAAACTTTCAGACAGAGCAAGAACAAGAGTAAGGAAAAAAGCTAAAAATATATTTTCAATTAAAGTATTTTGGTAGAATCCGGTTAAGTATGCACATATAATACCGCTAAAAATAGTAGCCAGAAGCCAAGGTAGACGCAACCTCCAAGCTTGGATAGTTCCAAAGGATTTTTCTTGACTAATTCTAAAACCGATAAGTTCGAATGCATATTCAGATTGTTCTCTATCAGCGATGTCAATATATTCTTCAGTAAATAAATTAACATCAATAGTTCCGATCATTTTTCCCTCGGAATTTACAACTGGTAAAGCTAAGAATTTATATTTATGGAAATATTCGCATACTTGAAAAACATTGAATGAATCCTCAACCTTAATAATATCTTTTTTAGTAATATTGTTAATTAATTCGCTATCATCAGCTATAAGGAAATCCCTTATAGGAATAACCCCTATTAGTTTTCCATCATTAGCTACTGAATATAAATATAAGATGCTATCTTTTGGAGATTTTTCTCTGATTATTTTGTGAGCTTCTCCGACAGTTGTATTTTCAAATAGGGATATAAAGTCCCTATTCATATATTTTTCTATTTTGTCTGTCAAATTTCTCATATTTCTCTTTTTTTATTACTCTAAAATAATATATAAAAAAAGAAAAACAAAAACCCATTATTTTTTTAAACAATGGGTTTTTAAAGAATAAAAATTTGTAATATTAAATGGAAACTTGTCGTCGAACAGATAGGGCGACTTTGTAGAGTGCAGTTATAATAAAAAGTCCGATTGAGTATATACCTAAAGAAATTAAGAATTCAGTTATTGTTGGCCAATATGGTATAACTTTTCCTAATGGAGAAGGTGTAAAGCCAGCAACAACCATGCCTAATCCTTTATCGAGCCAAATAGAAAGAAATACTGAGATACAGGCGATAAGTAACCATTTTTCATTTTTTCTGAATTTGGGTGTTAGTAATAAAATTAGGGAGAATATAGCTAATATTGTTGAGGTCCACATAAATGGAACTAAGGAATAGTTACCATCTAAACCAAAATATAAGAATTGGAAATGCAATGCGTGGTCTGGAATTCCGCTGTAAAGAGAAGTAAATAACTCAAGTAATAGGAAGAAAACGTTAAGAATCATTGCATAAGTAGCTATAATACTTAGTTTTTGGATTGGTTCGTAACCAGCATAGAAATTACTAACTTTTTTTAAGAGTAAGCAAAGAATAACAAGTAATGCTGGACCTGCAGCGAAAGCAGTAGCGAGAAAACGGGGTGCCATTATAGCACTCATCCAAAATGGGCGAGCAGCTAATCCTGAATATAAAAATGCAGTTACTGTATGAATACTGATAGCCCAAGGGATTGATAATATAATAATCGGTTTGATCCATTTAGGTGGTTTAATGCCCTTTTTTTCAGAATCTAAAGAGACACGACTAATAATAATATTAAGGAGTAAATAACCTCCGAGTGATATAGCATCCCAGAACATAGGAGATGCAGGTGAAGGATAAAGAAACATGTTGAAAACTCTAAGAGGTTGTCCCATATCAACGAAGATAAAGAGCATACACATAATAACAGCACCGATTGCAAGAAACTCGCCTAAAATAGTAATTTTGCTGAATTGTTTGTAATTGTGTAGATAATATGGAAGTACAACCATAACAGCTGAAGCGGCAACGCCAACAAGAAAAGTGAATTGGGCGATATAAAACCCCCAAGTAACGTCTCTGCTCATACCTGTTAGAGTTAAACCTTGAGTGAATTGTCTAAGGTAAAAAATTACACCTGAAGAAATAAAAACGAGAAGGATGATTATCCAGGTCCAATAATATTTACTTCCGGAAAATGCTTTTTCTAACATATTAGCCTCTTAAATTAAATAATGAACTTCGGGTTTTGTCCCTAACTCAGGTTTTCTACGAATAGTAAAGTATTTTTCAAGAATATCGCGCATTTGTTTGTTCTTTGGGTCATTGATGTCACCAAAGATTAGTGCGTTAGCTGGGCAGACTTCAACACAAGCTGGAAGTTGATTTTTAGCAAGACGTTCCTCGCAGAAAGTGCATTTTTCGACAACGCCACGAGTTCTTGTTGGAAATTGGTCATGTAGATCATTAATGTATTTTCTGGGATTTCCAGGGTCTCGTGGTTCTTTCCAATTGAAACTACGAGAACCATAAGGGCAAGCAGCCATACAATATCTGCAACCGATACATCTATGCCAGTCCATCATTACGATACCATCTTCGCGTTTCCAAGTTGCTTGTGTCGGGCATACCTTGGTGCAAGGGGGATTATCGCAATGATTGCAAAGTAAGAGAACAGGTTTTGCTTGAATTTCTGGGTCAAGATAGTGATTTTCTTGCTCGATGAATGCATGCTTAAATTCTTCTTTCCATATCCATTTTATTTCTTCTTTTTGGTTATTGAATTGAGGAATATTATGAATTTTGTTACAAGCAAGAATGCATTTGTTACAGCCATTGTTAAGCTCAGAATAGTTCTGACATTTTTGCAAGTTGACAATCATTGCATAGCGTTTTGTAGAAGTCAAATTTTCTGCTAAGTTCTCGCTACCGAAGAGTTTGAGAGCGTATTTTCCAGTTAAACCGATAGCAAAAGTAGCCCCAGCAATTTCTAAGAAATTTCTACGATTTATTTTCATTTTATTACCTCCTCAGGACGCACATGGCAATCCCAGCAATATGGAACAACATCGAGATAGTTATGACATTTATCACAGAACTCTTGTTTTGATTCATGGCATTTCATACAAGTTTTATTTAAGCTCATTTCGAATTGAATATGTAGTTCGTCTGGTGTATTTTTATTGATTGTATATACAACTGGTTTTCCTTCAATAGTAAGAAATCTTTGATTTTCTCTGACTACTTTTTGTCGCCATTCATTTAAAACAGACATATGATTTTTTCTCATATATTCACTGTTGTAAATGCAGCTATGGAAGCCAGCATTTTTTGTTTTGTTCAGACTTGGCTCAAGGTCAATAGCTTCAGCAGAAAAGTGTTTGCCAAAGTTTATCCATAAAGGTGAAGAAAAAATAACAAGAAAAGCGATTATGCCTATAATAATTTGAGGTTTGTCGTTCATATATTATATTTCCTCCTTTCCAAGAAGTGGTTCTAATCGTAAGTCAGTAACTCTTTCTTTTTCGCCAGTCATTACTAAGGCATTTCCAACCATTTCGTGGACACCACCGACTTCGCAGCCTCCGGGTATCCAGTATTCCATTACTGCTGGTAGAGTAGCTTTGTCAATAGCGCACATACAAAGAAGAATATTAACACCATAGTTTTCAACAACGTATCTTGTAGCATTTCCTCTTGGTAGTCCTCCTCTCATTCTGGCTTCGAGATTTTCTTCAGTTCCAAGGCCTGCGCCACTACCACAGCAAAATGTCTGTTCTCGAATAGTATTATCTGGCATTTCAGTAAATTTATTCATAACGTTTCTAAGGATATATCTTGGTTCTTCTAATAATCCCATTCCTCTAGCAGGATTGCAAGAATCGTGAAATGTAGCATGCCAATGATCGTTACGGCTTTTGTCGAGTTTGATTTTGTTATGTTTTATTAAATCGGCAGTGAATTCAGAAATATGAACCATTTTTGTTGATTTTGCATTTTCAAAGACAGTACCTGTAATAGGTGAAACAGGAACTTGTAAGAAATCAGCAGGACCGTTCATTGTGTCCATATATTGATGAAGGACTCTCCACATATGTCCGCATTCTCCACCGATAATCCATTTTACTCCCAATCTTTTAGCTTCGGCGTATATTTTATTATTAAGGCGTTTCATTAAGCTATGAGAAACAAAAGAGCCGAAGTTTCCACCTTCAGAAGCATAAGTGCTGAATGTATAGCTTAGTCCTATTTCGTGGAAGAGCATCATATATCCAAGTAAAGTGAAATAGTGGGGAGAAGCAAAATAATCGGCAGATGGGACAACAAATAGAATATCAACGCCTTTGCGATTAACTGGTAAATCTATTTCGATACCTGTAATTTCTTCGATATCTGCAACAGCCATTTCGAGACTGTCCTTAACGCCGTGAGGTTGAATGCCTAAATGGTTGCCTGTTCTATAGCTATTTGCAACTGGTGTCATAACCCAATCAATATTGACACCAATAAGGTTCATTAATTCCCTTGTAAGAAAAGTAATTTCGGCGGTGTCTATTCCATAGGGACAGAAAACTGAACATCTACGGCATTGAGTGCATTGGTAGAAATAATAAAACCATTCCTTTAGGACATCGAATGTAAGTTCTCTTGCACCAGCAAACTTTCCAAGTATTTTACCAGCAGTCGTAAAATCTTTTCGATATACAGAACGAAGCAGTTCGGCTCTAAGAACAGGCATATTTTTTGGATCACCTGAGCCGAGGAAGAAATGACATTTATCAGCACAAGCTCCACAGCGAACACATATATCCATAAATATTTTAAGAGAGCGGAATTTTTCAAGTCGTTCTCTTAAGCCTTCAAGAATGATTTCTTTCCAGTTCTCTGGAAGTTTCCAGTCCTCGTCGCGAGGTTGCCAGACTCTTGGATTAGGTTCGCCAAGATATTCTATGCTTTTTGGTACCGCAGCATTGTTATAGTTGCCTTTTTTTAGTTCAACTGGAACTTCCATCCATTGTTTATATGGAATTTTATAATTGATAGTATCAATTAATTCATCGGGTTTGTATTTATTTGACATCTTTTTCCTCCTTTTCTAATGGTATTCCAGCTGCTTTCATTACAGACCGAAATTCATCTTCGTATTCCTCGTAAGTGTGAACTTCAACATCTGGGTTCCAGGGATTGATATGTCTTTTCATTCGATTATTGTTTGGTAAATTTCGAGTTGGAGACATAAAAATACCTGGCATATGGATTAATTTGCTCATTGGAAAATAAATAAGTAGAGTGCAAACAAGAAAGAAGTGAGCGTAGAATAAAGGTTCAATATCGGTTAAAACTGAAATGCTTACTGGATTGAAAGAAAATATTCCTAGAGCAAGTTGTTTGATAGCTTTTAAATTTACTTTATCTATATAACGCATCCATATTCCTGAGATTGCAATACCAGCGATTAATAGTAATGGAAAATAATCTGATGGTAGAGATATGTAGCGAACTTTTGAATCGAAAATTCTTCTGAAAAATAGAAAAGTAATACCTGCTATTATTAAAACGTTTGTGATATAGATTATAGGAACACCGATCTGGAAGAACTCGTCAATTCCTTGAAGGAAAGGAACAAAAACGGGTACAGGATCGGTAAAGAAACGGAAATGACGTAAGACAATAATGAGAAATGACCAATGAAAAATTAGTCCGAAAAGCCATAGCCATTTATTCGAGCCATAAGCGAGCTTTGGACCTTCCTTTAGTTCAGCTTTTGTATTTCTAAAAAGAGAACGAAAAAAGAGAATCTCTAGAGCCATTCTTCCAAGAACACCTAATGTTGAATGAGGGTTATCGAGTTTGTTCTGGCGTATAAAGTCGAGAGATTTTTGTTGACCAGTTGTGGTAGTGATATTGAATGGTACCGGTGATTTTGCCCATCGGATGATTCTAATTACTATTCCAACAAGGAAAATCAAAATAGCCAGATAAGGCAGAATAATTCCGAAAACAACAGGAATACCACTACCGATATAGCCAATAAAAAATAAAATAATTACTGCAATAAGCGAGATAATAACACCCATCTGCAAACACCTTAATTATACTTTATTAAAAAATTTATCATAATAAATCGTTTGTCTCTCCGTATTTCTTTTCAAATCTTTTGAGAAATGAATCGTATTTTCGTTTTACTTCGTTGATTTTCATATCCATTAGTTTTTCGCGCATAGAAATGTAGATATCAAAAGCGACCAGTAGTAGAGCATCAATTTTATTTTCAAATTCTTCGAAAGCTGATTTAGTAGATTTATCTTCAATGCTATTGCCGAGCATTTCTTTTATTAAAGATTTTAAATTAAGAATAAAAAAAAGTGATTCTGATGGTGAAAATTCTTGGACAGCTCTAATCCTGATTATATTTTCAAGTGCAAGTTGCAATTCTTCACTATTTTTACCTTTTATTATTTCATCAAGTATGATTGGGATTTCTTTAGAAAAAGTCCAAGCAACAGGGTTTGAAAATTGTTTATCGCGATTATGTAAAAAAAATTTGCCCGTAGTATCTTTATAGGTTTTAGAAATAATGGAATACCATTTTTCCTTTATTATTTCTTTGTTATCTTCTAAAAAATTATTGAAATCCATATATTTAAATTCAAAAATAACCTTGTAGTTTAATACAATTTGAAATTTATTGATTTATCATTAAATAATTGAATTATTCAGAGTTGAAATTTTTATTTTATAACAAAAAGTGTGGTAGCAAAAGATTATCAAATTTTTTTATTAATAATTGTATATTTTCTATGAATTTTTTTTCTTGCAATTTTGTTTTGTTGTAAAAAATATTCTTGAGCTTCGAATGTTTCTTCATTTTGATTTGCTTGTATTTTTTTATAAGATCCATCTGGAAGAAGGAGCCAAGATTTTTTGTTATCTTTCCAATATATATCTAATATATTTCTTAGTTGTTCTTGTAGGGTTTTGTCTAAGATGGGAAACATAATCTCGACACGATTATGAAGATTACGGGTCATCCAATCAGCACTTGAAAGGTAATATTCTTCGTTACCGCTATTTTTAAAATAAAATATTCTGGAATGCTCGAGGAAACGCCCTAAAATGCTTCTGACTTCGATGTTTTCGCTAATTCCTTTAATTCCTGGTCTCAGACAGCAGACACCTCTGATAATAAGCTGAATTTTAACTCCTTTTTGCGAAGCTTTGTATAGGGCTTGCATAACTTCTTGATGGGCTAAGGAGTTCATTTTAATGAAAATGTGTCCGGGATTATTTTTTGAGTGTAGTTCCGTTTCTCTTTCAATTAGTCTTAAGGTTTTTTGGCGTAGGTTAATTGGAGCAACAAGCATTCTTTTCCAATCTTTGTAAAAAGAATAACCTGTAAGATAGTTGAATAGATTGATGGCGTCACTTTGGAATCCGTTGCGAGCTGTGAAATAGCCGATATCAGTATAGAGGCGAGAAGTTATATGATTATAATTACCTGTGGATAAATGTAAGTATGAAACAAGTTTATCTTCTTCTTTTCTAACGACCATACAAATTTTGCAATGTGTTTTTAACCCAATAACGCCATATACAACGTGAACGCCAACGTTTTCGAGTTCTTTTGCCCAAATAATATTGTTTTCTTCATCAAATCGTGCTTTCAACTCTACAAAAGCAGTTACATCTTTGCCATTTTCAGCAGCTTTTTTCAATTGGGCAACAATAGGAGAATCGAGACCAGTTCTATAAAGAGTAATTTTGATAGCAATTACTTTTGGATCTTGAACAGCTTCGGTGAGGAATCTTAAAACGGAGTTAGTGAATGAATCATATGGTAAATGGACAAGCAAGTCTTTTTTTGCAATTACCTCGAAGATAGAAGTATCTTGGGAAAGAAGTTCTGGCAGTATTCTTGTTTGAAATGGAATAAATTTAAGGTGTCGCTTGTCCAGTTTAGTAAGAAACATAAAATCGGGCAAATGTAGTGGTCTGTTATGTATATAGACATCGTTTTGCTCAATGTCAAGTGATTTAATAAGGATATTGAGGAGATAATCGGGCATATTTGAGCTAACTTCAAGTCTGACAGGAGCTGTACCCCATTTTCTTTTTTTTATTTCTTCAGCAATTTCTGTGAGCAAGTCTTCTGCTTCGTCTTCAGCTATTTCTATGTCTGCATCACGAGTAACTCTGAATGTATTAGTAGCCTCGATAATTAATCCGGGGAATAAACTTTCTGCATTTATCTTTACAACTTGTTCAAGAAGTACAAAATGGTCCCCATCTTGTTTGGGAAGTTTTACAAAACGGGGGAGAACACTTGGTAATTGAAGAAAAGCTACTCTTTTTTCAGCGATATTTTTTGAGCTGTCGGTAAGGACAAAAGCAATGTTCAAACTTCGATTAATGATTCTTGGGAAAGGGTGAGCAGGGTCTAATGTTAAAGGGGTAAGAACAGGTAAAACACATTTTGCAAAATAATTACGAAGGAATTCGATATCTTCGCTATTTAATGTTTCGAAACGATGGATAAAAATTCCTTCTAACTCTAATGCAGGAAGTATATCGTAGTTTAAAAGTTCTTCTTGTCTTTTATATATGGGGATTAGTCTTTTTCTTATTTCATCAAGTTGTTCTTGAGGAGTCATACCATCGAAAGACAATTCTACTACACCAGCAGTTTTTTGGTTTTTAAGTCCTGCTACCCTTATCATAAAAAATTCATCTAGGTTCGAACTAAGTATTGCAATAAATTTAAGTCTTTCGAGAAGAGGATGAGTTTTATCTTCAGCTTCAGCGAGAACTCTTCTATTAAATTCAATTAGTGATAGTTCTCTGTTAAAAAATAACCTATCGGGATTATTAATATTTATTTTATTTGTGTTCATTATTTCTATTTGAATCTGAATTTTTTTCTTTTGTCATAAGTAGCTTTTTTCTCTGCATATTTAGCTAATCTAACAAATGGCAGTCCAATTAGTAGATAAATTCCAGCGACTATAATACCTGGCAATATGTATTCGTAAATAGAGGATGAAAATTTTCCATAAGCTTTTGTAAGCTCAACCATAGCGATGACTGAAACTAAGGATGAGTCCTTAAGTAGGGATATAAAGTCATTAGTAATTGGAGGAATTACTATTCTAACAGCCTGTGGGAGAATAATGTAGCGAAGAGCTTGAGATTTCGTCATGCCCAGTGAAACAGCAGCTTCGATTTGTCCTCTTGGCACTGCAAAAAGTCCTGCACGGTAATTTTCTGCTTCGTAAGCAGCATAGTTTAGACCTAAAGCAAGAACTCCAAGAAAGAATGGAGGAACGAATGATAATCCTAAGTGATGAGGAAAGATATAGTAGATGAAAAAAAGTTGAAGAAGCAAAGGTGTTCCTCTTATTATTTCGATATATGCTATGGCTAAAGATGATAGAGGTTTTGGTGCGAAAACTCTTGTTATAGCAATGAGCAAACCGAAAATAATAGCAAAAATCATTGCAACTACTGATAAGCTCAGTGTAAGAAGAGTGGCATTAATAAGTTCGGGAATCCATTTAATATATTTATCTAAAGTGCTTACTTTTTCTTTTTTTTCTGGCAGCACCAAAACATTGCTTTTTGTATGTTCTTCCATAAGGACAATCCACATATTAGGTTCCCAGAGGTCCCATTTTTTTAGGATATTTCTTAAGTCTCCTGAACATGTCATAATTCTAATGATAGAATCAATTTGCTTCAAGATTGGATCGCCTTTTCGTGCGACTATTCCATAAAGGATTTTTCCAACTGGCTTTCCAACTAATTTTAGTTGTGGATCGGGTTTAGCATATACAATGGCAACAGGTGCATCAATAAATACAGCGTCAAGTCTGCCTAATTTTAAGTCAGTAAAAGAATTATATTCGCTTTCATAAGTTCTTATTGAAATGCCTTCGATAGAATTTAGAATTTCTTCAGCCAAAGCGCCTTTTAATGTTCCAACTTTTTTACCTTTTAAGTCTTCTAATGAATCAATCCCTTCTTGGTCTTTACGAACAACAATTTGCTCGTAAGTAGCAAAGTAAGGCAAAGAAAAGTCAACTTTATCTAAACGTTCTTCTGTGATTTCAATACCATTAATAATAACGTCGTAATCGTTTCTATTAAACCCGAGAATCAAGCCGTCCCATTGGTTTTGGAAGTGCTGATTTTCCATTTTTAGAGAATCAGCAATTGCTTTAATAATATCAACTTCAAAGCCTGTTAATTTTGATGGATCTGAGGGGTCATGATATACATACGGAGCACCGCTTTCGGTATCTGCTGCCCAACGAAGAACTTTTTTTTGTGCAAATGTATTAATAATAGGATTTATTAAAAGAATTAAGAAAAAGCAATATTTTAATGTATGATTTACCATAAAGATTAATCTAAGAACATAGATAGATATTTTTTTGTTAATTCACATTTTGGATTTGTAAATATTTCTTCAGGTGGAGATACTTCAATAATACGCCCATCTTCCATATAAACAACTAAGTCGGAAGCATTTCTTGCAAAGTTCATAGCGTGAGTAACAATAATTTGTGTCATTCCTTCATAATGCAAATTCTCCATAACATTTAAGACTTCACCGACTAATTCAGGGTCGAGAGCTGATGTAGGTTCATCGTATAACATAACTTGAGGTGACATAGCTAAAGCTCTTGCAATTGCAACTCTTTGGGCTTGACCACCTGATAATTGATAGGGGTATCTATTAGTAAAAGCATCTAATCCGACTTTATGTAAGTTATATTCTGCTATTTCTTGGGCTTTTTCTTTTGGTTCTTTTTTTACAATCATTAAAGGTTTTGCTACATTTTCAAGTACTGTTAGATGTGGAAAAAGATTCAAATTTTGGAAAAGCATTCCGACGCGGGTTCTAAGAGTATGAACTTTTAACTTCAATTCGTCATCTAAATTCTCTTCGGGTTCTATTTTTTGTAGTGGCATTATTACTTTTCTTCGCATTGCTTTTGCTTTTTCAATGAATTCTTTATTCATAGGCTCTATGGGGTTTTTACGGTTTAGGGTTATTCCAGCAACCCTAATAGAGCCAGAATCTAGAATTTCGAGGCAATTCAAGCAACGTAGAAAAGTAGTTTTTCCACATCCAGAGCGTCCGATAATAGAAATTAACTGTCCTTTTTTTACAGTAAGGTTTATTCCTTTTAAAATATGAACGTTGTAGTAGTATTTGTGTAAGTCGTTTACGACTACAATATCTTCTCCAATAATAGGCATAATTTATAATTGCTTATAATTATTCATTAATAAAATTTTTAATTTATAATTAATTTTATTAAAAAACAAAGAAAGTGGTAATATTTTTATTTCTTTTTTTGAACTTGAAATTAACATTTTAATAATATTTGTTTTTCTCAATAATCTCTTTAGCTAATTCAAGGTAGTTTCTTGTGCCAGAGCTTAATGCATCATAAAGAAGGACGGGTTTACCATAACTTGGAGCCTCAGACAAACGAACATTCCTATTTATTACGGTTTTGAATGCCTTTTGTTCAAAATGTTTTCTTACTTCTTCAACGACTTGATTTGAAAGACGAAGTCGACCATCGAACATAGTTAATAATACTCCTTCGATATCGAGCTCTTTATTCAATCTATATCGAACAATTGAAATTGTGTTTAATAGCTGTCCTAAACCTTCAAGGGCATAATATTCACATTGAACAGGAATTAGAACTGAATTGGCAGCAGTTAATGCATTTAAAGTCAATAGACCGAGAGAAGGTGGGCAATCAATGATTATAAAAGAGTATTCATCTTTAATATTTTGTAAAACATTTTTTAGTACTAATTCTCTATTAAGTGTATTGACCATCTCGATTTCAGCTCCAACTAAGTTGATATGGGATGGGATTATGCTTAAGAAAGGCATGTCAGTTTGTATTATACAATTTTTTGCAGGAACTTGATTAACAAGAACTTCGTATATAGTATTATTCAACTTACGAGTATCAATTCCTACTCCATTAGAAGCATTTGCTTGAGGGTCAATATCTACTAAAAGTACTTTTTTTTCAGAAGCAGCAATGGAAGCTGATAAATTAATAGCTGTAGTAGTCTTTCCGACACCTCCTTTTTGATTAGCTATAGCAATGATTTTTCCCATATTTATCTCAGATTAAAATCATATTTTAATGAAAAAAAGAAAAAAGCTGTTAAGACGAGAGAATGTTTTATTTTACCGTTTAAAATCATAGATGGGATTTCAGTCAATGGCACTTCTATGACTCTAATATCTTCGTTTTTGTCCAAGTTTTGCTCTTTTTGTTTTATACAATCGAACCAAACATATGAATAACAAGAATTATTAAGAAAAGCCGGATTTGGCAAATTCTCTCCTAATAAAAAAGCATTTTTTGTGCCAATATATCCAGTTTCCTCTGCACATTCCCTTTCAGCAGCATAAAGGGGGTCTTCATCGCTTTCCACTAAGCCTCCTGGAACCTCGAGAGTAATGTCGTCAATACCATGCCTATACTGTTCTATTAGGACGACGTTTTTGGATTTAGTAATTGGAATAATGTTTACCCAGCGGGGAGACTCAAGTAGGACAAATTTACTTTTCTTATTCCATTGAGGATGTTGGCGAGTTACCCAAGCTAAATTGAAGATTTTATAATTGATAGTCTTGCTACGCTCTATTGTTTTCCATTTTTCTATCATAATTTTATAAAAATAACCCCTTCTCATTAAGAGTGAGGGGTTTGAAAATATTATAATGATACAATCTTTATTAATTACAAACTACAAATTTAATAAAATTTGTTGATTAATTACTTACTTAATAATATCAAGTCTTTTGCTGAAAAATTGAGAATTTGTTCTCATTAAAATTAAATATGTGCCAGAGTTTAATTCTTCAAGGTTTACTGTAATGAAATGTTCCCCAGGTTCAATTTGATTATTAATAATTTCTAAAATTTTATTTCCGAGCAAGTCGCTTATCCAAATAGTCGTTATGCCTTTTTCTACAGTTTCGAAGCTAATATCAATTTTACCTGAGCTTGGATTTGGTTTAGGGAAGTTGAGGGTAGCTTGACCTCTTGGATTAAATAACCTTGGAGATCCTTCTTCACATATACCTAACAAATTAAAATTAGCATGGTTTGAATATAAAGTAGCTTGTCCATGGTCAACATTAATATTCACAATTTCAAGAGTAGAACTCTTGCTATTTCCGAGCATTCCTCTAAACTGGACACTACCGAGAGGTGTAGGGTTTGTAATATTATTTGGTAAATTTAATTTTATTTCAAGGATACGATAACCTTGAGCATCTATACCCTTATCTGTAATGTTTTGAAAATTAACTGGTTCAAACAAAGAATAATTATATTTTAATTGAACATTAATAGCTTTATGGAAGGATGATAAATTAATAGGATTATCGAGGAAGAATGGTAAATCAAAAATTTCTCCTGGAGCTGCTTGAGTATTTTCTATTCTAATATAACCACTGGAACATTTTGAATTTAGGGAGCCATTTGTTTCTCTTATTTGCAATTCACCACCAATGCTGCGTGAGCCAAAAAATGCGATTGGCATTATTTCAGTGCTACATCTTAGAATCCTTAGGTTTAAAGTAGTAAGTATTTGGTCTCCATCTTTAGTAATAGGCAAATCCAAGAATATTTCGTAATAACCGGAATTATCAGTTCCGGCAGGTGTTGGAGGTATTGATTCAACAATGCCGCTTGGTATTCGGATAGTTGTTTGTATTGCAGTAGTTCCTGATTCTTTTAATTTCAGTGTATTTCTGATTGCAATGGGAACTTGAATTTCTTCTGCGACAAGTCCTTCGTGCTCTCCAGCATATATTTCAACTGTAGCGAGGGAAGGATTTCCAATTAATTGTATATCTTTTTCAAAGTTGCAGGGACTTCCCTTTAAAGTTAGGTTAGTGTTAACGATTTGGTCTATTGTTGGTCTATAAATAATCCTTAATGTTTTAGAGCCTTTTGCTGGTATTGTAAAAGGAAAAGTAAGTGGTTCGGTTGTAAATTGAGAGTCTCCAATGTTAATGCTATTGATTACCAAATCTACATCTGAATTGTTTTGTAAAGTAATAATGGTATCTTTAGAAGAACCAATTGTTGAAACAAGGTTGACTACAATACCATTTTGAATCTTTGGCATAGCTACTTTTGCTGTGATCTGCAGAGTTTTTTGATAGCATGAAAATTCGTCTTTAAGAGTTATGATTTCGTTAAAGTCACCTTCTGTGTTGCTAAGAAATGTAATTGATATCTCATTGCTTTCTGTAGGATTTAATGTAATGCTTGTTCTATCTAATGATGTGTGTGCAGAGGCTGTTCCGGTAATAGTAAAGCGAATGGAACCATTATTTATTATCATTACTCTTAATTGTAATGCTTGATCTGGGCAAATTGTTCCAAAATCAAGTTTGTCATTGTTAGTTGTGAACCCAATACTATCTTTTGTTCCAGTTAAAGAAATGTTTAAAGTTCCATTGGAAGCATTGCTTTTTATTTCGATATTTCCTGTTTTAGTTCCACTTGAGTTTGGTGCGAACCTAACTGTTAAGTCCATTTTTTCGCCAGGAGGGATTGTAGGTGTTGGTGGAGGAGTTGGAAATATGAAATCTTGATTTCCAGAAGTGATGTTAATGCTTTGAATTTGCAGATCTAAAGCACCAGTATTTTTAATAGTTATCGTTGTATCACGGTAAGGTATATTGCATTGGGTATTCGGAAATAAGATACCTTTAACCGATTCTATTTCAGCTTCACCTGAACCATTCCCCCGAATATTTGAAGACCATATTTTGGAACCAGAAACAGCTTCGAATGTAGTAGAACGTGCCCCTAAATCAGTAGGAGTAAATGTAATTTCGAGTTCTATGCACGAATCTGGAGGAAGTGTAAACGGAGCAGGAGAATTGTTAATTTTAAATTCAGATTTATTACCACCAGTAAGTCTAAATTCATCAATCCAAAGTGGGGCACCGCTATAGTTACAAAACATTATGAATTTTTTTGTAACCGGTTTTTCTTTTAAAGAGGAACCGCAATCAGCGTCATTTGCAAAAATCCAACCAGCAGCGGGGATGACCCAGAAGCTATCGCAAGCAGTCCCAGTGAAATACAAAGTATCGTAGTGGAAAAATTTATCTGGAGCAGTGTAAGTTATAGTAATATTACGAGGAGGTCCATCTTTTGCTAAATCGAATGGAGGTGGGGGCCCACCCCAAGATGTGATTTTGAAGTTTCTGTCAGTTGGATAATATCCGGTAATTCTTAAAGGATTATTTTTTGCGATTAAGGTAATATTTATATCTTTTATAGTTGAAACATTTTCAAAATAAGGATATCTACTTTGTGCTTCGATATATGGCTTTAAGTTGTTAGGTATTATGTAGTTAATGTCTGTGCTCAAATTAATAGGATTAAGGACCTCAAATTTTCCGATACCACCATCGCAATCTGTATCCCAATATGCTTCGCAAGGAGAAGGAGTGCCTATTTCTTTAGCTTTTGCAAGGATTTCAAGATAAATATTAGCTACATCCTCTTCAGTAGCAGGATTGGGATAAGCCTTGCCACCAGTTTGTTGGGATATAGTAGAAAGTTCATTTGGCATAGGCATGCCGAGGGTAAGACAGAAAATTGTAGCATCGAGTTCTTTAGCAAGGTTAAGAATTTCATCAGTTTTTACAGGACCAAAATTTTTATCGTGATTGCCATCAGTTAAGAAAATAATAATTCTTTTGTATTTTGCTTTTCGAGCGATCTCGAGGCAACCCGGTTTTCCGAGAACATCTTTTAAAAAGCCAGCGTTGTAATCAGTTCCTCCTCGAGGTTTCAATTTAGCGAGAGAGTCAAGAAGAGCCTGCTTATCGGTTGTGAAATCTTGATTAAATTCCGCCATTCTATCAAAACTCGTTAAAGCACATTCGAAACGTCCATCTGGTAATTTTTCAATGAATTTTTTTGCTGAATTCTTTGCAACTTGCATACGAGTAGGACCAACAGGAATTCCATTTTCGTATTTGAATGAAGAATCCATAGAAAGAGAAATATCAATTGTAATGATAGCCGAAAATTTAGATTTCTCTGCAGGAGGGCAATATAGCTTTTTTACCTTTCTAACTTTACCACCGTCTGTAATTTTAATAGCATCAAGGTCAGTATCGCTAAAAGTGCGAATTTCTTCGCCTTTATTGTTTGTTACTCTATATTCAGCTTTTATTTCAGGATATTTGCTTGGGTCTATATTTTCGATGTTGAGTGTTTGAGAAAAAATAATATAGGGAAAAGCAAAAGCAATGAGGCATAATTTTATAAACAATCTTTTCATTTTTTCACCAACTTTTTTACTTTAAAAATTTTTATATAATAACCTTTTTTTTATAAAATAGTTACAGAAAATTATTGTATTGGTGTAACAATTTCGATATTTACTGTTCTGCAATAAAATCTTCCTTCTGGAACATCATTGTTATAAAGTAAAGGTAGAGTTTCACCAAGACCGATAACATATTTAAAATCAACGCCAAGAATTTTAGCTGTAGATTGAGCACGCTTCAAAGAAAGTTGAAGGTTATGATTTTCATCACCCATTCGATCAGTATATCCTTTAATTGAAACTGTAGAATTCTTTTTTATGCGTTTTTTAGCGAATTCAGCAATTCTCAAATTTGCTTCGTTAAGGTCGAATTTGTTGAAATCGAAGAGAATCAAGCTGAAGCGGTCGAATTCTTTATCGGCAAGCATTTCATTCATTTTCTTTTCGATAGTCATTTGTTCGACAGGAAGTTGTTGAACGTTTGAAGCCCATCTTTTGTTGTCTTTATCAATGACTTCAAGTTTATAGAGTAGAGGTTCATCAAAACGAGGTATATTTTCCTGTTCTTTTGCTAAGTCCCATTCAATTACAGACGGTGGTTGTCCTATTCCTTTAAAGATTTTAATAGGTCCTTTACTTTGTGATACTGTAAGCTCCCATTTTTCTGATCCAGCTTCTGCTTTCACGTTACTTTTAAACCTGATAATAGGTGGATTGGATTCTCTTATTGTATCTCTAATTATTAATGGCTCGAAAATTTGAGGTATATTTGATGTTATTTCAGCTCTTCTATTTTCTACAATGCCGTCTGGATCGGTAGGAGTAGAAGGTGTAGAAGGTAGATTCCTATTTGCAATCTTAATTCTTGACTCGGGAATCTTCCAAACGTTAACTAAATAATTCTTAACAGCATTAGCTCTTTGATTTGATAATTGAATGTTTCCTTTTTCTTTATTTTCATCAGAGTTACAACCAGTAATAGTAATTTCTGCTTGAGGATATTGCGACATTCTCTTTCCTACGATATTTAATACATTATAATAAATATCCAAAGTAGGAAGGTTGTAAAGCAATTTATCGCTGAATTGATTTTTTTGTTCGTTGTTAAGTTTGATGTATCTATCAGGAATTATAGAGCTGTTTTCATCGAAAAAGATATAATTCAGAATAGGATGCATTCTCATCCCAAGGAATTCCTCAACTTTTAATATTGTTACATCAGATTCTCTACCATTTTCATCTACTGCTTTAGCTACAATTGTAGCAGCAAGTGCGGGTTCTTGGGGCGGAACTGGCAACGAAGGTAAAGGAGGTAGAGCTGGTGGAGGTGCTAGAGGTTTAGGAGGAATAATAGCCCTTGGAGAATATTTCAATGCAATACCTCCATTAATTGTTATTATATTCCAAGATAAATCATTAGCGACTGGTAAAAAAGAATATGATAAGTATGCTTCGGGAACTAAATACCATTCATAATTTTGACTGATTGGAAGATTGTAGCTTGCTCCCAATACACCTGATATATCAAGTGCTGAAGCATCAGGAATAGTTCCGCTTCGTTCATTGCGTGTTCTACTATTGGTTCCTTCGAAGGTTCCCCAACTGGGTTTTATTATAGTCTCTTTTTGGCTATAGGCTTTTTGTAATATATAACCGGCTCTAATACCGGCGGAAATAGCAAATTCATCAGTCAACCTAAAACTTAATAATGGAGATAATCCAACTGATGAGATTGTAGCATTTAATGAATGCTCAAATTCTCCTTGAGTACCATTTCCGTTAAGGTCGGAAACATAAGTTGGTTCTATTTTTGTAAGCTTTCCACTAAGATCATTATAGAAAACGCGAAATGATAGCTCAAAATCTTGGGATAATGGAAAAGAAATAAAAGTTCCGATATTATAACCTAAACCATTTCCCGTTTCGTATCGTGGGCAACAACTCGGGATGCCAGAAAGGCCTTTAAAACTAGCAGAATGGAGATTCAATCCAACATTAGCAAAGATCCCATAGTTTGTTCGTGCATCAGTAGGTTTATCAGCATATTTTTGAGAGAATAATTGTTGATTAAATAAAATTAGAATGATGAAAATAAAAGAATGTAGTTTAGTAATTTGCATATTTATCTCCTAATTTTTTATTGCGTTTTATAGTATAGTAACATAATAAAAACAATAAATTAAAAAAAAAATATTACATAAAATAATAATATTACAAAACTAATGAAATTTATTATTGATGAGATACTTTTTATAAATAAAAAACTGCCAAATTTTTTTGTATTTGGCAGTTTTTTGTTAGGTGAGAAAATGGAAAAATTTTAACGGCTTAGAAGTGCATGCCTTAAGGACATAATACCAACGGTTCCAAAACCAAGCATGAACATCAATTGAAAGGGAATGGCTGCAAGCTCGGCATAATAAATTGAGATTGCAATACCAAATATAAAATACAAAGTAAAGAGCAATTCGAAGACAATCGTAAGACTTACTTTTCTTTGAACATATACTTTCTTTTTCCAGTCGTCTTTATCGCTAACAATTCGATATTTAGGAGTTCTTGTGAAACCTGACTTTTTATTAGCTAATGCTTCAAGAACGGCTCTTGAGTTATTAATAGCAAAGCCCATACTTCCTGAAAGAAATACAGGAAATAGCAAAAGTCTTCTTCTCCAATCGAAATGAATAGCTTTTTGTGCGTAAAGATAGAATAAAAAGGTAGAAATTGAAGCTAAAACGAAGATAGACAAGAGAGTGTAATATTGGTCGTAACCAGCAACAGTATTTTTAATGATTACCAATGGCACGTTTAAAATAGCAACAAGTACAATAAATGGGAATATAATATTGCTTGTCAGGTGGACTATGCATTCGAGCTTTTTAATCAATGGCATCTTTGCTTTTAAGACTTTAGGAAGCAATTTTTTAGCAGTTTCGACAGCACCTTTAGTCCATCGAAATTGCTGAGTTTTTAAGCCATTAATATCGGCAGGAAGTTCTGCGGGAGATGTAACATCATTAAGAAATATGAATTTCCAGCCTTTGAGTTGAGCTCGATAGCTAAGATCAAGATCTTCAGTTAGAGTATCGGGTTGCCAATTGCCAGCATCAAGGATTGTGTCCTTGCGCCAAATGCCAGCGGTACCATTAAAATTAATAAAGAAGCCAGCTTTATTACGTACCTGCTGTTCGATGACGAAATGGCCATCGAGGGCAAGAGCTTGGGCGCGAGTAAGAAATGAATACTCTTCATTGAGATGCTCCCATCGAGTCTGAACCATACCGATTTCTGGATTTTGGAAATACTTGATTGTTTTAAGAAGAAAATCTTCTTTTGGAACAAAATCAGCGTCGAAAATCGCAATGAATTCCCCCCGAGCTGTTTCCAAACCGGCTTTTAAAGCACCGGCTTTATATCCTTCGCGATTGGTGCGATGGATATATTTAATATCAAATCCCTTTTGTTTGAATCCTGCGACAAGATTCTTTGCGATTTCTGTAGTTTCATCTGTAGAATCGTCAAGAACCTGAATCTCAAGTTTATCAATAGGATATTTGATATTGCAAACAGCTTTTATGAGGCGCTCGACAACGTATAGCTCATTATACAAGGGAAGCTGAATTGTGACATTGGGGTATTCTTTAGGGTCTGGAATATTCGGTGGTTTGATGTTTAGTGTTTTATGATAATAATACAGCATTACCAAACCATGAATACCAAAGGCAAAAAGAACACTCAATGACAAAATGTAAATAATGAGTATTAAATCTTCCATATTCGGTGAATTACCTCACCAATGTTATTAATATTAATTTTTTTCATCAATGAACATTTTTGAAATACTAAATTCTGAAAAAAAAATTAATTTCCCAATTAATATTTATAATTTTAGTAAGAATTGCAGTATATTTTTTTGAATATCTTTTGTAGCAATTTTTTTCTTTAAATTTTTCTCCTTTAAATATTAATTAGGAAATCTTTTTTACCAGCCAGAAACTACAGCTAACATTATGTCTTCAGCTATTCTTTTAATAGCGACTGAAATTGCTTCGTCTCTTGCTGTTTGAACATTTTTAAGTTCATAAATATCAAAATTGGAAAAATCTTTTGTCCAGATCATTTTCTTTTTAACGGCATCGTAATATTCTACTTTACAAGTAATAGTAATTTTCCTCTCAGTTTCCAATTCGCCGGGATTAACGGCGTTAATTATATCTACAATAGATTTAATTGAAACGTTGAGCTTCGCATCGCCTCCGCTTTGAACTAAAGTAAAAGAATTATCTTTACTAAAATTGTCAATTAACGCATTAGTCAATTCATCTTTATATTTTGGATTTCCAAATCCGCTTTCATCTTTTGCAGTTGTTATATATAATGTTTTCAAATGTTCTGGTATCGAACCACCAGTAAAAGAATAACATCCTGCAAAACAAACAAATCCAAAAAAGCAAATTAATGAAAAATTGCTAATTATACCATTACTGAAAGATGAAAAAAAATTCATTTTTCTTATATTTTTCTTATTATATTTCATTATTTCACTATAATATAAAGGGGTTATGTCTTTTTTCATATCCAACGGTGGTTGAATGACCGTGTCCTGGAAATATTTTAAAATCCTCGGGTAAAGACAGTATCTTTTCTTTGATAGATTTTAGTAATAAATAAGTCGAACCACCTTCTAAATCAGTTCTACCAACGCTTTCAAAAAATATTGTATCTCCAGAAAACACTACTTTTTCATTTTTTTCTACTAAGCAAATACTACCTTGTGTATGTCCGGGTGTATGAAGGATTTCAAAATGAATATTTACTAAATTTAATAAATCTCCATCGTTAATATAATGGTCAGCTTTGAATGATGGAATGTTTAACGGCAGATGGAATGGTAAGCTCTCCATTGGTTTTATTAATCTATATTCATCATCTGGATGAATTAGGATTTCTGCTTTTGTATTTGTTTTAAGCTCATAAGCGTCTCCTATATGGTCGAAGTGAGAATGAGTAAGAACGATTTTTTTAATCTTTCGTTCATATTTATCTTGTAATTTTAAAAATTGATAACAACTATCTATTGGGACATCTATTACGATAGCATAAGGTGCTTCTTCTTCGAAGACGAAGTAACCATTTGTTGAAAACGGTCCTGCTTCAACTGGAATTATTTCCATTTTTTAATTTTTTCTCTAATAAAATTATGCAAAATTCTCGATTTATTATTATTTGAACAAAAAAATTTTTTTTTTTGAGAGCATATCTTAAATTTGTTTTATTTATTATTGTGTGCTATGGAAAAAGAACAAACATTTGCTGAGCAACTCTCTCGTCTTGAGAAAATCATTGCTGAGTTAGACAAGGGAGATCTACCGATTGAGAAAATGCTTAACCTTTATGAAGAGGGTATGTTGCTAACTCAAGCTTTGCATAAATTTTTAGAAGAAGCAGAGCTAAAAGTTGAAGAAATTGCTACGAAAGTTAGTGGTAGAAGAGAGGAATAATTGTATTCATCAGAAGTTGACAGAGGCTTCTATTATAAAATTAAATCCATTTTGTGGTATTGAGTGCTGTCTAAAATCTAGAGCTGCGGGCAGAGAGTATTTTGTATTGAAGAGATTATTTATTTTCATTGATAAATTGAATTTATTAAAAATTGATGGTAGTCCGTTATCGTTTTTAATAGAAGGTTTAATGGAAAGGTAGATGTTTGTTAAAAAATATGGGTCAGTAGTAGTATTATAGGATGTGATTCTTTCAGATTCCCATAACAGTTCAGTGCCTAAATATATGCATTTAAAAAATCGTTGTGATAGATTGAGTTTTATTGAATGAGTAGGAAAATTGCTAAGTTTTTTTGATGTCTCGATATCTTTAAGAAATTGATGGGAATAACTGATGTTCCCCCATAATCCGAAAGGAAGTTTTGTTTCTAATTTGAGTTCAAAACCATAAGCATCTACTTTGCCAATATTTTGGAATTGTATATATTGGTTAGAATCTGGCTCTGTAACTACAACCTGGTCAATGAGATTAGTCATTTTGTAGTAATAAATGGATAAAGTGCCAAATAAATATTTGTTAATACTATGGTCAATAGATAACTCTAATGTGTTGATTTTTTCAGGAACAAGTTTATCATTTGCCTTTTGTGTCCTATAATCAGTGTAGTATAACTCGAAGATATTGGGAACTCTGAAAGCCTGTCCATAAAGAAACTTAAGGGTAGTATTCGACCAAGGGTAATAATTAATAGCAAATCTTGGAGAGGTTGAACCCTCGAATCTACTGCATTGATCATGACGTATACCAAAAGAAGTACTTAAATTGTCAAGCAACTGCCATTGGTCTTGTATGTATATAGAAAATAAGTAGTGTGGGTAGTTATTGTCGAAAATTGTAGAATCTTTATTCCAGTTTCTATAATCTGCTTGAAAGTTATATTTATATTCTGTACCAATTGTAAAACGATTATTTAAACTAAAATCCCAAATGAATTGAAGTTCAGAACCAGCCCAAATCCCAGTATTGGAGTCATAGTTTGTATCGGAGTAAGTGTATTCTCCATTATATTTGTAAAAATCAACAAATAGTTTTCCAATGAAGTCGAGACTATTTAATATTTGGTCATTATACTTAAGTTCAACAAAAGCTCTTTGGTCAATTCCGTAAGGTGTGGGTTTATTGAAATCCATATCCCAAGTAGCTGTTGGAATTGCTTTTTGTCGGAAGTTATAAAATGAAGATAATGTTAGGTTTTTATAATTAATATCAGCGAAAATGCTATAATATTTTTGCCAATCAAGTCCTACAGCTACTCCATTGTTATATTGAGCACTATCAAATTCTTTGTAATATAGGTCTTGTCCATCTTGATAGCCATATTTTCCAGCAACTACAAGATTAACATTGTCAAACAGTTGCTTTCCAATTTGAAATAAACCTTCTTTTGTCCCAAAGCTTCCTAAAGCTCCTGAAAATCTAAATTCATCTAAAGACAGAGCATTTTTTGTGATAATATTAATAACAGCAGTCATAGCGCTTGTTCCATAAATAGCTGAACCAGGACCTCTTAATACCTCAATTCTTTCGATTGAGTTCATATTAAGAGCTAAATCATTTTCAAAAAAAGGAGAATTATAAATATTATCGTTGAATATATGGCCATTTATTAATAAGAGAATTTTATTATTATAACTGTTAGGGCGTTCGAAGCCCCTTATTCCAACATATTCGTACATTCTGTCATTTCGTCTGAAAAAACCAGGAAGACTCATTAAAGCTTCAGATAAATTTCTAAATCCCCATCTCTCTATATCTTCTGATGTAATAATTGAAATGGATGAAGGTGCTTCACTTATTTTTTGTTCGTATTTCGATGCCACTGATATTTTGGTGTTTAGTAATAGGTCAAGTTCGTCGTTGAGATCTGCAATTAAATTAGTATCAGACGGAGTGTTCTTTGAAATAATGATATTACAATTGAAAAAAATAAAAATAAATTGAAAGAGCATTATTTTTAATATTTGAATACGATAATTTTTCATTATATAATTTTTATGTGTCTTTAGAAAGTTTCATTTACAATTTTTTTCATTAAAAAATAAAAATTCTATCTTTTTTTTGTAAATTAAAAAATAATAATTAGAAATTTAATAAAAAAATAAAAAATTTGGAGAAAAAAAATGGCAGAATTGAATACAATCGAAGATAGGACACTTTTGTATCATATAAAAAGTGTTTTAGAAGGGAAAAGAAAGTTCGAGAATGTGTTCCAATCGGTTACAAGAATGATTTTAGGGGATCCAAGTAAGATTGAGAAAGTAACAGTGAATGGTCGGAAAACTTATGATTTCAAAGTTTTTAGAGAAGGAAAAAAGCATATAATAGGAATGTTTGACGAAATAAATAGTTTTGTGTCATTTGTCAAGGATGCCGCTGATGGTGGTTCATCTGCAGAAATGGCTTTTGTTTTAATAGGTGAACCAGGCAATGGAAAAACTTTTTTTGTTGATTTTTTAAGTAAGTTATATCGAGATTTTATCTCAGTTCCAGAAAATCGAAGATATACTTTTCGATTTAACAATCTTGACAAAATTGGAGGCTATGGCAAGATAACCACTATTGAATCGCAAACATTTGAAGACCCAATGGTATTGGCAATGAATCTTTATGAAGAAAAAGAACAAAATATAAAATTCCTCGAGCAAATGGGGTGCTCAGAGATCCAGATTAAAGAGTTTTATAAAAATTATAGACCTTTGGGAGCTTGCACTGATTATATATTTCATCAAATAAAAAATTATTGCGATGGTGATATACGAAAGATTTTAGATTTTGTTGAAATAGTGCCGGTTCCTATTAGTGAATCACGAGGGACATTGACTGGGAAGTATGCGGCAAAGGATAAGATAACTTCTTCAGCTGTAGATTTGCTTGGGGAAGAGTCAATTACTCGACTCCTTCACATATCTGATACGAATAATCCATATAGATTTGATTTGCGACGTGGAGCTTTAGCACGAGTAGCTGGTGGCGGAATACATTTTGCTGATGAAATTTTTAAAAACAAGCGTGATTTAGTGCAAGTATATCTCGGAGTAATTCAGAATAGGACTATTGATATTGAGGGATTTAAATGGCCATTGGATACATTAATAATTGCAACGAGTAATAATTCAGAATTTGCTCGTTTTCTTGAAGAGAAAGAACAAGCCCCTATCGTTGATCGCTGTAGACTTACATATATGTCGCATAACACAAATTACTTGATGCAAATGGAACTAACATCATTTGCGATTGGAAGCAAAGAGAAAACAACATTTTCCGGTGTTAAGATGCACATTGACCCTAATTTAAATTATGCATTATCAGTAGCTGTTGTGCTTACGAGGATGCCAGCTTCAGATAAACTTACACCAGTCGAGATGATGAAATTAGCAGCAGGTGAAGTGGCTGGAGAAAAAAGCATTAAGACACTTGGTGAAGTCATTGCTGATTTAAATTCTGATCCTGATATAACAAAGCGTTTTGGACAAAAGGGGCTAGGGCATCGTAATTTAGGGCGAGCATTACAAGTACTATTGGAAAGATCTGAAACTCAAGAAGGACATTGTATGTATGCTGGCGATATTTTTCCAGCACTTGAAACAATAATTCTTGATTATGTTCAAGATCCTAACGATAGAATCAAATACTTTAATGATATTAAAATAGCTAAAGGATTGCACAGAAAAAATGTAATGACTACTATATTCAATGCATATATGGATGAACCTGGGGCTATTGAAAAGGATGTATTGAATTATGTCAATATGATTATTGGTATAGATGCAAAAAATCTCGGTTCTGATAAAATTTGGACTTACCGAGACCCACAAACAGGGAAGCTTGTGCCATTAAAAATTGATGAAACTTTTATTAACAGCGTTGAAGAGCGGCTTGGTTTAAAGAATAATGAGCAGAAGCAAGCTTATAGAACAACAATTGCAAAAATCTATGGGCAGAAACTTATTAAAGAGCCTAATTACAATTTTATGGATAATAATGAGCTTGTTAAAGCGGTAACGGATGTTCGCCTTAAGTCTGATATTGCAGGAGCCGGTTCTCTTATCGGTGCTTTGTCCAATAGAACTAATGAAGAAAATCAAAAGCTATACAATAGGATGATTGATACAATGATTAACAAGCTTGGCTATTGTAATACTTGTGCACAAAAGACTATTGAATACTTTTGCACTCAAGACGATGCAAACTAATTTGTAATGAAAAAGTTAATATTTATATTTTGTCTTTTAACATTAATGTTAGATTCACTTTGTTGCTTAGATAAACCTAAGTCTAATATAAATATTTTGGATTCTTTGGTAACAGAATCAATCATTTTATTAAAAAATAAGCTTGATTCTTTAAATATAAATAATATTTGTTTAGAATTTCATAATCATATTGCTGATTTTTATATTGAAAAACATATATTATCTAATATTAATAAAATTAAAGTATTCAAAGCTCCCTGCAGTAATGATACAAGTAAACAAAAATTTACTCTTGATGTAATAATAGACAAATTATCTGTTGAGTATTCAAGAATTGAAACAAACAAAGCTTTACTGTTAAGAAACATTAATATTTCTTTAACTTTTACAATAATAAGTCCTAATAGTTCAATACTATTGTTTCCAGTCTTTACATCGAAATACTCAGATACAGTACGACTAAGTGATGTAAAATCTATTGAAGCTAATCATTATGATTTTGCTAAAGGTTCTTTACCTGAAGAGGAGCCATCTTTTTTGTCGAAGATTCTTGAACCAGTAGTTGTAATTGGTAGTGCAATAGTAACACTTGTACTATTATTTACAATTCGCTCAAATTAAGTAATAAAATTATTAAAAACTTTATGGAGAGAAAATAATGAAAAAAATTTTTCAAATTGTTTTTTTTATAATATTAATATCGATAACCCAAAATCAAACAAGGTCTCAAGTTCCTGAGATAATCTCATATCAATGTTTTGTTAAAGGGCAGGATAATTCTCCATTGAATGGGGTCTACACAGTTTCTTTTTCTCTTTATGAAAAATTAGATTCAAAAGATAAATTGTGGACAGAAATAATGGATGTTGCCTTTGTAAATGGGTATGCTAATGTTTATCTTGGGAAGATAACCCCCTTGTCAAATATTGATTTCAACAAGCAATACTGGATGGGAATTACAATAGGAACTGGAAATGAGTTTCAGCCAAGAATAGCACTTGCATCTTCACCTTATTCAATGACTACAAAATCTGTTGATCCAACCTCTGGAGGAGAAGGTAATGTTCTAACTATTATCGGCGGAAAATCACGTTGGGCTCCCGCTGGAGGCTTGTTGAAACTTCCATTTATTGGTTCATCCGATACGAGTGGTCCTGCTATGCAAATCCATCAAATAGGTAGAGGTTCCTCTGGATTATTTACTCGCCAAGTTGTTCCACAAAAGTCAGGCTCTTCAAAAAATAACGATATACCCCAAGCAATTGATTCTAATTTTAACAAACCTGTTGTTGAAGTAAAGGAAGAACATAAATTGCAAGGAAGCGATTCTATAACATCAATAACAAGTGCTGTTTTTGGTTCTCATGGGGGGTTTAGTTTTGTTCCATTTTTGAAAAATAAAAAAAATGGCGATGACCCGCTAAATATAGCTAATTATTCAGGGACCAAAACTGTCGGTTTCTTCTGTCTTGATAGTGTCTTCGGTGTAAATAGATATAACGAAATAGAAGAAGATTATCCTACTTCAATATATGCAAGAACTTTAGCGAGAGTTGGAAATGCTGGAAGGTTTATTACTGAACATAAAGACAATGAAAACGCTACTATATACGTAAAAAATAATGGAACTGGTCAAGCAGCTGTTTTTCATAGCAATAATGAAAATGCTGATTTCCCTGCTGTTGCTATTAGAAATAAGTCTTTATCTAATTCATTAGCAATATTTCATGACAATCCAAATAATCATCTTCCAGCTATTGCTGTTGTTAGTTCTGGGAATGACGATTATGCAATTTATTCTGAAGCAGTTGCAAAAGGAGGTGCTGCTAAGTTCGTACAATCTGATTCAAATCAATTTTTTAAACCATGTTTAACTGTAAGAACTGTTGGTATAACAAATGCTGCTACTTTTTTTTCAGACAATCCTAATTCTTATTATTCAACAGTTGGGATAAATTCAAAACACACCGGAAAATCATTATATATTAGTAGTACTAATTCGATGAACGATAGCACAGCATTTCAAGTTGAACAAGATGGAAGAGGACCATCTGCAAGATTCTATGTTAATAACTCGAATAACAGTGCAGTAGCTGTTGTAGGAAATACGTGGGGTTTGGGACGTGCAGGGCAATTTGCTGTTCTAAATACTAATAATCAACAAACAGCTCTTGGTGGCATTACTGTTGGAACTGGAACAGCTATTTCTGGTTATACTAATTCAACCAAAGCTTTTTCTGGTGTTTTTTATACTGATAATACTCAAAATACAGAAACATGTCTTTATGCTACAACAACTGGTCAAGGTTTTGTTGGTGAATTTGTATCTGGTAATGTACAGCCAAACAGTAAATCCACAGTTTATGCAGGAACAACAGGAATGGGTAATGCTGGAGAATTTGTTATAGTAAGTAATGATAATTCAAGGGCTGCTGTTTACGGTTATCATAATAATAAAGGTACGGTTATATATGGTAAGCATGAAGGAACTGGAAGAGTTGCATCTTTCGAACAAATGAACCAAAATAATGCTGAAGCGTCTGTTTTTGCTTCAGGGAAAGGAACTGGACCTACAATTTATGCAAAAAATGAGGGTAGGGGAATAGTTGCTCAATTCAACATACCCACAGGTACTAATACTTCAACTGTTTTGATTGCTGATAATCAAAATGGTCGTAAAGCAGCTGTAATACAGTCTACAGCTCAATCTGACGAGCCTGCTCTGGAGGTTAGAAAGGATGGAACTAACAAACAAGCTGCTTTATTTGCTGGTAATGTCCAGATTAATGGTACTCTTACCAAACAATCTGGAGCATTTATGATAGACCATCCATTAGATCCAGAAAATAAATATTTATCTCATTCTTTTGTTGAATCTCCTGATATGAAAAATATTTATGATGGGATTGTTATTCTTGACTCTAATGGTGAAGCAATCGTTGAGTTACCTGAGTGGTTCCAAGCTTTAAATAAGGATTTTAGGTATCAATTGACTTGCATAGGTGGATATGCTCAGGTTTATATAGCACAAGAAATTGAGAATAATAATTTCAAAATAGCAGGAGGAAGATTTGGTTTAAAAGTATCGTGGCAGGTTACCGGTATAAGGCATGATAAATATGCAGAAAAATACCCAATTGTTGTCGAAAAAGATAAACCTGAAAATGAGAAAGGAACTTTACTTTGTCCAGATAATCCATCTACTATTAAAATGAGTGATAAGTATAATCAAGTATTAGGTTTGGGAAATAATTATCAGAATTTAAATATAGATTTTAATATGCCTGACAATAAAGAAAAAAGAATAAATGGCATGCTTTTACAAAATGATATACAACGTAGTAGTTCTGAAGGAGAAATTCTTGGTAGATAAAACATAAGAGGTTATCTCATATTTTTTATAGAACAAGCATACTTTCTTGTTAAAAACTAAATTATCTTATGAGATAACCTCTTAAAAAATATCATTAATTGCTTCCTAATCTAAAAAATGAACAAATAAACCATCGCGAAGTTTAGGTTCAAACCAAGTTGATTTAGGGGGCATAATTTTCCCAGCATCAGCGATAGACATAAGTTCTTGGATAGATGTAGGATACATAGAAAAAGCAACTTTCATCTCGCCTGAATTTACCCTTTTTTCTAATTCAGCTAAACCACGTATACCACCAACGAAATCAATTCTTTTGCTTGTTCTTGGGTCTTCAATTCCTAAGATTGCATCAAGGACGTACTTTTGAAGAATGGATACATCGAGCTTTTCGACGGGGTCCGGATTATTAATTAGTTCATCAGAAGCATTAAGGATAAACCATTTTCCATCGATATACATACCGATTTCGCCTTTTTTTGTAGGTTTATATGCACCTGATGGCGATTCATTAATAGTAAATTTGTCTTTTAATTTATTAAAGAATTGCTCTTTTGTAAGTCCGTTTAAATCTTTAACAACACGGTTATAATCCATAATATATAAATGACTTGCAGGAAAAAGGACAGCGAGAAAGAAATTGTATTCTTCGTCTCCGCGATGATTTGGGTTAGCTAATTGCCGTTCTCGTCCTACAATAGCGGCAGCTGCTGAACGATGATGACCGTCGGCAACATAGAAAACATCAACTTTACTGAGGGTATTTTGAATATTTTCTATGGTATTTTTATCTGGAATTATCCATGCTTGATGGCGGATACCATCGGTTGAGTAAAAATCGTATTCAGGATTTGACTGGCTAATATTTGATATTATATTATTGATAGATTCTACATCACGATATGTAAGGAAAATAGGACCAGAGTGTGCATTAGTTACTCGCACGTGATTAGAACGGTCTTCTTCTTTATCTTTACGTGTTTTTTCATGTTTTTTAATTATATCGTTCCAGTAATCATCAACTGAGGCACATCCAACAAGACCAAATTGTGTTCTGTTGTTCATTGTTTGAGCATAGAGATAGTAGTATGGTTCAGGGTCTTGAAATAGGATACCCTCATTTATAAGTTTGTGTAAATTCTCTTTCCCTTTCTTATATACAATAGGGTCATAAAGATTTATTGAAGGATCGAGGTCAATTTCTGGTTTACCAACGTGCAGGAAGGATAGAGGATGACCTTGAGCTTCCTGTCTTGCCTCTTCTGAGGTTAATACGTCATAAGGTTTAGAAGCTACTTCCTGAGCGAATTCTTTCTTAGGTCTATAAGCCCTGAAAGGTCTAAATACTGCCATTATTTCTCCACTTTAACAAAAAATAAGTATTATTTTATTTTAAAACATTAATAACTTTTTCTGCGATTTCAGTGCTGACTCTATCTTGAGCTTCATCTGTGGAAGCGCCTGTATGAGGTGTAACAGAGACTCTGGGATGATTGATGAGTGCCATTTGAGCTTCAGTAGGCGGTTCATTTTCAAAGACATCTATTCCAGCAAATGCAACTTTTCCACTGTTTAAAGCATCGAGAAGAGCAGATTCTTTTATAACTCCTCCTCTTGCACAATTGATTAGGACAACGCCATTTTTCATTTTAGCAAATTCTGGTTCAGCTATAGCCGGACCTTCAGTCTTTACAAAAGGAATGTGAAGTGTAATATAATCAGACTGAGATAAAAGGGTATCTTTATCAACTAATCTTACATTTAAGTCTGTGGAAGTAACCCAAGGGTCGTAGGCAATAACATTCATAAATAGACCTAAAGCACGCTTCGCTACTTCTTTACCAATAGCTCCTAAGCCAATGATACCAAGTGTTTTACCTGTTAATTCTTTTCCGTGAGCATATTCTTTTTTGGGCCACTTGCCTTGTCTCATCTCAATATTGCTTACATTAATAAATCTTACGCAGGCAAACATATGAGCGATAGCAAGTTCTGCGACGGAAATAGCAGAAGCTCCGGGAGTATTAAGTACAGGAATACCTTTTTCTTTTGCATATGCAACGTCGATATTATCAAGACCAACCCCACCTCGAGCAATGCATTTGAGATTGCCTGCATCAATTACAGCTTTAGTAACTTTAGTAGCAGAGCGGACAATTATAGCATTGAAGCTTTTGATTTTTTCTATAAGCTCTTCAGGTGAATATTTTTCAAGAACAATTTCGTGACCTGCATCTTGAAGCATTTTTGCTCCTTCTGGTGCAATACCGTCTGGGATTAATATTTTCATTTTAACTCCTAAAAAATAATAAATTTTGTATAATTGCTTATTTAAAATATTTACAAAATTAGCTATTATTTTGTAACTAAAAAAGTAAAAAGGAAAAGAAAGTTATTTTTGAGGTTCAAATATATTTTTAAATAATAATTTGTTTTGATATAAATATTCAAAGAGGGTCCAGACCGTAATTATTGTAAGGATGAGCATAGCGATAAATGTGAAATCAGAATAGATGATGCTATCAATGAGAGCTTGATTATTTTCGAAGTAACTTGAATACTTAAGCATAATCAAGCAAAGAATATAAGCGATAAAAAACATTTGCAATGTTGTCTTGATTTTTGCGGATAATGATGTAACAATGGGTTTGTTTTGGGAATCGGCGTGCAATCTTAAAAAAGTAGTTCCAAAGTCTCTCACAATTATAATAATAACCATCCATAGAGGCACGATACCCATTACAACAAAGGCTATGAAAGCTGCAGTTGTAAGAAATTTGTCAGCAAGAGGGTCGAGGAATTTTCCAGAATTTGTTTCTTTTTTATATTTTCTTGCAAGCCATCCATCAAAAAAATCAGTAACAGCAGCTACAATATAAATTATAGTTGCTATTCTCACAGATATAAAGGTTTCTCTAATGAGAAAAAGAAAAAATACTGGTGAAAGCACTAACCGAGTTAAACTTATTATATTTGGTACGTTAAATCTCAATGTATGATTTCTTGAGCAATATTAATAATATTGAGAAAAGCATTTGCTTTGAGGGAAGCGCCTCCTATTAATGCTCCATTTACTTCTTGTAAGGCTAAGATGTCTTTAGCATTTTGGTCATTCACGCTTCCTCCATATTGAATAATTATCTGAGCTGAAGCATTATGATATAAAGAGAAAAGTTGCTCTCTAATAAAGTTATGAGCTTCATTAATTTGTTCAGAAGTTGCAACGATCCCAGTACCAATAGCCCATACTGGTTCGTATGCAAGGATTATACTATTTACATATTCGATGGAAATAGCGTGAAGGCATTCTTTTATCTGTTTTTCAAGAACATAGAAAGTTTTATTTTGTTTTCTTTCTTCCAATGTTTCGCCTATACAAATAATCGGAGATAAATTATGTTCGAGTATGGCTTTAGCTTTTTGGTTTATTAATGAATTAGTTTCACCAAAAATGATTCTACGCTCAGAATGTCCTGTAATGATGTAAGAGCAGCCTATTCTTTTTAGCATAGGAATTGATATCTCACCGGTATAAGCTCCATTGGGTTTATAATAACAATTTTGAGCTCCTAATTTTATTGGGGTATCTTTTATGATCTCATTAACAGAATAAAGACTTGTAAATGGAGGACAAATAAGAATGTCTAAATTATAGGTATTATTTTTCATACCCTTCAAAATATCAGAAGTAAGCTCTATTGATTCGTCAATATTCGTATTCATTTTCCAATTTCCAGCAATAAGCATTTTTTTCATTTCTTTACTCCGCTAACACGAAAAATTTTATAATTAATGAGATATTGGTCGGATTCAAAACCCCAACCTTGAATAGTTTCTGTTGGAGTAGTAATTTTTACAAAATCTGTAGAGTATATTTTTTGGGTAGTATTGTTCCATTGCAAAGAGGTAGTCTCAAGTTTTGAGAAAGAACTATCTGAGGTGACGACGACATTTCCTCGAGCAATCATATTTTTGGTTTTGTCTTCAATTTCTGCGCTATCGGCAATTAGTAAACTGATTCTTTTTTTAGATTGTTTTGACATAAATTCAACTTGTAATCCGCTATCGAGAAGTGTCATTCCAATTTTATCGTAGATTCTTGCTCTTTTCGCTTTTAAGATAGCTTTTGTGTAAGATGAATCGACGAAAATTACTTCGATGTTCCAACTTATATGGTTTGGAAAATTTTCTATATTCAAATTCTCGTTGATTGCTTGTGGAATAATTTTTCCCTCATCGCAACCAGAAAAAATCGAAAAAGTAAAAAAGATAATTATTATTGTAAAGATTTTAGGGAGCATACAGCTTCTCTAATAACTAATAACTTTTTAATAAAATTCTCTGCTTTCTCCAATGGCAATTGAGTTGAAGCGTCGCTTTTGGCTTTTGTTGGTTCCGGATGGGTTTCGAAAAATACCCCATCAATGCCAGTAGCAACAGCAGCTAACGCAAGTTTTTCTGAGAATTGAGGTTGTCCACCGGAAGTAACGCCAATGGAAGGCTGTTGAACTGAATGAGTAGCATCAAAAAGCACTGGATATGGTGATTGTTTTAGTATAATCATACCCCGCATATCAACAACTAAATCGTGATAACCGAAAGAGGTGCCTCGCTCAGTTAGCCATACGTTGTGATTTCCGGTTGCTGTTACTTTCTCAGCGGCACGAATGATATCAACAGGAGCCATGAACTGCCCTTTTTTAATATTGACAAGCTTTCCAGTCATGCCTGCGGCTTGAAGAAGTTCTGTTTGTCTGCTCAAAAAAGCTGGAATTTGAAGAGCATCGCAATATTCAGCGGCAAGAGGTGCTTCCTGAGGAGAATGGATATCAGTGATTACTTTAACATTGAATTCTTGTCTGATTTCGGCAAGAATATCAAGAGCTTTACGATCACCGATACCAACGAAGGAAGATATGCTTGTACGATTAGCTTTGCGATATGAAGCCTTAAAAATGTATTCAATATCAAGCTTTGTTGTAATTCTTTTCAGCTCTTGAGCAACGGTTTCACAGATTTCTTTGGTTTCAACTAAACAAGGTCCTGCTATAATAATGAATTTATTGCTATTGTTCATAAATTTAACTCATAAAATTTATTAAATAATTTGTTGAAAAAAACAAATTAATAACAAATTTGTTAAATATCAAAAAAAATGTTATTGTTTTTAAAATAATGAGTTTAATTTATATTATGTTATTTTAATAAGTTTCCCTGACTTATCTAATTTGGAGAACGAAGCGTCACCCCAAATTTTTTCAAGGTGATAATATAGACGCTCTTCCTTTAGCATAATATGCATAACGACATCAAAAAAGTCAAGAAGAATCCAATGAGAATATTCTAATCCTTCAATTCTAGGATATTGAATATCAAGTTCTTTACAGTATTTATAGACTGCATCGGCAACTGCTCTTGCATGAGTATCGGAATTACAAGTGCATATAACGAAAAAGTCAGTAGGAGCAACCTCGATTTTTTTTAGATTTAGGATTTCTATATCGCTTGAAAGTTTTTCGTAGGCTATTTTTGCTAAAAGTGTTGCTAATCCTTTAGATGATTGAGGTTTTTTAAATTTTTGCAATATTGTCACCTTTTTTATTAATAAAATTACTCATTTTTTATCAATCTTGCAGCAAAAGCACCATCAATGAAATGTATGTGGGGAAAAGTTTGGAAATATCCATCCTTGCAGACTCTTTCGGGAAGATATTTTTCAGCTGGGTCTAAAGAAAAATTTGGATGTTGATTTAAAAACCATTCGATATTTTCGAAATTTTCTTCTGCTTCAATAGAGCAAGTTGAATAGATAATTACTCCGCCTTTTGTTACTAAGTTTGCTGCATTATTTAGTATTTCTCGTTGTAAAGCAACTAAGTCTTGGATGTCTTCGCGTTCACGTTTCCATTTGATGTCAGGCTTTTTTGAAATAGTGCCGGTACCACTGCATGGTACATCAGCAATAACAATATTGAATTTTTCATTACTTTCATAATTTCTTGAATCAGCGCATAATGTTGAAATGATTTTAATACCTAATCTTTGAGCGCCTTCTTCAATTTGTTTTAATTTGAATTTGTATTTATCCAAAGCGAGGATAGTGCCTTGATTATTCATAAGTTCAGCTAAATAGAAAGCTTTACTGCCAGGAGCGGAACATAAATCAATGACTTTATCTCCGGCTTTTGCTAACGATAAATTTAAAGCAAGGGAAGCGGAAGGATCTTGGATAGAAATGAAACCATTTTTGAATATTTCTAATGAAGTTACGCTTTTCTTTAAAAATTTAACTATGAGGGTATTATTAAAGTATGGAGATTGATAATAAAGCATCTCGTTTTCTGTTAAGTACTTCTCTACATCTTGAATGGTTGATTTAATTAAATTAACTCTTAAAGGAATGTATGGACGTCTGTTGTTAGCAAAAAGTAAATTTTCTGTTTCCTTTTCTCCAAATCTATCGAGCCAGCGACGAACCATCCACCTCGGATGTGAATACATAATAGTTAAATAATAAGCGATGTCTTCTTCTTTTTCCGGGTATCGAATACTTTCTAAATTTCGGGCAATATTGCGTAAGACACCATTAACTATACCAGCGGCTTTTTCCCCTTGAATGCGTTTGACAATTTCTACTGATTCATTGATGGCAGCATGGGTTGGTATTTTGTCTAGAAATAGTATCTGGTAAAGAGCAACACGCATTGAATTTTTGACAATATTTAGGCATTTGAGATAGTCTCCTTGATAGAAACCGACCAGAACCCAATCGAGTTTTCCACGCCAGCGAATTACACCATTTACGATCTCATTTAAAAGAGATTTATCTAGTTCGTTAAAGTTATTATTCTTTATTTCGTTATCTATTAATTTTTCGATATACGAATCGCTTCTTTCGAAACGGCTTAGAATTCTAATAGCAGAAGCTCTTGCTCCAAGAATTGTTTCGTTATTATTATCAATATTTTCCAAAATTTTTCTTATTATTAAAAATATTTTTAAATTTAGATAGTTTATATAGAAAATTACGAGTAATAGTATGAGATTATTGTTTTTTTATTTAAATATAATACTAATATTAATTTTACCTAATTATTTACTGTTTTCACAACAAATAGCAACACCTATACAACCCGAGATTGGACCAGCCCAGCAAGAAATTGGCCTTATTGTTGGATTAGGTAGCAATATTCAATCAGGTATTTTTAAGACTGAATGTCCTTGCGATTTTGACAATGGGAAAAGATTTGGTTACCTATTTGGTATTTTTTATGAGAATGATATTACAAGACATATTCAATGGGGAATTAGTGGAATATATGATAACAAGGGAGTTACCGCTTCTTATCTTGAAAGAGAAGCTACACCAGTAATATCACAGACTACGGGTAAAACTGAAAATGTACGATTGTTATGGCGACATAAAGCCGAAGCTGATTTTTCTTTTATTACCGCAATGCCTTTTATTAAATGGATGCCTGCAAACTTTTTTTTCATAAAACTTGGTATTGGAGCTTCATACATTGTAGGAAACAACGTTAAACATAGTAAAGAATTATTAGAAAATACTGTATTACTTAGCACTGGAGAACTTGTTAAGGTTGAAGTTCCTAATAGTAATAATAATAATCTTGTAGTTCAAGATAGTAAATTCCCCCAAATCAATAGTTTCCAACTCTCAATAGACCCAATTATTGGTTTTAATATACCATTTAATAATTATTTTTATATCAGTCCAGCTTTTCATTATTCATTTCCTTTGAATACTATAATAAATGATGGTGATTTTAAGATTTCTTCTTTGCATTTTTGGGTTGAATTCAAGGTGCCAATAAGGTTAAGAAAGTAAAGGGGTGTGCCTTAAATTTGAACATAGATGTTTTCGATTTTTTTATTCAATTCTTTTTTTGTAACTCATAATAATAAAAAACGTATTATATGAAATTAAATTTATTATTTATTTAATTTTTAAGGTTTAAAATATGAACTATTTTTTAATATTATTTTTAACTATTTCTATATTCATATCTAATCTTTCAGCGGACGAGGGACGACTGCTTAGGTATCCTAATGCATCTGCTACTCAAATTACTTTTTGTTATGGCGGTGATGTTTATGTAGCTCCTAGACAGGGTGGATTAGCTATGAAGCTTACTAACAGTGAGGGATACGAAATGTTCCCACGCTTTTCTCCAGATGGCTCATTAATAGCTTTTACGGCCGAATATGATGGCAATAGAGAGATATATACAATGGCAAATTATGGTGGTGAGCCTTATCGTTTAACGTATAGCATGGATTTACCAGGGTTGCCTGATAGAATGGGGCCAGATAAGATAATAATGCAATGGACTCAAGATGGAAATAAAGTGTTATATAGAGCAAGAAGTGAAGTGTGGAATGCTTGGACAGGCAAACTTTATTTAGTAGATAAAAAAGGGACATTGCCGGAAGAATTACCATTACCGAGAGGTGGTTTTTCTTCATTTTCACCAGAAATGAAAAAACTTGCTTATAATAGAGTTTTTCGTGAATTCAGAACCTGGAAACGCTATCGTGGTGGACAAGCAGACGATATTTGGATTTACGATTTTGACACAAAAAAAGTCGAAAATATTACAAATAATCCTGCTCAGGATATAATACCTATGTGGTATAAAGATAAAATTTACTTTTTATCGGATAGAGACCATTTTATGAATATTTTTATGTACGATTTAAATAGCAAGCAAGTAAGTAAAATTACAAATTTCGATAAATATGATGTAAAGTTTCCTTCCTTAGGTAAAGATAACATAGCATTTGAAAATGGTGGCTATATTTATCTACTTGATTTGACTACAAACAAATATGAGAAAGTTAGTATTCAAATATCTGGAGATTTTCCAGAAGCAAGAACCAAAATAACAAATGTCAAAGATAATATTTCCGGAATAGATATTTCGCCTGATGGAAAACGTGCTTTATTCGCTGCAAGAGGTGAGATATTTACTGTTCCTGCTGAAAAAGGACTTACCAAAAGAATAACAAATACTACAGCTGTTCATAATAGATATCCGGTATGGTCTCCAGATGGTAAGTGGATTGCTTATATTAGCGATGAAAGTGGAGATGATGAAGTATATTTAATTAAATCTGATGGAAGCAATAAAACTCAGTTAACTCAAAAAACAGATTCTTATAAATTTGGATTGCTTTGGTCACCTGACAGTAAAAAGATACTATTTAGCGATAAGTTGATGAAACTGTATTATATAGATGTTGAAACTAAAAAAGTAACTGAAATAAGAAAGTCTAAAGTATGGGAAATTACAGATGCTTGTTGGTCACCCGATAGTAAATGGATCGCATTTGTTGATTATGATGCTAATCCGTTTTCGGTAATATTTATTCATAGTTTGGCTGATAACAAGACCGTAAAAGTAACTGATGACTTTTTTGAAAGCAATAATCCATGTTTTTCACATGATGGAAAATATTTGTTTTTTGTATCAGACAGGACTTTTAATGCAACCATAAATAATATTGAATGGAATTTTTCATATAGCAATATGTCGAAAATTTATGGTATAACTTTGCAGGATACATTAAAATCACCATTCGCTTTTGTTGATGAAGAATTACAAATTGAAGAGGGGACAGACACTAATAAAGATAAAGAAGAAAAAGACAAATCTCCCAAGTCGAAAAAGAAAAGTGCAGAAGTCAAAGAAGATAAAAGTCTGAATATTGATTTTGTAAATATCAAAAATAGAATATTTGAATTGCCATTGTCACCCGGAAGCTACTCGAATTTATTTTCGACAAAAGAAAAACTATATTATCAAAAGCATTCAAACTCAAAATCTGGATTATATTATTTTGATTTTGAAGAAAAGAAAGAGTCTGAAGTTGGTAGTTTTTCGCAGTATGTAATTTCAAGTGATGGTAAAAAAATATTGTTTAAGCAGGGTAAGGATTTTTATATAACTAAACTAAAGGCAGGTATTAAAGCTGATGAAGGCAAACTCGATCTTTCTGATTTGAATATTGAACTTAATAAGCGAGCTGAATGGAAACAAATTTTCGATGAAAGTTGGCGTCAAATGAAGCATTTCTTTTATGCGCCTAATATGCATGGAGTTGATTGGAAAGCTATGCATGATAAATACTCAGAGCTTGTGCCTTATGTTGTGCATAGAGCTGATTTGACTTATATTATCGGTGAAATGATTGGGGAACTGAATTGTGGACATGCTTATGTTGGAGGTGGAGAACAACCAAAAGTGGAACCAATTAATATTGGATTGCTTGGTGCAAAACTTGAATTAGATAAAAACACGGGATTTTATAGAATAAAAACTATTTATAAAGGTAGAAACTGGGAAGAAAACACTCGTTCTCCTTTGACAGAGCCAGGAGTGGACATTAAAGAAGGGGATTATATTATTGCTATTGATGGCGTTAAGCTGTCAACTGAAATCAATCCGTATAAATTGCTTATAAATAAGGCTCAGAAATATGTAAATTTAAAAATAAATTCAAAACCAACAGAAATAGGTGCTAGAGAATATACTATTAAAACAATAAGTTCCGAGGTAGGTCTAATATATTACAATTGGGTTGAGAAGAATCGTGAATATGTAGATAAGATGAGTGGTGGAAAAGTAGGTTATGTCCATATTCCAGATATGGCTGTGAATAATGGTCTAAATGAGTTTGTTAAGTATTTTTATCCACAGGCAAGAAAAGAAGCACTTATAGTAGATGACAGATATAATGGTGGAGGAAATGTCTCTCCAATGATTATCGAGCGACTTCGCAGAATTTTGCTTGTTGCTAAGATTGCAAGGAATCAGGAGATGGTGCTAACTAATCCAGATGCAGTAATGACTGGACCTATGGTATGCTTGATAAATGAACTATCAGCTTCTGATGGAGATTTGTTCCCTTATCAATTTAGTAAAGCCGGATTAGGTAAATTAATTGGCAAAAGGACTTGGGGTGGAGTAATTGGAATACGGGGATCATTGCCATTCCTCGATGGTGGTTATTTAATGCGACCAGAATTCGCGAATTATGGAGCAGATAATAACGGAACTTGGATACTTGAAGGGGTTGGAATGTACCCAGATATTGAGGTAGATAATGATCCAGCTCAAGAATATGAAGGTATAGACCAACAGTTGCAAAAAGCACTCGAAGTTATACAAGAAGAGATTAAAACAAATAAAAAGACAAAAATTCCAGGAATACCACCATATCCAGATAAAAGCAAGTAAATTCTCAGAATTATATTTATAATTTATAAATATAGTCACATAAATAGCAGGGATGTTATAGCTATTATAGATTAGCTAAACATCCCTGAATTTTTATCGGCCAATTTCTTAATGACTTTTTTCAATATTTTAAAACGTTCTTTTTTATTTAAATTTATATTATTAAATTAGAACATATTTAATTAAGTAACAATTAATATATTGAGGTAAAAAATGAAATACCGACTTTTAATAGTGTTAATACCAGTATTTATAGTATTAGTCTATAAATCATCAGCTCAGAATCTTTGGGAAGATTTGAACTTTCCTCAGGATGTAAATTCAAAGATTAGTTCATTCGCTATAAAAGGTGATGAGATATATGTTGGAACTGAGGAACTGGGGGTTTTTTATACACCTAATGGTGGAAAGAATTGGCAAGCGACTGATGAATCAATATATCAACCAAAAGCTTATCCAGTTACTGCAATTATAATATCACCTTCAGGAGATGTCTTTGCTGTTGCAAAGGATTTGTATGTTTCTCGGGATAAAGGTAGGCAATGGAATAGAATATATTATTTTAGCAGAAATGGACTTGAAATATCAGGTATAGCTATAAATTCGAAAGGTTACATTTATGTTAATACTGGTCGTGAAATATACGAATCTATAGATAATGGAGATAATTGGACAAATATAACAGATAATATTGGGATATTAAATATATATTGTTTTGGTATAAGCCCTTCAGATTACATATATTTGTCTATTAGGGGGGAGATTGATGGTTTTTATAGAAATTCAAGGGATGGTTGGGTAAGATTGACAGAAGGTCTTCCTCCAAGTCCAAAAACAGATAAATTTGTTTTTTATGGAGATAGGACAGTATATGCTAATATTTCAAATAGTATATATTATTCAGAGAATTATGGTGCTTTATGGCAAAAAATAAATAGGAATTTCGAAAGCATTGACCATTTAGGTTCCGATGACGAAGGGAATCTTGTTGTTCATTTTTCTCGTAAAATATATATATATGATAAAAGGAACGGAAAATGGTTAGATGATATTGATGATCTTGATGTAACTGATGTCAAAGATGTAGATGTAAAAGATAATTACATAATAGCAACTAAGGATAAAGGTTTGATTAAATCAAAATTCAAAGTTTCAGACATAATAAAAAATTATTCCATTAAATGGACAATAACAGTAGTAGATAATAATAATCAACCTGTCAGAAACAAAGAATTCGATTTATTTAGAATGAGGGGAAATTTGTCTCAAGGAGTAGGAAAAATAACAACCGATAATAATGGAATGTTTACTATAACATCAAAGGATTTTGCTATAGGAGATGGAATCAAGATAGAAAGAATCGTACATGCTGAACCTGCTGTGAAACTATCTCATGGAGATCTTGGAAATATAGCCTATCGAATTAAGATTGATAATGTAAAATTTGGTGACCTTGGTGCTTGGCAGTATGATATTCTTGACCTTCAGAATATAACTCCAACATTGAAACTTGACCATACAACTATTCTTTTTAGACTCCTATTTTCTATCGAATGGGATGCTAAATCAGTCTATATGGATAGTCTTTGCTCATATCTTCGTGCCATGAATAATTATCTTTATGATGTTTCAGATGGACAGATGTATATTGAGAAGGTTGCAATATATGATAAAGGATCACATTGGCGAAGAAGTGATGTTCAATTGCACGCAAGCAATATGGTATGGCCTTGTGCCAATATTGGTGGTATTTTTGCCAGTGAAGGAAATCATGTATATTTCCCAAGAAAATGGTGGGGAAACTCAGATGATACAAGAAATATTTCAGCACAATCTAAATGGCTCAATTCGGAAAATGATTATCATTGGACTTCAATATGCCACGAACTTGGTCACTATATGATGAGTTTTTTCGATGAGTATCTTTATTCAGATACTATTGCTGGTAAATATATTCCAAAGTCTTATAATTATGGATTTATGGACTATCAATATCCTAATGGTGGCGGGTGGCACTCTGAAATGTCCAATGCAACGAGATATCCTAATAAAGATTATAAAATAACTCTTCAGTGGTACCATAAAGGAAGTGATTGTTGGCGAGATATTGAAAAACAATTTGAAAAAACCTTCGATGGTATTCCTTGTCCTATTATCAAACCATCAGAAAGAAGTAATCTTGGAGGTCTTGATTATTTTAGAGGGCCTAACGATAATATGCAAATAAATTGTGATGTAGGTAGTTTACTCGATTGTCAAATATTTGATTATCCTTCAAATGCTGGGGATGCTAATGTTATTTGTTACTACTATGATTCAAAAGGCAATTTAGTTCCCTTACCAAAAACACATATTATTTTGCAAAAATCGGATAAAAAAATTTACCAAGGACAAAGTGCTGATAATGGACAAATATTAATTCTTGGTGCTGATGTTGGTGATTTTGGCTATATGACTTACTCGGATCAATTAAATTTTAGTTCCTATATTTTAAAGTTCAATATTAATTATATATCAAATAACGAAACTAACAAAAATCCTTTGTTATTAAAAGATGAAGAATTTACCCTAAAGCAAATTTCTGAACCACTTACAATGGTTAGTAATATTAATTACTCTGATAATCAAATTACTTTTAGTCATTATACTGGGTCTAAAGCTTTTAATGATTTAGAAATTGAATATGAACAAAAAGAAGGAGGAACAAAGACACAGATTTTAAGATATAATGAAACCAATAGAAGTTATATCTGTTCTTTCGATGAAAATATTGAAGATGAAGGTTTGCTATTAATAAAAACACAAGATAAACTTAACCAAGAATATATTATACCTTTTCAATATACTTCGGTTCCATATAACAGAAGAGTAAATTCTACTGATGGCAATCTTGTTTTGCATTTGGAACAAGAGAGTAACACGGATATAATTGATTTTCTTATTTTATCTGGAAATTATTTACCAATTAAATCAAATTTACCTAATGATGCTTTTTTAATAGGTAATGTCAATTCTCTAACGTCCAAACCTAACGGCAAGGTAAATTTTCGTGGAAATAATTTTATCCGGATGTCATATTCAACATATAATATTAAAGATTTTGATACATCAGCCCTTAAGATATGTCTTTGGAACGATTCTCGAAATAATTGGTCAATACTTGATAGTTGGATTGATACATTGCACCACGAAGTTGGAGCTTTATTAACTACTCTTGGGACTTATGCATTGTTTTATATACCACAGCATACAGACATTGATTTTGAAAACGAAGATAACTATGGCATAAAAATAATACCCAATCCTTCTTATGGGAAAGTTATGATAATGCTGAATCTGAAGAAAGAAAGTAATATAGAAATTACTTTCAACGATATCTTTGGAAGGCAATTAACAACTCTATGGAAGGGTGTTGCCAATGAAGGATTGAATAAATATAATTTTGAATTAGAAAGCATAAATGAAGGGATTTATTTTATAAGTGTAAAAACTGATAAGGGTGTTATAGTTAAGAAAGTAAGTATCGTAAAATAGATAATTCTATCAAATGCCATATCTTTTACATAAAATTCTTAATTTTGCGTATATGTTACTTTTTTAATTTTAAATTATGAAGAAAATTTTAGTAATAGATGATGCAGATTTTATTTTAGAAAGCACATCAACTTTATTAATGTTTGAAGGGTACGAAGTCCATACTGCGTCAGATGGTGAAGCTGGTGTAACAGCAGCATGTCAGCTAAAGCCGGATTTGATATTATGTGATATATCAATGCCTAAGCTTGATGGATATGGTGTTTTAAAACAAATAAGGAGCAATCCTGAAACATCTTTGACTCCATTTATTTTCTTAACAGCATTCACAGAAAGAGCAAATATGAGAGCAGGTATGGACGGAGGTGCTGATGACTATCTGATGAAACCATTTACAAGAGATGAATTATTAAAGGCGATAGATGCTCAGTGGCAGAAACATAAGCTTATAGAAAAACAAGTTCAAGAAAAGGTTGAGGAGGTAAGTCGAAATGTAACTTATGCACTTCCACATGAGTTCAGAACGGTTCTCAATGAGGTAATGAACTCAGCTAAGCTACTTATTAATGGTGCTGAGTTAGTCACACCAGAAGATATCAGAGAGACAGGAGAGGATATAATCAAATCTGCTAATAGACTTTTAAAAATAACTGAAAATTTCTTGATGTATATAAGAATACAGTCTATAGCAACTAATCCTGAGCAAAAGAGACAATTACGAAACTCATATACAGAGGAGCCGGCATCATGTCTCAATGATATAGCGGAGTTAATTGCACATAGACACGACCGACGTAAGGACCTATTGATTGTTGGTAATCCTGAACTTTTTTCCATTGAAGTTAGTACCGAAATCTTTCATAAGATCATTGAGGAAATTATTGATAATGCTTTTCGTTTTTCTCAACCTAATAATCCTGTAACTATAACATCCAAGATAAATGAGGAATACTATTGTATTGAGATTGAAGATAAAGGGATTGGTATGAGTGAGACCCAAATATCAAGCATAGCAGCATTAGCTCAATTTGAAAGAAAAATAATTGAGCAACAGGGAATTGGTTTTGGGCTGGTAATTGCAAAGAAATTAGTAGAATTACATGATGGACAGTTCTCAATTGAGAGTCAATTAAACAATGGAACAAAAGTAAGTATAAAATTGCCATTGAAAAAATAATTCTTTTTTTTATGGATTTATTTTTTTAATTTTGCTTTTTTATAATGTTTCAAATATAAAATTGATATAATGTTTAGCGTTACTCTAATAATAATAATAATTCTTTCGATAGTGTTAATAATCGCTGTTTTATTGCAACCAGGTAAAGGAGATTTATCAGCTACATTTGGTGGATTAGGTGGTCAATTTGGCGCACGATTTGGGATGCAAAGAACAGCTGATTTCCTTTCAAAATTCACAAAAATCATAGCTGCATTAATTCTTCTGCTTGCCTATTTAGCTAATAAGCTATTTTTATAAGGCAATACAATCCGATCATTAAAAGCATTTAACGTAGAGCAATCTTAATTAATAAATAATATAAGATTTTCTTCTAATTTAGAAAAGATTTGTCTCATTTCTTTTGTATAATTTCTTTAGAAATGTGTTTCGATGTATTGGACAAGGACCATATTTCAATATAGCTTCGTAATGTTTTTTGGTTCCATAACCTTTATTTGAAAAGAAATCGTATTCAGGGTACATCTTATGTGCAATTTCCTTCATAAATTTATCCCTATGTACTTTTGCTATGATTGAAGCAGAAGCAATTGATATTGATTTTGCATCTCCATTGATGATAGTCCGAAATGGAATTGTGCCATTTTTATAATAGTTGCCATCTATAAGAAGCAAATCAGGTTTAATTTTTAGATTAGTAACAGCATATTGCATTGCTTCCAATGAAGCTTGCAAAATGTTTATTTTGTCAATAATATTATTTTCAATAAATGAATAGGCGAAACAGATAGATTTTTTCATAATGAAATGGGCTGCTTGCTCTCTTTGCTTTACAGTCAGGATTTTTGAGTCATCAATGTATTCAGATATAGGAATATTAAAGTTGAGTACTACTGCTGCTGCACAAACAGGACCAGCAATTGCACCTCTTCCTACTTCATCAATGCCTGCTATTAAATTATAATCTTTTAAAAATTCTTTATCAAAAGCTATGAGTTGGTTAATTCTTTCACTATTATCTTTCATTTTATTAGATTTAGGAATTCGTTGCGAAGATTCATTTCTTCTAAAAGAAGGCCTCTCATAACTGAAGTGACCATAATGGATTTATCTTCGGAACCTTTTACTCCTCTTGCTATCATACAATAATGCCTTGCTTTAATAACAACTCCTAATGCTTTTGGTTTAATTAATTCTTCAATATAATCAGCGATTTGCTCTCCTAATTCTTCTTGAATTTGTCCACGACGAGCGAACCAGTTAACAATTCTATGGAATTTTGAGATCCCTATAACATAATCACCTGGTATATAACCTATAGCACACTCACCAGAAATTGGTTGCCAGTGGTGAGAGCAAATGGACATAATTTCAATTCCTTTACTAATAATTAGCTCGTCTACATTCTTTCTATTTGGGAATACAGTATTTTTAGGAGGTGGAGTGTAGCGACCAATAAGTAATTCTTTAACATACATTTTTGCTAATCTTAAGGGTGTTCCAGCAGCATTTGGGTCATTTCTTGATATTCTAAGTATGTCCATCATTTCTACAAATTTTTGTTCGAGTTGGCTGACCATATTATCAATTTCATCTTGGGATAGAATGATGTTGGCATTTGTATCGAAAAGAAGTTTTCCTTCGCTATTAGTAGTGGGGAAAATTAAATTTTTATTCAATGATAAATCTTCTATCTCTTCATCAGAAAGACTGTAAATATATTTTGGTTGTTTAGTTTGTTGTGATTGTTCTTCATCTTCCATTTTTATTTTACCTATTATATTAAATTTATATTTACAAAATTATATATTTTTCCAAAGATATTTATAATAATTGAAAATTAACTAATAAACTATTAAATTTATTTTTCTTACGTTGTTGTTTTAAAAAATGTTATGAAATTTGATAATAAAATAAGTATAAGAAATATTGAAGTCAAGGGTGCTCGTCAACATAATTTAAAGAATATAGATGTAAAGATACCTCATAATAAATTGACAGTAATCACTGGCTTAAGTGGTTCAGGTAAATCATCACTTGCGTTTGATACAATATATGCAGAAGGACAAAGACGATTTGTAGAATCTCTGTCGTCTTATGCTCGACAGTTCCTTGAAAGACTTAGTAAACCGGATGTAGATTCAATTACTGGATTACCTCCAGCAATCGCTATTCAGCAAGTTCAACCTAATAAGAATCCTCGTTCTACAGTTGGTACAGCTACTGAAATCTATGACTATTTGCGTTTGCTATACGCAAGAATAGGGACTACATATTGTAAGAAATGTGGAAATATCGTTAAAAAAGACTCTCCAAACTCAGTTGTTGATGATATCTTGAAGCTTGAAAATGGGTCGAAACTTTATATTATGTTTGAACTTGAGGATAAAGATAAAAGGTCGAAAGAATTTTTAGAGTACTTAAAAGAAAGTGGGGTTTTTCGTTATATCTTAGGCGATAGTGAGGAAATTAAAAATCTCGATGATGACATGCCACTTTTTACAATTGATGACGAAGTATTTTTTTTAATAGATAGGATCTCATTTCATAATGATAAAGAAACAATCACACGCCTTACAGACTCGATAGAAACAGCATTCAAACTTGGGAACGGCAAAATAATAGTTAGGAATTTTAGTAATAATACTAAAATGAAATATAGTTCAAGGTATGAATGTTCAACTTGTGATATTTTGTATCAGGAACCTGAACCAAAGCTATTTTCATTTAATAATCCATATGGAGCTTGTCATCATTGTCAAGGTTTTGGAAGGACTATGGGAATAGATGAAAATCTTGTTATTCCAGATAAAAGCTTATCTTTAGCTAAAGGTGCTATTCATCCATTTAGGACACCTGGCTTTGCAGAGCATCAAAGGAGTTTGTTAAGAGTGGCTACGAAATTAGGTATTCCCATTGATAAACCTGTTGGAACTTTTACTAATGAAGAAATAGATTTCTTATGGGAAGGCGCTGGCGACTATATAGGTATAAACGGATTTTTTGCTATGCTTGAAGAAAAATCCTACAAAATGCATTACAGAATAATTCAAAGCAGATACAGAGGTTTTACACGCTGTAAGGCTTGTGGAGGCTCAAGAATTAGGACTTCAGCACGTCAAGTTTTTGTTGCTGGGAAAAATATACCTGAATTGGTAAAGATGCCGCTTGATAAAGTTTTAGATTTTTTTAAAAATATTGAGCTTACTGATTATCAACTCTCTATAGCCAAACATGTTATAAAGGAGATAGTCAGTCGTCTTGAACTTTTGGTCGGTATTGGCTTAAGCTATCTGACTCTAGATAGATTAAGCCATACACTATCTGGAGGAGAAGCCCAAAGAATTAACCTTACGACAACGCTTGGATCATCTCTTGTTGGAACTTTATATGTGCTTGATGAACCAAGTATTGGCATGCATCCAAGTGACACTAACAAATTGATAAATGTTCTTATGAAATTAAGAAATTTAGGTAATACTATAGTCGTAGTTGAACATGATCTTGATATAATAACTAAGGCTGATTATATTATAGATTTGGGGCCTGGTTCGGGTGAAAATGGTGGACAAGTGATTTTCTCTGGAACATTAAGAGAATTGTCTAAGAATGAAGATTCGCTTACTGGTAAGTATATTTTTAATAAAAAAACAATAAATTTTACTGAAAAAAAGAAAGTTGCTGGCGAGAAAAAAATTACGATAATCAATGCCAAAGAAAACAATTTAAAAATACCTAAAATTGATATACCTCTTGGCTGTATGGTAGTAGTTACAGGAGTTTCGGGCTCCGGTAAAAGCACTCTTGTTCATGATGTGCTATATACTGGATTAAAAAAAGCAAAAGGTGGACTTGGAGGTGCCACAAGTGGATACGAAAATATAATAGGGGATTATAATATCAATTATGTGGAGATGATAGACCAAAGCCCAATAGGTAAGTCTTCACGTTCTACACCAATAACATACACAAAAGCATTCGACTTAATACGAGAACTCTATGCAAATACACAAGCAGCTAAGCAGATGGGCTATCGAGCAGGATTCTTTTCCTTTAATGTTCCAGGAGGGAGATGTGAAGTTTGTGAAGGCGAAGGGTCTGTCACGGTGGATATGCAGTTTTTACCAGATGTCCATTTAGTATGTGATGCTTGTAAGGGAACTCGCTATCGCAAAGAAGTAAGTGAAATATTATTTAATAAAAAATCAATAGTTGATGTGCTTAATATGACTGTTGATGAGGCAATAAATTTCTTTCATGCTTCTGATAGAATAGTTGCAAAACTTAAACCGTTGCAAGAAGTTGGATTGGGATATTTAAGATTAGGGCAACCAAGCACTATGCTTTCAGGAGGAGAAGCTCAAAGATTAAAAATGGCTCCTTTTCTTGATTCATCTATTAGCTCAGAAACCCTGTTTATATTCGATGAGCCAACTACCGGACTTCATCCAGAGGATATTTCAAGATTACTTGAATGTTTCCAGCGTCTTATACAAAAAGGAAATTCGTTGATTATTATTGAACATAATTTATACGTTATTGCTTCGGCAGATTGGATTATTGATTTAGGTCCTGGGGCAGGTGACAATGGTGGAAAAGTAGTTGCAGTGGGGACACCTAATCAGATTATTAAGTCAAAAGATTCTTTAACAGGGCAGGTATTAAAAGATTTTTTTAAAAGATTGGGAAAATCTTTTTAATTTTTCAATAAACATTCACTTTTTTTTTATATTTTTATATAAATTAATTTGAAAAGTTTTATTTATTATGTTTATGTTTAACTAAAAGAGGGTATTTAGTATGAAAAAAAATTATTTCATAGCTTTTTTCCTTATAATATTTTTATCTTTTTTGTTCATAAATTGCAATGGCAGCAAGGAACAAAAAGATCAGACAAAATCAATTATAGAAGCTAGTGCATGGGATACCTATACTGATCCAGTAATGCGTTTCTCAGTAAAGTATCCAACAAACTGGAATTCTGCAAAAGCAGTTGGTTTATCTTATTCGGTATATACAAGTAGTGATACTCGTCAAAGGACTAGGAACCCTAATCTTTTAGTTCCTGGAGCAGGTTTTAAAATACAGACATATAAAATTGATGATTCTGTTGGAATACATAGCACGAGATATTTGACACCGAGTGTCTATTCTGGTCCATCAAGTGATATGATTGCAGGAGTGAACTGCCAAAAATATACATTTTCAGCTGAACTTTCAGATGGAGCATATAAGGGAGAGCTTTATTATGCAACAAAGGACAATAAAATAATGACAGTAGTAACATTTGAGGCTTTTGGGGGAATGTTTGATGAATATAAGAAAATTTTTGACGAAGCAAAAAATTCGATTGTATTAGCTATAAAACCAGATGATAAAGTTAAGGTTGATACTGTGATACAAGAACTTCCACCAGCGTCTCAAAATCTTGTAAACACTGGAGGTGATGGATTTAGCTTAAAAATACCAGATAATTTCAATTCGAGGGTTACAAAAGAAGGAAAGGCACTTAAATCTTATATTTATTATGGAGAGAGAAGAAAAGATTGCATTATCCGTGTAGATATATTTCAAGCTCCAGCTAAAGCAACTTTAGAAAAACTTGTTGAGCAAAATAAAAATATACCAGGTGCAAGCGGTCTGAATCAATCAACCTTAGGTAATGAAAAAGCTTTTGTTTTAAATTATAACCCATCAAAACAAGTTGTAGGGAAGATTTATTTTGCTTTGAAAAATGATCGCTTTTTTAGGGTTATTGTAACCTGGTTTTCTGGTGAAGAGAATGACTACAAACCTGTATTTGAGAAAAGTATTGCTTCTTTTAATTTTCAATAATAGTCATATAGGAGAAAATGAAATGAAAAAGATTTTTCACTTATTTTTTATGGCATTATTTTGTTTTAATATATTAACTTTAAATGCTCAAAATCATTACTTAATAATGAAGCCAGCATTAGGTTTATATGGTAATCTAAATCTAAATTTACATACTTCGAATTTCCAGTTTACCGGTACAAATTTTAATAATGGTAAAACAGGTCTTGGTTTTTCTGGAGGGATTATTGGAAATTTTCCACTTGATAAAACATTTGTTTTTTCGTTGAGACTTGGTTATAATGGTCTTTCAGGTAAGGTTGAAGGTCTTAATCCAAATGGTAGCAATGAGACATTAGATGCTAAACTTGATTATGTAGAGTTGACACCTGTGATGCAATTTCATAACCTTCTTCCTCTTAGAAATCTTTATTTTTTAGCAGGATTAGAGCTTGATATGCCAGTTACAAAGAAATACTCAATATCAGGTGGAACAGTTAATGATATTCCTGATGCAAACTTTAGAGCAGCAATAGCTCTTGGATTAGGTTATGTATTTAAATTGACACCCAAAATATATCTTGCTCCTGAAATATCTTATCACCATGCTTTAACAAATGTGTCAAGTAATACTAATTTCGATAGCTGGAAAGTATCGCAGTTGAGGTTTGGAATATCTTTGACGTTTGCTTTTGGAAAGGATAAAGGCGAAGATGATGGGCAGCATTTTTTAAATTTGAATATGAAAGAGATTCGCTGGTATGATAAAGAGAATAAATTTTATCCTCTCGATAGGGTTAAAGTCGAGGATATGCAATATACAGAACTATTTCCGCTTGTTCCTTATGTTTTTTGCGAAATCAATAGTAATGCACCCAAAAAAGGAGCACAGGTAATAGTAAGTGAAGCTAAATCTGAAGAGTTTAAGATTGAAGCACTTGAAGCAAATGCAATGAGCTTAAATCTTAGGACCCTTGATATAATTGGTAGCAGAATGCTGCTATATCCTGATGCTGAACTAACAATTACTGGAACAAATGATAGGAAGCAAGAAATAAAAAATAAGGATTTAGCATCTCAAAGGGCGCAATTTGCAAAGGATTATTTAGTTTCTCGTTATAAGATAAATCCTGAAAGAATTAATGTTCGTGCTGTGGGTCTTCCAGAAAAACCATCGAGTTCAAACATACCGGAAGGTATAGAGGAAAATAGAAGAATTGAATTCTCGAGCTCTAATCCAAAAATTCTAGAACCAATAATAATACAACAGGAAACCCAACGGATTGCAGATCCAGATTTGATAGAATTTATACCTGAAGCAGTTACATTAGATTCTATTACTAATTGGCAATTCGAATTAGCTCAGGGGCGTAGCATTCTGAAAACATACAACGGAACAGCTTCTGTAATACCAATGCAATGGTATATTGCTCCAAACGAACTAAGAAGCGATAATTTACCTATTGAATGGTCACTAACCGCTTCGACAAATGCAGATATAACAAAAAGTATAAGTGGAAACATACCAGTTGATTATTATTCAATAACTAGAAAGAAAGAAGAACAACTTGCTGATAAGACTATTTCTAAGTTTAGTTTAGTCCTATTCGATTTCGATAAGTCTGATATATCACAAAGAGATATGGAAATAATTAACAATCATATTATCCCAGCTATTAAGTTCAATTCGACAGTAAAGATTTATGGTTATACAGATATAATTGGAGATGAAGAATACAATAGAAAACTTGCACTTCGTAGAGCTGAATCGGTTAAGAAAGTTTTAGCAGATAATCCTAAATTCAAATCGGTTAAGTTTGAAGTGTTTGGAGTAGGCGAGAACGACAAGATATTTGACAATACTTCACCAATTGGTAGGCATTTGTCAAGGACTGTTCAGATTTATGTCATAACACCAAAATAATAAATGTAATTTTGATATAGCGACAGAGGCCATTGTGCTTCTGTCGCTTTTTTTTGATGGAATTGTTAAATAAAATCCTTTATTAAATGAGTAAGTAAGTATTTATAATAAAAAATATCTCTAAATTATTTGAGGAACTTGTAGGTTTAAAAGTTTGAATATAATTAATATTAAAATAGTTAGAATAGCTAAAAGGATTGCTATTTTGATAAATTTTTTTATAAAAGAGAATATAGTACCCAAAAGTAAAACCAGCAGAATAATCTTAGCATAAAAAGGTAAATTAGCAATAAAATTGATTATGTCGTGTAACATAAATACAGATTAATTTTGAATAAAAGTAACAGGTATGATGCCTTCCATAGCTTCTTTATCACTTGGAGAAAATTTAATCTTACGAACCCATTGCATTGCCATTTCATCGAGGCGAGGATCACCTTTTTTTAAAGGTTTTGTAAAATAGACGAACCCATTACGGTCAACACGGAATAGTATTTTTATCTGAAGTTGCTTGATATTTGTGTAGTCTGATGGTATTTTAGGCAATGGAGGTAGTTTGCCATCAGCTGTTCTGTTGCCTCCACCTCCACCCCATTCAATTCCTAGTCCTTTACCTAAGCCTTCTCCTGTACCGCTATTACTTAAACCGGTACCTTCTGTTGTTCCAGTATTTAAACCGATATTTTTATTAGAAGTTCCAATTTCTTTTACTTCTTCTTTTTTTACATTAGAAGATACTTTAACAGCAACAATATTTTTAGAGAGAATTTCGGGATCTTCAACATTAATATTGACGAAAGATTTATTTTGAGAAGCAATCTCTGCGCTTTGAAAAATTGAGGATACTTGAGTTCCTTTATGAGCAGAACCTTTTTCCATTAAATTGCCTCCATCTGTACCTGAACCAGGTCCTTCACCAAATCGTATTTCTTCTATAGGGATATAACGAAGATCCCTAACAACGATGTTTGGTCTATATATTTTGATTAATGATGTAATAAGAAAAATGATAGTTATTATAAGCAATGCAAAAGCAAAGCCAATTGCAGTATTTTTATTCCAGGGTATTTTTATTCTTATTTTTATCTCGCCTGTTGATTCTTCTTTAAATGGAGTATACATTTGTACTTCTTTTTAATTAATATTACCTTACTCTATCAATCCAAGATTGAGTCCAGCCATTAGATTTAGCAGCTTCTTGTGCTTCGTTGAATGATTTATAATTGCCAACGCGAACTCTATACCATATAATATCTCTCTTTTTTTGAGTTGTGATATATACATTGGAGATGTTTTTATTCTTGAGTTTATTCAAGAATATTTCAGCTTCTTCTTTTGAAGGAGTAGCAAGAAGTTGGATAGCATAGATTCCGGTTTCGGGAATTGGTATAGTCATATCGCTCTTTTCAGTACTAATAGGTTTTTGAATTTTGGGTTCTTCTTTTTTTGTGATTGTTTTTATGCTATCTTGCTTTTTTTCAAATTTTGGAGTTATTTGTGGAGGTTTGGTTATTACTGGTTTTTGCTTTTCAGTTAACTTAGGAAATTGAGTTTTGGTTTTTTTCTCTTGGTGTTTGTGTAAATTATCAGTTTGAGATTGTTCTTTTGGTTTTTTATGGTAAGGGTAAGATTTACGTTTTGTTCTAGACTGTTCTTTATAAAAGAAATTTTCATTTTTAAATGATTCTTCTTTTATAGAATAAATGTCAGCAATAAAAATATCGTTATTTGTATTATACGGATAAAATTTATCATTAGTTTTATTAGTTTGGTATTTAGTTTCTTTTCGGTCAGAACTATCAACTATTTGATTTTTTTTAATTATTTCTAATGTTTGTTTTGTATTATCGTTATTAGTTATTTTTTTGTCTGTATCTTTTTCAGAGAAAAAAACGAAATAAGCAGTTGCTAATAATCCCGAAAGAATTAGGAGGACTAATGGTATAATAAGCAAGTAAATAGATTTACTTTTTTGCTGAGGAGATGAAGATTTAATATTTTTAGAATATTGAAATTGTTTTTCAGCTAAGAAAGTTTCATCGTCATTTTTGGGATTGAACCCCCCCGCTAATTCTTCATCTTTTAGATTATCTTCTATTGCCATAATTTAAAACTCCCATAATAAACCTCCTGAAACGAATATGCCTCTTTCTTTATATCCTTCCCATATTCGCATATCGGAGTTTAGTAGATTTTCAAATTTTGCAAAAATAGAAAAAGTATTTGAAATTTTATAATTAACAAAAAGATTTACATTTAAATATGCATCTAAAATTTTTATATTTTGTAAGTCTGCATATCTTTGACTTACGTATGTTATTGAAATATTAGAAGATAATTCGTTAGTCCATTGCCTTCTATATGTAATGGCAAATTTAAAAGGAATATGGTGAGGTACTATGTTACTATTGTCTTTTAATGTTTTAAAATTGAGTTCTAAGTTATAGTTCAAATTATCTTCTTGAGAGATTTGCCAACTTCCTTCGGTATTTACTCCAAAACAATTTGTACTACCATAGTTTAATATAAAAGCACCTGAACTATCACTTATAAAATACGGTGTATTCTCATTAAAGCCGAGAAATATTCCTGCCGAAAGCAGAAATTTAGTATTGGGCTTATAAAACATATATGCTTTTAAAGTTCTCGATGTTTCAAAATTAATTTTTGCAGAATCTGAAAGATATGGGTTCAATATCATCATATCAGAAAAAGAATTATTTATTAACTCTTGAGAAATTGACGCCTTAAATGAAAAATCTTCATTAAAATAGTAATTAAACTTTCCTTCGATAAGTATGTTTGCTTTAGTTTCCGAATTGCTTGTTGAACCAAGCTGAATGCCTAACTTAGCTTCAAATAGAGAGTAAGCAAAGTTTCCAGATAACTCGAAGAAGCTAAGACCATCTCCTCTGATTGAGTGTAAATCGAGAGATAAATTACCTCCAATATAAAAGTTGTCGTATTTATTCCTTATTTTTACAAATCCGCAAATATAATTATCGAAAGCGTTTCCAATATCTTGGGACAATTGCATAATACCAGCTTTTCCGCCAGTATAGAAATGAAATCCCTCGAAGTTGCCTTCGGACTTAATATTGAAATTTAAATCAAATAGATTTCGATTAGTTGCAGACGGAAAAGAATAAAGGTTATAGTTATTATTTTTAATACTAAAAATGCTATTTGTTCTACTACCTCCAAAAATCCAATATTTTTCAGGAGCGATAAAATCGTTGGCGATAGTAAAAGCTATTTTGCTGTAACCGGCTTTATCTAAATGGCCATTGGAAAGTTCGAAGTTTGCCTTAGCAAAGAAATTGAGGTTAAGTAGATCAAAGTTGAAGCCAGCCTCAGCGTTGGGTGTTAAAAAGCTGCCGAATTTAGCATCTAAATAGTTTTTTTTAAAATCAATTTTTGTAATGCTGGTGGGAAGAGGCTTTGTAGGAATAATGAAGATTTGTTGCTTTTCAAGGGTATTTAGAGAGTCAAGCTCAGCAGAAGATAGCTTTGAAGGTCTATTAGGGAATTGTTTTATACTCGAACTAATTTTGAGTTGCTCTTTTCCGAAAAAAATTACACCAGGAAGCTCAACAGGTTTAGTCTGCTCTTCCGATTCTTGTGCAGAAAGATTTTGTATTAAGATAACAAAAATAATAGGGTATATTTTAAATATTTTTTTCATAATAGTAATCACCTTCCTTTTTATCTGTTTTTTTCGAGACGTTTAATTCGCCTTGCGGCAGTTTCGCCGTAGTCATCCCCAGGTCGTAGTGATTGTAAGACTTTGTATGCGTCAATGGCTTTTTCAATTTGATTAAGATTTTCATAGCATTCTCCTAAGCTGAGAATGGATAGGGAATACCAGTCTTCAATATCAGCATATTTTTGATAAACAATATTAAAAGTTTCAGCAGCCTTTTCGAATTCTTTTTGTTTAAGCCAGAGTTCGCCTATTCTATATAGGGCTTCAGCGGATAGTTCAGGAGCGACTGTTGAGTCTTTAGTTAGTTTAGAAAATTCAATAATCGCAGAATCTAAAAGATTTTTATTTCTATAATACATTGCTAAAGAGTAGCGACTTTTATGTCCATAAGGATTATCAGTGTACGTATTGGCTGTAAATTTACAAATATTAATAAAGCTAATAGTATCGCCGAGAGAATACTTGAGCATAGCTCTTTCGAAACCAGCATTAGGAGCTGAATTGTGGTCAGGATAAACGTTCATCAACTTTTTAAAGACGGAATCTGCTTTTTCTGTGAAGTTGCTTTGTTTATATAAAATACCGAGTTCAAGTAAAGAAAGTGGAGCAAAATCGCTTTCAGGGTATTTTTTTTGTAATTCGTTAAAAACTCTAATAGCATTTTCAGGATCGTTAAGATTTATATAGCTTTTCCCCATCCAAAATAGCGCTTCTGGATTTTTTTCACTATTTGGGTATTTTTTTATAAAAGCTTCATATTCAGATATTGCATCTTTATAGTTGCGTCCAGAATAGAACATTTGGGCTTTGCCGTATTTGAATTCTTCAGCAAAAGGAGACTCGGGATTAACAGCAATGAATTGGTCTGGCACCGCTGTAGCTTCGTCAATTCTACCAAGTTCCATAAGACAATATTGAAGACTTTTAACAGCATAAGGAGCTAAAGAATTGCTGGGATATTGCTCGATAACGAATTTATATTCTTCAATTGCATTCTCAAATTTTCCTAAATTGTAATAAGAATCTGCTATGGCGAAGTGTGCTCTTGGAATTAGATTGCTTTTAGGATAAGCTTGAATTAAAAAGTTGAAATCTTCGATAGCTTCAGCATATTTCTTTTGTTGGAATCTAATCCAACCAATTAAGTAAAGAGCGTTAGGAGCATAGGTTGAGTTAGTATATTTTCTAACATAAGCAAGAAGGGAGGCAATAGCTTTATCATAACTTCCTTGCTGGTAAAGTGCGTGGCAGAGTTGGTAGGCGCAATATTGGCCATCTTCTGTATTGGGTGCAATATCAGCACCTTTCTTGTAATATTCTGCAGCTTTGACAAAATTTTTGGTTATATAGTAACCATCACCTTGGCGCGCTGAAATTTCAACTAAGTATTTAGATTCTGGAAATTCACTCATAAGCTGGGAAAATATTCTTCCAGAAGATGAAAAATCAGAAAGACGAAAGTAAGACCATCCTAACCCGTAAAGAGCTTCTTCTTTCCTTTTTGTGAGTGGATATTTTTCAATAAGAGATTTATATGTTTCGATAGCATTTCTTGGTAGATCCGATCTAAAATAAGATTCAGCAAGCCAAAATAGTGCTTCATCGGTTCTATCAGCATCTGGATTATCGCCAAGAAAAGTTAAGAGAGGAGTAATAGCTTCAGCGTATTGATGATTTTGAGAAAGAGCAATTCCTTGTTTTAATCTTGTTTCTGCAAGAATATTATCTTTGTTAGTAAGAATAATGTTGGGAGTTCTAAGAGTAATTTGTTCAGCGGTTCTATATTCTCGTACAGCATTTGACCACTGTTCCAGTTCTAAATAAGTAGCACCAAGCAGTATATGAATACGTATTGAAACAATAGCTTCAGTTGCTTCTCTATCGGCTCTTTCCAAGGTCCTTTTTGCGCTTTCATATTCTCCTGATTCGTAATAGATCTGTCCTAATTCGAGTAATGCTAAACTAATAAAAGGGTAGTTAGGATGAACAGAAAGGCCAAGAAGTTCCTTTTGAGCTTGGACTACGTTTCCCATCCTTTTTAATGCTATAGTTCTATAAATATGAGCAGAAGCTCTTTCTATAGTTTCTATTTTTTCAATTTTGTAAATAATATCGTCGAAATACTTAATTGCTGATTTATTGTCTCTAAGGTTTAAATAAGCCCATCCAGCAGAGAGTTTCGCATAATATAACATAACAGAATTTGGAAATGCAACAATAAAAGAATCAAGGATTGTTATTGCTCTTCGATAATCTTTAGAAACAACATAAGCTTCAGCTTTTAAGTATTGTATCTCTTGTTCTGAGTTTTCAATAAATTGTTGAGGTTCAAATTTAATACCTATTGAGTCGCTTTTTTTGATTCTATTAAGGTTATTTTCGGCGATACTTAAGGTTGTAAGTGCAGGAGCTGGTTTGCGAAGTATTATAAGATTATTAGCTTCTCTAATTCTTGCAATAATTGAATAACCAGAGTATGGATATTCTGAACTGATTTTAATATAACTAGTTATAGCATTATCGTATTGTTTGTTTATTTCATAAAGTTGTCCGACAGCAAAGAGTGCATCATCAGCATATTCGGATGTAGGGTATTTTTTAAAATGTTCCCCAAAAATAATGATAGCTTCTTCATATTTTCCTTGTAGAGCAATAGACATTCCACGCCAAAACATACTTTTCACTGCAATGTTGTAATATATTTCATCATTCCGGATTTTGTATTCTTTTTCAGCGATTAATTGAGCATCTAAGAAGTATTTTTCTGAAGTCTTATAGTCTTTAGTTTGAAACATCATAACTGCTTTTTCAAAAGCAGCAAAGCTAATAAATGGAGATTTCTCATTATTACTAATAAAATCGGATAAATTATTAACAGCAGTTGCGACATTACTTTGAGCAAAGTCAATATTTGCAAAAATAAGAATAGCTTTTTCTTTGGCTGGATTATCTGGAAATTTTTCAAATATTTCTAATAACCAATATTTATCTTTTTCTAATAATCCTTCATCATAAAGGTATTGAGCTTGAGAAATCTTTTCAATGCCATAATTATAAAGAGGTTCAACAATTTGGCTAAAACTAATTTTGGCAATTATAACAAAAAAAGAAACAGTAATTAATGCTTTTGTAAAGAAATTATTTACCACCATTTTATTTAATTATTATTTTCACTTTTTATGTTAATAAATAGAGTTCACTCTATAAATGATTAATTTCAAAAGTTTTTAAAAATAAATATATGCTGCAATGTAAAATTACAAAATAATTATACTATTTCCAATAGGTTATTATTTTTTTTTATTAAAATTAATTTTATAACGAAGAAAAACTAATGTAATTTTGCTTAAAAGTAAATTTATTTTATGAAAAAAGTAATAGGGTTTTCTTAATGTATTCAAATATAAATTCAGCAGCAGTATATGGAATCAATGCTTTTCCCGTTGAAATTGAAACTCACATGGATAATGCATTGCCAAACTTTTTTATGGTTGGTCTACCAGATTCGGCAGTGAAAGAATCAAGGGAAAGGGTTATGTCTGCAATAAAAAACTCTAATATGATTTTTCCATCTAAAAGGATTACAATTAATTTGGCACCTGCAGATGTAAAAAAAGAAGGAAGTGCTTTCGATTTACCTATTGCTTTAGGGATTTTATCAGCAATGGGAATCATTGACTATCACTTGCTTGATAAGGCTATGGTACTTGGTGAACTTTCATTGGAAGGCAGTTTGCGTTGTATTCATGGAGGATTGTCAATAGCTCTTGAGGCTAAAAAACGAGGCTTTCAAAAGGTTTTAGTACCAGAACAAAATGCTAATGAATTTGCACTTGTTGAAGATCTCATTGTAATTGGAATAAAAACTCTTACAGAAGCAGTGGATTATTTAAGGGGTGACATAAATATAGAGCCAAAGAAAGTTGATATAAAGAAAATTTTTGCAGATGCTCAAAATGATTATATATTAAATATGTCAGATGTTAAGGGGCAAGAGAATGTTAAGCGCGCCATGGAAGTTGCAGCTGCTGGCGGACATAATTTATTAATGATTGGTCCACCTGGCTCGGGTAAGACTATGTTAGCGAAAAGACTTGCTACAATATTGCCACCTTTAACAATAGAAGAATCATTGGAAACAACAAAGATACATTCAGTAGCAGGGATTCTTGATTATGAAAAAGCTCTAGTTACTAAGCGTCCTTTTAGAGCCCCACACCATACAATTTCCGATGCTGCTCTTGTTGGCGGTGGAATGAATAAAATTAAACCTGGAGAAATATCTTTAGCTCATCACGGGGTATTATTTTTGGATGAACTACCTGAATTTGCAAGGAATGTTTTAGAAGTGCTGCGTCAACCTTTGGAAGACAAACGTATTACAATATCAAGGACGAGGGTGACACTTGAATACCCATCCAATTTTATGTTAATTTGTTCAATGAATCCATGTCCTTGTGGTAATTTTGGTAATCCTTATCAGGAATGTTCTTGCACTGAGACGCAAATACATAAATATACATCAAAAATTTCAGGTCCGTTGCTCGATAGGATTGATATACATGTAGAAGTCCCAGCTGTAAAATATCAGGAATTATCATCTGTGAGAACGGGAGAAAACTCTGAAGTAATAAGGCAGAGAGTAATAAAAGCGAGAGCAATTCAAGAGGAGCGATATAAAGGAAAGAAAGGGGTATTTAAAAACGCTGATATTAGCTCAAAAGATATACGAAAATACTGTCAGTTAGATAATGCCTCACAAGAATTATTGAAAATGGCGCTCACAAAGCTTGGATTCTCTGCAAGAACTTACGACAGGATACAAAGGGTTGCAAGGACAATCGCTGATTTAGAAGAGAGCGAAACGATAAAACCTGCTCATATAAGTGAAGCAATACAATACAGAAGTTTGGATAGACAATATTGGAAATAAATTTTGGGAGTAAACAATGAGTAAAAATGCTTTAATTCTTGGTTGTTCGAGTGGTTTCGGAAGAGCTACTGCAATAGAACTTGCAAAGAAAGGGTACAACATTTTCGGGTTGCATCTTGATTTGGGAAGTGGAAGAAAAAAAGCTGAGGAAACACATGAATTGATTAAAAGCATAGGTGTCGATTCTTTTTTTATCAATGCAAATGCTAGTGATGATGAAATTAGAAGGCAATCAATTGAAAAAATTAAAGGGATATTGGATAAAGACAATTCTAAAATTCGTGTATTTATTCATTCCTTAGCTTTTGGCTCGTTAAAACCATTTTTCTCTGAAGGCAAGAACGATCAAATAAATCAGAAAAGTTTACAAATGACCTTGGATGTTATGGCTAATTCATTACTTTTTTGGGTGCAGGATTTGTTTAATGCTAAACTATTTTCAGAAAATTCAAGGATTATTGCTATTTCAAGCCAATTTGCCACATCAAATATGAAAAACTATGGTGCAGTTGCAGCTGCTAAAGCATTGTTAGAATCTTATATTCGTCAAATTGCTATAGAATTGGCACCTTATGGTATTACTGCTGTAGCAATTAGGCCTGGAGTAGCTTTAACACCTGCTTCTTCGAAACTTATGGCTATTGATAATATGGTTAATTACTCAATGAAAGCAAATCCCTTTGGTCGAATAACGAATTGTGAAGATATCGGCAAGTTTATAGGGCTGTTAATAGACGAAGAAAATACTTGGTTAAATGGTGCATCTATACCAATAGATGGAGGAGAAAGCATTATTGGATTTGCTTTTTAGCTTTATTTTTTTTAACAAGATATTTGATTATAAAGAAAAGAGTGATTAAAATAACTAAAATGATAGTCCCTAAAGCAAACCAGTTCATATAGTTTACAGCAATAGTTTCACCCAAAAATTTTCCTAATAGAATTAGAATAGAATTCCATATTAAAGATCCTAAAAATGCAAAAAGAATAGTTAGAAAAAATTTGAGATGAGACATACCAGCAAAAAAAGAAATAACGGCTCTCGTTCCTGATAAAAATCTGTTAATAATAATTATAAAGTAGCCCCATTTATTAAACCATCTTCTTGATTTTTCAATGCTCTCGAGCTTGATAAATTTTAGTTTATTAGTTTCAATGATTTTTACACCAAAATGCCTGCCGATCCAGAACATTAAAGAAAAACCAAAAGCAGAACCAGCTGTAGCAAATAGGAGTGTAGAGACAAAATCAATTTTTTGTATGCCAACGAGTGTACCTAAGAAGATTAAGATAACATCACTGGGAGAGGGAGGAAATACATTTTCTAGAAATGCTATAAAAAAAGTGAAAAGAAGAAGTATAATTGGAGGGAAAGATTCCGATAATAAAAAATTTATAACGCTTTTTATTTCTTCTTCAAACATTTTTGTAATTTAAATTTGAATAAAGTCTATATTCCTGAACATAGTCCTTATAATTCCTGCTAATTGTATTGATTCTTTCAATATCTTCATCTGTTAGTCGTCTGATGACTTTTGCTGGGACACCAGCAACAAGTGTTCGTTCAGGAACGATAAAACCTTCGATGATAACAGCACCAGCTGCTACAATTGAGCTACTGTGTATGATACTGCCATCGAGGACTAAGGCTCCTATTCCTATAAGGCAATTATTGTGAATAGTTGCTCCATGCAAGGTTACAGAATGCCCAACAACTACATTATCACCAATTGTTAATGGATAATACTTTTTAGTAACGTGTAGCATAGATAAGTCTTGTATGTTAGTACCTTTTCCAATTCGGATGTAGTTTACATCACCTCTGACAACAGTATTGTACCAGATAGAACAGTCCTCACCAATTTCGACATCTCCAATAATTTTTACACCTTCGCAAATAAAAACTGAAGGATGTATTTTAGGAGTTATACCTTTAAAGGTAATAATTGAGCCTGACATTCCTGTTTCAGTATGCATTTATTTATTCCTAACGATTCTTAAACCACAGAATTGAGAAGATTTTTCCTCGAATAATCTGTTCGCAGAGCGTGCAAATGATGGTCCGTCATTGAAAGATCCTCCTCTAAGAACGTGTCTTGTACCCGTGTCAGGTCCTAAAGGATCAATAGCTGGGCTGTTTATATAATAAGTTTCACCATACCAGTCCCAACACCATTCCCATAGATTTCCATGCATATCATAAATGAAAAAACTATTAGGTTTCATCAGTCCAGAAGGATGTGGTTTATAACCAGAATTTGCATTATACCATCCCATTTCATCAATTATACCGCTACCAGAGTAATCTCCCGTAGAACCACCTCTACAAGCATACTCCCATTCAGCTTCGGTAGGAAGTCTATATCCATTGGAATTTGTATTGAATATAACAATGTTACCAGAAATATTATAAGCTGTATCTAAACCTTCTATTTTCGATAATTCATTGCAGAATATAATAGCATCTGACCAACTTATATTATGGACTGGAAGCTCTTTGTTAATAAAAATACTTGGATTAGTATCGAGTACTAAGTTCCAAATTTCTTGATTAATCTCGTACTTTGAAATGAGAAAGGGTTTGGAAATCGTAACAGAATGGACAGGTAGCTCGTAGCTTAATCCATTTGCAGAACCCATCATATAGGTTCCAGCAGGTATTTCTACAAAATCAATTTTTGGTAATCTGTTAATTTTATATGTCAGTGAGTTTGTTGTATCATTACCAACGATGATAGAGATATTTCCAGAACTTGTGCCTTTTGGAATAATTAATTTAATAAAAGAATCGTTCCATTTAATACAATTTGTAGAGATGATTTGAATGTTATTAGGGAATAACACGTAACTATTTGGGCTTGGATTCCCTAAATTAATGCCATAAATCGTAATTTCAGCACCAATATATGAGCTATCTGGGAGTATTTTGATGATTTGTGGTTTTACAGGATTAGTATTATTCTCATCGCAAGATAAAAAGTTTAAAAAAATTACAACTAGTATAATTGATATTGATATTTTCATTTAAACAAAGAAATTTATTTTAATAATAGAACTTTAAAAAGCAATTTAAAGAAAAATTTTAAAAATTTTGTTATAAAATTAAGAATATATCTAAAAGCTATGATTTCAATTGTGATTTTAGATATATATAATTAATTTTGTAAAAGTAAAAGTTATAATTTGTTTCTATATGAAATTTAATTTTTATACATAGGGATTTATAAATAATGTCAAATGAAATATTGGTCAAAGATAGTCTAAGATTAGCTCATATTCAAAGATTATGTGATATTAGAGAACCTTATAATTTATCTTCTGAAACAGAAAAGATTTTCAATATAGCATTACGTGAAGCAATTGACTGGCATTCTTGTAATTGTGAATTTTATAAAAATTTTTTAATACTAAATAATTTTTTTGTAGAAGATTACCAGTTAGATAAGATCGCTGAAACCTTGCCTTTTCTTCACGCAAATTTTTTCAAGACGCATGAAGTTCTTTCGGTTCCAAAGAGTGAAATTGTGCTAACATTGACTTCTTCAGGTACAACAGGACAAAAATCACAAATGTTTTTTGATGACTGGTCTATAAAAAGTTCGCGACGAATGGTAGATTTTATTTTTGATTATTTTGAGTTTATAACACCGAATAATGAGGTCAATTATTTCCTATTTGCATACGAACCCTTAGAAAATTTCAACGTTGGGACAACTAATACCAATGTTTATCTTACATCATATGCACCAGCTAAGAATATATTTTTTGCTTTAAGGAATACTGGAGTTGGTAAGCATGAGTTTGATATTTTTGGATCTATAGAGAAGATTAAAGAATACTCTGAAGAAGGTCTACCAGTTCGTTTTACTGGTTTTCCTGCTTTTATGTATTTTACTTTAAAGAGGATGGAAGACTTTGGTATTTCATCACTAAATCTAAATCCAGAATCTTTAGTTATATTCGGGGGTGGATGGAAAGGTTATGCAGATCAAGCAATACCTAAAGTGGAATTATATAATATGATTAATAGACAACTAGGTATTCCTTTGGAGAGGATAAGGCAAACTTTCGGTTCTGTAGAGCATTCAATACCCTATCTCGAATGTGAGAATCACAATTTGCATGTTCCAATCTGGTCGAAAGTTTTTGTTAGAGATGTAAAAACATTAGAGATATTAGACTACCATCAGCAAGGATATTTGAATTTTGTAACACCATATATTACTTCAGTTCCAGCAATTAGTGTTCTTATGGGAGATATAGGAGAATTATATCCTTCGGATGAATGTTCCTGTGGAATAAGCACTCCATTTTTTAATATAACCGGTAGAGCTGGAATTTCTCATAATAAAAGTTGTGCAATCTCAGCAGCAGAATTATTGAAAGGGAAATAGGTGAATTATGCAAAAAGTTCATTTTTGGCAAGGTGAATGGATTGATGATAATGAGTTGCTCCAAAGAATAGAGAATTTGGATACTTATATTTCTGAAGCAACTGCTTTGAAATTTCCATTTGAATCCTTTATTGAGGCTTGTGAACAGCTTCATTGTCAATTAACTAACAATCAAGAGCTTTATCAGCACTTTTACTCAATTGTGCGTGAGAGCGGAAAGGTCAACGAAACTGAAATTCCAGCAATGCTTAAGGCTGTCGTAAGCTTTTCTGCTAAGGATCATTTATTGATAAAACTTAAAAGAGAGTTAGGCACAGACACACCTTTCAAGATAAAGAGAATTAATTTTAAAGAGAATGTCTTTGAGGGATGGGTACCTGTCGGTTTTCTTGTTCACATAGCACCGTCAAATGTATTTACAGTAAGTATTCTTAGTTTATTAGAAGGACTTTTAACTGGAAATATTAATTTTCTTAAAACTAGTGGCTCCGATAGTCTACTTCCACAATATTTTTACGAACAACTTATTAAATTCGATATAAGCGGAATCTTAAAGAATTTTATTATAATAGCTCGCATATCATCAAAAGATAAAAATACAATTAAAAAAGTATTATCCTTTGCAAATGTTGTTTCTGCATGGGGAAGTGAAGAAGCTATAGCAAGCATTAGTGAACTTTCTCCAAGTTCTGCTAAAATAGTTAAATGGGGTCATAAAATCTCATTTGCTTATATATCTAAAGAGAATCTATTTAATGAACAAGAACTTGAAAATTTAGCAAAAGATGTATGTATAATAGAGCAACAAGCTTGCTCAAGTCCTCAAAATATATTTATTGAGACTGAAGATTTTAACGAATTGATCAAGTTTTCTGAGAATTTTTCCCAAATATTGAATAAGGTTTCAAAAGAAATACCAAGAATAGAGCCAGAATTTGCTTATCAAGCCGAGATTACAAATATTATTACAGTTGCAAAAGCTGAGCAAGCGCTTGGTTTAACAAAGGTTATTGAAGCAGAGGATAAATCTTGGAGAATAATAGTAGATAAGAGAAAAGGATTACGTATATCACCACTTTATAGAAGTGTCTGGATCAAACCTCTTTTGCCTGATGAAATAGTTACAACTTTGCTTCCTATGAGTAGTTATTTGCAGACAGTAGGATTAAGTTGTCCAATCCAAAGATTGGCAGATTTAGCGAGTCTGTTTTTTAAATGTGGTGCTTTAAGAATTAATCAAGTTGGAAAAATGCTTGGTAACTATATCGGTGAACCACATGATGGGCGCTATGCATTAACAGAATTTGTAAAAAGAGTCAGCGTTAATTATGACCAAATGCTGAACAATTATTCTGGTTTCTTTGAGTTTATACCAAGTGAAAAGATTGATGTCTCTAATTATCCTATTCTTACTAAAGCTGAGTTCCAATCGAGGAAAATTGATAAAAAGTTCATTGATTTAGTGTTCAAAAGTGGCGGTTCATCAGGAAAACCTACTTTTTCAACTTTTACTTATGAGGATTATCATATTCAAATGCTTGCTTCAGCATATGGTCTTTATGCTGCAGGTTTAGATCCAAGTGCTGATAGAGTAATGAATTTACTTGCAGCTGGAGAGCTTTATGGTGGTTTCCTTAGCTTTTTCACAATAATGGAATATCTTGAAGTACCACAATATCCAATGGGTATATTGCAAGATACTAAACACATAGCTGAATTGATAGTATCAGAACAAGTCAATACATTGATAAGCGTTCCATCATATATTATCAAGATATTTAAAGAAAATGAGGAGTTATTATCAAAGAATCAGGTCGTGAAAAAAATCTTTTATGGAGGAGAACATATAACAAAAACACAGCAAGATTATTTAAAGGAAATGTTTGGCGTAGAGATGATTCGCTCAGCTGTATATGGAAGCAATGATGCTGGTCCACTCGGATATCAATGCCAATATTGTACTGGAGGCGAACATCATCTTCTTTCGTTGATTCAACAGTTGGAGATATTTAAGCTTGATGAAGATAAGCCGGCTGAATTTGGCGAAATTGGGAGATTAACGTTTACATCAAAGAGGAGAAAAGGTCAACAGATAATAAGATATGAAATAGGGGATGCAGGTAGATTTTTGGATAAAAAATGCGAATGTGGAAGAAGCGACCCGCTTTTCGAGCTTGTTGGAAGGACAGGTGATGTTTTTAAAGCAGGAGGGCCTTTCTTGAATTATAAATATTTTGTTAAACTTCTTGAGAAACTCTTCTCATATTCAGGCAATATCCAAATAGTTTTAGAAAGTAAAGGTGTTACAATCGAAATTATTCTTCTTATAGATAAGACATTAGAAATAGAGGAAGAAATAATAGAAAAAGCATTAATAGAAAATTATGATGCTTTAAATTTTAGCGTATTTGAGTTGAATGTTAGATTTATTGTAAGAAAAATCTCACAAGAAGATTTTGTATATGTACACCATTCTGGCAAATTAAAACATATTATTGATAATAGAATGTAAAAATAATTTTTGGAATAAATTTATGGCTATATATACCTTTGAAGAAATAGTAGAGTATGCACGCAATCACTCTTTGTTTTATAATGAACTATATAAATTTGTTCCTTATGGAGAAAAGGACATTTCAAAATATCCAATTATTAATCAAACACAATTTTGGGAAGCAAACTCTTTAGAAAATAATCGATTATTAACCGGCAGAGTAGAAAATGGAATGGTATTAAAGAGTGGTGGAACGACGGGAAATCCCAAATATTCATATTTTACTTCTGAAGAATGGTTTGAGTTTGTGAAAATTTCTTCTAAAGGATTCAAGGCTAATCGAATAAAACAAGGAGATAAGATAGCAAATTTGTTTTATGCTGGTGAATTATATGCTTCCTTTCTTTATATAACATTTGTAATAGAATATGCAAGCATTGGAGTTAATTTCCCCATAACTGGTAAAGCACCTCTTGAGGAAATAATAGATTTAATAAGAAAGCTGAATATAAATATAATAGCTGGTGTACCAACAACAATAATGAAAGTATTTGAATATATAATAAAGAACCATATTGATGATTTAAGAATTGATAGGATATTATTTGGGGGAGAGTCATTTTATCAAGACCAAAGAGAAACAATAAAAGGGTTTTTCCCTAATATTGATATAAGCTCTATATTATATGCTTCAGTAGATGGAGGAGAATTGGGATATGTTGATAGCACTTGTGGTTTAGACGAGCATCGAATATTCGATGAAACTACTATTCTTGAGATAGTGGATGAAGAGACTGGAACAGTAATACAAAATGTGAATATACCTGGAAAAATAGTCATTACAAATTTATGTAGGAAACTGATGCCAATAATTCGTTATCCTGCTGGAGACAGAGCTATGTGGATAGAACCTAAAGGTACACCTAATAGAAAATTTAAATTACTTGGACGTTCTGAAGAAGGTGCAAGAATTGGGTGTGCTACGCTGTATATACAAGATGCATTAAAGGTCATAGATTATTTCAAAAATGAGGTTCATATCCTAAATTTTCAGATTGTTGTTACTCATTATGACAATAAAGATCAAGGTATACTTCGACTTGTTTCTCAGGAAACTCTTGAAAAACCCCAAGAACTTGCAAATAAAATAGTATTAAAACTATATGAGGAAAGACCTATGCTTAAAGAATTAGTTGAGCAAAGTATGATACATCCTATAAAAGTTGAATGGATAACAAGTGATATGCTTGAAACAAATAAAAGAACAGGTAAAACTAAAAGAGTTATTGATAAACGTTTTGAGGGTTAGAAATGTATAAACATAGCGAGATAAGAATTTATAATGATTTAGACTACATCCAACCGGTATGTGATTATATTGCTTCAATTGCTAAAAAATTTAGATTTAATGAAAAAGAAATATTTCAGTTACGATTTGCAATGGAGGAGATTTTAGCTAACATAATTAATTATTCTTATGACAGTTGGATGAAAGGTGAGATAATAAGCATAATACCGGAAATAATTACTAATGGAATTAAAATAATAATTAGGGATAAGGGACTTCCAAGAGATATATACCATTTGCCTGTATTTGAACCGAATAAAATAAGTGAAAATGTCTCAGAGGAGGGATTAGCTGAATATCTTGTACATAATTCTGTTGATACTTTAACCTTTCGTAATCTTGGTAAAGAAGGCCAGGAAATTGAGCTAATAAAATATGCAAGTGAAGGAAGTATTTTTAATAAGATTAAACCACAAGATGAAAAGCCCTATATAGAAATACCTCTTTCTGAAGATAAATTCAAAGAAATTCGGCTACCTCGACCTGAAGAAGCTGGTATCATTTCAAAGTTATTTTATCGTGCATATGGTTATTCATATGTAAGCGATGCAGTATATTTTCCTGAAAGATATAATGAATTGATTGCAAATCGTAAGCTTTTCTCAGCTATTGCTACTACAGAATCCGGTGAGATAGTTGGACATATTGCATTGATGAAACCTTCGGAAGAAGCTGAGATTGTAGAATGGGGAATGGCTGTTACTGACCCAAGATATAGGGGGCAAGGCATAATGCATCATTTATCTCAATTTATTCTTAATTCTGCAATAAAGAATAATTTTAAAGGCATATTCTCTCATTCTGTAACAAATCACATTTTTACACAAAAAACTAATATAAAGCTTGGAATTAAACCTATAGCTTTAATGGTTGGTTATGCTTACTCAGACCTTCAGTTTAAGGGAATTCATCAAAAACTTTCGCAACGTGAGTCAACTTTTGTTGAATTTAGATTTTTACAAAATGAAGAAAATATTCAGATCTATCTACCAGATAAACATCGAGAGATAATAAAGAAAATCTATATGAACTTAGGTGTTACTATTAATGAATTACCTAAACCAAAATCTGTAGATTATGCTGAAAAAACGATTTTAGATGATAGTATCAAATCAGCTATTAACATTGCAGAAATAATTATTCATCAATTTGGTAAGAATGCAATTAGTGAAATCAAGCATTATGTAAAGCGGCATTGTATAAATAGAATTGATGTAATATACCTTATATTAAATTTAGAAGACCCTGCTTTAATAGATATGCTCGAACCAATTGAGGAATTAGGCTTTTTCTTTTCGGGAGTATTTCCCTATTATGTATTTAAGCATACTCTTATTTTACAAGGAATTCCAAATTATAAATATGATTATTCATTAATAGAAAGTTATACAGATTTAGCAAAAGAATTGAAAGATTATATTTTTAAACTTGACCCAAATCAAGTTTAGGATTGAGTATATATTCTTTTAATAACTTCGCTAAGCATTCGAATTCGAGTGGATTTAGGTTTTCAGCTCTTTTCTCAAATTTATCAAACCCTTTCTTTATAGTAAAATTTATAAATTTATCCATATCTAATTTTAGCTCATTAATAATAAAATTTTGTAGAGAATTTTTTAATACTTTTCTTCTTTGATTGAATGCATGCTTTACAAGATGCATAATCCAAATATATTCGTCATCTGCTATAGCTGTATCTAAAATGTTTATTTTTATAACAGAAGAAAATACTTTTGGTTTAGGGAAAAAATTACCAGGAGAAATATTACAAATATGTTTAACATTAGCAACCAAAGCAGTTGCTACCGATAGGATTCCATATTCTTTGCAATTAGGTTTTGCGAGTATGCGGCTTGCAACTTCTTTTTGAAGCATAATAATTGCTTGGCTTATAAAATCTTTGTTTTTGAGTATAGAAAAAAGAATTTCTGATGATAAATAATAAGGCAGATTGCCAATAATTTTTATTTTTTTATTTTTATTTTCAATGAATAATTTTAAATAACTAAATTTTCTAATATCTTGATTAATAATTTGCAAATTTGGAAATGATGAGAATTTATTTTTTAAAATTTCGATTGCTCTACTATCTAATTCAACAGCCACAATTTTTGCATTTTTTTTAATAAGAAAATCAGTAAGAGCTCCTTTCCCTGCACCTATTTCGATAATTATGTCGTTGTCTTCTATCTCGAGCGAATCAACGATTTTTTTTGCAATGTTAGTATTGGTTAAGAAATTTTGACCTAAAGATTTCTTAGGTCTCATTATTGACTCTCTATTATCTTAAGGAAAGTCTTAGAAAGAATTTTTTGCGTATCCTCAAGGCTTTGAGAAACTACTTTTACATCTGAAATGACTGCTGTAAAGCTTGTATCACCATTCCAGCGAGGCACTACGTGAACGTGAATATGTCCTGGTAAACCTGCGCCTGCAACTCTACCAATATTTATTCCAATGTTATAACCGTTTGGATTGTAAATTTCTTGGAGTGCGGTTACAGTTATACGGGTTGTATTAAATAGTTCAAATAGTTCATCATCGGTAAGTTCATTTAAAGTAGCAACATGTCTGTATGGAGCTATTAAAGAATGACCATTATTATATGGATATTTATTTAAGATAACGAAGCATAATTTATTACGATGAACTACAAGAAGTTCTTTATCTTTTCCTTTTGTGAGTGCAGCATCGCATAAAAAACAAGAATTGCTTTTGTTCTTGTCTTCGTCTTTGAAAGTCTCTATATACTTAGAGCGCCAGGGTGACCAAAGTATTTCCATAATATTTATGAATAAAAAACGCTTGCTATTGTTTAGCAAGCGTTAAAATAAACGAAAAATAATAATATCAATTATAATCCAAGTGCGTATCTGAAATCAATACCGAATTGTAAAGCGTCAACTTTCCAGTCTTCAGCACTAGTTAGTTTGGTAATGCCAAAATTATAGAAAACACCTGGAATTACTGCTAATTTTAATCCCTCAAGTTCAACTTCATATTGAACGCCTGCTTTTATAGCAAATCGAAAGCCTGCAGCATCAGGTATATTACCATCTTTAACAACAATTGTTCTGTCGTTGTCTTCGTAGCGATAGCCTTTTTTATCAGCTTCTGGGTCTCTTTGGAATTGAACGTTATCAGGTTTGATAATTTGATATTTTTGTGTGAAAGTTTTGGTTAAAGGTAAATCGAAAGTAGGACCAACAGTAACAACTAAACCACCTACTACATTGAATTTATACATAAGCTCCAATGTTGCCAGATCATATTTTACATTTACAGAGTGACTTGTGGCAGAGTTAATTGTTGTATAAGTTCCATCGGGCTTTTTGACTAAAGAAGGATATTCATCGCCTTCTGTAGTAAGAGAAGCAGGTAATGTATTATACATTAATGCTATTTTTAATGAATGTTTTGAATTTTTCTTTTCTCCAAAGAATTGTTCGTAGAAAAAACCAACAAAAAATCCGTTTGCGCTGCCGTTAGTAAAGAATGGACAAAGAGGATCATCTGCAAAGGATGCTAAATCAACTGAATGTAAGGATCTATTAAAACCAACAATGGGTCCAAAATAAATAGCAGAACTTGTAACACCAGGCATGATAGGGCTTGCTTCTGCCTCTTGTGAGTAAGTTGATTGAACCTCAATAAACATAAATACTATAACGGCTAATTTTAGTAAACTAAATTTCATGGTTTACCCTTTTTTACTTTGATACAATTATTATATAATTTTTAATTTCTTGTTTCAATCTAATTTTCAAAAAATAAATTCCATTCGTCAAATCCGTAATTTCAAATATAAGACAATATAAACCTTTTTTCAAAATTATTTTTGAAAAAAATGTTAATTTTTTTCCATTTTCATTAAAAATATCCATTTCGAGTTCATTATCATCAGGTAAATTGAGTTCTATCCGTAAAAAATCACTTGCGGGATTAGGTGATATTTTAATTATTGGAGGTTCTGATATTAGTCTGACGTTTCTTATTGAATTGGCACAAACTGGTGTAATTACTGCTTCGAGAGTATTTTCATTTGGATCATAGCATAAATCTGAAGCTGAGAGCAATTGGATTTTGTAGTCAAAATTGTTGTTAAGAAGAGCAACAAACTTTAGGTTAATTTGCCAACTTGCTTCTGGGTCAGTTATTTCAAGAATTTCAGGAATATTGATTGTAAGACTGTCAAGTTCTTGAGTTATGTTAAAAGGTATTTGTTTGATATAACCGAAATTAATTAAACTAAAAAATGCTTGTTTATTCAAGCATAGGAAAGATGTTTTTTTCATTTTAAGAATTAAATCGAAATTTGTTTTGCTTGTGATTTCGTTTGGAAATTTTCCTGATATATGTAGTTCAAAAGTATCTCCTGGAGCCACTTTTATATTTTGCATATCGTATATTTTAATTGGAGCTACAGTAGGATTCACAAGAAAATTTTCTTCTAATAAGACTGTGTCTTGCAGTTGAGCAGAAATTTTGATCGAGCCAGCTTGGCCTCTTTTAGCAAATATACTAATTGGAAAGTTAACAGCTGAATCAGTTTTGATTATTAAAGGAAGGGAAGGGATGTTTTTCCATTTTGCTTCAATATTTTCTGTTTCAAGATTTAATTTTTGTAGGTTGATATTGATATTGCTTCTATTGAGTATTGAATATTCAAAGAATGTTTCTTTGCAAGCTATGACTGTAGTAGTTTTTAAGTTCCCTTGTAGTAGAATTGTTACAGCAAAACCTATTAGATGGATTTCAGCTGTATCGTAATTATTTAGGCCTGGCAAAGCATCGTGTTTAATATAAAGAACTTGTTCGTTCCAACCGAGTTTTTGTGGAATGAATCTAATTGGAATAATTAGGGATGAATCAGGTTCGAGAATAATATTGTCTAAAATACTTAAATCGCCATTATTAATAATGAATGAACTTAAATCTCCGCTCATACCTTCAAGGTTTATTGTAAGAGGCTCGTTTCCTTTTGATTTAATAATCAAGCATAATGAATCTCGATATGTATAGATAACAGTTGTATCGAAAATAATATGATGTGCTTCAATTTTTGGAAGAGTTCCTTCTCCTATAAGGGAAATGTTAAAGCTTGAGTCAATTCTATCGACTTTGCAAGAAGCTTGTACGAAGTATTTTCCAATAGTATCTGGTTGAAATGATGTAGCAATATCAACAGAGGAAAAAGGATTTAGATATAAATTAAGATTTTCAATATTTTTTGTGTCGAAGCCATTAGAGAAAGATAGAAATTGATCGAATTTAACTATGCAACCTCCATTACCGTTATTTCTCAAAGTAAAAGTAGTATCATTGATTGTTCCTATTCTACGTTTTCCCCAATCAATTACAATTGACTTCACATCTGGCATGATTCCAGTTCCTGTTACCTTTGCTTTTGAAGATATGTTATAATTATTATGAAACCATATCTCAACGATAGCTAAGCCGATTTTTTTAGGTATAAAACAAACAGGTATTGTTATTGAATCACCTGGTTGAAGAGTATATGGAAATAAATCTTTATAATAGAATTCATAATCACTAAATGGGGGTGAAAAAGAAATAGAATCTATAATTATAGGGAGATTGCCATCATTGATAATTTTAATGTTGTCACAGCTTGTATCACCAACATATACGTAACCAAAATCGAAACCTTTTGCTTTAAGACTAAAGGTATTAACTATGCCGTTTAATAATATGCTTTTGAGTCTACCACACTCAAAGGAAACAATAATAGAATCTTCGAGAGGCGATGTGTCTTTGTTGGGTTTGAAACAAATTATTACTTGTATCGAGTCTCCTTTACTCAGTCTGATTGGTAAAGATTTATTTGTTTTTATTATAATTCTGTTCGAAAATGTCCTTAAATATTCGAGTTCGATTGTTGTATCATTATTGTTTTTAATTGTAAATTTATAGCATGAGGAATCTTCTGGATTTAAGTTTGGAAAAGTAATTTTTTGAGGAATAATAATATCATTTCCTTTATAAAAATATCTGAATCTTCCACCATTACCATTTCTATCGCGGTAATCAACAACAAGCTTAGCGTCTTTAGTGTAGTCTAAAGGATTTGCCTCGAAACGAACAAATTTTGTTGTGTCGGTAAGTTTATCCATTTTGAAATAGTAATTATAAGAGCTATCATTTAATACTTTTACGTAATCAATACCAGACGATATTGAATCATAGCCATCAGAAATAAATCCGATTAATTTACCGCATTCATCCCTAAAAGAGAAGATTGGTTTTGTAGTATCTTTTTCATATGGATTGGAAAGCGAAGCACCTAAAACCATAGCGTATGCATCAGCATTGCCAATGCCATATACCATGCCAGAAAAGTATCCGGAATCGCAAGTTAATTCATGCTTTCCAGGATATATCTCTATTCTAATCCAATATAAATTAGTTCCTTCAATTTTATTATTTTCAATTAAGGAAAAGTTTTTAATTAAAACTGTATCAATTCGTAATGTCTGTATAGCTTTATCGTCTGCGACAATAGTAACGAAATGTTTCAGAAATTGCAATGGATTTTGCGGATTGTTCCCTGGGGTATGGAAAAGAATTCTTGAAACATATTGTTCAATAGGTTGTACCATCGCAAAGCAAGGGTCATATTCTTTATAATCATCAAGTAGACCAGTGTGTCGCATAAATTGGCCAATTTGAATAGGCTTATTTGAATTCCAATAACACACTTCGTTTAGGTAAGGGATTTCAAAAAAATCACCGGGTTTATCTAAATTTAAAGTATATTGAAATTTTTGAGTTTTAATTTCGAAAATTGTATTTGGTTCAATAGAAGTAATTCTAAACAAATCGCCTGTCTGATTGACTCCAAAAGGAACAGAAACGAAATGGCGCCCCCAAGCTGATGTTGGAGTAAGCATTTCGATAAGGTGGTTCTTGCTATCATAAGGATAATCAACTTGATGAGTAATAGCAGTACGAACATGACCTGATAAAAGGCCAAAGGGTTTATTGCCTTTAACAATTGTTCCAGTTAGATCTCCTAATCCACGATAGTATTGGAAACTCTTAACAAGATAGCATTGCTTTTTATTTAATGTTATCGAGTAAGCTTTATTAGTTTGTTTGCCGAGTTCGGTAACAGATTTTGGTTGAAATGTTATTATTGTACTATCATAGGCAGATAAAATCATAAATTCGCTTGAGCGAGGTGTAAGCATATATACTGAATCTTTTGGATCTAATTGCTGTACAATATTATATTGATCATTAGGGTAAGACATTACAACATACTCTTTACCCCAGTAAGCAACTGGAATGGCAGTATAACTTTCACTTGTCCATCTTTGAGTATTAAATGTGTAGACAACAATAGGAACATCGGATTCGATTTCTATTGTTATATTCTTAGCTATTTCTGATGTTCTGTTCTCTAATTCAATAGGAACGTTAATCTTAAGAACCGAATCTTTATTGATATTATAATATTCAGTTGAATTTCCAGGTATTGAGATTGAGATTTGAGCATTTTCAGATGTGGTAATGAAAATTTGTAGATAATTTGCTACTTGGTCGTTTTCTATTTCATTTTGCATAAAACCTATAATAAAATGCTTACCTTCGAAAGATGAGCCTTTTTGGGCATATACAAAAATTGGAATAAGCATTAAGAAATTTAAAAACAATATTTTATAGATTTTAAGCAACAGTTTTAATGATAAATTAGATTTTAATAAAATACATAATATTAATTTACTTTAAAAAAAATTTTTTACCAAAAATATATGAAAAAGTTTTTTTATTTTTTTTACTTTTTATAATTTAATAATATATTAATAATATAAAAAAAATATTTTTGTTACAAAATAAAATTAAATTAATGGAAAAATTTATTAAAGGGCAACTTAGAACATTAGTAAAGGAAAGTCGTTGCTATCGAGATTTAATTTGCCTTGAAAAAGATGAATCCCAGATATGCAAAGCATTAATGATTAATGGGGGCACTCTTTTCGAATGTCTCTCTATTAATGAATTTTGTAACTTTAAGATTTGCTTTGGTGAATCAATTAATGTTTGTTTATGCCCAATTCGCCAATATATCGCTATGCAATGTCTAACTGAAGCTAAAAGAAAAGAGGAAGCTATTAAAGAGAATTAATCATTTCATAAAAACTTATTACCTCACAATGTTATGAAGAGAAATAGCCTTTTAAAGATTACAGTTGTAGTATTATGTTTAATATTTACTTCGATCTTTTGTTTTTGTCAAGATAATAATTACAAATACTCATTATGGAAAACAAAATCTTTTTTTAGAGGATTTAATATTATTGTAACTCAGAACTTAACACAAAAGGATTTCGATGATTTGAAATTATTAGGAGCAACCATAGCTCATCTTAATATTTATGGATTTCTTGATACAGTGGCTCCCTATAGCTATATTCAAAAACATATTGATGATATAGAAAGATTGATTGGGTTTTGCAGAAATGCTAATCTTTATTATACCTTCACTGTTCGCCAAGGACCGGGAAGAAGAGATGTGTATTGGGAAGGTGAAAAAGTTGTTTCGAAGTCAACAATATGGAACAATAAAGAAGAACAACAGCTTTATGCAGGTATGATTAAAGAAATTGTTGAACACTATAAAAATGATTCTTTGTTTGTAGGAATAAGTCCAATTCTTGAACCAAATCCATTATTTGATACTTTGTATTTTACTCCTGAAATGCTAAAGCAAATGCTAATAGATAAGGGAATAGATGTGTCCGGTCTATATAAAATAATAATTGATTCAATAAGACAAATTGATGAGCAAATACCTATTCTAGTGCAGAATGTTGCTTATTCTTGTCCTGAGTTCTTTAAAATAATGGAACCAATTGATGATAACTATATTGTATATGAATTTCACAATTATAGACCTTCAGAATATGTAAACGAGACTACACCAAATAAGCGTACTTATCCTGGAAAGTATATTAGTATAAATAACTTAAGTATAGAATTCTACGATAGTAGTTTTTTTGAAAATAATATTTTTAAGTATATAAAGGAATTTGCTAATAGGACTCAAGCACCTATATTTTTAGGAGAGTTTGGTTTATTAACTGAACAAATCGGAGGAATACAATTTATTAATGATATATCGAATATTTGTTTACAAAATGGATGGCATTTTGCATATTGGATATGGCGAAGTGGGGGAGGATGGGACTTTGAAAAAATGGACGTGGGTTATATTGAAAAAATTAAAGAAATCTTTGCTAAATGGACTAATATTATAAATCCATCTGGGAAAAAATTTGATTTTACTCTTAATCCAACCATTATTTTTGATCAATATTCAACTATTCAAATTACAGGACAACCGAGTTCGATTGCTCTGATATATAATATTAATGGTGAAATTTTAGCTAAAATTCCTTTTGATGATAATACTTTTATATTGTATAATACTCAAAACCTGCCTTCAGGTCTATATTTTGTTGTTATTTTATCTGATAAATTTGCTTTCACAAGTTATTTTTACAAAATATAATAGTATTCTTTATCGAATGTTTTTGTAAATTTGCATTTCATAATAAATTAGAATAATTAATAAATTTATTAACAAAATATTAGATTAGATATGAAAAAATTACTTACTTTTTGTACATTATTAATAATCATTGCCCAGTGGAATTGGCTTAAAAGTCAGAGTTTGGAAATAACTCTATCTGATACATTGGTTACAGGATATGCTGATGATTTAGATAATATGCCACACTCATATGCCACAATAAAAAACAATTCATTTAATACAATAGATATTAAAGCTAAGTTAACAATTGAACAGCTTGGGGAAGGGCATTTAGTTGCATTCTGTCTTGGGCAGTGCTATCCACCAACAGATCATGATATGATATCACCTGGTAGTTTTAGACTTGAAAGTGGTCAAAGTTCCCAACATAACGATTTCTATGCAGTTTTAGAGCATGGTGGTAATATTGGGACAACAATTATCAAGTTCAGATTTTTTGACATAAATAACGAAAATGATTATGCTGAATATCGTTGTATTTTTAATATTCTTTACTCTTCTGTTGAGGATGAATTCATTGCACAAGTAACTATAACAGAAGCTTATCCTAATCCTGCAAAAGACTATCTTCAATTTAATTTAAAGAATAATAGCACTTTGACTCTTCCTGTTCTTAATATTTACAGCCCAGATGGTAAGGTTTATAAAAGGCAAAGCATTTATTCAAATATTGAAAAAGTAACTTTGGATATATCCGATTTACCAGCTGGTGCATATTTTTATAATGTAACTGAAAATAATAAGAAAAGCAGGTCGAAGAAATTTATAATAGCTCGTTAAAATCGTCAAATAAATATTTTTTTACAGGTCTTCTTCTAAAGTAAGGGGGAATATATTCAATATTAAGAACAATAGGGGAGGGTGTTCTTTGTATACGTGAAGTATCAACATTTGAAATAGCAAGTGTTGTTGTAAGAATTAGCATTATTAGAATTTTCTTAAGCATTACATTATAATTGCAAACTTTTTAATAGACGATTCATCATAATTTCCATTTGGAAGTTTTTGTATTACTTTAAAAAAATAAATTCCTGTTTTTAGTTCATTTCCTTGAGCATCCTTTCCATCCCATTCTACTCCCCCATTATTATCGCTTTCTATAAGTCTTTTCAATTCGTTTCCATCTTGTGAATATATAATTATCTCAGCATTAATAGTCAGATTTGCAAAAATTATTTGAGGTTTTGTAGATAATTTAATGGGATTGGGGTAGACGAAGACATTTTCAAGGTCATTTTGGAAAAATACGAAACTTAATGAACTGCCTGCTCCTTTTGTGATTTTTTTACCATCTTTCGCAGTAACGTTATGCACTGTTATTACATAATTTTTTCCTAAAGCACCAAGTGGTTGCTCAGGAGAAAGAAATATTTGAACTTCATCTTCATTTAATGGATTGAGTAAGATATTTATTATTTTTCCTCTTGGGAGTAAAGAATAATTTTGTATATCTTCAGCTAAATCCTTGTCTACTATATCAGAATATTTTAAAATAATTTGTGTATTATTTAAAACTTGTAGGCTTTTTAAATATAGTTCTTGTTGAGAAGGAGTGGACTGTATTTTGAAGAAAAGTTGTGCTTCTTTAATTGGTGAATTATAGTAATCTTTAAAAGAATGAATATGTATGATATGACCACCCTCTGGTATATCTTCGGAAAAAGACAAAATGAAGATGGAGTCTGATAATAATATTGTTGATGAAGGATAAGTCTTGTTATTTTCAGAATTAAAAAGCAAAATTTCGAAATATTTATTTTCAATAGTATTATAGCTTAATCTTCCTGAAAAATGTAAAAGTAGTGAACGATTATTAATTGCTTCAACTTTGATTGGTTCGATTTGAGAATGAGTATAAACCTGCAATAAATATGTAGGTTCGCTTGAAGTATCTTGCAAAGTAGGATTTATAGCAACAATAAAAAATTGATTGAGCGACAACGGTTTTAATCCTTGAAGAATAATAGTATCTTTGTTAGTTATAGCAATTCTTTCTCCTTGAGATGAATTTATTAGTTTATAAACTTCATAATAAATAGCGTCAGATTTTTTTTGCCAAAAAAGAATAGCACTTTGTTCATTGAGGGAATAACCATCTAATCCTAATGGAGTATGAGGTTTTGAAATAGGATTTTGATATTCAAAGAATTGTGTGCCATTGGGTGTTGAGAAACCGATATCGTTAATTCCATTTTTATCAAAATCATAAATAATAGCTGAATTTGAAAATACTGATGGATACCACCACTTATTAACTATTTTTTGTTGGTCTTGATCCCATTTGAATATATAAAGGTTGGGGAAAGTAGAAACAACGAGTTCGTCACCTAAAAGTCCGTCAACATTACCAGAAGCTAAGCCGTTACGAAAAAATACGTTTCCATAAGCTTTGCCGCTTCTTACCCCAGAGATATAGTCATTCCAGAGATACCCATAGCTGTTAGGAGAATTGCTTTTGATGATTCTTATAAACCAGAAAAGTTCTCCAGACTCATTTCCAGAGAAGAGACTTCTTGAATCGTAGGACATAATTGCTATTTCAGGAATTCCATCAGAATCGAAATCGCCCTTGCAAATATATTGTGGACTTCTTGAAAAGTTAGTAGTATCTAAAAATTCAAGATAAAAATTTCCGTTATTATATTGAAAGATGAATATATTCCCTTGTTCATTGCTGTGGCAAAGCTCTATAGAACCATCATTATCAAAATCTCCAATTGCGAAGCCCGGCGAAGTTCCTAGTAACTTGGTTAAGGGTTTAATTATAGCATAAGCAAGTTGCTCATATTTTCCATTTTTGAATGAAAAACAGTGGAAAGCGGTATCTGAATATGCAAAAAGTTCATCTAAACCATCTCCAGTAATATCAAACATTCCCGCTGCCCATAAGTTATTTACTAATTCGTCTTTAAAGAGTATATTTCCAAAAGGTGAATTTCCTTTTGATAAAGCTTGATATAAGCGAGATTTCCCTCCGAGACGAGTAAAAATTTCGAAGATGCCGTCACCATTAGATTCTCCTAATGATACTGGAACCCAGGGGTCATTGATGGAATCTTTTAATATGAATACGCTATCAACAAACTCATAGACTTTAGTTCCAGTCCAATTACCAAATGGGAGATTATTGACAGCAATACAACTATGGCTGTTATTGTATAGGTCTTTTGCATTATTGACCAAGTAGGACATAGGGATTGAATATTCTTTTTTAATGAAATTACTATAATTCATATATTCAGAGGACCTTTGGAATATAAAGGCAACAGAATCGGTGCTACCATCTTTACGAGTAGCAATAGCAACAGCTTCCATATCAACACCAGCAGGCGATTCTTCCCCGATTATTATTGCATGGTACTTCGTTTCATACTCTAAATTAGATTTGTAAGTAAATTTTGCGGTACTGTTTAATGGTCGAAATTTTATTGACATATTACAATCTTGATTTGTTTCTATAGCAACAAGAACAGCCCTTTTGTCGTTTTGAATAACAGAGTATTTATTTAAAGAAGTTATTTTCACTTTAGTCTCATTAGAAACAATCCGAAGATATAATCTTTTTTCTAGCGATTTTGAGTTTTTTAAATGAATTACAATTCTTACAGTATAATTTGTATCTTTAAGAGTCGAAATATTAATTATCGAAATAGTATCGTTTAATATTTGGGAATAATTTTTATTTGATATATGAGTCCAAGTATTTGGTAACCAACCTTCACCTATCATAGTCTCAAAAGAATCAAATAATGGAGTAATTATGCTACCAATAATAGCAATCTGTTTATACTTTTCTTTTTCAATAAAATCATTATTATCCGGAAAGGAAATTGAAATATTACCAGAAGCTACAAAATTGACAGCATTTCCAATGTTGAGTATACCGGCTGCTAAATCGTTTGTCCAACCTTTACCAGAATAGTCTTTTGCAGATTGTTGAAGTATAGCAAGAATCTCTTCAGGTTTCAAATTAGGATTGATCTCAATAAGCAAAGCAGCAGCAGCCGATACATGAGGGCAAGCAAGAGATGTACCGTTTGCGGTTCTATAACTATTCCCGAGATCAGTAGAGAGTATATCTTCTCCCGGTGCTACTATTGAAAGGCGAGAACCATAATTGCTATTCAAGTACCTTAAGTTTGTAATGTTCGAAGCTCCTATAGAAGCAACTTCTTCGTAATCTGAAGGGTAATGAGGTTTTTCGTATCCATCGTTACCGGATGAAGCTGCCATAAAACATCCCATAGATTTTGCGAATTTAATAGCATCATGGACTATTGTAGATGAAATAGTCTCCCCAAAACTAAAATTTAATACTTTAGCTCCATTAGAAGCGGCATAAACTATAGCTTTGGCTATATCATCTGATTCAGCATTGCCAGTGATGTCAAATGTTCTTAAAACCATAATTTTTGCATTAGGAGCAAGTCCTGAAATCCCTTTATTATTATTTCTAATAGCAGATATAACACCGGAGACTAAAGTTCCATGCCCCATTTCATCCATAGGATCGGGGTCAGGTTCCAAATAATCGCCAATGTTAGCAATGGTTTGGTCAACAAAATCATAACCAATAACATCATCAATGAATCCATTACCATCGTTATCAATTCCATCAAAATCACCAGATAAGCCATTTCTCATTTCTTTAGAACTCCAGGGTTCGAGTTTCCTGCTATTATTGATGTCTTCTTTTGAGTTAATCCAAATTTGCCCTTGTAAATCTTCATGGTAATAATCTAAGCCAGTATCAACTACTCCAATAATAATGCTTTTTCCACTCGCTTTTAACCAAGCTTTTGATGCATCAATATTCTTTAAAGCCCATTGCTGATTGAAAAGAGAATCATTGGGTTGGGATAAAGAATCTGACTCAATGCTATAGATATAATTTGGTTCGAAAGAAAAAAGTTCGGAATGTTTTTTTAACCAAAGAAACATGCTATCGTAGTTTTCTTCTTTTAAATATAGAATATAATATTTTGATAGTTCATTTACTGTAGCTTTTTGTTCATTAGTTAAAGTAATGTCTTTTTTTCCAATCCTTTTAATTTCTTCAAAAAAAACTTGCTTGATAGATATATTGAGAGATACAAGCTCGGGAACAATTGAAAATTGTAAAATTGAACTTTCGCTCGTGTTTTTAACCTTTAGGATTATGGACTTGTAATTAGGTAGGAGATTTATTGGTAAAAAGAATATTAATAAAATTAATATAATTAGTTTCGATTTCATTGCGATGTTAATTAATAATGTTTAATAAGATATTTTATATAATAATACAAATTTATAAATAATTACAATATTAACGTTAAATTATCGAAATATATTTGAAATGAAAAGGGCAATGAATACTAAACAATTACTACTGTTGTTTTATTTTGTATTAAGCAATAGCTGTAATGAAAATCAATCAACTAATTCCCAAGTTTCTCCCTTTGATGAAAAGACGGTTATAGCAAAGGTAATAGAAGTATATGATGGCGATACTTTTCTTGCAAGCTATAAGTCTGCAAAAGAAAAAATACGCGTTCTTAATATTGATTGCTACGAAACGAGCTATGGAACAAGATTAGAAGAGCAAGCAAAAAAAAATGGCATTTCGGTTGATTCTGCATATCAGCTTGGTATACAAGCAAAACGCCTTGCAGATTCTCTTTTAAAGGGTTTCTATGTTTCTTTAATTAGAGATTATAATCTACCGAATAGAGATGTTTATAATAGACTTCTAAGGCTTGTTTTGATTCAAGGAATGAAGTATGATTCAATTATTATATCAAAAAACTTAAATGCGAATTAAGGCCCTAATAAATTTAGTTAATAGAGAACAAGAGTAGCAAAGCTAACAGCTGATTTAGTTGGTGAGTCGTTCCATTGCTCATACGTGTAGAGTTTACAGAATTCGGGTTGCACTAAATTAAAAAGATGGTAGATTGGAGAAAGACCACATATTTTTCGTTTATTAGAGGAGGAAGCTATTTCTTTGAAGAAAGCATCAGAATCGCATTTTTCAAGTAATTCAATCAAGTGAAGATCTTCAACTTTGAGTTTATTTAGCTCAGTTTCAGCATCAAAATCATCTTCAAATCTTCTTCCAATATGAGCAAAGTCGGCACTTGCGATAAATACAACTTTCTTATTTTCTTTTTGTAAAATTTCGGACAATGTATTAATAAATTCATTTATTTTATCATGGTTTTTCGGGGTGTCCTTATTATTAAAAAAGTCGTGTAATGATCCAGCAATAATTGGTAATATAGTAAAATCTTTACGTTTTGAAATTGCTTGTATGAATGGGATTTGTATTTCAATAGAATGCTCATAACGATGCAATTTATCATTAATATTTAATTTAAAGGAAAGCTTGCTCTCAAGAATTTCAATTATTTGTCTGTCGGTTTTCGCTATTCCGAGAGGTGTCTGGAAATCTTTTTTTGTAAGCATAAAATAGTCATTATGATAACTATGTGCAGTTCCCAAAACGATAAAAATATTAGCATCATTTTGTATAATAGCATTGTAAGCTAATCCATAACATTTTTCAGCTTCTTTACCAACTCTTAAGTCAATATGTGGGACAATTATTCCTTTGGGTTTATTTGGCAAATCCTGTTTATATGTATTAAGAATATTTGTAATATAATCATTTAATTCTTCCTTATTCTCAGAATATGTATTGCCACTTAAAATTGAAGGTCTTATAGAGGAAGCAATGTATTCGTCAGTTGATTGCTTATAAGAGAAGAATAAAGGTGTTTCGAGGAATAAATTCGAATCTAAAAGGTAATAAAGATTCAAAATTTGTTGTATGATATCATCTTTATTGGGTATATTAATTTGAGTTAACTGTTCCTCAATTTCTGAAATCTTTGTTTTTCCATCATATAATTGGAGTATGGAAAGAAAGGATACTGGAAGAATTATATTTTGAGGTGAATACTCTAATACATCAGCAAGAAGAATGTATCTTTCAGAATTTTCTTCGAATTCTCGGTATACAATATTATCCCGTATTTTAGGTAGTGTAAAATCATTTTCCATTTAAATCTCTCATGTTAGAATTGTTCATAAATTTTTTTTCAAAATAAGAAAACAAGAAATATGCAATTACAGCAACAACTAAATTAATAATAATAGGGACAAGCAGTATATTGTTATGGATTAAAATATAAGAATAGGAAAACAGAATTGCAGATAGTAAATTAGTTATTACAATAATATATTTTGCAATTTTAATGTTTTTAATAATTTTATTATTCATTTGTTATCCTTCGATTTCAAAAGAAGATTTACATTCAGGACATCTGTAGTATTTTTCCCAGTCATTATCCTTTTTTCTAAAATGAATATTTAAATAATAATTACCACAATTAAGACATTTTTTATTAACTGGTTCGTAATTTGAGAGGAAGTCACAATCGGGGAAACGACTACAAGCCCAGAACTTTTTCTTTGTTTTTGAACTAATGCGTTCCGTGAGTTCTCCTGTTTTGCATTTAGGGCAGGTTACGCCAGTTGATATTGGTTTAATTCCTTTGCATTTCGGATAATCTATGCACCCATAAAATCTGCCATATTTACCTTCGCGAATAACCATTTCTTTTCCACAAATATCACAGTGAATACCTTCTGCAATAACAAATTCCTTTGTTTGTTTCTTATCGGATTCGATCTCTGGTAGAGGTTTTACATTTTTACAATCGGGATAACGGCTACAACCAAGAAATCTACCTTTCTTACTAACTCTGATAACCATTGGCGCACCACATAAATCGCATTTAATAGATTCGTTATTGCTTTGGCTTTCGGCATTATGCAACGCTTTATGGAAAGGAGCATAAAAATTATTCATAACTTCTAAATAAGTTTTATTGCCCTCAGCAATAGTATCGAGTTCTTTTTCCATTTCTGCAGTGAAAACAATATTAAATATATCAGGAAAATATTGAACGAGAATACTATTTACTTCTATACCAAGTGGCGTAGGATGGAATACTTTTTTATTAAGTTCAACATATTCCCTTTCTATCAGAGTGCTTACAATGGTAGAATAAGTGCTTGGTCTACCAATGCCTAATTCGTCAAGTTCTTTAATAAGGCTTGCTTCAGTATAGTGTGGGCGAGGTTTAGTTTGAGATTTAATATAATCGGCATTTATGAGATCTAGTTTTTGATTTTTCTTTAAACCTTCAGGCAATGTGTAAATGTCATTGCCATTTTGTTGTTCTTCTTCTAAGTCTTCAAAAAGAATCATAAATCCATTAAAAGTAACAACTGAACCAGAAGCTTTGAAAACGAAATTACCACCTTCAATTGTAATGGAAGTTTGATCAATAAGAGCAGGTGACATTTGAGAAGCTAAAAATCTATTGTATATCATTTCGTATAGCTTTGATTCATCTCTATTAAGATACTTGCTTACATAATCTGGTGTAAATTCTAAATTGGTAGGCCTAATAGCTTCGTGAGCATCTTGAATATTTTTAGATTTTGCCGAAAATTCTGGAGGTTTCGGAGGGAGATAATCTTTCCCATAATGATTAAGGATAATTTCACGAGCAGAGTTCTGAGCTTCAGGACTTACACGAACAGAATCAGTTCTCATATAAGTAATTAATCCTACTGCTCCTTCTTTACCTAAATTAATTCCTTCGTAAAGAGACTGTGCAATAATCATAGTCTTTTTATTAGAAAAACCGAGACGTTTAGAGGCTTCTTGCTGAAGTGAACTTGTTGTAAAAGGAGCAGAGGGCTGCTTTTTAATTTGCTTTTTCGAAATGTCCGAAATACTGAATATTTCTTTATTAATTCTATTAATTAAATCCTGAGCTTTTTGTTCTGAATTGATGAAATTAAGTTTAGCAAGTTTTTTTTCAAGTTGTTTCTTTTCATCTGGTGAATTAGCTGTACCAGAACCTTCTGGGTTTTTAATTTGTTTCCCATCAAAAGCGTAGAGTTTAGCTTTAATGATTTTTTTATCATCATTTTCAAATTGACCTATAATATTCCAGAAATCAATAGGTACGAAATTGTTAATTTCATTATCTCGTTCGCAAATGAGTCTTAAAGCTACTGATTGCACTCTGCCAGCGGAAAGAGTTTTGGTAGTTTTACTAAGCATTGCTTTTGAAAGAAATGGAGAAACTTGATAACCAATAAGTCTATCCATAACTCTTCTTGCTTGTTGCGACATAAAAAGTTTTTCGCTAATTTCTCTTGGTTCTTTAAGTCCTTTTTCAATACCAGATTTAGTGATTTCATTGAATAGCACTCGCTTAATATTAGGATTTTCAGATTTGATTTCGTCTGCAATATGCCAAGCTATTGCTTCTCCTTCGCGGTCTGGGTCTGTTGCAATTAATATATTTTTTGCATTAGCAGAACTCGACTTAAGCTTTTTAACTATTTGTCCTTTTCCTTTGATAAGAGCATATTTGGGTTGAAATCCTCTTTTTATGTCTACACCAAGTTTGTATGTTATTAGATCTTTAATATGTCCGACTGATGCTTCAACGTTATATTCAGAACCTAAGTATTTATTGATAGTCTTTGCTTTTGAGGGGGACTCGACTATTACTAAAGTCTTTTTTTTCATTATTCTCCAAGTAAATTATTGATTGAGCAAAATAAAGAGTGCAAAATTATAAATAAAATTGTAAATAATAAAACAAAGCAATAAGTCAATTAAAATTTAACTTGATTTTAAATATCTATTAAAATTTTTATTTTGAATTTTCCGTTTAGAAATCTTAATTTAGCTCCGTAATAAGTAATAGCTTTGATATCTTCTTTGAATCGATCTACTTTATATCCATAAATTGTTGCTGACAGAGAATTTTTTGTTAAATAGTCAAATTCTGATTTTAAGAATATTGACTTTTTTATATAGCTATATGATAAAATTTCAGAGAGAAAATCTACAATTAAACAAGATTGGTCGATTGATTCAATTTTTATTTTTGTAGAAACTTGTTTTTTCTCTTTTAAAATTAAATTATCTGGTATAAGCAGGGAAGCTAATCCATCCATAGCAGATTGGAATAATCCATCAAGGGTATCGCTTTCAGCAATAATCGTTTTGTCAGCAGTATGAGAGCCAATTTTGTATTTATTCATAATGATTCTGTATAAAGTTATATAAGAAAAATACTATTTTTTCATTAATTTGCCTAATTATTATGGACAATTTTAATGTTTGATAAAATAAAAACATTAGCATCTGACACAGTCATTTATGGCTTTTTTATGATAATAGGCCGTTTCCTTACTTTTTTATTAACGCCTCTTTACACTAATTATTTATCCCAGCAGGAAGTTGGAGAAGTAAATTATATTTTTTCTTTAATAGCTTTTATAAATATTATTTATTCTTTTGGAATGGAAGCGACTTTTTTTAGGTTTTATTCAAAAGATAATATCATTGAAAATAAAAAGGTCTATACACATACTTTTTTTACTATAGCATTTATTGGATTATTTATATCATCTTTAATATTTATTTTTTCTGAAAACTTTTCAATTTATTTAGTTGATTTGCCTAATAGTGTTGGATTACTCCGTCTTGCGATAATAATACCATTTCTTGATGGTTTGATGATAGTTCCTTATGCTTTATTAAGAATGGAAAGAGCTGTTAGAAAATTTTCAATAATTAGATTATCACTTATTTTAATTTCTGTTTTATCTAATATTTTATTTATTGTAGTTTTAAAATGGGGTGTAGAAGGGGTTTTTATTGCAAATATAATAGCCAGTGCTATAGGAATTGGAGTTTTTTCTACATCAATCATAAAGTATCTATATTTTAAGTTTGATTTGAAGCTTTATAAACAAATGCTTAGATTTGGTGTTCCGACAGTTCCAGCTAATTTATCAGCAATGATACTTCAAGTTGCTGATAGACCTATACTTAAATTATTGACTAATAGTGAGGTTGTAGCATTATATTCTGTTAATCATCGCCTTGGTCTTCCCATGATGATCTTCGTATCTGTTTTTGAATATGCTTGGAAGCCGTTCTACCTATCGCATTTTGAAGATAATGACGCTAAACAATTATTTGCAAGAGTTCTAACTTATTTTACATTAGCAGGAGCAATTATATTTTTAAGCTTTGGATTCTTCAATGAATTCATTGTTCGCTTACCTTTCATAGGCGGTAAATTTATTAACGAGGCTTATTGGCACGGTTTGGCCATAGTTCCTATTATTCTTGGAGGTTACTTTTTCAATGGTATATTCATTAATTTTGCAGCAGGCTATCATATTACTAAAAGAACTGAATTTTTCCCTATTGCTGTTGGTTCTGCTGCAATAGTAAATATTATTCTTAATTTTACATTAATACCCTTAATTTCTTATTGGGGTGCAGCTATTGCCTTTCTTGCTGCGTATATTACATGTGCAGGAGTATTATTATACTTTTCGTTTAGGATTTATCCAATTAAGTATGAACTCCGTAGGTTGCTTACAATAGTAGCAACAACTTTAATAGTTTTTTTTATAACAATGTATGTAAGCTCTGGATTAAATCTTTGGACTGTTTTAATAATTAGGTTAGGTGCTATTTTTGTCTTTATTTTATTACTTTGGTTATTAAGGTTTTTTAACAAGTCGGAATTGAAAAGGGTTAAAGATATATTTTTTAAGAAAAAAAACAGCGTTAATATATGAACAAAATATTTGGAAAATTATTAATTTTGAGTTAAATGGTTCAATATTGAAAGGAGATTATTATGTCAAAAGTTATTTTAATTATTCTTGTTGGAAATAGAAGAGAATCAGCAATAAATGTACAAAAAATTCTAACAGGTTGGGGTTGTCATATTAAGACCCGCCTTGGAATTCACGATGGGGTTTTAGATAACTGCTCGGATGAAGGTTTAATAATACTTGAATTAGTTGGTGACAAAGATAAAATTGAAGAATTGACGAGAAAATTAAACTTGCTTGATAAAGTATCTGCTAAGCTTGTTTATCTTTCAGTAGAATAACATAATTATTGTATCATTTTCTAATATTATGTGAGCTAAAAAGCGTTTTTATGTGTTATTATTAAATAATCGTGTGTATTTTAAAATTTATTTATCAAATTATGAGAACATTTAAATTTGAAGCAGTTTTAATTATTATATCATTTACTTTTATAATAACTCCTGTCTTATCACAAAAAATTGACTTGTTTAAGGAAGGTTACAATGCTTTCATTCAAAATGATTTTGATAAAGCTATAACTTTTTTTACTAAATTAATTAATGAAAAAAATAAGTATGTTAAAAGTAATATTAAGCCATTATATTACAGAGGATTATGTTATTTTTATAAACAAATGCCAGAAAATGCAATATCTGATTTTACTTTGGTTTTAAAAATTGATAAAAATCATGCGGATGCATATAATTCGCGAGGATTAACTTATACTTTTGTTGACAGTCTTGATAATGCAATGGAGGATTTCAATAAAGCAATAGAATTAGCTCCCACGTTTGCAGAAGCTTATTTAAATAGAGGTAATGTGTATGTAGTATGGCTTAATTATGATGCAGCACTTAAAGATTTTACACAAGGTATAAAATATAATCCAAATAATCCTGAACTTTATTACCAGCGAGGAATAGTGTATTATAAAAAGAAAATGTATGAAGAAGCAATTGTAGATTTTACAAATTCTATTAAATATGGTTTAAGAAACCCTAAGGTATATTATTCACGCGCTAATGCATATTATAGATTAAACAAGTATCAAGAAGCTATAGATGACTATACCAAAGCTCTCAAATTAAATCCAAATGACACAGAAGCTTTAAATAATCGAGCTATGGCTTATTCAAAACTGGGGCTTTTAGAGAAAGCAGATGACGATAGACAAAAAGTAAAAAAGCTCGTTGGGAATGCTCCTGAGTTTCCTCCTATTGATTCAGTGAAATTTACTACATATATTGACTCATCAACGGGGATATCAATTAATTTACCTGAAAATTGGTTTATGATTTCTTATCGAGATTCAAATCTCATTCATATAATAATATCCAAAGATAGAATTGAAAACGCTGAAAGCCCTTATATAACGGGTGTTTCTTTGGTTTACAACTTTAATATGGAGAAACAATTTGGAATAAAGGGCAACGAACAACTTCTTGAATTTTGGAAGGGAAGTTCATCTCAAAATTCAGTTGATTATTATAACTATGAAATTTTTTCACAGAAAATCAAATATTTCGGGAAATATTATGGTTTTATAAATAAATCGAGAGTGGTATTAAAAGAAGAAATCCCACCTTTTAGATTGTATGAAGTTGTTTTGGCAAAAGAACCTTCGCTTTTTTATGGATATTTTCAATCTCTTGAAGAAAATTTTAGTTATTATCAACAAATTTATGATAAAGCAATTGAATCTCTTAAGTTACCATAATGATTATGAATATAAGCATATTAAGAAAATACAATAATTTATTTCTTTTAGTTTCAATCTTTTTTGTAATTCTTTTCTGGATTGCGAGTTTATCTTTAAGCAAGCAAACTCAAGCTCAAAGTAAGCAGGAAAACTTACCTTCTTCTTTTACAAAGGAAGATTCTACACGTTGTTTAGAAGAGTTAGTTCAAAATATAGATACAATTTTAGAAGATGCATTGACTTCTAAGACTAAATATTCAGTCATGGTATATTCTCTCGACCGTAGTCAAATAATATATTCAAGAAATCCTAATATTTTTTTAACACCTGCTTCCCTAACTAAAATTATTACAACTTATACTGCATTTTCGGAGTTAGGCGCTGATTATAAGATACAAACCTGTATTTACACAGATGCACCTGAGATACAAAATGGGATTGTTGAAGGCAATATTTACATTGTAGGATATGGAGATGCTCTTTTTACATCGTGTGATTTAGATACATTAGTAAAAAATATTATGAAACAAGGAATAAAAACCATAAAAGGGAATATATATGGTGATGGTTCCTTTTTCGATGGTAAATATAATAGATTAGAATATAGTGGCGATGAAGATTTAGTTGAAGTTACTCCTCCAATTTCTGCTTTAGCTATTGATAATAATACAGCTACTTTAATCGTAAAAGGAATATCAAATATCCAAATATTTCCTCTTTCTTATACGCTACAACCTATTTCAAAATTACAAACAAGAACTGGAATTAATAAGAAACAAAAAATATTACCTATTAAAAACAAAAGAGAAAAAAAAGCTGAATTCTATCAAAATCGTTATGTGCCAGACAATAAGAATAAAAAATATACCAAAGCAAATTTTTCTCTATATGCTGGAGATGTCCCTTTACCACCAAAGAAAAAAAGAGGTACATCAATAAACATATCAACGTCACTCAATGAAAAAGGAATACAGTTATTCCATATTTCTGGTTTTTTATCGAAAGGTAGCACTTTTACCTATTTTTATCCTCTTTTAAAGCCAGAAATGGCTGTTGCAGGAGCGTTAAAATATAAATTGATTGCTAATGGGATAGATGTCAAAGGAGAAGTTGCCGAACCAAAAAAAAGTTTATTATCAGAGTATAAAAATTATATTAAATTAGCTGTACTTGAACGTCCTTTAACAGAAGTAATTTATCTTCTAATGAAAAATAGCAATAATTATTTAGCTGAAAGTATATTTAAACTTATTGGAGCTAAGTTAGGGCTAACTGATGATAATGCTCGAAGTGCGCGATTAGCAATAATAAGGGCACTTACAAAGGCAGGTATTATCGGTTCTCCAGTTGTATTGAACGATGGTTCTGGTCTGTCAAGAAGAAATCAAGTTAATACCTCGACTTTACTCAGCTTACTTGTAAACGCAACTAAACTAAATTTCGCACAAAAGTTTGATTCATCTTTATCAGTATCAGGATTGGATGGCACTTTAAAATCAAGAATGAAAGGCACTTTGGCAGAATTCAATATTCATGCAAAAACAGGTACTTTGAATAATGTCAGTGGGTTAGCTGGATATGTTTATACTCTTGATGGTGAGCGTTTAGCTTTTGTAATGCTTTTCAATGGTCCTTATGTAACAAGTTATAAAGAAATTGAAAATAGAATAGGTCAGCTTTTAGCACAGTTTTTTTATTATCATTTTGAAAACTAAAAAATCCGATAGCTTTGAAAACTATCGGATTTTTATTTTGAGATTTATGTAGGGTTTTATGGAATATCAGATTGAGCTGCCCATACCATAATTTCACCCTTTTCTGTATTTGTAATAATACCTGCTTTTTTCCAACTATTTGTAAGGTGAGCCATACAGCTTACAAATTGTCCGTGATTTTTTGATTCACGAAGACATTCAAGAATTTTTTTTGCAATACAACTTCCATCAGGCGTTTGATAATTTTTTATATCTGTAGTAATGATTTTGTCATTAAATTTGATAATCACATATTCGTTCTGACATTCATCATTGTCAAGAACTACTAGATAATCGGAAGAAGTATTGTTATCTTGAGGCTGCTGCATCCCAATATCTTGACAGCCAGAAAAAATTACTATTCCAAGAAAAAGGGAGAATATAATAAGTATTTTATACATCTTAGACCTTATATTTTTATTATAAAAATATATTAATTACAATACAAAAATAAGAATTATAAATATGATCTAAATACGTAGAACTACTTAGTTTAGCAAAAGTGATTGATTTATCTTATAGAAAACTTTTATATAAATTATCCAAAGTCAAATACATATTACTTGGTATATAAATTGGGTTTATTAGAAATACATTTTAATAAAATAGATTTATGTGATTATCTTGATCATTAATTTAAAAATTAAATTAACTTTATTGAAAATTTAAAATTTTAATTTTCAATGGTTATCTTTTGCCCATAATGGAACGATTGTATTTAATAGTTTTTTTTTATCAAGAAAGAGAGATTTTATATCTAAGCCTATTAACTTCCAAGCCTTTTCTTTTGTTGATATATCAGGTAAAGATGTGGGGAATTCTATTTTATTATTTGCGAATATTGATCTTAATAAGCCTCTTGCTTTTTTAGCTAATGTATTTATAAAATAATTAGGTGATAAAAACATTTTCTGTTGATGCTTGACTATGAACCCTTCCATGTGGTGTTTCTCTATGACATTCCCAGCATAGAAACCCCTGTCCTACTTTATAATTCTTACCACTGACATTTATAATAGATACAGATGTAACTTGTTCTAAGTGCATCTAATACAATTATTTTGGACAATACTTTTACCTTTTTCATTAATTCTAATAACCTGTGGTTCGAGTCCAAGTGTAAAAATGGAAGCATGTCTTAAGCCACCAGTTGCTTTGAAGTAATACTTACTAAAAATATTTTCGTGAGGAATGTGGCAATCGTTACAGGTAGCCCATTCTCTGTGGCTACTATGGAACCAAGTTGCATATTGTGGAATCATTATATGGCAATTAATACAAGCACTTGGATCATCTGATAGATAAGACGATGCCTTTGATATATAAAAAATAAATAATGTTATTCCAAACAAGCACCCAAGACTAATTGCATAGATTAACCGCCATTTTGGTTGCAATATGAATTTTTCCTTTTTTATTTTCAGGTTATTACTCATATTAATTTTAACGGAAATAATAGTCCGATTATAAATTTATAAATAAAAACTAGAATAGCAAAATTCATTCTTTATAATTGTCTAATTTTTTTTATTGTTTTATCTCTTAACTCTTCAAGGGTATAATGAGAAAGCATTTTAAATGCTTCATCTCTAATTATTCCCCATTCATCGTGGACTGGGCAAGGTTTTTCTGGACAACAATCAGGGAACCCAAGAACGCAATTTTCAAAGATGGTGAGTCCATCAATAGCTTTGACGATATCAATGAGATAGATTTCAGAAGGTTTTTTCCCAATAGAAAATCCTCCATTTTTCCCTTTTTTTGAATTAACAATACCAGAAGATGTAAGTGATTGCAATATCTTGGAAACAAATTCTTTAGGTATTTTTAGGGAGTCTGCAATATCTTTCGCATTAAATATCATTTCTTCTGGCTGAGATGCTAAATAGAGAACAGCTTGAAGAGCTAATTCACATTTTTTTGAAAATATTACTGTCATTGTTCAAACTTGTTAAAAATCTGTTTCGAGTAAATCAGTATCTAAATAATCATTAGGAAAAGCAATGTCCTCAAGAATAGGGATTTGAGTTGGTTTCTCTGGAGATTGAACTTTTCCTTCATTACGTAATTTTTCTAATTCGTCATATGTTATTGTTAGATATGTGCAAGTATTATTGATATGTAAATATACTAAATCTTTGAAAATATCAACCTTTACAATTCTTGCAGAACCTTCAGAGGTTTCAATAGTCGAATCGAGAGGGGGATATTTCTTAAATGATTCGAGATAATGTTGATGTTCGTAAAGAAGACAGCATTTAAGTCTACCACAATAGCCGCTAAGTTTTGAAACATTGTTTGAGAGTTGCTGTAATCTTGCATGGTCAAGTGTAACGTGACAATTTTCACTTGAAAAATTAGTACAACAGAGACATAATCCGCAAGGACCTATTCCTCCAAGACGTTTTGCTTCTTCTCTTGAAGTAATCTGTCTTAATTCAATTCGTGTTTTAAAAGTGCGGGCGAGTTCTTTTACTAATTCCCTAAAGTCAATACGTTGTGGAGCCGTGAAGTATATTGTGAGTCTTTGCTTATCGAGTTGCCATTCCGCCTCGCATATTTTCATTTCGAGGTTATATTGCTTAATAAGTTGCTTAGTTCTTTCAATAATCTCATTTTCTTCGATTAGATTTTTTTTGTATTTATTTAAGTCATCATCTGAGGCATGTCTTATAACTTTTGTTATATTATTATCATTCTTATAGAATGAATTATATCTTTCGAGGGCTTTTTTGCCAGTTGCTGATACAGTTCCAATATCTATACCGTTATCAACTTCAACAATAACATATTCGGATACATCTAATTTTAATTTAGTGTTATTATGGAATATTTTTCGACGACCGCACTTAAATTCGACTTCAACTAAATCAGCATTTTCTGCATAATTGATAAAGTGATTTTTTATATCAGAAACTGATAGTGATAATCTAAAATTTGGATTATATATGTGATAATCAATATATTCTTCGTCGTCAATATCTAAAAATGGATATTCATCTTCAATCTTAGACACTTTATCTTTCTCAATTTTTTCTTCTTTAGCTTGTTGATTTATTTTATTGTCTTGTTTTTCTTGATTCTCTATATTATCCATTTTTTTAGGTACTGATTTATCTTAATCATTCTGTTTTTAATTAATATTTATAATATTTTAAATTATAACTTTTCTAAAATACAAAAAAACAAGTATAAAAGGAATATTTTTGTTAAATAACATAAAAAAAGCAATCTGTTTGGGTTTTCTTTTTAGTTTAAAATAATAGAAAAATTAGATTCCATATGTAAAATCAAAACGTATTATTGCTATTGATAAATTATTAAAAGGATTTGATGAATTCAATTGAAATAACCCTATTAAATCCTTTTGTGATTTTTGAACTTTCCAATAAATCTTTTATTTGTATCTCGAATGTTAAACCTTTTACAAAAGAAAATCTAAATGAAGAGTTAAGTGTACCTCTATTTTTCTTAATAAATCCGTTTTCCTCATCAAGATTTGCATTAAATTCAATATTAATGGAGCTAATATTGCCGACAGAATGCTCAAACCCTAACCAGAAATTAGGATTTTTATTACCTTCAAAAGAATATCCTAAACCACCATGAATAGCAAAGGATCCAAGTATCCATCGGAAACTTTTACTTATTGCTATAAAAATGCCGGGTGATAAAGTCTCAAATCTTTTAGAATTTTCTAACCACTCATCTCTTCCTTGAGTGCTTAGCCCAAGAAGAATTGCAGGAAAATAAAGGGTTTCGTTGAGAATCCTTAATCTTAATGTTACACCTGGTAAGTTTTGAAATGATGGAGAGCCATCCCCAATGAAATTAGTGCTACTGAAACTTATTCCCATATTGAAATTTTCGAAGGGTGCAGCAGTAAGATCTATTAGAACACCTCCATTCTTAAAAATATTTCCAAATAATGAGAATGTGTCTTTGGTGATAACTCCTGCTGTTGGCATATCAACGATATATCTTGATTCGTATGTTGCTTTATCACCAGCAGAACCTTGAGAATGTAGACATAAAAAACTTCCTAAAAGCAAAAAAAAGCAAAAGATAATAAAATGAGTTTTCATTTATTTCTTTCGATGATTATTTCGACAGTTCGAGAGTAAAATCTTCCTTCTGGTAGAGAATTGTCAAAGATGAGCTTATCTTCACCAAAACCTGCGGTTGTAATAGGATGGAATTTAATTAATTTTGCTGTTTCAATGGCTCTTAATTTTGATAACCCGAGATTATACTTGGCATCTCCGACTCTATCAGTATATCCATAGACTTTTATTTCAGTATTGTTCTTATCGTAACTACTAATTTTATTGTTAATTTTATTTATTATGATCAACTTATCTTTGTCTATAGTTGATTTGTTGAAATCAAAAAGAATTAAATTGTATTTTTCGATTGTTTTTCCAGATTTAGTACTGAGAAATTTTGCAATTTCATTCTTGACCACCCGAATAGTATCTATTGTAGCGGTACTGTCAATAATATCTTTGTAATCAAGGTAAACAAAATGAGTCCTTATATAGATATAGTCTGATATTATAGGATCAATGATGTTTTTTTCTAAAATGACTTCAATATTTTCTGGTATGTTTTCTGATGCTTCAAAAACTTTATTTTCTAAAATGTCTTGAATGATACTGATTTTTACTTGAAGAATTTTTTTTATGTTTAATGTGTTAATTCTAAATCTTAAATATAATGGATTAATTATAGTTACAGTGTCTTCATACTCAACAGGAGCTAAAATTTCTTGTGAATTAGAAGTAATTTCAACGCGTTGGTTTTCTTCAATACCATCAATAGAATTATTATTGGAAGGATTCTTTGGTAGATTCCGTACCTCAGTAGTAATTCTATTTGGCAATATTTCCCATGTAGATTCAAGGTAGTAACGGACTTCTTTCGCTCTATTGAAAGAAAGAATTGTATCATTAGTTTCATTCAAAGTGTCGCTGTTGCAACCAATTAGATTGATAGTTGCATTTTTATGTTTTTTTAATCTATAACCTAAGATATTTAGTATATCGTGATATACATAATCTATGCCTTTGTTGATGCTTTCAACAATAGGTCTTCTTTTTGTATAAATATAATTTTTAGTATCTAAATTTGATATTTTGTAGTATCTATCTGGAATAGTATAAGAACCGTTATCAAAAAAGATAAAATTTAATAATGGAAAGCTATTCTCACGAATATATTCAGTTATCTCGATAGTTTTTAATTCTTTTCCTTCTTCTTGCAAATTAAATCCGAAGATTTTAAGATCTATTTTTGCTTTTTGTTCGTCTATTTGTTCTGTGATTTGTCCGATTGTATCTTTAGGTTCTTCTTTAATTTCTATATTATTTTGAGGTAATGGTAGATTTGTTTTCTTTTCTGGGGGATTGAATGAGTACTCGAAATTGATGCCAGCTCTTGCAATATTAAGATCCCAAATAAAATTATCAGCAATGGAGGTGAAGCCATAAGAATATAAGATACTGAGAGTAAGGTTTCCATTATTTGCAATAGTAAAAGGAATTTTATAAGCAATACCAGTTGTAAAAGCAGATTGAAAGCTTGAAAACGATTGAAACTCTTTTTCGACAATTCTTGTTCTCGAACCATTGTAAAAAGTGCCTGTATCTGGTTTTATTAGATATTCATTATGTTGAAAAGGATTATTTATTCTATAGCTAAAGTAAAATCCGCCAATAATAGAAAGATTTTTAATTGTTTCAAATTCAATAAGAGGTTCAAATGTAAAAGCAGATAAATCGGTTGTAAATTCGTGGTTAATTAATGATAAAGTATCTTTATTACTTATGTTTGATTCAGACCAAGCGCTTCCAGAAATATTAGCATGTCCGTTCATGTAAAGGAATCTTGTTGATAATGATAATTTTGGGCTAAAAGTTGAGACTAAGTAAAACCCAAGTGAGAAACCAAAGTTATAACCTGTAGCGAAATATCGAATACTGTCAGGAATAGTTGGAATTTGTCTAAGATCGGTGGATAAAAAATAATAATCGAAACTTGAGGTTATGCCAATTTTATCTAGCCAATTGAAATAAGATTCTGTAGAATCTATAGATAATAATCTTGTGCTAGTGATAATAAAAGCTATTAGGATATATGCAATGAATGTAGTTTTCATTATAGAATTTATATATAATCTTAGTTCCTAAATTACGAAACTTAGAATTGCTTAACAAATTTTTTATTAAATTTGAAAAATTAATAATAATATCAAATTAGATTAATGTTTACATCAGTAAAAAGAATACATTTTGTAGGTATTGGCGGTATCGGGATGAGTGGTATCGCTGAAATACTTATCAATCAAGGCTTTGAGGTAACAGGTAGTGACCTTTCTCAAAATGAAAATACTGAATATTTGGCATCTCTTGGTGCTAAAATTATTATTGGACACAAAGCCGAAAACTTGGAAGGGGCTGAAGTTGTTGTTTATTCAAGTGCAGTGAAAATATTTGAAAATCCCGAGGTTTCTGCTGCATTAAATCTTAATATTCCTGTTCTGCGAAGAGCTGAAATGTTGGCTGAGGTCTCAAGATTAAATTATTGCTTAGCTATTTCTGGTACGCATGGTAAGACTACAACTACGTCAATGTGTGGGTTGATTTTAATAAAAGCTGGATTTGATCCAACTGTGATTGTGGGCGGAAGATTAAGAGGACTTGGGGGGACAAATGCACGTCTTGGCAAAGGAGAATGGACAGTCGTAGAGGCTGACGAATACGACCGTTCTTTTCTTCAGTTACTACCAACAATTTCTGTAATAAATAATATAGACGCAGAGCATTTAGATATTTATAAAGATTACGATGACTTAAAACAGACATTTGCTCTATTTGCAAACAAAGTTCCCTTTTATGGATTTAATGCTGTTTGTTTGGATGATGCTGGTGTAAAAGATATTTTACCTGATATCAAGAAAAAAATAATTACTTATGGATTGTCGAAACATTGTGATTTTAGAGTAGAAAATATAAGATTTCAAGGACGTTCTACATTTTGTAAAGTATTGAGAAATGGGGAAATCATCGGAGAAATAGAAATAAATATTCCAGGGTTACATAACGTTCGAAATACATTAGCTGCGATAGCTGTTGCGACTGGACTTGGGATAGAGTTTAACACAATTCAACAAGCAATAAAAGAGTTTACAGGAGTATTTAGGCGTTTCGAGATAAAAGGCGAAAGAGATGGAATCACTATTGTTGATGATTATGCACACCACCCAACTGAAATATTAGCAACTTTGCAAGCAGCAAGAACAGGTTGGGATAAACGGATTGTTTGCATATTCCAACCTCATACCTATACAAGAACCAGAGATTTTTATAAAGATTTTGGAAGGTCATTCGATGATGCAGATGTTCTTGTTCTTACAGATGTCTATCCTGCAAGAGAAAAACCAATAGAAGGTATATCCGGTAAATTAATTGCTGATTATGCAATTCGTTCAGGACATAAGAATGTAATTTATATAGAGAAGTTTATTGATTTAGCTAATGAAGTTAAGAAAATAATCAAGGAAGGTGATCTTGTCATAACAATGGGAGCTGGTGATATTTGGAAATTAGCTAATCAATTACTTTACGATACTTAATTTGAAATGAAGTATATTATATTCAAATAAAAAAAATATTTTTAATCTAACCTAAAATTTTTTTTATTATATTCGTTTTTATAATTTTGATTAATAAAATGAGTATCTATGATAAGTCAATCAATTCAAGATTACCTAAAAACTATATATAGAATTCAAGAATCAAGTTTAGATAATAGGGCTAAGACACAGAAAATAGCTGAAGCTTTAGGATTAACAAGTGCATCAGTAACTGGTATGCTGAAACGCCTTGCAAATATGAAATTGATTGATTATAATTCTTATAAAGGTGCAAAACTAACGTTAGGTGGGAAAAAAATTGCACTTGAGATTATAAGACATCATCGCCTTTTGGAAACATATCTCAAAGAAATCATGGGCTTTTCTTTAGATAAAGTTCATGATGAAGCTTGTAGATTAGAGCATTATATTTCTGATGAATTTGCTGATAAAATAAGCGAAATACTTGGCAATCCTAAATGGGATCCTCATGGTCATCCCATACCAAGCAAGGATGGAAAGATTACAAAATTGAAGGAGATTCAAATAAACAAAATTGATAAAGGAACTGAAGTAGAAATTGTAAGGTTAGCTGATGATTATCCTGATATATTAGCTTATTTTGAAGAAAAAGGAATAAAACCAGGTCTTAAAGTTAAAATTAAAGATGTTTCTCCTTTTGATGGTTACATAATCCTGACAATTAATGGAAAGGATACAAGCATAGGATATAATGTTGCATCCCATTTATTTGTTAGAGCTTTAGAATAATACAATATCATCCCATTGCTCATTCTGTAGTTAAATTGTAAAAATTAATATTAGAATTGTCATCTTATAAACTACAATTTAAAAACCTCATTAAAAGCATTTCTGATTCATTTTTAAAATTTGTTTATAAAAAATGAATTATTAATTCTTTTTTTACAATTTTTTTTGTGTTTTCAAAATATTTAAATTAAATTAATATTTTATATATTGCTTTTTTGAAAATTTTGTTAAGAATTTAATCTGTTAATAATAAATTTTAAAATATTAAAATGGGTTTAAATATGAAAAGTTCATTTACGGTTAGTTTAATCTTAGTTATATTATTCATCCAAAGCAATTCATTTTCCCAAAATTTACCAGCTACTATTCCATTTATAACGAACAATGATATGCTGTATCTTTATGCGGCTATTTTAGAAACTTCTTCATTAGCATCTCAGCAGGAAGAAAAAACTATAATAGAAAATCAAGAAATAAGAATTATCAATTTGGGACCTGTAGTTAATCATAAAGGACTCGATTATGCTCCTACTGTTAGCGCTGATGGTAGAATATTGTTTTTTGTATCTAATAGAAAAGGTAGTAAACTAACACCTGCTGGAGATTTATCTCATGATTTTTGGGCAGCAAGAAAACCCGAACGACTTGATACTGTTTTCTTTACTCCTTATAATATAGATACAACAACGAATTTAGGAACACAAGGTGTAAATACTGAATTGAACGAAGGAGCCGCTTCTCTTGCTGCAGATAGACAGTCGCTGTATTTTACTGGATGTAATCGTCCTGGCGGTTATGGAGATTGTGATTTATATCGAACTACAATCGAAGGAGATAAATGGGGAAGACCAGTGAATCTTGGTAAAAATATAAATACTAAATTTTGGGATTCACAGCCTTCGATAACTCCAAATCAAGATAGAATATATTTTGCTTCTAATAGACCAGGACCAAATGGAGAGGATAATATTGATATATGGTATGCTGATAAGGATCCTGATACTGATGAATGGTTGCCTGCAAAGAATCTTACTGTTGTTAATACTGAAGGGAAAGATTGGACGCCATTTATAGCTGCGGATGGGGTAACATTATTCTTTTCTTCAAATGGGAGGAAACCAAATATCGGAGGACTTGATTTTTATGTAACAACTTACGATCCTGAGACAAAAATATGGAGCACACCAAAGCTTCTTCCTAAACCAATAAATACCGAAGAAGATGATTTCTTTATTACATTACCTGCTTCAGGAGATATTATTTATTTTTCATCAAAAAGAAAGGACTTACCTGGCTATCAAGGAGATTATGATATATTTATGGCATTTGTTCCTACTTTCTTTAAAACTATTATTGTAAAAGTCAAAGTTGTTGACGAATGTAGTGGTGAACCGATTCCCGCCATTGTAAAACTGCGTAATCCTATAACTGATAATCAAATACATGATAGCTTGACTTCTTATAAACCTGTATTTGAAACAATAATAACTACACAAGATTTTGGAAATCCGAAAGATTCAATTCAATATGTAGATTTGCAAGTATCAGCGTATAATCCTAAATATGGCGAGAATTCTAAGACAATAAGAGTACGCAGACCATCAGCAACACAAAAACAAGCAGAGGCAGGCGCTGCAGAAACAGAAATAGTGGAAATTATTACCTTAGGTCAACGTCCTGTGCTTGATAAAAAGATTGAGGAAGCTGATTATGTAAAAAGAATGAAGTCTCAAAAACCTCAAATTGCAAATTTCAATGGTCTAGTAATGGAGGAGGTAGTATCTTGGGATTTATATCCGTTGCTGAATTATGTATTCTTTGATCTTGGTTCATCAAAGATTCCAGATAGATACAATTTGTTTACTTCGAAAGAACAAACTAAGAATTTCACTGATACAACTATTGCAAGAGGAACCTTAATTAAATATTATCACTTATTGAATATCTATGGATTTAGATTGAAGCAATTTCCTGATGCTAAAATTGAAATTGTTGGATGTAACGACGGCACAACACCTGAGGAGAAGAAACCAGGACTTTCAAAGGAGAGAGCTGATAATGTTTATAAATACTTAAGAGATATCTGGGGAATTGAAGAAAGTCGTATGAAGCTTATTTATAAGGATAAACCAGATGTAGTTTCAAATTTAAAAGATTCTCTTGGAATAACAGAAAATCGTAGAGTTGAGATTCGTTGCTCTGATTGGAATATTATGAAGCCTGTATTTGATAAGGATCCCAAAACATTACCTCAACCTGAACAGATGGATTTCTTAATGAAAAATGGAATTGAAGATGAACTTGTTGTAAAAAGAAGAATAGAGATTTCTAAAGGTGGTCAACCTTGGAAAGTAATTAAAGATGTAGGATTAGTTGACCAAAAACATACTTGGGATTGGGTTAGTGAGGAATTCGAATACCCAAAGAATAATGACCCATTTATTGCACAACTCGTAATAACTACTACTTCTGGTTCTGAATGTAAATCTGATCCAATAAATATTCCAGTAATGCAAGCCAAAACAGAAGAAAGAGTAATTGACTTTACTAAGGACTCAACTTTAGAACGCTATAGTTTAATTCTCTTTCCTTTTGACCGTTATGATGCAGGTCCAATAAATGAAAGGATCATGAGGGATTATGTATATGGTAGATGTTTCCCAACCTCGAAGATTGAAGTAATAGGACATACAGATATAGTTGGTATGTATGACCATAACAAAAAATTGTCAGAGAACCGAGCAAACACTGTATATAACGGTATTATGAAACAAACTGGTGGCAAGGTTGGTGAAATATCAAAACGCGGTGTCGGCGAAGATGAACCACTTTATAAGAATTATTTACCAGAAGAACGTTTCTATAATAGAACTGTTCAAGTCATAATCAGAACACCAGTTTCACAATTTAAATAGAATTAAAGATATATTTTATATAAATGAAAGCCTCGATACTACGCATCGGGGCTTTTTTATCTTTTTGAAGGTCGAGAAAAAATATTAATTTTGTCTTTTTATTAGTGCGAATTATGAAATTATTTTTTGTTTTAATATCAATTGCAATTGCTATAGTCATAGGATTTTATTATTTAAAGGGGAAAATAAAACCTTTTATCTATGGTATTTTTGTTAGTATTTTTATGGCTATTACTATATTTCTTGCTTTTTTACCTAATTTAGATGTTAATAATACTAAATCATTTTTTACTTTACCTTCCATTCCAAATTATGGTGATTTAATAAGAATTTTTAATTTTCATATTCCAATAGCTTGGGTCTCAGTTCTTGCTTATTTAATATCTATGCTCTTCTCAATTATTTATCTTAGAACAAGGGATCTAAGTAATGATATTAAAGCCTCATCATCAGCTTTAATAGGAACAATTTTTTGTTTATTAACTACTATTACAGGTATGTTATGGGCAAAATCAACATGGGGTTCCTATTGGAATTGGGATCCCCGAGAAATTTCTATATTTATCTTACTATTAATATATGCTGCTTATTTTGCATTACGTTCAGCTTTGGATAATCAATTAATAAAAGCTCGACTTAGCTCTGTGTATTCTATTGTTGCCTTTTTTAGCGTTCCTGTCCTTGTTTTTATATTACCGAGAACCTCATCTGGTCTTCACCCTGGTTCTCTTAGCGATGGAAATAGTTCGATAGGTCCAGTAATTGATACAAGTAGTGGAATGGTTAATGATACCTTACTATTGTCTATGTGTTTTGGATTTTTTTCTTTTACCTTACTTTTTTTCTGGCTTTTAAGCATTCATATCAAATTTAATCAAATTAAGAAACAAATTGAATTAATGCTAGATAAGGATATATGATGGAAAGTTATTCATTAACAATTATGTTAGTTGTTTTATTTATTTGGATAGGGATAGCATTTTTTTTAATTAGAATTGATATCAAATTAATAAAATTAGAGAAGGTATTAAAAGAAATATTTAATGAAGATAAATTAGATGCTTAGATCATTGACCATAAAAAATTTTGCTCTAATTAAGGAAATATCTCTCGATTTCGATAGAGGATTGAATATTTTAACTGGTGAAACGGGAGCTGGAAAATCGGTAATTGTAGATGCTATTATGGTATTGTTAGGAGAAAGAGCTTCTACCGATTATATTCGGCAAGGTGAAAAGAAAGCTATCATAGAAGGCATTTTCGAAATAGAAAAAACAAATATAGTCAAGAATATATTACTAGAAAACCATCATTATGATGGAGAAGATGAAATTATTATTAGAAGAGAGATTCTCGACAAAGGAAGTTCACGCTGTTTTGTTAATGATTCTCCGATATCTCTTGCGGTCTTGAAACAAATAGGAGATTTTTTGGTTGATTTCCATGGTCAACATGACCATCAATTGCTTATTAGACCTGAACATCATCTTGATTTGCTCGACATTATTGCTGATGTAGAAGTTACTAAAAAGGATTATTACAATAAATATACTGAAATAAAAGAATTAATTAATAATTATAAAGAATTTTTAGGTAAAGAAATAAGGATTAAAGAAAGAAGAGAGCAGTTCGAATTTGAATTGAAAAATCTTAAAAGTATTGATCCACAACAGAATGAATATGATACTCTTGAAAATGAACTTAGAGTCCTGCAAAACATTGAAATGATCCATAACCTAACAAATGAATTAATTTCCATACTATATAACGATGAAAGTAATATTAGAGCTAGTTTACATAATTCCAAAAAGATATTAGAACAACTTTCAAAAATTGATAATGCTTTTTCAGCTTACTTAGGGGAGTTCAAGTCAGCTATTATAACAATTGATGAAGTTGGAAAATATATACAGGATTATTCAAGCAATATTGAATATGATGAAAAAAGAATTGAGGATATTAGACTTCGACTTCTGAAACTAAATGGTCTAAAGAAAAAATATGGAAGCTACGAAGGTGTTTTTGAAAGGATTGAATATCTTGAAAAGGAACTTTCAGTAATTAATAATTTTGACGATGAAATTAAAAGTTTAGAAAAAAAGATAAAGGCCAAACAGGAGGAATTAAGCAATTTAGCTAAGATAATTACAAATCAAAGGATAGAAGCTTGTAATAAATTTAGTAAGATGATTAAGGTATTGCTTGCAGATTTGGGAATACCTAATGTGGAGTTTTATGTTGCATTAAATAGAGAAATTCTTGAGGTTCCTAGCAATAGTGAATTGTATGTTACGATAGAAAATCAAAATTACAAAGCTTATGCAAACGGATGCGATAAAGCAGAATTTTTTATTTCAACTAATAAAGGAGAAGTCCCCAAACCTTTATCATTTGTAGCATCAGGTGGAGAAATATCAAGAGTAATGCTTGCAATAAAAACTATAGTGGCTGAAGCAGATAATTTACCTATATTGATATTTGATGAAATAGATACTGGAATAAGTGGAAGGATAGCCCAAAAGGTGGGAATTGCAATGAAACAGCTTGCTGCAAAGCACCAAATTATAGCAATAACTCATTTGCCACAAATAGCTGCAAAAGGTGATAGGAACTTTAATGTTAAAAAAATAGAATTGGAAAATAAGACAATTATTTCTTGTGAATGCCTCAACGATGTAGATAAAGTGAAAGAGATAGCTAAATTAATAAGTGGAGAAGTTGTTACAGAAAAAGCTCTCGAAAGCGCAAAGGAGTTATTAAAATAATAAAGCCGGATAAAACCGGCTTTTATCTAAATAATCTTATTTTTTTAGGCAGGAACACAGCAATCCACTGGGCATACAGATGCACACTGTGGTGTATCAAAATGACCAACACATTCTACACACTTTTCCGGGTCAATAACGAAAATGCTCTCGCCTTCTGAAATTGCATTAACTGGGCACTCTGGTTCACAAGCTCCGCAGTTAATACATTCTTCAGTAATTTTGTATGCCATAATAATCCTCCAAATTCTAAAAAATAGTTACTTTGAAATTAATGATTATTTCATTAATTTTCTTATTTCAAAATTAATGAATTTTTTTTAAATATTATGCTTTTTTCTAAATAAATTAAACCAATATTCCCAATTCTCATCATCTGCAAGATAATTACTTTCCATATGAGTCGCTAATGTTTGATTCGGTACCCATAATTTATAAGTTTTACCAAAAGTTGCCTGAAAGGGAGAATAAATCCAAATTTTTATTAATGCTTTGAAAAGAGTCTTGTTTTTTATTAGATAATGGAAATAAAGATATGGATTGAATATTTGCTTCTTTGTTAACGCAAGCCAAATGCTATTATCATTATTTTTTCTTGTGTATGTTAAAAATGTACCTAAAGTATCTTTTAGTATTGTTTTAGTTGTCATAAAAGTCATAGTAGTAGTCGAAACAGTCTTCCAGGTTATAGTATCAATTTCGATTTTGTCTGAATTGTAATTGTGAAGTAGCAAATTTTTATAATCAGGATGATTGTAAGGAGATAAAAAATGAAAATTTGGATTTTTAGAAAACGCATTAATCATTTTTTCAAAAGCATTGGGTAGGTAAAAATAATCATCTTCAGCAAAATAGACTATCTCTGCAAGATTTTGATTTAACAATACTTCTGTTTGTTTACCAAATGAACCTGGATTTCCTGCATTTTGTAATGTAATTAACTCAAGCTCATCTTCAGCAAAATATTTTTGGAATAATTCTGAATATGAATGCGGACAGGAATCTAATAAAACAAATAGCTTAAATGCTATGCTATTTAAAGCATTTTTAAAGGAAGCAAGGCAAAGCTCAGCAAGCTTAAGTTTGTTTTCACTAAAGATAGGGGGTACTTTAGAGACATTAGGATAAATTCTATAACAAATTACTAAATCGTATTTCTTGTTCTGATTGTTTGTCATCATCATTTTTTGCTATGTTTTTATTTTCAAAATTAAATAAATCTAACAAGTTATCCTTCATTTTTTTATAAATAAGCTTAATATCTTTTCGTCTCTTTAATCTTAAAATTTTTAATAAGAGGCAATATGGCAAAACAATATAAAGAAAAAATTGATAATAGTACAATAGATACTACTACACCAATAATTCTAGATTCAATTAAGGAATCTAAAAAAGGAGCAACTTGTAAACACGGACGCGGTGCAGCTTGCTCAGTTGACCATATAAAATTTGATACTTCAAAACTTCCCGATATTGAACTTGGTCTTAGCAAGGAAGATATGATTCGTGCATTAAAGAATATGATCCTTGCTCGAAAAACAGACGAAAAGCACTTGATGCTTGTCAAGCAAGGTAAATCTTTCTTTCATATCGGAGGTAGTGGACACGAAGCTGTCCAGACAGCTATAGGTTTTACATTAGTACCTGGAAAGGATTGGGGCTGGACATATTATAGGGATTTAGCTTTTGTGTATTCATTAGGTTTCCAACCGAAAGAATATTTTCTTCTTGCATTTGGCAAACCTGAAGATCCTGCAACAGGTGGCAGACAAATGCCCGGTCACTATGGCCATCCTAAATTAAACCTGCCTACTCAATCCTCCCCAACAGGTACACAATACCTAAATGCTGTAGGAACAGCTTTGGCTAATAAAAAGAACGGGGAAGATGCAATAACTTATGTTGCATCAGGAGAAGGTACAACAAGTCAAGGGGAGTTTTATGAGGCAGTAAATTGGGCTTCAAGAGAGCAATTACCTGTTCTATTCTGTGTCCAAGATAATGGTTATGCTATTTCAGTTCCAAGAGAAACACAATCTATGGGTAGTGCAGTTCATCATACATTTTGCTGTTATTCTGGTTTAAAAATGATTTCTTTTGATGGAACCGATTACTTTGAGTCTTTAAAAGCTGCACGAAAAGCTGTTGACCATATAAGAAAAACTAATGGACCGGTATTATTACATGCTTATGTTGAAAGATTATTACCCCATAGCTCAAGTGATGATCAAAAGAAATATAGAAAAGAAGATGAACTTCAGTCATTAAGCACGGAACGAGATTGCATAATTAAATTGAAGAATTATTTATTACAACATCAATTTGTAACAGAAGAAGAATTGCATTTACTTGAGGAAGATATAAAAAAAGAGATAGATGATGCAGCCGACTGGGCTTATGCTCGCCCGGATGCTAATTCAGAGGATTCTTTAAATCATCTTTATGCTCCTATTGAAACAAGAAATCTTCAATATATTGAACAAGAACCAGAAACTGGTAACAAAGTAGTAATGGTTGATGCAATTAATCATGCCTTACACGAAGAGATGAAGAATAATCCAAAAATGCTAATCTTTGGAGAGGATATAGCAGATCCTAAAGGTGGTGTTTTTACTGCAACCAAAGGTTTATCAAGTACTTTTGGAGAATCAAGAGTTTTTAATTCTCCTTTAGCAGAAGCATCAATAATTGGAGTGGCTATAGGTCTTGCAGTTAGAGGATATAAACCTGTCGTTGAAATTCAATTTGGAGATTATATATGGCCTGCCTTTATGCAAATAAAAAATGAACTTGCTACTTTGCGCTACCGTTCTAATGGGGGGTTTTCTTGTCCTGTTGTTGTTAGAGTTGCTGTTGGTGGTTATATTCATGGGGGATTGTGTCATTCGCAAAATATCGAGTCTATCTTTTCTCATATTCCTGGCTTATTAATAGCTTATCCAAGTACTGCATCTGATGCAAAAGGATTACTTAAAACTGCTTGTCGGTTACAAGACCCTGTTATATTTTGTGAACATAAAGGGATGTATCGCTTACCATTTTCTACAAGCATTGAACCAGATGAAAACTTCCTTATTCCCTTTGGAAGAGCTAAAATTGTAAAACATGGTAGTCATGCTACAATCATTTCCTGGGGAATGGGAGTAAAAGATTCTTTAAATGCTATCAAGAAAATAGAAAAATATACAGGAAAAACAATCGAATTAATAGATTTAAGAACTATTAGTCCATGGGATAAGGAAGCTGTTATTAAATCTGTACAAAAAACTAATAGATTATTAATTGTGCATGAGGATACTCTTACAACAGGGTTTGGAGGAGAGATATCTGCAACTATTGCTCAAGAAGCTTTTAATTATCTTGATGCACCAATTATGCGATTAGCTGGAAAGGATTCTCATATTCCTTATGCCCCGGCTTATGAAAATGATGTGTTGCCAAATGAAGAAAAAGTATATGAGTCATTAATAAAGTTACTGGAATATTAATATGAATATCTTATTAATTGGTAGTGGTGGAAGAGAGCATGCTCTTGCTTGGGCTTTATCAAAATCTCCTTCTTGTGATAAAATCTACAGTTTGCCTGGTAATCCTGGAATTTGGCAGATAAGCTCAAAGGTTTTAATACCCTTGTCTAAAAGCAAGGAAATTGCAGATTATTGCAAAAGAAATAGTATAGATTTGGTTGTTATTGGTCCAGAACAACCATTAGCAGATGGATTATCTGATGAATTAAGAGAAAATGGGATTATAGTTTTTGGACCTTCTAAAGCATCTGCTCGATTAGAGTACTCAAAAGGTTTCGCAAAAGACTTTATGGCTAAATATAATATACCTACAGCTAATTATAAGAAATTTAATAAAGACCAAAAAACAGAAATTTATGAGTATATTTCAAATCAAAACTACCCCATAGTAATTAAAGCAGATGGTTTGGCAGCTGGTAAAGGGGTAGTTATTGCTAATTCATATAATGAAGCACAAATTACTATTAAGGATATGTTCTCTGGAAAATTCAAAGATGCAGGATATAATATTGTGATAGAAGAATATTTAGAAGGTGAAGAAGCTTCTGTATTAGCAGTATGTGATGGTAGGAATTATGTTACTCTTGCTCCTGCTCAAGACCATAAAAGAATTTTTGATAATGATGAAGGACCAAACACTGGAGGCATGGGTTCGTATTCACCTGCACCAATAGTAACAAATGATGTTTTAGAAAAGGTAAAAAATCAGATTTTAACTCCAGCAATCGAAGGGATGCGGAAAGAAGGAACTCCTTTTATTGGATGTTTATATGCTGGACTTATGATTAAAGATGGAGAACCAAAAGTAGTCGAATTCAACGTTCGGTTCGGTGACCCTGAGACTCAATCTGTTTTGACTGTATTTGATGGAGATTTTTGTCAACTTCTCTATTCAGCTTCTGTGGGCGAACTCGATGTAAGTTCTATTAAAAATGTAGCTAAAGATTACTCATGCTGTGTAGTTGCTTCTTCTAAAGGATATCCTGAATCATTTAACAGTGGTTTCGATATAGTTGGTATCGATTCTGCACAAAATGAAGGAGCGATTGTCTTCCACGCTGGAACAGCATTGAGTAATGGAAAATTAGTTACATCTGGAGGAAGAGTCCTTGGTGTTACCGCAACAGCAACCTCTTTGCAAGAAGCTATAGACAAAGCTTATTGTGCTATTGCAAAAATTAATTTTGATAATATCTATTATAGAAAAGATATCGGGAAAAAAGCTTTAATTAGTAAATTTTAAACTATCTTCTTTTTCCATTTTCCTATTCTAAATATTATATATGCCGTTATTGTCATAATTCCCTCAGATATTAATATTGCATAAAACACTCCATCTGCTCTGAAATTTAATATTACTGCAAGAATATAAGCCAATGGAATTTCGAGCAACCAATAGCAAAAAATGTTAATATAAGTAGGAGTAAATGTATCTCCAGCTCCATTAAAAGCATGTATTAACACCATCCCTACTGCATAAAAAATAAATCCATATCCTAAAATCCTAAGACTGCTGGCACCAACTAATAGAACTTCGCTTCCATCTACAAATAGACCTATAAACGTTTCAGCGAATATTATTAATGCCAAACTTATTAGTCCCATTGTTATTGCTGATACCTTAGCAATTATATTCACTGATCTTTCAGCTCTTTCTGGTTTGGAAGCTCCTAAATTTTGTCCTACTAACGTTGATGCAGCATTTGCAAATCCTAATGATGGCAATAATGTAAAAAAGAGAATTCTTAATGATATTGTATAGCCAGCTAATGCCACACTTCCATAAAGTGATACTATCCTCATCAAACCTATCCAACTTGAGGTTGCAATTATATTCTGACTCATTCCTCCTAAAGATAACTTTAATATATTTTTTATTATTCCCCAATCCTTGTGAAATCTTGTTCCTTTAAATTTTATTTTACCATTTCCTTTAACAAGATTATAAAATTGATATATTATAGCTACACCTCTACCTATATTAGTCGCAACAGCTGCACCTTCGACCCCCATTTTTGGAATTGGTCCCCATCCAAAAATGAATAATGGGTCAAGAATTATGTTTATTATATTTGCAAGCCAAAGCACCTTCAATGAAATCATCGCATCTCCAGCACTTCTAAACACTGCATTTATGATAAATAATAACATAATTGTTACATTACCACCAAGCATAATGGTCATATAACCACTATGATAATTAAGAATTCTTTCAGAAGCCCCCATGATTATTAAAATATCCTTGCTAATGATTATTCCGAAGATTGAAATGACTAATGATATTATTACAGCAATTATTATTGAATGGTATGCCGAATTTGTGGCTTCTTTTATATTTTTTTCTCCTATTCTTCTCGATACTATTGCAGTTGTTGCCATCGCTAAACCAATGCCAATTGCGTATATTAAAGTCATTACTGATTCAGTAAGACCTACTGATGCTATAGCTTCTTCTCCTATTTTTGATACAAAATAAATATCTACAATAGCAAAAAGCGATTCCATTAGCATCTCAAGAACCATTGGAACTGACAATAAAATTATCGCTTTATTGACCTTCAAGGATGTATAGTCTTGCTCTTTTCCTCTAAGTGCTTCGAATATTTGCTTTATATATATTGCTAACAAATTTTTGTTTTCTATATTTACAATATCGTTTTTGACGATTTCTTCTGTTTTACAGTCCATCTTTTTGTCTCTTTTTATAATTAATACTTGTCTGATATTCAGTTTTCTTTAAATTATTGCATTTATTCTCTTTTCTTATTAATTCAAAATCAATATAATTACAAGATAAATTCTTCATTTTTCTCTTCTAAATAATAGAATATGTAATTGAATAAATTATAATGTAGAAGGTATTTCTACAATTGTGTAAATAGAAAGGGTACTCTTAAATCGAGTTAAAATATGAGTAATATGTAATTGTCGAGTTTTCATTTTAATATTATTCAAAATTATTACTTATATATTCAATATACACCATAATGAAAGCTCATTACTTGAATAATTATAAAAGAATTGTAAATTATATCCTGTATTTGTGTCAAGATATTTAAATAAGTAAAAATAATTTTACATTTTTTTATAATTAGCAATAATTAATCGCATATTCGTTACAAAATATATAGTTATAATTAATATTATAGGTCAAATATGAACTACAAAGAAGATTTCTTATATAAACCAAGGCATTTCAAATCAATAGAATCATGGAAAGATGTAACAGAAAAAGAATGGTATGATTCGAAATGGCAACTCAAGAATATAGTAACAACAGTAGAAGAATTGGAGCGGATTATTAAGCTAACCCCTTATCAGGTGGAGGAGTTAAATAAAACTTTTGAGGAGCTTAAACATAGTGGGATAAGACCGATGCGAATCACACCTTATTATGCTTCATTGATGAGTTACGACCCATTTCATCCTGAAATGCTACCAGGTGAAAAGTCAATGAAAAGACTTGACCCCATATTTTGGCAATGTGTTCCAACTCCGGCAAATCTGTTGTTTCCTAATACAGGAAAAGAAAGGGCAATGGAAGAAACTTCAAGAAGCTTTGGTATTGCATATCAAAGATATCCAAATAGAGTTGCATTATTAGTTGCAGCTAATACAAGTTGTGCTTCTTATTGCGTTCACTGTCAAAGAGTAAAATCATTTGAAGGCGTTATAGATATTAATCTAAACGAGATTAATAAGGGGCTTTTTTATGTATCATACAACAAGAACATAGATGAGGTTTTAGTTACAGGTGGTGATGCTTTGATGATTAGTCAGGAGCGACTTCGATATATTCTTGAGGAATTGAGTAGAATACCTCATTTAAGAGTAATTCGGATTGCTACAAGGGTTCCAGTTGTTTTACCAATGGCTATAACAGATGAACTATTAGAATTGATTAAAATATCGGCTAATAAACATAGCAATGGGATTGAAAAATATGTATATTTTATGACTCATATTAATCATTATCACGAGATAACAAAAGACTTGGCAGATGCAATAAAGAAAATTAGAGAATATGGTTTTACTGTAAGGAATCAAACTGTTTTGCTAAATCATGTGAATGATTATTATAAGACTTTAGCTGAGACTTTTAGACGGATGTTTTGGATAGGAGTGCATCCATATTATTTACTTCAGTGCCATAAGGAAAAGGGTATAGCCCATTTCATAACACCTATACAAATTGGGAAGATATATATAAGGCATCTACAAGGATGGTTGTCTGGAGTGGCCAAACCTGTTTATGCTGCTAATGTTGAAGGAGGAGGCGGTAAGATACTTCTAATGCCATCAGGGCATAATACTTTAAATACGTTTGATAGTCTGGAAGACAGGATATCAGAAAGCTATGCGACTGTTTATACTTGGGATGGAAGGGAAATATACCAATATGAAGCTTTAGGAAGAGCTTCAAGGGAAGAGTTTGATGAAGCAGTATATATTATGGATAAGTTTATTGGTAGAAAAGGAGTATTCTTACCGAAAATTATAATAGTAGATGAAGATGGTAATCATATTGAAACTACTAATCGAAGCAAATTACCTGTTATTAGCAATATTAAAAAATCCGAACTTTTAGGGTATGAATTAAATGATGTTAATATGCCTCTAATCAATCCGGCTTTAATTGAAAATGAACTTAATGAGCTTTACAAAAATTCTATATATTCAAAATATGGATCATCCTTATAATAAAAGTAAAACATATGTTTATTTGATACTATTTTAGTTATTACATTTATATTATTATTTAGAAAAGTATTTTATTGAGACCTTTTTACAACTTATGTGTCATTAAAATATATGAATTGACATAAAGAAAAATTGTTATAACAAAAATATATTTAATTAACACATTTTTCATTGAAATGGAGGATACGATATTAAAGAGGTCCTTTATAGCTTTACTCTATTCTATACGAATACGAATTTAAAAGCACAATGCTATGGATGGAAATTCATCTCTTCTACATACAGCCATACTTTAAAGACTGTTATTATGACATGCTTTGTGTTGATGGGAAGATAGTATCTTCTGAGATTGTTATTCTCTGCAATAAATCTAACCCCACTGAAGGTTTATCTTTGGATGAACACTGGACTACTAATGATAATCAATGGCCTGATTTTGTTTTCAGTGATACATTTAGTTCAATTGCTCTCAACCTATTAGAAAGTAGAATCAAAGAAGAAAAACATTTACCAGGAATACCTTCTGCAAAAGAAGTAGCAAACAATGGAATAAATCTTGGAGAGTTTTAAACAAAATTACTAAAAAAGATAGAAGAACTTACATTGTATGTAATAGACCTGAAGAAAGAAAACGATTCACTCAAAAAAAGATTAGAGGAACTCGAAAGTAAAGCAAAAACAAAGAGGTAAGAATGAAAAATATCATATTACTTTTTGTTGCTATTTATGGCTCTATATCATGCTATACCCAAGAGGGATGGTTCTTTCAAAATTCTGGTACCGGTAAGAGTTTATTAAGTTCTTATTTTCCCAACAAAGAAAAAGGAATAGTTGTAGGATTCGATGGATGCTATGTTAGTACATCAAATAGCGATGAAGATTGGGAAGTTAATAAATTAAATACTTATAATTATCTAACCGATATTTTCTTTTCAAACAATGAAAAAGGATGGATAATTGGTGAAAGTAGAGTTATTTATAAAACTAAAAACGGTGGATTAGAATGGTTTAAACAGATTTCTGCTATAAATAGTATCTTAAGAAGCCTTTTTTCAAGATTCACTCGAGGGAGTAGCAGTTGGTGATAATGGAATTATAATTTATACTTCCAATGGTGGAGAAAAATGGATAAAACAGGATTCTAAAACTACTTCAAGGCTGAACAAGATTATTTTTGTAGATTCACTTAATATTTGGGTGGTTGGTTTTAATGGTACACTATTATATTCAACCGACAAAGGAAATAGCTGGTTATTAATAAATTCAATAACTAATGATAATTTATATGGAATTTGCTTTTATGATTCTTTTAAAGGTTGGGTAGCTAGATATAATGGTGTAATTCTTTTTACTTCTGATTGTGGTAAAAACTGGACAAAACAGAATTCAGGAACTGAAGAAGTAATTTATGATGTAAAATTTATTGATTCACTAAAAGGTTTTGCTTCTGGATCACATGGACTACTATTATATACAAGAGATGGGGGGAATAATTGGGAAAAGCTAAAAACAAACACATCAAACAATTTATATCGTATTTTTTTTGTTGATTCTTTGCATGGCTGGATAGTTGGATATAGTGGTACTATTTACCACACCACCAACGGCGGCATAACCTTTGTAGAAGATGAACAAGTTCAAAAAGCACTTTCTTCATGCTACCCGAATCCATTTTCAGAAACAGCGACAATAACATATACTTTGCAGGAGCCGGCTTGGGTGAAGCTTTGCATTTACGATTTTCTGGGGAAGGAGGTCGTCTTGCTCGTCAATGAATATCAGGATGCGGGAGAATATCGCAAAACCATAGACAGCACCAGCTTAAGCAAGGGCATTTATTATTACGTCCTGAAAACCGGCAATAGAACTATTACCCCAAAAATAATTATAACCTATTAAAATTTAAAACATATATTAATATAATATAACTTCAATTTTCTAATATCCTTCTTCTTACACATTAAAAATCTTTTATATTATTAATCAAATAATCTAAATAATTTTATTTTTTTGTATTTTGTAACCAAAATATGAAACTAAAAAAATATAATCGAGGATTTATTATGAATGATAAAGATTCAGTAGAACCAACACCATGCAATCCAGAATGGGAAATTATATTAAAGCATTTGGTTTTCCAAGATCAAAATATGCTTTATAGGATTTGCCGTAAAATGATAATATACATTAATAGATTAAATATTGATGAGATTAAAGAAATTACAGATAAGCTTTATCTCGGTGAAGAACAGGATGTAAATTTTCAACAATTTGGACCTAATTGGCCCAAACCTAAAGGAAGTCCTTTCGATGCAGGAAAAATAATCTATGACGTTTTTAAAATTGCTGCGAAATATATTGATGATGATTATATAACTAAACTTTTAACGCAATGGATGAGGCAGGAAAATCTGAGCTTTCTTTCTAATACACTGGAAAAACGTCACGCTCCATTATCGGAAGTTGTAGATGCTTTTTTTAGATATTTAAGATTAACTGGTCCTAACTATATTAGAAGCCAAAACGAAAGGATAGGGTTAAGAGTATCCTTAATTTCACGTTTTTTATCAGATAATCTGAGTTTTATTAATATTGCAAAGAATTATATTAATATTGATTCGATGCGTCTTGTTATCGAAAGAGTAGTTGGTCCTGCTCAAGGAAATGGTAAATTAGGAGGTAAAAGTGCAGGTTTAATTTTAGCATATCAAATACTTCTTTATCATAAAAGTCAAAGTCCTTTGCTTGGTAAGGTTTTAACACCTAAAAGCTGGTTTTTAACATCTGATGGACTTCTTGAATTTGTACATTATAATGCTCTTGAGGAATTTGTGTTTTCAAAGTATTTATCAAATGAAGAAATTAAGCAGGAATATCCATTTATAACTTATATATTCAAAAATTCTTTATTTCCACCTGAGTTTATTTATGCATTTAATATGATAGTAGATGACCTTGAGGGCAAACCTATAGTTGTTCGCTCTTCGAGTTTGCTTGAGGACAGTTTTGAAGCCTCTTTTAGTGGTAAATATAAAAGCTTATTTGTTGCTAATACTGGTTCGAGAAAAGAGCGTCTTGCAGCTCTAACAGATGCGGTTGCAGAAGTTTATGCTTCAACATTTGGTCCTGATCCTATTGAATATCGTAAGGAACGTGGATTAATAGATTTTAGAGAAGAGATGGGAATTCTAATACAAGAAGTTGTGGGAACCAGAGTTGGTAAATACTATTGTCCAAGCTATGCTGGAGTTGCTTTTAGCCAGAATGAGTTTCGCTGGTCCCATAGAATAAATCGAAATGACGGTGTTGTAAGATTAGTTGCAGGGTTGGGAACAAGGGCTGTGGATCGAACAATATCGGATTATCCGAGACTTGTATCGCCTGGACAACCGATGCTCAAGGTGAATACGTCTATTGACGAAACCATAAAGTACTCTCAGCACTATATTGATGTAATTAACCTTGAAACAAATTCTTTTGAGACTATTGAGTTCGAAAAGTTAATATCACAATCAAATGGTTATTTCCCCGGATTAGAAAAAATAGTATCGTTCAATAGATCTGGTATTTTAATGGACCCAATTGGCTTTGTGTCTGATTTTACAAAGGAAGAACTTGTTGTTACTTTTAATTCGTTAATAGAAAAAACTGATTTCGTTCCAACGATTAAAGAAATTTTACAAATATTAACTGAAGCTTTTGGGGGTCCTGTAGATGTCGAATTTGCTTCTGACGGAGTGAATCTTTATCTACTTCAATGTAGACCTCAAAGTCTTTATGAAGGAGATAAAAATATTAGAATTCCAATTAATATTCCTGAGGAAAGAAAGCTTTTCACCGCTAATCAATATGTAAGCTGTGGACTGATAAAAGATATTGAATACATTGTCTATGTAGATTCTCAGGGTTACTCTAAATTAGCAACAATTGAGGAAATGCATGATATAGGAAAGATTGTATCAAGATTGAATCGCATTTTACCACGAAGAAAATTTATTCTTATTGGTCCTGGAAGATGGGGGAGTAAAGGAGACATAAAATTAGGAGTTCCTGTGATTTATAGTGATATTAATAATACTGCAATGTTAATTGAGGTTGCAAGGGAAAAAGAAGGATATATTCCAGATTTATCTTTTGGGACTCATTTTTTTCAAGACTTAGTAGAAGCTAATATCAAGTATTTACCTCTATATCCAGACAGAAAAGAAAATATATTTAAAGAGGAAATTTTCCTAAATTCTCCAAATTTATTAGGAGAACTTATTCCTGAATATGAACAATACAGCAATGTAGTCCATATTATAAGAATTTCGGATGTAGAAGAAAGTAAGTTTTTATCTATATATATGGATGGAGAAGCTTGTCAAGCTGTTGCAGTGCTTCATAAATAATAACATATTTGGGGCGAGCTACGGGGCTCGAACCCGTGACACCCAGAGCCACAATCTGGTACTCTACCACCTGAGCTAAGCTCGCCATTTGATTTAGAATACAAAATTACTGCATTATTTTCTTTAATGCAAATTTTTCTTATTTTTTATAAAAAATTTCCTTTTCTTTGAAAGTTGAATCGTTCGATGTTGTTTGATTTTAAGTTGTATACGCTGCATCTCAGATAGTAGCTTTTCATCATCTTTAAAAGTAGAATTCCTGATAATAATTGGTCCTTTTCTTGTTTTAAGCTTAATGCGTATTATTCTTAGTGCATCTTGAACTCTTCCTACTTTCTCTTTACTGATTTGAATACTTAGAATATCATCAACTAAATATTTTTTCTCTCTAAACCTACTTTTGAAAATGATATAGTCAGGACCAATGATGATTAATTTTTTCTTATATAAATTTAACGCAAAGACAAAAGCAGTGATAATGATGAATATACATAAAAGTATAACAACAGGGTCAAGGATTTTTATAGAAAATGTACCTTTATCTATGGTTCCTATTAAAAGAGAATATATAATTAATGCGATTAGATAAATAGTAATTGAGCGCCAATAAAAATCCAATCGTTGTTGAAAAATGATTTCGTCTTGTAATTCTTTACTATCAGGTTCTTTTTCAGTCATTCTTTTATTGGATATATATTTAAATAAAAAACAAATTTATATTATTCATTTGAAATATAAAAGTATAATTTAAAGATATTTTGATTATTATTTTTATCTTTGATAATGATTTTCTGAGCATAATATATCAAAAAAATAAAATATATGTATTAGATTTGTATTTTTTTGTTGATAGATAAAAATTATTATTAACTAAATAAAGTATTAGATGAAAACGCTAATAGAACCATTTAAAATCAAGTCCATTGAACCAATTGCAATAACAACTCGAGAACAGAGGGAGTATTATTTAAAAGAAGCTTATTACAATACTTTTTCATTAAGATCTGAGCATATAACTCTCGATATGCTTACCGATAGTGGAACGACGGCTATGAGTTCTAAACAATGGTCTGCTTTAAATGATGGAGATGAAGCATATGCAGGTTCCAGAAGTTATTTTAAATTTGAAGAAGCCGTAAAAAATATAACTAATTTTAAACATATTATTCCTACTCATCAAGGCAGAGCAGCAGAGAGGATCCTTTTTTCTATAATTGGAGGACCCGGAAAATTCATTCCTAACAATACTCATTTCGATACCACAAGAGGGAATATAGAATTTACAGGTGCAGAAGCTCTCGATTTTCCAATACTAAATGGAACCAAACCTGATATAATTGAAGATTTTAAAGGCAATATGGATATTGATGCTTTGCAAAAAGCTATTGAAGAGATTAAACCTGAGAATATTCCACTTTGTATGTTAACTATAACAAATAATACAGGTGGTGGACAACCTGTCTCGATGAAAAACATCCGTGAAACGAAAGAATTACTAACGAGATATGGAATTCCTCTATTTCTTGATTGCTGTAGATTTGCTGAGAATGCTTATTTTATAAAAATGCGAGAGCCTGGTTACTCTGATAAGTCTATACTTGAAATTGCTAGAGAAATGTTTTCGTATGCAGATGGTTGCACAATGAGTGCGAAAAAGGATGGATTATCGAATACAGGAGGTTTTATTGGAACCAATGATGACGAACTTGCTGAAAAAGCAAGGACCCTTCTAATTATTACAGAGGGGTTTATTACATATGGGGGATTAGCCCGACGTGATCTTGAAGCTCTTGCTGTCGGGTTTTCTGAAGTTTTGGAAGAATCTTATTTACAATATAGAATTAATCAGGTTAAATATTTGGGCGATTTATTATTAAATGCAGGTGTTCCAATCCTTGAGCCAACTGGTGGACATGCTGTCTATCTTGATGCTAAACGCTTTACTCCACATATTTTGCCAGCACAATACCCAGGCCAAAGTATAGCATGCGAAATATATAAAGTAGGTGGAATAAGAGTTGTTGAGATTGGTTCTGTTATGTTTGGAAGGACAGATGAAAAAGGAAATCATATAGCTCCGAATATGGAACTTGTCCGAATAGCAATTCCAAGGCGAGTATATACTAAAAGCCATATTGACTATACTGCTGAAGCAGTAATTGAAGTATTCAATAAGCGTGAACAGCTAAAAGGCATGAAGATTATCTGGCAGGCACCGTATTTGAGGCATTTTACTGCAAAATTTGATTATCTATAATATTTAAAAAGGGAAAAAATTGAACAAATATCTTTTAATTAATAAAATCATTATATTCTTTTCTTCATTCTTTATCGCTACTGCAAGTCTTTATTCAACAAGTGATAACGAAATATTCAAAGCTATGCAAGATGAAATTGACCGTACTATGAATGAGCTTTCACTTGAAAGCTTGAAAAAACCATATTATGTCGAATATACTTTAAGAATGTCTCAAGAATATAATGTAAAATCTGTATTAGGGGCCATTACTGAATCAGGTTTTAATAAAATAAATACATTATCAGTAAAGATAAGGATTGGTTCTTATAAGTTTGATAATTCTAATTATCTTGATTTTGGGCTAAGCTTTTTTGGAAGCGGTGATGATGAAGAGGGTTTCCAGAATAGAAGAATACCTGAAGAATTTGATTATAGTTCATTAAGAAGAGAATTATGGCTTGCAACTGACGCAGCATATAAGCAATCTCAAGAAATTCTTACAAAAAAGGAGACAGCTCTTAAAAATAGAATAAGCAAAGATTCTACTTATGATTTTCTTGAAGTTAAACCTGAAATAAATATAGATACTGAAAAGATACCTGTTTTAAACTTAAAATTATATGAAAAACTATGCAATAGTTTGTCAGAAATCTTTGTACGATATCACAAAATACAATCTTCTTTAGTAAGTTTTGAGTTTCTTCCTGTAAAAACTTATTATTTGAATAGTGAAGGCATGAAATATATTAAGACCGAATTTTTTACTGGTATTGAAGTTGTAGCTTCAACTCAAACGCAAGACGGTATGATCATATCAGATTTTTTTTCTGCTTATAACCGTTTTCCAGAAGAGCTACCAAGCAACGATTCTTTGCTAAAAGGGACTGAAAATGTAGCTAAAAATATTATCGAAAGTCTTAATTCTCCTGAATTAGATGAACCATATTCTGGACCTGTATTATTTATTTCACAATCCTCTGCTGAGATATTTGCTCAAACATTTGCTCCTAATCTTGTTGCTCAGAGGTCTCCATTGACCGAAACAGGCTTACAAGAAAACGAAAGATATTCACTTTTTCAAAATAAAATTGGGGCAAGAGTGTTGCCAGAATTTTTATCAATTAACGATATTCCTGAAAAGAAATATTATAAAAATACTCCCCTTGTGGGTCATTTTAAAATAGATGATGAAGGGATAGTAGCAAATGAATTGCAACTTGTTAGAGACGGCTATTTAAAAACTTTACTTTCATCAAGAACACCTACTAAACGTGTTAGAAAGTCAAATGGTAATTCTCGAGGAGGAAGTCCAATGTTTAGTATTCTTGAAATGTCTGTAACGGAAGACTATCCGAAAAAAGAAGATTTTCAAAAGGATGAAAAAGGGTTGATAGAAAAGATGATAAAGTTATGTCAAGATAGAGAACTACCCTTTGGTATTTTAGTTAAAAAGGTTATGGATCAGAATATAATGTTCACGACCTTATATAGTATTACATCATCTGAGTTTAATATACCACAATTTCAAAGTATACCTATTATTGAAGCATACAAAGTTTTTCAAGATGGTAAGATGGAATTGATAAGGGGATGCGAACTAAAGAATCTTGCCGCTCAATCCTTTAAAGATATAGTAGCTGTTGGTAAAATAAAATATGCCCTAAATATTTTAGCTCCTGCTGTAGTTTCACCTTTTATTTCTGGCGGTAAGCAATATGTTGCTTCTTCTGTTATAGTTCCTGCCCTTTTATTTGAAGATTGTGAAATTAGACCAATAGAAGGCAATTTTCCTAAATTACCTATTATATCGAACCCCAATTCAAATTAAAAATTAGAGAGGTTTTTTGAAGAGGACTTCGTTAATGTTTTTATTTCTTTCTAAAAAAGTTTATTTATGATTTTAGTGATGAGTTTTTTTTCGAAAATGAATTTAATCTAATTCAAAAACGTAGAAAATAATATAAGATAATATCAGATTATAGTATCAGATGGCGGATTTTGTTAAGAATTATTCTATAAATGAGTTAAAGAACTATTTCCAAAATATAAATGAACCTCAATATAGAGCAGTTCAACTTTTTCAAGACTTGTATATCAGAAGAATAAAAAGTTTTGATGAATGCACAACTTTTTCTAAAAATTTGAGAAATAAATTATCTCAAGATTATTTAATTGATTCCTTGAAAATCCTTAGAAAAAAGGAATCAAAAGATGGAAGTATTAAATTTCTTCTCGAACTTATTGACAATCTAAAAATTGAATCGGTAGTTCTCGATAGTTTCAATGAGAACGCTAAAACTTTATGCATATCATCTCAGGTTGGTTGCCCAATGAAATGTAGTTTCTGTGCAACCGGACAGCTTGGATTTTATAGAAATTTATCAGTTGCTGAGATTGCTGACCAATTCTTATTATTAGGAAATGAAATATCTCAAAGAATATCAAATATAGTTTTTATGGGTATGGGTGAACCCCTACTTAATCTTGATAACGTAATCAAAGCCATTAAGAATATCACATATTTCCCTCAGGATATTATTAGTAGCAGAAAAATTACGATATCAACTATCGGAATACCTGATAAAATAAAAGAGATGGCAGATACTGGCTTAAAACTGAAGCTTGCACTTTCTTTGCATTCAGCATTTGAAGATAAACGGGAGCTCATAATACCTTCCTCGAAGAATTGGACTATGAAATCAATTTTGGACTCACTAGAATATTATTACAAAAAAGTCAAGATGCCAATTACTTTTGAGTATATATTATTTGAAAATTTCAATGACTCAAAAGATGATATTAATCAAATTGCAATTCTTACAAGAAAATTCCCATCAAAAGTGAATTTAATTGAGTACCATAATATTAGTTTTGCTGTAAGTGATTATAAATATAATTTAAATCTTAAATCTGCGGATTCAAGTAAAATAATATGGTTTGCAAAAGAACTTCGAACAAGAGGTATAGATACTTTTATTCGTAAATCATATGGTAAAGATATAGAAGCGGCTTGTGGTCAGCTTGCATTGGCATATTATAATAATTATTAATCAAAGAGGAGAAAAAATATGAAAACAAAATTAGCTGTATCTAAAGAAAAATATTTCCAGAAACTAATTGCCAATAAAAAGCAAGCTACTGAGAAATTTAGTTTAGAGATTATAGAATTGGATGAAAAATCCTGCTACAAAGCTTTGATAGAAAATAGAGTTGATGCAGGATTGATTTCACCTTTTGGTTTTGCAAAGTGCCTCGAAAAAGGGGATTATTCATTAGTTTCAGGACCAATTCTGGCTGCTGAGGGATATACCGAAATAGCAACTTTATTCTATAAAGAAAATGCTTTTGATTTAAAAAGCTGTGGAACATTTGATACGGATAGTTTTATTTCAAAAATTGCAAAGATTATACTAACAGAGAAATATGGTTTAGATATTCAATTTTTTAAAGATGAAAATAATAAAACCGATATCCTTAAGAAATATGATATAGCATTGATGTTTGAAAAATCTTCTGAGAAAGATATAAGCCAAGACTTGAGTGAGGAATGGTTCGATAGCTACGAAATTCCTTTAATCCTTGGTTTGTGGGTTGTTCGTTCTGAAGAATATCCAGAAAATATAAAAGAGATAATTAATTACTTGATTGAAGATAATCTAAATAATGAAACTGAGGTTGTAGAAAAAATAAGCAAATCAACAAGAGTTGAGAAAAGCAAAGGAAAATTAATCTGGAAATGGAATGAAGAATTTAGAGCTGTTTTAGAAGATATATTTGAAATATTATATTACTACCAATTTATCTATGATATTCATGACATAGTAGTAATTTGATTTAGTATTTATAATCTAAGAAATAGCTTCGACCTAAGAATACCTGACCATACTGTTATTTTATAATAATTAGAAATTAGATTTTCCATCAATTTATACTATACAAATTTCACTTTCAGTCAAGACAAAAATATTAGTTGAATTTTTCTAAGATTTAAGAAAAGATATTAAACAAGCGAATATTTAATTTATAATCAATTTTGGTCTGAATATCATTAAATATAATAAATGATTATATAATATTTTATCTTCAGTAAATTTTTACTTTAATTAATATGTATTATTTATATTGATTAAAATGCAATATAAATAAGTATTATTTTAATTTTAGTAGAAAAAAATTGAGTTAAGAGAAACTAAATCTTAGTAATAACAAAATAGGTAGTGCCAATGTATCTCTTGCCTTTAGCTCTTTTTTTCTTTGGAGGAGGATTATTTGGGTCTGTTGTTTCAAATCCCTTTATACTAATCCTCGAAGATTCGATGCCATTACTTACCAAATAGTTCATTATTGATTTGCAACGTTCTTCAGTTAATTGTTTGTTTTCAGCTTTGTTTTCATCGTTGTCTGCGTAGCATTGAATTTCAATATTTACGTTGGGGTTGTTTAGAAAAGAATTCTTATAGTTATCGAGGATTAATTCAGCTCCATAACGAAGCTTGGATTTATTTAGCTCAAAAGGTGGAACAATTAGCATTAATTTAGTTCCAACAACTAAAGGTTTGACAAGGAAATCTCGGGATATTTCAACATATTTATCCGTTGGTGGAATAGAAATTTGATAAGATTCTTTAAAAAAATCATTTTGATTAATATTTATTGTATAATTTTTTCCAGGTTTAAGACCTGTGATGTAGTAATAACCATTTTCGGCTGAGTTGCTACGAGTAGATGCAACTCGGTTACCGTTTTCGTCAAATACTTTAATAAATACAGTAATTGGTTCAAGTGTTGCTTCGTTATATATATTTCCTGTCAATGCTACTACTACTTTCAATAAGCGATCTTGTGCAAATATTATATTTGAAATAGATAATAAAATAACTATACTAAAAATATACTTAACTAATTTCATATTTTCTCCTTAAATTTATTTCTTTTGTCTAGTTAGGAAACGTACTGAGCCATCAGCACATCCAATAATTATTATACTTGCATCACTTACCAAATCGACCGACCAAATATCGACGCCAGCATCGAAAGTCATAAGATTCTCGCCAGTTTCAGGATTCCATAGTTTTACCTTTCCATCAAGACTTGCACTGACCAATGTATTATCTTCGGCAAAAGAAACATCTTGGATTAAATCATCGTGAGCTTTGATGGTTCTTAATTTTTTCCCTTCTGGCATTTGCCAGATAATTATATTACCTTCAGCATCAGACGAAGCTAATCTATTACTTGAAAAGTTGTAAAGACAAGTTAAAACAGGAGCATTATGCCCAATAAGAGTCATTAAGGATTCTTTTGTAGTAAGGTCGGTAGACCAAATTTTAATTGTATGGTCGTCGCTGCAAGAAGCGATGTATTTATTATCGTAGCTATATGCTACATTATTAGTAGGTTTTGTATGTTCGCGAAGAGTTTTAATTTCAGTTCCAAGATTTACATCCCAAAGCTTAACGGTTTTATCAAAACTTGTGCTGGCAACAAATGTGGAATTATCGTCTTGACTATAATAGACACCTATAACTTGGTCGGTATGTCCTTTTAAAACTTTGATCTGTTCACCAGTTTCGACATCCCAAATTCTAACGGTCATATCACTTGAACCACTGGCAATCTTTTTGTCATCTCCAGAAAAAGAAAGGTTGTTTACCTGTCCTAAATGGCCAGTTAAAGTTTTTAACAATGTTCCTTCAGGTAGTTTCCATATTTTAATTGTCTCGTCGAGACTGCAAGTTGCAACTTTTGTATTGTCTTCATTAACAAATACACCAAGTACTTCGTCGTCGTGATTTCCGACAGTTCTCATTGTGTATTTAAATTTTTGAGAATAAGTTTCAAAAACATTAAGATTGAATAATATTAATCCTATGATAAGATGCAACAAAATTCTTTTCATCTTTCCCTCATAATTAAGTTATGATTAAAAATTTTTTTCAATTTGTAAAAATTTATAAATTAATAATAAATAAACGTAATTATTCAATAATAATTTTTATAATTTTTTCAAAAATAGAATGGCATCCTTTAAAAGTTTAATTAATTCTTGGATTTCATCTTTTGTAAATTCTTTTGAATCGCTTTTTATTAAAGTATTATGCTTATCTTCAATTTTATTTTTATTCAGAATTTCGCTATAATCAAGTAAGTTATCAAAATTTATGTTGTAATATTCATCAATATTGCTTAAATTCATTCTATTTAATTGTTCTTTTGCACCTTTAAGCGAAAGCTTATCTTCCCGAAGCATTTTTTTTATGGTTTTTAAAATTAAAATATCTTTATCAGAATATATCCTATTTCCGCCACGATTTTTTTTAGGTTTTAATTGCTCGAATTCTTTTTCCCAATATCGAAGAATATGCTGTTCTTCATCTAAAAGCTCGCTTACTTCTCTAATGGAATAATATAATTTTTGCATATATTTAAAATATATGTTTAAAAATTCTCGTTTCTTGTTTTGCAATTATAAAAAAAATTTTTATTTTTGCAAGCTAATATTATAAAATTATTTAAAAAGTTTTAAAAATGGCAAAATATATAGTTGACCCAGTTCTTGTCAGAATGAAAGAATCAGAAAAAGGAATCATATATCAATCTATAGTGGCAATTGGCTTTAGAGCAAGACAGATCAATGATAATTTCAAATTAGAAATTCAAGAACGTCTTGCTGATGTAATTGTTGATAATAATGATACTGAAACTACTAATTTTGACCAAATAGCTATCAGCAGAGAATTTGATAACTACCCCAAACCTACTTTTATGGCGATGAAGGAAATGTATGATGGTAAGATTCATTATACAATTCCAGAAACTGTTGAACCACAATAGTCTATTCAGGCATTAATATAACTTTATGCCACTTATCTATTTCAAAGTACTTTTCTGCAATATCTATTATTTGAATATAAGTAACTTTGTCAATTTCATTTATAAATGTTTTTGCATCTTCGTATTTGCCTAAAGTAAATTCTAATTTTGCTAATGTTTGCATTCTATGGTTCATACTCTCTAAAGCCATAACAGAACTTGATTTTATTTGCTCTTTAGCTCTATTGATCTCAGTCTTTTTTATTTTATTATTTAATAAATTTTTAAATTCTTTACTTACTAAATCAATAATTGGGTTGATTTTGTTTTTTTCGACTGCGGCATATATATAAATTGCACCACAATCAGCCATTAAATTAAGTGTAGAATAAGCAGTGTAGGCAAATCCATATTTTTCCCGCAAAAGCTGATAAATTCTTGAACTCATTCCGTCCCCAAGTAGAATATTTAGAATAATAAGAGGAAATCTATCATCAGATTTCATTCCTTCAGTTAATCGGCTAAGAACTAAATGGCTTTGATGAAATGGTCTCTTATAGATTCTTGTTTGAGGATTGGTTTGTAATGGTTTTTGATTATTTGTTTTGATTTCCGAATTTCCATTGTAATCTTGCAAATACTTGTAACAAGCTTTAAAAATAATGTTATGATTTAAGCCACCAGTATAAGATATAATTAAATTTTCAGGGGTATAATATTTTGAATGGAAACTTTCGAGGTCTGGAATTTCCATTTTTCTTATGCATTTTTCTAATCCTACAATAGGATGACTTAAACCATTATTTGCAAAAGTAATCTCATCAGCAAAATCAAAAATTAATTCTTCTGGATCATCTTCGTATGCTCTTATTTCTTCAATAATAATGCGTTTTTCTTTTTCGATATCTTTAATAATATACTTGGGATTTAATACAATGTCTGTAAGAAGCTGAAAAGTTTTGTTAAAATGTTTATTTAAAGCTCTTATGTAGAAGCAAGTATATTCTTTAGATGTAAAGGCATTAGCATATGCGCCCAGTGATTCGATTTGAGATGCAATTTGTTTGTAGTTTCTATTTTTTGTATTTAGAAAAGCAGCATGTTCGATAAAGTGCGCTAATCCCTCGAATCCTTTTGGGTCGTTTCGTGAGCCTACATTAAGGCAAAATCCTAAAGCAAATGACTCAGAAGTAGGAATTTCTTCTGTTAGTACTTTGATTTTATTACTTAGTTCGCTTTTGTTAAACTTAATTTCTTTTGGCATCTCACCTGACGATTACGAATTGCTTTCTGTGAATTTCTCCATTGGCTATTAATCTATATTCATAGGTACCAGAGGCTAATTCTTGTAAATCAAAAGTTAGAGTATGGTAATCTTTTGAGAAAATTGTATTATTTATAAGGTTCATAATTCTATGACCATTTAAATCGTATATATCTAATCTAACAGTGCATTCTTTAGGCAAATAGAATTTAATGCTTGTTGTTCCTTGTGTAACAGGATTCGGAAAATTCTGAAATAGATGAATCTTATTTTGATCTATTGAATCTTCATCAACTGATGTGATTTGCCCATCCCAACCTGCAAGACGTGCAAGGAGCCACCAAAAAGCTTTGCCCTTTTGCTGACAATTAAGACAATGTGAATGGGCACAGTCGCAATCTTGGCATTCACCAGGATTTCTTTCACACCATTCTTCAGCCCAGTTTCTTGTTTCATCATTGTCTTGATAATAACAACCATCGTCAGCATATTTATCGAGAAAATAGTTCCCATCAGGGTCATAACTTTCAATATCCGCAAAGTCGAAAAGAATTTTATTATAAATTTGGCAATAGTCCCTAATTTGATTATTTCTTTGATTAACGTTACCCTCTACACCTGTTCCATCAAGATGTCCAGTCATATAAATAAATTTGACATTAGGAAAATCAGTTTCAAGTTGGGACATTAAATTAAGATACATTCCTATTTCGCCAGCTGAACCATCTACTTGTCCACACCAAGACCAACATACAACATTAATGTTATTACCGGGAGTATTTAGCAGATTTCGAGTAGCTTGCGCCCAAGTAATTCTGTCTGGATTTCCCAAATCATTTGCTCCTTCAATTCCATCTTGAAGTAGAAGAGAACCAGTTCCACTATTATATTTATAAATCGAACCAGGCATATTATTGAGGATTTCCATACCAGTGACAATTTGACTTCCATGAGAAGTATGACCATATGCAACCTTGAGGTTTGTCTTTGCTTTTTGAATCCATTCGTTAGGAATGAGCTTAATATTTGTACAAGAATGATTAATAATGATTGGCTCTTGAGCATAGATATTTACTATAAAAGCCAAACATATTACTTTTAAAAGTAGAATTTTTTTCATAATTGTTAATCCTTTTTTATTTTTTTTAAATTAACGACCCTATAAATTAACACATATTAATGAAAAAAACTAATTATAAATTTGTTGTAAATCAAAGATTAAAATGTTTGGTATTTGTGTCGGCGTGACTGGATTTGAACCAGCGACCCCTACTACCCCAAAGTAGTGCGCTTCCGGGCTGCGCTACACGCCGTTAATTGCAAAATTAATAATATTTTTTGGAATATTCTATACTTTTAACAAGAATTATATTAACTTTTTTTATTTTTTTTGATAAAGCTATTTATTTGAATTTATATAGTTTATTATTTTTATAAACAATATATTTATTGAAAATCATTAAAGTAATTTCTCGAATGAGTAATATGTTTCAAACATTTTTTTTTATATTTGCTTATTAAAATAATTGAAAATAATATTTATTGGTAAAATGGAGAATAATGAGAAAAATAGTGAATCAGACATTAAATACACAATTACTGATGCGATCATTGATTTCCGTTCAGCAATTATTACCTTAATTCCAATATTAGATAAAACTAATATAGCTTGGATTGATGATGAGCAAAATGACGATTTTGCTGGTATTGTTGAGGCACTATTCAAGTGGATGGTTAATTATAAATTAGAGAATTTGCTTGAAGAAAAACATGGCGAAGTTCCTCATCTTCCTAATTATTGTTATAATTATACTGACTATTCAAAAATGAGCTATATTGAGGTTATTCCTAATAAAGGTAATTATAATAATCTTGCTTTTGTTTATTTAGGTTCTAAAGAATATGCATTTGATACTGTATTTTGCAACGAACTTGATTATGACGGTAAAGTAATTGAGAGAAATATAGAAATCAACATAGAAGAAGCGTCATTCCGTTTAGTTCATCATTTGCCTAAAGGTGAACTTTTATATTATACTGAACTTAAATAATAGGTTTTTCCCATTGACTATCGAAGAAAGTTGAACCTAAAGGTCTACGAAATCTTTCTGCGATTTCAAGTGTTCTAAATTGTTCCTCCAAGGTTTCTTCATGTGTCTGATAGCCGACAGCTATCATAGCCATAGCTCTAAAGTTAGATGGAATGTTGAATGTTGCTTTTAGTTTTTCTTCATCAAAACCTCCCATTTGATGGGCAATGAGTCCTAATGCAACAGCTTGTAAGCAAATATTCTCGCTTGCAGCCCCAGTATCATATTGTGCCCAGCGATTTGGTTCAGAATTTTTTCTAAATTTATCGTCAGAAAAAGCTGCTAAAATAACTGGTGCATTTTTTACCCATCTTTGATTCCATTCGCCCAAACAATTGAAAGCTTTATTATAATCATCTTTGTTATGGTTCTTATCCCAGATGATAAATCTCCAGGGTTCGTCACCATAACAAGAAGGAGCCCACCTACCAGCTTCACACAATGATAGAATTTGTTCTCTTGTTACCGGTTTTGTGATGTCAAATGCTCTTGCACTCCATCTATGTGCAATAATTCTATGCACATCAACTAATGTTTTAGCTTTTTTTGTTATCATTTAATAATTCCTTATTTAGTATAAAATCCTGCTCCGATGAAATAATCGGTACCAATTATCTTTTCAATGTAGACAATTTTTTTCTGTTCTATAAGCGTTACAGGATTAGTAAAATAATAATCTGTAAAGCCTTTGCCTTTACTCTTAATAATGTCTATCATTTCTCTGACCGTATATTTTCCTTTTGAATCCTGATAATCATATAAATTAGTCCCTTCCATTTCTTTTTTTATTGGAAGTGAAATACTCATACCGTTCAAATCATCAACAAAAAAATAGCCAGAATTATCACTAAAAAACCTTATTGAATCTAAGAATGTTCTTATTAATTCGACTTTTTTATCATTTGGGATCTCTGTATTAATAACGGAACTAAAGCCATTAGCCAAAGAATGAACACTAAATTCAAGAATTCTTTTTTTCATATTAGTTTCAGTTATATCCCAATTCTTCCAAGTATCTATATAAAAACCAGTTCCTAAAATAAATTGAAAATTATCAATAATTTTATTAAAAGAGAGCTTCTCCTCATCTTTTTGAGTTGTAGGATTGTACCAGTAAAAACTAATCCAACATTTGCCAAAATTCACTACACTATCAAACAATAATTTAGCAAATGGTTTACCCTGCGAGTCTTTATCTTGGTATCTATTTGTTCCTATAAAGTCTTTTCTTATTGGATGAGCTACACAAATGTGGTTTGTGTCATAGCAATAGAAATAACCTGATGAATCTTCGAGATATCTTAGTTTTTCAATAAATATTCTGATAAAACCAATTTGACTATTAGAATCGAGAATTATCTTAGCAAAAACTTCAGAAGTGCCTTTAGTTAAAGAATTAGTTATGATTTCTATAACATATTTGTTTGCTTGCACAACATTAAACATTGGTTCACCGGGACTTGTACTATTTTCTTTGCAATTCCACATAAGCAAACTCAGTAAAATTGCTATTATACCCAAATTTTTAAATTTCATTATTTCCGTTTTTATTATATTGATTTATTATTTTTCTTTATTTAACTTAAAGACCTTACCGAAAGTTTCAAGAGCAATTAAAAATCCGAGAAAAATCAATAACCCGCAAATAGCTGAAAGTACATAGTCAGATTTTGGGAGAAATTCATAAAATAGCTGATATATTAAAGCTGATTCAGTAATAATGAGCATCAAAATAGCAGGTATTAATGTATACCACTTGGGTGCTTTTACACCACAGAAATAAGCAGTCAACACAAAAAGTGCCAATGTTCCTATAAGCTGATTAGAAGCTCCAAAAATAAGCCATAGTTTTTCATATCCGTGTAGTTTACATAAAATATAAGCAATTATTATACTACTTGCAGCAGCAAAATACTTATTATTCCAAATCTTGCCGTATTTTATTCCAAGAGTTTCTTGAATTAAATATCTATTAATTCGGGTTGTTGTATCTAATGTTGTTAATATAAATGAATTGAGCATCAATATTCCAAAAGCTATCCCTATTTGTAATGGTATTCCTAATGAAGTGACTGCTTTTCCTAAGGCAGTTCCAAAAGCAATATTAGGATTTTTTGAAAATAGAAATTGAAAATTAAATTCTTCTGAATTTAAAGATGGATTCGAATTCCAAGATAGAATACTTGAAACTAGTAGGACGACTATAAGAGCTAGTAACGCTTCTAATAGCATTCCTCCAAAAGCAACTCTTTTCCCATTATGTTCCTTATTGAGTTGTTTAGCAGAAGTACCACTTGCAACAAGCGAGTGAAAACCAGAAATAGCTCCACAGGCAATAGTAATAAATAATATTGGAAATAATGGTCCCTTCTTACTGTTGAAATCAAGAAACATAGGAGCGTTAATCACTGGACTTGAAAATAATAGTCCAAGTATGCCGAGTACAATACCTGCAATTAATAAATACATTGACAAATAATCTCTTGGTTGTAACAATATCCATACTGGTAAAGTTGCAGCTAAAAAACAATAAACTAAAAGGAAAATGAGCCAAAAGTCATAAGAAGCTTTAATAGGCGTCAAATCGCCTATTATTATTAGCACAAATAATCCAAGTAATGCAATGAAAGTGGAAATTGCATTGTTAGTGCCTATCTTATAAACAAAATAACCAAAGAGAATAGCTATTGGTAAAAGTCCAATAGATGGTAATACAATTTCGGGCATTTCAACAAAAGTATCAGCAGTCAAATCAATAAAAACAGTTTGAAGTAGAGTAAGAGTAAGCCAAACGAAAATACCAAATAGGTTCCTTGCATTTTGGGAAATTACCTTATTTGCTATTTCAACTATTGAAATGCCATTATTACGAACAGAAACCATTAATGTAGTATAGTCTTGAACCGCTCCAATAAATACTGAGCCAAGAAGAATCCAGAGAATTGCCGGAAGCCAACCAAAAAATGCGAAAGCTATAATAGGACCAATAATAGGTCCAGCTCCGGCAATAGAAGAGAAATGATGACCAAACAGAATAGGAGTTTTGGTAGGGACATAATCTTTTTGATCATGAATTCTAACTGCAGGTGTGGCAATTTCATCATTGCTTAAATTTAGTTTTCTTTTGATTATGTTGCCATACCAAAAATAAGCAAAAATGAGCCACGACATCCCAAAAAGTAAAATTAATATGGCGTTCATTTTATTTTCCTATTATTTTAATTTCTCGAAATCAAAATTAATAATAATTTTTATAATAATGAAAAAGTTTGGTTACTCTTTGTAAGACTCGTAAATTAGAAATTTATATAAATAACAAAAGGATAAAATATGAAAAAATACTTTTTTTATTTGATGATTTTTGCTCTTATAATTTTATTCAATGCCTGTAATAAGAATAAGAACAATACTGGAGGTGATATGAAAAGAGATTCTTCAAAATTGGCATTAGAAGCATTAGTAAAAGCCTATGCACCAACAGAAATCAAAGTTGATCTGATTAATCTTACAGATAATCAGATAAAAATGATTAGTTGTCTTGTTGAAGCTGGAAAATATGCTGACGAAATTTTTTGGAAGCAATCTTCATCAGATGGTATCTCAATCCGCGATTCGTTGAAAAACCTTACTGGTGATTATGATAAATTACTTTTAGATTATGTTTTAATAAATTATGGACCTTATGACCTTATCTATGAAGGCAAGCGATTTGTTGGAACCGGTCCTAAAATCAAACCTACCGGAGCAAATCTTTACCCTATTGATTTGACAAAAGAAGAGCTTGAAAAATATATCTTAGCAAACCCATCACAAAAAGAAGAACTCGAAAATGACTATACCATAGTTATTAGAGAGGGTGATAGACTTAAAGCAATTCCATATCATATTGCATATCCTGAAGTAGAAAAACTTGCGAAAAAGCTTGAAGAAGCTGCTGAATATTCAGATGACGCTTTATTTAAAAAATACCTTTTACTGAGAGCCAATGCCATTAGAACTGACAATTATTTTGAAAGTGATATAGCTTGGATGGATATGAAAAATTCAAAGTTTGATATTATTATTGGACCGATTGAGACTTACGAAGATAAAATCTTAGGAAAGAAAACTGCCTACGAAGCTGTTGTTGTAATAAAAGATGAGAAAGCTACTAAAGAGTTGGAATTCTTCAAGCAACATATTTTCGATTTCGAACAAAAGCTACCATATGATAAAAAATACATTAGGAAAAATGTTGGTGGTGGTGAACACTTAATTAATATTGTGAATGTGGTATATTTTGGAGGAGATTGCCAAGCAGGGATTAAAACAATAGCATGTAATCTACCAAATGATCCCAAGGTACGCTCCTTAAAGGGTGGAAAGAATACAATGTACAAAAATATGATACAAGCAAAATTCGAGAAGATTGTCGTTCCTATAGCAAAAATTATTCTTGACGAAAGCATAGCTTCACTTGCTGACAAAGAAGCTTTTATGAGTTTTGTTTTGTTGCACGAAATATCTCATTCGCTTGGGAGAGATTATGTTTTCGGTAAAGATAACTTAAGCGTAAGAGATGCTTTGAAGAATAATTATTCTGCAATTGAGGAATGTAAAGCAGATATATTAAGTATGTATAATCACAAAATATTAATGGATATGGGATTTTTCTCTCCTGAATATATTAAGAAGGCTATGGTTACTTATCTTGCTGGCCTTTATCGTTCAGTGCGTTTTGGAGCTGAAGAAGCTCATGGCAAAGCAAATTTGATTCAATTAAATTTTCTTAAAGAACAAGGAGCAATAAAAACAAATTCTAAGGGTCAGATAATTATTGATGAATCAATCTTTTTTGACAAAGTTGCTAAGCTTGCAAATAAGGTTCTTACAATTGAAGCTGAAGGAGACTATGAAGAAGCTACCATGTTTATAAATAAATATGGTGTTATGAATGAAGAAATTAGTAAAACAATTGACTTAATGAAAGATGTACCGCGAGATTTAAATACAAAATATACTTTTTAAATTTTAAAATAATCAAAATGGACAATACCCAATTTAATTTAATAGATTTTATTTTACATATAGATAAATATCTCGAAACAATAATATCAAATTATGGACTTTGGACATACGGTATTTTATTTGTTGTGATATTTTGTGAAACTGGTTTAGTTATAACCCCTTTTCTACCTGGAGATTCATTATTATTTGCTGCAGGGACATTTGCTGCAAAAGGATGGCTTAGTCCTCATCTTCTTTTTATATTAATAGCATCAGCTGCAATATTAGGTGATACAGTTAATTACTGGATTGGTCATTTCGTCGGTCCAAGAGTTTTTACTGAAAAAGTTCGTTTTTTAAAGAAGGAATATTTAGATAGAACACATTCATTTTATGAAAAACATGGAGGAAAAACCATAATATTAGCTCGTTTTATTCCTATTATTAGAACATTTGCTCCATTTGTTGCTGGGGTAGGAGCAATGACCTATAGTAAATTTATTCTTTATAACATTGTAGGAGCTTTACTTTGGACTGCGTTATTCGTATATGCTGGATATTTCTTCGGTTCAATTCAATTTATAAACGATAATTTTTCTATTGTTGTAATAGCAATTATTATAATATCTGTAATTCCGATTATTTTTGAAGTAATTAGAAATTCGCGAAAAAAGAAAGCTGTTGGTTCTGAAATTAGTGGCTGAAATTGTATCAAATATGGTTCAAGTGCATATTGCAACTAAAAGTAAAGATTCTGATGAATACTCATTTCTTTTGCTTAAAAGATCAGATAATGTAAAAGTATATCCTTCTATTTGGCAGGTTATAACTGGCACTGTTGAGTCAGGTGAGACTGCAATTCAAACTGTTATCAGAGAAGTAAAGGAAGAAACAGGGCTTAATCCGATGAAAATGTGGATTGTTCCTTATATCTCTATGTTTTTCGATTATAAAAATAATGAAGTAAATGCAGTTCCCGTATTTGGTATATTGACAAATTGCGAGGATATTGTTCGTTTATCTGAAGAGCATCAGTCTTTTAAATGGGTTTCTTTTGATGAATGCCTAAAGATATTACCTATTCCTCAGCAAGCTGAAGCATTAAAAGTTTTTAAAGAAAAGATATTGGAAAAGCAAAACGATTCCTTATTTCAAATTCAGGTAAGTGCTAATGGAATTTAGAATTGCTGCTGTTGTAATAACATATAATCGGCTTGAATTATTAAAACAAATTATTAATTCTATTAAAGAGCAAACTCATAAACCCGATGATATTATCGTAGTAAATAATTCGAGTAATGATGGGACTTCTGAATGGTTAGAATCGCAGACAGGCTTGACAGTACTTACTCAACCCAATATAGGCAGTTCAGGTGGCCAATATACCGGAATTAAATATGCTTACGACAACGGTTATGACTGGATTTGGGTGATGGATGACGATGTTCTTCCTAATAAAAACTGTTTAGAAAAGCTAATAGAAAATGCTGAACCCGACAATATATTAGCACCTTTAAGGTATAATAGTGATGGAACAGTGTTTTTTAACGAAGCTGTATCTTATAATTTGAAAAATCCTTTTAAAAGCTTTTGGAATGAAATTATTTCTGAAAAACATTTATCAAATAAATTTATTTTAGTTGAAGGTTTAACATTTGAAGGTCCAATTTTTCATCGTTCATTAATTGATAAAATAGGGTTGCCTGAAAAAAATTTTTTTATCTTTGGCGATGATACTGAATTTTTCATTAGAGCAAAACAAGCTGGATTTAAATCATTGATTAATACTTCAGCACGGCTTAATCGACTTATACCGTATGTTTCTCCTGCAACACAATTTTCTTGGAAAAATTATTTTGTTATTAGGAATTTAATTGCAATAGATGTCCTTCACGGTAATATTTTCGTTAGATTAATTAGACCTTTTAGATATTTATTAGTTTGGCTTTTTAGATGTAAAAGCATAAAAGATATAAAAACCGTTTTTAAAGCATTTTGGAATGGATATTTTTATCAACATAGTGATTAATAAGATATATTTAAATAATATGGAGATCCAATGAAAAAAATTCTGATTTATATTATTTTAGTTAGCATTTTGATCTTTTCTGGGAACATTAATGCTCAGGAAAAAAGAAAAGATAAAGGGCATTTCATTCAATATAAGAGTGAATTCTGGAAGCAAATTGAGGATAGTTGTAATGAATTTAGCAAGGAAAATAAAAAAGAAAAACTCACTTTTAAGTTAGATTTTTCAGGTATAGATCTTCCTCAATCTGTAAATGAATTCAAGCAATATTGGCATAATCCACCAATATCACAAGGGTGGACTGGAACTTGCTGGAACTTTTCGACTACCTCTTTTATGGAAAGCGAAATATATAGACTAACAGGTAAAAAAGTAAAGCTATCCGAAATGTATAATACATATTGGGAATACATAGAGAAAGCAAGACGTTTTGTAAAGGAAAAAGGAAATTCATTATTTGCTGAAGGTTCTGAAGCTAATGCTTTAGTTCGACTTTGGAAAAAGTATGGATGCTTACCAGCTGAAGCTTACACTGGTTTGAAACCCAATCAAAAGTTTCATGACCATCATAAAATGTTTGAAGAAATGGAATCATTTCTTCAAAGTGTAAAGAAAACAAATACATGGAACGAAGATTTTGTGCTTGAAACAATTAGACATATTCTAAATAGCTACCTTGGTGAGCCGCCAGCTTATATTAAGGAAGGACCAAGAACTTTGCCACCGCAAGATTATTTGTCTGATGTTCTTAAACTTAATCCGAATGATTATGTTGATATCATGTCCTTGATGGAAAAGCCATACTGGGCAAAGGTCGAGTATGAAGTCCCTGATAATTGGTGGCATAGTGAAGATTATTATAATATACCTTTAGATGATTTTATGAAAACTCTAAAGAGGGTAGTTAGAGAAGGTTATACTGTAGCAATAGGAGGTGATGTTACCGAAGCAGGAATAGATTCACATGCAGAGGTAGCAATGATACCAACTTTTGATATTCCCCCTGAATATATTGATGAAAATGCCAGGCAATTCAGGTTTAGTAATAGTACTACTACTGATGACCACGGTGTCCATATTGTTGGCTATCTTGAAAAGGATGGTGTATTTTGGTTTTTAGTTAAAGACTCTGGAGCAGGTTCATTCAATGGACCTAATAAAGGATATTATTTTTATCACGAGGATTATATTAAACTAAAAATGATGAGTTTTATGGTTCATCGTGATGCAGTAAAAGACATAATAAAAAAATGTAATAATAAAAATTAAAGGGAGGAAAAATGGGACATAGGCCAACGAGAGAAGAAGCTCTCGAGCTATTAAAAAAGTATAATAAAACTGAATCATTATTAAACCATGCTTATGCTGTTGAGGGAGTAATGAGATACTTTGCAGAAATGTATGGTGAGGATGTAGAAAAATGGGGAATTATTGGATTAGTGCATGATCTCGATTACGAAATGTATCCTGAACAGCATTGCATTATGACCAAAAAAATTCTTGAAGAAAATGGTTGGGAAGAGGATTGGATAAACTCGATTCTATCTCATGGATGGGGATTAGTAACGGATATTGAGCCAAAAATAAAAATGGAAAAAACCCTTTTCGCAATAGATGAGTTGACAGGCTTAATCACAGCTTGCGTTCTTGTTCGTCCATCCAAAAGTATTATGGATTTAGAAATAAGTTCTGTAAAGAAAAAATGGAAACAAAAAGCTTTCGCTGCTGGAGCAAATAGAGAAATAATTCAAAAAGGTGCAGAAATGCTTGAGATTTCATTAGATGAACTTATTAGCCATACAATTGAAGGTATGAAAAGAGTAGCAAATCAAATAGGGCTTGCATAAAAAAATAATAGCGGTTGTATAAATATCACTAAATTAATCCATCATCCTTTGAATGAAGGGAGTTTTAATACCAGTACTGTTAGAGATATTTGCATTATTAGGGTTTGACTCTTCTTGATTATTTATTTTTCTATTATTATTTAATTGTTCAATTTTTCTTTTCCAAGCCGGTTCATCATATTTTTTTAACTCATCAGTACCTTTAGGACTGTTGACAACAGTATCTACACCATATCTAATATTAATCGCTGATGCTGCAACATTTCCATATTCTCTTATTGTAACAGGGGGTTTATAAGCTGACTGTTTTTCAGAATTAATTCGATGAGGACTATTATTGAATGGCAATTCTGAAATATCTTTAATGTTTTGAGAGTATGGAATAGCTTTTGATATTTTAGATTCATTTTGTCTATCAAAACCAGTAGCGACTACTGTAACTTTAATTTCTTCTATAGGTTCTTCACCCATAACTACACCTTTGATAAGATGAACTTCGTCACCAGCATTTTCTTTAATGATTTTAATTATTTCTGCAACTTCAGCCATAGCAAGATCAGAACCTCCGGTTATATTTACAAGGATACCTTTAGCTCCTTTAATAGTGATACCTTCTAGAAAAGGATTATTTAATGCATTATTTGTAGCTTCAAGTGCTCTGTTGGCACCTTTGGCAATACCTGTACCCATAAGAGCAACTCCCATCCCTTTCATAATTGTTTTTACATCCTCTAAATCAATATTAACATAACCATGCCTTGAAATAATATCAGCTATACCACTTGTAGCATTGTATAAGACTTCGTCAAGCATCTGGTATGCAACATTGAACGGGGTATCAGGTTTAATGATATCTAATATTTTATCATTTTGAATAGTTATTAGAGCATCAACATAAGGTTTTATATTAGTTATACCTTGCTCAGCAATTCGAGCCCTAACATTACATTCATAAGTAAAAGGACGTGTTACAATAGCAACTACTAAAGCATCCATTTCTTGAGCAAGTTGAGCAATAAAAGGAGAAGCACCAGTGCCTGTGCCACCTCCCATACCACAAGTGATAAAAACCATATGGCTTCCCTTGAGAGCTTCGCGAATCTCATCTTTGCTTTCTTCAGCTGCCTTGAGACCTAATTCGTATTTTGCCCCAACACCAAGTCCCTTTGCTACCTGTTTACCAAGTTGGATCTTTATTGGAGCTAAATTACGAACTAATGCTTGTTTATCGGTGTTTGCGTTTATAAAATCAACACCGTTAAGACCTTTTAAGATCATTGTATTGATAGCATTACCTCCAGCACCACCAACACCTATGACCTTAATAATAGCACCACTATCGTTATTAGTATCTAATTCAATCATTATATTGTCCCCCATTTTATTTTAAAAATTTATAATTCTTGAAAAAATATTTTCACTGTTTGTAAAATACGCTTCTTATTAGGTTTTTCCTCTTTAAACTCTTCGATTATAGGTTCAAAATTCATAGCTTCATTTTTATGGTTATTATTTATATCGTACATTGCTAAACCTACAGCAGTTGAATAAATGGGATTTTGAATTTCAGGAACGAGACCTGTGCAGTTTATTCCAGAAGGAATGCCAATTTTAACAGGCATACCGAATACGTCTCTAGCTAAATCTTCAACTCCACCAAGTAATGAACATCCACCAGTAATAACAACTCCAGCACCTAAACTGCTTGCAAATCCAGAGCGCCTAATCTCAGATAAAGCAAACTCGAAGAGTTCTTCCATTCTGGGTTGAATGATCTGACAGAGATAGCTTTTTGATATATCTATTGGCTTTCTTCCTCCTACGCCTGGGATCATAAACATTTCGTCATGCATAATTCCATTTAAATAGCAATGCCCATATTCTCGCTTAATTCTTTCTGCTTGAGTTGCGATAATGCCAAGTCCTCTACGAATATCGTCAGTTACCTGCTTTCCAGCTATTCCTATTATTGAGGTGAATCTAATAATATTTTCTGAAAAAATTGCAATATCAGTAGTTCCGCCTCCAATATCAATGAGAGCAACGCCAACTTCTTTTTCGTCATCGTCAAGGACAGCATAGCTACTTGCAATCGGTTCAAGCACGATATCTTTAATTCGTAATTTAGTGGTTCGATTGTTCGATTCGTTGATTCGCTCGATACATCTGTATATATTTTTTATTGCTGTTGTGAGACCAGTAACAATATGAGCAATAGCTTCGAGTCTTACTCCATTTATACCGATTGGGTCAATAAAACCATCTTGCCCATCAATAATATATTCTTGAGGTATTACGTGAAGAATCTGTCTATCAGGTGATAATTTGATATTCCTGCACTCTTCTATAACACGAGCTACATCTTTAGATGTTACTTCAGAATTTGCATTTGAAATACCAACAATTCCTCTATTGGGAAATGCTTCTATATGGTCTCCAGCAATACCAATTGTTATATCGCTGATTGAAATTCCAGACTGTTGTTCTGCTTGTTCAATAGCTTTTTGAATAGCCTTGACTGTTCTGTCAATGTTAATAACAACTCCTCTATTCAGTCCTTCACTATCGGCTATTCCAATACCGAGAATATTAAGTGAATTGCTATAGTCCGAAGGTGAAGCAACAAGAGCACAAACTTTTGATGTTCCAAGATCGAGCCCTACTGAAATTTTAGGCACTTTTTCTTGCTCATTTATGCCTTGCCTTTCATTTGAAGTTGTATTTTCCTTATTTTTGTTACGATTTTTGATGAAAAGATCTCTTATATTCATATTTATCTATATTATAGTTTTGTAATTACTTGATTAGACCAGCGTAGGTCGATATAATTAAATTTCTTTTTTGAATTTTCAGTTAAGTATTTTAAACTAATTAATCCATTTTTAAATTTTTGCGCTAATTCTTCTGCTTTTCCAATAATAAGTTGAATGCCATTTTCGACAGTAATTATATACCAATTTAGATCAGCTCTATTAAAATATATTTCTGATGTTTCATTAAGTAATTGAAGATTCTCTTCTTTGCTTAATTCATTGATTATTTGGGCTGCTTGTTGTAAATAGTTGGCATCTAAACTGTCTTTTATGAATGCTCCTCTAACTAAAGGTAAAGAAGTTTGTCTTTCGATGTATCGGTATGGTAAAACATTGCAATTTTTATCTATAAAAACCATTTTACCGCTGTCTTGTGCTAAAATTGCTATTGGTTGTTTTTCTTGAATTTCGATTTTTATTGTCTGTGGATTTTCTTTAGTGACTATAACTTTTGAAATATAATCATGCTTTTGAATTTCAGAGCCAATCTGCTCTAATCTTAGTTTTTCTTTAGAAGTAGAATTAATGCAATACGTTACTATATTTTTAATTTCTTCCTTTGGGACAATTCGATTTCCTATAATCTTAATATCATTGAGGTTTTGATTAAGATTCCATCTAATAGCAATCATTATTATGCAAGCAATTATTAAAAAAATGATTGCAAAATTTAGAATAAGTCTCGATTTTGACTTTTTATGTGTATGTGTTTCCAATATACTACCAGGAATTACTTCTATTTTAATTACTTACAATAGAAATTCCCCAACTAGCATAATTCCTTTGCCTTAAGTAAAAACTTCTACTTAAACACTTCAACACTCGCTTATGTTATCAATTTAAGGTTAGAAATTCCTCCCTATGCTGCTAGGTGAATTTCATTTTTACAAAAGTATTAAACTTTTTTTAATTAACAAAAACTTTTTTTATTTTTTTTAAAAAAATTTTTCTCAATCTTTTAAAACGGTAAAAATTGAATTAAAAAATACTTAAAAAAATTATCGAGATTAAAAATAATCTTATTTTTGAATTTTTAATCAATCGTATTTTTAAAAATGGATAAATATTTTACTTTAACAAACAACGACAATGCATTATTGGAATATAATAATGCTCTAAAGAAGGCTTTTGAACTAATAAACAATTCATATAGAATTTTGATCACAACTCACATTAATCCTGATGGAGATGCATTAGGTTCAGCTATAGCACTTTATTTTTATACTAAAGACAAGGGGAAAAACGCTGATATAATAATTAGTGATAATGTACCACCTTTTTTGAAATTTTTAGATGGTTCGGAACTAATATTAAAGTATGATAATATTAAAGATGAGTTAAAAGAAAGAAATTTATATGATATCATTATCTTATTAGACCTTAATGAAAGTTCACGTATTGGAGATCTTATTACGTTTGTAAAAGGTTCTGAATCGAAGAAGATTTTAATAGATCATCATGTTACTCATCAACGTAATAATATTGAAACAGACATTACAGTTACTCAAGAAACTTCAAGTTCAACTGGCGAAATCATTTGGGATTTAATCAATCTTGATGATAATTATATAATTACATCACAAGTTGCATCAGCATTATATACAGCAATTATGTCTGATACTGGAAGTTTCAGATTTCCCTCCACGACTCCAAAAGTTTTTAATATAGCAAGTAGACTCGTTGCTTATGGAGCAAACCCATCTTATATCTATGATAGCTATTATAATATTAACTCGTTTCGAAAGATGAAGCTTTATGGTTTAGGATTATTATCTCTTGAAATGCATTATAATAATAGGTTGTGTATAATGTCCCTTGCTCAGGATGATTTTATTAAAACAGGTGCTATTGAAGATGATGTTGAAAATTTTGTAGAGAGTTTATTATCAATTGAAGGAGTAAAAGTTGGGATTTTGCTAACTGATTATCCAGGAAGGTTTGAAATAAGAATTTCATTTAGAGCGAAAAATTCATATGAGGTTCGTAGCTTAGCTGTTGAATTTGGAGGTGGAGGACATATGCAAGCTTCTGGTGCAAGAGTTAAAAATGCTAATTTAGATGGATTAAAAAATGATATAATAATGAAGGCCGGCAAATTATTCCTTTAATATTTGTAAATAAATTATATATGAAAATTATCAAAATAATATTAATATTCATTCTTTCAGAACTTATCGCTTATGCTGATGAACTTGATAAGCATAAAGAAAATGAAAAAGGATTGCTATTTGATCCATTAGTTGCAAATAGCATAGAACCACGGCTTGGATTCATCAATAGGTTGAATACTAATAATGTGCGTTTAGATATTGGAATATCTTATGATTTATCGAGAATCAAGTTGAATGAATATATTGACATGGCTTTTGGCGCTGATTTTTTTACTTATACAAAATTAAGGAAGGAAAGTGATTTTAAATTTCCTGTTGAAACTATTGATTATTTATTTGGTGCCAATTTTTCACTAATGTATGATAGCCAAGAAAGTATATTTATGTACTTTTTAAGAATCCGTCTATCTCATATTTCTGCTCATATAGTTGACGGATTAGCTGATAGCAATATCTTTATAAAAACTCCATTTGTATATAGTAGAGAATTCTTTGATATTTGTTTTGCTTTAGAAAATGAAAATATAAGATTATATTTAGGCTCAGACTTAATATTTCATAGTATTCCTGATGTATTTAGCCTTACCAATCCTCATTTTGGATTTGAATTATATTATCCACTACCAAATATCAAAATAATTGGAGGATATGATTTTAAGTTAACCGGAATTGAGAAAAAGATTTATCCAGTTCATTCAGCTCAAGTAGGTGCTACATATTCTTTTTCTAATTCTCTTGGATTGTTTTTAGGGTTTTACTATTACAATGGAAAAAGCATTCATGGAATGTATTATCAAGATATAGACGATTACTTTGGTATTGGTTTCCAGCTAATTTATAAGTGATTTGATTATGCCAAATCAAAGAAAAGCCTATCTTTTTGCATTTGCTTCTGTTCTATGTTGGTCAACAGTCGCAACTGCATTCAAAATTACTCTTAGATTTATTTCTCCTACTGAGCTTGTTTTTTATTCTTCTTTTTTTTCACTATTTATTTTGTTTTTAAGCTTATTGATATCTGGAAAAATTAAAGATGCATTTATTTTTAATAAAAAACAATTTTTGCTTTCGATTTTAATGGGATTATTAAATCCATTCGCATATTATTTAGTTTTATTTAAAGCATATGATTTATTAGATGCTCAAATAGCTCAACCTTTAAATTATACTTGGGGTATAGTAGTTGTTATTTTATCAATAATATTTTTGAAACAAAAAATTACTATTAAAAATATAATCGCTATTATTATTAGTTTTATAGGTGTAATCATCATATCAACTAGAGGAAATTTAAATTTATATAGCTTTCAGAGTATCGAAGGAACTTTGCTTGCAATAGGAAGCTCTCTTATCTGGTCGTCTTTTTGGATTCTTAATTTAGTGGATAAAAGGGATGCTCGAATTAAGCTTTTTTTAAGTTTTTTAATCTCTTTATTGCCTACATTTCTTCTTAAAATACTTGTAAGTGGATGGTCTTTAACAAACTTCAATGGTATTTTAGGTGCTTTTTATATTGGAACTTTTGAGATGGGGCTTACTTTTATTTTTTGGATTAAAGCTCTTGAAAATTCTCAAACTACTGCTTTAATAAGTAATATTATATATTTATCTCCATTTATTTCACTAATATTCATACACTTCGTACTTGGAGAAGATATACATCAATCCTCAGTATTTGGACTTGTTTTAATAATAATCGGAATAATAATACAGCAGAGTCAGTCTCGAAAACTAACATCAATTTCATAAGATATAATAAATTGACCATCTTTTGTTAGAGCTACTATATTTCGAATATAGTTTTTAGTATGAAGAATATTTACTCGTTCTATAGCATATGTTTCAATGGAGTAATGTTCTTCAATTTTTTTCCAAAAGGGTTTTTGATTTTTGCTTTTGTTAAAATAATTTGAAACATTTCTTCTTTGACTATACATTTTTTTCTCCAATCAGCAACCTAATTTAAAGTACTAAAATATTATAGGAGTGAAATAGGCGAAATGTTTCAATTTTTTTTAAAAATTGAAAAAATTTTATGATGCGAATTTTACTGATACGACTTGAGAAACTCCATCTTCGACCATAGTAATTCCGTAAAGAGTATCAGCAGCTTCCATCGTTTTTTTATTATGTGTTATAATGAGAAATTGAGTGTTATCACTAAAAGATTTGATTAGCTCAAGATACTTATCAATATTTGAATCATCTAAAGGAGCGTCAACCTCATCTAAGATGCAGAAAGGACTGGGCTTTACAAGGTAGATTGCAAAAAGAAGAGCAATAGCAATAAGAGTTTTTTCACCACCAGAAAGCACATCTATAGAATAAGGTTTTTTACCGGGAGGTTTGGCAATTATTTCAATATTTGATTCAAGAGGGTCGTTATCGTTTGTGAGTCTCATATCTGCATCCCCTTCATTTCCGAAAAGTTTCTTAAAAAGGATTTTGAAATTCTGGTTTACTTTATCAAAAGTATGGCGAAACATTTCTTCAGCGGTTTGATTGATTTCTTTGATTGTTTCTTGAAGAGTCTTTTCGGAATCTGTGAGGTCATTAATTTGTGAAATAAGAAATTCAAGTCGTTTATTTTGTTCTTCAAATTCGTCGAGAGCCATAAAATTAACGCTACCTAATGAATTGAGCTTTTCTTTAAGAATGGCTAACTTGACTTTTGTTTCTTCAGTGGAAAAATTTTCTTCTAATTTTATATTTATATTCTGCAAATCAATTTTGTAATCCTCAAGAGCTTTTTGTGTTATTTGGGATAATTGTGTATTATACTCACTTATTTTTAATTCTATCTGATGGATACTATCAACAACTTTTGAATAAGTCTTTCTTTCAAGGGTTAATTGTTCTGAAATTTGTCTCAATTGGTCTTGTTTTGAGTTAATACTTTGGATGATATGTTCTTTTTTCCCAGTTGCTTCATTATGTTTTGCTTCAGTTGTATTTAATTCTCCATTGATTATAGTAAGTCGCCTCTTAATGTTTTCAAGTTCAAAATTTGATTTTTGTTTTTGAATTTCAATATCTTGTAATCTGTCTTTATTGAACTGAATTTGTTTTTCAGTGTTTAATATTTCTGTTTGGAGGTTTTTAACTTCAGTTTGTAGCTTAGCAATTTCAATTTCTTTTGAATGTAAAAGCATTTCTTGCTCTTCAAGTTTTTCTTCTTCGGCTAATAGTGAATTATTAGCTTCTGTAAGTTCTTCATTTATTATTAATTTTTGAGATTCGAGTTCTAAAAGTTGTTTTTCGACATTTTTATTTTCTTCCTCAATTTGAAAATTATCTTTTTTCAATTCTGCAATATTATGTTCAATAAGCTCAACTTTGTTATTTAAAGATATTATTTGATATTTTACTTGTGATAAAGAGTTTTCATTTGCATTGATTTTTTCATTTAATACATCCAATTTTTCTTCTAATTCGCCCAAATTAATTGAGCTATATATTGCTTTTTCTTGATAATACGCATTTTCTAATTCTTTTAATTGTTGATTAAGATTATCAATATCTTCACAAAGTCTTTGCATTCTTTCTTTTTTACCCAAAATTGTTGTTTCAGTAGCGTTTATTGCTCCACCTTTTATGAAACCATTTTTGTTTAAAAAAGCACCGTCGAGAGTTACAGCTGAATCTGCGATATTATGTTCAATTATTTCGAATGCGTTTTCTATACTATCAGCAATGCAAGTTTTACCAAAAATAATTCTTAGTAGATTTTTTATTTTTGGTTCGGCACGAACGATGTCGCAAAGCCATATTACTTTTTTATTTTTAAAATATAACTCTTCAAATGGCTCGGTTTTTGGAATTTTATCTAAAATGATGAATGTCGCTTTTCCTTTTGAATTTTGTTTTAGTAACTGAATAGCAGATTCAGCTTGCTCAAGATTATCAACAACAAACCACTTTCCTGCTTCTCCTAATGCGGACTCAACAGCATAGCAATATTCGTTATTGGTTGCTATTATTTCAGCTAATGTCGGTTTTTCTTTACTTGGGAGCCAATTTCTTGATTCAATTAAGAACCTTGATGTTTCATCTGAAGATATTAAGTTTCGTAAGAAATCGAATGTGTTTTGTTTGTTTCCAATATCATTTTTAATTTTTAGAATTTCATTTTGATATTTTTCTAAACTTTCCGAATAACTTTCCCTTAAGGTTGTTTTTTCTTTATACTCTTTTAATATGTTTGTTTTTTTTTGTGATAAAATATCTTTATTTTCAGTAAATTGCTTTGTTTGTAATTCTAATTCTGCAATTAAGGCTTTTTCTTTTCTAATTTCATTAATACTATCATCGATTCGTTTATTATTTAGTGCAAATCTTTGTTTATTTTTATTAACGAGAGATAAGGAGTTAGTAATCGAATTTTTTATACTTTGTAGTTCGTCACTTTTTTGATTAACTGAATGTTTGATGTGTAAAACAGATTGCTTTAAATGATGCACTTCGCTTTTTTGAGTTTCGATGTCAGTACTTTTATCTTTAAGTTGATTATTATATTGATTATAATTTTCTTTAAGTTTTGCTAAATTAAATTCGAGATTTTGAATATTATTTTTGATTTCTATAATATCTGTTGCCATTTTGTCGGTGGAGTTAATAATTGATGAAATCCTTTCTTCTCCAACCGCTAAATCCTTATTCATTTGAACCAATTCATTATAAAGGCGATTTTCGATGTTGTTAGCTTCTGTATGTAATTCATTCAATTTAGCTAATTCGATTTCAATTTTCCTTATTTCATCTTCTAACTCTTCAATTGTATTGTGATATTTGTTTTTCTCTATTTTTTTTTCTTTTATTTGTTCAATATTGCTTTTTATTAAAGAGTTAAGATTAATATGTTGATTTTTTAAAAGTGCAAGCTCTAAAGATTTGTATTCGTCAATGATCTGATTATATTTTTTTGTTTTTGCTGCTTGTCTTGAAAGAGAGGATACATTTTTCTTTACTTCTTCAACAATATCTTGTAAGCGGATAATGTCTGCTTGAACTGAAATGAGCTTTTTATCAGCTTCTTTTTTCCGAATTTTATATTTAGTAACACCTGCTGCTTCTTCTACTAAATGCCTTCGTTCCTCTATTTTACCATTAAGAATGTCTTCTACCATTTTTAGTTCAATCACTGAATAAGAATCAGAACCAATTCCGGTATCCATGAATAAATCAGTAATGTCTCTTAGTCTGCAAATGGTATTATTTATTAAATATTGACTTTCTCCATTCCTAAAAAGTCGTCGTGTTATTGTTATTTCAGAATATTCAATAGGTAGAATTTTTTTATTGTTTTGAATCGTTAATGAGACCTCAGCCATACCAATAGGTTTGCGATGCTTAGAACCACAAAAGATAACATTTTCCATTATATCAGACCGTAATAGAGAGGTCTTTTGTTCTCCTAAAACCCATCTTACAGCATCTACTATATTTGTTTTCCCAGATCCATTAGGACCTACGAATACGGTAATTCCATCACTAAATTTAAAAGATGTTTTTTGTGCAAAAGACTTAAAACCAACAAGCTCAAGATTTGATAGATACATTTATTAGAATTTTATTCATTACCAAAAACTACAAAATTACAAAAATTGATATTATTTAAAGAAGAGGTTAGTTAAACTTGTTTTATTTTTATTCTGGGATATTTAGCAAACATTAATATTAGGGAGATTACAGTAGTGTATAATGTTAATGCAAGGCCATACTTTAAGAAAAAAGCGAAGAAAGAAATTTCGCTTGGTCTTAAATAGAAGAAAAAATAAACAATATTATGACAAAAAGAGCTAATGAAAACTATAAAAATGAATTTGAAACTGCCAATTATTTTATCAGCCATATCTTCTTTGTAAAAGAAACCGGCAATAAAGCACGCAATAGTCTTTGCTAAAGCATTTGTTCCAATAACGTCTACACTTACAATATCGAAAAGTAATCCGCATATAAAACCAGCAACAATCCCAAAGATATGTCCTTCTTTTAAAGCAATATATACGCAGAAAATTAGTAATAGGTCAGGAGTTAGCTCTACAACAGCGACAAAGTTCAATAAAGCTACATGCACATAAGTAAGAATAATTGCTATTATCGAATAAATAAAATACTTTGATTTGAAATACTTAGAATAAGATGTAGGTTTAATATTTAACTTTTTTTTTATCATTTTTTTCTTAAACGTAGTTTATTTTCTACCTCAGTTATCAGTTGATTTCTTTCTTTGTCAGGAATATATTGAATAATAAAAACTTGTTCGAGTGTTTCAAGATTAGCTAAAGGTTGAACATATACTTTAAGAAATAAATTATTGAAGACTTTTTCGACATTTACAATTTTTCCGAGAGGGATGTTGCTGGGAAATCTATTGCTATTATTTGAAGTAACGATGTAGTCGTTAATTTTTATTATTGAATCCATGTCAAATCTATCACTTTGGGAAGGTATGTTTTTTAATAAAAATTTTTCTCCTCCTTCCCAGACTAAAATACCTTCAAATCTACTTCGCTCGAGGCGAGCTGCTATTTTTATATCACGATTATTAATTAACTCTACCACAGAGTAATTATCGCTTACAGCAATTATTATTCCCACAAGTCCTGCGTCACTACGAACTGACATTCCTTCCAAAGCACCGTGTTTCTTACCTCTGTTTAGTGTTATGTAACTCCTTGTTTCAATGATATTTCTACCAACTACATCTGCTAAAATATAAGGATATTTTGCTTCTTCTTGAACTTGCAATAATGCTTTGTATCGCTTGTTTTCTATCAAAGCTTGCCTTAATTTCGTTACTTCGTAAGATAATTCGATATTCTGCTCTCTCAGAGAGGCATTTTCGCTCTTGATAGCGACTGGATTAGGTATCCAAGAAAATAAATGTTGCATCCAACCGACTGTTCCTGCGACTATTGTTCGAAATCCTCCAATTTTATTAGTATTTCCGATGGAAATCAGTGATAGACTGATAATTACTAATGCAGCAAAAATGATATAAACTCTAAATTGTGTTAAGAAATTTATAAATTGTTGCATTGCTTACAGTTTAAATTATTTATTAAATAAATAATATTAATATCTTGTGCTTTTAATTAAGACAGAAGAATATTCGCTTATATTTTCGAGAACTTTGCCTGCTCCTCTTACAACAGCAGTTAAAGGATCATCTGCAATGTGCACAGGTAAATTAGTTTCTCTTCTAAGTCTCTCGTCCAAACCTTTTAAAAGAGCGCCACCTCCGGCAATCATAATACCTCTGTCGAAAATATCTGAAGATAGCTCTGGGGGTGTTCTTTCAAGTAAAGTAAGAACAGCATCAACAATTTGTTTGACTGGTTCTGAAAGAGCATCGCGAATGTCTATAGAACTTGCTACAATCATACGAGGAATACCAGACACTAAGTCGCGTCCTTTAACTTCGATTTCAATTTCTTCATCTAAAGGAACAGCAGATCCCACAGAGCATTTAATCATTTCAGCAGTTCTTTCTCCTATTAATATGTTGTGGTTTTTCCTAAAATATGAAGAAATCGCAATAGTCATCTCGTCACCAGCAATCCTAATTGATTCATCTACAACTATGCCAGAGAGTGCAATTACAGCTATTTCAGTAGTGCCGCCGCCAATATCTACTATCATATTACCAACAGCTTCATGAACGTTCATTCCTATTCCTATAGCGCTTGCCATAGGCTCAGCAATTAAATGAACTTCTTTTGCTCCTGCGTTTTCACAGCTGTCCCGAACTGCCCTTTTTTCAACTTCTGTTATTCCGGAAGGAACAGAAACTACAACTTTTCTTGCTGGTTGCCAGTTGGAGGATACTCTTCGAATAAATGAACGAAGCATACCTTCGGCAATTTCAAAATCGTCTATAGCCCCATCACGCAAAGGTCGGATAATTTTTATTTCTTTATGTGTTTTACCAACCATTGCTTGCGCTTCGTTCCCAATAGCTAAAATGTGTTTGGTAGAACTATCAAAAGCTACAATAGAAGGTTCGTTTAGCACTATACCTTTTCCTTTCATCCAGATTAAAGTATTCGCTGTTCCCAAATCTATTGCTACATCATTTGAGAGAAGTCTTAATCCCATATCTTGTATTACATTATTTATATTTCACATTAAGTATTTTACAAATTTAGCAGATTTTATAATTATTTTTTGGAGTTTTTTTTAATCTTTATGATTTTTTTGAATTTTTTTTAAGTTAATGATGAAAATATTTGAAATTAATAAAATTGAATATAATTTTGCTTGCTAATTTTCAAAATTGTAGTTTTGTAAAATTACAAATAATATCATTATGGAAAAGTTGCTATTTTTCTTAGGTAAAAAAGTATTAAATTTTATATCAGAATTTGGACAAATTGTCAATCTATTAGTTGGAGTAATCAAGTATATACCAAGAATTATAAAAGACCGACGATTAGTACTTGATCAAATGGCTCTTGTGGGTTCGGATTCTCTTCCTCTTGTTTTACTAATAGGGATTTTTACAGGGGCCATTGCAGCGCTTGAAGCAACAATGCTATTTTCGAAGTTCAATTTACTTGAGATGACTCGACCTTATTTGGGAGCTTCGATTGGCACCGCAGTTTTTACCGAGCTTACACCTGTATTGATTGCTCTTGTAATTGCTGGAAGAGTTGGGGGTGCTATGGCTGCTCAAATTGGTACTATGAACGTCTCGGAACAAATTGATGCTCTTGAAATTATGGCTATTGATAAGGTTCGTTATCTTGCTATGCCGAGAGTTGTTGCTTCTGTTTTTATGCTTCCTGTGCTTGCTATTTTTTCTAATATTGTGGCTCTTATCGGTGGTTATATTTTGGTTGCTATAAGGTATGATTTTACATTATTCGATTATTTCGACTCTATAAAAAATTACTTTAGTAGCTCTGAAATTATTGTGAGTTTATCAAAAAGCTGCATTTTTGGTGGAGTGACTGCTCTCATCGGTTGCCATATAGGTTTTAGAACGTCGGGTGGTGCTGAAGGTGTTGGAAATAGCACTGTAAGGGCATTCACTATTTCGGCAGCGTCAATATTAATTATTGATGCTCTATTTGGGTATCTTGCTAAATTGTAAATAAATGTTTAAATGTAACTTATTTCTTATTTGTGTGTTTTTTAATATGATAAATTTTACAATGAGGATGTAATAGTATTTATGACATATATTAAAGTTTCTTAAAATTTTAATTTTGTTTTAATATTATATTTTTTAATACTCGAAAAATTTAAATTTTATTTATAAATTTATTTTTTATTACAGAGTTTTTTAATATATTTATAGTCTAAATATTGCACATTGCAATAAAAGTAATTTGTTCATTGTAATTTAATCAATAAATTATTTTTTTTAAAAGATAATCGAAAATATATTAATTAATAAATTATTATTTTTATTTATGAGGTGATATTATGAATTATCGTTCAATTACAAATCTTTCTAGTTGTAAGAGGGGGCTTATTTCAAAATTTTTAGCTACTTTCTTACTATCTCTATCTTTGCTTATCCTTATTTCAAGTAATTCCAAAGCCCAAGATCCAGTCGAAGGGTGTTACATATACGGATATTACGCAGAATTGGTAAGCAAATTTTATTTCAACAATGGAGCGATAGATTACTCGAATACAAATATGAGTAGTCCAGTTTACCAAAATTTGGTAGGAACTTATAATGCTGATGTTACTCCTGGCGAAAAATACGAATTCAACGGAGTTACAGGTTATTACTATGGAGATTTTTACGACCATATGTTTACAGTTTATGTTGACTGGAATAAAGATAGTTACTTTACTGGAACAAGCGAAGTTATCTTACAAACATATACAGGATGGCCTGATGGAAAATTTAGTGGAACGCTTACTGTTCCGACATGGGTTTCACCTGGTGTCTACAGAATGCGTCTAACTACAAGCGAATACTATTGGGATTGCTCTTCATATCCGGGTGTATGCTATGGTTGTGGATATATGGGATATTGGTGCAATGCTGTAGATTTTAAACTTACTGTAAAAACAGGTGTTGATGCAGCAATGATAGCAATTACGCAGCCCTCAGCCCCATTTTATTCCGGGACCTATAATGTTGCTGCTACTATGAAATCACTTGGGAAAAAAGATATAACTAAAGCAACAATTTACTGGTGGGTGAATGGTGTTCAGCAGCCTACTTATAATTGGACAGGAACCCTAACGCAAAATAGCACAACTACGATACCTCTTGGTTCATATAATTTTTCATATCCACCGAATGGTCCATTTAATCCTTTTGCAATTGATGTTCAAGTTTTTGCTCCAAATGGTTTCAATCCAGATGACGACCCGAGTAATGATAAAATAAGCGGTAGTGTAGCGCCTATACGCGATGATGCAGGTGCAGTAGCAGTAGTTGGTCCACCTGACGTTTTCGCTCCAGGTCCTCAAACTATTACAATTACCGTAAAAAATTATGGGGCCAGACCTCTTTCATCTGTTACTGCTATCGCCGTTATAGATGGTACAAGCATAAGTAATACTGTTACATTTAATCCTCCTTTATACACTGGTGAAACCAGAGATGTTACAATAGGAACGTATAATTTACCTTTGAAATCTCCACTTTTGACTTATACTTTTGAAGCTAAAACTTCGAGACCCAATAATGCAACAGATGAAAATCCAAGTAATGATTCGTATTATACATTTAAAGCTCCTGCCCTAACACCTGGTGATTACTATATTAGTTATACAAATCCAACAGACCACTTCCCAAGCATTGATGCGGCATGTACATATTTAAAAGCAGCAGGTATTTTTAAAGTAGATCAGAGAACAGAGGTAAACTTTTGGATTCGACCCGGTGTTTATAATAGCCAACTTGATTTGGGAGGGTTCAGTTCAGTCGGTTGCAATATTAATTTCCAAAGCACATCTGGTAACGCTCCTGATGTGGTAATATCTGCTTCTCCTTCTCAATCTGAAAATTATGTTTGGAATTTGTATAATGCTAATAGTATTAATTTTAAGAATTTAACTTTTACTAATTCTAACAATAACCAAAGTAATGCTGGAAGGATATTTAATATTAATAACTTACAACAAGTTAAGTTTGAAAAATGTGTATTTAATGGTGTTCAAGCCCCATATTGTTTCCACCATTCCAATCCAGCTTTTGATTTAATTACAATCAAAGATATTAATTACTTTAGTTTTATTAATAACACAGTTCGGTTTGGTTCTTATGGAATATATTTAACCAACAATAATGTAAATCCGACTGTTTTAATTACTAATAATGATTTTTATAGTTTCTATTGTGGCGGTATATACGCACAAAGTAACAATACTCAAATTAATAGTAATAAATTATCAGGAAATAATGCAAAATTTGGTATATGGGTTGATGGGTTTAAAGAAATCAAAGGCAATGAAATCAGTGGATTAGATGCCACAGGTGTGATTCATAATGATTTAAGCGGTATTAGAGCATCTAACTGGAATTATGAAACAACTGTACCAATTATCGCTAATAATAATATAATGGGTGCTACTTATGTAAATGGTATATATTATGAGGGTGTATCTTCAGATATTAGTAATAATAATATTTCTATTATGGCTAATGGACCTTATGCAGGAATTCTTCTTTCAAGAGCTGGACTTGCCGGTTATGAAGTTAAATTAAATAAAAACGATGTAACCGCAAGAAATGGCTATGGTTTAAATCTATATAGTAGCTATGTAAAGGCATTTTATAATAAATTTGTCTCAAGCAATGATAATGGAACTGCTTATGCTGGCTTTTATGCCCAAAACTCCGGTGGTTACGTAGCTGAAAATATGATTGTAGGACTTAAAGGAAATGGAATTTATTTGAATGGTTCAGAAGATATGCAATTATATTACAACTCTGTGAATTCAAGGTCAACTGGTACAAACAACGGAGCTTTATATCTTGATAAGGCAAGTAACATAACGATGAAGCGTAATCTATTTAATAATATGGGAACTGGAAACTATTGTATTATTGCCAATAATATGTCTGCTGGTAGTTTCATATCTGATCAAAATAATTTCTGGCCAAATTCAACTGTTACTGGTAGTTATCTTGCAAGATGGAACGGAGTAAACAAAGGTAATTTAGCTGATTGGCAAGCAACAACCGGTGGAGATGCTAATTCAGCATCTTTGAATATTCCTTTTGTTAGCGATATTGATTTGCATTTGACTTTATTTGATGAAAAAATAACTCAAAAGAACCCATTGTTTGCTCAAGGCACATGGCAACATAATGCTTTTGAACTGGTTGACTGGGATGGAGAAGATAGAACTATTTATTATTTCGGTGTAGACCATATTATTCCAAAAGTTACTATTATTAAACAACCCGAAAGCATTGAAGGGTGTATGGGTTCAACTGGTAATACTCTTACTGTAATCTCTGAAGTATCTTATGGCGGAAGGTCACTTTATCAATGGTATAAAGATGGAGAAGTTATTGAAGGTGGCAATGATGCTATTCTTTATTTACCTCCTCTCGACTATACAAATGCTGGGGTTTACTGGTGTATAGTTAGTGGAACTGGCGATGCTGCTCCTGTTCCAACTGATCAGGTTATGGTCAGAGTTACAGAAAATACTAAAATTACTCGACAACCACAAACTGCCTATTTGAATTTAGGTGAGGTTGCTCGCTTCGATTTTGATGCACAAATTAGCGTTTCACAAGAACCACAATATCAACCGACAGTACAATGGTATCGCGGAGGTATAGCTTTAAAGAACAATGATAGAATAGCCGGAGCCAATTCTTCAATTCTTTCTATTCGCAATATAGATGCTGGTGATTATGGTGACGATTATTACGTAGTTGTTAAAGGACTTTGTGGAACTGTACAATCTGACAACTTTGGTATTGCATTACCACCAGGTATTAATATTGTAAAGGGTCCAGACAACACATTAACTTGCCCTGGCCAAAAAGACGTTCAGTTCTCTGTTGAAGCAGTTGCAACAGGAGGTGGAAAAGAATTAAAATATAGATGGTATAAAGACGGTGTTATGCTAAGGACAAGTGAAAAATATAGCGGTGTTGTTACTAATACTCTTACTGTTTACAATATAGATGCTAATGATGTTGGAAATTATGAATGTGAGATTACTGTTCTTCCAACTGAAGCGAAAAAGATGGCTGGTCCTGCAGCTTTAGCACTACTAAAACCTGTTTCCATTAAAGAAATTAAGCCTGGAATAGAAGTCGACATAGAGAAAGACAAAGAATTACGTCTCGAAGTGGTAACAGAAGGTGATGCTCCTATTAATTACCAATGGTATAAAGATGGGGTAGAAATTCCCAATGCTACTGATGCTGTTTACTTAGTTGCAAACGCACAAGATACAGATGCAGGCAAATATACTTGCAAGGTATCAAACATCTGTAATGAGGTGATAAGCAATGAAATATCTGTTACTGTAACAATGCAAAACATACTAATGGGAATTGAAGAAGATAATATTAATGGGTTTACATTATATACAAACAATCCAAATCCATTTAATAGTTCTACTGATATATCTTTCTATGTTCCCTATACATCAAATATTAAGCTAAGTGTAACAGATGTCTTTGGTAAGGAAGTCGTTGTTCTTGCTAATGGAGTATTCCAAAATGGATTACACAGTGTAAAGTTTGATGCACAAGCTCATAATCTTTCTTCAGGTATCTATTACTATACTTTAACAGCTTCAAGCATCAGCATTACCAAACAAATGGTAATTATTAAGTAGGCAACGTATATAGATTAATTGAGAAGCCGGAGCAGAAATTGACTGCCCGGCTTTTCTTTTTGTAACTCTTATTAAATTGAAACGTATTTTAATCGTCAAGTCAAAAAGTTTTATTGTTTTTTAAATTAATAAAATGAAGAAAGTCCTATATTTTGCAATTCCAGTAGTAATAATTATAGTAGTGTTATTATTTATTTTCTTAAAGAAACCTGATGAAAGTCAAATATTTGTAAAGCCTATAAAAGGAACATTTAAAGTTATTGTAACGACATCAGGAGAACTTCAAGCAAAAAATTCTATTGATATACAAGGTCCTTCAAATGCAAGAAATCTTGGTATTTGGCAAATGAAGATAACACAGCTTATACCAGAAGGGACCATAGTTAAAACAGGCGATTTCGTTGCGGAACTCGATAAATCAGAGATAATGAATAAAATAAAAGAAATCGAGTTATCAATTCAAAAGTATCAATCACAAATACTTCAAAGTCAGCTCGATTCGACTCTGAATCTATCTTCAGCCAGAGATGAAATGGAAAATCTTAAATTTAGTCTTGAAGAGAAAAAGCTACTTAAAGAACAGTCAATCTATGAACCACCAGCAATCCAGAGACAGGTAGAAATTGATTACGAAAGAACAAAGCGTGCATACGATCAAGCGATTGCCAATTATTCAACTAAAGTCAAAAAAGCTGTTGCTACTTTACAAATTGTAGGCACTGATTTATCGAAGGAGGAACAAAGAATGATGCAGTTACTTTCAGCATTAAAAGAGTTCACTATTACGGCTCCTGCCGATGGTATGGTTATCTATGCTCGTGAGTGGAATGGTCGTAGCAAGGTAGTTGGTTCGACTATTAGCGCTTGGGAGCCAGTTGTTGCAAAACTTCCAGATCTTACTTCGATGGAGTCAATTACATATGTTAATGAAGTTGATATTCAAAAGATAAAATTAGGTCAATCCGTTCAAATAAGTTTAGATGCGATTCCTGGAAAAAAGTTTTCAGGAGAAGTTATCAAAGTTGCAAATATTGGAGAACAAAGAAGCGGATCAGAATCGAAGGTATTTGAAGTAAAAATTAAGATAAACGAGGTAGATAGCACACTTTTACCAGCTATGACAACAAGTAATGAAATTTTAGTTGCTACTCAAGAAGATGCTTTGTTTATTCCGTTAGAATGCCTCCATTTTGAAAATGGAAAATATTATATTTATAAAAGAAGTAATGGTGAAGTTGTTAAGCAACAGGTGTTAATTGGTTTAATGAATGAAAATGAGGTCATTATCGAGCAAGGACTAACAAAAGATGAAGAAGTTATGATTTCTTTTCCACACAAGGATAAAAATTACAAAACAATAGAATTAACAAGCGTTCAGGACAAAACTAATTGATAATCTCTATCATTGCATATAATCTGAAGATAGCATTTGAATCTATAATTCAAAACAAATTAAGAGCTGTATTAACATCTCTTGGAATTATATTTGGTGTGTCTTCTGTGATAGCTATGCTTGCTATTGGTCAGGGCGCACAAGAAGAGATTTTAGAAAAAATGAAATTATTAGGGACTAATAATATAATTATAAAACCAATAGAACAAAAAGAAAAAAAAGAAGAGCCAGAAAAAGAAAATAAGGAGGAAGCCAAAGAAAAGGAGAAGCTGAAAAGTAGATATTCACCTGGTTTGACGCTTAATGATGCAAACAGTATTTTAGCTGTAGTTCCTCAAGTTGCAAAGGTTAGTCCAGAAGTAATGCTTGATGTTTTAGCAATTAGGCAGGGTTTAAAGCGTGAAGTAAAACTCGTTGGAGTTAATCCTGATTACTTCACAATAAATCAGTTCGAATTTACAGAAGGAGGTAATTTTAATGATTTCGCTTTTAATAATTCAACTTCTGTATGTATTATAGGATATGGTGTAAGGACAAAGCTATTTCTTGCCATAAATCCCATTGGACAAATGATTAAATGCGGTAATAATTGGTTTAAAGTAGTTGGTGTATTGAAAGAGAAAAATATTAGCAAGGAAAACATACAAAATTTAGGAATAAGAAATTACAATAATGATGTTTATATTCCAATTACAACAATGATGATGAGATTCGGAATGCGCAATACCATTTCAAGGAGTAATTTAAGAGGAGGTACTTTTTATAGTGGTGGTGGAGCTATTGTGGATATTATAGATCGTGGAGAAACACCAATCGCAAATCAACTCGACAGAATTGTTGTTATGCTTAAAGACAATACACAAATAAAAACAATTGCTGAGATAATCAATAGGATGCTTTTTCGGAAACACAATCAGAACAGAGATTTTGAGATTATTGTTCCAGAGCAATTACTTGAGCAAGAAAAGAAAACTCGGGAGATATTTAACATTGTATTAGGTGCTATTGCTTCAATATCATTAATAGTAGGAGGCATAGGGATAATGAATATCATGCTTGCTTCTGTGTTGGAAAGGACAAAGGAAATCGGTGTGCGTAGAGCTGTTGGAGCAAAAAGGCGAGATATACTCTTGCAATTCCTTATAGAAGCAGTAACTTTAAGCTTTTCAGGTGGAATAATCGGCATATTTTTAGGCTTTGCATTGAGTTTGGGCATTCAGGAGATTACAGGAATTAAAACGATAATATCAGCTTATTCAATTTTGCTTTCTTTTGCAGTATCAATAAGTGTAGGGCTAATTTTTGGTATAACCCCTGCCCGTAGAGCTTCGTTGCAAGACCCAATTGAATTATTGAGATATGAATAGAAGAAGTTTATGAAAAAAATAGCTCTTTTTTTTATTATTTATCAATTTAGCTTTTTGGGATTACATTCTCAAATTAAGACTTTGACCTTCACTCTCGAAGAGTGTATAGAATATGCAAAGCGAAATAGCACATCAGCTAAGATAGCTAAAAGTGAGTATCAAAGTAGAAAGTATTTTTATCAAGCATTTAAGTCTCAACTTTATCCGCAGATTTCTTTCAGTGGATCTCTTCCAGGATTAGAAAGAGCAATAAATGCTGTAACTCAACCTGATGGAAGTGTTCTATATCTTCAACAAAGTCAGCTCTCAAGCACTGCAAATTTGCAATTAAGTCAGCAGATACCTTTTACAGGTGGAAGATTTTCACTAAGCTCTGGTATAAGCAGAATAGATATATTCGGAACAAATAATGTTTTTTTCTGGCGTTCAACCCCAGTGCAGCTTTCTTTTTGGCAGCCACTATTTCAAATAAATGAACTACAGTGGAATATCGAAATTCAAGAACTACAAATTCTGAATAGCGACAGGCAATATGTCGAAGCAATGGAAGAAATAAGTATTAACACTACCCAAAAATTCTTTAACCTATATTTGGCTCAGATGAATGTTGAGAACGCAAAGTTCAACGTTGCAGTCAATGACACTCTTTATCAGCTTTCTCTTGGTAGGTATAGTGTTGGTAAAATCGCCGAGAATGATTTGCTGCAAAGTGAACTTGGTCTTATTAACGTTCAAAACCAGTTAGAGAATTATCTACTTGAATATGAAAAAGCTAAAGAAGAATTAAAGATTGCTATAGGTTTAGATGATGTAGTAGAATTTAAGATTCTACCTCCTTTAGAAATACCACAATTCAAAGTAGAGCCAGAATTAGCAATAGAACAAGCAAAAAAAAATAGGTCTGATTTGATAAATTTTAAAATTGAGGAAATTTATGCAGAAAAAACGATAGCAAAAGCAAAAAGCGATAATAGTTTTCAAGCTAATATCTCAGCAAGTTTTGGATTGAACCAAAGTGCTACAGCAGTTCCTGATGCATTTAAAAATTTACTTGATCAAGAAAGGTTTAATATCTCATTGGAAATTCCACTTTTCCAGTGGGGAAAAGCAGAAGCTGACATTGAATCGGCAAAATCCGCAAAAGAAAAAACGATTAATTCAATAGAACTTAGAAAAAAACAATTCGAACTTGAAGTAAAATATCAAGCTCTCAATTTTTCTCAATACCAGAAACAAGTTGCTATATCTGCAAAAGCAGATACTATTGCTACTCGTCGCTTCGAAGTCGCAAGAAAACGTTATCTTATCGGAAAAATTGATATGAATACTTATTTTATTGCACAAAATGAAAAAGATTCAACACTAAGATCTTACATACAAACACTAAAAAACTTCTGGGTAGCTTTCTATCAACTTCGACGTTCAACCCTTTATGACTTCGTAAATAATAAACCTCTCATCCTCGAGAAGTAGAGAATAATATTTAAATTAATAATCTAATCTATTATAAATAATTTAGAATATTAAATGTATTTAAGTTTTTTTCTTGCAAAGTATTAATAGTTACTACATTTATTTATGTAAAGATGAATAATAATTTAAATTAGTCCGAATCACTAATCAATACCAAAAAGAACTCTAATCCAATAGTCATTATCATACTTTGGAGGTTTTTTCTTCTCAAAGCATTTTTTTAATTGATTAAGTACATCTTTCCCTTTAATACAACCTTGTTCAATCGAACCATTTCTAATTTCCCATCCTAAAAATTCACATTTTGAATTGTATCTGGGTGTGATAACGACTTGTTGTTTAGGCAATTTTTCAGATACAAATACTTTCGGAATTGGTCCAGGTCCGGTATTAGCAATTTGGCACTTTTCATTCAAAATCACAACATTTTCATTTTTATCAACAACTTTTATTCTTCCAATTTTATAACCTGTTTTTTCATTTTCTTCTAATGAAAACTGCAAGTCAATTTCATTAGGATCTAAATTATCAATGGTAAGCTCGAAAGGTGTATTAATTGGGATTTCGACTTCGTCTCCGATTGATGATAAAATTGCTTTTTGGTGATCAGATTTGATTTTGTCTTGGTTGACCTTTTTGAAATCACCATCTTCGTTGATTTCACCTCTAATTATCTGTACATTGTCTTGGTTTGTATTTTTATTAAAATGCTTGCAAGAAAAAATAAATATGCTTAAGAATAAACTAATCAATAGCAAAATGATGCGAAAAACATTAATATTTATCATAATTTACCTCTAAATTATTTCTATCTAATTTAATATTTTAGATTTGATCTTGATGTTTTGAAATACTTTATAAAAAATGCTTTGAATGTCCCAACTTGATGGGCTACCTTTTAAATGTAGGATAAATTCTGGAGATTCTCTATTTGAAAATCTTTCTAATTGAGTTTTACAAGCAAGTAGACCGCTATATTTTTCAGGACACTCTAATTTTAGTTTATTTCTTTCTGATTCAGTTGGCATTGGCAACTGTCCTAATAAAAATACCTTGCACAATACATGAAATGAATTAATATCCCAAAAATTCAATGTTTGTATTATTAAAGTTCTTGCTTCAATAAAGCTATTTCTTTTAGATAATATTAATGCATTGAATATTATTGAATCTAATTTTGCTGAATCAGTAATTGCAATATGATTGGAAGTGCCTTTCATAGAAATTGTTCTAATCATTGCCTTATTGTTAAGCTCCTTCAATATTTTATTTGTTACTTTTCGTGCTTCGTTATTCTCAAACTTTGAAAGGACAACAATATCAGCAATAAAAAGTGTATCTGAAGGATTAAAACATATTCTTGTATTTTTAATTTCAACAGAATTATCAATTATATTTATACATTTTTGATTTTTTAATTCTTCTAAAACTTGTTTAACATATTTATTAGGATCGTATGGACTCCAAATAAATACATTCTTAGTTTCTTTAGTATTTTTAAATATTTCTTTTATTGAATATATTGCATTAATTGCTGACGTAGAGTCATAACAATTGTTAAATGCACCTACTAAAACATAAATATTCTTTCCCTCGTTCTTAGTTGATATCATACTTTTTAGCAATAACTCAAGTCTTCGATTGATCTCTTTGTTTTCAATAGATTGATTTTGACTTAAATTATTATTTATGAAATTATATAAAGAATCTGAGATCTGTTTTTTGAATGATTCGATAGTTCCAATAGCAGTAATAGGTTTTTTAATATATAAATTACTTAAAATTGTATCTTTTATAATTGTTTCAAATTCATAATCCATTAAAGAAAAATCGGGTATATTATTTATTATTTTTTGAGTTAAAAGTTGAAGATTGACTTCTTCCAAATTTTCTAAAGGCAGTATTATTATACTTGTTTTTTCGCTATCTTCTGTTTTTAAAAGTGTAGTTAATAAAGCTACTAATATTATAACAATAAAAGTTATAACAATTATTATTTTTTTCTTATCCATATTATCTCCATTATAATTTAACAGATTTTGTCTAAATTAAAATAAGTTCTAACAATATTAATAGGAACATTAAGCCCAGTTGCAGACTCATTGAAAGAATTGCATAGCTTTTTTCTTTTAATTCTTAAAGTTTCTGGGTTATTTCCTAAGAATTTTAAAAGACCAAAGAATCCTAAAGCTAAAATGTAGGCTAATCCTTCACCAGCGAAATGTAAAATTGCGTATATAAGTATAATTAATAAACTATAAACAATCATTGTTATAATTATATTTTGCAAAGTTTGTCCCAAAGCCGAAATAAAAATGATGAAAAAAGTTAGCTTTATTATTGCTAATAACCAAAGGACAATTTTCCAAGCTTTAGAACCAAGAAAAGCCACGATTCCACTAGCTAAAATTGCAACACAGCAATCAAGTATTAAAAAGACAAATGCTATAAAATACACATTTGCATTAATAACTTGTGCAAAAAAATTAAGTGTTTTTATATTTATAAAATAATCGAATATGAGTGCAGCTATAGCTAATAAACCTTTGATGATGTAACTATAAGGTTTTGCATAGAAGATACTCATTACTGCTTCTTTTTTTGTTCGATGTTTTCTTGATAGATTTTTGCCTTTTCTATCTCATCGTTTGTTTTTTTGATTTTACTGACAATTTTACTTAAATTAGAAATAAAAGGTTTTGGAATTCCCTCTATTTCACTATTCCCATTTTCCATAAATGACTCCTTATTATTTATATTTCATTTTAATTAAAAATCATGATTCCCTTTAAATATTAGATTGCATTATATTTTTTTATTATAGAAAAAAATATAAATATAAATATATCATTTTTTTAAATTTTTAAAATAAATATTTTTAAATTTTTGTAGAAAAATTTGAATAAATAAAAAAATCAATTTAAGTTTACAAATTTAGCAATGATTCTTGGTATACTTCCTATTGCTCTTTCAATTGGAGCTTCATCGGAAAGCCGTCAATCATTGGGAATTGCCGTTGTCGGTGGAATTATGTTTTCCACATTTCTTACTCTTTATATAATTCCGGTTTTATATTCTTATCTTTCTCGAAAACAATAAAAATTTCAGTAACATTTTTTTATCGAATACGTTTTATAATTATATAGTAAGATAAAATAAGGGTGCTTTATGAATAAAATGGTTTTATATATTTTATTTGCAACTATTATAATGTTCTTCTTTTCTTGCAATCCTACCGAAAATAATGTTCCTGAATTCTCTGCTAAACTAATAAACACTACCGATTGTAAAACATTTACTATCTTAAAAAATAATAAAATAGAAGGAGATACACCTTCTAATTTAGATTGTTTTGAATATAGTTTTACAAATAATGTTTTATTGATTAAACATATTAATTCGGGATTTAACTGCTGTCCAGGCAAACTTACTGCTGATATAATTAAAACTGGCAATATTTTAGAAATTTCAGAGAAAGAAGAAAGTCCTGGCTGTCATTGCAACTGCCTTTTTGATTTTGATTACGAGATAAAAGGTTTAGGAAACACAATCTATCATATAAAATTTATAGAACCTTATAAACTTCCTTATGAACAACCACTCGAAGCAGATATAGACTTATCTAAAAACAACCAAGGTAAAGTTTGTGTTGAACGAAAGCATTATCCTTGGAAAGATTAGAGCAACAATGCGATTACGCAATTTCCCAAAAATCATCTCCTTTCAGGAGAGCATCTAAATCATAAGCCCCAGGTAATTTTGTATAGTATTCAATCTGTTCAGTTACTTTTTGGTCGTAAGTTGGTCGTTCAATATCAAGAAAAACTCCCATAGGCCTTGGCAAATTTTGGTTGTAAGTCATATTAGCAAGTATGAATGCTAATGTAGTATCCTTTTCATCGTGAACTAGTAGATCATTAATAGACCATTCACCAGATTCTAATGAAACAACTGTTGGTGTGAAACCATCAAGTCTGATCCCTTTGTCATTATTATTGCCAAAAATAAGCGGTTTTCCGTGTTCAAGCCAAACAGTATATTCATTTCTCGTCTCTTTTTTTGTATATAAGTCAAAGGCACCATCATTAAAGATAACGCAATTAGCATATGCTTCAACAAAAGCAAATCCCTTATGTTTGGCTTCGCGTTCAAACATAAATTGCATTGTTTTTGCATCCCTATCAAAACATCTCGCAACAAAAGTAGCACCAGAGCCAAGAGCAAGAGCTGCTGGATTAAATGGGTCATCAAGCACTCCTAAAGGGGATGATTTTGTTATTTGTCCAGGTAAAGAAGTAGGAGAATATTGTCCCTTAGTTAAGCTATATACAGCGTTGTTGAATAGTATAATATTCAAATCCATATTTCTTCTTGCAGCATGAATAAAGTGATTTCCTCCAATACTTAAACCATCACCATCACCAGTAGCAATCCAAATAGAAAGGTCTGGTCTTGCAATTTTGAGACCTGATGCAATAGCAAGAGCTCTTCCGTGCATTGTATGCATTCCATAAACATTCACATAATATGGAAAACGGCTAGAACAACCAATACCCGAGATAAATACAATTTTTTCTCTTGGAATACCCAATCCTGATAATATTCTTTGAGTTTGGGCAAGTATTGCATAACCTCCACAACCAGCACACCAACGAACATCAATTGGTGTTTTGTAATCTTTGGGGTCTGTATATATATGACTTTCCTGTAAGTTTAGAATTTCATCTATAAGGTTTCTCATTTTTTATTCTCCTTCTTTTAATAATTGAAGTACTTTTTCTTCAACTTCATAAGCTTTTAATGGTAAGCCTTGAACTTTATTTAAACTTAATATTGGTCTTAAAAATTTTGCTTGGAGCATTATCTTCAAATGTCCCATATTAAGTTCTGGGACAAGAATACGCTTAAATCTATTCATTATGTCAGGTAAATTTTTGGGAAGTGGATTTAAATGAGTGAGATGAACATAAGAAAGTTTCTTTCCATCAAGTCTTAATTTATCGAAAGCATCTTTAATAGCTCCATAAGTTCCACCCCAACCAATTATTAATAGATCACCTTCATTTTCTCCTTCGAGTTCAGCGAAAGGAATATCGTCAACAATACCATCAATCTTTGCTTGTCTAATATTGACCATCTTTTGATGATTTAATGGGTCTTGACTAACTAATCCTGTAATGTCTTCTTTTTCAAGCCCCCCGATTCTATGTTCAAGTCCTGCCATTCCTGGAATAGCCCATAGTCTGGCAAGAGTTTTTGGGTCTCTTTTGTATGGTTGAAAAGTCTCAGGGTCTGTATAGAATTTGGGTGTTATATCAGGTAAATCATCAAGTTTAGGTATCATAAAGGGATTATTGCCCTGAGCTAAGTATCCATCAGTAAGTAATATGACAGGTGTCATATATTTAAGAGCAATTCGGGCAGCTTCAATAGTGGCATGGAAACAATCAGCAGCACTCTTAGCAGCTACAATGGGTAAAGGAGCTTCCCCGTGACGTCCCCACATAGCCATTAATAAGTCAGCTTGTTCTGGCTTTGTGGGCAACCCAGTGCTTGGGCCTCCTCTTTGTACGTCTACAATAATTAAAGGAAGTTCGAGAATAACAGCTAAACCAATAGCTTCTACTTTTAATGATAACCCAGGACCACTTGTAGTAGTTGCTGCTAAATAGCCTCCAAATGCAGCTCCAATTGCGCTCGATATACCAGCAATTTCATCTTCTGCTTGCAAGTGTTTGACTCCGTATTTCTTATAACCGGAGATATGATGTAAAATTTCTGTAGCTGGAGTAATAGGATATGAACCGAGGAATAAAGGTAAATTTGCTTTTTTTGCAGCACATACTAAACCAATAGCAACAGCTTCATTACCTGTAATATTTCTATATAATCCTTTTTCTAATTTAGCTGGTCCAATGTAATACCGAACAGCAAATTCGTCACGTGATTCTCCCCATTCCCATCCGGCTTTTAAGGCTCTAAGGTTTGCTTCGTAATACTTTGGTTTCTTGCTAAATTTTGCTTGAAGCCACTTTATTGTTGGTTCAAGAGGGCGGTTATAAAGCCAGTAAGTAAGTCCAAGAGCAAAGAAATTCTTTGTTCTATCCATTTCCTTTTTTGTCAGAGGTAAGTCTTTCAAATATTCAGCAACTACTGAATTCATATCTATAGCAAAAACCTGATATTCTTTAAGGGAGTTGTCTTTTAGGGGATTTGTATTATATTTAGCAAGATTCAAGTTTTTCTCATCAAAACCTGCTGTATTTGCTATTATAATGCCACCTTTTCTCAATTTAGCTAAATTTACTTTTAGTGAAGATGCATTCATTGCCACCAGTACATCAATAAAATCACCAAAAGTATTTATTTTGTGTGAAGAAAATTGGACTTGGTAGGCACTTACACCATAAAGAGTACCTTCTGGAGCCCTTATTTCAGAAGGATAATCGGGGAAAGAATTGACATCATTACCAAAAGTACCAGAAGTATTTGAAAATTGACTTCCAGTAAGTTGCATGCCATCGCCTGAGTCCCCAGCAAAACGAATGGTTGCTTCTTCTAAATATTCTGTTCGTCGTTCCATTTTATACTTTTTTTATTTTTAAAACTATCGTAATTTTACATAATTTTAATTTAAAATTTATTGGAAAATTCAGTTAATAATATAAATTATTTATATTTTGTAACATTTAAGTTCTAATGCCAAATGAAAAATTCACTTAATTTCAATGATGTATTTTAAGAACTCTTTAAATTATTGATAAATATATTTTTAATTAGGGTATGTTCTTTTAAATGCTAAGGTCTAAACCTGGAAGATTCGGAATCATACCTGTTACGGATTTCATATATTCACTTGCCATTTCTGCAGCTGATTTTGAAGCTTTATTAACAGCAGCAACAATTAAGTCTTCCAGCATTTCTACATCATTTGGATCAACTATTTCTTTATTAATTTTTATTGAGATTAGATCATTATTGCCCGTCATAGTAACTTGAACTAAACCACCACCAGATTCAGCAACAACAGTTTTTTGTGCTATTTCAGCTTTTACTTTTTCCATTTCTGCTTGTACTTTTTGTACTTGCTCAAGCATTGATTGAACATTAAATTTCATTATTTCCTCAAAATTTTAATTATAAAATTACAAATTTAAAAATATAGACGATTTACATTGATTCTTTTGTTATTATAATTATCTGTTTTATATTATATTTGTTTTTTTGAAATATTTTAAAATTATTTTTTGAGGTTAATATGGGAATATTTAGCAGGATTGCAGATATATTTAAATCTAACGTAAATGATGCTTTAGATAAAGCTGAAGATCCAGAAAAAATGCTAAAGCAAATGGTCATTGAGATGGAAGAATCAGTAAATAAAGCTACTCTTGCAGTTGCAAATGCTATTGCTAATGAGAAAAGCTTGGAGCGCAAACTTGAGAAAGCTCGTCAGGAAACTAAAGAATGGGAACAAAAAGCTATGATTGCCCTTCAATCCAATCGTGAAGATTTAGCAAGGGCTGCTCTTGAAAAGAAAGCTATTTCTGAACGAAACTATAGAGATCTCGAACCTATCTATGCTCAAGCTAAATCTACTTCTGATAAATTGAGACAACAATTAAACGCTCTTAAAGCTAAACTGGAAGAAGCAAGAAGTAGGCAAAGTACATTAATTGCACGTTCTCAAGCAGCTAAAGCTCAGAAACAAATATCTCAAGCATTTAGCGGGGTAGGTTCTGATGCATTTAGTAAATTTGATAAATATGAACAAAAAATCGAAAAAGTTGAGTCGGAAGCTGAAGCATTTGAGATGCTCGCTGGTGAAAATACAAATCTCGATGATGAGTTCAAACGGCTTACTTCTTCTCAAACTGTTGATGAAGACCTATTAGCATTAAAAGCTAAAATGGGTATGTTGCCTAAAGCAAATAATGAGAAATAAAACTAATAGATGAGATTAAATAAAGGAGATAAATATGGAAAATGCAATTATTAATCCAAATAATAGTTCAGTTGTTACACCTGATGAATTGATCCAAGAAACTATCCATAAAGTTGAAAGCATTTTAAAAGAACATTTCTCCGAACATCTTGCTTTTGGAAATGGTTCTTTTACAATTTCTCGTGGTTCGACACAAGTAATGATTTTAGTTAGACCTTTTACTAAAAATGAAACATGCATAGAATGCTCATCAAATGTAGTTTTTGGTGCTGAAATTACCCCTAACTTAATGCGATTCCTTTTGCGAAAGAATGCTGAGCTTCATTTTGGTTCTTTTGGATTATTATTCGACGATACTATTATTTTTGCACATTCTATAACCGGAACTAATTTAGATGCAAATGAATTGATTACTACTCTTAATTCTGTCGCTATTATTGCTGATTATTACGATGATATTATTGTAGAATTAGCTGGTGGAAAAAGAGCTGTTGATGTCGTAACTGAGATAGATTTATAGTAACTTAATATTAGTAATGAATTATGGTATTATAGGAGTTGGAAAAGTTGGTAAAACTTTAGCTGACTTTTTTTACAAAAAAAATCAGTTACTCTGGGTTTGTGATAAGGTTTTTTCAGATTTGCATTTTAATAAAAATTATTCTGGGGTTAATTATTTTTCTAATATTGAGCAAATTAATATTTTACCTGATGTTATTTTTATAGCTGTTGAGGATTCTTCAATTTATCATATTTCTGTAAAACTTTCTGAAAAATTCAAATTTTCATTAAAAGGCAAAATCATTTTACACACTTCTGGTATTTTAACTCATTTAGCTTTGGAATCTTGTAAACAATATGGAGCGTTAATTGCTAAAGCACATCCTTATCAAACTTTCAGTAAGGGTAATGATAAATTACTTGAAGGTATAGGATGGGGAATCGAAACTGATGATTCTTTTGGAGTTTTTGCTAATATTATTTCAGGTCTTAAAGGCAATCCTATTAATCTAAGCTCTTTAAATGTAAATATTAATTTGTATCATGCTTCTGCAGTAACCTCTTCAAATTTCTTAGTCACTCCAATTATTTTTGGAAAATTATTGGCTGAAAAAGCAGGTATAAATCCTTCTGATTTTATACCGACAATAGCAAGGACTGCTTTAGAAACAAGCTTAAATTTTGACGGTAAAAAAGGGGCACTCCCATTGACAGGACCTATTGCTCGAGGAGATATTGATACTGTTAAGTCTCATATTGAGGAAATATCTAGTGATCCTCAATTGTCAAGAATATATTCATATCTTGCTCTGGCTACTATCGAAATGGCATATTATTTTAATATAATTAATTCTAAAACTAAATCTGAACTTGAAAAGATAATTCTAGAAAAAAATATATTTGTTGATTATTCATGATCATTCATATTGTTAAAATGTATTTTTAAAAAATAGAGGATAAATTATTATATTTGTTTTTATCATTTTTCCAATGATTAATTTTAAAAAAAAGGATTAGTAATATGGTAAATCGTAGGGATTTTTTAAAAAAATGTGGTATAGGGATGGGGGTAATTATGACTTCAAATTTATGGACAAAAAAATTGTTTTCTCAAAATGAAATTATAAATAATGATATTTTTCAATGCTCTAATGAAGATATTAAGAAACTGTTAGAAATTGCCCTAAGTAAAGGAGGTGACTTTTCAGAATTATTCTTTGAATACAAGATTTTCAATTCAGTAACGATGGAAGAAGATATTATAAAAAGCTCCTCAGAGAGCATTATCTTAGGAGTTGGTGTAAGAGTACTAAAAGGAAATCAAGAAGGATATGCTTACACCAATGATATGAGTTTTGAAAAAATGAAGCATGCTGCATTAAGTGCTGCTGCAATAGCCAATGGTCCTTCTAAGACAAGAGTGGCTAATCTAAATATATCGAAGCCGAGACATCAAGTATATGATTTGAATGAACCACTTAGTAGACTTGAGCTTGAACAAAAGATTGAAATGATAAAGATAGCATATAACGCTGCTCAAAAATATGATAATAGAATCATAAAGGTAAGTTCTTCCTTAGGTGAAGAATTACAAATCGTAAAAATTGCCAATAGCGAAGGGTTGCTCATTTCTGATATTCGACCACAAGCTCGCTTGAATACAACAGCTACAGCTTCAGATAAAGGCAAAAAAAATACTGGTAGTTATAGTCATGGAGGAAGAATCGGTCATAATTATTACAAAAATGTTATAACTCCTGAAGAAATTGGTCGTAGAGCTGCGGAAGAAGCAATTATATTGCTTTCAGCAAAAGATGCACCCGCTGGTGAAATGCCTGTCGTACTTGGAAAAGAACAATCTGGAGTTATGATACACGAAGCTGTTGGCCATCCCTTAGAAGGGGACTCCAATTGGCGTAAGACCTCAATAATGTGGGATAAATTTGGTCAGATGGTTGCTAATCCAATTGTTACTATTTATGACGATGCTACTATTCCATATTATCGAGGAAGTTTAAATATAGACGATGAAGGCACTTTAACTGAAAATGTTTTATTAATTGATAAAGGCAAACTTGTTGGCTTTTTAAATGATAGAATTGCTGCTATGATGCTTAACCAAAAACGCAATGGACATGCAAGACGCCAGTCATATATGTTTCCTCCTATACCAAGAATGAATAATACTATCCTCGGTAGAGGAGAAACTCCTCCCGAAGATATAATAAAATCGGTAAAAAAAGGGATCTATGCTTCTACTTATCAAGGAGGCCAAGTGTCCGATACTGGTAAATTTACATTTTCTGTAAATCTTGGCTATTTAATAGAAGATGGAAAATTAACAACTCCCATTAAGAATGCTACCCTTATAGGAACTAATATACAAATACTAAAGGAAGTTGAATTAATCGGCAACGATATGGGATATTTTTTAGGTTCCTGTGGTAAAGGTGGACAATCAGTTCCGGTAACATGTGGAACCCCTACACTAAAAATTAAAAAAATGACAGTTGGAGGGGTTGTTTAATTAAAACTTTTAGAAAAAAAATAAGATAATAATGCCGGATAAATCCTCAAGACAGTGGAGAATTATAGATATTTTAAAATGGGGTTCAGACTATTTCGCAAAAAAAGGAATAGATTCACCAAGAATGAATACCGAATTAATACTTACTCACATATTGGAAATATCGAGATTTGATCTTTATAGGTATTTTGAAAAACCTTTAAATAATGGTGAATTGGCAAAAGTCAAAGAATGTGTAAAGAGAAGGATAAACAGAGAACCTATTCAATATATACTTGGTCATAGTTATTTTTTAGGAAGGAAATTTTTAGTCAACAATTCTACACTTATCCCCAGACCAGAGAGTGAGCTTTTAGTCACTTTACCTACTCAATTTATAAAAAAAAATAATAATTCATTGAAAATATTAGATATCGGAACCGGTTGTGGTTGTATTGCTATTTCTTTAGCAATTAATTATCCTAATTCAATAATTTGGGCTATTGATAATAATGAAAAATCTTTAGAATTAGCAAAAGAAAACTCCAAGATTTATGATATTGAGAATATAATCTTTGAAAATAAAGATATATTAAATTATCTACCATCACAATCAGATTTTGATTTAATTGTATCAAATCCACCTTATATTTCAAAAGAAGAGTATTTGAGATTAGAACCTGAATTATATTTTGAACCTAAAAATGCACTTACTGATGAGGGAGATGGACTTCTATTTTATCGTCGTTATTCTGAAATATTCCCAATTCTATTGGTTCCTGAAGGAAGGTTTTTTATCGAGATAGGTTACGGTGCTGTTGAAAATATAGTCTCCTTATTCCGAAAGAATAATTATATGGTTAAAATATCTAAAGATTTTAATAATATCCCGAGAGTTATTTATAATTAAAGTGTATTCTTTTGAGACTGTAACTAAAAAATTCATATTATTGTCTTATAATAAAAAATAAACATTTTAAATCAAATGAAAAAAACTTTATTTTTTTTCACAAAATATTAATATTTTTTTTTTAGTTTTGAATTTTATAAATAGTTTAAAAATATTTTCTTTAATATTAAAAGGGGAGAAAATGTCTCAAATCAAAGTAGAAGAGCAAATAGGCGGCGCAATAATGAGCCTAAAAGGACAGTTCGTCGGTGGAGAAGAAACTGACCAATTGCGTGAATCCTTGCGTGAATTATGCGAAAAGAAAGAGAGCAAACTGATTATTAATTTAGAAAAGGTTACTTATTTAAATTCAACTGCTCTGGGTGTACTTATATCAGCACATGCTAATTTTGTTAAGCGTGGTGGTAAAATTATCCTTTGTAATGTTAGCAAATCTATTGAAAATATTTTTGTTATTACTAAGCTAACTTTAGTTTTTCCAATATGTTCTACATTAGAAGAAGCAATAAAATTAATGTAAAAAATAAATTAATGTAAAAATATATTTAATAACAGTGAGGTTTTATGAAAAACTTATTTAATATTATAGTAATTGTTTTATCTATAGTCATTGGCTTTGTTATATGGGAATTTATCATGGGAGCTGGTCAAAATTTCGAAAAGAAAGATAAGCTCGATAGCCAAGGCAAGCCAATGTATGAAATGGTTAAAGACCAAAGCGGAAATATGGTTCAACAAAAGGTACAAGAACCTAATAGAAAGAAACCTTTATCAGGAAATGTATTGGGAATGATTTATACAGGTGGTCCATTGGTTGCCGTATTAATGGGGTTGATAATCATAGCCATAACATTTACTATTGAAAGACTTTTATCAATAAACAAGGCTAAGGGTAAAGGAGATATCGCTCTTTATATTAAAAATATGATGACACACTTGAATGCTGAGAATTATGAAGAAGCATTGAAAGAATGTGAAAAGAAAAGAGGAAGCTTAGCTAATATAATGAGAGCATCTATCGAGAGATATTTGCAGGTTAAAGATGATAATGAAATTGACAAAGAAAAGAAAATGTCAGAAGTTCAACGTGCTATTGATGAAGCTACTAATCTTGAAACCCCATTATTAGAGAAAAATCTTGTTATATTGTCAACTGTTGCTTCAATCTCAGTTCTCGTTGGACTTTTAGGAACGACTATAGGAATGATTAGGGCTTTTGCTGCATTTGGCGAACAAGGTTCTGTTGATGCTACCCAGCTTGCTATAGGAATTTCAGAAGCATTATATAATACTGCTGGTGGTTTAGGAGCTGCTATTATTTCTATTGTATCATTTAACTTCTTTACAACAATGGTTGATAATTATGTCTATATGATAGATGAAGCAATACTTAATGTATCGCAACTCTTCACTATTCGTATGAAAAAGAATTAGGAGGCGTTCGTGCCAAAAATCAAAAAAAAGAGAATGGGTTTTGTTATCGACATGACTCCGTTAGTCGATATTACCTTCTTGCTGTTAACTTTTCTCATGTTTACTGCCCAATTTAAAAGTGAAGCCGAGAGCGAACAGCCTTTTAAATTAGTTCGTCCTCAATCAACTGCTTCACCCGATTCGATTAAAATATCAGAAAACTTGGGAATAATTAGTATTGCTAAAGTTCCTTTTGGAGATACATCGCTCGTCAAGTTTTTTTACGGACTTAGTGATACTTTATTAGAAGATCCTATTACAAAGCAAAAAATAAAATTAAAAGATTCTGTTTGGAAACTTGTTCTACAAGATAAATATTTATCAGATTCATTACGCGAATATTTTAAGGACAGCTTATATAACAAAGCAATGATACCTGTTGATAACATACTTTTAGGTCGCTTAATTCGACTGACAAAGGTTGCTAGTAAGGATGTCGGTTTTGTTATTGACGCTGATACATCTATACATTACTTATATGTGGATAGCGTAATGGAAATATTAAGAACAAATTTCGCTACATCTTTTTATTATATGACAGCAAGGCGTAAAGAATAATGTAACTTTATTATTTAATAATTTGTCTAAATAATTAGAAATCATAAAAGGAGATAAACAATGGCTGGAGGCGGTGGAGCACTAACTGTTCCAGAGAGACAAAAAAGAGGTAAAATCTCGAGAAGAAAGAAAAAAAAGCGTCTTGGCTTTAGAATAGATATGACGCCTTTGGTGGACATTACTTTCTTGCTTCTTACATTTTTTATGTTCACAACCACAATGCTTAAACCGCAAACAATCGAGATGAAAGTGCCTCCTCAGCGACTTGAACAAGTGCAGGTTCGTGAATCTGATTTGCTTACAATAGCTATTACTGATGATGGCAAAACTTATTATTTCAGAGGAAGGGAAAATCCAGATAGTATTGGTGCTATAAATTATGACGACCTTAGTACTGAGCAGAAAATTCTTCTTAAGAAATTGGGAATGAAGGATAATGATCTAAAAAAGAAAAAAGTAATGATTCTTGCCATCATGGAGAATCTTAAACCAATCAATAAAAAAGAACAAAAACTGATTACCCAATTAAAAGTATCAAGTCTTACAAAATATAATAAGGTTATTGATGTAATTGATGAATTAAATCTTGCAGAGACAATTATAACGGATGAGGTTACTAAAGAAACAGAAACTGATGAATTTGGAAATCAGGTACCAATGAAAAGAAAGAGGAAGTTTAATATAGTTCAAATGCGTGAAGGAGATTCTCTATTGCAAGTTCTTGATCCAAAATATAGAATACAAACTTCAACAGGAGGACCTAAATGACATCAAAAGCAGTAACTCTTGAGATAAACAAGCAATTTGCTTACGGCGCTCCTGAAATTAAAGAATGGATTAAAAAAAACACCGTAAGAGCTTTTATTTATACAATAAGCGCTTTTCTTCTTTTATTGCTAATAAACTTTTTATTAGCTTTATTTAGTCCAAAAGTAGTTGTTGAAAAAAAATCAGCAAATATTATTAATGTACAAGCATTAATGTCGCAAGCCCCAACAGAAGAAAAAGAAGAAGAAGAAGCTCCACCGCCAGATGTTGAAAAAGTACAAATTACATTTGGAACTGGATTTGCTGCAGGTACTGCTGTTGCTGTACCCGATGCCATAACTGATTTACCAGAATATGCTTCTTTTGAACAGATTGATAAGTCGAATGCCGAAGGGACAGAAGGAAATGTAAATTTCGACCAACTTCCCGATAATTATAATTTGGACCAAACTCAAGAACTCAATGTAGATAAAGGAGTTGTTGAAGAAGACCCTTATAGATTTATCCCTGTTGAGAAAGAACCTTATATTGAGCTTTCAGAGATTCAAAAAAGAATAGAATATCCAGAAACTGCAAGACGTGCTGGCGTAGAAGGCAAGGTAACATTAAGAGTTAAAGTAGGTAAAGATGGAAGAGTTATTAAAACCATTGTAGAAGATTCTCCTTCGAGTATGCTTAATGAAGCTGCTATAAAAGCCGTCAAAGAGGTGGTTTTTACACCAGCAATCCAGAATGGTGAACCTGTCGAGTGTTGGGTTAGTATTCCTATTAATTTTAAATTAAGATAAAAAAAGATTTTTAATAATATTAAATGTTAATGATTATGTTGAAAGTTATGTGAAATTATAGTTTCAACATAATCATTTTTTTTTACAATATTTAATTTCAAAAGTAGTTTTAAAACAATGTGGGAAAGAATTTTAGATATTGTCAATTATGCTTTTAGATTTTTTTTAGTCATCATTGGGATACTGATATTAACAGATGTAGTTTTTCCATATTATCACGACAAAACTTTAAAGGTTATTTTTGGCTCTATATTGATTTTATTAGGTGTATATAGAATAATCATTTATTTTTTCAAAAAGAAGAGAATCAATAATGAAAAAGATAATCAAGAATTATAAAATATTACTTAGTTTTATTTCTTTTCTTTTAATATCGGCTTCTTGTGGTGAGAGCAGACATGAGCAGGCATCTATACAAAATGATTCTTTAACAAAAAGTGGGTACCAGATTTTATGCGATGAATCAATTTATAATATGATTAAACCAATCATTGAACAATATCAAAACAAAACAAAATTTGATATTAATTTTGCAAGTGCTAATTCTTTTGATGTAATGAAAGCTCTTTTGTCTGGTAAAGCACAAGCAATTTTTATTGCACGAAATTACTCCCAACGTGAAGATTCACTTATAAAAGCATATAATATGCAACCTCATCTTCATACAGCAATTGCAAAAGATGCTCTTGTATTCTTTGTTAAAATTGAATTCCCTCTTGAGGCAATCACTCATCAACAATTATTATCAATATTATCTAATGAACAAATATCCCTTAAAACGTTCTATCCTAAACTAAAAGTTGAACCCGATTTTATATGTAATAATATACTATCTTCTGAATATGAGAATCTAAAAAGTTTAGTACTAAAAGATAAACCATTAAAGAAACAAATAATATTTAAAGAAAACTCAGATTCGGTTATTAATGATGTACTTAAAAGTGGCAATAATATAGGTATTTCTTATTTATCAAAAGTTCTATCAAATCCAGATATTAGACCTCTTCAAATTAGCTTTGAAGATTCTACTGGGGCAAAAGTTGGACCTGTAATAGTTCATCAAGCATATATTGTTCAAGGAATGTATCCCTATATAGTAGGTATTAATATATTTGTTTTAGACGACAAAGACGAAAATACTATGAAATTGTTTAGATATGTCTCTAAACATCCCGATGTTCAAAATTATTTTAAAAAAGTAGGAATAGTACCAACATTTGCAAAAATAGTTTTATATGAATAATTGAATATTAGTTAAGGGAATATTAGATGAAAAGAATAATGAAGTATTTAGCTTTTATTGCAATAATTGTGATGGTAAACTATAATTTATCTTCACAGGATTTATCTAATGCAGTTAAAAATCTTGTTAATCAAAAAATGTATGAGGAAGCATCTGCGATAATCCCAGATGCTCTTAAAGAAAAAATTAAAGATGCCTCGATATACGAGCTTTTTGGAGATGTCTACTTTGAAATAGACAAATATGATTCTGCCCTTATTATGTACCAAAAAGCCTATGATATAGATGATGACATAGTTTCAATTATGCAGAAATATGGAAGAACATTATCTAAATTAGGTAGGCACAAAGAAGCTATTGAGTTTTTATTAAAAGCCAAAAAACGAACTAAGGATAATCCTTCAATATATCTCGAATTAGGGATGGCATATTTACATGCCGACTCAATAACCTTAGCTACTTATACAATAACACAAGCCAGAGAAAAGAACAAGTCAAATCCTGAGGCATATTTAGCATTAGGAGATTTATATTATAAACAGGGCGTACTTCAACTGGCAAAAGATAATTATGCTGATGCATTAAAACTTAATGAAAATCTTAATGATGCTAGGATGAAATTAGCTATTGTATATTTTGAAATGGCATACAAAGAACAAGACAAAGAACTTTCTGATGAATTGTTCAAGCGTTCTTTAATTGAATGGAATATATTGACTCAAAAAGATTCAATGAATGCAAAAGCATTTTTCGAGCAGGGAAAGATTAATTTTATGGCCAAAAGATACGACTATGCAGCAAAATCATTTAATAGGTTTGTTAAACTCCGCCCCAGTGGTATCATTGGGCGCTGGTATTTAGCTCAATCATATAAATTTCTTGGATTATGCGACTCTGCTGCTCCTCATTTAAATATTATTGTTAGAGATATAGACTCTGCTCAAATAAAAAAAGAAGCATTGTTTATGTTAGCAGAATGCTATTACTATTTAAAAAAGTATAATGAATGTATTAAAACATATGATTCAATTAAGACTATAGATACGTTATCACCTACTGAAATGCGTCGATATGCAACTGCTTATTTATATATTGGAGATACAGCCCAAGCTATTAATAAATTTGAAGAATATTTTAATAAAGACTCTTCTGATTGCAAACAAATTGTGAACTTCGCTATACTACTACAAAAAATTAACCAACCAAGAAAAGCTATTAGGTATTTTACAATGTTTTATCAGAACTGTTCTTCAGATAGCTCTATATTTGATAAAGTATTCTTTAATCTCGGTAGAAATTACTTTAATGTAAATAGCTTCGATACAGCAGTTCACTATTTTAAAAAAGCGATTCTAATTGATTCTAATAATGTTTGGGCAAGTATATATCTTGGAGATGCATATGCAAATTTGAATCAAACAGATTTAGCAATATCATCATTTTTATATGCTTTCAAAATAGGTTCTTCCGATACAACTAATTCAAGTAATGTTAAAGCAGCGTCTACTGCCGCTTTTAAAATTTGTGGAATATATATCAAAAACAAGAATTTTAAGGATTTATTAAAGATTGCACAGAACTGGACCACTGTTGAACCTAAAAATGAGGTACCATGGCTTTACATTGCAATATCATATCATAATTTAGAAGATTTAGATAATGCTTGTAAGGCATATAAAAAAGTTCTGCAAATAAACCCAAGCAATAAAGATGCAAAGAAATATATGCAATCAATTCCTAACTGCCAGTAATTTTATTTATTTTTAGTTATACATAAAACTTTTCCACAAATAATTATTCAAAGCAATTTGTAATGTTTTATGGGAAAAATTTTTATTATCTAATTTACTATTTGATAAGAATGAATAATTTGTTAATTTTGTAAGATTATTTTTATTGAAAATATAAAATTGATAAAGATATTTATACAAGGTTTAAAAGATGGGGTATACGAGGTTAATCAAGTTGCCCAAGCAAATTCGATACCCGATATCTTTTCAGAATTTTTTGGTGAAATTGTATTAAAAGGCCAGCTAAGAAAGTTAGGTAATAAATATACCTTCACCGGAACAGTTGAATGTAATGCTTTATTGATTTGCGATTTAAGTCTTGTAGAATTTAAAGAATTAATTAAAGCTGAGATTCATGCTTGTTTTATCGCTGATAATTCAATGCTGAAATTAAGTTCTAAAGATATTAATACTGAATTCAATGAATATTTTATTGGCGAAGACGATAAATATATTGACTTAACTAATGAAGTTAGAGAAGAACTTGCGGTGAATCTACCAATGAAAAGGGTAGCACCTCAATTTAGAGATAAAAGTTTCGAAGAGCTATATCCAATGTATTCAGCAAACTCACAAAGTAGTAATAGTCCCCAAAAAAAGAAAAAAGCTACTGAAATAGATGATAGATGGGACGCTTTGAAAAAATTAAAGTTTAATTAAGATAGAGGTTAAAATGCCAAATCCAACAAGAAGATTCTCAAAGAGTCGTAGAGATAAAAGAAGAACACATTATAAGGCAAGTCCAGCAACAATCGTAGTATGCCCTAATTGTGGAGCTACAAAATTACCACATAATGTATGTCCTGAATGTGGCTACTACAATGGAAGAAAAGTAGCCTGGTATGTAAAATAAATATAATTATAGTAAGTAATAATTTAATATTATTATTAATTTAAAAAGTATGTATTTCGAAGATAATAAAATTTATAGAATTGCACTCGATGCAATGGGGGGAGATTTTGCTCCAATAAATGAAATTGTTGGTGCTATAAGTTTATTTGATAAAAAGGTTCCTGGTACAAACGTTGAAATCATATTTGTTGGAGATGAAAGAAAAATAAAAAAGACTCTTGAACAATATGATATATCACGCCTTAACTATTCAATAGTGAATGCTGATGAAGTTATTAGTATGAGTGATGATTTAACATTAGCATTAAAGAAGAAAGGTTCTTCCTTGCATAAGGGTTTATCTTTAGTTAATGAAGGAGTCGCAGATGCTTTTGTTTCAGCAGGTAATACTGGAGCTGTTCTTTCAGCTTCTACTTTAATATTAGGCAGAATCCATGGTGTTAGTAGACCAACTATCGGACAATTATTCCCATCAAAATTGAAATATCCTACTTTGCTTTTAGATGTTGGTGCTAATATTGACTGTAAACCCCGTTATCTATACGAATTTGCTGTAATGGGAAGCATTTATGTAAGTCAAATACTTGGTATCGAAAATCCGAGTGTGGCTCTTCTTAATATTGGCGAAGAAGCATCTAAAGGAACAGATGTCATCCAGCAAACTTTTAATTTATTACAAAATAGCCAACTAAACTTTATTGGAAACGTTGAGGGCAGAGACATAATGTCTGGTGAAGCCAACGTCATTGTATGTGATGGCTTTACAGGTAACATTGTACTTAAATTTGCGGAAAGCGTTGGCTCCTATTTAAAACATCAATTCAAATCTGTTGCATCTCGATTTTTCTTAAATAAATTGTTAATGTTGTTTTCATTGCCAATCTTAAGAAAGATTATGAAGCAATTTGATTATCAAGAGTATGGTGGTGTGCCATTATTGGGAGTAAATGGTGTCGTAATCATTGGACATGGAAAATCTTCACCAAGAGCAATTATGAAAATGATTCAAAAAGCTATTGAATTTATTCAAAGAGACGTTAACACAAAGATAGAAAGAGCTTTAAATACAAAAGTTGTAAAAGAAAATTTTAGATAAGTATGCCAGCTACTATAACTTCTATTGCTCATTATTTGCCTCCAGACATATATACAAATGCTTATTTTGAAAAGTATCTTGATACTAACGATGAGTGGATTGTTGAAAGAACAGGAATTAAGGAACGTCGTTTTGCAAAAAATGGAGCTACATCGGATTTAATTGTGCCTGCGGCACGTGAATGTATCAAGAAAAGAGGAATATCCCCAGATGAAATAGATTGCGTAATAGTTGCGACAGTAACACCAGATTATTTTTTCCCATCTACTGCTGCTGTTGTTCAACATAAATTAGGATTAAAAAAAGTATGGGGCTTTGATATTTCAGCTGCCTGTTCGGGTTTTATTTTTGCTTTAGTAACTGCTGCGAAACTTGTTGAATCTGGCTATTCAAAGAAACTTTTATTGTGCGGTGCTGATAAGATGTCGAGCATAATGAATATGAATGATAGAGCTCAAGCTGTCCTTTTTGGAGATGGAGCAGGAGTTGTATTGGTAGAAATGTCGGATGATCCTGAACTTGGAATTTTAGATTCAATACTACATATTGATGGAGTAGGTGAGCCACATCTTAAAATGTTTGCTGGTGGAAGTGCTAAGCCAGCGTCATTTGAAACAGTCGAAAAAGGAGAGCATTATATATATCAAGAAGGACAAGCTGTCTTTAAGGCTGCTGTTATCGGGATGGCAGATGTATCATTAGAAATTATGCAGAAAAATAGATTATCTGCAAATGATATTACTTGGTTTGTACCTCATCAAGCTAATCTAAGAATTATTAATGCTACAGCAAAAAGAATGGGGCTTCCAAATGAAAAGGTAATGATTAATATTGATAAATATGCCAACACTACTGCAGGAACAATTCCTATTTGTTTATCGGAATGGCTTGACGCAAGTAAAATAAATAAAGGTGACAGATTAGTATTATCTAGTTTTGGTGCTGGCTTTACTTGGGGATCTGTTTATTTTAGATGGAATATGAACAAATAAATCTATTAAAAGCTTATGAATAGAGCATTATTATTTTCAGGCCAAGGCTCTCAATATGTCGGTATGCTTAAAGATATAGCTGATAAGTATTCTACAGCTAAAGATAAGGTAAGATATGCTGAGTCTATTCTGGGATATAAAATAAGCGATATTTGTTTTCATGGACCTTTGGAAACTTTAACTGAAACTCGTTATACACAACCCGCATTATTTCTTCATAGTGCAATAATAATGGATTTGCTTGATGAAAGACTTCCCTTTGATGCTGTGGCTGGGCATTCTGTTGGAGAGTATGCTGCTTTATATGCATCAAATGTTCTATCTTTTAAAGATGCTCTAAAATTAGTTGCTTTAAGAGGGGAACTAATGTTTAAAGCAGGTGAAATAGAACCTGGAACTATGTTTGCTGTTATTGGAATAGATGATGAAAAAGTTGAAAAAGTATGTGAAGAGTTAAATAAGAATGGTAATGGCAATGTAGTGGTTCCAGCAAATTATAATTCTCCTGGACAAATAGTAGTATCCGGCTCAGCTCAATACTTAAGAGAAAATATTATTGCCTTTAAAAAAGCTGGAGCTAAAATTGTGAAGGAATTAGTTGTAAGCGGTGCCTTTCATTCGCCTCTACTAACGCCTGTAAAAAAAGAATTGGAACAAGCAATATTATCTGTGCCTTTTAGAAAACCTAAAGTACCAATATATACTAATGTATATGCTAAACCATCAACCGATGTTAATGAGATTAGAGAAGCATTAATTGCTCAATTAACATCACCTGTTAGATGGACTCACACTTTACTTTTAATGAAGCAGTATGGAATTAATGAATTCATTGAAATAGGACCAGGAAAAGTATTACAAGGACTTGTAAAAAGGACATTAGAAAATGTTCTTATTTCAGGGATTGATAATGCTGAGGAAATTGTCAAGTATTTATAGTAAAAAATCAATAAAAAAAATTAAATAAATTTCATAATTTATTAATAAATTTGTAAGATTAAATAAATTGAATATGGAAAAAAGGTTCATAGGGAAGACAATAGTTGTAACAGGCGGATGCAGAGGGATTGGCAAAGCTATAGTTGAACGATTTGCTTCAGAAGGAGCAAGGGTTTTCGCACTTGATTATGTCATACCTCAAGAAGAAGAGGTATTTATTTCTGATATTAGCTATAAACACTTGGTTAATTGTCTCCGTTGTGATGTGACTCAAGAGCAATCAGTTAAAAATGCTTTTAAAGAAATAATAAAATCTACTGGAAGGATTGATGTTTTAGTCAATAATGCTGGTATAACAAGAGATAATCTTATTATTAGGATGTCTATTGAAGAATGGGATGCTGTTATTAATACTAACCTCAAAGGAGCATTTTTATGTTCCAAAATTGTATCGAAGCAAATGATGAATCAACGTTATGGTAGAATAATAAATATTAGCTCAATTGTTGGGATCACAGGAAATGCTGGACAATCCAACTATTCATCTTCTAAAGCTGGGATAATAGGTTTGACTAAATCGCTTGCTAAAGAATTAGCATCGAGAAATATTTTAGTAAATTGTATAGCACCAGGTTATGTAATTACACCTATGACAGAAAAATTAACTGAAGAACAAAAGGAATTGTATTTAAAAAATATACCACTTAGACGTGGAGCATTACCTGCCGATATTGCATCAGCAGTTACTTTTTTTGCTTCTGAAGATGCTAACTATATTACAGGACAGGTTCTCAATGTTGATGGTGGATTAGCAATGTAATTTACTATTTATTATAAAATATTATGATTATGTTTAACGTAATTTAGGAGATAAAATGACTGATTTAAAACAAAAAGTTGCTGAAATAATAGTTAAGAAACTTGGAGTTGAAGAATCTCAAATAACTGACGAAGCTAATTTTGCAAAAGATTTAGGAGCAGATTCTTTAGATACCGTCGAGCTTATTATGGAATTTGAAAAAGAATTCGAAATAACAATCGAAGACACTGATGCTGAAAAAATTCAGACTGTTGGAGATGTAGTGAAGTTTCTCAACGAGAAAATTCAAAGTAAAGAATAATTAACCATCAAATAAAAATTATGCCTAAATATAACTTTCCAAGAGTTGTGGTTACTGGAATAGGAGTAGTAACTCCCATCGGTAATAACATAGCTGAGTTCTGGCAAGGTATGATGGAATCAAAGAGCGGAGCAAATTATATTACAAGGTTCGACCCCGAAGGTTTTGATTCAACTTTTGCTTGTGAGGTTAAGAATTTTGATCCTTTGCTTTACATTACTCGCAAAGAAGTCCAACGGATGGATCTATTTTGTCAATTTGCTATGGCAGCTTCATACCAGGCAGTAGAAGATTCACAAATTGATTTTGAAAAAACTGATAGAAATAGAGTTGGGGTCATTATTGGCTCTGGTATTGGTGGAATGTGGACATACAGTGAGCAGCAAAAAATGCTTATCGAAAGAGGAGGAAAAGCCGATAGAATTTCTCCCTTTTTTATCCCTATGCTGATTGCTGATATCGCTCCAGGTCACGTAGCAATAAGATGGAATTTAAAAGGTCCCAATTACTCTACGACTTCAGCTTGTGCTACTTCATCTCATTCAATTGCTGATGCGTTTATGATAATACAAAGAGGGGATGCAGATGTCATGATAGCTGGTGGTGCTGAATCTGTTATTTGCCCTCTCGGTGTTGGGGGATTTAATGCGATGAAAGCACTCTCAACAAGAAATGATGATCCAGAGAAGGCAAGTAGACCTTTTGACTTAAATAGAGACGGATTTGTCATGGGAGAAGGCAGTGGCATTGTAATTCTTGAGACTTTAGAGCATGCTATTAACAGAGGAGCCAAAATATACGCAGAAATTGCAGGAATTGGTCTAACTGATGATGCTTTTCATATTACTCAGCCAGCTCCTGGAGGCGAAGGAGCAGCTCGCTCTATGAGTTTATGTATTAAAGATGCTGGTTTAACACCTAATGATATTGATTATATTAATGCTCATGGCACATCAACACCCTTTAATGATAAAACAGAAACTCAAGCTATTAAAACAGTATTTGGAGAACATGCTTATAAATTGCTTATTAGCTCAACAAAATCAATGACAGGTCATTTGTTGGGAGCAGCAGGTGCCGTTGAAACGATAGCGACTGTTTTAGCTATAAAAAATGGAATAGCCCCTCCAACAATTAATTATGAAACTCCAGACCCTGAATGTGATTTATATTATGTTCCTAATAAACCTGAAAAAAGAGATATAAAAGCGGCAATCAGTAATACTTTTGGTTTTGGAGGACACAATGCTTCCTTGTGTTTTAAAGCTTTTCAAGAGTAAAAGTTTTAATGAAATTACAGAGAATATACTGTGAAAGATATAATCAATTCAATTTATAATGGACTATTCCGTTTTATACCTTTAAAAAAATATTTTAAATTTAAATCCAACCTATCAGAATATTTTCCTGAGGTTGGATTTTTAAATTATGAAAGAAAGCTTGAGTTGGAACACTCATTAGGAATTACCATTAAAAATATTGAATTTTTTGAACAAGCCTTAATACATAGATCTTATCTGCAAATTCTGTCAGACACTCATTCTTTATCTAACGAACGCCTTGAATTTCTTGGAGATGCTATTTTAGGATTTGTTGTAGCAGAGTATCTTTTCCAAAATTATCCTGATAAAAGTGAAGGAGAATTGACAAAGTTAAGAGCTCTTCTTGTAAACAAGAATTCTTTAATAAAGTATTCGAAAAACCTTGAATTAGATAAATTTATTATGTTGAGTTTTAGTGCAGCAAAATCGTTGCAAAATGGTAGTGAGTCCATATTAGCAGATGCTTTCGAAGCTATTGTTGCAGCAATTTATTTAGATTCAGGGATTGATATAACAAAAAAGTTTATTTATAAAAATGTAATACCTTTATTATCTAATGATATCTTAATGGTAGATAAAAACTACAAAAGTAATTTACTCGAACTACTGCAAGCAAATGGACTTGAATCTCCTCGATATAATGTCTTAGATGAAAAAGGTCCTCAGCACGACAAAGAGTTTATAGTCGGAGTATATATTCAAGATATTTTAGCTGGGGTTGGGAATGGTAAAAGTAAAAAACAAGCTGAACAATTAGCAGCAAAAAAAGCTTTAGATAATCCTTTATTAAATGAAATATTTGAAAAAAGTGTTAATAAATAAATAAATAATTATGGAAAAGATAATATTTGAAAAAAGTAAAAAAGGAAGAAAAGGATATACTCTTCCTAAATCTGATTTTAATAAAATATCAATTGAAAATTCATTGCCCAATAGATTCTTGAGAAAATCTGAATTAAAACTGCCTGAAATAAGTGAAAATGAGATAGCAAGGCATTTTGTGAGACTTTCTCAGCTAAATTATTGTATAGAAAAGGGACTATATCCTCTTGGTTCCTGCACTATGAAGTATAATCCCAAAGTGAACGAAAAAACTGCTTCCTTAGAAGGGTTTGCCGAACTACATCCTTGTTCTGAATTCAGAAATGCTCAAGGAGCTTTACGCCTTATGTATGAATTAGGAGAGTTTTTAAAAGAAATTGTCGGTCTTGATGGTGTAAGCTTGCAACCAGCTGCTGGTTCGCAAGGTGAGTTTACCGGTATATTAACATTTAGAGCTTATCATTTGGAAAGAGGTGATACAAAAAGGACGAAGGTGCTAATTCCAGACTCAGCTCATGGGACAAACCCTGCTTCAGCAACTATAGCTGGATTTCAGATTGTTGGCGTCAAATCTTCACCAGACGGTAGAGTTGACATAGAGGATTTACGTAGCAAATGCAATGAAGAAATAGCAGGATTTATGCTTACTAATCCAAATACACTTGGCCTATTTGAATATAATATCTCAGAAATAGAAAAATTAGTTCATGGTTGTGGGGGTTTGATGTATATGGACGGTGCCAATTTGAACGCTCTTCTTGGCATTGCACGACCTGGAGATATGAAATTCGATTGTGTACACATTAATCTTCATAAAACTTTTTCTACTCCGCACGGAGGTGGAGGTCCCGGATCTGGTCCTATCTGTGTAAATGAAAAACTAATTCCTTATTTACCAATTCCTCAAATTGAAAAGAAGAATGGATTTTATTCTTTAAATGAAGATAACCCTTGCTCAATAGGAAAAGTTCATTCATTTTTTGGCAATTTTGGTGTATTTGTCAGAGCCTGGACTTATATTAGAATTCTTGGTGCTGAAGGACTTAGAGATGTAAGTGAAAATGCAATTATTAATGCAAATTACCTTTTAAGTTTGCTAAAAGAAGATTTCGAGGTTCCTTATAATGAATTCTGTATGCATGAATTCGTATTGAGCGGTGACTATCAAAAATCTGTTGGTGTATCTACAAAAGATATGGCTAAGCGTCTTCTTGATTACGGATATCATGCTCCTACAATATATTTCCCTTTAATTGTTCATGAAGCTATGCTTGTTGAGCCGACTGAAACTGAAACTTCCGAATCTCTTTATGATTTTGCTCAAGCTTTAAGGGCAATTGCACTCGAAGCAAAAAATAATCCTGAATATGTACGTTCTGCTCCTTATACAACTCCAGTTAGGAGGCTTGATGATGCTCTTGCAGCAAGAAATCTAAATATTAGATGGTTAGATTAGACAATATTCAAGTTCATAATATATTTTCTTTTATTGAAAAAGAAAGTAAAGAGGAAATATTTGAAAATATATTAAAAAAGAAAGATATTATTATTCAAAGAATAATATCTACAGGACAAAAGTCACCGGAAAATTTTTGGTATAACCAAGACCAAGATGAATGGGTCCTCTTATTATCTGGTTCTGCTACTTTAAAATTTAAAGATAAAAATTACATCAAAATTTTTGAATTAAATCCGGGGGATTATCTGCTTATTCCAGCACATTGTGAGCATAGAGTTGAAAGAACTGCAGATACTGAAGATACTGTTTGGCTTGCAATTTTTTTTTAACATTTGTAACTTAATAAAAGCTAATTTGTTTAAATTTTCATTTATTTAGTTTAATATATTAATATATATTTTATGATTAAGTTTTTAATTATTATTTTGTTTATTTTTAGTTTGATAAATTTATTTGCTATAAATCAAATCCCGGACAAAAAACAAGATTTTGTTTATTATTCGATAAAAGTTTTAAATGATAATAAAGATATCTTTAAAAAATTATATGAAAATGGTTTTGATTGTGAAAGCATTAATCTTTGTGATGATGGATACTTTGAACTAATTGTAAATTCTGACGAAATCCATTTGCTTGATAGTTTTGGGATTAAATATTCGATTTTAATCGAAGATATGGAGAGTTTTTTAGAAAATCAATTAAAACATAATTATTCTAAAAAACAATACATTTTAGGAGACGATTTTTTTCTTGGCTCTATGGCTGGTTTTTATACTTACGATGAAACGATCGCTTTCTTTAATAATCTAATTAAAAAATATGATGTATATTTTAGAGAAGTTGATACAATTGGCTATTCGATAGAAAATAGACCCATCTTATGTTATTCTTTTAGTTCCTCGACAAAAAATGTAAAAGATGAGATTCTATTTACATCATTACATCATTCACGAGAACCCAGTGGTTTGATGGTTTTATGTTATTTTTTACATACTCTTTTAAAAAGAGCTGCTGAAGGAGAGAAAAATTCTATATACTTGCTTGACCATAATCTTATACATATTGTTCCTTTTGTTAATCCAGATGGCTATATATATAATCAAAAGATAAAACCAGATGGGGGAGGTCTTTGGCGAAAGAATAGAAGACTAAATCTTGATAGTACCTGGGGGGTGGATCTTAATCGCAACTATGGTGATTTTGAGTTCTGGAATTCATCAAATATGGGGTCGTCTACTAATCCTGCAAATGAAACATATAGAGGTACAAAACCATTTTCTGAACCAGAAACACAAGCTGTAAGAGATTTTTGTTTGAATCATAATATTAAAATTGCTTTGAATTATCATTCATTTGGCAATTACTTGATTTATCCTTATAGTGCTACTATGAATGAAACCCCTGATTCCTTAATTTTTAGAGCTTTTTCAATGTGGGTTAGCAAAAATAACGAGATTTTGTTTGGTAGAGATTTTAATACAGTGGGATATTATGGACGTGGAACTTCAGATGATTGGATGTATAAGTCAATACCAGAGAAAGATAGAATTATATCTTTCACAGTTGAGGTTGGAAGACATCAAGATGGCTTTTGGCCTCTGTATCCTGAAAGGATTTTTCAACAATGTGTTGAGTTCTTAAATTTAAATTATGAGGTTCTTTGGTCATCTGAAGCTAATATTAGACCAATTAGTATAAAAGCAAATTATAATAAGGGAACTAAAGATTGCAACTTAAATTTAATTGTTCAAAATATTGGAATTAAAGAACAAAAAAGCAATTGCAATCTAACTATAAAAGCAATAAATAATTTTGTAAATTTCGATGACTCAATTAAAATACTCAATTTTTTAAAACCAGCTGAAACAAAATTACTTACTTTTAAAATACCATTTCCAAAAAGAGGCTTCGTGAATGGAAGCATTGTCCCTTTTGTAATTAAGATAGAATTTAATGATATTGTAAGATATGATACTTTATTTACTTCATTATGGTATCCCCAAGAATTATTATTATATTCTACAGGTGAAGCAGATGCAAGATGGAACTTGGGTAATTGGGGGCTGGAATATGATTTATCCAGTAATAATTTTGTTTTTTCCGATAGTCCCCAAAGTTTATATGGCGATTCTATAAGCAACTTTTTAACTTGGCAAGAACCAATATCGTTAGAGTGTAATAACGCATATTTAGAATTTGATACTCGATGGCAAATTGAGGGAAGATACGATTTCGGTATTGTTCAAATATCAACTGATGGTGGAGATAATTGGGAATATTTAAAATCTGATAGAATGGTTTTAGGTTCTGGAATTAACAAAAGTAGACAACCTGATAAAACTTATGGTTTTGCAGGTTTTTACCCTGATTGGGTAGAGCAAAGTATCTCGCTTAGCGAATATATTGGTAAGAAAGTGATGTTTCGATTTGGTTTGCTTTCTGATCAAGCTAAACATTTTGATGGATGGTTTCTAAAGAACATTCGATTAATGCTTTATAATGAATTAGATTGGACAACAATTCAAGGAAGTTTCACTCAAAAAGACAAATTTATTATTCCACATTATATTAAGGGAAACGACTTTATTAAAATTGATATAGAAGATGAATTTGATTCTTTTATCAGTGTTAGAATTTATAATTTACTAGGGCAGTTAATTTTTGATAATAAATATGAAAATACAAAACATATTATCATAAATGAAAAATTTAACACAGGTATTTATTTATTAGAACTGATTATTAATGATAAGTCGGTAAAAGATAAATTAATTATTACAGAATAATTATTTCCTATATTTTTTAGGAAATTCAAAAAAACGCAGTTTACCGGGATTCTTTTGAATATCTTTCCAGTTATTCACATCAAAATCAATACATACTATCCCACTTGTAGGAACATTATCAAATACACTGCTCGAAAGATATGTTGCAAGGTAGGTAAGATCTGGGTTATGACCGAACACTATAGCTGTTTTAATATTATTATCAAGATTACATATCAAATCTAAAATAATCTTAGAATTCGAATCATAAATCGTTTTCTCAATAATAATTTTACCTTTATCATAATTGAGAACTTTAGCAAATATTTTAGCTGTTGTCAGTGCTCTTAAAGCTGGACTTGATAAAATGATATCGGGTTCAATGTTTTTTGATTTTAAAACCTCAGCCATTAATGGAGCATCTTTTTCACCTCTTTTATTTAAAGGTCTTTCTAAATCGTTGAGTTCAGGATATGCCCAACTTGATTTTGCATGTCTTATCAATAATAAGGTTTTCATAATTTACTTCTTTTATTTACTCAAAATTAATACAATTTTTAAATTTTATGAAACTCAATCATTAATTTTACATTTAAAGTTGATAATTTTGATATTTTTTTGTGACAAAGGTTAAAATTTGAAAGTCTGGAAGGCTGAATTAGCTTTAGTTTTTATTACATTAATTTGGGGTGCTACTTTTACATTTACAAAGAATGGACTTGAAAATAGCTCCCCTTCATTATTCTTAATTTTACGTTTTTCGATCTCAATTCTCATTGCTATAATTTTTTTTAATAAATATCTAAGAAAAATTGATAAATTAACACTAAGAAATGGAATAATATTAGGATGTTTGCTTGGAGGTGGTTTTGTTTTTCAGACTTATGGATTAGTAGATGTAATGGCGTCTAAGTCTGCTATTATTACTGGGCTTTCAGTAACTCTTACACCATTTGCTTTTTGGATTGTTACAAAAAGGAAAATTGAATTTTGGCAGATTATCGGAGTTATTATTGCTACTATTGGGTTATGGTTATTCAATCCAAGAATTGATACGATTAGTAGGGGAGATATACTTGTTATTATATCTACATTCTTCTGGGCTTTTTATATCACTTATATGGATGTTTTTACGAAAAATGTAGAGAAGTTTGCCGAGACCGCACAGTTAGTTATAATACAAATTATATGTGTTGTTCCTATTGCATTAATTCCTTTTTTTCTATTTGATATACATAATCTACACTTTTGTATTAATACAAAACTTATAACTTCTCTTGCTTATAATGGTATAATTGCCTCATTTATTCTAACGTTAATCCACACAAGTGTTCAGAGGTATACAACTCCTGTTAAAGCTGCTCTGATTTTTTCCCTTGAACCAGTATTCGCAAGTATTATAGCTATCATTTTGCTACAAGAAGAATTAAAGTATTGGGAATACATCGGGGGATCTTTGATGCTTTTTGGTGTTATTGTATCAGAAATAGGGCCACTCTTCTTTCTAATATGGTTAAAAGTATTAAAAATAAGAAGGAAAATTGATTAGTAATAATTTTATTTTAAGGGTTTTCGTCCCGCTAAATGCATAGCAACGGCTGCAAGGGATTCGATATCAAGATTTCGAATAACTATTTTAAGATTATGATGTTGGGATCTTTCTTTATTTTGAGTAATATAAATAATTTTGTTTGTAATTGATTTTTTTTCTAAATATTTTGCAATTTGAGCTGGAAAATCTTGTTTTTCTATAAAGTCAAATAATATAATTAATGTATCGGAAAAAATAGATTTATCTATATACTCAATGTCAATATCCTTTATGTTTTCATCAAAGAAAACGATATCGCAGTCATTTTCTAATGCTTGGGCAAAAAATTCTGAGAACTTTATTGATGACTCAAAAGAAAAATCATCAACCACACAAATTAATATTACAGTAAGTTTATTATCTATTGGCAATAGTTTTTTTTCACCCCCAAAAATCATGGAATAATATTCTTCAAATATTTTTTGTGTGTTCATAAAACATCAAATTTTTTTGTAAAATAAGAAAAAATGATTATTTTTGTAATCTAATATAATACAAATCCAGTTAAAGGGCCTATAGCTCAGCTGGGAGAGCGCTTGAATGGCATTCAAGAGGTCAGGAGTTCGATCCTCCTTAGGTCCACTTAAATTTAGGGGTCGTAGCTCAGTTTGGTTAGAGCGCCAGTCTGTCACACTGGAGGCCGCGAGTTCGAGCCTCGTCGGCCCCGCCAATCCTTTACTTTTCAATGATTGATGGCAGTTCGATAGCAAAAGTTGTTCCTTTATTTAAAGAAGTATCTTTAACCCAGATTTTACCTTTGTGATAGTCTTCAACAATTCTTTTACATAAGCTAAGACCAAGTCCCCAGCCTCGCTTTTTAGTAGTAAACCCTGGATGGAATACTTGCCGCTTTTGTTTCTTGGTCATTCCTTTCCCATTATCACTAATTGTTATGACAATTTTTTTTCGGCTTTTTATGCTCGATAATTTTATTTTTACAAATCCTGATTTCGATTCTATTGCTTCTGCAGCATTTTTTAAAAGATTTTCTATAACCCATCCAAATAAATCAATATTTAAATTCGCAAATATTGATTTATCGAGATTTTTTATAATTTCAATTTTCTTTCCTAAATGTGGTAATCTTTTTTCAAAATAATTGCATATACTTTCAATTTGTTGGGCTACGTTGACCTTGCTTAACTCTGGTGTAGATCCAATTTTAGAGAAACGAACAGCAATTGTATTTAATCTATTAATATCACTTTCCATTTCGTTTAAAGTGTTTTCAATTGAAATAGGGTCTGTTTTATTGTATTTAAGTATCTCAATCCAGGCAAGAATGCTTGAAAGAGGAGTACCTAATTGATGTGCAGCTTCTTTTGCCATACCAACCCATACTTTCGATTCCTCATGTTTTCTAATATTACTAAATGCAATATACCCAATAAATATAAATACAAATATTACTAAAATTCCTATATATGGAAATAAATTCAGATTATCTACAAGTTTTGAATGAGAATAATAGACTTTATTTAAAAGTTTGTCTTTTTCTTTTTCGTCATAAATGGGAATAGGCTTATATGATGCTCCCATTTTTTGTACATATTCTACTAAGAATCTATGTTTTTCGATATAAGAAAGGGCTGAATCCATTTGCACATTTAAAGTAAAGTCCTCTCCTAATGGTTCGTTTTTTTCATTCGTGATTATTATCGGGAAAGATATTGTTGGTGTAATGTTTTCCTTTAAAAATACTATGTCTTCAATTGATGAATTTGGACTTAAACATCTTTGGAAAAATTCTGTGTATAGTTTTATAGTTTTAGTTTCTCTATCAATCAACTCCTCGACTAAATAGTTTGTATAAAATACCACAGAAACAACAATAAAGATACCAATAGCAATAAGAACAAGTTTAATCTGCCATTTTGAAACAGATAAAGTCAGAATGTTAGAAAAATCTCTTTTAAATGAAAATTTCATGATATATTTAATGAATTTAGTATTAGATTAGTTCAAATTTATTTAATTCGTTTGAAGTAATCTTTTAAATGCAACAAGAGTTCATTGTTCTTTATGCTTTTTTGTTCTCCTGAAGACATTTCTTTAATAGTATAATTTCCATTTTTTAGTTCTTCTTCTCCTATAATTAATGTTAAAACTGCCGACAATCTATTTGCATCTCTAAATTGAGCTTTCAACGACCTCCTAAGCATATCAGTTTCGACACGATAACCTAATTCTCTTAATTCTTTGGCTAAATTGATAATAATTGGCATTGCTTTATCGTCAGCACGAATTAAGTAGATATCACAACTATCTTTTCGATTTTCTACTGCATTGATATTTTCTAATATAAGGAGGATTCTCTCTATTCCCATAGCAAAACCAATTGCAGGAGTTGATTTTGCTCCAAGTTGTTCAAATAAAGTATCGTATCTACCTCCTCCACCAAAGGAGTCCTGTGCTCCTAAAGATGAATGACGAAATTCAAATACTGTATGGCAGTAATAATCTAATCCTCTGACAAGGCGTGGTTCAATTGTGTATTTTATATTAGATAAATCTAATAAAGAGCAAACAGTGTCAAAATGGATTTTACTATCGTTATCAAGGAAATCAAGTATTGAAGGTGATTGGTTAATAATTTCTATATCGCTTTGTTCTTTTGAATCTAGAATTCTTAATGGATTGGTTTCTAATCGCTTTCTACTTTCTGATGATAATTGATTGATTTTTGTTTTTAGATATTCAACAAGAATACTTTTATATTGATAGCGAGTTGTATTATTACCAATGGAATTGAGTAATAAAGTGTAATCATTAATATTTAGAGATTTAATTATGCTATCAGCTAACATTATAACTTCTGCATCACTTTCAGGATAAGGTGAACCAATACATTCAGCTCCATACTGATGGAATTGCCTTAATCGTCCTTTTTGTGGTCTTTCGAAACGAAAAAAAGGCCCAAAATACCATAATTTAAGTAAAGAGGCTTGATTTAGTAAAGAGTTTTGTATTACAGCACGAACTAAACTCGCAGTCATTTCTGGGCGAAGTGTTATAGATTCTCCACCTTTATCTTCAAATGTGTACATTTCTTTATTGACTATATCAGTTTGCTCCCCAACACCTCTTGAAAATACTTCTGTTTTTTCAAATATTGGTGTACGGATTTCTTGGTAACCATATTTTGCAGATGTTTCTCTTAATTTATTTTCTACAAATAACCAATTATTAATAACATCGGGAAGTAAGTCCTTTGTTCCTCTGACTGCTTGGATCATTTTACATTTTAATTTTTTTATTTATATAAATTATTGACGTTTTCTTATATTACTTAATTTAACTACTTCAGATTTATGAATTTTTTTATTTCCAGAAACGAAGGAATTATTTTTTTCATAATATCTCAACATTAAATCTGAAGATTTTGCAATTCCAATTCTGTTGGAACAACCTATATTCTCATCATCAATGCTTTGGAAATTTTGAATAAATAAATTTTCTTGAATTAGTGAACTAAAATTATCATCTAAATTAAAACCAAAAGCTTTTGCAACATTTCCGGGGCCTTTACACAAATTATTAATATTATTTATACCTCTGTTTTCGATCATTTTTTCTATTCCTAATAATGGTTCAATAGAACGAATAAGAACGGCACAACCTTTATTGTTATCCTCAGTTACGACGTTTATACAATAATGGACCCCATAAATCTTGTAGACGTAAAGAATACTACCAGTTTCAAACATAGCTTCGTTACGTCTGCTTTTACCAGTTACTGAATGGCTGGCCATATCATTATCAGCTAAATAAGCTTCAGTTTCAACAATCTTTCCAGCAATACATATTCCATCAATATTTCTAACTAATGCTTTTCCAATAAGCTCTTTTGCTATTGTATTAGTATTTCTCAGATAAAATTCTTTCTTTAATGAATTAGTAAAGTCAGGTATATTTTGAATATTATTGAAGTCCTTCATTATTTTTTTATTTTTGTAAAAATAATAATATACGAAAATAATGAAATTAGAAATAAGGATTGCATTAAGATACCTTTTTTGGCGTGGTTCCTTTAATTTTATATCAATTATTAGTTATGTTTCTCTGCTTGGTATTATCATCGGAGTCGGAGCTTTAATAATTGTAATGTCCATTTTTAATGGGTTTAGTGAATTTGCCGAACAACAATTAATCGCCTTGGATCCGCATTTAAAAATTACTGCAAAAAGCGGTGTTTGGATAGAAGAGTCTGATTCATTGATTAATGCTATTAAGAAAATTCAAGAAGTAGCTATAGCTTCTCCAATAATTTCCGGTAAAGTTGTAGCTATGAATAAGACAAATATGAATGCTTTTATTATTAATGGAGTAAAACAATCTGAGATAAATAATATATCAGGAATTCCAAATAGCATTATAAAAGGTCATTTTAATATCGCTTATCATCTCGGTTGTCCCGGTTTAGTTATAGGTTCAGGACTTCAAAGGCGCTTGGATATTGGATTAAACGATACTGTTGAACTAATTTCTCCTGCTATGCTTGAAAGTTCAATAAAATCTGTGAAAAAGAAAAGTGGGAAAGTATTCGTTATCACAGGAATATTTCAAACAAACTCAAAAGATTACGACGACATACTTGCTTTTTCTTCACTAAACTCTGCACAAGAACTGTTTGATTTACTGCAAAATAGAATTTCTTCCATCGATATAAGACTAAAAAATATCGAAGACGTTGGGAGAGTAAAAGAATATTTAGAAAAAATTATTCCATTTAATTGTATTATCCAGTCGTGGTTCGACTTACATAAAGATTTATATAAAATTATGCAATATGAAAGATATGCGGCTTTTATCGTTTTAAGTCTGGTAATAATAATTGCTTTATTCAATTTATTGGCATCTCTTTCTATGATTGTCGTTACAAAGCAAGCAGATATAGCTTTATTAAAATCTTTAGGTGTTACAAATAAAAAAGTAAAAAGCATTTTCAGAAGATTAGGTTTAATTATTGGTTCGTTTGGGACATTGTTAGGAATTTTTTTAGCTTTTTTTGGATATACTGTTTACCAGATTCCTGATATTACTAAGCATTACATTATTACTTCTAACCCGTTTATTAATCTAATATATTTTTTATTAATGAATGCAATTTCTCAGATATTAGAGTTATTATCTTTAGATACTAACAAATACCTGTTAAGTAGAATCCCTATGTCTTTATATATATTGGATGTCATTGCTGTGGCTACTGTAACTATTATTGTTTCATATTTGGCAACAATTTATCCATCGCTAAGGGCTTCAAAAACCCGTATATCTCAATCAATACGAAATGAATGATTTATCAATGAATACATTTTTACCATTTACAAAGGTTGCAATAACCTTTATTTTTTTTATCTCTGTTTTTGATTTTAATTCTTTATTTAATACAATAAAATCCCCATAATTGCCTTCTTTTAATTTTCCTCTTTTAATGTTGCTATATCCTAATCCTCTTGGATTTGAGATATAAGCATTTAAAGCTTGGCTTATATTTATTGTTTCCTCAGAAAACCATTGTTTAATTGTGTTATTTTCTATTCTATTAACAAAAGCATCAATTCCTAAAATAGGGTTGTGTGATTCAATAGGGAAGTCTGAACCACCCAAAATATTAATGTTTTGGTTAAGCAAAGATTTCCATAGATATGCGTATTTACACCTTTGACCCAATCTTTTTATTGCCATTTCAGAATCAGAAATACAATGAATAGGTTGAACGGAACAAATTATTCTACCATCAGACAAGTAACAAAAATCATCAGGGTGAATTATTTGAGCATGTTCTATTCTAAAATATAAATTATGCTTTTCGTAATGTTTCTCTAATATCTTATTAAAAGTTTTCAATACTGTTCTATTAGCTCTGTCACCAATTGCATGTACTGCTACTTGCAAATCGTGTCCAATAGCTTTGTCAATTTTTTCATACAATTCTTTTTCTTTTAAAAGTAGCAGCCCTTTATTACGAGGTTCATCACTATATGGAGCAAGGAGTGCAGCACCTCTTGATCCTAAAGCTCCATCAACATACAACTTAATACCAACTATTGAAAAAAAGTCAGAACAATATGGTTTTATTTTGTATTTTATATATTCGTCATCTTGTGCTTTTACAAAGGAAAATATTCTTATATTCAATTTCTCTGCTTCTGATAATTCTTTATAAATGTTTATTAAGTCGGGATTTAAATCCATATCGTGAATTTCTGTTAGACCATTTTTATTTAGTTCGGAAATTGCATTAAGGATATATTTAGATATTTTTTCTTTTGAGAGCTTAGGAATGTGTTTTGTAACAATTTCTATCGCATTGTCTATCAGCACACCTGTTGGGCTACCATCTTTATATCTTATAATATCTCCGCCTTTTATATCACATTTTCTATTATTTATTCCAGCTATTTCCATTGCTTTTGAATTAACCCAAATAGAATGACCATCAACTCTATAAAAACAAACAGGTATATCTTTGAAATAAAAGTCTAATTCTTTTTTATCAGGAAAAGATTTATTGAACCAGTTTTCATTGTTCCACCCATAACCAAGTAACCAGTTACCACGCAATTCTTGGTGCTTCAATGCTTTTTGTACGCAATCTTCTTTACTTAAACAATCATTTAGTTGCAAAGCATTAAGCTTTGTACCTAAGCTTGCAATATGCCCATGTGAATCTACAAATCCTGGATATACAAAACAATCTTTAAATTTATAGGTTAAATTATTTGTTTCAATTTCTGAATATCCGATTCCTCTTTCCAAATAAGAAATAACTCCTTTTGTTAGTCTGATTTTACCTTGAAATGCTTCCATTTTAATTATAGTAGAATATTTTTAATAATATTATTAATTTAATAAAAATAAATAATAAAAAAGCCACATTTAAATGTGGCTTAATATAAGAAAGATAATCAAATTAATGATAATTCTATTTCAAAATATCATCTATCACGTTAGCATCAACATCCATAATATATTGAATTCCACTTATATCAGCAGCATTCTTGGTTAATGCAGCAATATCATCTCGTGTTATATGTTCTAATGCAAATTTTCTACTACCGCACATAAGTTGTCTAAGGCCTTGAGCTAAACGTTCAAAATATGTATAAAGACCAATAGCTCCAGTAGGAAGCTTTTCAAATTCTTCATCACCAATTTCATGTCTGATAGTTGCCGATGTTACGAAAATTTCATCTATTGTGTTGCCAAATCTTTCAACATATACAGGTATTTGATTGACTTCTATAGCTTTTCCAATTGTTTTACCAACCATAGCAGCAGCGATTGGCCCACGAGCCATACCCACTAATTTCACAAATGGAGCTCCTAACGCTAATCCTTTAAATATTTGGTCTTCAAAAGTAAAACCTCCAGCAACAGCTAAAGCAGGGACATAATCCCCTCTCTCAGCAATTTTTTTTGCATAAAAATAGAGCATAGAGTGTAATTCGACTGGTGGAACACCCCATTCATTCATCATCCTCCAGGGACTCATTCCAGTTCCTCCACCTGCGCCATCTACTGTTAATAAATCTATTTTATATTTTGAAGAATAAGCAATTGCACGAGCTAAGTCAGCTGGTCTATAAGCACCGGTTTTTAGAAAAACATATTTTGCGCCGGCTTTTCTTAATTCCTCAACTCTTTGAGCAAAACCTTCCTCGCTAACCATGCCAACTCTTGAGTGCCTTTCAAATTCTTTAAACGATCCATTTTCAAAAGCTTTTATTACATTTGGATCCATAGGATTTGGCAATACTATATAACCTCTTTCATACAGCATTTGAGCTTTTTTCAAATCCCTAATTTTAACTTCTCCTCCTATATTCTTTGCACCTTGTCCCCATTTTAATTCAACAATTTCTACGCCAAGATCATTAATAGCATATTCTTGAACACCCAAACGAGTATCTTCGACATTAGCTTGGACAATTATTGCTCCATAACCATCTCTTTGATTGTCTTTATATAATTTGACACGCCGTTTTAAATCAACGGTATCGACTATTTTGCCATCTTTAATAATTGCCTTTACATCCATACCGCCGACATTTTCGCCTATAGTAAGACCTGTACCTGCAAGAGCGCTACCAATGGCAATACCTTCCCAATTATTCTTTGCCACATCTGTCGAACCAATACCAGGAATAATGAATGGTAATTTAAATTTAATACCTTTATCAAAGCCAAATTTTACTTCGAGATTAACTGCTGGAAATATGGCTTTATCACTGTCTGCTTCAATACCAACAGCACCTACAGCTGTACCCATTATATTAAAGTGAGAATAGTCAACGGGATATCTTTTTTCTGAGGCGGATGTAATAACACCAAAAGGTTGTGGATATATTACTTCGTGACCGCGATAAGCTGATTTTCCAATTTCACACATTCCAATGCAGCCATCAACACAGGTAACACACATACCTGAAGCAGGGTTAATAGATTCTTCGGTCCTATTTTTTGATAAAGTTGCAGCCGAAGAATTAACTCTTGAATAAACCGAATTAAACATCATAATTATTTACCTCCATTTATTAAATCTAATTTAGTAATTTCACAAGCAACACAAGGTTCCATATAACACATCATATCGTCGAAAGCATGGCTTTCAACACATGGTGGTGCAAGATTTGCGCATCCTCCACAAATAGCTTTCTCAGGAGTTATATAAGTGCATCTTAATTGGCAGGCAGGACAGACATAAATACATCCGCCACACTGTCTGCAAATATCTGATTTAATATCAAAAGGAACACCAATAGCTCTTGTTTCCCCTCTTCCACTAAATCCAATTGCTTTAGCCATCATTTGTTCTTCGCACATGCGAACACAGAGTCCGCATAGAATACAATCTTCGTATTCTTGACGGAAACGTTGTTGAGTTACATGATGTGCTGATGCCAGATCCTGTATGATTTTAGATTGAGGGCAAGTAGCTAATAGTAATTCTAGTATCATTTTCCTTGCTTTCAAAACTCTTGAAGATGCTGTCCTGACTCTTAATCCTTCTTGAACTATATAAGTACAGGAAGAAACAAGTCGAGAGTTGGGTTCTTCTCCTATTTCAACCACGCACAAACGGCATGCACCATAGGGCGAAAGACCCTCCATATGGCAAAGAGTTGGGATTGGGAAGCCATAGAAATTAGCTGCCTCCAATATAGTTGAACCTTCCTCCACTTGAACTGGAAGTCCATTTAAATAAATATTAATCATATACCACCACCTCTTTTTCTTGTGCATTAATTTTTTCTCTATTCTTTGTAAATTCAAGGTCGCACCGCATACAGCGTAGTGCTTCTTTTGTTGCTTCTTCAACAGATAAGGCTACTTCAACCTCTGCAAAATTTCTCTTTCGCCATTCTGCGGGAGCTCTTAATGTTTCTATTCGTCTATTATTTTCAAGTTGGATTTGAACTGGTTCGATGTATATTTCTGGTAATTTCTTTTCAACAGGTTGATTTAGAGGTATATCTCTTAAATATCTGTCTATCATTAAGGCAGCTCTTTTTCCAGCAGCTATTGCATCAACAACTGTATTTGGTCCTGTCGTAACATCTCCAGCAGCAAAAACTCCTTTTCTACTAGTTTCCATTGTTCTTTCATCTACTTGGACAGTATTCCAGTTTGTTGTATCAATTCCACAAGCGTGAACCGCAGATATGACATCCTTACCTGAGTCTTCGCTTATAGCAACTATTAATGTATCTAAATCAATTGTAAACTCAGATCCTTTAATTGGAACAGGGCGCCTTCTTCCAGAAGAATCAATATCACCTAATTCGTTTTTTGTACACTCAAGAGCTTTAATATGCCCTGCTTCACTTAAAATTCTTGTAGGAGTAATTAATGTCTGAATCTTAATTCCTTCTTGAATTGCTGCTTCAATTTCTTCTTCAAATGCAGGCATTTCTTCTCTTGTTCTACGATATAGAATAGTGACTTCTTCAACGTCTTTCTGGCGCATAGCTACTCTTGCAGCATCTATTGCAGAGTTGCCTCCACCAATAACTCCGACTTTTCCTTTTGCTAAATACCTACCATTCATATTAAATTCCTTAAGGAAAACGATAGAGGGAAAGACGCCTTCTATATTTTCGTTTTCAATTAATAATGGTTTGCTCTGGTGCGCTCCAATTGCAACAAGTACAGCATTATATCCCTTATCAAACAAGTCGTCAATTGAAAAATCTCTACCTAATGCCGCGTTGCATTTGATTGTAATGTTTTCGTCAAGTATCGAAGCGATTTCACGCATAATAACTTCTCGTGGTAATCTATAAGATGGTATAACGCAACTTAACATACCACCATATTGAGGTTCAGCCTCAAATATTGTAATATTGTATCCCTTAAGAGATAAATAATGGGCAGCAGATAAACCTGCTGGTCCTGAACCAATTATTGCTATTCGTTCTGATCTATTGATCAAGTATTCTCTTTTAGGTTTATAAACCATTGGGTCAATTCTATCTGTAATAAATCTCTTCAAGGCTCTTATAGCGATTGGATCTCCGCCACTTGTACCAGAACGGCAACGTTTTTCACAAGGATGGTCACAGACTCTTGCACATACTGATGGGAATGGGTTAGCTTCTCTAATTGCAATATATGCTTCCTCGTATTCTCCTCTTGATATGTGAGCTATATAGCGCCAAGCTTCTGTTCCAAGCGGGCAAGCTGATTGACAAGGAGCGCCTACTAAATTACTACAGACATATGCATCACATTTTTTATCAATTATGTGTCTTTCATATTCTTTCCTGAAATATTTCAAAGTGCTGAGGACTGGATTTGCTGCTGATTGTCCAAGACCACACATAGATGTATCTCTAACTACAAGGGCTAATTCTTCAAGTAAATCTAAATGTGATAATGGAGCATTACCTTTTGAAATATCATCAAGTATTTCATACATTCTCTGAGTTCCCTTCCTACAAGTAAAGCATTTACCGCAAGATTCTTCTTTTAAAAACCTCATAAAGTATTTAGCTACATCAACCATACAAGTATTTTCGTCCATTACTATCATTCCACCCGAACCCATTATCGAGCCAGCTTTAGTAAGACTTTCGTAATCTATTGGTAGATCGAACATACTTGCAGGAATGCAACCTCCTGATGGTCCTCCTGTTTGAACTGCTTTGATTTTAGCTTTCGTTGGTGAGCCGCCGCCTATATCATAAACTACTTCATGTATTTTTGTTCCAAGTGGTACTTCAACTAAGCCAGTATTTCTGATTTTTCCTACTAATGAAAAGATTTTAGTTCCAGTATTGCCAGGCACACCAATTTTAGCATATTCCTTTGCTCCCATATTAATAATAATTGGAACATTAGCTAAAGTTTCGACATTATTTATACAAGTAGGATATCCGTTTATGCCTTTTTCGATGGGGTAGGGTGGTCTTTGCCTTGGTTCACCTCTATAACCCTCTACTGATTTTATTAATGCGGTCTCCTCACCACATACAAAAGCTCCGGCACCTCTAACGATTTCTATGTCGAAATCAATGCCTGTGTTAAGAATATTTTTCCCTAATAATCCAAAATCACTTGCTTGACGTAAGGCAATTAACGTATGTTTAATTGCTAAAGGATATTCGCTACGGACATAAATTAATCCTTTAGTAGCTCCAATAGCTATACCGGCAATAAGCATACCTTCAATAATACCATGAGGATTCCCTTCCAACAAGCTCCTATCCATATATGCACCGGGATCACCTTCGTCAGCATTGCACACTATAAAGCTTTGCTTTCTTTTTAGGCTATTTTTTCTAGCTAATTCCCATTTTTTCCCTGTTAAAAAACCAGCACCTCCGCGTCCCCTCAGTCCTGATTTAGTAATTTCATTAATAATCCAGTCGGGGTCTGGTTTTGATAATATTGTAGATAAAGCAGAATAACCACCTATCTCAATATAATTTATTATTCTTATTGGATCAAGATTATGATTAACTCCAAGAATGATTCTGTTCTGTTTTTTAAAGAAAGGAATATCATTTTGGGAATGATAACATTTATGTCTATGAGGTTCTTTGTATATTAGTTCTTCGTCAACGTAACCTTGCAATGCAGCTTCGATGACTCTGGGTATATCTGTCATTTTTAATTTTGGATAAAGATGGTTACCTGGCTCGACAACTATGAAGGGATCCATTTCACAAAAGCCTTGACATCCTGTGATACGAATATCAATTCTTTCTTGTAGAGAATGACTTAGGATATAATTTTTAATAACTCTTATAACATCATTAGCTCCACTTGCCTGTCCACCTGTTCCAGCACAAATAACCAGAGTTGGCTTTTCATATTTTATTTTTGTATCGCTTTGCACTCTATGACAATAGAGTACAAATTCATCAACTGAATTAAACTGTGGCATTTTTATTCCTTCATTTTATTAAAAATTCCATGTTCCACTTAAATCGAGAATATGACCTTTGCACCCTTTTCTGGGACATATCTGGACAATACCTCCTCCTCGCACAATCAATGGCACCATTTTGTTTCCACATTCAGGACAATCTGATGCTCCTATCAACTCAGCATGGCAATGTGGACAGAATATCTGAACTACAGTATTTTCAGGTATTTCATATTCAGAAGATACATTATAACTTCCATAAAGACTTGATAGAGCCAACCATCCATGTTTATGGTCGAACGCAACAGTAACTAATATAGATGGGTAACCATCAATTAAATACTTTTGACTCATCATTGTATGATTGCATTTAGAACAGCTGACTTCTAAAGGAAAAACTCTCTGGTCGGAGTGTAAATCTATATTATCTACTCCTTCTAAAGTTTTTTCAATGATTGATTTTACTCTTGAACTACTTACATTTGAATGATAGTGACCATCTACTACAACTATTGGACCTAAAGCACAAGCACCTAAACAATTTACGGTCTCTAATGTAAATTGCTTATCTGCTGTAGTTTCACCACTTTTTATTTTGAGGCATTTACAAAACTCATCAGCTACAGCTGGAGCATTTCGAACATGACAGGCAGTTCCTAAACAGACTGATACTAAATGTTTACCTCTTGGATGTAAGCTAAAAGCACGATAAAAGGTAGCAACACCATAGATATCAACTAAAGATTTACCTGTCTCTTCCGAAAGCTTTTCGAGCTGCTCACGTGGTAGATAACCATATTTTGCTTGAATTTCTTCAAGCATTGCAATTAGGCTATCACTTCTTTTGAATTTTTGCAATTTTTCAACATTTGTTGCAGAATCCATATTTACTTTCATAATAATTTAAAAACATTTGTCTAATTTTAATTTATATTCAAAAAACATTAAGTATAATCATTGCAATGCCAAATTCCACCATTTGTTTTAGCATAAACACATCCGAAACGTTTTTCGCAGTTGACACACAGTCCTTTGAAAATAAAGATTTCTGTTTCTGTTTCGGATGGATTGGGATTTTGTGGAGAATCACGATTATGAATTTGCCTTTCCGATTTTGTAAAAGCATCATATTGGTCGCAATACCACACTGGTTTGTTGCTTTTCTGGCGAAATGAGCATTCGTTTATATGATTGCAATTGGCACAGATACCTACATAGCCAGCTGTAAAAATTTTTGAATCTTCTATGACTGACTTGGGATGTACCATTTGTGTAAATTCTTATTAAATAACTAATTATTTATATTACAAGGTTTATGCCACATATAAACTAAAAAAGCTGATAATAAATATTAATTATGTAATTCAATTAATAAAGAAGTAAAATGGACATAGATTAATATTGATAAATCATTAAAATTAAATAAGATAAGTAATTATTGATGTTTATTATATTACGCTACCTTGCTTTGTATGATTTTAATTATATAAAGCAAAATTTACTATAAAATAATTGGGTTTGTGGGGAAAAAATTCCATGTGGGGAAAAATTCCCCATTCAATTTATTCAGTAAAACGCATTTTTTCGCGGAGAGTTTTTCTATCTATCCCAAGAATTTTTGCAGCTAAGGTTCTATTACCGTCAACACTTGCTAATACGTTTCTAATATATTCTAACTCGACTTCCTCGAGAGATCTATTAAATCCTCCTTCTTTAACGGATGAGAACTTCATTAGATCTGGTAGGTCAGGAACATCGATAATTTCATTTTCTGCCATTAGAACTACCCGTTGTATTATGTTTTCTAATTCTCTAACATTTCCATGCCAATGATATTTTCTCATAAGGTCCAATGCTTTATCAGTGAAAATAGGTTCCTTTATTCCATATTCTCTTGAATATTTTTTTACTAAATGATTAACAAGTAGAATAATATCGTCTCCACGTTCACGTAAGGGAGGTATGTTGATGGTTATTACATTTAACCGAAAGTAGAGGTCTTCTCTAAAAGAACCTTTTTTAACTAAGTTACCCAAATCTTTATTTGTTGCTGCAATGATTCTAACATCAATTTTCACTGAACGATTAGCTCCTATCATACATACTTCTTTTTCTTGAAGCACGCGTAAGAGTTTAACCTGCATTGCCATACTTGTTTCGCTAATTTCATCAAGAAATATTGTACCACCATCAGCAGTTTGGAAAAATCCAGCTCTTGTTTCAAATGCTCCAGTAAAAGCACCTTTTACAAAACCAAATAATTCGCTTTCTAATAAGTTTTCTGGGATTCCACCACAATTTACAGGAATAAAAGGTGCTGTAGAGCGATTACTACTATAATGGATCGCTCTTGCTACTAACTCTTTACCCGTTCCACTTTCACCAGTTATTAGTATATTGGCATTTGTATCGGCTACTTTACTTATAGCTTTGTAAACTTTTTTCATTACTTCCGATTCACCTATTAGACCAAATTTTTCGAATTTATAATTATCATTATCGCTGTATTCAGTATAAATTTTTAGAAATTTTTTTCTTTCTAATGACTGGTGAACTGCATTTAGTAATTCTTCATCTGTAAAAGGTTTTGAGAGAAATTCGACAGCTCCTGATTTCATTGCTTCGACAGCACTTTTAATAGTTGCATACCCTGTTATCATCATACATTCAACATCTTTGTAATGATCTTTTATATGTTTTATTAGATCTATGCCTGTATATCCAGGCATTTTTAGGTCAGTGATAACTAAATCAATTGGAAACGACTCTAGTACTTTTAAGGCAGCAGATGCATTATCTGATATGAAAACTCTGTAGTTGTTGGATTCTAAGTTTCTCTGAATTACTTCAAGAGTATCAGGCGTATCATCAACTACTAATATATTTGGCTTTAACATTATATCTTCACTTTTGAATCTGAATAAATAGGAATTTTGATTTCAAATCTTGACCCTTTTCCTAAAGTGCTTTCAACATTTATTGTTCCATTGTGTGAAGATATAATACCATAGCATACTGTTAGACCTAATCCTGTTCCTTCGTTTATACTTTTTGTAGAGAAAAAAGGTAGAAAGATTTTTTTTCTAATTTCTTCACTCATTCCTATACCAGTATCTTCGACTATAAGATAAACATAGTCAACGCTATTATCTGTTGAAATAGTCAGTTTTCCACCATTAGGCATTGCTTGAATAGCGTTAACCACTAAATTAATAAGGACTTGATTTATTTGAAATTCGTCTGCAAGAATGTGTGGTAAGTCATTTTTAAGGTTTCTAATTAGTTCTATACTATTTTTTTGACACCTGGACTCAAGAAAATATAGACCTTCCAATACAATTTTGTTCAAATTGACTTCTTTAAGTTGAGGGGGCATTTCTTTCGAGAATGATAGTAACTTTCTTATTATATCTCTTGCAAAAAGAGCTGATTTAATGATTTTATCTATATCTTTGGATATATTTTCAGGAAGTCCTTGCGATTTCTTAGTGAGTTGTGCAAATCCAAGGATACTGCCTAAAGGTTCATTAAGTTCGTGAGCGATACCAGCAGCAAGTTGACCTACTACATTCAATCTATCAGCATGTCTTATTTCATCTTGCAGAATTTTTCGTTCATTTTCACTTTCCTGGAATTCAACTAACTGAGCTATTTGTTTCGATAGTGTGTCAATTAATTCTTTCTCTTCTTTCAGGAATGGTCCAAAATCGCATTCTGGTTTTAATCTTGAGTATATAATTTCTATGAATCCTTTTTTTTCATTTTTAATGATTAGGTATGAAACAAGCCTTTGAGAACTATTCTGATAATATTTTGAAGTATATGATTTACCATTCAGAACAATCCTAATGGATGTAATTTCTGGGTATTGCATTGCCTGAGGTAATAATTCAATTAAAGACTTAAACAATTCTTCTATATTTAACTTGTTTTGACAAATTAATTGAGTAAATTTATGAAAGAAAGACAACTGTTTTGAGTTGGCAATAAGTTTGGAATGATTTTTTTGAAATACAATAGCTGAGCTAATTTTAGAGATTATTTCCTCTAAAAGAGCTATATTGTTAGTAGAAAATAGTTTAGATTGAATGCTTGTTATCCCTAATAAACCTATTTCAAGATTGCCTGAACTAAGAGGAGAAATTAATAAAGAAAAATTAGAAAGCCTTTCGCCACTAAAAATAATGCGGTGATTTGTAAATAAATTATAAAATTCTTCATTTAAGTCATAAATTATTAAGATACCATTAGTTAAAGATTTAAATGTAAATTTTTTTGCAAATTTTTGTTTAGGATTATCTTTGTAAAAGGAGTATAAGTTATTGTATTTATTGTTACTTGACTGTTCGAAATTATGAGAATAATCAGGATATACTTCAAAATTGTAAGCATTTTTAGAATAGCTTGATATATATGTTCTCGATAATTTACTACCTTCATTTATTAATAATTCTATTGAGTTAGAATTAGTAATTTCAAGCATAATTTTTACAATTTCATAATAAAAATCAGTTTGAGAGATAATATTGCTTGAATAATCAGTAATTTTATCTAAAAGGATGTTTATTTCTCTTTTATCTTTTTCTATCATAATAATTACTTTTATTTATTTTAAAGACAAAAGAAGTAATATTTTCAATGCTTGGATTCAGCTAATCTCCGAAAATTTTCACCAAGTCTTTGAAGTGCAAGAGAACAGTCATATTTATCAAAATGTAATTCAATAAAAATTAGCTTATTTTTAACATTATTTATTGTTTCTAAAGACTGTTCGAGTTCACCTTCCGTCCAAACCTCGAAGCATATAACATTATCTGAAAAAACCTTTGGTAATTGAGAATATTTCCACTGCTGTATATCGTTATAAGGTCCATCTTCATGGAGAAGCCTTTCGATTAGATAACCATCGTTGTTAATTAAGAAAAAAACAGCATTAGTATTGTTTTTTAAATGTGTAGATAGCTCATTTGCTGTCATTTGGAAAGCGCCATCCCCAGATAAAATAACAACTCTTTTATTAGGATTTGCAAGTGCAACACCCAATGAGGCAGGTGTGCAATAACCAATAGAAAGATAATACGCCTGTGAAATAAAATTATCTGCTTCTTCTATTTGTAGTTCTGGTGCTGCACATATAGCATCCCCAGGTTCAGCCAGAAGGATCATATCATCATTTAAAAAACGATTAAGTCTATCATAGAACCTCTTTGCAGTGATTTTTTTATTATGTGCAGGGATAAATTCACCCATAGGAGAAAATCTTGCATGAGGATGAGAATGTAGATAACTTCTTGGCTTTACTTTGTCTGCTAATAATTTTATAAAATCGGCAAGCATAACATTATTGTATGAATGCCTCATAATCTTAACTTGTTCAGTATTGGCATTAATTAAGTTCTTTTCCTCAAGGTAAGCTGTGAACCCACCTGTATCGAAATCAGTTAACCATACACCTAACGAAAGGACGCAATCGGATGTTTCTATTTGATTTTTGACCTCTGGACGAGACATCGAACCTTGATATATTCCCATAAATTGAGGATGAAGTTCTGGTAATGCTGCTTTACTACTAATAGTAGTGGCAAAAGGTAATTCAATCCTTTCGACAAGTTTGAGTGCTTCTTTTTGAAGACCAAATCTTAACAGTTCAACTCCTGCTAATAATATTGGATTATTAGCATTATTAATTCTATCAGATGCTTCCTCTACGCATTCTTCTAAAGTATCGAAGTCGGACTTAAGTGGTTCAGGAAGTGAAAATTGATTAGGAGCTTTGCATTGCATTTTTCCTATATCTAAAGGTAATTCGATATAAACTGGTCTCTTTTGCATTATGCAATTTTGTAGGACTCTATCAATTTCTTCTGGTGCTGTATGTGGATTAGAAATCATTACAGCATCAACTGTTACTTTTTTAAAAATATCGTATTGTAACAAGTAGTCGTTAGTTAAGTGATGAACCAACGCGTTGCCTCTTCTTCTTGCTGAATGAGGAGCCCCACTAATAATTATTAAAGGAACTTGTTCAGCATAAGCTCCTGATACAGCGTTCAAAATACTAAATCCTCCAACTCCATAAGTTACTACTGCTGCCCCAAGACCTTTTACTCTTGCATACCCATCTGCAGCATAACCAGCATTTAATTCGTTGCAAGTTCCAATCCATTTTAGATTGCTTTTGCAAAGATAATCAAGGAAATCTAAAACATAATCACCAGGAACTCCAAATACATTCTCAATTCCTAATTCTTCAAGCCTACTGATAATATATTTGTTTACTGTAAAGTTTTCTTTTTGTTCTTTCATTTTTTTGTATTAATACTTTGGAACAATTTGTTTTTTTGCTTTTATATTATTATAAATTTACAAAAAACCTATTTAAATAATTATAAAATAATAATATAAAAAAAATAAATCAGTAAAACTTTTTATAAATAATAAATTATAAATAATGACTTATAAAATTACTTTGAAACCAAAATATATTTATATTAAACTTTATATTAAACATAAAATTGTATAATTTTATGAGAATAAATACAAAAAAAAGCTTTTATCTTCTATTATAACAATAAATTAATATCAGTTAGAAAAGTAGTATAAGCTATACATTTAAATATTTTAAAAAGGCTTGTTTATAAAATCCCATTACGTTTTAGAACGTCGTGAGCTATTACCAACTTTTGAATTTCAGAAGTCCCTTCAAAGATTCTATTTATTCTAGAATCTCTATAATACCTTTCGATCGGTAATTCTTTTGAATAGCCCATACCACCGTGTATTTGCATAGCGTAATCCACACATTTGTCTAAAGTATCTGAAACAAAGAGTTTTACCATAGCTGATTCTCTTGCTAATAATTCACCTTTATCGTAGCGAACAGCGGCTCGATAGACCATTGATTCAGAAGCATAGATGAGAGTAGCCATTTCAGCAAGCATAAATTGGATTGCTTGAAAATTAGCAATAGGTTGGTCGAACTGTTTACGTTCCTTTGCATATCTAACGGACATTTCTAACAATTCTTTGGAAGCACCGAGACAGGCAGCTCCAAGTCCTAAGCGTCCAGCATCAAGGGTTTTCATAGCGATAATAAAACCACGACCTTCGGTTCCTATAATGTTTTCTTTTGGAACATGCACATTGTCGAAAGTAAGAGAAGAAGTTCTGCTACCGTGAAGTCCCATTTTCTTTTCATCTGCTCCGTTGCTAAAGCCTTCGAAACCCCTTTCCACAACAAAACCCGTTATACCTTTTTTTGTTCTTGCAAAAACAGAAAAAATATCAGCAATAGGGCCATTAGTAATCCAAAGTTTTTCACCATTAATTACCCATTCATCCCCAACGAGTTCAGCTTTTGTCTTGAGGTTGAAAGAATCGGAACCAGCGCCTTGTTCAGTAAGTGCAAAAGCAGCAATCTTTTCTCCTTTAGCTAAAGGTACAACATATTTTTGCTTTAGAGCTTCGCTTCCTCCGAGATAGATTGCATTTGTTCCAATAGAAATATGAGCTCCAACAAAAGTAGCAGTAGACAAACAGGCTCGTGAAATCTCTTCTTGTATAATACAGTAACCAACTTCGCCAAATCCACTGCCACCGTATTCTACTGGGAAAGGAGCGCCTAAAATTCCTAATTCAGCGAGTTTTTTAATTATATCATCAGGAATTCTTGATTCTTCATCTATTTTTGATGCTATTGGTTTAAGTTCGTTGTTAACAAAATCGCGAACCATTTCCCTTAGCATATTTTGTTCTTCTGTAAATTTCAATTCAAAATTCATTAGCCACCTATATAGTTAAACAAATAAATCATAAAAATTAAACTTTTTAATGTTTACAAAAATATGAAATGTTTTTAATAATTCTTTAAAAGTTGAAAAAATTCTTTGCTATTCCGCACAGCAAAGAAGTACCAATAACCATAGAATCTTCGTTTGGTGAAAATCTTGGATTATGAAGTGGATAAATTGTATCTGTGTCATCTTTTTTTGCACCTAAAAACCAAAAGCAGGAAGGATATTTGCGTGCTATATATGCAAAATCTTCTGCCCACAATACGGGTTCATTTTCCTTATATGAATCCTTTCCCCAAAGATTTACTGCAACCTCTTTTACTACATCTACCATTATTTTGTCGTTTATTAAGGATGGGTATCCTTTTTTTATTTCAAGAAAACAACTGGCACCGTATATTTGGCAGATGCCTTTGGAATAAGTGTTTAATATATTGTGCAAATTTTCCCTCCATTCATCGCTAAAGCATCTTAAAGTTCCTTTCATTTCAACTGTATCTGGAAACACGTTAGTAACATTACCACCATTTATTGCTGTTATTGATACAATTGAGGTTTCAAGTGGATTTTTATGAAAGTATTGTATGTTCTGAATTGCCTGGACAATAGCTGTTGCAGGTAAAATAGCATCTACACCTAAGTTAGGTTGGGCAGCATGACAACTTTTACCTTTTATTGTCCAGTAAAGTTCGTCTGAAGAAGCCATAGAAATGCCAGTGTTTAGCATGATTTTTCCAGTTTCCAGTACCGGATTTACATGTTGTCCAAATGCAGCTATAATGTTATGTTCATCGAGTATACCAGATTCTATAACTGCTTTTGCTCCGCCGGGTAAAAGTTCTTCTCCTGGTTGAAATAAAAGTATAACTTTGCCCTTTATGGCATTTTCGTATTTTTTTAGAATAATTCCGGTTGCTAATAGCATAGCTGTATGTAAATCATGACCACAAGCGTGCATAATGCCGTCATTTTTAGAAATAAAACTCTCGTCAGTAGCTTCTTGGATAGGTAAAGCATCTATATCTGCTCTTAGTAATATGCTTTTTTCACCATTGCCAATGATTCCAATTATACCTGTACCTTTTAGAAGAAAACATTTAATACCATATTTCGTTAGTTGACTCTTTATATATTCCGTTGTATTATATTCCTGAAATGATAATTCGGGATGTCTATGGATATGCCTTCTAATTGATATAATTTCTTCTTTGATTCGAAATACTTCTTTTATTATCTGATTATATGAAATCATATTGTTTTATTCTTTTATAATGATTACTATTGTTTAATATCATATAAAAAGTTGCCAACAAATTCAGCGTCACCTTCCAGTATAATTGCTTCTATAAACTGATCAATATCTCCAATTATATCAACAACAAGTTTCTTTTTACTTTTTGGTATAATTTCTATTGGAAATCTAAGGTTATGTTTTATAGCACCAATAAGTGCCACAGAGATAGCACCGGTTCCGCAAGCTGATGTTTCTGCTTCAACACCTCTTTCATATGTCCTCAAATGAATGATTCTATTTTCGATTGAATAAACATCTACATTAGCTCCATTAGGCAATGAACTGTGGTTTCTTAAATCTGGTGCAAACATATTTAAATTTATTTGTTCTAAACCCAATCCAAAGAATTTTTCAAAATCATTTTTATAAATTAAAAGATGGTCTGAATTTACATTTACATAATCAGCGAATACTTTTCCGTATGAGACAGTGAACATTAAATCTAGAGATATTTCTAATGGTGGTGGAAAATAAATCTTAATATTATTAGCGTTTATTTGAGCTTTATAAATATTGCCAGCCATTTTAAATGAAATTAAATCATTATTTCCTTCCGAAATTAAACCATAATTACTTGCATAGAGTATTGCACATCTTGCACCGTTGCCACACATCATACTTGTAGAACCGTCAGGATTATAGAAATCTACATTAACTTTATACTCTTCTCTACCCTGTGTAATCAGTAAAAGACCATCTGTATCCATTGTATTATTATAAGCTTTTCTACATACGATTGGTGCAAGATTCTTTGCTTTTTCTCGATTTAAATTCAGTTCTCTGTTATCAATTACAGAAAATAAATTGCCAGCTCCGGACATAATTTCAACATTAATAACCATATTTTATCCCACATGAACATTGACTTAAAACTTCTGAAACTTGTTTGTGTATTTTACCATTAGTAGCAAGTATGGATTGGCTCCAAATTGAATATGGTTGCAAATTGTATTGAGTTACCAATCCTCCAGCTTCTTGAATAAGGATAACTCCTGCAGCAACATCCCAAGGATTCAGGTTGATTTCCCAGAATCCGTCGAACCTACCGCAAGCTACATATGCTAAATCTAATGCAGCAGAACCAAGTCGCCTAACAGGTATGCCTCGAAGAATAATGCCTACAAAATGATCAACACAGTTACAAGGATTTTTATTTACATTATAAGGGAAGCCTGTTACGAGAAAAGAGTAATCTAAATCGTCAGTATTGGAAATTGCAATCTTTTCTCCATTCAACCAAGCTCCTTTGCCTCTTTCTGCAATAAATAATTCGTCAAGAATTGGATGATATATAATTCCACAGTGCAATTGTCCATTAATCTCTGCTGCTATACTGATACTGAATATAGGTAAATTATGAGCAAAATTAACTGTTCCATCTAATGGATCTATTATCCACTGGACTTTGCTAGACTCAACCACTCCAGTTCTTCCACTTTCTTCAGCTAAATATACGTGATTAGGAAATTTACTTGATATATGCTCTATAATAGTTTTTTCCGATAGATTATCATATTCAGTAACTAAATTATTTTTTCCTTCTTTAGAAGAGATTTTGAAAGTAGTTCCAAAACCATCTCGCAGCAATTTACCTGCTTTTAAAGCTGATTCTATTCCACATTGAGTTATTTCGTCGAAGTCCATAACAAAAAATTAGTTAATAAAATACAAATTTAATAACTTTTATCCATTTTTTTATGATTAGTCTTTGTTACTAATTGCTTTTGTTTTTGTTTTAGTTTTGATTTTTTTTCAACGAATATTTTTTGATGATCAAATGGATTAATTTCTGTATAATACATCAGTGTTGAAAAAGTGGAAGGAGTGGGAGTAAATATTTGAACCTGTTCAGGAGTAATTTTAATGTTTTTTTCTATATAGCTCTTAAGTTTTTTCATTTCTTTGATCGAACATCCAGGATGACAAGCAATAAAATAATAAGTTAGATATTGCTTTTTCTTCTTTTGAATATTAATTTGATTAAATAAATTAACAAAAGATAATAAATCAGAATTTTCTGGTTTGCCCATTGCATTAGTAACTTTTGTGTCAACATGTTCTGGAGCGATTTTAAGCTGTCCTGATGTGTGAAATTCTATTACTTCTCTGAGATATTGTTCTCCATAAGTTTTATCTTTTATTATTAAATCGTACCTGATACCAGAACCAATGAAAATTGCTTTTATATCTTTAATATTTCTCAATTTTTTCAATAGTTCAATTAATGGTTTATGGGATAGTTCCATCGTTGTGCATTGCACTGGGAAATCACATCTTTTATCTTGGCAGGAACCACTTTTTACTTGCCTTTTACACATCATACCGTACATATTAGCAGTCGGACCACCAAGATCAGAAATATATCCTTTAAAATTTTTATGCTTAATAATTTTTTTTGTCTCTTCTACTATAGAATTTATACTTCTACTTAATACTGTCCTTCCTTGATGGACAGCAATACTGCAAAAATTGCACTCTCCGAAACATCCTCTATGACTTGTTATTGAAAACTGTATGGTATCGAGAGCTTTTACTTGACCTTGACTTTTATAGTAGGGGTGAGTATCTCTTTCGAAATCTAGTGAATAAATATTATCTAACTCTGCTGATGTCAAATTGAATTGAGGTGGATTTTGAATAAGATAACGATCTGAATATTTTTGGTATAGTCCTTTTGCAGTTAAGGGATCACTATTTTGATAAAAAATTTTAAACATTTCAATAAATTTATATTTATCAGCTTTTACTTCTTCGAATGAGGGTAGTTCAGTATATTCATATACCTTTTGATTGGATATGTAGCATAGTCCCCTAATGTTTCTAAAGTCTTTATTTTTGTCGAGATGCTCTGCAATCTCAATAACAGTCTTTTCACCCATACCATAAACTAAGCAATCTGCTTTGGAATCGAAAAGTATAGATCTTCTAATATTATCGTCAATATAATCATAATGAGCTATTCTTCTTAAACTTGCTTCGATGCCTCCCAAAACAACAAATTTATTTGAAGTAGCATATCGCTTTATTAGATTAGTATATACGATACAAGCCCGATCTGGTCTTCTATCGTTAATTCCTCCTGGTGTTAGGTCATCCTTTTTTTTCCTCTTTTTTAGAGCTGTATAGTTTGCTACCATTGAATCAACACATCCAGCGCTAATTCCCCAAAATAATTTTGGTTCTCCTAAACGTAGAATATCATCAGAAGAATTAGTATTTGGCTGAGCAATTATACCTACTTTAAATCCTTTATCTATTAAGACTTTTCCAATCAGTACAATCCCATCATAATAAGAATCAATATATGTATCGCCTGAAATCAGAATAATATCGAGTTGATCCCAGTTAAGTTTTTTCAACTCTTCAGAAGTTGTAGGTATGAACAATTTTTTTTATCCTTTTTAATTTATTAAATTTATATTTTCTAAAATTCTATTTTAAATAAAAGTAAAAAGAAGGTAAGAAATGAAAAAAATTGCAGTTCCACTTGCTTTAATGTTTTTTGTAATTACTTTATTAAAATTAAATGGTGAAGAACCAAGCTATAGAGCAAAAGTAGGGGATAATAGTTTACTATTTTCTTTGATAGGACTTTCAGAACTTTCGGCAGGTAATTTTGGAGCTGGTTTTGGCTACCAATATTACTTATTCAACCACTTTGCTTTTAGGCTGAGTATTGGATCAAGTTATTTTAATGAAACAACTAAGAAACCAAATGGAGCCGAAAGAGATAGAGTTGTTTCCAATTTTAATTTAGTATTTAATCCTGGCTTAAGAATAAATGTTGCTTCAAGTTCAAATATTCTTGCATATTTTGGGGGTGAATTATCAATAGGTTATTCAAATGAAAAGAAAGAAGGGGAGAATTTTACCAATATTGAAACAATTTCAAATTACTATACATATGGAGGTGGCTTTTTCTTTGGAGCTGAGTGGTTTTGTTTTCATAATGTAAGCTTATCTGCGGAATATCATCTGATATTAACTACTTCGCAAGGTACTACTGAATATAGATCAGGAACGATAACACAAGAAACAATTCATCCTTACATGACTCAATTGAATTTAGGTGCTTCAAGTGCTAATTTTATTATCAGTTTCTTTTTTAAATAAAATGTTAGACTATACTTTTTTTATTGATGAGAATATTCCTTTACTTGCAGATAGTTTTGCTCATTTTATAAATGTTGTTAGATTTAAAGGTAGGAATTTAAGTAAGGAAGATTTGATAAAGCATAAATGCATTTCATTAATTTGTCGTTCAACAACTTTGGTTAACAATAACCTTCTTGATGGTACAAATGTCCGCTTTGTAGGAACAACAACATCCGGTATTGACCATGTAGATATTCGCTACTTGAAAGATAATAACATAGCTTTTAGCTATGCACCTGGTTCTAACGCTAATTCTGTCGCAGAATATGTGCTATTTGCCATTCTTGAATGGAAAAAAAGACATAATTTAGAACTTAATAACAAAACAATTGGAATAATCGGATATGGTAATATTGGTAAATTAGTGGCATTATATTCTTATTTGCTTGGTTTAAAAGTTCTGGTAAATGATCCTCCATTAAAAGATGAAGGTTATAAATTTCCTGAATATGTTTCTTATAAAGAAATTGTTGAAATATTTTGCGAAGCAAATATTATAACAAATCACGTCCCTTTAACAAACGAAGGAAATTACCCCACAAAATACTTGATAAATAGGACTCTTTTAAATATATTGAACAACAATTCGCTTTTTATACATACTTCGAGGGGCAGTGTTGTTGATGAGAAAGCGTTGGTTACAGCAATAAAAACAAAAAATATTACGACTGTTATAGATGTCTGGGAGGGAGAACCATTAGTAAATGAAGAATTAATGAATTTATCTTTTATTTCTACTCCTCATATAGCTGGTTATTCTTATGATGGAAAGCTCAAAGGAGCATTGATGATAGCTACTGACCTTAATAATTATTTTAAAATGGGTATTGATTTAAGTAAGATACATCAAGAATTGTCAAATAACACTCTTTTTAGTAGATCCATTTTTGGCGATTTAAATAAGTTATATAATACGTTGAATAATAAAAGGCAAATATTAGAAGATGGTGTGAACTTTAAAAAAATTATGTATTTATCGAAGGATTTAAAAAGAAAATATTTAGATGAATTGAGAAAGAAATATCCAAAAAGACGGGAATCAATATTTATTTCAATTTAATCTTCTTTTGTAATTTTGCGTAAATAAATACTTCCTTTGATTAGTGAATGTAATATTAGGCCAATAATTAGTAAAGCTGTTGATATAATTAATCCCAGAATCATTAGTAAAGTTCTGCTTGGGGCAGATCTTTGTAAGGGTGGAACTGCATAATCTATGACTTCGACAGTAGGAATATCGCTTTCTTCTTGGATTGCTTCTTGGTATTTTTGAGTTTCAAGGTATAAATTTACTTGTTCAAGTATTTTTTGGTCTCTTACTAAATTTGTATATGTCCTTAATAATTTTGGAACCTCAGATAATGGAATTGAAAACTCATCGCTTGTAACTAAACCGCCAGATTGAATTCTATTGTATTGGTCTTGTAGGATTTTTACTTTTTGCTTGTAAGCATTTACAACAGGAGAAGAAGGATTAAGCTCCAATTGTTTAAGATTGTAATCAATTTCGGCTAAGGCTAATTCAGTTCCGGTTTTGATTGCATTTGTAACGACTGCTTCTGTTTGTTTATCGAGAGCCAATACTTTGTTCGACTTTTGAAATTCTTCAAGTACTCGGTCTATAGAATCCAGTTCTTTTCTTTTAGTTGTAAGAACTTTTTCGATATATTTCCTTTTAATTCTGGATTTAGAATTACTTTTTACTATATTGAAATATTCGAGAGACCAAATAGCGGCGTTAGTTATATCAGCTGAAAGTTTAGCAGTGGCTTGTTTTTCTTCATTACTTGGGAAAAAGCCAGTATTAATTGAAGATGTGATATATAATATACCATTACGATTTAATTGTATAGTAAAAGATTTTCTTATTAAATCATAAAGAATTTCCTCGGGTAAACCCTTGAATTTTTTCAATGAAGATAAGTGAAGTGTGTCGCAGACTAATTTTGCTATTTCTCGACTTTTAAGTATTTCAGCAAACACCTGTAGCTTGTTACTTTGCCCAATATCTCCAAAAGGTATAGATGATGATAGACTTGCAATAAATGTTGATAATCCACCAGTTTTTTCTTGAATGGAATAAATAGAAGCTGTGGATTCATACTCTTCTGGTAAAATAAATGATAATGCTAGGAGAATAATAAAAGCAGTAGACAAAAAAATTAAAATAAATTTTCTACGTAATTTTATTAACCACCATATTGTGATTAAGGAAAATTCTTTAATTTCTTTTGGATTATTATTCATAAGGATTATTGCAGTCGGACAACAGTTAGTATGACACCAGCGATTGTAACAAGCTGAGTAGCAATAGTTAAACCTGTGCTAAATATATCGAAAAAAGTAACATCACTTTCTGGAGGCACAAGAATATTATCTCCTGGAAGGATTTGGTAATCTAAATTTTTTGCTAATAGTTGCTCTCCTTTTTCTTTTACTATAATAGTTTGATTTGCATCAGCTCTGTAATTAAAACCACCAGCAAGGTTTATATAATCTAGATAAGTATAATTTGGATTATAAAAGACCATACCTGGACTTTTAACTTGCCCTTGTATATTTACAAATTCTTTTTTAGTGGGAATGTAAATTGAATCTTTCTTTTTTAAATAAATATTCTCATAACTATTAGGATCTTTCATTATTTTTTTGAAATCAATAGCAATTTCACCTCGTCTTTCATTAATTCGTGCTTGGAAATATCGCTCCTCGAATTTAGTCCTATCTTTAGGTGATGTGTTCGCAATTCTTTCCATTACTCTGTCTTCAACATTTTGGAATGTAGTCCTTATAAGAACAGCACCTTCAATATACGCTTTCTGGGTTAAACCGCCTGCTTTAGTTATTATGTCTGTTACTCTTGTTTTTCCTTCTTGTATAGCATAAGTTCCTGGATAAGTTACCTGCCCTTCAATTACTACCTTACTATCGTAATGCCAGTCTGGAATTTTCTTAATATATACTCTATCACCAGTTTTTAAAGGTATATTATTCGGTAAGTTTTGTCCTATTAAACTTGGATATTTCTTCCATTCTGTTAAATTTATTATTGTTGATGTAATATTTGTTAGATCAACAAAGCTAACAAGTTCAACAGAATCTAAGAATGAAGACTCCATAAAGCCTAAACCAAACATTATAAGAGTAGAGAGAGAGTCTCCTTCACAATATTCAAATTCTCCTGGCGAGTTTATTTCACCTTCTATCTCTATTTTGTTAACATCATCACTGACAGGAACAACAATCTGATCACCACCAAGAACTGTTGGATTAGCTTCTTTATCACCTAAGAAGTAATATTTAATAAGATCAACATTGATTATTTTATTATCTCTTAAGAGTTTAATATGCCGTAAAGAAGCTGTATGCTTGAAGCCTCCTGCTTTTTCTGCGATTTCAGATACTCTATCAACTGCTGTAGCAGGAACTATAGTAGATGAAAAGACCTCCCCACTAATAGCAACCTTGAATTTTCGAAGCTTTTTAAGAACTACATAAACTTCGTTAGTTTTATAAACTTTACTTACTTTTTCTTTAATATGATCTTCGGCTTCTGCAAGAGTTTTATTCTTTAAATCAATTGCACCAACCTGAGGAATTAATATCCTGCCATCTGGAGATATAGGCACTTCAAACTCTTGTGGATTAGCCGAGATAATCGAAACCATTAATTGATCATCCGGTCCTAATATATATTTTGCTGGATCAATTTCTTTTTCAAATATTCCTGCAGATTCTAATGCTAATTTTTGAGAGGTTTGCTTAGCTAATGTATCATAACCTGTTTTTTTGGCTCCAGTAATGAAGTAATTTGGAATTTGTCCGAAAGAAAAATGATTTAAAAGGAAATATAGCACTATTAATAAGATTCCTTTATTTATCATTGCCTTTCTTGTCATTTTTGTATAATTTAAATATAAACATTACAAAAATAACAATTTTTTAAATATCATTATTAAAATAACTTTTTACATTATTTTAAAAAGAATAAAAATATTGTAAAATTCTTTTTTAATCGAATAGAATATCAATTATTCATTACCTTTTTTATTATCGCTGCTTGCTATAAAAAATGCAGCTGAAGCAAGTGAAATGTCTTTGAACAGCGATATCATTGCCATTTGCATATGATTTGGATCGAAAAGGTTGGGTAAATGCATTGTCAGCACAAATATTATAAGCATTATAGCTAGCAATATTCCTGAAAGGCGAACCATTTTATTAATAATAAAACTAATTGAAGCTGCAATCATTCCAAGTCCGGTTAAATAAACCCAAAATATTCCTCCTGGAAAAAAAAGTGGTACTATACCAGACATATTGTCGGCATAAATAAAATGATTAATACCGAAAACAAAAAAAGGTATTGCAAAAATAATTCGAGCTACTGTTTTGTATGTATTCATTTGTTATCCTTCTTATAAAATATAATAAAATACATAAAAATTATAAATTGTAATAACGACATATTATAATAAATATTATATTTACATTATATTATTTAGTAATAAAATAAATTATATTTAGTTTAATCTAAATATTTTAAAGTTAAAATTTCATCAATTAAGTAAAAAGAACCTGTTATTAATAAGGGTTTGTTTCGGCCTAATGCAAACTTTAATGCATTTTTAGTAGAATTAGTTGTGTGAATAACATTTATGCCAATGTTCAGAGCTTTTGCTTTTAGTATTTCGACAGATAAGGCTCTTTCGATTTTAAGATTTGTTAATATCATTCCATCACAAATGTCTTTCAGTGATAAAAGCATTTTTTCATAATCTTTATCTGACATCACTGCAAATAAGATATCCCACTTATGAGTGTATCCACAATGCTCAATTGTTTGAATTAGATTGAATATTGCGTCTGGATTGTGAGCAACATCTATTATAATGGGGGGATATTGCTTGATGAGTTGGATTCTTGCCTTAAGCGAGGTGTTAATGAATATTTTTTTTAACCCTTGCTTTACGTTTTGTTCGAGAGCAAACGGTTTTCTTTCAAAAGAATTAAGCAAATTTTTATCGTTTTGTAAAATTAAATTGAAAGCTACGAAGGCGCTGCAAAAGTTTTCAAGTTGATGTGAACCTGCTAAAGGTAGAAATATATTTTTAATTAATTTTAAGTTTTGATTTGCAAGATTAATTTTACAATCGAATGACATAGAAAAATCAGGATAGTATTTTTTATTTTTTATGTTTATAATTTTCTCCGAATAATATAATTTCGATTGGTTCGACTTGGCAATTTGAGAGATTATGGATACGACTTCTTCATTATTCTTACTTAGAACGAGAGGAGTTTTTTGCTTGATTATACCTGCCTTTTCCAAAGAGATCTCCTTTAAGCTTTTCCCTAAATATTGCGTATGATCAAATGATATTTTAGTAATTATGGATAAAATCGGATTAAGAACATTAGTCGCATCGAAACGTCCTCCCATTCCTGTTTCGATAATAGCTATATCAACCCTTTTATGATAAAAATAAAGGAATGCCATAGCAGTAGTGATTTCGAAAAAGGTACACTTATATTTATTAGCAATTGGTAATAATAAATCAGCGAGGTCTATTAATTCTTTGTCCTTAATTTCTTTACTATTTATCTTTATCCTTTCATTAAATCGAGAGATGTGAGGAGAAGTATATAGTCCGGTATTTTTGCCTGCTTCGATTAAAAAAGAAGCAATAAAAGAAGAAACGGATCCTTTGCCATTCGTGCCTGCAATATGAACAGTTTTTATTTCATTGTGCGGGTTACCTACTTCATTTAATAAAGCCAAAGTCCTCTCTAAACCAGGTTTTATTCCGAACCTTTGTAAGGCAAAAAGTTTGTTTAATATTAATTTTTTTTTTTCCATATAATTTAATCTTATTAGAATATTTTTGCAATTTTAAGAAAAAAATGTTGATAATTTGCTCAATAGTTATTAATTTTAAATATAAATTTTACTCTTTTATGCTTATATTTAAAATTGAATTAAACAATAAATATAAAAAATAAATCATAATAACTTATGGATGGAATTTTAGAACAATACAAAAAGAAAAATAATAATAAAGATACTAAAATTTATAATTTTAATATTTTCACTAAAAAAATTATAAAAGAATTCATTAGAAGATCTTTATTTTTGTTTTTGATATTAGCAACTGTTCTAATATCAAGTTGCTATTTGCCACGCTCTGAACCAAAGATTGTGATATGTCCTAAACTTGAGCAAAACTGCTTTCCAATCGAATGGAAGGGTATGAATATAGATACTTCCGCAGCAGCTCGTGAGGTATCTGATAGCTTTTATATTTTCGAGAGAGTCCAAAATATTAATACACCAGCGGATGAATGGGGCTTGTCGTTCTCATCTCAGAAAAATGCAATTCTTACGTTTACAGATGCTATTGAAAATAAGGCTATGTTTGTAAAAATGCTTTTATATAATAGTGGCAAAATAGAATCTGGAATTGGAAGTTCTTATGAGGGTCATATCGGCAATTTTTCTATAAATGGCAAAAAAGTATGTTTTGCAACCTCTCCAACTGTAGGGATATACGGAAATTCAAGACTTTATATTGCCACTCTGCAAGGCAATATTTTACTTGAACCACAAGAATTGGGAGATTCTATCACTTACAGCGATTTTACCTGGGATTCACATCCTGCTTTCTCCCCAGACGGAAATGTTATTTTTTACGCCTCTGATAGGCCAAATGGAGAAAAGGGAACAGATTTGTGGTTTACTATTAAAATGCCAAATGGAAAGTGGAGTTACCCAATAAATTGCGGAGATGTTATTAATTCAAGATGTGATGAACTATCTCCCTTTATAACAAAAGATGGTAAAAGACTATATTTTTCTTCATCTGGTCATGAAACAATAGGTGGTTACGACATTTTTTATTCTGAGATAAATCCATCTTTTTGGGATGCTGTAAAAAAATATGATATAAATACTTTGAAGACAGGAAAGGAATTTTTTTCGAAACCAAAAAACTTAAGAGGACCACTTAATACCAAATGGGATGAATTATTTCCATCGAGTCCTGACAATCCAGATAGTTTATTATATTATTCATCGAATCAAGCTGCGAATCAGGCAACCCTGTTTTCCACTTTTGGTGGCTTTGATATTTATGTAAGAAGGAAAATATATTCTCCCAGATTTGTTCAGATACCAAAAACACCTGAGATAGATAAAGGAGGAATAAATGTAGCATTCGATGGGCCAGAAGCTAAAAACGATAAACAAAAAATAGTATTAATAACACCAACATACAAAATAGAAGGACTTATAAAGAATGCAAGGACTAATCTTCCAGTTCCATTTGCCGAAATCATAATTAAAGAGATACCATCGAAATATCCTTCTTTTGCTGAGAAAATTCTTAAAGACTCAGCTGGAAAATACAAAATAGTTGAACTAGAAAAAAATCAGGAATATGAAGTTACTGCACAAACGGGCGATTTATTTTATGACCCTTTTAAGATTCGAATTGAAGGTGGGGATACAGTTATAGTAATTAAAAGTAATGAAAAAGGAGAATATGTTGTCGGACTTGAAAAGGACAGAGAATTTGAAATCACAGCACAAGCTAAAGACCTTTTTTTTGATACCTATAACATTAACATACCTTCAGATGACAATACAACTGTCGTAACTAAAGATTTTGCAATTCCAGAAAAAATCACTTTAAGAATTAATTTTCCTCTCGATGTATACGATAACCCTTATAAGTATACATTAGATAGTAATGGAGTTGAAACTGGTAACACTTGGCAAGAAGAACTCAATAAACTTGCAGAAAATATTAAATATTCCAAAGATAAAATTAGCAAACTAATATTAATTGGTCATACTGATCCAGACGCTTCTGTATCCTATAACTATCAATTAGGCCTTAATCGTGTAAATTTTGTTATTAAGGAACTTATAAAACGAGGTGTTCCTGAGGAGTTACTCGAAGGTCGTTCAGCTGGAGAACTTGAACCTTTACTTCGTAGAAAGAATGAATCTAAAGAAATATATCATAAAAGATTAAGAAGAGTTGAACTTGAAAAAGTTGTAAAAGAATAGTAAAAAGGATAGTAGTTTTGACACCGTATAGATTTTTATGGGTATTAATAATAATTTTTAGCATCTTTATTATTGCTCTTATCATTTACTTAAAATCAGCAATATCAGGTGGACTTCCATCTCTTGAGGAGCTTGAAAACCCTAAACAAAATATAGCAACCCAAGTAATTAGTAGCGACGGAAAAGTTCTTGACCATTATTACATTGAACGAAGAATACCACTACTTATAGATAGCATTCCTAAGGATTTCATAAATGCTTTAATTGCTACTGAGGATAAGAATTTCTACAATCATTGGGGAGTTCATACTTCAAGAATATTTACAGCAGCTTTGAAAAATATCTTTGCTTTTAGAGCTAAAGAAGGAGCTTCAACAATCACAATGCAACTTGCTCGAAACCTTTATTTTAATCGAGATAATACTCTGAAAAGAAAACTCCTTGAAGCGATGACAGCAATACAAATTGAGCGAACATATACAAAAAATGAAATACTTGAATTATACTGCAATACAGTTGCTTTTGGGCGTGGTGCATATGGTATTCAAGTTGCATCTAAAGTTTACTTTAATAAAAATCCTTATGAACTAACTACTTCCGAATGTGCTTTCTTAGTTGGATTACTAAAAGCACCTGAAAGATACAATGGTATAGTTGAACCACAAAGAGCAATTCAACGTCGTGATTTAGTCCTTTCCTTAATGTATGACCAAGGTTACTTGTCTGGTGAACAATATAATAAGGCTCTTGCTGAACCTATTAATCTTTCAATTGGGAAAATACCTAAATACAAAACTTTAATAGCTCCTCACTTTGTCGAAATGGTTCGTCAGGAGTTAAGTAATGATCCTCGTTTAGGAAATAAAGATTTATATAGAGACGGCTTGATCATATATACTACACTTGATTCCAGAATTCAGAATTATGCTGAGCAAGCTGTTGAACAACATTTAAAGTATTTTCAGAAAACATTTGAAAATACTTTTTCATGGGCAAATAATAAAAAATTATTAGACGAACTTATTCGTAAAGCAATTCAAAATTCTCCCCAATATATTTCAGCCTCTAATGATAAAAAGAAAAATATAGAGATAAGTTTATCTAAAAATCAAAAGTTTATCGATTCGGTAAAAAATACAGCTCTTACAATTCAAGTTGGTCTCGTTGTCATAGATCCATCTGATGGTGCTATCCTCGCTATGGTAGGAGCTTCACCAAAGTTTATGCAGGAAAATCCAGACGCTAAATATTCTCTAAATCATGTTACTCAAATTAGACGTCAAGTTGGTTCTTCTTTTAAACCGTTTGTTTATGCAACTGTATTGAAAAAGGGGTTAACACCTGAAACAGAGATTGAATGCTCTCCTTTCACAACAACCTTACCAAGTGGTGAAGTATGGAGTCCAAAAGGAGGATGCGACTGTGGACCAGGATGTAAAAAGCCATTATCATATGGTTTAGGTTTATCAATTAATTCAATGGCTGCTAGACTAATAGTTGAGGTAACTACTCCTCAAGAAGTAATTAATACAGCTCGTGATATGGGTATTAAATCAAGTTTAAGAGCTGTACCAGCTTTAGCTTTAGGAGGTGGAGGAGAACTCTCGCCTTTTGAAATGACAAATGCTTTTGCTACTTTAGCAAATGAAGGTACTTATATCGAACCATATTTTATTCAAAGAATTGAAGACCAGTATGGTAATATTCTTTATGAAAGAAAACAACTTCCTCAAACAAGAGAAGCTTTGCCCATTAATGTGGCTCATCAAATGACACAGATGTTGAAAGGTGTTGTGCAGTTTGGAACTGCCTGGAGAATAAAGAATTATCTAAATGGGGTTGAAGCTGCTGGTAAGACTGGTACAACTAACGATTTTGCTGATGCTTGGTTTATTGGATATACTCCTCAACTTGTTGCTGGTGTTTGGGTCGGTTTCGACGACCAGCGAATTACTTTTACAGGTAATTATGGGCAAGGAGGTTCAGCAGCTGCTCCTATTTGGGGTATAATGATGGGTAAAATCTACGCTGACAACTCTTTACCTTATAAACAAAGAAGGTTTGCATTTATTAAAAGCGATTCTACCGATTCAATTCCAAAGACTAATCCTGAAAATATATATGAAAATTATTTTCCACAACAGACTTTTTACAATAACAATAATAGAAAAATTAAGGAAAAACAGAAAATAATTCTTAAGGATATATGGTCAAATGCATTTATTTTTGGAAAGAAAAATTTGAAATGATAAAAAAAAGGTAAGGTTTTATGGATTACGACTTTACATTTTTAAATGGTGAAAAATTACCAATAAAGACAATATATTGTGTTGGGAAAAACTATGCCGAACATACAAAAGAAATGGGAGGAGAGGTTCCAATTGAACCAGTAATCTTTATTAAACCAGTTACAGCATATATTCCTGATGGTGGAACGATATTACTTCCCTCTTTCTCTCAAATGGTTCATTATGAAGTAGAGCTTGTTGTTGTTATAGGAAAGGACGCCAAGGATCTTGCAATGCAAGAAGCTGAAGATGTAATTGCTGGGTTTGGAGTTGGTATTGATGTTACTCTGAGAGACATACAGAAAAAAGCAAAGAATAGAGGGGAACCATGGGCAGTAGCTAAGGGGTTTGCTACTTCTGCACCTATTTCAAACATAGTCCCTTCTAAATCAATCAATGGAAATAATAAGCATTTTGACATTGAGCTATATATAAATGATAATTTAAAGCAAAAAACCAATACGTCAAAAATGGAAAGACCATACTCTGAACTTATATCATACCTTTCATCCATTTTTACTTTACAAAAAGGTGACTGCATATTTACTGGAACCCCAGAAGGAGTTGGTCAGATTCTACCTGGTGATAAAATTAAAGCGTTATTAAAAAATTATATTTCCTTAAATGTTAATGTTGCAAAAAAATGAAAATATTTGTAAAACAAAATAAAAGTAATATGAAAAAGAAATACTTTTGGGTGCTTAAAGCATTACTCATATTAATGTTGCTCGATGGGTGTTCAACAATTACTACAAGAGTTGAGCAAGATATATTTACGATTACCCATAGAGATACTACAGATCAATTTTTAGTGCAGAATGCTCCTGGAAATCGAGATAATGGGGTTATTTATCCCTCTTCAAGGAGACTAATATCTGAAAGAAATATGCTCAAACAGGATAGCATTGTAGAAAGGCGATATCCTGATTTCATTCGTTTAGGAGCCTTTGAATCTATTGGATTTTTTATCGGGGGTGATAAACAGCATTCTGCAGGATATGGATTGTTTGGTATCTTCCCGAATTATGAAGATATTTCAGTTTCTAATCGAGGCAAACCTGACTATACTATTAAAGGGGGGCTCTATAGATTTGGTATTGCAGAATGGCGACTTCGATGGTTCCGTGATGCACCTGATTGGACTGTCGGAACTTCTATGATAGAGATTATTGCACCCGAAGCAAGAATTGAGAAAACGCTTTCAAGCGTTTTTCCTCTTTATTTACGTAAAAGATTTTATTTATTTGAAGAAATACCTTATGTAGCATTAACTGGAGCATTAGGTATTGGATATTGGCCCTCTCAATATGTCAACCTCTCTGCTTCTTTGGATATAGGCTCTTTAGGCGGTTTCAATCTAAGAGCTTATGCTGGACTCGCCGCTGGCACTAATCCAGAAAATTCGATACAGAATCAATGGCTTAATGAAGTTGATCCTACTTTGAAAAAGTCTTCGCAGACTTCAATATTTCCTTATGTAGGATTAGGAATTTCTGTCCTAGATTTTATTAATTTAGTTCCAGAATTATATAAGGAGTGGAAGGATTATAGCCATTCTGGATGGGATGTTGGTTTTATTCAAGTTGCAGGGATATATACTGGAGCCCAGTATTCTGTATATGCTGACGTTGTTGATGAGGAAGGTAATATCAAACCGGATGCACAAGAGCAATCAGACTTAGTAAAAGGAGCTATATTAAGAGTAGGTAATGCTTCTCTTGCTCTACCACTCGATTTTTTAGACAACAAGCTTTATGTTGGAAGCTCACTTATAAATCTTGTGGCTATGGGAAAACAAGAATGGGGATTAGGTGTCTTACCTTTTAGGATTGGATTCTGGCAAACTATTATCGCTGACGAACTATCAACCGAACCATTCTTCGAGTATAGCTACTATCCATCTTCAATTATTCACTTTGGGAATAAGTTGAATTTAAGAATTAGTGAATTTCTAAATATTAGCTTAATGATTGGCTATGCATCTGGAAAAACAAATCATAATTTTGGAACAGATATCTTAAAAAATCTTGGGAAGCCTATTGATTTTGCAAGACCTTATTTTGGTATTAATATTGGAATAGGCGATCGTATCTTTTTCCCAGAAGAAATCAGATATAATCGTTAATAAAGGGATATTAATATGAAAACTAAATTCAAAATGATTGTTCTTTTATCCTTTTCAGCTCTAATTTATTATTCTTGTGCGCCTCCTGATGCATTTCTGCTAAATAGAAAAGAGCCAGTACAGATATATGGGTTGATTATGTCCGACCTTGAATCTGTTGAACAAGTCAGAGATAATGCTTTATATTTACTTCCGGGTACTATGGTAGCTCTTAAAGTGGAATCAATAACACAGTTAGCTGCAGATTTCACTTGTGAGTTAAGAGATGGTGAAGGTATAACCTTTGCATTTAGAACGATATCTGATAATTATGAACAACAAAATAAAATAACTTTTGAGTATACGACTAATGGCTGCATTGTCCGAGAAAATAATAGATTAATTACTAAGGTTGACAGTATTAAAGCAGTTCCGAATGAGCAAAAATTGATTAGGATTCTTAACGAAGGCAAAGCTTATTCTATAACAGTTGATTGTGATACTGTAGTAAAAGCAAGAACTGAATTATGTGCAACCGAATATGTTATAATTAAATCACTAAAAGGAACAGAAGCTGTCCTTTCAGGTATAGATATTTGCGATGTAAAAGATAAATTCATTATCCAATTAAAATAATAATGTTGTATAGATAAAATAAATTTATTAAATTATATTTTATCGTTGGTAAAGAATTAAATTAAAGTATGGAGAAATAGTGATGTCGAGGACACTAAATAAAGTAATGCTTATCGGTAATGTAGGAAAAAATCCTGAAATAAAATACACTCCCAGTGGTATACCAGTCGCTTCTCTTAGATTAGCTACTTCCGAAACATGGCGAGATAAGGACGGAAAACTACAAGAACATACTGATTGGCATACTGTAATTGCTTGGAGAGGTTTAGCTGAAGTAATTCACAAATTAGTTACTAAAGGTTCTCGTATTTATGTCGAAGGAAAAATTCAAACAAGAACATTTGACGATAAAATGGGAACGAGAAAGCATGTAGTTGAAATTTTAGCAGAAAATATGCTAATCTTAGAACATAAAAAGCTGAAAGATGATACTATTGATCAGGTTGATTATAATATTTCTTCAATTGACAATATAACTAGTGAAGATTTTCTACCTGAATTCGATTCGCATATTGATGATAATCTAAGCCAAGAAGATCAAAACTTTAATTATTAAGTCAATAATATATTATGGCAAAAAACAGAACTAATGAGATTAAAGTTGGCTTAGTATCTATTATAGCTATTGCTTTATTAGTCATTGGTATTAGTGTTGGTACAAGCTATAATGTTTCTGGTGCTAAACAAATAATAAAAATGAGATTTCCAAACTCTTCTGGAATACAAATTAAATCTCCTGTTCATATCAATGGTGTAAAACGAGGAGCTATTGACAAAGTTGAGAATAGCAAAGGTTCGGTGTTGATATTTGCAACTTTGGATAGAATTGATGATTTGAAAGAAGACGTTTCTGCTCGAATATCAATGCAAGAACTTACTGGAGGAAGAAAAATTGATATTTACCCTGGAAATAGCTCAATCCCATTTTCTCCTGAAAAAGAAATTATAGGAACTACAGCAGCAGATTTAGCTGAAATTGTTGCTATGCTTGGCAATATTGGAATTAATGCCAGTAATCTAATTAATAGATTAGATACTGTCTCAATGGCATTGACAGAACTACTTGCTGATGGCAAAGTAATCTCTCAATTAAAAAATACTGCTCTAATATCAGAGCAAATAGTATCTAATTTGAATAATTTATTAAATAATAATATTGACAATATAAATCAGTCTATAAAGGATCTCAGAAACATTACTAATTCTTCTAAGAATTTTTTAGCTAAATATGAACCCAAAATTGAGTCTTTACTTAATAATTTAGATAAAACAATTATTGAATCCAAAAATCTTGTTTCTTATGCAGATTTTACAATAAAAGGAGCAGATAAATTAATTGATAATGTTAATTCATTGGTTCAGGATATTAAACAAGGCAAAGGTCTTGTAACTGAAATCATTTATAATGAAAATTTAGCGAAAAAGTTAGATTCTACAATAGTCAAGCTGTCTGAATTTATTGAATTGATAAGACAATACGGTGTCAATGTTAATTTAAGATTAGGAACGAGACCTTAGTCACTATTTTGGAATTCTAACACTATTCATTCTTCCCATAATAAACTTAATTTTATGTTCTTGCCGAGGAGTTGTTTGCAAAGGAGACCTTTGTCTTGGATTAGGTAAAATTGAAGCTAATGCTGCTGATTCTCTTGCTGTTAAGTCCTTAGCAGATTTGTTAAAGTAAAAGCGAGATGCCGCCTCAATACCATAAATACCGTTACCAAATTCAACAATATTAACATAAATCTCAAGAATTCTTTTTTTCCCCCAAAGAAATTCAATTAGATAAGTAAAATACACTTCAAATGCTTTTCTTATATAATTACGTCCATGCCAAAGAAAAACATTTTTCGCCGTTTGCATTGTAATAGTGCTTGCACCACGAACTTTTCTACCTTTGTATATTTCGTTATATCTCTTTGCGGCTTCAACTGCTTTCCAATCAATACCTCCATGCATCATAAATCTTCCATCTTCAGCTGCAATTACTGCTCTAAAAACATTTGGAGATATCTCGTCGTAAGGAACCCATTTGTAATTTATACCAATATCCTTATTGTCAAACCAACCCTCAAAAATTCTTATTAGCATTATAGGAGTCAAAGGTGGATTTATTATTTTATAAATTAAAACTGATAGGACTGATAATAATACAAAAACAGCTACTGAACTTGCTATATATAATAATATCCTTTTTAACTTAATTATCATTTATTTAATTAATATTAAATTTCATTAAAGATGTATTTTGTTTTATTTAGACTTTGAAGTAAAAGTTTTCTGGCTCTAAATAAATGGGCTTTCACTGTACCTAAAGGTATATTCAGCTTTTCAGCTATTTGATTATAGTCCATATCCTCTTCATGTCGTAACCTAATAATTTCCTTATAATGCAGTGGTAACTCTTCGATGGCATTAAGTAGCAGCTTACGTCTTTCCTCTGTTAACATTCTTTTATCAGGTATATATTCTTTATCTTCGACTTCATAGATTTGATCGTCTTTTTCATTTGTTGGTTGACTTAGAGAAATTGTTGGGAACCTTCTTTTTCTTAAAAAATCAATGCAATTGTTCGAAGCAATCCTAAACAACCACGACGAAAATGTAAATTGATGTTGGAAGGAAGATAATCCATTATATGCTTTTATAAAAGTCTCCTGGGTTAAGTCATTAACATCATCTTCATTTTTTATCATTTTGCGTATTAGGTTTTTAATTATTCTATAGTATTTGTTTTGAAGGAATTTAAAGTCGTCAATATTACCCGAGAGGATACTTCTAATTACATTTAAGTCCTCTTCTTTACTTTCAGTTGTTAATAGCTTTTTATGTTCGGGCATAAAATTTAAAGTTTCGATATAAAAAATTTAAAAATAATAAAAAAAAATATGCTACTAAAATAAAAGTCGATTATTTCATTTAGCAAATTTATCCTAAGCTTGAATGAAATTATTAATTTTAAATTTAATTTTAACTATTTTCTCAATCAATTAACTAATGAAGATTATTTTTACTTAAAAAAATTGAATTGGAATTAATATCTATCTTGTTTTGAAAAATTTTTTTTATTTGTGAAAAAAATAACAAAAAATTCTTGTTTATTCATTTTTCTATATATAATTTTGTATTCGATTGTGTGGTTGAAATAAAAAATAGAAATTATAACTTGGAATTTTAAATATTAGGATAAAAAATGTTAGAAATAATGTATGTTGAGCATGTTAAAAAAAATCTAAAAGATTCTCTTAAACAAGAGATTGATGTGCCTGTCAATATGTGTTACCAGTGTGGCAAATGCTCTGCAGGATGTCCATTAATAGAAGAAATGGATATAGCTCCAAATCAGATATTAAGGATGCTTCAGCTTGGAATTCCAGAACTTGATGAGAAAATTTTGAAATCTCTAACAATATGGTTGTGCTTAACTTGTCAAACTTGTTATACGAGGTGTCCAAAAGAAGTTGATATACCAACTATTATGGATTATCTTCGTTCAGAATCGCAGAAAAGAAATTTCGTTCATCCTAAAGCTCGTAATATCCTTACGTTCCATAAAGCCTTTTTAAAGTCAATTAAAAGAAATGGAAGGTTATATGAAATTGGACTACTTGCTAATTATAAATTAGGAACTATGAAATTATTCCAAGATTTGAACCTCGCACCGTCAATGCTCCTAAAGGGCAAACTTAGTATCTTCCCATTTAAGATTAAAGGGAAAAAAGCAATTGACAAAATATTTGAAAGTGTAAAGAAAGAAGAGGAGCAATTATGAAAATAGGTTTTTTCCCGGGTTGCTCTTTAGAAGGAACTGCAAAAGAGTATCAAAAGTCTCTTCTAAAAATATCATCGTTAGCTGGGATTGAATTAATAGAAGTTGATGATTGGAATTGTTGTGGGGCTACTGCTGCTCACTCCTTAAATCATCTATTATCTATTGCATTACCTGCAAGAATCTTAGCCTTAGCTGAGTTACAAGGATTTAGCGATTTGCTCATTCCCTGTGCTGCTTGCTATAGTAGGCTTATAACAGCCAGGAATGTCATTCTTAGAGATGATAAAATCAAGAACAAAATATTAGAGATCATAGAACTTCCATTTGAAAACAAAGTGAACCCGATAAATGTCATTGAATTTATTAATAAATACCTCTCTGAATTTATAAAATCGAATTTGAAGTTTTCCATCAATCAAAAAGTTGCCTGTTATTACGGTTGTCTATTAGTTAGACCTCCTAAGGTGTTAAATGTTGAGCGATATGAAGATCCTCAAGATATGGAAAGTATTGTTAAGATTCTTGGAGGCAAACCAATAAATTGGGCATATAAAGTTGAGTGTTGTGGAGCTGGTTTATCAGTTTCAAGAACAGAGATAGTTGCTAAACTTTCAGCTAAAATTATAGAAGATGCAGAATCTCGAGGTGCAGAAGCTATAATTGTGGCTTGTCCTATGTGCCAATCTAATTTAGATATGCGTAGGAATAATATCAAAAAGTTTTTACAAAGAAAGTCAATTTTACCAGTTTTATATATTACTCAGTTAATAGGAATGAGCTTAGGAATAAGTGAAGATGATTTAGGATTGAAAAAACACTTTGTTCCTGTGAAAATTAAATTAGACGAAACGAATAATAAAGTTAAAGAAGTAAAATTGAAAGAAGAAAAGGAGGTATTAGCATAAATGGCGAGAATAGGGGTTTTTATCTGTCATTGCGGAGAAAATATTGGTGCCACAGTAGATTGCGAAAAAGTTGCAGAAATAGCATCGCATTATCCTGGTGTAGTATATTCTATTGATTATAAATATATGTGTTCTGACCCCGGGCAAAATTTAATTAAAGAAGCAATTAAAGAAAAGAATTTAACGAGTGTAATTGTTGGTGCATGCTCACCACGTATGCACGAACCTACATTTAGAAGAGTTTGTAGTGAATCTGGTCTTAATCCTTTTTTATGTGAAATGTCGAATCTAAGGGAACACTGCTCTTGGGTACATTTTAAAGACGATGTTACTACTGAGAAAGCTGCTGAATTGGTTCGTATATTAGTCGAAAAAGTTAAAAGAAACAAGCCACTTTATCCCATAAAAGTTCCTGTTACAAAGACAGCTTTAGTTTTAGGTGGGGGTATAGCGGGTATTCAAGCAGCTCTTGATATAGCAAACTCTGGGCTTAAAGTAATTATGGTTGAAAAGAATCCATCAATAGGTGGACATATGGCTCAGCTATCTGAGACATTTCCTACATTGGACTGTTCACAATGTATTTTAACTCCAAGAATGGTTGAAGTAGCACAACATCCGAATATTACTTTATACACATATGCAGAACTGGAAGCAGTAGATGGGTTCATTGGTAATTTTAAAGTGAAGATAAGAAAAAAAGCTAAGAGTATAGATGAAAATGCTTGTACTGGCTGTGGTATTTGTTCAGAAAAATGTCCAATCAAGAAAATTCCTGATGAATTCAATGCTGGATTAGGGTTAAGGCCAGCTATTTATGTTCCATTTCCTCAAGCTGTTCCTAACAAACCAGTTATTGATAGAACTCGTTGCACATACTTTCTTAAGGGAAAATGTCAGTTTTGCGTTAAATCCTGTCCTGCAAATGCAATTAATCTCGAGCAAGAAGACGAAATTATCAGTGTTGATGTTGGAGCGATTGTTGTTGCAACTGGCTTCGATATTAAGGGAACAGATTTCTTTCCTGAATATGGTTACGGTGCGTATAAAGACATTATAACAGGATTGCAGTTCGAACGACTTGCTTCAGCTTCTGGTCCAACTCTCGGGGAAATTCGAAGGCCTTCCGATGGTAAAGTTCCCGAGAAAATAGTTTTTATTGCTTGTGCTGGTTCCCGAGACCCAGCCAAAGGAATAGACTATTGCTCCAAAATTTGTTGCATGTATACTGCTAAGCATGCAATGCTTTACAAACACAAAGTTCACAATGGTGAGGCATATATCTTTTATATGGATATAAGAGCAGGTGGAAAAATGTACGAAGAGTTTGTGAGAAGGGCAATTGAAGAAGACGAAGTAAATTATATAAGAGGAAGAGTCTCTAAAATCTATGAGAAAAATGGCAAGCTAATTGTCAAAGGTGTAGATACCTTATTAAATTCTTATCCAGTAGAAATTGAAGCTGATATGGTTGTCCTTGCTACTGCTATTGTGGCTAATAGTGATTCAGAACAGCTTGCTCAAAAATTGCATATTAGCTATGATTCCTATAATTTCTTTTCTGAAGCACATCCCAAATTAAAACCAGTAGAAACGAATACAGCCGGTATTATGCTCGCCGGAGCTTGTCAAGCTCCAAAGGATATTCCTGAATCCGTAGCACAAGCCTCTGGTGCAGCTGCAAAAGTTGTTGCTTTGTTTTCAAATGACGAACTTACTCGAGAACCTATTATTGCTCAAGTCAATAGGACAGCACCTCCGATTTATTCTACTTGTGTTGGATGTTTTCTATGTCAATCAGTATGTCCTTATCTTGCTATTGAAAGAGAAGAAATAAGAACAAGGGACGGAAAATTAATTAAAACAGTTGCAAAAATAAATCCCGGCTTATGTCAGGGATGTGGAACTTGTGTGGCTTTGTGTCGTTCAAAGTCAATAGATTTACAAGGATATACTAATCAACAAATATTTGCAGAAATTATGGCTATTTATAATAGGAGAGAAGAATATGTCAGAGTTTGAACCTAAAATTATTGCCTTTGTTTGTAATTGGTGCACCTATGCTGGAGCTGATCTTGCAGGAACAAGCAGAATAAAATATGCATCAAATGTTAGGATTATTAGATTTCCTTGCACTGGAAGGATTGATTATATGCTGATTCTTAAAGCATTTGAAAATGGTGCTGACGCCGTTATTGTCTCAGGATGCCATCCTAACGATTGTCATTACACTTCTGGAAATTTCCATGCACGTCGCCGTTGGATTGTTTTCAAAGAACTTATGGATTTTCTTGGTTTCGATACTCGAAGAGTGTTCTTCTCGTGGGTCTCAGCCGCTGAAGGAGCTAAATGGGCATCACTGATCAATGAAATTACAGATGAAATCAGAAAGATTGGACCATTCAAGGATTATATTAAGTTGAAAAGCATTGGGAAAAATACTTTAGGTGAGATTATTTAGATAATAAATTATATTATATTTCAATATAAACAAATTGAGTACTATTAAATGAAAGAAATACAATCTATAGTTAAAGACTTATTTGAAAGTAAAAAAATTAATCTTTTTATAGGTTATAAAGAAGACAAATATTATGGTTCTATGCCAGTTTTTATTACTTCAGGTGAGGAAGTTGATAAATTAGTATTTAACTCGAATTTCAAACAGAATCTTGCTACATACTTACTCAAACCAGAAGTAAAAATTTTTGGGAAGATAGCTATCTTAGCTAATTATCCAGCTGTTAAAACTATCTTACAGCTTGCTGCAGAAAACCAAATTAATGAGGGTGATTATTTATTGTTAGTAATTTCAGAAAATAATACCCCGCTTCTCCTTGAAAATTTTGAAGATATGGCTATGTTTGTTAACCAAAACCTTCCAAAACCTTCAATGGAAATTATTAATAGAATTAAAGAAATTGAAGACAAATCAAGAGAAGATAGATGGAATTTTTGGGTTAATGAGTTTTCGAGTTGTATTAAATGCTTTGCTTGTCGTTCTGTTTGTCCTATGTGCTATTGTGTGCAATGTGCTGTTGAGTGCAATCAACCCCAATTAATACCTGTTGCACCAACTGCACAGGGTAATTTAGAATGGCACATTACGAGAATAATGCATCTTGCGGGAAGGTGTATAAGTTGTGGTGAATGTTCAAGAGTTTGTCCAATGGAGATACCATTATCTATTCTCAATGCTAAGATGAATCAGTTTATTTTAAATAAATTTGGTCAAAAAGCAGGTTTTAGTTCCGAACCAGATTATGCTTTGAATATTTATAAAGTTGATGATAAAGAAAATTTTATAAGGTGATAAAATGATTGATATAAAATTGATTAGCAAAAATAATCTAAAACTTCTGATAGATACTATTCTAAATATGCGGAAAATTGTAATTGCACCTAAAAGAAAATCAAATCGTTTGTATTTTTCGAGAGTTCAAGCTTTTGCCGATATTGAATTGGATTTTGTCCAGACTGCCTTGTCTGCCAAATCAGTTGTTTTTCCAAGAAACGAAGAACTTTTCAATTATATATTCGATGGCAAAAATGTAATTATTAAAAATACAGAGCCATTAAAGCAAGAAGTAATAATATTTGGCATAAAACCTTGTGATGCTTCAAGTTTTGACTATATGAAGGAATTCTTTCTAAATGAAAACCCAGATGTCCATTTCAAAACACATTTTGAAAATACTACTATAATTTCTTTTGCATGCAAAGAAGCTGACGATTTTTGCTTTTGCACATCTGTTGGGGGTAGCCCAACAAATACAAAAGGTAGCGATATAATGCTTACTCAAATAAATGAAAATACATATTATGCAGAAATTCTAACAGAAAAGGGTAAGGCAATTTACGATTTAGCACCAAATTTGTTTGATATCAACGACGAGTTAGATAAAAAACGATATACAGCAGAAGTTCCTGTAAAATTTGATTGTTCGAAATTGACAAATAAATTAGAAAATGTTTTTGAACATCCTCTTTGGTTAAAAAATTCACTTTCCTGCTTAGGATGTGGTACTTGTGCTTACGCTTGTCCAACTTGTACTTGTTTTGATATTCAAGACGAAAGCAATATCTATGGAGGCTCGAGGGTTAGAATATGGGATACATGTGCTTTAGGATTATTTACTCAGCACGCATCAGGACATAATCCACGTTCAATCCAGAGTCAAAGGTGGAGGCAAAGGATAAAACATAAATTTGAGTATTCAAAAGAAAATTTAGGTTATATTAGCTGTGTTGGATGTGGTAGGTGTATTCGTTTATGTCCTGGTCGTCTTAATATCGTTGATAATATTATAAGTTTAGTGGAGGAAAACTAATGGAAAATAAAAACATGTATGTCCCTTATTTAATGACAATTGACGAAGTAAGATTAGAAGCTCCTTTAGTAAAAACTTTTAAATTATCGTTTGTTAACGAAGAAGATAGAGATAATTTTTCTTTTAAAGCTGGACAATTTGGTGAATATTCAGTCTTTGGCGAAGGAGAATGCACTTTTTGTATAGCATCACCTCCCACTCGCAAAGGTTATATAGAATGTACCTTTAGGCAAGCCGGCAGAGTTACGTCGGCTCTTAATAATTGCGAGGTTGGTGATATTATTGGATTTAGAGGACCATATGGAAATACTTTCCCAATAGAAGATTGGTATGGGAAAAACATTGTATTTATAGCTGGTGGGATTGGATTGCCTCCTGTTCGTTGTGTCATTTGGAATGCTCTTGATTTACGAGATAAATTTAATGATATATTTATTATTTATGGTGCAAGGACAGTTGATGATTTAGTCTATAAAAATGAACTTGAACAATGGGAAACAATGCATGATGTAAATCTTTTTACGACTGTAGATCCAGGTGGAGAAACTCCTGACTGGAAAGGTAAAATTGGCTTTGTGCCTACAATATTGAAAGAAGTAGCCCCTAAAAGCGAAAATTCTATTGCTATTGTTTGCGGACCGCCTATTATGATTAAACTCACTTTGCCTGTTTTAGCAGAACAAGGATTCAGTAATGATGCAATATTTACTACTCTTGAAAATCGTATGAAATGTGGAATTGGCAAATGTGGTCATTGCACCGTAGGTCCCTATTATGTATGCAAGGATGGGCCTGTTATAAAATATTCAGAGTTGCTAACTCTTCCTCAAGAGTTTTAATTGCTATATTAAACCGCAATACTTAAGGCAAATTTTCATTCTTTCGAATGTACGTTCTATATCTTCATCCAGTCCAATTGACATTCGCACAAGACCTTCAGACATACCCATTTCCTCTTGTTCCTCTTTTGGAATTTCAGAGGATGTACTAAAACTAGGAGCACTCATTAAAGTCTTATAAAAACCAAGACTAACTGCAAAATAACCAACAAGTTCCTCTTGCATTTTTATCAATAATTTATTTCCTATTTCAGCATTCTTTGCGTCGAAAGTCAGCATTCCACCGAAACCATAGCCCGGTGTCAGCATTGTTTTTATTAAGTTGTGTTGTGGATGGCTTTTAAGTCCAGGGTAAAAGACTCTTATTCCAAGTTTTTCTAAATTTTCGGCAATATATTGTGCGTTACGACTATGCCTGTGCATTCTAATATGTAAGGTTCTGATGTTTTTTAAGATACTTGACGAGCGAATACTATCAAGAACTGGTCCAATTAGCATGCAAGCTCCGGAATGAACATCCTTAAGTGAGGAGATGAAATTACGGGTTCCACAAATTGAGCCGGCAACACAATCACTTGAACCGTTAATGAATTTTGTAATACTATGGACAACAATGTGAGCACCAAATTTTGCTGGTTGTAGCATCATTGGACTAAAAGTATTATCCACTACTAAAGTAAGATTATGTTCATCAGCAATTTTTCTTAGAGAAGCTATATCAGCAACTTCGAGTAATGGATTGCTTATTGATTCAGTATAAATTACTTTAGTATTACTTGAGATTTGTTTTCTTATAGCATCAATGTCCGTAATATTAACGAATTTTGTTTTAATATTAAATTTTGGGAAGAAGTTTTTTAATAAAGCATATGTTCCACCATAAATCGTTCTACTTGAGATAATCTCATCTCCAGAGTTACATAATTGCATTAGTGTACAGGCAATAGCAGACATACCAGAAGATGTTACCTGTGCATATTCTGTTCCTTCCATCAGGGCTAATGCTCTTGCAAGATAATCATTTGTTGGGTTCAAATGCCTTGAATAAAGGAAACATCCTTCAATTTCGTGCTGGAACAATTCTTCCATCTTCTCTACCGATAAAAACGTAAATGTTGAAGAATCTTCAATTGATGGATTGACACCTCCAAACTCACCAAATATTAGCAAATCTTGAATTTTACTTGCTGGATCTTCTTTCATTTTACTACCTTTAAATTTATAAGAAAATAATTATCAAAATTGCGAAAAAAAAAGACTTTTTGCAAGTGATAAATTTAAAATTTATAGCATATTGATTTTTTTTATTACTTCTCTAACAAGTATGCATAATTTAGGCTCTGTCTTGGCAGCAGTGCTAAGAATAAGGTCTACATTGATAGGCTCAAGATTTTCTTGAAAGCATTCATCAGTTATTATAGAAAATGCAAGGACTTCTAATCCCATCTGACGTGCTACAATTGTCTCTGGAACGGTGCTCATCCCAACAACATCGGCTCCAATTAATCTTAGGAATTTGTATTCTGCTTTTGTTTCAAGACTTGGTCCTGTCATAGCTGCATAAACTCCTCTATTAAGTTTAATTGCATTATTTTGTGCAACTTCCTCCGCTAAATTAATTAATCTTTTAGAATAGGGTTCACTCATATCCGTAAAACGAGGACCGAAGGTATTATCGTTAATACCAATTAAAGGGTTGTTTCCTAGTAAATTGATATGGTCTTCAATTACCATTATTTCGCCAGCTCTGAAATTTGGGTTTACTGTTCCACAAGCATTTGATATAAATAAAGTTTTGATTCCTAAATACTTCATTACTCGAACGGGTAATGTTATTTGTTGCATAGAGTAACCTTCATAATAATGAAATCTACCCTGCATTGCTACAACATCAATATTTTCTAACTTTCCAAAAATTAAATTACCTTTATGAAATTCGACAGTGGAAAGAGGAAAGTGATGAATTTCATCATATGGTATTGATAAATGTATGTCAATTTCTTTAGCTACTCCTCCAAGTCCCGTTCCTAAAATGATACCAATAGGAGGTTTAACTTCTGTTTTTCTTCTAATTATACCAATGGCTTCATTGACTTTTTTACTTAATTCTAAAGCATTATCAATCATAATGTTCCCTTTGTTTTATTTTTCCAAAGTATATCGTTAAAACCAAGTAAAAAATTAGCGTATCTTGAAGCTGTGAATAAATAATCGCTTAGACGATTCAGAAATATCAATTGATTATTTCCTATATCTTCATTTTCTGATAGAGCTACTATCAATCGTTCAGCTCTTCTGCAAATAGTTCTTGCAAGATGCAAATATGCTGATATTAATGAACCTCCTGGTAAAATAAAATTCTTTAAAGGCGGGAGTTTTCGTGTATATCTATCAATTGTTTTTTCTATCCATTTTATTTCTGTATTCGTAATCCTTCTTATTTTTAATGAGATATTAGAATCTAAAGGAGTTGCTAAATCTGAACCCAATACAAATAGCAAATTACTAATTTTACATAAGTCTTTCTGTATTTCTTTAGGAACTTGATGAGCTAATGCTACTCCGATAATAGAATTTAACTCATCAACAGTGCCATAGGTTTCAACCCTAAGAGAGGATTTTGAAACTCTTTTACCATTGAACAGTCCAGTAGTTCCATCGTCTCCTGTTTTAGTATATATTTTCATTAATAACCCAATATTTGTGATAGTATTTTTTCTGCCATTTCAGTAGATATTCCTTTTCTTCTTCGATAATCTAAAACTTGATCCCTTCCAATTTTACCAATAGGAAAATACTTTGCGTTTTTATTAGCGATATATAGACCACAGATCGACGCTGTTGGAATCATCATATCTGTTTCAGATAAGAGGATTTCTGTTGTTGGGGTTACATTTAGCAAACTAAAAATGACCCTTTTTTCAGTATGATCTGGGTATGATGGATATCCAGGTGCGGGACGGATGCCAATATAAGCAGATTTTAAAAGCTCATCTAAAGATAGAACTTCATCTTTTGCATAACCCCAGTATTCTTTTCTTACTTTTTGATGGAGAAGTTCAGCAAAAGCTTCAGCTAATCTGTCTGCAAGTATTTTGCTCAATATTGCTTTATATTCATCGCCTTCTTCTTTATATTTGTCAGCAAGTTTATCGGCACCTAATCCAGCGGTTAAAGCAAAACAACCAATGTAGTCAATAATTCCTAATTCTATAGGAGCTACAAAGTCGGCTAAAGCTATATAGGGTGCATTATTTTGTTTTTGTGTTTGCTGACGAAGTGTATGAAAAGTAGCTAATATACTCTCTCTTTTTATATTAGAATATACATCAATATCATCAAAACCAATAGTATTCGCAGGGAAAATACCAAATACTGCATTTGCTTTTAGTAATTTGTTTGTAATTATTTCTTTTAAAAGTAAATTAGCATCATTATATAATTTTATGGCTTCGTTTCCTAATTTGCTATCGTTAAAAATCTTAGGAAATTTGCCTTTTAAATCCCATGCTAAGAAAAATTCGGTCCAGTTTATAAAATTTTGTATTTCATTTAAAGGAAAATCAATAAATTGTTTTATACCAATAAAATTGGGCGTTACATTGGAATTTTTATCAAATATCACATTTAATTTGTTTCTTCTTGCCTCTTCCAGTGGAATCAAAGAGGAAGCTAATTTTGAATTATAGTGATTTTTTCTTAACTCTGAATATTCTTTAATGATTTCCTGTTGAAACTCATTTGAATGAAACTTATTTAGAAGCTTTGATACTACAGGAATACTTTTAGATGCATCTGCAACGTGGACTACTGGAGCAGTATAATTGGGGGCAATTTTAACAGCTGTATGAATTCTTGAAGTTGTAGCTCCGCCAATTAATAAAGGGATATTTAAACCAGCTTGTTCCATTTTTGAAGCAACATTAACCATTTCATCAAGGGATGGAGTAATTAAGCCACTTAATCCCACAATATCAACTTCTAATTTGACTGCTTCTTCAATAATTCTTTCAGCAGGGATCATAACACCGAGGTCAACTACTTCATAATTATTACAAGATAGAACTATTGAAACTATATTCTTACCAATATCGTGAACATCTCCTTTTACTGTCGCTAATAATATTTTACCTGCTTTTTGTTTGTTATTTTTGTCTTTCGAGGCATTTTCTATATGTGGTAATAGTATTGAAACAGCTTTTTTCATTACTCTAGCTGATTTAACAACTTGGGGGAGAAACATTTTGCCTGAACCGAAAAGTTCACCTACGATATTCATACCACTCATCAAAGGTTTTTCGATAATATCTATAGGATCTTTGAACTCAAGAAGAGCTTCATTAATGTCTTGTTCGATGAATCTGTCATCACCAGTTACAAGAGAGTGTTGTAGTCTTTCAAAAAGAGGTAGATTTCTCAAGTAGTCTTTATTATCTTGTATTTTTACCAAATGATCTTTATGACTTGAAGTATATTCAAGTAATCTTTCAGTAGCATCAGGTCTTAAATTTAGTATCAACTCTTCAACCAGATTTCGAAGTTCTAATGGTATATTTTCATAAACCTCTAATTGACCTGCGTTGACTATTCCCATATCCAATCCTGCTTTTATAGCGTAGTATAAAAAAACGCTATGGATTGCAGAACGAATATAATCGTTACCCCTAAAAGCAAATGAAACGTTGCTTATGCCACCACTTGAATAAGAATAGGGTAAATTTGCTTTTATCCATTTTACAGCTTCAATAAAGCTAATAGCATAATTATTATGTTCTGGAATTCCTGTCCCAATAGCCATAACATTAGGGTCTAATATTATATCCTCAGGCTTAAAATCAGCTTTTTCTAATAATAAGTTATATGCTCTTTTTAAAATGCTTATTTTTCTTTCAAAGGTAACGGCTTGTCCTTCCTCGTCGAAAGCCATAACAAGAACTGCTGCCCCAAATCTTTTTATAATTTTAGCATTATAGATAAAAATTTCTTCTCCTTCTTTTAGTGAAAGTGAATTGACAATAGCTTTACCCTGTATGCATTTTAGGCCTGCTTCGAGGACGCTCCATTTGGATGAATCAATCATAAAAGGTACTTTAGAAATCTCAGGTTCGGTTGCTGCATGATTTAAGAAATTAGTCATTGCCTCTTCCGATTTCAGCATAGCATCATCCATATTTATATCTATTATTTGAGCGCCATTAAATATTTGTTCGACAGCAATTGAAAGAGCCTCAGAATAATTCCCAGATGCTATTAGTCTGGCAAATTTACGAGAGCCAGCAACATTTGTTCTTTCACCAATATTTATAAAATTTGATTCAGAATCAATAGTCAAAGGTTCTAATCCACTTAGTCTCAATTTTCTTGAGATAGAAGGTATTTTTCTGGGTTGATAATTTGAAGCTAAATCGGCAATTAACTTAATATGTTCTGGAGTAGTTCCGCAGCATCCCCCTATGATATTTATAAATCCCTTATTGAGATAGCCTTTAAGAATCTCAACCATTTTTTCTGGTGTTTCTTTGTAATTTCCAAACTCATCAGGCATTCCAGCATTTGGATAAAGAATTGTATAAAAAGGTGCTAAAAGAGATAGCTCTTCAATAAATGGTTCCATTTGCACTGGTCCAAGAGAGCAATTCAGACCGACTGCTATTAAATTTGGTGAATGAGAAATGGAAATTAAAAAAGCTTGCAGTGTTTGCCCCGTTAGTGTTCTTCTACTTTTATCACTAATAGTAACAGAAATAATAAGAGGTAATGGTTGCTTTTTTTCTTTTTCATAAAATTCTGAAATAGCATAAACTGCAGCTTTACAATTTAATGTATCAAAAACTGTTTCGATAAGAAATAAATCAACGCCGCCTTCATAAAGACCTTTGATTTGTTCATAATAACATTCAACAAAATCATCAAAATAATACTTTCTATAAGTTGGATTTGATACATTTGGTGATATGGAACAGGTTTGATTAGTAGGTCCAATAGAACCAGCAACAAATCTAGGTTTAAAAGGTGTCTTTTGGGTCCATTCTTCTGTTTTTTCTTTCGCAATAAGAGCAGCTTGATAATTAATTTCGTAAACGTATTCTTGGGTATAGTAATCAGATTGAGAAAACTTATTTGCGTTAAAAGTATTTGTCTCAATTATATCAGCACCGACAGATAAATATTGATCATGAATTTCTTTTATTATATCTGGTTGGGTTAGAACAAGTATATCATTATTACCTTTTAAATCGTAATTATGTAATTTGAAGCAGTCCCCTTTAAATTCTGATTCATTTAGTTTATACTTTTGAATCAGTGTACCCATAGCCCCATCAATTACTAAGATTTTAGTTTTTAGTAACTCTAAAAATAAATGATTCTTATCTTTCATTTTATTTATCATAATCGAGTTTTAATATACAAAAATATGAAAAAGCAGTAACATATAATGAAACTGATTTGAATAACAACAAAAGTTATTACAAGAGAAATTTTTTAACAAATATAATAAAATTAGTTTGTTCTATTATCGTTATTAGTTAAAACTAAATAAACATAAATTGTGATGTCATTAACTGAAGCATATCCAGAAAAGAAACTAAGAATTGTTGAGATTCGTTCGGGACGAGAAGCACGCAGAAAGCTTAATGCTATGGGTCTACATATAGATGATTTTATTATCAAATTAAATAGTTCTAAAAATGGACCTGTCCTTTTAAAAAATGCCTTTCAAGATTCACAGATTCTTGCGATTGGACATAATTTAGCCCAGAAAATCTTTGTTGAATATGAATAATCATCCCAAATTTGTATTAATTGGACAACCAAATTCGGGAAAGAGCACATTGTTTAATGTCTTATCTGATAAAAAAGCTAATACATCCAATTATCCAGGTACTACTATCAATATTAGCGAAACTCAAGTGAACATTTATGGTGAAGTCTTAACTATTGTTGATTTACCTGGTGTCTATTCTCTTAATCCTACTTATAAGTCCGAAGAAATTACATATGATTATCTTATTAATAATAATGTTGATCTAATCATTAATGTTGTTGATGCATCATTGCTTGCTCGTGGTTTGGAACTATCAATTGAACTGATTGAATTTGGTTTACCTATGGTTATTGCTCTTAATATGATTGATGAAGCCGAAAATCATGGAATTATTATAGATGAAAAGAAGCTGGAGCAAAAACTCGGTGTTCCTGTTATTCCAATAGTATCGATACATGGCAAGGGAGTAAAGGACTTAATAGAATTTTGTCGAGATTTTTTTAATAAAAATGACTATAAGTCTAAAAAACTTGAATATACTCATCATTTAGAAGTATTTATTGAAGAGTTAACCAGAAAGATTGAAAAACTTGAAAAAGGAGTTCCTTCTTCAAGGTTCTATGCTATTAAAGCTATAGAAAATAACAGCTTGCTTCCAAAACATATTTATTCATCAATTGTTGACTTAAGCCGAGAGATGTCTAAAGAAAATTCTCAAATGCATAGATTAGAACCATTTGAAACTGTTTCTTATGAAAGGCATCACCTGGCTATGAAATTATCTGAAGAAGTTTCAACATATACTGAAAGGAAAAAAAGACACTGGCTTGAGAAAGTTGATGATGTATTATTAAGTCCAATTTTAGGATATTTCACACTGTTTTTCTTTTTTCTACTTTATTTTCTAACAATATTTATTGTTGGGAATTTTATAAGCTCCCTAATTGAACCTCCACTTACTTATATTGGCAGTACATTTGATAGTCTAAAAAATACAAGACCGTTTTTATGGTATACTCTCAATGGGGCATACAGAGGTGTTTATGGAATATTAGGAATAGTATTACCGTATTTTTTCCCTTTAATTTTCTTGACCTCGATATTCGAAGATACTGGATATTTGTCAAGAGTTGCATTTTTACTGGACAGTCTAATGCATAAAATAGGACTTCACGGCAAGTCTGTTGTGCCGTTTATTTTGGGTTTCGGTTGTTCTGTACCTGCAATGTATGCTACTCGTACTATTGAAAACAAAAGAGATAGAATGGTAACAGGATTATTAATTCCTTTTATACCATGTTCGGCTCGCATCACAGTGATTTTTGTTTTTACTGCTGCTTTTACAGGTCCATTTTGGGCTTTTATTATTTTTGTTTTTGTGTTATTTGTAATTGCAATAAATGGAAAACTTCTTACTAGATTTCTTTCTCAACCAATAGGTTTAATTATTGAAATACCTAGATTAAAACTTCCTACTGTTTCTAATTCATTTTCTAAAACCTGGATGCGACTTCGAGAATTTCTAAAAGAAGCTTTTATTTTCTTGTTATTAGGAAGTATTATATTAGGTTGGATTGAATATTTTGATATTGTTAAATATGTTGATTTAATCTTTGCTCCATTGGTAAATGGAATTATGGGGCTACCAGATCAACTTGGTTCTACATTGATTTTTGGTTTTTTTAGGAAAGAACTTATTCTTGTAATGATGACCCAATCATTAGGGGTTAATACTATAACTGAATTAGGTTCGATGATTTCAATTTCTCAAATAGTTATCTTTATTATCTTTGTAACTTTGTATTTTCCTTGTTTTACGACGTTCGTTGTTATTCTTAAAGAATTTGGCTGGAAAGTTGTTGCTTTATCTTCTATCTTAAGTATTTTTGTTGCTACATTGTCAGCATTTTTATTTAGGTTACTTTTTTTGATTTTTTAATTTTTTTGGATAAGTAAAAATATTTCATTAATTTTGTAAGCTACTTTTATGGCGATCCTGTAGCTCAGTGGTAGAGCATTTGACTTTTAATCAAAGGGCCGTTGGTTCGATCCCAACCAGGATCACACTCTAATTAATATTTTCTAATTTAATTCTAATTTAATTAATTGATTATTTTGTTTATTGAATAATTTGTAATATATTCGATAAATTAGTGTAATCATTTATAATAGACTTTACTCCATAATTTCTTAAGTTATTATCATTCTTATAATCAACCCCAATGAAATCAATATTTACATTTTTTGTTGCTATATAATCCCAAATACTATCTCCAAAATATATTATCCTATTGAATGGTGCTTTATTCAATTTTAAAGCTCTCTTTATTACATCTAATAAAATATCATTTTTATTAAAAAACTTATCTGAATTTCCATATAATCTGAGAGAGAAATTAACATCCAGTACTTTAAGTTTAATTAGACCAGACTGTTTCCAACTTCCAGTTGCTATTCCAACCATAATATCTTTATCATAAATCAAATGTCTTATGAAGTTTGATGCACCTTTTATTTCTATATCTTTTTCTTTTGAATCTTCCAATGCTTTCTTTAATTCTCTATGAAAAAAATACTTAAATCTACTTTCTAATAGTTTATATTCATCAATTATTATATCTTTTCCTAACATCTGATAAAGTATTCCCGAATCTGTTCCCTGCGATTTGTCTAGAAAATATTTAAAATCTGAATCTGTTAATTTTATTTGGAATCTACTATAAAGTATCAACTTGAAAATGCTATTATCTATATCAATACTATCTAATAAAGTCCCATCTATATCAAATAATACTAATGTTTTTGCCATTTTTTTCTTTGTTTTTTTGAGATTATTTTAAAATAAGCAATAAAATTGTCAATCAAAATCAATCCAATTTTATATTCATAAGCTTTAAATTCTTATAATAATTTTATTCTTGTGAATAAATATTCAAGACTATCTTTTTTAAGAATTGCTTTAAAATAATTAGTATCCCCCATTTTTTTTATTTTCACATTATAAGAATTTAAGTATCTTTGTGTTCTATTTATGTCGAACCAATATGCAAGATATATTTTTCCTTTTTTGATTTCAATGCATGTAATACCTCCGCTTCCCGTAGCTGATCCAGAATTAAAAAGACAAGGAACTAATAGATTATCGCTATAGACACTACTTTTAAGATATCCATTTCCATTTTTATTTAATTTTTCGTATTCTTCTTTATATTTTGACAAAATTGGATATATTTTTTGTTTTTTCTCTTCATCTCCTTTAACATAACTTTTAATTAGATGTTCGAGAGTAATTTTTAAAGATTCATGTTTACTTAAAGACTCAAATAATGGTCTGTGGGTATGTCCTAAAATTGATATAATCTTTTTTTCTTTTGAAAACTTATAAGCTGTTACTTCAGTTTTATATTTCTTTTTGTTATCCATTTTAATTAATGGATTGTTAACTGTTTTTAAAAAGAGTTTATTAAAAAATAGTATTATCTTGCTATATTGTTCTAATTTCGATGCTGTTTGATGTCCGTGATATATAAAAATTTTATTATCATTGTATTTAATTAATAACGATTCCAAAACTGGGAAATCTTCATTCAAATCCCGATGCAAAGACAACTCAAAGTCATGATTACCATAAATCTTATAAAGCTTTCCTTTCTTCTTGAACTCTTTAAATAATTCATAAATATCCTTATTATTATCCCTTACTTTTTCAATAGAAAACTTGTAAAGATCCTCTATATCACCGTTTAGTATTAATGAAAAGTCTTTAGTTAAGTAATAATTAGTTATTATTGATTTAAAAAGCTCTCTATTTCTTGCAAAATTATCGTTGCTTCCTCCATTTCCAATGTGTAAGTCGCTAAATATTACTAACCTATCTTCATCTGATATTTCAAGTTCAGTTGAATTATTGAGTAATTTATCTAAATTTTTCATTAAAAATGATTTAAAAATTCTTTGAAAAAAAACAAAATTAACATCTATACTTAAATTAAGATTAAAGATTATGTTAAGAATCTGAATACTTTTAGGAAATTTTATATTATTTTATAAGTACTTGATAATTATACAAATAATGTATAATAAAGTATAATATTTTAAATTATTTGTAAAGATTATTTTTTCAATATTTTAATATTTGCTTGTAATATATATCATTTAGT